>Ga0316217_10000030_pt1 | contig 211286 bp, 193 predicted proteins | sample 1anoAmetaG_FD_203633 | JGI IMG/M metagenome (GOLD analysis project Ga0316217, IMG submission 203633) | Freshwater microbial communities from Trout Bog Lake, Wisconsin, USA - 1anoA | ecosystem: Environmental > Aquatic > Freshwater > Lake > Hypolimnion/Profundal zone | place: USA: Wisconsin... | reverse complement strand
GATGAGCCACTTTGACTTGCAGTGTGTCGCTTTCGAGATTGCGCCGGAACGCGCGCCTAATGTCGGCATCGTCATCGACAATTAAAATCTTGTCCACAGCTGGCATCTTAAACCGCCTGTCGCCGGCGCTCAATGCAATTCAAAGTGGCTCATCTGCCGGAAAAATTCATACCGGCTGGCGATGTCTGCCGGTGTGAGCGTTTGGAGCCGTTTGAGACTGAATGCTTCCACGTTAAAGCTCGCGATGACGCTGCCGTAGATTACAGCTTTGCGGAGCGTGTCAGCATCCACCTTGCCGGCTTTGGCGAGGTAGCCGGTAAAGGCGCCGGCAAAACAATCTCCGGCACCGGTCGGATCATGAATGTCTTCGAGCGGATAGGCCGGCGCGCTAAAGAACAGGTCTTTGCCGAAGAGCAGGCAACCGTGTTCGCCTTTTTTGATGCAGACGTATTTCGGGCCAAGTTTCAGTAAGGCGCGTCCGGCTTTGATGAGGCTGGTTTCTTTCAGTAACTCACGTGCCTCGCTCTCGTTCAAGATCAGGCAGTCGATCTTCTTTAACAATTCCAGCAACGCGTCTTTCGCGATGTTGATCCAGAGATCCATCGTATCGGCAACGACGAATTTCGGTTTCGACACTTGACTGAGCACGTGCATCTGAAGTTGTGGCGAGATGTTGGCAAGGAAAACGAATGGCGCGTTCCGGTACTGCGCTGGCAGAGTCGGGTTGAACTTCTCGAAGACGTTGAGCGCAATCGACAATGTCCGGCGATTGTTCATGTTCCACTCATATTCGCCGGACCACCGGAATGTCTTACCGGCAACAATTTCGAGACCATCAAGATTGACGCCGTGCTTCCGGTACAATTCGAGATACTTCTTCGGAAAATCCTCGCCGACAATACCGACGAGGTTGACCGGCGTGAAGAAGCTGGCGGCAATCGCAGCGTAGCTCGCCGAGCCACCGAGCAAGTCGTGGTGTTCTTCGAGTTGCGTCTTGACGCTGTCGAGTCCGATGGAACCGGTAATGAGTAAGCTCATAGCTGGGATTTTCTAGCCACGAACAGTCACAAATGCAAGCTTACCGCGCCTCGCACGACTAATAACCAATTGCAGTGATTTAACCCAAATTAATGTGGATGCTGATGTTGCAGGATGTGTGGACGCTCCAAACCGTGTTTCAACATCAACGCCGTGTCGTTCAGCAGTGCCCGCGTTTCGCCATCGGCCACGATCACTCCACCATCCAACACCAGTGACCGGGGACATAATTCAACCACCATCTCCAAATCATGCGACGCAATCAATTTGGTTGCCGGGATCTGTCGCAACAAGGCCTTCAATTCCCGCCGGCCGCGTGGATCGAGATCAGCCGTCGGCTCGTCCAACACCAACACTTGCGGATCGCAGACCAACACGCCAGCCAAGCAGACGCGCCGCTTTTCTCCACGGCTCAAGTGTTGTGGCGACCGCTGTTCATAACCGGCCAGCCCCACTTTCGCCAACGCCTCACGGACTTTAACCGCATCCAAACCAAACTGCTGTGGCCCGAACGCCACGTCCTCAAAAACTGTCGGACAAAAAATCTGGTCGTCAGCATCCTGGAACAACAGCCCGACTTGCCGGCGAACTGCCGGTAGGTTTTGCTCAGTAACCGGCACGCCGCCAACATAAACCGCCGGTGTGCTGATTTGTTCCGGCAAGATGCCATTCAAATGCAACAGCAACGTGGATTTACCGGCACCGTTCGGGCCGATCAAGCCGACACATTCCCCCTCGCCCACCGCAAAACTCACGCCGCGCAACGCTTCATGCCCATCGGGATACCGGAAATGCAAATCGCGAACTTCGAGTGCCGGCATCATCTCCAACCTCGCGCACACATGGCGGCATAAATCCGTTCCGCCCGTTCCGTCGAACGCACGAACAATTGCCCAATGACGCTCGCCAGAGTTTTCCACACCAGCCAACGTTGCCGGGTAAACGTGCGACTGTGTCGGGCGCGGTTCATCCGTTCGGTCTCATCCACAAGCACAAACAAATACCGGTACATCAACGCCAACGTCGTCACCAGCAAGGCCGGCACACGCGCCCTTCGCAACACGCGCAGCAATTCCGCAAACGGCGTCGTCGACGCCAGCAAAATCATCGTGAACAGACAGAGCGTGCTTTTCACGACAATCCCTAGAAACATCGCCAACCCGCCCGGCTGCAGCAACGTCAGCGCCGCCATGCCGATCACAAACGGCTCGACCAGCAGCAACCGTTTGCCGAGATAACTGAACGGAATCCGCGCCATAAACGCTGCAACGAACAATCCACCCGCAGCCAACACAAAAAACCAACACGACGACGGCATGAGGACGAGCACAAGCACGAGTAATAAAGCCGCAACAAGCTTGACTCCGGCCGGTAGGCGGTGGACCGGCGATTCCAACCGGCTGTAGTGATCCAAAAAGTCGTGGTGCATCACAGCCTTGTTTTTGGCACGAGCATTCGCGCTAGCAACCACGCGAATGCGAAGGCTGCCAACGTGCCGGTCGCGCTGATCACCGCCGTGACCCAACCCGATTCGCCGAGCCATGAGAGTTTATAGCCTGGGAATGGTGCAGACAGCAACGGCGTGGTTATTGCCTGATTCTCGAAACCAAGTTTAGCCGCGATTTTTTCCAACCCATCCGGCCATCCACACGCAAATGGCGACACGAACAACGCCAATCCCAGCGTAACAAGTAACCCATAACCAATTGTCGCCGCCGGTTGCGGCGCATCGTTCTTGCGTTCCACAAGTTCTGGCCGCACCCGGACAATCGCCAGCAACACCAATGCCGTGATCGCGCCTTCACCTATGCCGATGAGCATGTGCACGCCAGTCATCGCGGGAAACGCGAGTCGCCAGGCAACTTTTCCGGACCATGCCACTTCACCGGCGCAACAAACTGCCGCCAACACCGTAGCGCACCAACTCGAAAACGCCGCCGCCAGCACCAAGCCACGCTGCCCGGTGACTAATCGTCGCGCACCCCGGTAAATCGTATACCCGGCGACAACGTCGACCAGCCCCATGTTAAAAATGTTGGCTCCAAGCGCCGTCACGCCGCCGTCGGCAAACAAAAAACATTGCACCAACAACACCGTTGTCAGCACGATGATTGCTGCACCCGGTCCGAGCAAGACCGCCGCCAAGACGCCGCCGACAAGATGCCCGGATGTTCCACCCGCCACCGGGAAATTCAACATCTGCGCCGCGAAAATGAACGCTGCCGTCACACCGAGCAATGGCACGCGCCGCGCCGGCAATGTGAGTTTCGCCTGCCACAACGCTGCGCCAACACCTGTTACCGCCAGCGCGCCGCTGGCCACCGCCGTCTTCACATCCAAAAATCCATCCGGAATGTGCATGGCTAATCTGGCAAATCCTTGCCGGTGCTGGTGATGGTGAGTTTCCCGTGCTTGACGCCTTTGGCGGCAATCATTTCATCAGCCAGTTTCTTGATGGCAACAGCCTTGCCACGCACGGCGAGCACTTCGAGGCAATTGTTGTGATCCAAATGACAATGTAAGGATGAGATAATCACTTCCCGATGTTCGTGTTGTAAGTCGGTCAACAAATCCTGCAAGTGATGCCGGTGATGGTCGTACACAAGCGTGATACTACCGGCAATCTCGCCGGCACCCATTTGCTGGCGGTGCTCAACGAGTTGGGCGCGGATCATGTCAGCAATAGCTAGTGACCGGTTGTTATAACCCTTCTCGCGACCCATCTGGTCGAGCGCGCGGAGCAAGGCTTTGTTGAGCGAAACGCTAAAACGAGTGACCTTTTCCATAGTGTTACGACCTTTAAACTTTGTAACACTCGCTCTGACCTGCGTCAAGCACCGGTTGCAAACTGCTTGCCAAACCAAGGCTTGGTGATTGCATTGACGGAATGCGTGTGTTAGGTTGCGCAGATTGTTTAACGAAAGAATTTATGGAAGATAAAAAAACTCTGGCGCCGAAACCCCGGCGCAACTCAGACAGTCGTGAACCGAATTTTGCGTCACGGATGGGTTTGATTTGGCTATTGCTGGCGGTATTACTCGCCGGTTCCTTGGCGAAAGTCTGGCAAAAACAGCAGGAACGCGTCAGCAAGCTCGGTTACGACCAGTTCGAAGCCAAGGTTGAACAGGGCTTGATCAAGAAAGTGGTTGTTGAAGTCGTCCCCGGCGAACTCGCCAAACTTAAGGGCGAATACACAGAACCGGGCAACGAGAAGAAAGTCGTCAATTTTGTGACGGAGGTTTGGTATGATAACGACAAAATCGGCGGATATCTTAAGGCCAATGGCGTCCGGTTCGAATTTATACAACCGAGCCAAGTGTGGCTCGGGATGCTACTCAACGCAGCGCCGATTATACTTGGTATCCTGATATTCTATTTCTTCATTGTCCGGCAGTTCAAAGCTGCCGGCAAAGGCGCACTCAGCTTTGGCAAGTCGCGCGCCCGGATGCTCAACCGCGACAAAAACAAGGTGACGTTCAAGGATGTCGCCGGCATGCAGGAAGCCAAGGAAGAAGTCGAAGAAATCATCCAGTTTCTCAAAGATCCAAAACGCTTTCAAAGACTCGGCGGCCACATTCCGAAAGGCGTGTTGCTCGTCGGCGCTCCCGGCACCGGCAAAACGCTACTCGCAAAGGCCATCGCCGGCGAAGCGGACGTGCCGTTTTTCTCAATCAGCGGGTCAGACTTTGTCGAAATGTTTGTCGGCGTCGGCGCAAGCCGGGTGCGTGACATGTTCGAGCAAGGCAAACGTAGTGCGCCCTGTCTGATTTTTATTGATGAAATTGACGCTGTTGGCCGGTCACGCTTTTCCGGCATCGGCGGTGGTCACGATGAACGCGAACAGACATTAAATGCGTTGCTGGTCGAGATGGACGGCTTTAACACGCAGGAAGGCGTGATTATCATCGCAGCCACCAACCGGCCTGATGTGCTCGACACCGCGCTGCTGCGGCCGGGACGGTTTGACCGGCAAATTGTAATTGACCTGCCGGACCTTGTCGGCCGGGAAGAAATCCTCAAAGTTCATGCCCGGGAAGTAAAGATTGGCAAGGACGTGGATTTCAAAGTTATCGCGCGCGGCACGCCGGGATTTTCCGGGGCCGATCTTGCCAATTTGATTAATGAAGCTGCATTGCTTGCGGCCCGCAACGAGAAAAAAGGTGTTGATCAGGAAGAGCTTGAAGAAGCACGCGACAAAGTCCGCTGGGGCCGGGAACGACGCAGTCGTGTGATGGACGAGCGCGACAAGAAAATCACCGCCTACCACGAAGCCGGTCACGCGCTGGTGCTGTGCCTACTCGAACACACTGAGCCGCTCCACAAGGTCACCATCATCCCGCGCGGCATGTTCCTCGGCGCAACCTTCTCATTACCGGTCAAAGACAAATATCACGAAAGCAAAAAACAGATGCTTGATGAACTCACCGGCATCATGGGCGGCCGCATCGCCGAGGAAATTATTTTCGGCGATTCCACCAGTGGCGCCGCCGGCGATATTAAACAAGCCACGCACATCGCCCGCAAAATGGTTACCGAATGGGGCATGAGCGAAAAAATTGGCATGGTCAACGTCAGCGCCCATGAAGAACACATGTTCCTCGGTCGTGATCTATTTAAAGGCCGGGAAGTCAGCGAGCAAACCTCACGCGACATTGACGAGGAAATTCGCCGCATCATTGACACTGCTTACGCACGCGCCAAAGACATGCTTACTCAGAATCGCGACAAACTAGTCGCACTAGCGGAGGCATTAATCGAATACGAAACACTGGATGCGCCGGAGATTATCGAGATCATCAAGACCGGCAAGCTGATTAATCCGCCGATTCGCAAAGCTGGTATTGGTGCCACGCCGGTCACAGCAGAACCAGCGCCGACTGAAACCGACGGCAAGCCCGGTGGGTTGCCAGAATCCGGTGTTGACCCAGTTCCGGCCAATGCCTAACTGAAAATGTGTCCGGTCCGGCGCAAGCGGAGAACCGCCCAGCCGGCAATTCCACACACGAATAGACCTGACGGAATTGCTTTAAAAGTTGTCCGGGACAATCGTATCTGGTTAGATTCTTTTGCCGGCAAGTTATTGAACACTGTGGTTTTACTTTCCAATGAATACCGGCATGCAAGCACCATCGCATTACTGTCGCTGAACAGGTCAACATTCTTATACCACGCCAGTAACTCAGTAAAGTTAGGTTGGCAGTTTGGTGCCGGTGTGACTTCATTGGTCTGAAGATCCGTACCGGATTCAGTAACCCAGCCACGTATCACACCGATGCTTACGACATCTGCTGTCTCAGATCGCACGGTCTCAGTTCCGATTAGCGCAGCAAAAGCACCGGTCCCACAACACCAAATCATTGCGAGCGCAATCATACCGGCTAAATTGAACCGTTTCATAATTCTCCGTCTGATGAAAGCAGGAGCGATGCCAACCATACAAAATGGCGATTTTGCTCCAAATCCGGTGTATTGCACAAACGTGAAGTCTCAGATGGACATTTTTGGCTGGTCAGAATTGTTCAATCATGTCCACCAATGATTCAACTGGCAGGAAAGCATACCCGGCGATACACTGTCGAAGAATGGAAGCGTTTCAATGGAAAACCACGCGCCCGCTTATGATGGGGATTCTGAACGTCACACCGGATTCGTTTTCCGACGGTGGCCGATATCTCGATGTCGACAGCGCTGTTACACGGGCCCGGCAAATGGCAAGTGAAGGAGCGGACATCATTGACATCGGCGGGGAAAGCACCCGACCCGGTGCACCGCTCGTCAGCGCTGATGAGGAATTGCGACGTGTGTTACCGGTGATTGAGCAGATCTCCGATTTGCTCGTGTCAGTGGATACAACGAAAGCAGTTGTCGCCAAACGTGCCCTCACTGCCGGCGCACGGATTGTCAACGACATCAGCGCGCTCCGACATGACGCTGACATGGTGCAAGTGGTGCGCGACTTTGAGGCGGGCGTGGTGTTGATGCACATGCAAGGTCTGCCGGTAACGATGCAGGAAAATCCCCGATATGTCGACGTGGTCCGGGAAGTCCGGGAGTTTTTGGCGGAGCGGATCGAATTCGCGGTGGCCAGCGGTGTAAAAAAAACGCAAATCGCGGTTGACCCCGGCCTCGGGTTCGGTAAAACTGTGGAACATAATCGACAGTTGGTGGCCGGACTTAAACAATTCGCGTTGCTCGGTTGTCCGATTGTTGTTGGTGCCTCGCGTAAATCGTTCATCGGCCAACTGCTGAGTCGGCCAGCACCCGAACGACTACCGGGTTCGCTGGCGGTGGCCGCGTGGGCGGTTACACAAGGTGCACAAATTGTACGTACCCACGATGTAGCGGCGACGGTGGATGTCGTGCGAATGCTCATGGCGCTACGCTAGGTTGATTGATTGAAAATGGAACAGATTCTTGAACTGATTGCCGGAGAGTGGCGGGCCGCGATTGAAATCGTGCTGCTCGCGGCGGTCATTTATTATTTTCTACTGCTTTTTCGCGGAACGCGCGGCGCGGCGGTGTTCAGCGGACTGGTCATCGCGTTGCTCGTGGTGACCGGCCTGACACATATTTTCGAACTGGACGTAATGAATTGGATTTTAAGTCGGGTCCTCGGCTTTTTGGCGATTGCGGTGCTCGTCATTTTCCAACCGGAATTGCGCCGGGCACTGGCGCAAATCGGCAGCCAGTCGTTTTTCAGCAGTTCGCAGCAACGCACCGAAGTGATTGACGTGCTTGTGGAAACTGCCCGGCAGCTATCGCAAAAACATTTTGGCGCGTTGATTGCCATCGAGCGTGAAATCGGTTTTCGCGGCATGCAAGAAACCGGCGTGCCAATGGATGCCAAAGCCAGCGCGGAACTGCTGACGACAGTTTTTTTTCCAAATACACCGTTGCATGACGGTGGAGTGGTATTGCGAGGCGACCGGGTGGTGGCGGCGGGTTGCATCTTTCCGTTGACACAGCGACAAGGCTTGAGCGCAACACTTGGAATGCGACATCGCGCGGCGATCGGTCTCAGCGAGGAGACGGACGCGATGGTGTTGGTGGTCAGCGAGGAAACCGGCCTAATTTCCGTGGCGCAACAAGGCCACTTAACACAAGACCTTGACGCGGCTGGTTTGCGGTTGACCTTGGCGCGGGCGCTGGCTCCGCCGGCCCGGCCTGGCAACTGGCTGGTGGATCGCGCGCGACGGCTGGTGGCGATGTTGATGTCGCCACGCGCCGGCAACACTGCAAACAATCATGCCGGATTTACCGAAGCCGATGCGCCGGTTGAAACCTCGACGGAGGAGCCGCACGAATGAACTTTCCGCAATGGTTGATCAGCAACAACGGGCTGAAAGTCGTGGCGTTGGTCGCGGCCAGTTTTATTTGGATTTTTGTGAAAGCGGTTACCAGTGATTCACGAACAGTGGATGGCGTGTCGCTCGAAGTCAAAGCGCCGCCCGGAATGACCGCCACCTACTCCATGCCCCGTAGCGTCAACGTCACAGTGCGCGGCACAACCGAAGACCTCCGACAAGCGTCCCGGTCTGAGTTATTCGCTGTCGTGGATTTGCAACACGAAGAACATACCGGGCGCGTGATGGTACCGATTACGTTGCGCGACATCCGACATCCACGTCGCATTATAGTTGTCGCTGTTGAGCCGACCAATGCTGTTGTCCGTCTCGAAAAATCAAATGAGTAGCGCCGGTTGACAGTGAGCGCGGTAGCGGTGTAAAACTCCGGTGTGAATTCCCAACCAACTAACGCTGTCCGCAGAATCTTCGGCACTGATGGTGTGCGCGGTGTGGCCAATGTCGAACCGGTCACAGCCGAAACCGCTCTCAAACTAGGCCGCGCAGCTGCATATGTATTCAAAAAGAACGTGCCGCTATCGCGCGGGTTAGGCCGGCACCGAATCGTCATTGGTAAAGACACGCGGCTGTCCGGTTACATGCTCGAAAACGCCATCGCTGCCGGCGTGCTTTCGATGGGCGTCGACGTATTATTAATCGGCCCGCTACCGACGCCTGGCGTGGCATACATCACCCGGTCGCTTCGCGCCGATGCCGGCATCGTCCTCACTGCCTCACACAATCCCTACGAAGATAACGGCATTAAATTTTTCCAGCACGACGGTTATAAACTCGACGACAACGTCGAAGCCGAAATCGAGGATCTGGTTTTCAGCGGCGCGATTGAAAACATCCGCCCCACCGCCAAGGAAATCGGCAAGGCTGTCCGTATTGACGACGCGCTCGGCCGGTATGTTGAGTATGCTAAAGCCGCGTTTCCGAAAGGCATGAACCTAGAAGGCTTGCGCATCGTCGTGGATGCCGGCCATGGTGCGACGTACAAAAGCACGCCCTGCGTCCTCCGTGAGTTGGGCGCACGCGTCACCGTCCTTAACAACGCACCTGATGGTACCAATATTAACAAAGAGTGCGGCTCGCTATTTCCTGATGTCATTTGCGAAGCCACACGGCACCTCGGCGCGGACATCGGCATCGCGCACGACGGTGACGGCGACCGAGTCTTACTCTGCGATGAAACCGGCACGCTCGTGGACGGCGACGACGCGCTCTGCATCACCGCGCTCGACTGGCTAAAGCGCGGTGAGTTAAAAAAGAAAACACTCGTAGCCACCGTGATGAGCAATCTCGGTCTTGATTTCACACTCCGGCAAGCTGGTGGCCAGACAGTGCGCACGCAAGTCGGCGACCGATATGTCTTGGAAAAAATGCTGGCTGACGATCTCAATGTCGGCGGTGAGCAAAGTGGCCACATGATTTTCCGTGATTTTGCCACCACCGGCGACGGCCTCGTCGCGGCGCTACAAGTCTTGCGAATCATGATTGACACAGACAAGCGCTTGAGCGAACTCCGGCAAGTGATGACCAAATTCCCACAGGTGCTCGTCAACGTGCGCGTCCGCGAGAAACCGGCGTGGGACACAATGCCGGAAGTGCTAGAACTTGTGAAAGCGGCGGAGCAACAGCTCGGCACCGAAGGGCGCGTGTTCCTGCGCTACTCCGGCACCGAGCCGAAAGCCCGATTGCTCATCGAAGGCCGCGACCAGAAACAAATCCAGTCGCTAGCCAACAACATTACCGGCAAAATCCGCGAACGAATCGGAGGCTAGCCGGATTAGAAGGTCGCGGTAACGCCAGCTTGGAAATTAATTCCGGCCACTGGATTATATTTTTGCACAACACCGTTATAGGCTGGGAAAGTTTCGTACACTCGATCGAGTAGATTGTTCACCTTTGTAAACACGGTAAAACGGTTCCAGTGATAAGAGGCGTGCGCATTGAGTAGCACATATTGGTTGAGAGGTGAAACATTATAGTTATCATTGATGGCCACCTGATCACGCACCTCAACAACTTCAAGGGTAAACTGCCAATTTTTGATTGGACGCCAGTTGGCACCACCAGTCAACTGCCACTCAGGAACCAACGGCAGATGATGACCACTGTAAACTCCGCCGTCGAATTGCGCATCCGTAAAAGCTGTGGTGTAATAAAAATCTACCCAATCTGTTGGCCGTGAAGTCAGTGTCAACTCCACGCCTTGGCGTTTAACGTTGAAATTATCATTGCGATACACAAGCGGATCAGGATTAAATAGAATATCGTCATGTGTGTATGTATAATAATAAGTTACACTACCACCCAGTAGTCTATATTGTTGGCAGCGCATGCCGATTTCAATCTCATTTGAGACACTTGGTTCAATGTTCGGGTTGGCAACAAAGTTCTGCGCGAGAATTGGGCTGAAACCGGCTGAAGTGATATCTTCAGCCAATGGTAAATGATAGGACCGTGACAAACTTAACCAAGAAGCTGTCTTTTCAGTGAATTCATAGGTCAGTGTGGTTTTGGGGCTCCAAACATCCGCTGTTTTGGGACCTTGATAAGTAAGAAACCCAGGCTCAAGGATGTTGATGTTCCATTCACGATAATCGTAACGTACTCCGGCGCTGGCCGAAAGTTTAGAAGTCAACTGGTAGGTATTCTGAGCAAAAAAACTGCCAGTCCAATTGTTAATTTGGCTCACATCTCCATAATGATCATCACTGGAAAAATCCTGCTGCACAAGTTCCATACCCAGCGTCAATTTGTTTGATCGCCCTCGAATATCAGAATCATAACTAGCTTGAAAAGTGCCGCCATAGTTCGGTTGTTGCACATTGGTAGGTAAAGACCCAGCGTATGTCGAGCTTGAGTTATACTCTTGACCATACACCTTTCCTACCAGTGTCAACCCGCTGTCCAGTGACTTGAAATAGTCCAAACTTCCACGGTTCTCGTGATCTTCAAGCAACGTGGTGAGCGCACCAGCTTGTCGGGGATTGGCAGCGAGTTGCAATGCAAATAAGTTGCCAGGATTTTGGGTAATTTCATCATGCAAGTAATAACCCAATGTGAATTTACCGATTGTGGTGTCTATGGAGGGTTTCACGATGGATGACCAACCGCGAAAAGCGCTAAAATCTCTCCAGCCAGTCCATTCTTGCCGGTCGCCGCTTACAAAACAATCAAAGCTTCCTTCCTTGAGACTGCCGTCAAAATGACCAGTGTAATAGCCCAAATTTCCACCGGCGGCAGTTGCGGTTGCGGTAGCTGTTTGATTGGTTGGCTGTTTGGTAATGATATTAATTACACCGCCGGCCGCACCTTCACCGTAAATGGTTGACGCTCCACCGCGAATGACTTCGATACGTTCGATGCTATCTAGCGGAATGCTATTCCACAGAAACGGTCCCGTGGCATCGCCAGCATCATTAACTCGTACTCCATCCACTAGGTATGCAGTGCCGGAACGCTCGCCAAATCCACGCATCACAAGATTACCACCGCCACCACCACCAAATGCTCCGGTCCCAGCCGGAACTAATCCCACCTGTTGGCGTAGTAATTCCGTTAAAGTAAAGGAAGGCGAGGCAGCAATTTGTGACTGATCAATGACGGTGACATTTGCCGGCATCTTCATCACCGGTATTTGCTCCTCCGGCAACCGCGCAGCTGTAACGACAACTTCCGGCAACCGATTGGTAGTAGATGAAGCCGCTTCCGGTAAACAATTGGTTGTGATGGAATCCGCGAACGCGGATCCGGTAACGGCAACGACGGCAAGACAGGACGACAATACGAAACGACGCATAACTCTTCTCCTTTGGTTCGAAGGGTTTGTTGGGTTGCGCGTCGGTCGTTATTCTGACTTCTGGCTTCAAGTCTACCGGCCCGCCTTCTCCATTTGGATGGCTATTGGGCTTTCGTATCCAGTTACAGCAGCGCCACTGTTGCCGAATCTCACGGCATTCCCTGCGCCGACGCGGTTTCTTCTAAAGAACTGACGCGGACTCTACGAGCAACGCCACGCGTCCGTCAATCAATTAGTTAATCAATCAAGCCAAAGCGTTTGGTAAACGGCCAGTACACGAGAACAGCCCGGCCCACCAACGCATGCTCCGGTAACGAACCCCAGAACCGGCCATCGAGGCTACTGCGACTGTTGTCGCCGAGTACAAAGAGATCCCGGTGCGGCACTTGGTAAATGTTGCCGGCATTATGGAGGAACTCCGCACCGGGCGCTAAAACATAGCCGCTGTAGCCGTTGGTTTGGGCGTAAATCCGTTCAAACGCCGGGCGACTGTCCAACTTCTCGTCATTGACTAATACGTATGGCGGATGAATCTGGATCCGGTCACCGCCGAGGCCGATTAGCCGTTTGATGTAAAATTTACCGCGTGAGCTTTCCGGTAACCGCTCAATTTCGGTGGTGTCGAAGACGATGACTTCGCCGCGCTGCGGTTTGCGAAAATGGTACGTGAAGCGATCCACAAAGATGTGGTCGCCACGGCTCCGGTAGCCTGCCGACTCATACATCTTGCCCTGCACTGCCATTCCGAACAACTTTTCCGGTAACGATGGCGTGCCATCGAGATACGGTAACGGCGGCTCACTACGTTGGTCATCCTTGTAGGGATAAATGCCGTAGAGCGTCGGCTGCATCGAGCCGGTCGGAATCTTGAATGGCTGGATGAAAAATGTCCGCACGCCCATTGCCACGATCGCTGCGACGAGGAACACTTCGATATTCTCCCGCAACGACGCATATGATTGCCGGGGGAATGCTTTGCCGAGTTTCTCATCTAGCTTACCAGTCAAATTGTCAAGCGCACCGGTATCCTTGATTTTGATAGCACCGACCAGATTATCAGTCGCCGCATTCACCGTCGCCACATCAGCTGGCGCGATGATATCGCGGTGCATCCGCACTAATTTGCGCGTATTTTTCACCACTTCGCGCGCGCGCTTAAGCGCAACACGCCGTTTCCACCAAGCAAGCATCGCCTACCCCGCCTTCAGGACGGAGATGAACGCTTCCTGTGGAATGTTCACCTTGCCGATTTGTTTCATGCGTTTCTTACCTTCCTTCTGCTTCTCCCAAAGTTTGCGTTTCCGCGAGATGTCACCGCCGTAACATTTCGCCGTGACATTTTTTGACAACGCCTTAACAGTCTCGCGCGCGATGATCTTGCCACCAATGGCCGCCTGAATCGCAATCTGGAACATCTGCTGCGGAATCACTTCCTGAAGTTTCAACGCCAGCGCCCGGCCGCGCGCCTCGGCTTTCGTTCGATGCACGATGCTTGAGAACGCATCCACCGGCTCGCTGTTCACGAGGATGTCGAGTTTGATCAGATCCCCTTCCCGGTAACCTGCATGCTCGTAATCCAGCGACCCGTAACCGCGCGTCACGCTTTTGATCTTGTCGTGAAAATCCACGAGGATTTCGTTCAAGGGCATCAACGCCGTCAACATCACCCGGCGCGTATCAATTGAATCGGTCTTCTTCACCTCACCGCGTTTCTCCATGATGATTTGCATCATGTCGCCGATGTTTTCGTTCGGGCTGATCACGAACGCCTTCACGTATGGCTCCTCGATATGGTCCACCTGCGACAAGTCCGGCAAGAAGGCCGGGTTGTCAACTTGCAACACCTCGCCATCCGTCTTCAAGACCTGATAAATCACGCTCGGATATGTCGCGATGATGTCCATATTGAATTGCCGGCGCAACCGTTCCTGCACGATCTCCAAATGCAGCAGCCCTAGGAAACCGCACCGGAACCCAAACCCCAACGCCGCCGAGCTCTCCGCCTGATACTGAAACGCCGAATCATTCAAATTCAATTTCGCCAACGCGGACTTTAGATGCTCATAATCCGCCGAGTTCACCGGGTAAATCCCCGAGAACACCATCGGATGTACCTTCTGGAAGCCCGGCAACATCGTCGTGGCCGGCGACTTCGCATCGGTCATAGTCTCGCCGATTTGCACATCGGCCGTGCTCTTGATATTGGCGATCACATAACCCACATCACCGGCGGTGAGCCGGGGCCGTTTGACCGGCTTCGGGTCGAACACGCCCACATCCTTCACCTCAAACTTTAGGCCGGAGTTCATCAACTGAATCATCATCCCCGGCACGATCTCGCCAGCAAACAACCGCACATACGTCACCACGCCTCGGTAAGTGTCGAACATCGAATCAAACACAAGCGCCTGCAGCGACTGCTCCGGGTTCAACCGCGGCGGCGGCACCCGTGCAATAACCGCAGCGAGAATCTCCTTGATCCCAATCCCGGTCTTCGCGCTCGCCAAAATCGCCGTGTCCGCAGAGATCGTAAGAATATCCTCAATCTGCCGCTTCGCCTCCTCCACGTTCGCGCTCGGTAAATCAATCTTATTGATCACCGGAATGATCGTCAGTCCCTGTTTGTTTGCCAGATGCACGTTGGCTACCGTCTGCGCTTCCACGCCCTGCGCCGCGTCCACAATCAACAGCGCGCCCTCGCACGCCGCCAAACTCCGCGATACTTCGTAAGCGAAATCCACATGGCCGGGCGTATCAATCAGGTTCAGGATGTAATCTTGGCCATCCTCGGCGCGAAACTCCATTGTCACCGGGTGCGCCTTGATGGTGATACCGCGCTCACGTTCGAGGTCCATCGAATCAAGCACCTGATCGCGCATGTCGCGCTTCGCCATCGCGCCAGTTGTTTCGAGCAACCGATCCGACAAGGTGGTCTTGCCATGATCAATGTGCGCAATAATGCAAAAATTTCGTATGTGTCCAACGTCCATGAAGGCGCGGACTCTACCACTCTTCCTTGGTTTTGGGTAGTCCTAGCTTCGCAGTGTACTGGACTCGACAATTTCCAAGGCGACGGGCAATATCGCAACCGAATGAATGATACGGTAATAATTGTGCGCCGGTATGAACCGCGCGACAGGGCGTCAGTTCGTGAAATCTGCTGCGACACGGCGGACGCCGGCGCGCCCATTGACCGGTTCTTCCCGGACCGCGAAGTCTTTGCCGACGTACTCACCAAGTATTACACCGACTTCGCTCCGACCACCACATGGGTGGCGGAAAAAGATTGGCGTGTCGTTGGCTACCTCACTGGTTGCCTAGACACACGGCAGTTTATACGAACGATGGCGGCGCGCATCGTGCCGGCGGCAGCGCTAAAAGCATTGGCACACGGTTCGCTCTGGCATCGGTTTGTCCGGCAAAACCTCCGCGTGCCGACATCACAACGCCGGCAACTGCTGGCCGAGTTTCCGGCACATTTCCATCTCAACTTGCGCGACGGTTGCCGGAGGCACGGTGCCGGTCGGCAACTGTTGGAAAAATTCCTAGATCAAGCCCGACATGCCGACGTGTCCGGTATCCATGCCGGCGTCAGCGAAGAGAATGTTGCCGGGCGGAAGTTCTTTGAGCGAGAAGGTTTCGTGGCCATCGGCCGAGAAGACCGGTTCCGCACCTCCGACCAACCAGCAGTCACGATTCTCTACGGTTACCGGCTGGTGAGATAATCCCGAATCGGTTTACCGCCGACGTACAATTCTTCCAAGGCAGAATCGCCGCTCTTGATTCGCACCACGGCGTAGGTGTTGAGGTTCGTCTGGTTGCGGCGGTTGTGTTCCCGGTAAAGTTCCTCTGACTTGGGCGCTTTCGTTTCTTTGAGGTAATACCGGTCAAACGGCAACCGGAAATACGTATTGGTCCCGACAGAGTAAGATTCGACGACCTTCAAGAAATCGCCCTGCGCCGGTGGTTCCGGCGCAACCTCGCGAATCACGGCAAATCCATCGGCACCTTCTTCAACTCGCGCAAACGCCTCCGTGCCGGGCCGCCTCTCGGCATGGGAACACCACAAGGCATGATCTTGTTCAAAGTGTAACCAGACATACCGGCCGCGAAATGCGTCAACCGGATCCACCGGGCGCGTCCGGAATTTATAGACGTGGCCGGCGCACAAAATGGCTCCGCGTTGCAGAATCATCATGACCGGCGTCGCGATGTGCGCCACTGCCACAATTACGAACGCAGTAAGGAACCAAAGTTTTTTCATACTGACGGCGCTCCTTTCCGCCGCAGCATCACGACGTTGGTAACTAGGAAACCGATGCCAATGAAGATGAACGCCAGACCACGCAACAGAAAACTCAGGTCGCTGTCGAAGAATCGTGCCACGATTAGCGCCGCCAGCGCCAGCAGGCCAGCATTGACCTGGCTAAGTTTGTTGCCGCGAATCCCGGCAATCAGCGCACCCAGTCCCAAGATGAATAAGTACGCATTGAACAACGCTTGCGGCAGTGAATGCAGTTCGCACATCACTGCGACCACATAGCCGGCTACGCCGCAAACTGGTGCCAGTCCAACTAATAACCGGTCGATATTGTTCCATTCGATGCGCCGAAGATCGCGCGCCACCGCGATTATCGCCGCAATCGCCAAACCGGCTGCCAGCAAATTACCGGCGATTGCGATTGGACTGCTGGCCAAAGTTTCGCGCGACCGCGCCCATTGTGAATAAATTTCTTTCCACGGCCATTGGAAGGTTAACATCAACATTACCTCGCCCAGCCCGACGGCGCCAATGGTTTGCCATGGACGTTGCCACAACGTCGGCGCGGCATCGCACCAGCGCTTACCGGCCAAATACATCAAGGCTAATAACCCGGTATAGGCGACAATCCACGCACCATTCAGCGCGCCTTCCAGTGACATACCGGTGCCGATGCACAAGCAGATGGCTAACACCCAGCCGGTCAGCCCCGCACGCCAGCCGTACCGGTTAGCGCGCCAAACACCGGCCAGATGCGGCAGCGCCAACGCCAGCAAGCCCCAATACCACAAACTCGTCACGCGGTGGTGTGGCCAGACAGTGCAGCCGACCCACGTTGTAGTGCCGATGAAATATAAACTCGCCGCCACACTCGATTGCAGCAGATAGACCACCGGTAATCCCAGCAAAATCCACGTCAGGAAAAACCGCGCTGGATCGCCTTGGATTTGATAAATCTGCGCCACCAACGAAATCGTTGCGCCAATCGTCAATGCCCAAGCCGTTGCCACGCCTTCGCACCATGGTGCGCTGGCTGACCGGCAAGCCAGCACCCAGCCGGCAAGTCCGATAGCCACCACCAACGGCGCAAACGCCAGCGCCGTCCGCACCGGTCGGCTCAAATCATCCCAGTTGTGTGCTACCAACAGCAGCACGCCCGCGCCAATCAACGCTGCGCCAAGAATCCCAAAAATCAGCAACAACCATTTCTTACCGGCGCGATCCGTGGCTGGGCCGTAGTGTTGCCGGAGTTTGTCAGCCATGTCTGCCGGTAAGACGCCGGCTTTGACCAAGCCCGGCAACTCGTCCTGCAACCATTGAATATGTTTATTGCTCACATCAAACCAAGCGTCTTAGGACGCACGGTGCAGCAAGTCAACGACAGGCTGTTTCTTCGCCGGCACCACCAGTCGGTATGCCAGCAAACCCGCGCAAACCAGCAACACCACGCCGCACGCGCGCACCAGCCATGCTAACGTGCGCGGCTTGACGCGGTGATGAGCGCGTGACACGAAAAATGCCAGCAGCAAAAACCACACTGCACCGCCGGTAAATACGCCGGCCAGGCACGTGCTCCGGCTTAGCAACCCCGGGCCGACCCATTCGCGCGCAAATAAAAACGCAGCCAGAGTTGCCCACAAGATGACCAGCATCAGATTGGAAATCGTCAGGACAAAGCCGAGCAGAAATGTTCGCGGATGATGCCAACGTTCGTCCGCGCGTTCCGCGGTGGCGGCGCTTTGCGCTTCAAAGCGTTCCGGTTTCGCCAGCAAGCTGCGCACGCCCATGCCAGCCATTACTACCACAGCCACAATCCGCAACGCCAGCGACCAAGTTGGCCGATCGAGCAGACTGGAATGGCCGGCCAGCATCAACGCCGCGTAAAATGATTCCGCGACGATTGCACCAAGCCCGGCCAGAAATGCCGGTAGAAACCCTTTACGCAAAGCATTGTTGATCACGGTCACGTTGACCGGGCCGACAGGCACCGACACAATAAACCCACAACCCAGACCGGCCAAAAACGCTTGCATCAAATCGCTCAGCTCACCCACGGCGCCCTCACGATTCTGTGAACTCGTCCTCGTCTTCGTCGGTTTCGATTTCGCGGCGCCACTGCTTGTTAATCCACGGACGCACTAATCCGTAAAGCAAATACGCCACGAACAAAAATGCCAGCGTGACTTCGAAATACGCCGCCAATGCGAAACCAATCACCACCACCAACGCAAACGCGGCGAGTGATTTTTGCAACGTCCACTCCACATTCTTGAACGTCGGATAGCGGACGTTGCTGACCATCACCCATGCCAGCGCCAGCATCAGCACTGGCAACACAAACCGCCACGCACCCAGTTGCCGGTCATGTTCCTGCAGCGACATCATCATCAACGTCACGCTCACCACCAAGCCCGCCGCCGATGGGATCGGAAAACCGGTGAACTCGCCGGTATGTTTCTTGTCGCCCATCTGACTCAAGATGTTAAACCGCGCCAACCGCACACCTCCGCACACCAGATAAATTGCCGCCACCACCCAGCCGGTCCGGATGAACTCATGCAAGACCACTTGGTACACCATGAAAGCCGGCGCCACACCGAAACTCACCATGTCCGCCAGCGAATCAAATTCCCGGCCAAACGGCGACTGCTTGCGAGTTATCCGTGCTACACGACCATCAAAAAAATCGAATGCGAACGCACCAAGAATCAGCCAAATCGCATGGTAAATCGGTTCAAAATCCTGCGCCGCCGGGTTGTATTTGAACATCCAAGTTAACGCAAAAAAACCGCATGCCAAATTGCCGGCGGTGAACAAATTCGGCAGCAAATAGATTTTTACATTCGCGCCGTCAGCCGGCGGTGTTGATTTATTTTCGTCGGGCAACAATGGTCTCGCCTCCTTTTGCATATTCACCAATCTTCGCCACAATCTCTGTTCCGGCCGGCAAGAACAATTCCACGCGCGAGCCGAACCGGATCATCCCAAATCGCTCACCCTTCGCCAGCGTCGCACCTTCACCACGCCAACCCACAATTCGCCGCGCAATCAACCCGGCAATTTGCCGCACCGTCACCCGGTAACTATCAGGAGCTTCGATTACAATTTGCCGATATTCGTTGACCGCCGATGCCTGAGGATGACGCACGTCGAGAAATTTACCGGGCCGGTATTCCACCGCCTTAATCGTGCCGGTAATCGGTGCGCGCTGGACGTGCACGTCGAACACCGACAGGAAAATCGCGACCATTGTCGTCTCACCAACCGGCTTAATCTCCACAATCTTACCTGTAGCCGGTGCAACTATTACTTTTTCATCCGCCGGAATAGTTGCCTCCGGATCCCGATAAAACGAAATTGTGAACACCAACAGCACTGCTGCAAGCGCCGCAACTGGCCAGCACCACCGTAAGCCGGCAATGGTGAGCGCGAGCAGAATAATGATAGCCCACTTCCCTTCGAGCAAAGTTTGTACAGTGAACATAACTTCCCGGCATCCTAACTGAATTGGTTGCGCCGACAAGAGGTTTTTACAAATCGCGAATCGCGACCGCTTCAATCTCGACCAGCGCGTCCTTTGGCAAACGCGCTACTTGGACGGTGGATCGCGCTGGGAAGTCGCCGGTAAAATACCGCGCATAAACTTCATTCAGCGCCGTAAAGTGATTCAAGTCGGCGACAAAAACCGTGGTCTTGACGATATTGGCCAAATCTAATCCTTGCGACACCAACACGGCGCGGAGATTTTCCAGCACGCGTACAGTCTGCTCCACAACACCGCCGGGCACGACCTGACCGGTGGTTGGGTCGAGTGGAATCTGGCCGGCGCAAAATAACAGGTCACCGGCCCAGACGGCTTGTGAATACGGGCCGACGGCTTTGGGCGCGGCATCAGTGGAAACAATTTTGCGATTCATGGTCAACCCTTGTACCAAAACGCCAGCCATGCCGCCGCACAAAATAATCCAAAATCTTCCGCGAGCGTTGTGAAACCGACACGTCGTGCTTCGATGGTGCTAAAACAGCCGCAGCGAATGTCCAAATGCCGGAGCACAGCTTGGATAATGCCGGCCAGAAATACGGCCATCAAGCCGGCAATCAACAGCGCGCTCGGTTTTTTCCAGACGCCGGCCATCAGCAAGCCGCCAGCCAGCACCTCAACCGCCGGCAAAATAATCGTCACCAAGTTGACCAGCATGTTTGGCAACAGACGGTAATTTGCGACATCGTTGGCAAAACTGCCGGGATCCCAAATTTTCACCGCACCGGCCGTCACAAACACACCGCCGACAACCAACCGGAGGATGAAGTTGATTTTTTTCATGGCTTGGCGCCGGTCGCTGTGGCCAAACTGGCTTGGCGCCAGGCAGTCCACCCGTTTTGAATGATGTGGACATTCCGGTAACCGAGCGCACGAAGTCTGACAATCAAGTAGTGGCTCAGATCGCATTCCATGCCGTCACAGTATGTCACAATTACTGCATCCGTTGTGAGCATGGTTGCGATTTCCGGATAATGCGCGTCGAAATTTTCTGCCGGCAAGTTGTAGGCACCGGCAATATGACCGGCTTTGTAATCGGCCGGAGCGCGGGCGTCCAAGAAAAATGCCGCGCCGGATTGCCAGAGTTGCCTGGCATCAGCGAGTTGGATAAAATCTGTCGGTAATGACGCGGCTTTTAGCGGCGCGATGAATGGAATGCGATGTGGCGAAATGGTGTTGACCGCCAATCCTAATACCGCACCGGCACCGGTAATCAGCAGTGCCAGTTTAAGCGTGCGAGTCATGCCGAACCGGTTAGTTGTGCCGGTACACGTTGATTGTGAGTGGAATTTCCACAATCGGCTGGCGCGGGAAATTGGTCTCGAACTTGATTACTCCACCGACAGATTCCTTCGGCACTTTATCAACCACGGCCACGACTTCGAACGTTTTGCCATCAGCAGACGGGTTGAGTGTGACTTTGACTTCGGCCACAGTGCAGGAAATGTTATTTATTTCGAGCTTCTGGTCGGCGACTCCGGGGCTAACTAAGATGCGGCGAATTGCAGCATTTGCACCTTTCTGACCGGGCCAGTTTTCAGGATCCGGGATACCCCATACCAACTGTTGCGGCTGGAGTACGATGTCACCCACGATTCTCCCGCTGACCTGAATCATGAATAACGGGTGGTTGCTCTCAGACCCCATGACATCGACAACGTTATTGAACCGGCGAGCGACACCATCAGCAACGACTTCCACGCGCAATGCCGCAGTGTTTGGTTGATTGGGTACTGGCTCAAGCTGTGGATGTAGATAGACGCCGTTTGCTTCGACTCTGGTGATACCCATCGGTTTGCCATCAGTGCGTTTAATCTGGATGACGAAATTAGTGGTGACACCAAGGTGAATGTTACCGACATCCAACATTTGTGGATTGTAATCAAAGACTGGCACAATGTCTGCCTTCACCGTCAACTCGGCGTTTGCGTTTTTAGGGTCGTTGGATGGCATAGTAATGTGCTTTTCGACAGGGCCGCGTGGAATACTGCTAACCGTCATCGTAAATAACAGCTCTGTTTTCTCACCTGGCGCGAGTTTATCGGTCTTGAGCTCAGCGACAGTGCAACCACACCAAGGTTTCGGCTTACCTAAAATCAGTGGCGTCGTACCGGCGTTGACGATGTTGAAGGTTCCAGTCAATTGTTGAACAAGCGACGTTTTGCCAAAATCGTACACCACTTTGTCGAACTGAATCTTCGGCCCGTCATGCGCCGTCATTTCCGCCATTACAACGTCTTTACCCAAGCCAACCATTAAACTGGCAACGATAATAATTGCTGCAACAAATTGTTTCTTCATGATTACCCTTGTTGATTCCAACAGTATAAAGATACTTAATATCATAAACATCTATCGTTTTCAACGATTGCAAGCAAACTTTGGAAATCGTGAATAAGTATGTTTTTGCATTTAGTTTTGCTGCGCGGTTTGCTATCAACCATTGCTTATGTTTCGTCCCAAGCTTTTCGAGTCCTTGCGACGGTATGACCGCGCCACGTTCTTCGCCGATCTAGCAGCCGGTGTCACGGTTGGCATCGTGGCGTTACCGTTGGCCATCGGCTTTGCCATTGCGTCGGGTGTGTCACCGGAGCGCGGACTGTGGACCGCCATTATTGCTGGTCTTTTGATTTCCGCGCTTGGTGGCAGTCTGGTGCAGGTCGGCGGACCGACCGGGGCATTCGTACCGATTCTGGCCGGGATCGTAATGCTGTATGGATATCAGGGATTGGTGCTGGCGACATTGATGGCCGGCGTGTTGTTGGTGTTGATGGGGGTGTTGAAGCTCGGCAACTTGATCAAGTTCATTCCGTATCCGGTCACGGCTGGGTTCACAAGCGGGATTGCGGTGATTATTTTTGTGGGGCAATTGAAGGAGTTTCTCGGGTTGCCAAAGGATTTGAAGCTGCCGGCGCACACGCCGCATCAGGTGGCGACTTTGATTGAGCATTTGCCGGAGGTCAATTGGGCAACCATTGGGATTGGCGCGTTGGTGCTGGCGATTTTGATTTTCTGGCCGAAATCGTGGCGGCGCGTGCCGGCCTCCATCGTGGCGGTCGTGGTGAGCACGCTGGCGGTGGTGTTCTTGAAATTGGATGTGACGACGATCCAAATCAAATTCGGCGAACTGCCGCGCGGCATCCCGTCGCTGGAGTTCCCCAAGGTGACGTTTGACACGTTGCAGGCATTGATGGTGCCGGCGTTTACCATTGCGATGCTGGGCGCGATTGAGTCGTTGCTGTCGGCCATGGTGGCGGATGGCATGATCGAATCCCGGCATGATTCCAATCAGGAATTGATCGGGCAAGGCCTGGCGAACATTGCCTGCCCGTTCTTTGGCGGATTCTCGGCGACCGGCGCGATTGCCCGGACCGCCACCAACATCCGTAACGGCGCGCGCACGCCGGTTGCCGGCATCATCCACAGCCTAACGTTGCTGGTGATCGTGCTGGTCGCGGCGCCGTTGGTGAAGTTCATTCCGTTGGTGGCGCTGAGCGGCGTGTTGCTGGTCGTGGCGTTCCGCATGGGCGAGTGGGACAACTTCCCCGAGCTGTGGCACGGGCCGAAGAGCGATTTCTGGGTGATGGTGGCGACGTTTGTGATGACGGTGGTATTTGATTTGACGGTCGCCGTCGGCGTGGGGCTGGTGATGGCTGCCGCACTGTTTGTGCGGCGGATGGAAGAGATTTCACAGATCAAGCTGGTCACACCGGAGAGCGACCTCGACATCGGTGGCGGCTCCATTCGCAATAAACATGTGCCGCCCGGTGTGGTCGTTTACCGGATTGAAGGCCCGTTCTTCTTCGGCGCGGCGGAAAAGCTGGAGGCAGCGCTCAGTCGTTCTGATGAAGTGCCGCGAATCGTGATCTTCCGCATGCGCAACGTGCCGGCAATTGACGCGACTGGATTGCATGCCTTGGAAGTGATGCTCGAAAAATTCCATCGCAAACATACGCAACTCATCCTCAGCGGCGTCCAGCCGCAACCGATGAAGGTGCTCTACAATGCCGGCTTCGTGGACAAGATCGGCCTCGACAACATTTGCGCCAACATTGACGTGGGGCTGGAGCGGGCGCAAGCGTTGCTCGCCCCGGCCACTCCGCCGGCAGCATGAGCACACTGTCCATTCTCTGCATCGCGCTCGGCTTGGCGATGGATTCCGGCGCGGTCTGCGTCGGCGCGGCAACGGCGGGATTTGCCGGCAACAAGCGCGCGGTGTTCCGGCTCGTGTTCCATTTCGGCTTGTTTCAATTCTTCATGCCGGTGCTCGGCTGGGCGGTCGGTGCGTTCATCGAACGCCGCCTGCATACCGTCAACAACTGGCTGGCGGCCGGCATGCTCGCCTGCGTCGGCGCGCGCATGATCTGGGCCGCCTTCCATCCGGCAGCGCAGGCGCAACGCAACGACCCGACGCGCGGCGCGACGTTGGTGCTGCTGTCCATGGCGACCAGCCTGGATGCGCTCGTCGTCGGCGTGAGTCTGGCGTTGGCCGGCATTTCGGTTTGGTATCCGAGCGTGGTGATCGGCCTCATCACGGCGGCGGTCTGTTTCGTGGCGATTCGGCTGGGCAACGGACTACGGTTTGTGTTCGCCCGTTGGGCCGAGGTGGCCGGCGGCGTGGTGTTACTGCTGATTGCGGCGCGAACGTTACTGGGCCAGCTACACTGACCGCTCGACCGGCGGCACTTCCAGATTCAACAGACGGAACGACACGAGCGTTTCCCGTCCCGCCAGCAAGACCGCGACGAACACGCTCGCCATGCCCAGGCAAAAACAGGCCAACGGCAGCCACGGTTTCGTGACCGGGATCAGGAATGAGCAAATGACGAAGAGCGACACGGCCACATAGAAGAACAGCACCGCATTGCGCAACAACCGGCCGCGCCGAAACAAATCCGGCATCTGCACCGCTAACATCTCCAACCGCTGCCGGTCAACGGCGGTCAGATTCGCGCCGAGCTTATGCAAGCCGCGGATCTCCGCCGCGAAATTCCGAATCCGATCCACGACGCGCGCGTATTTGTTCCCCAGACTCAACAACATCAGCCCGCACGCCGAAACCATCACGGCCGGGCTGACCATTTGCACGATGAGTTGTGAAATTGGCTGATCCATGTCGGCACCCTACCGGAAGATGTTCCCGCTTTGCAATGCCGGTTTTTAGGCGCCGGCGGCGATCTGCTCGTACAATTTGAGATAATTGCCGGCCACGACCGACAAATCGAATCGCGCTGAAACGCGTTGGCGGATGAGCATCCGCTCCAGCTTCGTTGCCGGCAACACCAGCGCCGCCAATTCCTCTTCGCGCGCCGTCAGATAGCCGGTCACGCCCGCTTCGACCACTTCCGGCAGCGCGCCATTGGCCAGCGCCACCACCGGCGTACCACACGCCATCGCCTCGATGCTGACCAGCCCAAACCCTTCCGCGCCGCGAAACGGCAACAGCGCACACGCCACCGCGCCGAGCAGTTCATTCTTCTGCGCATGGTTCACCACGCCGACATAGCGGATTTGCTCGCCGAGGTAAGGTTGGATTTTTTCCATAAACAAATCCCGGTCAATCACCGGCCCGGCCAACGTCAGCGGCACTCCAAGTTGCCGGGCAATCGCCACGGCGATGTCCGGCCCCTTGCCATGTTCAATTCGTCCAAGAAACGCCAAACCGGTGCCGCGTGGCTGAAATGTGAATGACTCGACGTCAATCCCGTTGTGGACGGTAAAACACCGGCGCGCACCGGCCGCGCGGAGTTTCCGTGCTTGAAATTCGCTGACGGTGTTCAGCCACAAATCCGGGTGCTTGCGAATCAACCATTCAAAATCCTGCCAGACCGGCGTGTGCTGTGTGTGCAGCACGCGCGCGCCAATGCCTGGCACGGCGCTCAGTGAGTACACGCCTGGACTGAGATGCGAATGAATCACATCAAACTCCGCAGCACGCGCCAGCGCCAGTGTGAGTTGGTGCTCTTGATAGTAAGCCGCCTCGCCCGCCTGGCCATCGGTCATTAACGCCATTAAATTTCGGGAAACAACCGGCACCAATTCCGCCGGCGTCTGTGAATCACCGGTCGCCACCAGCGTGTTCCGACAACCGAGTTTTTCCAGTGCGCTGATCAAACCGGCCAGCCACGTCTCGCGACCGCCGGCGGCGTCGCGCGAGACCGGGAACCAAAGTGGGCCAAGATGCAAAACTTTCATGTGATGTGCTCTAGCATTTCGCCGAGCACGCGTCGGGCGTCAAACATTTTCTCCGCCACCGCCCGCGCCCCGGCCGAATGCCGGGCGTAATCAGCATTGATCGCGGTAATGCCGGCAAGCGCTTCCTCCAGCGTCGCGAAGGCAAACAAGCCGGTGCCGGTTGGGTAATGCGTGCTCCAGCCGGTGTCCTGCAATACGCACGGCCGGCCGAGCGCAAGGTAGCAGGCGCTCCGGCAACTAAACCAGCCGCTCCGCGATTTCCGATAGCCTTCCTTGGCAACGCTCCATTCGCCTTTGGAACTGCCCAAGTAATCCCGGTAAGTCCACGGATCCGGCAACGCTTCGTCCGGTTCGATGATTTTCCAGCCGTGTTGCCGGATCAATTCAGTCGGACGTTGTTCGCCTTGGCCCCGGCCCATGGCAATCTCGAATTGCTGTGGCGTGCGGGCCGGCAGGTCAAGAAACTTGAGGAACTCGACGTCTTTCTGGCCCCACGTTTCACCGGAATATTCGCTCGGCTTGTACGAAACCCAGTTCATTACCGTCGTGAACACGTCGCGCGGCGGCGCCGTCGGTACCGGGAACCAGTCGAGCACGATAGGTTGCCGGGTCGGGATCCACTTCAACCCGCCGTGTGGCACCCGGCAATCGGGCGCATTGATGTGTTCGGCGAATGTGAAATGGAAATCGTGGGCACCAATGCGGTTGATCACCTCCGGCATGCCAAGCGCCAGCCCGATTTGCGTGAACATCGGATCGGAGTCTATGAAAATCTTTTTTGGAATGGCCAGATATTCGGGCCGAAGCCAACCGCAGCCGGAGACGTTGACGAACAGGTCGGCGCTGGCGCAAAACTTTTTCGCTTCGGTTTCACTAATGCCGTGGTAGGTGCCGTCGGCTGCGTTCCGGTAAATCCACTGGTTGCCGAGGCCGAGCCGCGTCATCACCTCGCCGAGATACCGGACGTTATAGGAACAATCGGCGCTGATGGTGGCATTGATCGGATCGTATGGCCACGTTTCGGTGTCTTCGAGGTAAAACACCTCGTGCCCGAGTTGCCGGAAGCCAGCGACGTATTGGAGATAATCCCACGCCACGCCGCCAAACGCGTATTGCCCGACCAAACCTGTGACGATGATGCGCATCGGGCGTGGTTATAACCCGATTGCTCGCCAGACTCAACAGTCACGTGTGGCGCTTGCGCTTTGCTGGGGCTTCCTGTAAATCTTGGGCATGAAGCTCCGGCAACTTTTCGTCCTGTTGGCGTTGCTAATTTGTGCCGGCAGCGTACGCGCGAATTCGGACGCGCTCTTGGCGCGACTGCAACCGCAAGGCTACGTCAATGATTTCGCCGGCGTGATGCCGGCCTCGCAACGCGCCGCGCTGGAGAATTATCTTGCCGACCTCGAACGTCAAACCGGCGTGGAAATTGCCGTCGTGGCGGTGCCATCGCTGGACGGCGGCGAAGTGGATGATTTCACGAACCGGCTATTTCAGAAATGGCACATCGGCAAGAAAGGCAAAGACAACGGCATAATGATTCTGGCCGCGATTCAAGACCGCAAGGCACGCATCGAAGTCGGCTATGGCTTGGAGAGCGTGTTGCCTGACGCGGTTGCCGGTCGGATTTTGCGCGAGCAGATGTTTCCACTATTTAAGCAAGGCCGTTATGGTGATGGGGTGACTGCGGCGGTCCAGGAAGTGGCGCGCATTGCCGGTGGCGGGCAGGTCAACACGCCGGTGGCAATGCGGACGGTTGACCAACGGGTCAAATATGTCAATACCATCGTGCGCTATCTGCCTTTGATTTTAATTGTCGGTTGGATTGTGTTCATGCCGAAAGGGCGCGCGAGCCGGTATTCTCTTTGCCGACCGTATGGTCGGGGTGGCGGATTTTTGGCAGGTGGTTTTTCTAGCGGAGGTGGTTTTGGCGGATTTAGTGGTGGGTGTTCCGGTGGCGGCGGAGCGAGTGGCGGTTGGTAAAATGGAGGCATAATAATGACACCTGAAAAATTTGTTGAGCAGATTAGGCAAGTGTTGCCGACCGGTGTGCAGTCGGTGGTGTTGTATGGCTCGGCGGCTGCCGGCGACCATTTGGGCAAGCAGTCCGATTACAACATTTTGATTGTGCTGGAGCGCTTGGGCGTGACGGAGTTGAAGGCACTTGCCAAACCAACGCAGGCATGGGTGAAAGGCGGGAGCCATCCGCCGATGCTGTTCACAACGGATAGTTTGCGTGAATCCGGTATCACTTTCCCGATTGAGTTGCTCGACATTCGGGACGCGCACAAAGTGTTGTTCGGTGACGACGTTCTGGCCGGCATACCGATCAGTCAGGTCAATCTGCGCCGGCAGGCGGAACACGAGTTGCACGGCAAGTTGCTCCACCTCCAATCACAGTTTCTAGTCACAGCCGCGCAGCCGAAGCGGATTGTGGAATTGCTGACCGGCACGCTGTCGAAATTTCTAATTCTCTTCCGCGCGGCGCTGCGGCTCTATCAACCCGACGTGCCGGTCAAGAAACTTGATGCGTTGCAGGCGTTGAGCCGGCATATTGTATTTGATACAAGTGTCTTCGTGACAATTCAGGAACTGAAGGATGGACGTCGGAAACCCCGCGCGGTTGAGACGGAGGCTCTCTTTGCCGTTTACATGGCGGCGATTCAGACCGTCGTGAACGCAGTGAATAATTTAGAGAAAGGAACGGACAAATGAAAATTACATTGATCGTAATTTTGGTGTTGGCGGTGTTGTTGATTGGCTGGGGCGTGTCGGTGAACAATCGGCTCGTCGTATTCAACGAATCCATCAACGGCGCGTGGGCGCAGGTGGAAACCGTGTTGCAACGCCGGTACGACCTGATTCCGAATCTGGTCAACACCGTCAAAGGCTACGCGAAACACGAAAGCGGCGTCCTCGAAGAAGTGACGCGCCTGCGCAGTCAGTGGGGCGAGGCGAAAACGACCGACAGTAAAATTGCCGCCGCCAATCAACTTGAAGGCGCGCTAGCCCGGCTGATGGTGGTCGTTGAAAAATATCCCGACCTGAAAGCCAACCAGAATTTCCTCGCGTTGCAGGATGAACTTGCCGGCACGGAAAACCGCATCGCCGTCGAGCGCCGCCGATATAACGAGACTGTCCAGCAGTACAACATCGCCATCGCCCAATTCCCGGCCAGTATTGTTGCCGGTCTACATGGTTACCAGCGACGCGATGTGTACTTCAAATCCGACGAAGCCGCCAAACAAGCGCCGCAGGTCAACTTCTAGGCCGGTCAGAGCGCTTGGAGAATCTCAGCCGGGGTTTTCTCGATGCGATCAATCCGGTAAGACAGCTTGCCGTTTTCATCCGCAGCTTCGACTGTGGCACCGGCTTTTTTGTTGAACATGGCTTGCGCGAGCGCAGCCGGGTAGCTGATGATGCCGTGGACCGGATCGCTATCCCACGCGCCCAGCACGTGAAAAACGTGCGACTTACCAGTCGCCATGTCAGTGACTGTCACGGTCGTCCCAATCCCGACGGCATCAGTCTTGGCATCGGCAAAATCGGTGCCTTGCGCGCGCGAGAGCAGGATCTCCAACTCACCCCGCCGGCGCATCAATAACTTCTGCAAATCCTTCGCGGCCTTGAACTCAAAGTTTTCGCGAAGGTCGCCGTAGCTGCGGGCCACGCCGATATCCTTGGAATTTTCCGGAATCCGCTTGCTGACGATTTCCTCCAATTCCGCCCGGCGCTTGTTGAGGCTGGCCCACGAAACGATTAGCGGTGCTTCTTTGACCGTCTTGGTGACGAGGAATTCCTGCACGAACGGAAAATCCTTCACGACCCGCGCCATCAGCGACCGGCGGTCGAGTTCCTCAAATGCCGGGCTGTTCAGGATCCGTCGGGAGATGTCGCGGACAGTTTCAGTGTCGACGTTGGCGAGCAATTCGGGGATCAATTCTTCTTCACCGTGCAGCAAATCGCGCAGACGCTTGGTGGACTTGGCGCCACCGTCTTCAACGGCGGTGATCATCGCCAAGAGCATTGCCGGCGTACACAAAGGTTGAAGCCACTGAAGTCCGGTACGGTTTTTCCAAATCCAGACCAGCAAATCCGGGCTGGCGGTATGGTTGCCAACGAGGTTGTGGAGCCGGTCAACTCGGTCAGCCAGTTTGTCGGATAATTCATCAAGTGTTTTGGCCGGCAACCGGTTGAGGTCGCCCAAAAGCCGGTCGGCGGCCAGCGCGATGACACGTTTCTGCGCCGGGCCGGTCAGCTCGTCAAGCAAGGACGGCAAGTCGCGGGTGCCGTCAAGGATTCCAGCCACCAGCGGCATCACGCTGTTGCCTGGGGTTTTCTGGTGCCCCTGGAGTTCGGCGATGATAAAAACCGCTTCCAGACGTTCGGCGGTGTGCTCGCCTTTGAGCTTCTGCAACGCATTCAGCAAGCCATCTTGAAATTCTTGGAGCAACAAGTCCGGGTCGGCCAGATCCGCAAGGACTTTCAGGAGTTGCCGGGCCACTTCAGTTTTCTGATTCATTCCCGGCGCAACGCGGAATGCTTCAAGGAGTTCGTCCTGTTGCGAGACCGGCGCGGTACGCAAAATAATCGGTTCAAACTTTTTCGCCGGCACCTCGAAGTGCGGATCGCGCTTGAGAAGCTTCTTGGTGTTGTCCCACCACTTCTTCCATTCACCGGCGGCGAGCACGGAGCCGGTCAGAATGCTTTCGATTTTATCGGCTGAGGCGACATGGTTGTGGCCGGCTAGAACAAGTCGAATCAGCGCAACCGGATCACTAACTGCAAGCTGCTTGAGGCCGGCGAGATCCGTTTGCTTACGGACTTCAAGATGTTCGGCACTGACCGGCACAAGGCTGTCGGCGGCGTAGGCCAGTTGCATCGCATGGTCGGGGTTATGAGCAAAGGCAATGACGATTCGGTTGAGCGTAGTGTCGAAAACTTTAATTTTACCTACGCCCCAGCTTTTGTGTTGGCAAAAATTACCGGTGTTGAGGGCGAGCAAGATGTCAGTCTTGGCGATTACTGACGACAAGGGCGTGGTTGTGTCTTCAAACCGGGCGGCGGAAAGAATGGTGTTGAGCCGGGGATCGTTGTCGTAGATTTGCCGGTAAGCAGCAAAAAGTTCGCCACGAAGGTTGCGGTTGGGTGGAGTGGTGGCGCCGGCTTGGAGTTTCAGGGCGTAAAGCCATTCGTGATGTTTGCCGGCAGCGTGCAAGTTTGGCGCAAGCAATGCAGCTAGTTCAGCGGCTAGCGTAGGCTGACCGGCATCGCTGAATTCCTTGACGAGCAACAGCAGAAAATCCGGTTGGTCAGCAAGTTGATCGGCCAAGTCTAGCCAGAGCGACTGCGCCTCATCCCATTGAGATTGTTGAAGTAAGTTTGTAAAAGTTTCGTGGTGTTGTTGTGTTGCAGGCATTGCCGGCGTTGTTTGTAGGAGGACTGGCTGTGGATTGCGAGAAAAAACGCACAAACTTCCTTACGCACGGATGCCACAACACGAGTTACGGAGTAAATGTGAGTTAGCCTAGCAGGAAGCACCATTCCGGGCGCAGCCGATCAGCATGTCACTTCAGAAACCGGCAACTTCCCATTCCACATCCGCACGTCAAAAGTGTGCGGCTCGGTGGTAGGCACGACTATGACTTTGCCACCGGCGAGTTCAAGAATCAATTGTCCGGCACAAATATCCCAAAGCTTGATACCGTGTTCGATGTATGCGTCATACCGACCACAGGCGACATAGGCCACGTCGAGCGCCGCCGCGCCCATCAACCGCATCTTACGGACACGCCCGACCAGACTTTGAAAATTCACTAGACTCTTGCGAATCGTTTCCTCGCTCTTGAAAAATCCAATGCTCACAATCGCTTGCGCCAGTTCTATCCGGTCACTCACACGGATGGGCTGGCCGTTCAATGCTGGAACTTGGCCCTTGGCGCCAGTGAATAATTCATCGCGTTCCGGGTCGAGCACCACGCCAGCAACGGTTTCCCACCAATCGCCGACGCGTTGCTGCGCGGCGATGCTCACGGCGTAGTGTGGGATGTTGTAAAAGTAATTCACCGTGCCATCAAGTGGGTCCACCACCCAGCGCACGTCAGCTTGCTGGTTGCCAGTGATCGCTTCCTCACCGAGGATGCAGTGGTCGGGGAAGTCCGCCAGAATCACGCGCGTGATGAGCGCCTGCGCCTGCTCATCGAGTGCCAGCTTGATGTCGTGGTGAGTGGTAAGGTTGACGTCGAGTTTGGTGCCGAAGTTTTGCTTTAACAACTTACCAGCGGCTGTCGCGGCTTCAATGGCGGTTTCAAGCATGTCAGCTCCAATCACACAAATTTTCAACATAAGCCGCACTGCCGTCGCGGAGCCAGCCGTCGAGCTGGGCGATGTCCTTGAGTTGCTGCCCGCGCGCGCGCGGGACGACGATGAACCGGCAATCCACTTCCGGTAACGCGGTCATGTCACCCCAGAGTTTTTCGAACTGCGCGACGGGGAAGACATCTTCCTGACCTTGGCCCCAGCGTTTCTTTACATCCTTGAGCGTGATGTAAGTCGGCATTTTGGCGGCCAGGGTGCGGATGCCGGCGGCGACTTTGGCTTCGTTGCCGAGATCGGTGCGGTTGAGTTCAAACGCCGCGAGCAGCTTGTCGATGTCAATCCACGTGGTAAGCGTGTTGTAATAGCGGAGCGCGAACTCGGCTTCCTCGCGCGGCATTGCCAAACCTTCGACAAGGCGGACGCGGCCATTCACACGGGCCAACCCGCCACCCCGGTCTTCGATGCGACGTGAGATGACCTCGAAACTCAGGTTCGCACCGCTTTCAATGTGCAGACCGAGCAACGCCGGATCGAGGTCGGCACCGACGGTGTCAATGTTGTGCAGCATCAACCATCTCAATTGCGGCCGGTCGGCGAGCAGTTTCGCCAGCACGCCGTTGCGTAACAAATTTGGAATTTCAAACCAATGGCCAACCGGGTGCAGGCATTGGTGCGGCAGGTTGTCAGTGTAATCGTTGCCTTCGCCGGCTTGGTGCGCCCAGCCAATCAAGGCCGCATGCAAACTGTCGCGCACCTTTTGTTTTTGTTCGTCGAGCAACTGGTGGGCGATTTCTTCCCAGGCAAACCGGAGATCGCGTTCCGTCGGAATCAATCGCAACCCGACCGCGCGGCCGGGTGAAAGTATGACCGGCAGACCGGCTGCGTCAATTTGCCGGTTGGTCAGGTAGCTAGTGGTAACAATGTGCGGCACCGGCTGACCGGCTTGCCGGCTGATGCGCCGGGTTTTGGCCAGGTGCACTTCGAGGAAACTCCGGTGCGCGCCGCCGAGTTTGCAAAACGGATGGAGCGCTTTCACCACGCCGGCCCCTTGCGTCCAACGGCTGCCGACGCCGGCCGCGAGCGTGACCACCGCGGCTTCCCCGTTGCGGAGCGCGGCCAGGCCGCGCTGCCGGTGCGTGTCAGCCGCGCTGACCACATCGGCGTCGTGGACGTCTTCGATGACGGTTGCCGCCGGTAAACGGTTTTGCGCGAGGCCGATCCGGCCATTCTTCAGGTCGGCGCGGATTTGTTCGTGTTGGAGATGGTCGAAACCCAGTTCGGCCAACAGCTCCGTTAAGTTCTGAGTGGTACCGGTTGATTTGGCACGCGGGAACAACCGGTCGAAAAGCGTGTTCACCATGCCGGCCAGTTCCGGCTTGGTCCGGCAGGCGGCGCCAAATTTGTCGAGCTCAGCCCGGCGTGAGGCGGACAAGTGGTCGGTCTTGAGCAGGCCGGGTACAGTTTGCGAATAGTAGCCCGCCGGCATGAGCGCGCGGTCGCCGGTCAGCAGGTCGCACCAGGTGCCGCGCTCGTTGATGGCGAAGTCGTACACGACCGGTTCCATGGCGAACGGCAACGCGCTTTGCAGCTCGCGTTTGGTTTGCGTCATGATTTCCGCCAGCGCGACCTGGGCCGCCGGTTTGTGGCCCGGCGCAAAGATGAAGCCCATCCCGCCGCCGGACATGCCGCCCAGCATCCAGAAGCCCCAGAAGTTGTCGCCGAATTGTTGGCGGACCCGGTTGATGATGGTCTCGGTGTAAAGATTGGTCGCCCACGGGATGATCGTCTGGAGCGGGCCGAAGAAATTGCGCGTCGTCGCGGCGGCAATGCGCTGGACGTCGCCGGCCTTGAGCGCGGCGATGATTTCGTCGAGGACCCGCGTGGCTTCCTGCCGGCCCTGCCATTCGGCTTCCGAGCGGAGCAGATATTTCTCGGTAACCATTTCGAGGATCGGGCCGACGTTCTGCGCCATGCCGCCGTGAACGAGCACGAGTGAATCTTGCAACCGGGCGCCGACTTCCACCGGCGTGTGGTTCGGCAAGAGCCGGCCGCGGCTAATGCCGAATTCCGGGTCACCCTCCTGCGCGCTCACGCCTTGGATCAGCTTTGCGCCCGGCCAGACACCGCCGGAATCCTGCCAACCACCGCCACTGCCGCCGAGCCATTCGCCCAGAATCGCGCGGGCAGCGACGAGCCGGCGTTCGGGTTCGGTCAGTTGGCCGGTCAACGATTGCGCCTGCCCGGTCGCGCGCATGCCGGCGGCAATGAGTGCGGCCAGCAGGTTGGTCGAGACGGCGAGCCGGGAGCCTTTCGGGATGTTGTTGACGTTGCTGACGATTTCCAGGCCAAGCCCGGGCCCGACGGTGCGGGCGAGCAAGGCCGGCAAGGATTCGCCTGAGCCTTCGATGCCGGGCGGAACGATGCCGGCGGCGATGATGGCGGCCTTTAACAGGCCGAGGTAATCGCGGGCGAAATCGAAAACTTCGTTCAAGTCTGTGATGTCAGCGGTGGCGCCGAGGTCGACACTGGTGAGCCGCAAGACCGGCTCGTCAATGACACGCAGGTAGGCTTCGACCGGCGGCCGCGGGGTGGCATCGCGACCGTGGATGGCGAGGTCGATGGAAATGTTGAGAACCCGGGCGCCTTCCGGGTGATCCATGCCGAGAAAGAAAATATCGCTCCAGCCGGAATGTGACAAGTCCATGCGGACCGGGGTGGTTTCGCGCAGGACCGGGAAAGTTTCGTCGGCACCGCGCTGAAGTAGTTCGGGCCGGATGCGGAGCGGTTGATCGGCAGGATGGCCGACGCGGAACATCCATTGATTGCCGCGCACGGAGCGGACGCTGCGGCGGACCTGGTTGGCAAGCGTTTGGAAACCGAGGTCGTGATAGGCGACGGCGAGCGCGCTGGCGAGGCCGTCGGACGGATCGTGTTGGTTTTGCGCGGCGAGGAAAATGTCGAGGGCTTCATCGTACCGGCGGTTGAGGAGGTGCTCGTAGCCGGCAAAGGGAATGAGGCTTTGGCCGGTCAGGTCAGATTTCAACGGCAGGTGAAACCGGTAGATGGCATAGAGGAAAAACAGGGCGCGGACACGCTCGTAAAGATTTTCAGATTGCCGGCGGAAGTTGTCGAGCGCGGCGCACTCGACCAGCAATTCTGGGAGCGTCGCTTGCCGGCAAAAGGTATCGAGCGCCTGGTCGCGCTGGGCGGCGTCGCTGGCGGTGATGATGGAGATGAGGCGCTGGCTCATGCGCGTTTTTGTTTGGCGAGCAGTTCGAGGAGCTGGGTCAGGACTTCGTCGCGATCCTTACCGGCGAGGGCGAGTGCGAGTTGCGCGGTGAGCAGGCCGTAGGTGACGCCGAGGTTGTACCGGTGGCCTTGGATCTCGCAGGCGAGGTAGCGTTCCCGGTCGGCGAGCTTGGCCAGCGCCGGCGAAAGTTGCCGGCAGCCATTGTCGCCGGCCGCATCGAGAATGTCCATCAATGACGGCGTCAACACGTGCATGCCAAAGAAGCAGAGGTAGTGCCCGGCGCGCAGGCCGGGAATCAGCAATTGTTGCTCGGCCTCGGTGGGGGTCGGTTTTTCGGCGACGGTTTCGATTTCGTAAAGGTGCGGGCGCTGGGCGACGCGGCGGCCACCAACGGTGCCGTAATAAGGCAGCATGTTTTCGCGCGTGGCTTGGACGGCGGAGACGGCGCAGTTTTCCGCTTCGGCCACGGCGACGAGTTGCTGGGCGCAACGTTGGCCGACATCGCTGACATAGAGGTGATCGCTGACGAGATGGAGGAAGGGTTCGGTGCCGGTGAATTGCCGGGCACAGCGCAAGGCGTGGCCGTAGCCGTGCGGGGCCGGTTGGACGATGAATTGGAGCCGGGCCGCAAGGTTGCCGACGGCGAGCCGGAAATTTTCCTCATCACCGGGACGAACGACGATGCCGATTTCATCAGTGCCGGCGGCGACAACTTCTTCGAGGATGATTTGCAGGGCAGATTTGGCGACGCCGTCGCGATCCACGAGGCGTTGCAGGGGCAAGCGCTGCTGCTCCTTGCCGGCGGCTGTAATGACGGTTTTTTTTATTTTCACCGGAAGTTCTCCTCATTAAACATTGGCGGAGAGGGAGGGATTCGAACCCTCGATGGACCATGAGCCCATACCGGTTTTCGAGACCGGCGCCTTCAACCACTCGGCCACCTCTCCGTTACACTGTAAACATTGGTGATTCTCGACTGCTACCATGTTTCAGCGCTTGATAGAATTGCCACTTTTTGCCTGAAATTACATATACCAATGGTGCCACTCGTTGGCAAGTGCGCTATCAAGTCACGAGGCAGGGTCAGTGCGGTCCGGCTCGCAATTTTAAATGCCGGCATCGGACTAGAGTCCGATACTAATTTAGGGTGTTCATCTGATTGTTGCCTCCATGGCAACTCGTATAATCAACTCCAATTGCGAGAGGAACATAATGGAAAACGAAACGATCATCCCCCGTTGCTGTGCTGGTGGTTGTGCTGACCACGGGACCGGCAATTATTTTAAGGGATTGCCACCGGTGGCGACTGGGCCAACCGTGCTGGCGGTTGATGACGATCCGGTGTTGGTGGAGGCGATGTACGCGGTGCTCAGTGCGGCCGGCTGCAACGTCCTGACCTCCACGCGCGGAACGAAAGGCTTGGAGTTGTTGCAGCACACAAGGGCCGGCGTGGATGTGGTGGTGCTTGACTACCAGATGCCGGTAACCAATGGGGCGCAACTGTTGCCCAGCATGCGGCGCTTGGCACCAACGGCCAAGGTATTGGGTATATCCGCTGCCGATCCGAGCAATCTGCTGCCGGAGTTTCGCAATGGGATGGACAAGCTACTACGCAAACCGTTCACCCGGACCGATCTGATCTCGTCCGTAGCGGCGCTCCTACCGGCCGCAATGCGGGGCATTGACCAACCGCTGGAAATAGGCGTGACAAGGGGTAACCAAACATTATAATGCGCCGGCATTCAGTGAGGAATGTTATGGCGAATCGCAACCGTCAGCGCAGCGCAGTGCCACCGGATCAAGTCGCGACGCAACCGCAATTTCCCGTTGTTGGGAGTGGCGCTTCGGCGGGTGGGTTCGAGTCCTTCAAGGTAATCCTGGAGAACCTGCCGGCGACGCCGGGGCTGGCGTTGGTGCACGAGCAACTTTACAAGACGAAAGATCTGGCGCGGTTGAACTTTGCCGAGTATGCCAGCGGACTGCTGCGGCATCTCTGGCAAGCCAGTCGACCGGCGGCACAGGTGAAACTGGAACCGGCGGTCACGCCGGTGCTGTTGCCGGTGGGCATGGACTGGCGCGCAACCAAATCGCTGGGCCTGCACCTGGTGCAACTGTTGGCCGGCCAGATGCATGGTACAGTGGAACTCGGCCCCGGTCCAGGGACAGAATTCCGCGTGACCTTTCCCAACCCCGGAGTTACACAATGAGCCAGTCGGGTATTTTAATCGTTGAAGATGAAGCGATCGTCGCCGCCGATCTCGCCAATAAAATCCGGCGGCTGGGCTACGATGTAACCGGCATTGCCACTTCCGGCGCGAAAGCGATCTCACTGGCTCGCACACAGCGACCGTCGCTGGTGTTGATGGACATCCATCTAACCGCGGAGATGGATGGCATCATGACTGCCGAGGCAATCCGGCAAGAGCGGCCGGTGCCGGTGATTTTCCTGACGGCGCATTCCGACACGGTCACGGTCGAGCGCGCGCAGCGAGTGGGACCGTTCGCGTACGTCTTGAAGCCATTCGACATGCGGGAACTGCACATCCACATCGAGCTGGCACTGTACAAAGAAACCGCCGAACGGCGCCTGCGCGAAAGCGAGGAGCGGCTGGCCGGCATCGTGGGTTCGGCCATGGACGCCATCATTTCGGTGGATGAGGCGCAGCGGATCGTGCTGTTCAACCCCGCCGCGGAGACGATGTTTGGCCTACCCGCGGCCACAGCACTCGGCACGCCGTTGGCCAGCCTCATTCCCGAACGCTTTCACAGCGCCCACATGGCCCATTTCGGTAGTGCCTTAATTTGAAATCAGCCCTACAACAAACCGGAGAAAGATAGCATCTAGATCGTAGGAGTATATGAGGCGTCAGTATTCCATCGATACGCTAACGCCTCATATAAAAGAGATAAAAGCTCAAAATGGTAAACCGGCGCACAAGCCGAAATTGCCTTGATCAAATCCATCCAATAATGTTTTGAAATCTTAATACGGTTTTCTAAAACGATAATTTTCTTCCGCTTTTGGCAATTAATCTCTGCACCATGAAGTGCGTCTATGGAAAACTCATAGGCGAGGATGGCATTCTGGCAACCAGCAACTAGACCAAATTTATCTTCTGGAAGTGGCGTTAGTATTGGTTTTGCGGCTACGAAGGCAGTTGTAAATGCCGCAACCTTTTTGAAAGGGGAAGCCTTCTGCGGGCCGTGTTGATATGGGAAATCTTGTTGAAGCGTCGTAAGAACCCCCATGAGTGCGATGGTATTCAGATCAACATACGGCATGCTAACCGCATGACAGAAACCATCAATATACTCGCAGACGTTCTGTAAGTCTTGCCGCTGATCGCCGCTGTAAAGGATATTAAACTTGTTCATCTTTCGACAAAACCCCAACGAGATTAGTTGCGGACTTTTCAGCTACAGCCCTGATTTCAGCCGCAGATGAGAAACGTCGCAAACCTCCCGCTGCATTGTCGAAAGCGCGTACTTGCAGTGGCTCTTGGGAAAGTGTAAGGGGCTTCGATGCGCCGATGTTGATTGGATCGGCGGCACGAAGTACCTTGAAACCTTGAATTACTTTTGCACCCTGCTGCATAATTATCCTTTATCTAATTGCGCTTATGGTTAGCGCGACCAATAATTTTACCATCTACCTGGGTTTGCTCCTCCTGCATGCAACAAACCCATATGAACACACAACAACGTTACTCGTAGCTAGTCCCCTACGCGGCTCAATATCAAGCAAAGCTAATTTGGAGTCAATAGGTTTCTTTGTTACGATTTTGTGTAGTTTAATTTGCGTGGATTAGTTGCTGTGGTATCATTAAATGAAATCGCGTGGACGCGGCGGGATTTGGACCCGCAAATCTGGGGTGTAGAGCCGCAGCGGTTTACCAGTTAACCTACGCGCCCATGCGATTTCATTTTCGGGGTGCATCTCCGAAATCGAGTGGCAATTTAAGCGTATCTCCAAGACGGGGCTTGGCCCGGTCAAGGCCATCCATAAACTGATTCCAATTCACGGAGGCTTTCATTAGCATGGTCACGTTGCTGAGATGTTCGCGTAATTCAGGAACTCCAACATCACCGGTAAAATACACATGATATTTTCTTTTTTTCCTTCCAGATTCGTCTTTGGGACATAGCTCTTTGAGTTTTTTCAGAATGCCCGGCTGGAGTCTGTCGTAAACAATATTGTTTGTGATTTTTCCGATAAGCTGTGGTCTGGCAGTGCTATCAGGATTGAACGTCCATCCCCTAAGTCTGAATATTTCCCTGTAATAGTCGATCTGGAACATCCGTTCCCACCTCCGGTAACCCTCTGTCATTAAATATCGTTCAAGTATTTTTGCCAATGCTAGGCGGTCACGAACATCTTGGTAGCCGGTTGCTTCGTCAATTAGAGCGGCGATACCAACTCGCGCTAAACCACGGATGATAATATCTGCTGCTGTTGCGATCTTATCTTGCCGTTCATGGAGGGCATTCGCAGCTTTCGCATCTAAATAAACCTCACAAACACGCGGCAAGATTTCCGCTCGATAACCGAATGCTGTTGCTCCGCTTAACGTGCGAAATCTTATTGGTTTCGTCGACTCGCCTAAATCTTGTGGTATAAATGGTTTAAGGTTGGATGCTGCCAAAAAAGGCACCATCCCGTCGATTGTAGACCCTTGTCCGCCTTTCGCCTTTTCTGCCCTGCCCAATGCCAGTAGAAACCCTCCCTGTGTAAGCAATCGCGTTCCGTCTTCCAAAACCGCACAGGGAATAGATTTCTTCGCCAGCGGGATTGCGCCCTCATGGGTTGCCTTGGGCAACGCCCATCGTGCCTCAGCCGCTTTTTTTGCCTGCTCGGTGAGTTGTTCAGAGGTCAGTGCATTTGCCCTCGCTTTACCACCCATTGATTGAATTGATTCATCACTCATATTTTGGCCTTCTGATTCTGTAAGCATGTTTAGAGTATACACGCTTAATGCGTTCTTGCAAGCACAAAATATAATTGATTTTAATGCTTGCTTATTTTGAGGCTTATGCTAGATTCTCACCAAGATCAGAAACGGAGAAACGATATGGCAAACATCCTCGCAACCCAAAAGAAAATTGCAGTGGTGAGCGCACTCGCAGAGGGCAACAGCATTCGCAGTATTGAGCGCATGACTGGCGTGAACCAAAACACGATTATGAGTTTGGGCGTTCGCGTCGGTAACGCTTGCACGGCAATCATGGATGAGAAATTCCGCAACCTGAATTGCAAGCGCATTGAGGTTGACGAGATTTGGGGATTTGTTGGCGCGAAGAAAAAGAACGTGACTGCCGCTCATGCTGGCATGGGTTACGGTGATGTGTGGACTTTCATTGCGCTGGATTCCGACACGAAATTGATTCCGTCGTTTCTCGTTGGCAAGCGCGATGCTTATCACGCCAATGTGTTCATGGATGATCTAGCGAGTCGCCTGCAAACGCGGATTCAACTTTCATCGGATGGCTTGAGTGCCTACAACGATGCAGTTGAACGCGGTTTCGGCGCGAACGTGGATTACGGCCAGATTGTAAAAACCTACGCCGTTACCAATCTCATTGAAACAACGCAAGGTAAGTACAGCCCGGCGGAAGTCGTGAAGTCGGAAAAGAATATCATCACTGGCCGGCCAGACGTGACCCTGATTTGCACATCGCATATTGAAAAGCAGAATCACACGTTGCGGATGCACTGCCGACGATTGACGCGCCTTACCAATGCGTTTAGCAAAAAGCTGGACAACTTTAAGGCTGCCGTGGCATTGAACTTCGCGTATTATAACTTCTGCAAGATGCACCTGACCATCCGTTGTACCCCGGCTATGGAAGCCGGCGTTGAAAGCAGCCAGTGGACAGTTGCAGAATTGGTGAAACGCTGTGGCGAATAAGTCTGAATACATCGACAACTTACAGGCCGTGATCGGCAAAATGCACGGTTGCGGTTCAACTCACGTTGAATCTGTACCAGTGCATGAAGTCTTTCGCGGCAAAACCGTGTGGCAAGGCGTGATTGAGGTCTTTGATCTAATCGGACACCCCAAAGCCAAGCGGGGTTATGCGTGGGGCTTTCAGGATGGCAAGGAAACGCGCTACGTCGCCGTCTTGGAGATTCCCCCAGTCGAATCACCGGTGACCGCTCTACGGGCTGCAATTGTCAGCAAGGCACAGAAGTAGAGGAAACTATATGGCTCTTATAACCTGCAAAGAATGTAAGAAGGAAATCAGCTCTAACGCCTCCACTTGTCCACACTGCGGATGTAATCGCACTACAGCTTCCCGATTTTGGCTTTTCTTCTTTGTCGTCCTAGCGGTGATCTTTATTTTGTGGATGTTGCGGGTTCGGATTTCAAATTAAGGCACTACCCCCATTTCCACCAGTTTGACAAGACGGGTGAGACCACACGGTCAATGGGCGGGCTGGGCGAGATCTGCGGACGCCGCGCGAACGGGACGGAATTCCCAATTGAGGCGGCGATCTCACAGGTGCCGATCGCAAACGGGAAGCTGTTCACCGTGATTTTGCGCGACATCACCGAGCGAAAAAAAGCCGAGGCGGCGTTACAGGAACTCAACGCAACCCTCGAACAACGGGTGCTGGATCGTACGGCGGCCTTGCAGGAAAGCGAAGCACGGTTCCGTCAGATGGCCGAGAACGTGCAGGAAGTGGTCTGGCTGGCCAGCGCCGACCTGACCAAAATCCTGTATGTCAGCCCGGCTTTCGAAAAAATCTGGGGCCACACCTGTCAGCAGTTGTACGACAATCCGCAACTCTGGCTGGAGGCCATTCATCCGGCGGACCGCGACCTGGTGCAAGCTACATTCCAGAACCAGCACAGTGCCGGTCAAACGCCACTGCGAGTGGAGTACCGGATTGTGCGGCCAGACGGTGGCCTGCGATGGATTGAGGAACAAGCCTCGTTGATTCCGGCCGGTGCCGGCCAAGGCGACCGGCTGGCGGGCATCGCGCGAGATATCACAGACCGCAAGGAGGCGGAACTCACCCAGGCCCGGCTGGCGGCCATTGTCGAGTCATCCACCGATGCGATTTCCGCGATGGATCTGGACGGTGTGATTACGGACTGGACCCAAAGCGCCGAGCGGCTCTACGGCTACACGGCCGCGGAAGCGGTGGGCCAGTCGATCAGCCTGATTGTGCCTCCCGATAAGCAGAGTGACATCCCGTTGTTTATCCAGAAATTAAAACGCGGCGACCGCATTTCCGCCTATGAAACCGTCCGCATCCGTAAGAACGGAGAACGGTTCGATGCGGCGTTGACAATCTCGCCGATCCGGGACGGCACCGGCCGGATTGTCCGCTCATCCGGCATCACCCGTGACATTACGGAGCGCAAGCGGCTCGAAGCGGAAATCCAGCGCATCAGCGAGGCCGAGAAACAGCAACTGGGCCGGGACCTGCATGATGGGTTGAGTCAACATTTGACCGGGGTCCGCTACATGGCTAGCACCTTGCAGGCCGTCCTGGCCCGCAAAGCAGTGCCGGAAGCAACCGATGCGGCCCAGATCGTGCGCGAGTTGACCACGGCCGCCAACGAAGCCCGCAACCTTGTGCAGGGGCTGGTGCCGGTCGTGTTGCGCAATGGAGACCTTGTGCCGGCACTCCAGGAACTGGCGGTGATTGCCACCAATCTGCACAAGGTTTCGTGCCGGGTGGTCGCTCCACGCGAGATGCAGATCGCGGATGCGGATGCGGCCCGCCAACTATACCGGATCGCGCAGGAAGCGATCACCAACGCCGCCAAGCATAGTCGCGGCAAGCACATCACGGTCCGACTGGTGAAACAGCGGGGACGGATCATCCTGACCGTGCGCGATGACGGCGTGGGCCTACCCAAGAAACTTCCAGAACACACGCAGCAGGGGCTGCGCATCATGCAGTACCGGGCCGGCCTGCTCAACGCGCATTTGAAAATTGCCCGCGCCCCCGGTGGGGGCACGCTGGTAACGTGCACCTTGGGCCAACCTTGTACCGACTCCCGCCGTGCGGTGGGCAATCCTGACCCGACAGCAAAACAATTTAACCAAAGTGTGACTTTATGAAAAAACTGAAACAACCGGCCGCCGCAAAAAAGAAGATTTTGATTGTTGATGACCATCCCCTAGTGCGCGAGGGTTTGCGGCGGATCATTGACAGCCAGCCGGATCTGACCGTCTGCGGGGAAGCCAGCAACGCCAAAGAAGCGGTCGCGGCCGTGGCAACGCACCAGCCGAATTTGGTATTGCTGGATCTGTCGATGCCGGGCCGGGACGGCATTGACCTGACCAAGCAGCTCTGGCTGGATAACTCGAAGCTGCCGGTCTTGGTGCTCTCGATGCATGATGAATCCGTGTATGCCGAACGGTCCTTGCGGGCCGGCGCTCGCGGTTACATCATGAAGAGCGAGTCGCCGGAGACCCTTCTGGCCGCCATCCGGCGAATCCTCAGCGGCGAGGTGTCCGTCAGCAATTTGATCGTCACCCAGATGACCAATAAGATGAGCCGGGGGAATAGCCTATCACCGATGGATCTGCTCAGTGATCGCGAACTGGAAATCTTTCGATTGTTCGGGGAAGGAAACCCGCGATCCAAGGTTGCGACGGACCTAGACCTGAGCGTCAAGACGGTCGAGACCCACCGGAGCAACATCTACCGTAAGCTCAGTCTCCGCGGGGCGGACGACCTTCGGCGTCATGCCGCGCGGTTCGTCCTCGATGAATTGCATCCCCAGCCGTCTGAGCCGAAATGATACGTTAAGTCATGGTGTTGCCGGTGATGTCTGGGCGGTCAGACCAGTAATTTGCGGCAGGATAATAAAGGCTCCGAATTTAGGAAACGTGGACAGCGGCGTGGCATGGCTGGTGGGGACTGCGACGGTGTGGTCAGTCATCGGGATGGTGATGACGCCGGTGCGGCAGGTGCCGGTGCAAATGTCGGCGTAGAAATCCTGAACATTGTGGAGTTCGAATTGATCGCCGATGGCCAGCCCGATGGCGGCAATGTCAACGGTTACGGTGGGTGCCTGACCCCAATTGTAGATGATGATGTTGGCGCGTCCGGGTTCATAGCGGTTAGGGCGGATGATGATTTTCGTGCCAGTGGTCGGAGGGGCGGTCCGGTACGTATTCTTGGAATAGGCAACCGGGTCAATCTCAATTGTGCCAGCACAGAAGGTGTTGCCGCTGAGTGTGAGATCACTATGGGCGCCAAGCCAGACGGTGGTGCCGAAGTAATTGTCGTTGACAACAGTGTTGGAGGTGCCGCCGATGTAGCCGATGTTGAAGTCGGCACACCTGTTGCGGATGTCGTAAACACAGTTACTGACGATGTGGATGTTTCGGGAGACGCCCTTAAACGGGCCAACAAGGAAATTGCATTGCGGTTGAGTACTGAGGCTGCCGTTCAAGAAGAAGGCGTTGCCTTCAAAGTCAATGTCATTGGCGACTGGTCTAGGTCCTGTGCCGCTGGCTTGGGCCCCGATGGCATAGTTTTCGAAGAACAGGCTATCAGTGATCTTGATGGTGGCGGGACCCGCGTTTTGCAAGTAGAGACCGTGACCGTGGCCACGGTCGACGCCTTGCCAGCCGTTGTAGTAGGCGAGCGAGCCATACACTTCACCACCGGCGGCGAGACTGTTCACACCGAAACCACCACCGATGTTATCGTGAAGAATACAGTTGATCAACTTGACGTTCTGGACCCTTAGGTCTACGCCGCTGACACAGTAATCGACCACATGGCCATTACTCATGGTCTTCCACCAAGTGGTCGGAAACGAGCCGGGCTGGAGGCTAGTGCGGTTGGAGAGCGAGTCGCTGATTTCCAGGCCCCAGTAGTTAACCCAGCCGCCTTGGAATTGCGTGAGATTACCGTCAATAGTGACGCGTTCGCCGGGCCAGGCACGGACGGTGATCGGTCGGGCCGCGGTGCCGGCCAGAACGCTCCGGAACTGGGTCGGAAAGTTGTTGACCCGATGGACGCCGCCGCGGATCCAGATCGTGTCGCCGGGTTTGACGGAATTGGGTTGAGCCAAGGCCGTCTGCAAATCCCACGGCCTAGCGGCACTGCCATCGCCGGCGGCACTGCCGCTAGGCGTGACGTAATACTGTGCTGCCGGCGCCACCAGCGAGCTGGCGAGCAGCCACCCGGCCATCCACCAGATTGGAATTCGCCAATGTTGACCGAAATGGTGCGCCGGCGTTTGGGTTGGTCGGTTGGAGTTGATCCAGCCCTTGCGATTATCCAGTCTCATCGGCCGGAACAATATGAATTTCCGCGCGGCCGACAATCGGACGGCGTCCTGAACTTGGCCTGCAACGAAGACTGAGCCGCACCGGTGGTTGATGGATATGCGGCCCTGATAACCTTCGTGAAGTCGATGGGGACGACTCAGTCGTAGGTTAATATCAGACTGCTGTCCGATTGTTGTGTGGGAACAAGGAAAGTATTTTGTTCGCATTGATAGCGAGCCGTTAAGAAGGCACCAAACAATTTCCCTGAGGGAATAATTGATGAATGGAACAAACGTGACGATTACAACACTTGCACTGCGCACCATGAAGACTGACCACCGCCGGGAAACCGGGGTACGTGGATGACCACCACCCGTGAAATCGAAATTCGGGTGCACATTCCTTACGGTAAAAGTGACATGGCGGATGTCCTGACGCTGTTGGAGCAGAACGACCTCCCGACAGTAACCCGCAGTTGTATGGCCAGCCAAACGGGTGTGATCCTGTTGTTGACCACCAGCCAGCCGGAGGAAGTCCAACGCGTCGTCAGTGCGGCCGGGTACCACTGCGAAACGCAGTCGGTGATTTTGCTCGGACCGACTTCATCCCGGCCGGGCGCGGCGGCTGGATTGCTGTTGAAACTGGCGCGGCAAGGCGTGAACATTCAGTATTCATATCTGTCCTCGATCGATCGCGACCAGTGTTACCTGGTTTTTAAAACCGCGGACGATGACCAAATGTTGAAAACAATGCTGGCAGCGAGCTAAGCCGGCCAGACAGTCCGAAAAACAATAAGGATCAATGAAAATTGCAATGTTTACGTGGGAAGCACTGCATGGCTGGGCGGTAGGCGGCGTGGCGGCGCATGTGACGGAGTTGGCAGCGGCGCAACAACGCAAGGGACACGAAGTCCACATTTTTACTAGGCCAACTTGCGGGACCGGTGGCGTGACGTGTCACGACGGGGTCTGGTACCACTATTGCCCCCACAACCTGAACCGCAACTTTGTGGATGAAATTCAGGAGATGAACCGGTCGTTTGTCGGTCATTTTCTGCAACACGAAGACGCCACCGGCCATTACGATGTGATCCATGCCCACGACTGGCTGGCGTCCAACGCGATGGTCTGGATCAAACAGGGCCGGCCCGATCACCGGGCCGTGATGACGATGCACTCGACCGAGTACGGCCGGTGCGGCAACAATTTCTACGGCGGCACCTCCGCGCGCATCCGCGACCATGAACGGCATGCCACCTACTGCGCCGACCGGGTGGTTGCGGTGAGCAACGCGCTCAAGCAGGAAGTGATGTGGATGTACAACCTGCCGGACTGGAAATGTTGGCCAATCTACAATGGCGTGCCTTACCATAAGTTTGATGGCTGGCTCAACCCCGGTGCGGTGAAGGCCCGGTATGGAATCGGGCCGATGGATCCGACGGTCATGTTCTGTGGCCGGCTCGCGGTCCAAAAAGGACCGGATTTGTTGCTGGAAGCCATTCCCGGCCTGTTGCGGCATTATCCGAACGCCAAATTTATCATTGCCGGTGAAGGCCATATGCGCGGGTCCCTGGAGCAGCGCGCCCGGCAGTTGAACGTGAACCACGCCATCCGCTGGTTCGGCATGTTGAACAGCCAGTTGCATACCGAATTGTTCAAAGCCTGCGACGTGGTCTGCGTCCCGAGCCGCAACGAGCCGTTTGGCATCGTGGTGCTCGAAGCGTGGGCGGCCGGCAAACCGGTCGTCGCCACCAACCACGGCGGCCCCGGCGAGTTTGTCTGGCACAACGTGAACGGACTCAAGATCAATCCGACGGTCGAGTCGGTCGGCTGGGGACTAGGCACGTTGTTCACCGACTGGGAAAAAGCCCGGTGGATGGGACGCAACGGGCGCCTCGCCACCGAGACAGCGTTTACCTGGGACAAAATTGCCACAACCACACTAGATTTTTACCGGTCCTGAACCGGACTGAAACCACAAACCCCAACACAGGAGAAGTCATGATCAAGAAAACGACAGCCACCACCACCCGCCAACCCGCACCCAAACCGTCGAGTTGGGATAACCCGATTATCGAGTTCAAGGTCACGCTACCGAAAGCGCAGACGGTCGCGCTAGTGGGCACATTCAATGGCTGGGACTCCAAACGCACGCCGCTCCGTAACGAAGGCGGCGGTGTGTGGCGGATTTTACTGCCACTCGCCGCAGGCCGGCACGAGTACCGGTACGTTGTGGATGGCCAATGGCAAGAGGATCCAGCAGCCAAGGAATTTTCGCCAAATCCGTTTGGTGGCCGTAATTCGGTGGTGACAGTGCCCGGCGAACAGCGGCGCGCGGCCCAGGCGAAGATGGCCGCGTAGGCGACGCCCGCTGCTAAACTGCCAATGGAATCCTGTCCGGCATTTGTCGCGACCGACGTGCCGTCATTGCGGTTATTACCGGCGACGGCGTCCGCGCTCAGTCTGCTGACCGAAGCGGATGTGGACCGGTTTGCCGCCGGTTTACACTCGAGCATTTACACCAAACTTGGCGCACATCCGGTGCAGTTGCCCGGCGTGATGGGTGTGTACTTTGCAGTTTGGGCTCCGCAAGCAGTCGAGGTGTCAGTCGTCGGTGACTTCAATCACTGGACGACCGGCACACATCGCTTGCAACGCTGGTACGACTCGGGGATTTGGGAAACCTTTGTGCCCGGTGTAACGCCCGGCGCCAATTACAAATTCCGGCTCATGACCGCCACGGGCCAACTCCTGGAAAAAGCCGATCCGTTTGCATTTCACACCGAAGTGCCGCCACGGTCGGCCTCGGTGGTGCGGGATTTGGATTACGAGTGGGGCGACGCGGCTTGGTTGGCTGAGCGACGGCGGCGGGATTGGCGGGCCCGGCCGGTGGCAATTTACGAGGTCCACATTGGTTCGTGGATGCGCGTGCCAGAAGATGGCAACCGCTGGCTGACCTACCGGGAGCTGGCGGCCCCGTTGGCGGAGTACGTCCGGGCGCAGGGGTTCACACACGTGGAGTTTCTGCCGCTGGCGGAACATCCGTTCTACGGCTCGTGGGGATATCAGCCCACCGGCTTCTTCGCGCCGACCAGCCGGTATGGCACGCCGCAAGATTTCATGTATCTGATTGATTACCTCCATCAACAGGGCATCGGCGTAATCTTTGACTGGGTGCCATTGCATTTTCCGTACGATGGGCATGGCTTGGTAAAGTTCGACGGCACCTGCCTGTTTGAACACGCCGACCCGCGCACCCATCATCACCCACAATGGGGCAGTGTGATGCTCGACTACGAACGTCCCGAGGTGCGGAGTTTCTTATTGAGTAATGCGTTCTATTGGCTGCGCCGGTATCATGTGGACGGCCTGCGGGTGGACGCGGTGTCGTTCATGGTCTACCGGGATTATTGCCGCCGGCCCGGCCAGTGGCATGCCAACCGGTACGGTGGCCGCGAGAATTTGGAGGCGGTGGCCTTTCTTCAGGATTTGCACAAGGCGATCGCCGCGGAGTTTCCTGACGTGCTGACCTGCGCGGAGGAAGCAACCGATTACCCGCAAGTCACCCACCCGACGAACGACGGCGGACTGGGATTCACCTTCAAATGGGACATGGGATGGATGCACGACACACTGGAGTACATGGGCAAGCCATTCCACGTGCGGCGCAGCCAGTTGAACAAGCTGACATTTCGGATGCTCTACGCGGCGTCGGAAAGCTTCGTGCTCGCACTCTCGCACGACGAAGTGGTGCACCTCAAACGCTCGCTGTTGAACAAACTGCCCGGTAACCAATGGGAAAAATTCGCCGGGCTGCGGGCGCTCTACGGGTACATGTATGGACAACCCGGCAAGAAACTGCTGTTCATGGGCGGCGAATTTGCGCAGCACCGCGAATGGAATCACGATCACAGTCTCGACTGGCATTTATTGAATGACCCGGCCCATCGCGGCATCCAGCAGTGGATCCGTGATCTGAATCAGACGTATGCCAAATTCCCGGCCCTGTACGAACGCGACTGTGACCCGCGCGGATTCGAGTGGATTGACTGCCACGATCACACCAACCAGGTGCTGACCTTTCTGCGCAAGGGGCGCACCGACCAGCAAGCCGTGCTTGCCGTCTGCCATTTCCTGTCCGGCGCACTGCGCAACTATCGCGTCGGCGTCCCGTGGCCGGGTTTCTGGCGTGAACTGCTCAACAGCGATGCGCGTGATTACGGCGGGAGTGGCGCCGGCAACAACGGCGGCGTCCACACCGAGGCGCGCGGCTGCCACGGCCGGCCGTACTCGCTGAATCTGACGGTGCCGGCGTTGGCCGCATCATTTTTTGTGTACGAACCTGCAACGGAGGAATTACCCCATGCCTGAAGTTTATCACGCGCTCGGATTGAACATGCACCAGCCACCCGGCAATCTGGTCGCATTGCACAATTCGCCCGAACGCTGGGAAGCCAAACAAATTCTTTGGTGTTACGACCGCGCCACGCGAATGCTCGAAGGCTACGCGGACGTCGCCCGGCTGCACATGGATTTGTCCGGCACACTGCTGAAACAATTGGAGGATCCCAGCATCCGCGAAACGTTCGGCGACGTCGTCAATGTCGCCGACTTCCTCGACCGGTTCCGGCGCTCCAATATCGAATTCCTCGGGACCGGCCTGTTTCACCCGGTTTATCCGCTGATCCCGGCCAGCGACTGGGATGCGCAGACGGCGTGGCCATTGAGCATCGGAGTGTGGTGGCGTTCATCGAATGGGCGCGGACCGTGTTCACGCCGGCCGAACTCGCCGGCGTTTTGTTTTCGACTTCGGTCTGCTTCGATCTGTCCATCTTTGAGTTGTTCGTGACGCTGAGTTGCGGCGGCACGGTGATTCTCGCGGAGAATGCCCTGCACCTGCCGGCGTTGCCAGCGGCCCGCGAAGTGACGCTAATCAACACCGTGCCTTCGGCAATGGCCGAACTCGTCCGCACCAAGGCGGTGCCGACCGGCGTACGGGTCGTCAATCTGGCCGGCGAAGCGTTGGCGCAATCGTTGGTGGACGAGATTTACTGGCTGGGTCACATCGAAAAAGTTTATGATTTGTACGGGCCGAGTGAGGACACAACCTATTCGACCTACACGTTGCGTACCGCCGGTGGCCGGGCCAACATCGGGCGGCCGATTGCCAACACCCAGGCTTATCTTGTCGACGGGCAGCGCGAGCCGGTGCCGATCGGTGTGCCAGGCGAGATTCTGCTCGGCGGCGCGGGCCTGGCGCGGGGCTATTTGAACCGGCCTGAATTGACGGCGGAGAAATTCATTCCAAATCCATTCAGCACGGAACCGGGGGCGCGGCTCTACCGCACGGGCGATCTGGGCCGGTATTTGCCCGATGGCCGGATCGAATATCTGGGCCGCCTCGACCGGCAGGTCAAAATCCGCGGGTTCCGCATTGAGCTGGGCGAAATTGAGTCGGTCTTGCGCGAGGTGTCCGAGGTGCGTGACGTGGTGACCGTGGTGCGTGAAGACACGCCGGGTGATCAGCGGCTGGTGGCGTATCTGGTGTCGCGGGACGGTGCTTTACCGGTTAGCGAGCTACGGAACCGTGCGAGCACCAAGCTACCCAGTTATATGGTGCCGGCGGCATTTGTGGAACTGGCGCAATTCCCGCTGACGCCGAACGGCAAGGTGGATCGTCAGGCGTTACCAGCACCGGTTGGGGCGAATGTGGTGGTAGCGAACACGTACGAGGCGCCGCGCACGCCGGCCGAACATAAATTGGCGGAAATTTGGGCGGAGGTGTTGCGAGTGAAAAATCCCGGTGTGAACGACAATTTCTTTGCATTGGGCGGGCATTCACTGCTGGCGACTCAGGTGATGACGCGGTTGCGCGCTGCGTGGGGCGTGACGGTTTCGTTGCGTAGCCTGTTCGATTACCCGACGATCCGCACATTGGCGGCACATGTGGAAACGCTAGCCGGGATTCACTCCGAGCATGGTGACCCGACTGCCGGCAATCTGGTCACGGGGACAGTATGACGTTGAGAGAAACACTTAGTCATCTCAGCCAGAATGGTGTTGAACTCTGGGTTGAGAACGGCGGGTTGCGCTATGAGGCGCCGGTGGGTGTGATGATGCCGCCGTTGTTGGCAGCGGTGCGTGAACACCGCGCGGCGCTAATCGAGTCCTTGCAGTTAGCGACTTGGGAGCCGGCGGCAAAACGCTCGGTAATTCAGCCGGTGCCACGGACGGAGGCGTTGCCGGTGTCGTTTGCGCAGCAACGGCTCTGGTTGTTGGACCAACTCGAACCGGATGCGGCGACGTATAACATTCCTTTCATCCTGGAAATTTCGGGACCGTTGAACGTGCCAGCGCTGGAGCGGGCGTTGAGCGAGATCGTGCGCCGGCACGAGGTGTTGCGCACAACGTTTCCATCGGCCAATGGCAATGAACCGGTCCAGAAGATCGCGGTGGTGCAGCCGGTGCGTTTACCGGTGGTGGATGTACCGGACGCGGCGGTGGCGCAGCAACGGATCGAAGCGGAAGCGCGCTGGCCGTTTGACCTGGCGCACGGGCCACTGGTGCGGCTGCAACTGTTGCGGCTGGGACCGATGCAGCATGTGTTGCAGTTGAACGTGCATCACATTGTGTTCGACGCCTGGTCGTTCGTCGTGTGGGCACGGGAGTTGTCGGCATTGTACGAGGCGTTCGCCGCGGGCCGGTTCTCACCATTGACGGAGTTGCCGATCCAGTACGCAGACTACGCTGGCTGGCAACGGCAATGGCTCCAGGGTGCGGTGCTGGAAAAACAACGCGATTACTGGCGGCAGCAACTGACCGGGTCGTCGTTTGCGTTGGAACTGCCGGCGGATTATTCGCGACCACCGGTCCAGACGTATCACGGGGCGACGCTTGTGGCGCAATTTCCAAAGGAGTTGCGCGACCGGCTTCAGGAGTTGAGCCAGCGCGACGGGGCGACGTTGTACATGACGTTGCTGGCGGCGTTTCAGGTGCTGCTGCACCGGTATTCGGGACAGGACGATATTCTTGTCGCGTCACCGAGCACAGGCCGCGACAGTGTCGAGACAGAGGCGTTGATCGGGCTGTTCGTCAACACGCTGGCAATGCGCGCGAACTTGGCGAGCAATCCGTCGTTCCGCGAGTTGTTGTGGCAGGTTCGGGAGACCGCGCTGGATGCATTTGCGAATCGCGATATTCCATTTGAAAAGCTCGTCGAGGAGTTGCACGTCGCGCGGCAATTGAATCGTTCGCCGTTGTGCCAGGTGATGTTCACGCTGCAAAACACGCCGGCGCTGGAGTTCCGTCTGCCGCGGTTGCAGGTGACCTCGCAGTTGGTTGACGCCAGAGAATCGAAATTCGATTTGACACTGGCGTTGGAGGAAAATGCTGACGGCTTGGCGGCGCGGTTGACGTACTGCACCGACCTATTCGCGGAGGATCGGATGCGGCGGCTGTTGTGGCATTATCAACAATTGTTGGAGGGGATCGTGGCCGATCCGGAACAGACGGTGGACGAGTTGCCGTTGTTAACGGCCGCCGAGCGTCATCAATTGCTCGTGGAATGGAATGCCACCGCGTCGAATTATCCGCAGGATGTCTGCCTGCACACGCTGGTTGAGCGGCAGGCGCAGAAAACGCCGGATGCTGTCGCGGTGGTTTGCGGGGAACAACAGTTGACCTACCGCGAGTTGGATTTCCGCGCGAACCAATTGGCGCAACACCTGATCGCGCTCAGCGTCAAGCCGGAGAGTTTCGTGGGGATTTGCCTCGAACGATCGGTGGAGATGGTGGTGGCGCTGTGCGGTGTGCTGAAGGCCGGGGCGGCGTATGTGCCGATTAATCCGAGCTACCCGGCGGAGCGGCTGACGTTCATGCTGGCGGATGCGAACACGCCGGTGCTGCTGACGCAACAAACGCTGTGCCACAAACTACCGGCGTACACGGGCCGTGTCATTTGTCTCGACGCCGACTGGTCGCAGATTTCTTGTTGCGATTCGACGGCGCCGGTCACGGGCGTGACGGTAAATAATCTCGCGTACATGATTTACACTTCGGGTTCGACCGGCAAACCGAAGGGCGCGATGAACACGCATCGCGGGATCGTCAACCGGCTGCTGTGGATGCAGGCAACCTATCCGCTGGGCGCCACGGATGTGGTGTTGCAAAAAACGCCGTTCAGTTTCGACGTGTCGGTCTGGGAGATTTTCTGGCCATTGCTTGCCAGTGCCCGGCTGGTGATGGCGCGGCCGGAAGGTCATCGCGATCCGGATTACCTCGTCGAGTTGATCACACGGCAGGGAGTGACGGTGGTGCATTTTGTGCCATCGATGCTCCAGTATTTTCTGGAGGCTCGCGGCGTGGAACGGTGCCGGTCGTTGCGGCATGTGTTTTGCAGCGGCGAAGCGTTGTTGTACGAATTGCAAGAGCGGTTCGTGGCCCGGCTCGGCGCGCAATTGCACAATCTCTACGGCCCGACTGAGGCCGCAGTGGACGTGACCGCGTGGACTTGCCAACAAAATGGCCACCGGCGGTGCGTGCCGATTGGCCGGCCGATTGCCAACACCCAGATGTACATCCTCGGTCGTGATCTCCAGCCGCTGCCGGTCGGCGTTCCTGGCGAATTGCACATTGGCGGCGTGCAAGTCGGGCGCGGCTATCACAACCGGCAGGAACTGACTGCCGAGAAATTCATTCCCGATCCGTTCCGTTGCGAACCGGGCGCGCGCCTGTACCGGACGGGCGACTTGGCGCGTTACCTGCCCGATGGGAACATCGAGTATCTCGGGCGCATGGATCAACAGGTGAAGATTCGCGGCTATCGCATTGAGTTGGGCGAAATTCAAACCGTACTCCAGCAGCATCCGCAAATCCGCGAGTGTGTCGTCGCGAGCCGCGAAGAGACGCCGGGCGACAAACGCATTGTCGCGTATGTCGTCGGCAACAACGGCACGACGCCGGATACGACAGAAGTGTGCGAGTACCTGCGGCAATGGTTGCCAGAGTACATGCTCCCGTCCGCGGTCGTGCGGCTATGGGTGTTGCCGCTCAGCCCGAACGGCAAAGTGGATTATCGCGCTTTGCCCGCGCCGGGCGGCGTGGAACCGGAGACACCGACGGTTGCGCCACGCACGCCGACCGAAAAAATGGTCGCCAAAACGTGGGCGGAACTGCTCCACGCGCCGCATTTGGGGATTCACGATAACTTTTTTGCCGCCGGCGGCCACTCGCTGCTCGCAGTGCAGGCTGTCGCACGATTGCGTGGCCTGCTGGCGAGCGAACTGCCGGTCCGGACCATCTTTGAGAAACCGACTGTCGCCCAGTTCGCCAACTACTTGGACACTTTGCACTGGGTGCAGGCGATGCAGACGGAGGCGATTGATCACCAAGCGACCACCGGTAGTAAGGGGGAATTATGACGCTGGACGGGTTGTTGACGGAATTGCGCGAAAAGAAGATCGAGTTATGGGTCGAGGGTGACCGGTTGCGGTATCGGGCTTCCGACCAGGCGCTGACTCCGGAGTTGCTGGAACGGTTGCGGCAGCACAAGCCCGAGTTGCTCAGTTTTCTGCGCGCCGCGACGCCCGGGGTGGAGAATCGCCGGCCGGTTTTGCAGCCGGTCGCCCGACCGGTCCGGTTGCCATTGTCGTTTGCGCAAGAGCGGCTCTGGGTATTGGACCAACTCGAACCGAACCGGCCGACGTACAACATTCCCATCGCGCTGCACTTGCACGGGGCACTCGATGTCGCCGCACTCGAACAGGCACTCAACGAAATCTGTCGCCGGCACGAATTGTTGCGCACGACGTTTGCCGCCGGGGAGGAAGGCGAACCGTGGCAGGTCATTGGCCCGGCGTCGTTGGTGCGTTTGCCAGTTCTAGATTTTCGCGGACGCACGGCGGAAGCGGAAGAACGACTACGCGTCGAGGCCAAGCGACCCTTTGATCTGGCCACCGGGCCGCTGGTCCGGTGGGAACTGCTGCGGTTGGCCGACGATGAACACGTGCTGTTATGGAACGTGCATCACATTGTGTTCGATGGCTGGTCGATCGGCGTGCTGGCGCAGGAGTTGTCGGCGTTGTACAGCGCGTTTGTCGTCGGCCGGCCGGGGCTGTTGCCGGAATTGCCAATCCAGTATGTTGATTTCGCATTGTGGCAACGGGATTGGCTGCGCGGCGAGGTGTTGAAACAGCAACTCGCGTTTTGGAAACAACAACTCGCCGGGGCGAGCCTGATGCTGCAATTGCCGGCGGACCGGCAGCGACCGCCGACACAAAGCAGCCGGGGCGCGGAAGTCGTGTTTGAGATTTCCAAACGCGTGGGTGACGCACTGGAACAACTGAGCCGGCGCGAAGGTGCGACGCTGTTCATGACGCTGCTGGCCGCGTTCCAAGTGTTGCTTCACCGGCATTCGGGACAGGACGATATCGTCGTTGGCGCGCCGGTGGCGGGACGCGACCGGGTCGAGACCGAGGGGTTGATGGGCTTTTTCGTCAACACCGTGCCGCTGCGTGGCAATCTGGTCGGCAATCCGCCGTTCCGCCAATTTCTCCAGCAAATTCGGGAAGTGGCGCTGGGCGCATTTGCGCATCAGGACATCCCGTTTGAAATACTGGTCGAAGAGTTGCAAGTGTCGCGCGACTTGAGCCGGTCGCCGCTGTTCCAGGTCTTGTTCCTGTTTCAAAATACGCCGATCCAACCGTACCAACTGCCGGGCGTGACGGTCACGCCGGTGCCGGTCACCACGGGCACGGCGAAGTTCGATTTGGGAATCGAGTTGTGGGAGACGGAACAAGGATTGCGCGGCCAACTCCAGTACTGCACCGATTTGTTTGACGAAGATCGGATGCGGCGAATGGTCGGGCATTTTGAAATGTTGCTCGAAGGCATCGCGGCGAATGCTGACGCGCGCGTCGGCGAGTTGCCGTTGTTGACGGCGGCGGAACGGCGGTGCGTGTTGGTGGAATGGAATGCGACGGCGCGCGAGTATCCGGAGCACGCTTGTGTGCACGAGCTGGTGGAAGCGCAGGTGCGGCGCACGCCGGAGGCGGTGGCGGCGGTGTTTGGCGACGAGACGGTGACGTACCGGCAATTGAACGAGAAAGCGGATCAGCTCGCGGCGTGGTTGCGCGAACACGGCGTCGGGCCGGAGCAACTCGTCGGTCTGAATGTCGAGCGGTCGCTGGAGATGTTGATCGCGGTGCTCGGCGTCAGCAAGGCCGGGGGCGCGTATTTGCCGTTGGACCCGATGTTCCCGGCCGAACGGTTGGCGTTCATGACGGAAGATGCGAAACCGTGCGTGATTTTGACGCGCGAAAACGTTCGGGCGGCATTGGCCGGCGCCGTTCGGTCGCCGGTCACGACGGGAACGACGCCGGAGAATCTGGCGTACGTGCTGTACACGTCCGGTTCGACGGGAAAACCGAAGGGGGTGCAGATTTCGCAGCGGGCAGTGGTGAATTTTCTGTGCAGTATGCAACGCGAGCCAGGGATGACGGCGACGGATCGGTTGTTGGCGGTGACGACGTTGTCGTTCGACATCGCGGGGTTGGAATTGCTGTTGCCGTTGACGGTCGGGGCACAGGTGGTCATTGCCAGTCGGGCGGAGGCGGCGGATGGCGTGCAATTGGCGCGATTGCTGACGAAGTCGCAGGCGACGGTGTTGCAAGCGACGCCGGCGACGTGGCGGATGTTGTTGCACACGGAGTGGGCGGGCAGTCCGCGGTTGAAGATGTTGTGCGGCGGCGAAGCGTTGCCCATTGATCTGGCGGAGCAATTGTTGGGGCGCGGTGCGGAGTTGTGGAACATGTACGGGCCGACCGAGACGACGATCTGGTCGGCGGTGAGCCGGGTCGAGCGTGGCAAACCGGTGGTGGTGGGGCGACCGATTGCGAACACGGAATTTTATGTGGTGGATCGGGCGATGCAGCCGGTGCCGGTCGGTGTGCCGGGTGAATTGTTGATTGGCGGATGTGGTGTGGCGCGCGGGTACTTGAACCGGCCGGAGTTGACAGCGGAGAAATTCATCGCGAATCCGTTTGGCATGGGCCGGCTGTATCGGACGGGCGACTTGGTGCGGTACAACGCTGATGGGACGCTCGAATTTCTCGGCCGGCTCGATCAGCAGGTGAAGATTCGCGGGTTCCGCATTGAGTTGGGCGAGATTGAGACGCGGCTGCGTGCGCATGCCGGAGTGAAGCAGGCGGTGGTGGTGGTGCGCGAAGATTCCCCCGGTGATAAGCGGCTTGTGGCGTATGTCATGCCAGGCACGGAACCGGCGCCGGAGGCGGCGGCGCTGCGGAGTTGGCTGAAGACAGAGTTGCCGGAGTACATGGTCCCGGCGGCGTTCGTGACGCTGGGGGCGTTGCCGTTGACGCCGAATGGGAAGGTGGACCGCAAGGCGTTGCCGGCGCCGGACCAGCAGCGTGCGGCAGCGGGCGGGACGTTTGTGGCGCCGCGGGATCCGCTCGAACAGCAGTTGGTCCGGATTTGGGAAAAGACGTTCGGGCATAATCACATTGGGGTGCGCGACAACTTTTTCGAGATGGGGGGACATTCGTTGCTGGCGGTGCGGTTGTTTGCGCAGGTGGCGCGGTTCACGGGCAAGGAACTGCCGTTGGTGACGTTGTTCCAGGCGCCGACGATTGAACAACTTGCCGGGGTGCTGCGGCAACAAGGGTGGGAATCGCCGTGGTCGTGTTTGGTGCCGATCAAGGCGGGCGGGGCGCGGCCACCATTTTATTGTGTGCACGGCATTGGCGGCAACATTCTGGAATATCTCGATCTTGCGAAATACATGGAGGCCGATCAGCCGTTTTACGGGATTCAGGCGATTGGGTTGGATGGGAAACAGCCACGGCAGAATCTGACGGTGGAGGAAATGGCGGTGCAGTACCTGAAGGAGATTCGCGCGTTTCAACCGCAGGGACCGTACTACTTCGGCGGGTCGTCGTTTGGCGGGATGGTGGCGTACGAAATGGCGCAGCAACTGCGCGCGGCGGGCGAAGCGGTCGGGCTGCTGGCGTTTTTCGACACGAATGGGCCGGGTTATCCGCATTATTTACCGGGCACGACGGTGTGGCAGCGCAAGCTGCTGGAGTTGCGCAACCGGGTGACGTTGCATTGGGACAACCTGCGGGCGGCACAGGGGCGTCACCGGCTGAAATATGTTGTGGTCAAGTCGCACAAGTGGTCGCGCGGACTGATCTGGCTGGCGTGGCGAGCTGTCCGGCGGCGGTGGAAACGGCTGCGGGAACGGACGGGACGATTGTTGTTACCGGCCACGATTCGACAGGTGCAGCAAGCGGGGCGCTGGGCGGCCGACGATTACGTGCCGAAACCGTACGCGGGCCGGGTCACGCTGTTTCGGGCGACAGAACAGCCGCATGGAGTCGTGCCCGATCCGACTTTGGGCTGGGGCACGCTGGTGTTGGGCGGCTTTGAGATTTACGACACGCCGGGGCACCACGGAGGGATTGTGCGCGAGCCGCGTTCGCGGGAACTGGCGCAGAAATTGCAGGACGCGCTGCACAAGGCGCAGGGAAAACAGCCGGAAGTGGCGCCGGCTGAAACGCAGGGAAACAACGGTGACACGCCGGTCACGCGTGTCGAGGAAATGGTACTTCAATGAAAACTCTCAGCATCGCCATGTCCACCGCGGCACCGGTTGCGCCGGCGCCGTCCGCGTTTGCGATTCCATTTTATCGGGCCAGCATTGGGCAGGCGGAAATTGACGAAGTGGTGGACACGTTGCGCAACGGCTGGTTGACGACGGGGCCGAAGACGCGGCAGTTCGAGTCGGAGTTTGCCGGTTATCTCGGGCAAAAACATGCGGTGGCGGTGAACTCGTGCACGGCGGCGTTGCATTTGGCGCTGGAGGCGGTCGGCTTGAAGCCGGGGCAGTCGGTGGTCGTGCCGACGATGACATTCGCAGCAACGGCGGAGGTGGTGCGGTACTTCAGTGCGAAGCCGATTTTGGTGGATTGCCGGGACACGGATTTTAATTTTGATCCGGCTGACGTGGAGGCGAAGGTTCAGGCGGCGCAACAACGCGGCGAAGAGGTGGTGGCGATGTTGCCGGTGCATTTCGGCGGGCAGATTGGGGACGTGGTGGCGCTGGCACGGTTGGCGGCACGGTACAATTTGAAGGTGATCGAGGACGCGGCGCATTGTTGTCCGGCGTATTATCGAGTGGAGGCGGAAGCGCCGTGGCAGCCGGTGGGCGCGGAGGCGGCAATCAGTTGTTATTCGTTTTACGCGAACAAAACGATCACGACCGGCGAAGGCGGCATGGCGTGCACAGCGAACGATGCGTACGCGGAGCGGATGCGGATCATGTCGTTGCACGGAATTTCGCGTGATGCGTGGAAGCGGTTCAGCGCGGATGGTTCGTGGTACTACGAGATCGTGGCGCCGGGGTTCAAGTACAACTTGACGGACATTGCTGCGGCGATCGGGCTGCACCAAGTGCGCAAGGCTGATCGGCTGCACCAGCAACGCCGGCGGTGGGCAGCGTATTACACGCAGCAGCTCGGCGAGATTGAGGAGTTGATTTTGCCGCGGCAGCAACCGAATCGGGTTCATTCGTGGCATTTGTACGCGATCCGGCTGCGCTTGGACCGGCTGCGAATTGATCGGGCCGGGTGCATTGCGAAATTAAAAGAGCTTGGCATCGGCACCAGCGTGCATTGGTTGCCGTTGCACATGCACCCGTACTACCGGGAAACTTACGGCTACCGGCCGGAGGATCTGCCGCAGGCAGCGGCATTGTATCCGGAGATCATCAGTCTGCCGCTGTTCCCGGATATGACGGAGGAGACGGTGGATTACGTTTGCGATGCGCTGAAGAGCATCATCACCCAGCATTTGAAATGAAAACTGACATGAACCGTTCCCGTGCCAAACGCATTTACGACATCGGCTGGGCCGCGCTCGGTCTGGCGGTGTTGAGTCCGGTGCTGGCGGTGATTGCGCTGTTGGTGAAGTTGTTCGATGGCGGGCCGGTGTTGTTCCGGCAGCAGCGCGTGGGATTGGGCGGGCGGCTGTTTTGGATTTGCAAGTTTCGCACGATGGTGGTTGCGGCGGACCGGCAGGGACCGGGCGTGACACGGGACGGCGATGCGCGGATTACGCGGGTGGGGCGGTGGCTGCGCAAGACGAAACTGGATGAGCTGCCGCAGCTCTGGAACGTGTTGGTTGGCGACATGAGTTTTGTCGGGCCGCGGCCGGAGTTGCCGCGGTACGTGGCGCGCTACACGGCAGCGCAACGGGAGATTTTGCGGTTTAAGCCGGGGATCACGGATTTGGCGACGCTGGCGTTTCGGAACGAAGAAGAGTTGCTCGCGTCGGCGGCGGAGGTCGAATCATTTTATCTGAAGCAGTGCGTACCGCGGAAGATCGAGTTGAATCTGCAGTACCAGGCACAGGCCAATCTCTGGCGGGATACACAGGTCATCCTGCGCACGCTATTGGTCCGATCCGAACTGCCAGCGGTGCGGGGCACCGCTCCCGAGGAGAGCATATGAATATTATCAAAAACAATATCTGCGGGTTCACCGGGATGTGGCGCAGAACGCTGGCCGGCATTGCCCAGAGTTTGTGGCGGGGGATCCCGGCCCAATGCCGGATACCGTTGATTGTGCTGGCCTACTCGGTGGCGCTGATGGGGAGTCTGTGGTCGGCGTGTCTGCTGCGGTTCGAGTTCGCGCCGGCGGCGGCTGACTGGCACCAATTGTTGCGGGCGGGACGGTGGATGATTCCATTGCAATTGGTGCTGTTGTTTTGGATTGGCCAGTTTGCTGGATTACTGAGCTATTTTGGGTGGCGCGACCTCCGCCGGTTATTCTCGTGTCTCAGCATCGCCTTGGCGATTGAGGTGACAGTTTGGTTGGTGTCGGGTGGCCTCGCTGTGCCGCCGCGAAGCGTCCTGGTGATGGATTTTGTGCTGTCGTTTTTAGCGTTGGCTGGGATTCGATTGGCCTGCCGGCAGGTCCGCGAGTTGTGCATGGAGCGGCCCCGGCGTGGGGAGGAGACAGTCAAACGAGTCGGGATTATCGGGGCCGGTGATGCCGGCGCGGCGTTGGTGTGTGAACTGTTTGAGAAACCGCACGCGGGGATGGTGCCGGTGCTGGTAGTTGATGATGATCCGGTAAAATGGAATTCCAACATCCACGACGTTCCCGTGGTTGGCCCACCGGAAGTATTGTTGGCAAAGGGAATGGCGGCGCGTGTGGATCAGGTAATCATCGCCATGCCGTCAGCATCGGGAAAACGAATGCGTGAGTTGGTGCAGTTGTTGCGGCAAGCGAAGCTGAAATTTGAGACGATACCATCGCTGTCGCAATTGGCATCAGGTCAGGTGCGCGTGAGCCAAATTCGGCCGGTGGATATTGCAGACCTGTTGGGCCGCGAACCGGTGGCATTGGAAACGGAAAACATTCGCAGCTTGTTGCAGGGACGCGTAGTGCTGGTGACCGGGGCGGGTGGTAGCATTGGCAGTGAGTTGTGCCGGCAGATTGCGGCGTACCGACCGCGGCTGCTGCTGTTGCTGGAACAGAGCGAGGGGCAGATGTTCCGGATTGAGCAAGAGCTGATCGGGCGCGGCCATGGCGGCACAATCGTGCCGTTAATTGGCAACCTCCTCGATGATCGGCGGCTGCGGGAGATTTTCGAACGCTACCGGCCGCAGGTGCTGTTTCATGCCGCCGCCCACAAACATGTGCCCTTGATGGAAAGCCATGCGTCCGAGGCAATCAAGAACAACACCTTGGGGACGGTGCGCTTGACCCGGCTCGCGGTCGCCCACGGGGTGCGCCGGTTTGTGTTTATCTCCACCGACAAGGCGATCAATCCCACCAGCATCATGGGCGCGACGAAACGCCTGGCGGAGATTTACCTGCAAGCCGTGGCGGCGCACAACGGAATGGACACGAAATTCATGGCGGTGCGGTTTGGCAACGTGCTCGACTCTTCCGGAAGTGTGGTGCCAACGTTTCGCGAGCAGGTCGCCGCTGGGGGGCCGGTCACGGTCACGCACCCTGAGATGACCCGCTATTTCATGACGATACCGGAGGCAGTCGGTCTGGTCCTGCAAAGCGCAACCCAAAGCCGGGGGGGAGAGATTTTTGTGTTGGACATGGGTCAGCCGGTGAAAATCGTTGACCTAGCACGCAACCTCATCGAGCTGTCCGGGTTGAAACCGGACGAGGACATCGAAATCCGGTTTGTCGGCTTGCGACCTGGCGAGAAGCTGTTTGAAGAAATCAGTTGCGACGGCGAACACATGCAACGCACCAATCATCCCAAGATCATGCGCTTTGTCTCCCCTCCGACACCGCTGGACCGGGTGGAGGAGTATCTAGAGCAATTGGAAGAAGAGTTGCACGGGAGTAGTGATGTTCAATTAAAGATGCAACTTAAAAAGTTCATTCCAGAATACCAGCCATGTTTGGAGCCGGATTTCATGGCAAGGGAACCCGTGATTGCGGGGAATACTCACACACATCACGCCGGCACGCCGCAGTTGGCTTTTGCGGCAGAACCATAGCCAACACAACGTAGCAGAGGGGGAGGATTGTTATGAACAGGAATCAGGCATTAGTAATGATGGTCGGGATCGTGTTTGCGCTGGGTACGGTTACAAATAGCAACGCCACTGATCCGTTAGTGTGGGTGCCGACGACCGTGCCCGTGGAGATGCTGGAGCCGAAGGTCGCCGAGCATGGGTTACGACTGGGAATGGTTGACCTGCATGCGGGGGTGACCGGTGGCATATTGTATGATGACAACATCGGATTCAGCCACACCAACCGGCTATCGGATTTCATCGGCACTATCACGCCGGAGGTTTCGGCAGTGCTGGATCGGCGGGATGGCGACTATGGAACGCTCCTGTCATTGACCTACGTACCAAGCGTGCTGCTGTACGATGATCATAGCGAAGACGACACCATTAATCAGAGTGTGAAGAGCATCTTTCAATGGTCTGGCCCCAAGTTGGCATTAGGGGTAAGCCAAGCGTTTGTGCAAACCGATGGCGGCGTGGCCGAAGTGGGCGCACTAGTTCGCCAGCGTATTTACAACACCGAACTTTCTAGCAAGTACGTGGTGAGCGATAAGACCTCGATTGAGTTAAATCCGCGATTGACGGTGGTTGATAACGATAACTTTATCGGGTGGCGAGACTGGGGTGTGGATGCCTTCCTCAATCACGAGCTTGGGGCTAAGCTAACCGGTAGTTTGGGTGGGTCGTTGGGTTACCTCGATACTGATAATAACCCGGGGCAACGGTATGTGCGGATGCTAGCGCGACTGATGTACGCGGTAGCCGACAAGGTTGACCTCACGGTATCCGGCGGCGGCGAATGGCGACACTATAACGAGGGGCGCGCCGATGATTGGGGGCCGGTATTTAGTCTGGGTGGGGTCTATCGTCCCTTTGACGGAACTACACTGACTCTCGAAGGCCACCGGCGCGACGACCCTTCCATTTTGGGTGCTTGGTTAAATTACATGACAACGGGCTTCTCGGCGGAGATCCGGCAACGGATTTTTGAGCTGTATTTCGTTGGGTTGGCAGCCGGTTACGACAACCAAAAGTACAATGCTGCCGAATCGGCGGTCGCAGCGTCACGCGAGGACAACTTCGGGATGGTCCGCATTGTTGCTGGTGCCCAATGGATTGAACGGTGGAAAATCAGCGTATTTTATCAGTACCAGATTAATGGCTCGACAGACAATTCGCATAATTTCTTCGACAACCAGATTGGTTTGCAAAGTTCCTGGGGATTCTAACCAACAAGAAGGAGATAAATGAACACGCTCACGTTTTCGCGATTGGGTTTGGCAGTGATGGCAGGAGTGGTATGTGCGGTTGCGGCCATGGCGGCAGAAACCGCGCCGCGCCCCGCTGCCGAATCAGAATCCAAGACTCACCGGCTGGGATCCGATGATTTACTGGAGGTGAAGGTTTTTCGCCAGCCAGACCTCGAGACCCGGGTGCGCGTCGCGGATGACGGGACAGTGATGTTGCCGTTACTCGGTTCACTGGTGGTGGCAGGCAAAACCATCGCGCAAACGCGCGGGATGATCCACGATTTGCTTGCGAAAGATTATCTGGCCAATCCGCAGGTGACAGTGTCGGTACTCGAATATGGCAAGAGCTTGTTTACTGTGCTTGGCGAGGTTCAGAAACCAGGAAGTTATGAAATTCCACCCGATCAATCCTATCACCTCCTGCAGGCAATTGCCGTGGCTGGCGGGTACACGCGGCTGGGCGCGCCGGGGCGGGTCACGGTGCAGCGCGTGCAGGGCGGCCAGAAGCAGGTTTACAGGCTCGATGCCGGCGCGATGGCGAAGAACCCCAATGTGAGCCTGTTCATGATCCTGCCGGGCGATACCATCACGGTCGGGGAGAAACTTTTTTAAGTCCGCCACGCCCGCAACTACGAAAGCGAGAAGATCTATGTTTGATGATGACTTCCAATACGATCAGCCGCCCCAAACTCACGCCACACCGGCCATGAATCTGCGGGTGATTATTGACATGGCGCGGGAACGGTGGCGGTTGATTGCGATTTGCACGCTGATAATCGGTGGCGGGATGTTGATCTACGCACTGGTAGCGCGGCCGATTTATGCGTCCACGGTGGTGCTGAAATACGTCGCGGAATCGCCGAAAATCCTCGCAATTGAAAAGGTGGTGGATGCCGATGCCCGCAGCAAGGATATCCGCGATGAGAATATGAAGGAGATCAAGGAGATCATTAAAAGTCCGCCGCTATTGACGCAGGTGATCGAGCGCAACAACCTGGCGAAGGATCCCTGGTTTCTCGGAACCAGTCCGCTGACGTCGAAGACGAAGTTACCGGCGCGATTGCTGAGCCTGCTCAACGTGGAGTTGCGAACGGGAACATCGTTTATTGACGTCACCGTGGAACATGCGAATCCCGCTATGGCCGCGCGCCTGGCCAATGCCGTGGCCAATGAATTCATCCGGGAGGATGTCGAGGGTTACAAGGCAACGTCACAATTGGCGACGTCGTTCCTCGGGGAAGAAGCGCAGCGATTGCAAAGCCAACTGGCCGAGTGCGAAACCAAATTGCAGGGGTACAAGGATCAGTCGTTGTCGGTGGAACAGCGCCAGGACGTCGCGACCGAAGGACTGAAGGCGTTGAACCAAAAACTAAATGAGGCGAAGGTGGAGCGCATCCGCATCGAGTCGGAATACATTCCCGCGGCCAACGCGGCAACCAATGTCCAGCAGTTGCTCACGATCCCACACATTGCCGCCGACCCGACAGTGGCGACGCTCCACGCCAGCCTCGTGGAGCAGGAAGTCGGCTTCGCCACGGTGCGCCAAGTCTATAAGGAAAACCATCCCGCTTATTTGGAAGCGCTGGAAAAGCTGACCGAAACCCGCCAAGCGTTGGCCAATGCTGCACGTACGGCGATTGCAACTATGCGCATGGCATTTGATAACAGTGTCGAGCGCGAGCAGACGTTGAAGAAGGAATTGGAACAAGAAGTACAGGCCGCCCGGCTGCACGATCCCCAAGCGATTCAGTATGCGATGCTCCTGCGAGACCGGGATCAGTTCCGCGCCCTGTACGATGCGTTGATCAAACGCATGGTGGAAACCCGGATTGCCGGCAGCTTCGACACACAGCGTGTCCAGGTTTTTCGCGAGGCTGAACCATCGAAGTTTCCGGTTCGGCCGCAGCGCCGGCTGATTGTAATCCTCGGATTCGTGGGTGGTTTGGGGGTAGGCGGGTTGCTGGTCATCGGTATGGCAATGTTCGACGATTCGGTAAAAACGCTAACCGACGCGGAGCAGTTTTTCCGGTTCCCCGTATTGAGCACGGTGCCCCATATCAAGGCGTTAAATGATGGGGGCGGGCAGATCATCATGAACAACCGCTTGCCGGCCTCTGGCGCGGAATCCTTCCGGTCGCTGCGCGCATCGCTGCTGTTAGGCGATCGCGATGAAAAACAACGCAGCTTTCTATTTACGAGCACACTACCCAAGGAGGGAAAAACTTTTTGCTCGCTAAACTTCGCCGTCAGTCTGGCGCGGCAGGGGCTGCGAACGTTGCTGGTGGATTGCGACCTGCGGCGACCGATGCTGTCGGAGATCATGCGTAGCACGCCGGCCAAATGTCATGGCCTGACCGATGCATTAAACGGCGAGCCGACCACAATTGTGGAAACCGTCACGAAAAATCTATTCTTTTGCTCAGCCGGGAACCCGGTCACTGATGTGTCGGAATTGCTGTCGCAACGCCGATTGAAAACATTTTTAGAGACGGCGTTGCAGCAGTTTGACCGGGTGGTGTTGGATTCGGCGCCAATTGCCGGAGTCAGTGACACATTGTTGCTGGTGCATGATGTCCACGCGGTTTGCTTGGTCGTGCGCGCCGGGCATACCTCACGGACCGCGGTCCTCCGCTCGATTCAAATGCTGAAGACTGCCGGCGCGCCGTTGGTCGGAACGATTTTAAATGCGGTTCCACGGGCTCGCATGGCAGCCTATGGCGATCCGTACTATGATTACGGCTACGGTTATACCCGGCATGGTGGTGGCAACGGCAACGGAGCGGACGCGTGACCCCGGTCGTGTTCCACAGCCACAGCGGCAAACGCGCGGTTGGTCGGTTCCCAACAAGTCCACTGCCAGCACCGGCCGGCCGCATCCACGCACGGTGCCGTCGCGTTGTGCATCAGCGGGCTAAAATCCTCTCGCGCCAGCGGATCTCCCAGCCCGACTCCGCCGGCTTTCACGAGCGCCTCCTTCAATGTCCAGAGCTTGTAAAATGCGCGCTCTTGCTGGGGCGGCGGCAATTGGTGAATGTAGGCTGCCTCATTGGGATGAAAGAAGCCGTCCACAATTTCAGTCCAGCCGCCGGCCGTGCGGCAGTGTGCGAGGTCAACGCCGAGCGCCCGGTTCCAAGTAAAACCATATAACGCACGGTTCTGCGCTACTGCGAGATTGAACTGCAGGTTGCCCGGCGCACCCGGCGTCGCGAGTTGCGGTTTGCCAAATGGATTAGTGGTGAATTCCAACGTCGCAGCCTGTTGCGTGATGTAGCTGGCCACAAGTTGCCGGAGCAGGGCGCGGCGCACAATGAACCGGCGGCGATCAACCACGAACCGGTACTTGGCCGCCCGGTCGCGCTCCGCCACGCTGAGGAGTTGTTCGCAGTCGGCCACGGCACCAGCGGGGCGATCCAAGTCGGCAAACCAGAGTTGCAACTCGCCCAGCGCAAGGTGCGGCGCGGTCCCTGGCGCCGCCCAGTTTAGGAAAACCGGTACCGCGCCCAACAGGTCCGCCATCGCCAGTTGACACCATTGCAATTCGAACATGACGCCATCTTGCCGCGCCATGCCGAACATGTCCATGCCGGAATCGACTGGCACCCGCAGTGACCACGGAGCCGACCATTTACAAACTAACGATTCAGACTGGGATCAGCAAAGCGGAAAAAGGAGAGCATAATATGTCAATTCAAACTGAACCGGTGGCCAGCCTAGGCAAAGCCCAAATCTTGATTGTGGACGACCACCCGTGTGCCCGGCTTGGTATTTCTCACTATATCAGCCAGGAACCGAATTTGGCCGTGTGCGGCCATGCCAGCAGTGGGGCGAAGGCCTTGCGCGCCATCAACACGCTCAATCCAGATCTAGTTCTGGTTGATCTGATGCTGCCGGGACGAGACGGACTGGAGTTGATTAAACAAGTTAAAGCGATTCATCCCGATTGCCGGATGCTCGTGTTTTCGATGTACGACGAGTCACTCTACGCCGAGCGTGCCTTGCGCGCGGGTGCCTGTGGTTATGTGATGAAGGATGAACCGTCCGACCGGCTGATGAATGCCATTAACCGCGCGTTGGCAGGCGAGACGGTGCTCGGTCGGCGAGCGGTCGAACGGGTTTTGCGCCGTCTATCCGACGGGCAATCTAGTTTGCAGGCGACGCCGATGGAATTACTGAGCGACCGTGAACTGGAAATCTTCCGCCTCATCGGCGATGGCCGCCCGCGCGGACAAATTGCGGTGGATCTGAATATCAGCGTAAAGACCGTTGAATCCCATCGCACGCATATCCGGCGGAAAATGGGGTTCAAAAACGCCGCAGAGTTATACCGGTATGCGACCCAGTTTGTTCAGGAAAACTCGGTGCCGGCACCTGTCTCACTCAGCCGGGACGCGGAACGCAACTGACTCACTTGGCCAGCGCGACTGGGGCGATGCCCCGGTTGTTCCGTTGTCAAACATTGCGGCCGGGAGGCAGTCCTTCCGGCCGCAATGTTTTGTACGGGTTGGTGCTAGTTAATGGCGCAGGATTCAGTTTCGCGATGTGCCCCAGCGCCGGTAGAGAAATTTTTCCCAAGGGGAGAATAGCAACTTGTCGGCAAGCAGGCCGATGGCGATGATGACCAGCATGACGCCGATGACCTGATCCATCGCGTTAAGTTCCCGGCCGTAGTGGAGCAGGTGGCCGAGGCCAAAACCGGTCAGGATCGTGACGTAGATTTCCGCCGCCATCAATGACCGCCACGCAAACCCCCAGCCTTGTTTCATGCCGCTGACAATGAATGGCAACGAGGCCGGCAGAATGACTTTGGCCCACGTGTGCAAATTCTTGGAGCCCATCGTGCGGGCGGCGCGCGCGTAAATCGGCGGGACGGTGCGAACCCCGTTGTCGGTCGCGATGAGGACCGACCAGAGCGACCCCATGATGACGACGAACAGCATTGCGCCTTCGGTCTGACCGTACCAGAGGAGCGCCAGTGGAATCCAGCAAACACTCGGCAATGTTTGCAGGCCGAGGGCCAGGATGCCCAGCGTGTCTTCCGCAAACTTGAACCGTGCCGTCAACAAACCGAGCGGCAGGCCGAAAATTATGCTCAGGAAATAACCGATTATCAGCCGTTTTGTCGTGACGAGTGTGGCCGACCAGAGTGTGCCGTCCCGCACGGCTTGCGCCAGGTATTCGCCGACCGCCAACGGGTCCGGCAGGAGCACCGGCGACCAGATCTTTAACCGGCAGAGCAGTTCCCAACCGGCAATCATGAGGACCGCAAAACAGGCGACGACCAAGCCGCGTTTCATTCCGCCACCTCTGTCAGCTCGGGCCGCAGGTAGCGTTTGAGGGCCCGCATGATTTCCGTCGAATATTTCGCCAGGTCGACACTGTTGATATCGCGCGGCCGGGGCAGGTCCACGGTAAATTGTTCCTGGATCCGGCCGGGATTGGGCGAGAACAACACCACGCGGTCGCCGAGGCAGGCGGCTTCGCGAACGTTGTGCGTCACGAAGATGATGGTTTTGCGCCGTTTTGCCCAGATTTGCTGGATGTCACCATAAAGTTGCTCGCGGGTCATCGCGTCGAGCGCGGCAAACGGTTCATCCATCAACAGGACGCGCGGGTTGGGTGCAAGGGCGCGGGCGAGGGCGGCGCGTTGCTTCATGCCGCCGGACAATTCGTGGATATTCGCCTGCGCGAATTTTTCTAGGCCGACCAGCTTGAGGTAAAACTGCGCGACTTCCCGGCGTTCAGCCGCTTGCAGGTTCGGTTTGAGTTTCAGCCCGAACAACACATTATCGAGCACATCCAGCCAGGGAAAAAGTGCTGATTCCTGGAACATCACCATCCGCTCGCGGCCGGGGCCGGTGACCGGCTTCCCATCGGCAAGAATGCGGCCGGAATCGGGTGATTCCAGGCCGGCAATGATATTCAACAAGGTGGACTTGCCGCAGCCGCTCGGCCCGACGAGACAGACAAATTCGCCTTCGCGCACCGATAGCGAGACATCGTCTAGCGCGTGCACCGTCGTCCGGCGCGTCCGAAAAGATTTCGAGACATGCTCGACAGTCAGCTTTTCCGGGGCAACGTTGGCGAGTTCCTGCTCGATGGTCATGGGAATTCGATCAATCGTCCAAAATCCGTTGCGCCCTTCATAAACCCGGCATCTTGGGCGTCCTTGACAAATTTAAGCAGCGATTCTGAGAAAATACGCGTGGTGAAATCCATGCGTTTCCAGGTTTGGACAACCAGTTCTGCGGAAATTGGGCGGGTGGTCTCAGCGGCCAATTCTTCACGGAGCAGTGCTTGCGCTTCAGCGGGGTTTTTCTGAATCCATTCGGTCAGTTCGGCGTGCGCTCGGGCAAATTTCTTAACCAACGCCCGCCGGTCGCGCAGGCACTTGACGCTGCTGACCAGGACGGTTGTGACTGTTTCGCGTTGTTCGAGAAAAACCTTGGCGTTGGCTTCGCGTTCCAGCCGCGACACCCACGGTTCAACCGTCCAAACGGCATCCAGCTGGTTGTCCTTGAACAGGTTCAACTGGTCCGGATTGGCGGTCGGCAACACGGTCACATCGCCGCCGAGTTGCGTGACTTTGAAGCCCTGCTGGGTTAGCCAAGCCCGGCATTCCACATCCTGCGTGTTGCCAAGCTGCGGGGTGGCCACTTTTTTGCCGCGGAAATCGGCGGGTTCCTTGATGCGCCCATCCGCCTGGACCACGAGCGCTGCACCGCCGTTCACCGCGCCGGCAATGATGCGGATTTCGTCGCCACGCGCCTTGGAGTAGGCGTTCAACGCCGGGCTGGGCCCGACATAGGTAAGATCAATCGAGTTGGCAAAAATCGCTTCCATCGCACTCGGCCCGGCGTTGTAGACGAACCACTGGATTTTCACGTCCGGTCCGAGGCGCGCCTCGAACCAGCCCTGGCCCTTGTTGGAGAGGGCGTGGGCAATGACGCCTTGCGCGTGGGTGACATTGGGGAAATGGCCGACGTGCAGCACAACCGGCTCAGCATGGCCGGCCACACCAATCAAAACAAACAATCCCAATAACAGCCGTTTCATCACTTCTCCTCCAAAAATGGCAATGGCACTTTATCCCGGCGGATTTTCCGCAAGGTGACGGCCACGATATCGGCCAGGGAATACCGGTCGAGAATATTGGCGATGGCGTTGCGCACGTCCACCATCAACAGCCGCAGTCCGCAGTGCGCCTCGTCCGGGCACGAACACTTCTTGTAAGCGGTCACGCTCGCGCAGCGGATGGGCGCCAGTGGTCCGTCGATCAGTCGCACCACGTCGCCGATCATGATTTTATCCATCGGCTTTTTCAGGGAATAGCCACCGCCCTTGCCGCGCTTGCTGCTGAGGTAACCAGCCTTGTTCAAATCGAGCAGGATGGCTTCGAGGAACTTGATCGGGATATTTTCCTTCTGGGCCAGTTCGCTGATCGGCACCAAGGGCCGGCCCAATTCCCGGGCAATCCCGAGATTGATCAATGACCGCAACGCATACTCGCCACGCTTAGAAAGCCGCATGGCGATAAGGCTACCAGAATAGTAGACAATTGCAAATTGTTTCTGAAATTTATGCGGGGCGATTGAGGGCGCAGTGCGTTAGGCAGCCGGCTGGTTTCTTGCGGTTCGCCATATAGTAGATGACCGGCACGGCCATCCGGCTCAGGAATAGCGACGCAATCTCACCGGCCATCAGCGCGATGGCCAATCCCTGGAAAATCGGATCGAACAAGATCACACTGGCGCCGACTACCACGGCAGCGGCGGTCAACATCATTGGCCGGAACCGGACAGCGCCGGCATCGATCACCGCTTCAGCCAGCGGCATTCCTTCCGACACGCGGAGTTCGATGAAGTCCACCAGGATGATCGAGTTGCGCACCACGATCCCGGCGCCGGCAATAAATCCGATCATGCTCGTCGCGGTGAAGAACGCCCCCATCGCCCAGTGCGCCGGCAAGATGCCAACCAGTGAGAAGGGGATTGCCGCCATGATGATGAATGGGGTCTTGAACGACCGGAACCATCCCACCACCAGCACGTAAATCAGGATCAATACCACGCCAAACGCCGCGCCCATGTCCCGGAACACTTCAAACGTGATGTGCCATTCGCCATCCCACTTCATGATCGGCTTCGCGGTTGAGACCGGTTGGTGGGTTGTCAGGATTTCGAATCCGAGTTTTTCAATCTGTTTGTTCAGCTTCAAGATTGCGTAGACCGGGCTTTCTTCCGCGCCGCCCACGTCGCCGGTGACGTAGACCACCGGTTGCAGATTCTTATGATAGATGCTGTGGTCGGCGACGGTCTCCTCAACCTTGACCAATTCGCCCAGCGACACGCCGCGCACCTCCAGCGTCAACAAATCGGCCACGGTTGACCGCGCGCGCTCGGGTAATCGCGCCACGATCGCCACATCTTCCTTTTCGTTTGCCTGGTGCAGCAAGCCAACCGGCAGCCCGCCCTGTGCCACGCGCAAGGTTTGTGCAATCTCGGCCACGCTGATGCCATGCAATGCCGCTTTCTCATGGTCGATCCGGAAAACCACCTTGGGTTGGTCAGCTTCCATGTACCAATCCGTGTCCACCACGCCGGGTGTCGTCCGGAAAATCTCCCGCACCTTGCCGGCGATCGCGATTTGCTGCCGGTAATCCGGTCCATAGATTTCCGCGACCAACGTCTGCAAGACCGGCGGCCCCGGCGGCACCTCGGCGATTTTCACGCGGGCCGCATATTTTGCCGCAATGGCTTCGACTTTGGGGCGGATGCGCTTGGCGATGGCATGGCTCTGCGCGCTGCGTTCATGTTTGCCGACCAGATTGATTTGGATGTCCGCCACATTTGAACCGCGCCGGAGATAGTAATGACGAACCAAACCATTGAAATTAAATGGTGCCGCCGTGCCGACATAGATCTGGTAATCAGTCACCTCGGGCTCGGAGCGAACGGCCGCGGCGAGTTCGCGGGCGACGCGGGTTGTCTGTTCGAGGGTTGTGCCCTCGTCCATGTCCACGATGAGCTGGAATTCACTCTTGTTGTCGAACGGCAGCATTTTTACCTTTACCGCCTTGATCGGGAACAGTGTGACCGCTCCGAGCAACAGCAGCGTGATTACGATAAGAAACACCATCTGCCAGACCGGGTGGTGAATCAACGGGGCCATCACACGCCGGTACAGCCGGGTGGACCAATCCTCTTTTTCGTGGGCCGGTTCAAGCTCATGTTCGTGATTCTTTTTCCGCAAAATCCGGTGTGCCGCCCAGGGTGTTACCACGAAGGCCACCACCATCGAAAACACCATCGCCGCACTGGCGCCAATCGGAATCGGCCGCATGTACGGCCCCATCAACCCACCGACGAATCCCATGGGCAGAATTGCCGCGATCACGGTCAATGTTGCCAGAATCAATGGCGACCGGACCTCGTTGACAGCCTCGATTGTGACTTCGAGCAGCGACCGGCCCCTGTTTTTGGGCAACCGGAAATGCCGGACGATATTCTCCACGTCCACAATCGGATCGTCCACGAGGATCCCGATGCTGAAGATGAGCGCAAACAACGTGATGCGATTCAGCGTGAATCCGAGAAAATAAAATGTCGCCAACGTCAACGCCAGCGTCACCGGAATCGCCACGCCGACAACACCGGACTCGCGCCAACCGAGCACGAAGCCGATGAGAATGCTGACGCCCACAATGGCAATTGCCATGTGTAACAACAATTCGTTCGATTTTTCAGCCGCGGTTTTGCCGTAATGCCGGGTGATTGTGATGGCGAGGTCGCTGGGGACAACTGTGCCTTGGAGCGTTGCGACTTTTGCCAGGACGCGCTCCGCGACTTTGATCGCGTTTGTTCCTTTCCGCTTCGCAACGGCGATGGTGACGGCGGGTTCTTCGCCGCCGGCGGCTTGCCCATCACCAAACAACACATAATTTCCAACTTCCTCCGCGCCATCGATAATCGTCGCCACGTCGCGCAGATAGACCGGTTTGCCGTCATGGAGACCAACCACGACCGCGCCGACCTCGTCCTTGTCCTTCAAAAATCCGCCGGTCTCGACCAACACTTCCCGGTTCGCCGCATTGAAACTGCCGGCGGGCGTCTGTTGATTGGCAGCCTGCAAGGCCTGCACCAACCGGTTCACGTCGACTTGCCGCGCGGCCAACTGGCCGGCATCGAGTTGCACCCGGACTTGCCGGCGCTGGCCGCCAATGAGCGTGACTTCCGAAACATCCGGCACTTCCTTAATTGCGTCATCGAGCTGCGCAGCGACCCGGCGCAACATGAAATGGTCGTACCGGCTGGAGTGCAGTGTCAATGCCAGAATCGGCACGTCGTCGATGCGCCGGGGCTTGATCAGTGGCTGGCTGACGCCCGGTGGGATCAGGTCAAAGTTGGCGAACATCTTCTGGTTGAGCCGGACAATCGCGTCTTCTTCCGATTGTCCCACGAGGAACCGGACGATTGCCAGCGATTGGCCGGGGCTGCTGGTGGAGTAGATATATTCGACGCCCGGTATCTCCCAGAGCAACTTCTCCATCGGCTTGGTGACACGCTCCTCGACTTCCTTCGCCGACATGCCGGGCGCCTGCACAAACACATCAATCATCGGCACCACGATTTGCGGTTCTTCCTCGCGCGGCAGCAACAGCACCGCTGCCCCGCCGAGTAACACGGCCGCAATCACAATCAGTGGCGTCAGTTTCGAGTCGATGAAGAAACGGACGATCTTGCCGGCAAAACCAAATTGGTGACTGCCAGTGCTCATTGGCTCACCGGTTGACCATCGGCGACAGCGCCGGCCACAATCACGCGCTCACCGGCCTGCACACCGGCCAAAATCTCCACGGCATCGCGCACCGTCTTACCGGCGCGCACCAATCGCATCCGCGCCTTGCCGGCGTCGGCAACGAACACAAACGTAAGCTGGCCGCGTTCGTGAACCGCGCCAGCCGGCACCAACAATGCCGCGCGCACGCCGACCGACAATTGCACGTGGCCAAACTGACCAGACTGCAACGCTTGCCGGCACGGAAGCTCAATTTTAACGAGCACGGTGCGACTAACCGGATCGCTAGCCGGCACGATCTCGCTGATCCGGCCCTCGCAAGTCTCGCCGGTCGCTTCAATGACAACCGGCACCGCTTGGTCGATTTTACAGGAGAGTCGCTCCGGCGCGTTCGCTTCGAGCCGGTAATTCGCCGGTTGCTCAATGACGCAAAGTGGTTTACCCGGCGCGGCCATATCGCCGGCATTCGCAAATTTTTCGACGATCACGCCGGCAAACGGTGCGGCGATCGTCGTATCGCTCAGCGCGACAGTCGCGACGCGGTAACGCGATTGCATGGCCTCAAACTCCGCCGGTGTGACGGCCTGATTGGCGAGCAATTTCTGATACCGGTCGAAATCGGCCTTCGCTTTTTCGAACTCCACGCGCAAATCGCGATCATCAAGTTGCGCGAGTAATTGGCCGTTGGTCACGCTGTCGCCAACGTGTACGGGAACAGCGCGGATAGCGGCGATAATTTTCGCCGCGACAGTCGCGGTAACTTTCGCGCGAACGGTGCCGGTAATCGCAACCACGTCCGGCAAGAGTGTTGACTGTATTTCCACCGTTTGAACTTTGATGGCGGGCCGGTTGTCGGACGGTGACGCCGATTTTTTGGAACAGCCGGCAAGCGCAACAACGCCGGCAAGGGTGAGCAGAGCGATGCGTTTCATTTTGAGTCCTTCCAAATTTTCCCGAGCGCGTGGTCGAGCGTCGCCTGCGCGATGAGCAAGTCGGTGGTCGCCGCGGCGCGACGTTGCCGGGCGGCGGTGAGGGCGGTCTCCGCGTCGAGGAGTTGCGTCAGCAACGCGAGGCCATTGGCATATCGGTCTTTCGTGATCTGCACGCTCTCCTCGGCTTGCGCAACGGCTTGGCCGGTGGTGGCGAGGCGTGCTTGCGCTTCGTCGAGATTCAGTTGCGCCTGCCGGGTTTCGAAGGTGACGGCGAGTTCGAGTTTTCGCAGTTGTTGCCGGGCGGATTCGAGATTGGCGCGGGCTTCGTTGATTTTGCCGCGCGTGAGGAAACCGTCGAAGACGTTGAGATCCACGCTGATGCCGGCGACCCAACTATCCTGAAACCGTGTCGCGTCGCCGCTATCGAGGTCGTAGCTGGCGAAGGCGTTGAGACGCGGAAAGTGGCCGGCTTGCGCGGCGCGGACTTGCCGGTCCGCCGCGGCCACGGCGGCATGCGCGGCGGCCAGCTCGGGCCGGCTGGAGTTGTTAGTGGGACAGGCGTCTCGCCTGTCCGCGTCATCGATTGGAGACAGGCGAGACGCCTGTCCCACTAGGGTTGCAGTAACCAGCTCTTTTTCGCCAACACCAAGCGCGACACGAAAAACAACTTCGCTCAGCGCGACGGCGTTGCGGACGCGAATGAGATTTTCCTGCGCTTCGGCCAACCGGACTTGCGCGTCAAGTAAATCGGTTTTGAGCGACTGACCGGCGGCGACGCGGTTGCTCGCGACGTTGACGGTGGCGGTCAGACTTGCGACGGCCGACTCGGCGGTGGCAACGAATTGCCGGGCTTTACCGATGGTGTGAAAGGCACGGGTGACTTCGAGGACGAGGTCGTTGCGTGCGGCGGCGAGCGTCTGGCCGGCGGCTTCGGTGTTGAGCTTCGCGGCTTGCCGGGTGGCACGGGTCTGGCCGCCATCGTAGAGCGACCATTGCGCGAGGAGCTTGGTATTGAAGTTGTCGGTCGTGGCCGGGTGATTGAAATTCGCGGTTTTCATGTTCAGAGAACGCTGGTTGAGCGTCATCATGAACGCCTGAACCGGGTTGTCGCTGCCGGCGTAGTTTTCGCTGACGCGCAATTGCGGCCAGAGCGCGGACTCGGTTTGCTGGAGGCCGGCCCGCGCGGCGTAGACGCGTTGCTGGGCGGTGGCGAGGTCAGGATTGCTTTGCAACGCCAATTGAATTGCCTCCGGCAAACTGAGTTGCCGGGGCGCCTCCGCGGCAGTTGCCAGCGACACGACGAGCGTGGCCAAAATAATTGGAAACAACCGGGTCATTATTTCTGGCAGCAGGAATTTTTGGGTTCAGCTTTGTCGCGGCAGCAGCCGGAACCGCCCACGCCGAGTTTTTTGAGGATGTCTTCCATCAGACACCAGTTGGTGATCCCGGCCTGGAACAGGTTCACACCGACAAACGCGGTGAACCAGAGCCAATACGGGCTGACCCAATGGGCCAGCGCGAGGCTGATGAGGATGAAACTGCCGGCAATGATTCGGATGTAGCGTTCAATGGTCATTTGATTTCTCCTGAATTAGATTGTGCGAAATGTGCTGCCGACCAATCCGCCCACCAGCATACCATAGATCGTCGCGATCCACGGATTGCTGTTTAATGGACAGGTGCCGGTGGCGCAGCCAATGAATTTGTAGTTGGCGAATCCCGCCACCGCGCCGATGCCGATTCCAATTGCAATGCTCATTTCACATTTCCTCTTACCAGCTACTGAGCCGCCAAGCTGGAAAAGGTTACAGCCGAAATCCAGCGCCAGCGCTGGCACCAAGCACCGCGTTGCTCAAAGCGGTTACTCCGTCGGTGGGCGTGAATTTGCGCCGCCACTCCGCGTGTCTTCCTTGATTTGGAGTTCCAACAATTCCGCCGCCTGGCCGACGCAGGTTTCGCATGGATGCACTTTGGCCGCGCGCAGTTCTTTGCAGTATCGCGAACCGAGTCGCTCGGCAAAGTTCTGCTTTAACGCTTCCGCCCAGTCGGGTGCAACCAGGCACGCCGCATGCAGCGCTCCACAAAGTCCGGCTGGTGCCCGGCCGCCGCCAAACGGTTTGAGATCAGCCAGGGCGATGGAAGTATTGCCGGTTACTTCGCGCCAGGCATGCAGTACCGACTGGGCGCAGTTGAGATGTTCCGGCGGTTGCCGGAAAACTTTCAGGGCGTGGTTTTTCATATTATTACACTTGGGACTGGCGGGACCAGCTTGCTGACCTAATCATTTGCCACCAGCTTGACCAACAATTGTTTCAGCCCGTCCATACGAGCCGAGGTTGAAGGCGTTGCGATAGCCCAGGCCGGTCAATTTGCTTTTTGCCATGCCGCTGCGCATCCCGCTGGCACAATGCAGCAGCAAGACCTGATTTTTGTCCGGCACACGTGTGGGTACGGCGGTTTCAATTTCATCGAGTGGGATATTGATGGCCCTGACCAAATGACCAGAGCTGAACTCGCCGGGACTGCGAACGTCAATGACCAGCGCCCCGCTTTTCAGTTTTTCGAGTGCATCCTTGGTCGAAACCTGGCCCGATTTTTTAATCATAAAAACGACTGCAACGATTGCCATGATAATTATGGCGGTTGTCCAATTCATAGAGTCAATCCTCGTCAGTATCCGCTGCTGCGCCAGGTTGTTTTCTTAAATCGTCCGCACGCTGCAGCAGCCATTGGCTGACCGCTGACGATGGCCCGACACTGATGAGGATCAGCGCCACAGCCAGAATCCATGCAAAACTGTTCATACTCCCATTGAGCCAGCGGTGGGGAAAAAGTTACAATCAAAGTTTTGCATGGATTTCGCATCGGGAAACAGCAAGAAGCCGGCTTGCTCTGGGGTGCCAGCATGTGGTCGCCATCGCAACCGCACGCAGTCCGACCAGCATACGGCGGCGCCCCGGCCACGATTCGCCGGGGTTTCTCGAAAGACCGGGTTGAGCAATCGATATTCGGGAATCCGATCCAGTTTTACCGCCAAAGTTATAAGTGGGTGTTCCAGCCCTGGCGCGGGACACCGGCAGTGCTTGCATTGAGGCTTGACAATGTTGGGTTATGAACATATGTCCATAACGTAATGTCACGTCCTTGTTGCCTGCGCCATGTCAATCACGCGCCCGCGGCGGTGTATTTCAAACCTGCCGGCGTGCCGGCCTGCACATTGGAACAGGTGACGCTGACGCTCGATGAATTTGAAGCATTGCGCTTGGCCGACTTGCAAGGGCTGTACCAGGAGCCGGCAGCGGCACAGATGAAGATTTCCCGTCCGACATTTGCCCGGATCATCGAGGTGGCGCGACGGAAAGTGGCGGAGGCGCTCATCGGCGGCAAAGCGCTCCGGATCGAAGGCGGTCCGGTGGCCCTGAATAAAGCGCCGGCGCATTGCGGTCGCCGCCGGTGTTGTCGCAAAACACAGGCAGAACCGGCCGGCATGCCGGCCACTGCCAACAACCAGAAAGAGTGTCGAAGAAAATGAAACTCTGTATTCCCGTTGCAGAAAACCAAGCATTGGACAGCAGCGTGTACGGCCATTTTGGGTCGGCACCGTTGTTCTTGCTGGTGGATTCCGAAACACTGGCAGTGGAACCACTGGTCAACCACGATGAACACCATGTGCACGGTGCCTGCAACCCTCTCAAAGCATTGGCGGGCCGGGCGGTGGATGCCGTAATCGTTGGTGGTATCGGTGCCGGCGCGGTGCGCGGCCTGCGTCAGGCCGGTGTCGCCGTTTTCCGGTCACCGGCCCAAACCGTCGCGGCAGCCGTGGCACAGTTCAATGCTGGTGAATTACCGGAACTTGACGTGCAACACGCCTGTAGTGGTCATGCCGCCGGTGGCGATTGTCACCACTGATTTTGCGCGTGACCATTCGATCATGAGTCACTTCGACGAAAAAGCAAAAATCTGGGACGAGGATCCGCGGCGGGTGGCCCTGGGTACGGCGATTGCACGGGCGGTCAGTGCCACGCTCGGCAACCGGCCCCGGCTGATGGATTACGGTTGCGGGACCGGTTTGTGTTCACTGCCGCTGGCCGGTCGCTGTGCCAGCGTGCTCGGCGTGGATTCGTCAGCCGCAATGCTGGCCCAACTGGCCGCCAAGGCGCGCGCAGCCGGTTTGGTTCAGGTGACCACGCGCCAACATGATTTGAGCGTGGCTCCGCTGACCGGGCAGGAATTTGATGTCATCATGAGCGCGATGACGTTGCATCACGTGCGGGATGTTGTGTTGCTGCTGCGGCGCTTTTACTCGTTGCTGGCACCGGCCGGCCGGCTGGCGTTGGCTGATCTCGATGCGGAAGATGGCTCGTTTCACCAAGACCCGCGCGGTGTCGAACATCACGGCTTCCGCCGCGAGTGGCTGCAGCAGCAATTGCAGGCGGTTGGATTTGCAGCGGTGAATTTTGAGACCGCCCACGAGATTGAGAAACCAGATGCATTCGGAGCTCGGCGCCGTTATCCCATTTTTCTGGCGACGGCGCACAAGCCGGCGCTGGTCCGGTCAGCGCCGTAGTTGGGTGAACTGCTGGCGCAACGAAGCATGGAGTTTTCGTTGGAACGCCGCCGGCAGTTGGTACGGCTGACCGTCTTTGTAGAGTGTGATGGTCTGGCGGATGTTGTCCACCACCACCTGGCACGGATTGCAGCCGGCGAGATGCTTTTCGAACTCCGCGCACACGCCCGGATCGACTGGGCCGTCCACGTACTCATTCAACATTGCCAGCAATTCGTCGCAGTTCATCGCTTGGGTTCCTGATAGGACTGAGCCGGCTCGGCCGGGAAAGTTACAAACTTATTCATGGACATGCCCCCCGGTTATGCGCCGCCGCTCATCGCCGAAGGCGCGGGTGAGTTGTTCCCGTAGTTGGAGTCGGGCGCGCAGCAGGCGAACCTTGACGTTCACTTCGCTTAATTGCAACGCGGCGGCGGTTTCCTTTACCGACAAGCCTTCCACGTCACGCAACAGGAATACCAACCGGTGTTTTTCGTCCAGCCCGGCCAGTGCCACGTTAATCAACTGTTGCGTCTCGCCGTGGGTGGCCAGTTCGGCCGGACTCTCGCGCCAGTCGGCGATATACTCGGGATGCGGGATGCTGCCATAGGTTTCCTGTTCCTCGGTCATGGCCTCCAACGACACGGTTGGCAGGCCCTGACGTTTTCGAATCACCTTTAACGCTGCATGTGTGGCGATGCGCGTCAGCCAGGTGGCGAAACTGGCCTCGCCGCGGAAAGTCTCGAGATGTTCCAACGCGCTCAAAAATGCCTGCTGCGTCACATCCTCGGCGTCCTGTTCCTGACCAACGATGCGGCGGGCCAGCGTGTAGACGCGCTGCTCGTACCGGCTGACCAGTTCTTCAAACGCTGCCAGCTCGCCGGCTTGCGCGCGGTGAACGAGTTCGGTGTCAGGGGCAGGTGTTGTCATCCGGCGGCCATCCTGCCAGAGGCCACGCCGGGCGTCAACGGCCACTGGCACAATGTTGGCCAAAAACCATCAATCAAACACGTTGTTCAGGCGCTTGGAGCAGGCAGACCGATTCTTCGGCGCGGAGGTTGGGCAGGAAGCGAACGGGGCCGCGGGCATTAAAAGTGGCGCACTGAATTTCTTTGACGCCCACATCGCGGCAGAAATCCCGGAAATCAAGAATCGAGAGGAAGTGCAGGTTGTGCGTCCGGTACCACGGCAGCGGCAGGGACTTGGTAACCGGTGTGCGTCCGTGGAGCAGCATCTGGAAGCGAACGCCAATATAGGCAAAATTCGAGTAGGCGACAATCACATGCCGGCCAACGCGGAATGCTTCCCGGACAATGTCGGCCGGCGAAACCAATTCTTGAAAAGTGCCGAGCAACAAGACGTAGTCGAAGGCATGTTGGCCGTATTGATCCAAGCCGTTGGCGATGTCGCCCTGGTGGACGACGAGGCCGCGTTCGACGCAACGGCCGACCAGCGTGGCGTCCTGTTCAACGCCTTCCCCGGCGACTTGCCGGGTTTGAACGAGGCGCTGGAGAAACGCGCCGTCGCCAGTGCCAAGATCGAGGACGCGGGCGCCTTGCGGGATCCAGTCGATAACTGTGTCGTAAATGCCAGGATGCATGGTTAACTCTGAGTGCGCCGGTATTCGTTGTCGAGGTAATGGTGCACGACGTTGGCGAACGGCGGATTGTTGATCAGGAACGAGTCGTGACCGTATTCGGTTTCGAGGTTGATGTAGGTGACCGGCACGCTGGTGCGCTTGAGTTGCCGGACCAACTCCCGCGACTGCGCCGGCGGATAAAGCCAGTCGGACTCAAAGGAGACAACCAGAAACCGCGCCTGCACCTTGTTCAAAACTTCGGCCGCCGGCCGGCCGGCGAACAGATCGAAATCATCGAGTGCCTTGGTGATGTACAGGTAGCTGTTCGGGTCGAAACGCTTGACGAAGCTCTGGCCCTGGTGGTGCAAATAGCTTTCGACGGAAAACATTTCTTCCGTTGGCGATTGCCGGTTGCGGCCAAACTTGTGCGTCATCGAATATTCACTCAGGTATGTGACGTGGCCGACCATGCGCGCGACGGCGAGGCCGTGTTCCGGCCGGCAAGCTGCAGTGTAGTTACCGGTATTCCAATTTGGGTCGGTCAGGATGGCGCAGCGGCCGATTTCATTGAACGCGATCTGCATCGCGGTGTGCGAGGTGCAGGTGGCAATGGGCACGCAAACGCGGACCTGGTCGGGCCGTTCGACCGCCCAGACCAAGGCCTGCATTCCACCCATTGAGCCGCCGGTCACGGCGTATAATTTTTCAATGCCCAAATGTTCCAGGAGCCGGGCTTGCACGGCGACCATGTCGCGAATGGTCACCGCCGGGAAAGTCATCCCGTAGGGCTGGCCGGTATCCGGGCGTGGGGAAGCCGGGCCGGTGGTGCCGTTGCAGCCGCCAAGAACGTTGGAGCAGATGACGAAGAATTTGTCGGTGTCGATTGCCTTGCCGTGGCCGACATGGTAGTCCCACCAGCCGGGCCGGCCGGTGTCCGGGTGCAGGCCGGCCAGGTGGGCATTGCCGGAAAGCGCATGGCAGACCAAAATGGCATTGTCGCGCGCCGGCGAGAGTTTGCCCAAGGTCTGGTACGAAACATCGACATGGGCGAACTCATGGCCGGATTGGGTGCGGATGCCTGGCACGCGCACGGTTTGCGTGTGGGTCACACCCAGCGCGGATTGGTAGCCGGCAAGCTTCTGGTCTTGCAGGTCGCCTTCGGCGCGTTGGGATGGTTTGGTCATGCTGGTTACCGGGTGGCGTGGCGCAGGGCTTGGTCAATGTCGGCTTTGATGTCTTCGGCCTCTTCCAGGCCGACAGACAGCCGGATGTAATCGGGTGTCACGCCGGTCTCGGCTTGCTCGGACGCGGTCAACTGCTGGTGCGTGGTGGAGGCCGGGTGAATGACCAATGTTTTGGCGTCGCCGATGTTGGCCAGGTGCGAGAGCAGTTTTACCGAGTTGATGAATTTCTTACCGGCTTCCGCGCCGCCCTTGATGCCGAAACCGAGGATCCCGCCGAAACCGTGTTTGAGATATTTCGCGGCATTGGCGTGGTCGGGATTATCCGGCAAGCCGGGATAAACAACCCAGCTCACGAGCGGATGCTGCTTGAGCCACGTGGCGATTTCGAGCGCGTTGGCCGAGTGTTTTTGCTGGCGCAGTGCCAGGGTTTCGAGCCCGAGCAGGAACTGGTGCGCGTTGAACGGGCTGAGCGCGGCGCCCATGTCGCGCAACAGCGTGACGCGGACTTTGAGGATGAACGCCACATTGCCCATGCCGGGCACGTTGGAGAGCGCGTCCCAATATTTCAAGCCGTGGTAGCCCGGATCGGGTTCGGTAAATTCCGGGAACTTGCCGTTGTTCCACTGGAACTTGCCGGAATCCACGATTACGCCGCCAATGCTGGTGCCGTGGCCGCCGATGTATTTCGTGGCGGAACTGGCGAGAATGTCCGCGCCGAAATCGAACGGCCGAACGAGGCCGACCCCGATGGTGTTGTCCACGACCAGCGGGATACCGGCGTCGTGCGCTACTTTGGCGAGCGCGGTGAAGTCCGGCACGTCGAGTTTCGGGTTGCCAATGGTCTCGGCGTAGATGGCGCGGGTCTTGGGCGTGATGGCGTTCCGGAACGCGGCCGGGTCGCGGGAGTTGACGAATTTGACCGTGCGTCCCAGTTTCGGGAACATGTAGTGGAACAACTGGTACGTGCCGCCATACAAGTTATTCGCGGCGACAATTTCGTCGCCCAACTGGGTGATTGCCAGCAGCGCATAGGTGATTGCGGCCATGCCGGACGCGACACCGAGCGCGCCGGTCCCGCCTTCGATGGCAGCGATGCGTTTTTCAAAGACATCGGTGGTCGGGTTCATCAAGCGCGTGTAGATGTTGCCGAATTCTTTCAACGCAAAGAGATTCGCCGCATGTTCGCTGCTTTTGAACACGTAGGAGGTGGTCTGGTAGATCGGCACAGCGCGCGCGCCGGTGGTCGGATCGGGAACCTGCCCGGCGTGCAGTGCCAAGGTGCTGAGGTTTTTTGACTGGGTGCTCATGTTTGCCTTTATAAGTTTGGCTAGAGTAGGCTGGAGACTGACAGGCGTCAAGCCGTGCGTACAGCGTAATCTAGAGCCTCAACGCACAGTCGAGACGCTGCCACAAATCCTCCGGATCTTCGAGGCCGACAGAAATCCTAATCAGGTAGCGCGATACACCGCAGGCCTCGGCCCAGTCCAACTCGGTATAGTGCGCCAACAACGTGAACGGACATGCGAGTGTAAACACCGTGCCGAGACTCGGTCCCTTGCAGAATTCCAGCCGGTCGTAGATTCGCGGCGAAGTTGTTTCGGCGTTGCGTGGCAGAAATGTAATTAATGCTCCCCAACCGCCGGTAGGACGCCGCACGGCTTCGTAAGCGGCTGCAAACTCCCACTTCGGATACCAAACTTTCTCAATGGCTGGATGTTGGCGCAGCCGCTCCGCGATCAATAGCCCGTTTGCGTTGTGCCGACGCATCCGTTCCGGAAAACCACGCGCGTGCGATTCCAATATCGCCGCATCCTCGCTCCAGAGTAGTTCCTCATGTTGCGCACGTACTACCGGCAAAAGTTCATGGTAAAACGGCGAACGCGGATTGCAAGTCAATGCGCCACCCATCACGTCGCCGGTACCAGCGACAAACTTCGTCAGACTCGTCGCAATGAGCGCCGCGTGCCCGCTCAGGTCAACGTTGATCGGCGTCGCCACGACATCGTCTGCCACCAACGGTATACCGTGTTCATGTAGCAACGGCGTGATCCGTGTTAAGTCTGCTGAGCCAAGCAATGGGTTGCCGGGAATCTCACCGAAACACGCGGCCAGAGATTGCCGGTGGATCAGATCATGCAGTTCAGTTTCAATCGTCGCGATGTTGTGCAGCAAATGTGCGCCGTGGCCGAATTTTTGTTGCAGCTTCAACGTGTCCACGTACGGAAATCCAAGTTGCGCGGTCGGCTTGCCCGGCGCACGTGCCATCACTGCACGTAATGCTGCGAACTGCGCTGCCATGCCGGTCGGCTGCAAGAACACATCGCCCGCACCGCAACCATAAAAGCCGGCTAGTTGTTGCCGAAGCGACTGAAACACTTCCGGAGCATCCGCCACCTTGCGTCCGACCAAAAACGCCTCAGCCTGACGGCTCGACACAATCAGACCAGTATGTTGCCAGAAGATTTTTAACGCGTCGCTCTCCGCTATTCCGCTGCGACGAGCGAAGTCAGTAGCCATTTCTGTGACGCGCGCCGATGGGAATGGCAAGCGGCCGAGCTGCTTGGCCATCTGTTGGACGAGCGGATGAATCACAAACCTGGGATAGCCGTTCGTGATCCGGCTCATCACTGCCGGTGTTTTTTCTTCGTATCCGACCACGTCAGCCCAGCGTGGCAACGACATAGAAACTGCGTGAACGGAATCCGGAATCGACTGACCAAGAACTTGTGTCTTCATAAAGCTTGGTCAACGTCTGCAATCAAATCTGCGATATCCTCAATACCGACCGAAAACCGCACGACACTATCGGTGATTCCGACTTGCTCACGCACCATCTTAGGCACCCCGGCGTGCGTCATCGTGGCCGGGTGGCAAACGAGGCTTTCCACGCCACCGAGACTTTCGGCAAGTGTAAACAATTCCAGTTTCCGGCAAAACGCAAGCGCGCCACCATTGATGCCGACTACAATCATGCCGGAACCGCCGGACATTTGACGTTTGGCAAGCGTGTATTGCGGATGACTCGGCAAGAACGGGTACCGGACCCACTCTACACGCTTATGTTTCTCCAGCCAGCCGGCTAGCGCGAGGGCATTGGAACAGTGGCGCTCCATCCGCAACGCGAGTGTGCGCTGGCCACGCGTTGTCAGCCATGCGTCGAATGGTGATGGTTGGAGTCCGAGTGCTTTTTGCGCGAACAACATCCGTTTATGCCACGTCGTGTCGTTGGTGGCGACGATGCCACCGAGACAATCGCTGTGGCCGTTGACGTATTTCGTTGTGGACGATAATGCCAATGTTGCGCCAAGTTCGAGCGGCTGCTGCAGAAATGGCGACGCAAACGTGTTGTCCACAACTACTGGCGCACCAAGCTTGCTGATACCGGCAATGTCGATGATTTTTAACAGCGGATTCGTCGGGCTTTCCAGCCAGACTAATGCCGGTTTTTGCGTGCGAATCTGTTCCCAATTTTCTTTCCGGCTCAGGTCGAAGTACATCGCCTTGACGCCGAATTTGGCAAAGACGCGCTCAAACATCCGGTAGGTGCAGCCGTAAATGTTTTCCTCCGCGATGATTAGATCGCCACTTTTTAGACTTGAGACGACTGCCGTAATCGCCGAGACGCCGCTTGCGAAACAGGTTGCGTGTTCTGCGCCTTCGAGCGAGGCGAGGGATTGTTCGAGAAGCTGAAAGTTAGGGTTGCCGGAACGCGTGTAATCGAAGCCGTCGGTGTTGCCTTGTTGGAACGTCGAAGTCATGTAAATTGGCGGCATGACTGCGCCGGTATTGCCAACATAGCCACGCCCGTTGTGAACTGCACGTGTGCTGAAGCCTTTGCGTTTGTTGTTCTTCATATCGTCGGCGGAGACTATACAATGGTCAATGCGCCGGCGCTAGATTTCTGATTCGAAAACGCGACACGACATAAACGATTCGGAATCCGGCTCAAGCCGTCAAGTAGTCGCCGGTTCCAGCTGCCAGCTTGAGCAACACGATTAACGCATAACACGATGACCGGACCACCACCCCGCTCTTCCCGCCGGGTTGGGGCTTTGTCTTGTGAGTGGCTCCATACTCAAGAATTCCCCCGCACATTCGCGGATTAAATCGACCATCCGACTGAGCGTCCAGTAGCGCCGCGAGCGCCTGATCGATGACTGCGGGATTGACGATGGGCTGACGAATAATGCCACTTCCTTCATGCAAGATATTCAAGACCACCGGAATGCAGGCGACAGATTCCTCAAATCGGCCATCCGCCAATTGTCCGGCAAACACCGCGGTCAGATATTTTTCAATGGATGCCAAGTAGGCGGGATTGTGGGTCACTTTGTAGGCACAAAATAGACCGAGCGAACCGAGGTCGTCGTTGGCACGGTGCAACCCACCCTGCGGATCGTCTGCCGGCGGTTTCCTAGTCGCTCGTTCAATCGAAGCATAAAAGCCGGACGGCTGCTGGATATGTTCCACAAACCGGTCCGCAATACGACGGAAAGGTGCCCCAACCCATTTTTGATCACCAGTTTCCTTGGCCAATTGATAAAGAAAGTTCAGCGACCCGCCTTGAAAACTGCCTTGAATCTGCGGACACATCTGCGGTCCCGGCAGCGTCTTGTCCGCAGGCGCTTCTAATTCGTGCCCCCACCACGGCCAACCATCTTCATCACACCCTTTTCTCAGGAACCACTCGCCCCAAAAGCGCGCTCGCTCCAAGTATTCCGAATCGTGGGTGTGGCGATACAATTCAATAAATCCCCACGCCGTTGAGAGCGAGTCCCGGGTATAGCACCAAGTTGTGTATGGTGTTACCTCGCGGATGGCACCGTGGTGTTCGCCGTGAAACGGATCCAAAATTTGGAGCGATTTCATATAGCGGCCCATGGCGAGCGCTGCCATCTCGTAGCGTGGATCTTTGAAAGTCTTGAATGCTCCCAGCAGCCCCATGCTGGCAAAGGCGTAGTTCCAATTGTTTGCGGGACACTCTTGGCCATCGGGTAGAACTTGAAATGGAAAATAACCGGCCGGCGGAAAACCGTCAAATAAGGGCTGCTGCACCAGACAGAGCCAATTTGCGATTTTTTGAGCACACTCAAGGCCTGCGCGTTGTTGTTGCGGAGTCATAGCGCGGAACTTTGTGACATCGCGTGACGAACGTCAAGCGGCTTAAGAATAATTCGTTGGATTTACTCTATCCTAGAAAAACTGTTATTATACCCGGCCAATGAAGCCACTCACTTTCACCGAACTACACGACCTGTATCAGGATTTGCTGCTGAACAATATCGTCCCTTATTGGCTTAGTCATGCCATCGACCACGAATATGGCGGACTCTTTACTTGCATTAATGATGACGGCTCTAAGATTAGCACAGACAAATACATGTGGTCACAGTGCCGTGCAATCTGGACGTTTGCCGCGCTCTACAATCGCATCGAGCAACGGCCCGAATTTCTAAATATTGCGCGCGCCACTGCTGAGTTTATACTCCAGCACGGGCGCGATGAAAAAGGTTGGTTTGTATTTCAGACAACACGGGAAGGAAAGCACGTACAAGGACCGATCAGCGTGTACACCGACTATTTTGCAACGTATGGCTTGGGCGAATTGTATCGCGCAACAAAAGAGGAGCGTTACCGGACGGAAGCGTTGCGGGCGTTTCGCACAGTTGTGCAACGCGTCCAGGCACCCGACTTCGACGGCTTTGCTCCCTACCAACGACCGGAGGGAATCAAGTATGTGCATGGTGTCGCGATGATGGGCTTGGAAACCGGCCAAGAACTAGCGGAGATTGCGCCCGAGAAGGATGTGCTGGCGCACATCGACTGGTGCTTGGATCGCATCATGAACCATCACGTGCGTCCACAGCGCCGGCTCGTGCTGGAACATTTGGGACCGAATAACGAGGAGCTCGACACGCCGGCCGGCCGTTGCGTCAATCCCGGCCATTCAATTGAGTGCATGTGGTTCGTGATGCACCAAGCGCGCCGGCGTAATGATCCGTCCTTAATCAAACACGCGGTGGAAGTTTTACATTGGATGATCGAGTTTGGGTGGGACCAAGCGCACGGTGGCATTCCCCATTGTCGCGACGCCAAAGCTCCGGATGGTCCCTGCTGGTGGCCAAACCCCGACACTAAACCGTGGTGGGTTGCCGGCGAGACGCTCTACGCTTTGTTGCTGGCGTACGAGTTAACCGGGGAGCAATGGTGTTTGGACTGGTATTGGAAAATGCACCAGTGGGCCTTCGCCCACTACCCGGACCACGAGCATGGCGAATGGCACCAACGTCTCGACTGCACCGGTCAGGTGCTGACTAAAATTATCGCCTTGCCGGTGAAAGATCCGTTCCATCTGCCGCGGAGCATAATGGGCATACTGGCCGTGTTGCAACGCTTGAGCAAAACAACGTCTTCCTGACCGGGAGTTGTGCCCGCGCCCACGTAAAGTTCGTGGACGCGGGCGACGAGCAGTCGCGGCTCGCCAGCTCCAGTTTAACTTTGTGACGCCTGCAACGCTTGATCGAGGTCTGCAATAATATCGCGCACATCCTCGATGCCAACTGACAACCGGACATACTCGGGCGTCACGCCGGTCCGAACCTGCTCTTCGGGTGTAAGCTGCGAATGTGTCGTTGTCGCCGGATGAATGATCAATGACTTGGCGTCGCCGATATTGGCGAGGTGACTGAGCAACTTAACGCTGTTGATCAGTTTCGCACCGGCTTTAGCGCCCCCCTTGATGCCAAAGCCGACAATTCCGCCTTGGCCATCTGGGAAATACTTCTTCGCGTTGGCATAGTCGGGATGGCTTGGCAGGCCGGGATAATTAACCCACAACACCGACGGATGTTTTTCGAGAAACTGTGCGACTGCGAGTGCGTTCTGGGAATGCCGTTCCAGCCGCAGATGCAATGTCTCTAGACCGAGCAACGTCAGGAACGCGCCAAATGGACTTTGCGCTGCACCGGTATCGCGTAGCCAGTGGGTGCGGATGTGAATGATGTAAGCAATGTTGCCAATCGGCCGCAACGCCTCCTCGAACACGATACCGTGATAGGCAGGATCAGGTGCGGTAAATTCCGGCCATTTCGCCGGCTCTTTGGCCCAGAGGAATTTGCCACTGTCAACAATCGCGCCGCCAAGGTGCACACCATGGCCACCGATGAATTTCGTCGTCGAGTAGACAACGATATCATAGCCATGTTCGATGGGACGGAATAGCGCCGGTGTCAGGACAGTGTTGTCCACAATGGCCGGCAATCCGTGCTGGTGAGCAAGCGTAGTGATCTTTCGATGATCCGGTACGTCATTTTTCGGATTGCCAGGTGTCTCAATGTAAACAGCGCGGGTGTTCTTATCCACAAGCTTGCTAAGGCTCTCAGGATTCTTCGGGTCGAAGAACCGGACCTCAATCCCAAGTTTTGAGAATGTCTGGGTGAACAATGTCCAGGTGCCACCATAAAGACTCGTCGCCGAGATGAAGTTCTGACCGGCATGCACAATCGTCAGCAACGATGCGGTGATTGCGGCCTGACCGCTGGCGAACGCCAATGCTGCCGCGCCGCCGTCGAGCGCGGCAAGACGTTTTTCAAGGACGTCGGTCGTGGGGTTCATCAAACGGGTGTAGATGTTGCCGAATTCACGGAGACCGAACAGATTCGCAGCATGATCTGTGTCTTTGAACACGTAACTGGTCGTCGCATAGATTGGGACGGCCCGCGCCGTCGTCGTCGGGTCCGGTGTTTGGCCGGCATGGAGTGCTTGTGTAGCGAGATGATGATTAGACATGGTAGTTTTCCTTTTTGGTTTAGTTCCAGTTTTCGAAGAGAACAGTGGACAGGTAACGTTCGCCGGCATCCGGCAGGACAACGACGATGGTTTTGCCGGCAAACTCCGGCAATTTTGCAAGTCGCACGGCGGCGGCAGTGGCGGCCCCGGACGAGATGCCGCTGAGCAATCCCTCTTCGCGCGCGAGCCGGCGCGCGAATTCGACGGCTTCGGCGCTGCTGACTTGCTCAACGCGGTCCACGATGGAAAGGTCTAGCGTGTCGGGGATAAACCCGGCACCGATGCCTTGAATCTTGTGTGGCGACGGTTTCAAGGGCTGACCGGCCAGTTTCTGCGAGATAACCGGGCTTTCCTGAGGCTCGACAGCGACAGAAATAATCTTCTTACCCTTGGTGTTCTTGATGTAGCGCGACACGCCGGTAATCGTCCCGCCGGTACCTACGCCGGAGACTAGTACATCAATTAAACCACCACTTTGTTCCCAGATTTCCGGGCCAGTGGTTTTTTCGTGGATGGCCGGGTTAGCTGGATTTTTAAACTGTTGCGGCAGGAAATATTTTCCCGGATCAGAATCGTGGATTTCCTGCGCCTTGGCAACGGCACCAGCCATGCCTTTGGGGCCTTCGGTAAGGACCAACTCCGCACCAAAGGCTTGAAGCACTTTACGTCGTTCGATGCTCATTGTTTCCGGCATTGTCAGAACAACTTTGTAGCCGCGTGCGGCACCAACAAAGGCAAGTGCGATGCCGGTGTTGCCGCTGGTTGGCTCAATGATGGTGCGGCCGGGCTTGAGAACACCGCGTTTCTCGGCATCCCAGATCAGATTGGCACCAATGCGGCATTTAACGGAATAGGACGGATTGCGACCTTCAATCTTCGCCAGCACAGTGGCGTTCGCGCCGCCGGTAATCCGGTTAAGCTTGACCAAGGGCGTATTGCCGATGGACTGCGCGTTGTCCTGGTAGAACTTTGTGGTACTCATGATGATGTTTCCTTGGTTGGTACGGGCGGCGGGTCACGCCGCCCGTACCGGGTTTATTTTGGTTGTTAGAACTCGTACTTGCCGGATAACGCCCAGCCATAGTTTTCGACAGTATTCAGCACACCTCCGAAATGACCGTAGCCGGCAGTGACACTACTGTGGTTATTGAACACGTAGGCGACGCCGGCGGTATACCAGTCGTCTTCCTTACGCACCAACGTGCCGATATTGCCGTAAGCATTGCGCTTCTGCCGGTATTCAAACGCCAATCCAACGTGAGGATGCACAAGATACACGGCGTTTCCTTCGATACTGGGACGGTAGGCGTCGCCGAAACCAACGTAGCCAAGTTGATCGGCTGCACTGACGCGTAAGCCCACGCTGAGAATCAACGGCCGACCAAAACCTTTGGCGAACGACTTTGTTGCCGTTGCGACAAAATCCTCACCGATGTCATGCCGATACCCGATGGTCGTTAGCGCGCCGCCAAGGCTATTATTGATTGAACGAATGCCATCGTTGAACTTTCCTTGGACACCAATTGTAAGTGCTGGTGTTGGGAGGCCAAAGCTATTCTCCGGTAACGCCAACACGCGCGCATTGAGCGTGTGTAGCCAGACATCGCTGCGGATCCCAGCCGCACTGATTGCAGGCTCAGTCGGCAGAGTGCCCAAGCCAAACCGGCTGGCGGAATAGCCGAGTTCGAGACGTCGCCATAACGTTTCAGTAATGACAAAACTCTCGACGTTTTTCTGGCCGGCACCAACAAAGGTACCGGAGATGGCTGGTAATCCAAACACCTGCTTCTCAGGCCCGGGATTAACCAAATAGGCGATGGGGGTGATAACAACCCCACCCACACCATCAATCGTGTGCAGCGGCAATGGTGGCCCCTTTTCAACCGGGGCAGCTTCCTGCGGTGCCGGCTGGGGTTTGGCGTCGTCCGCATATGCTGCCGGCAATAGGAGCCGGCTGGCAAGTAATGCGGCAATTAGTAGTTTATGGTTTCGGATCATGATTTGTTTTCTCCCACGACTGACATCCAGTTGCCTGGTAGTATCGTTTGCGATTTCTGTTTGATTAGCCTCCAGAGGTGTGGTTGGCAGTTAAATGGATGACTCAATGCTGGCGTTAGCCGTCCTGTCGTTGAGGCGGATTTTTTCGGTCCGGTCAATCTGAACAACGCGGTCATTGTGGACAACAATCTGGACGACGCCAAAATGGACCGACTTGACCTGCCGTTTGACAATGGCCAGCCAAGCGGATTCATCTTCGATGGTGCGTTTTTCGTTCATGCTATTTTTGTTATTAAATGTTCTGGCCGGTGGCTTGAATCGAACGGTATTCGGCAAGGATGCACCTCAACGCCGCAACGTACGCTTTGATTTGGAGATGGACTGGGGCAGCCTGAGGTGTTTCAAATATCAGGTCGAATGGGAGATAACGTGTCTCCGGGGGTGCTGACAACACACCGTCATAGCCTTGTTGAATTAACCCGCGATTGGCAGGGAAACCGTCAATGATTCGTTGTTCATTGCGCGGCAGAATTTTTTCCGCAGCCCACAATGCCGGCAGGAGTAATTCTTTACTTAGGTCGGGGCCTTGCACGAACCCATAAAGACCGTCGCTGGTATCGTCGCTGTGCAGTGAAATCAAGCCGGCGAAATTATGTCGCCAAAGTTCGTCCTCAAGTTGCAGTACTTCCGGCTCAGCTGATGATTTCCAGAATTCGCGGTTCAGGTCTTTGCCACCGCGAGAATGACGGGTATTGTCTTCGTAGCCAGTCGGATTGCAGAGCGGATAGCCGTAAATCTGATAACCCGCCGCCAGCGCAGGCTGGTGAACCAGTTCATGGTAAAACTCTGCTAACGCCAACGCGCCTGCCGGCTCGTCGCCGTGAATTGTGGCAAAGATGGCAAGACGGATTGGATCGGTACCCCCACCCTGCCCAGTGAAGATGAAGCAAGGCAGAGAGTACCGATCCCCGTCAAGTTGAAACGAACCGTACCGGCACGCCCGCACAAACTTCGAGCGATCTGCCAGCTCAGTCAGCGGCGCCAGCAGCGCAGCAATAGATCGGCGCGTGGCCGTCGTTGGCTTATCAAGTATGGTTGTGGTCATAATTTCCTGCTGTCTTTAACTGCCTGCTTCCACCAATAATTTGACGCATAAAACCACGATTGACATAGTCGTGATTTTTGGCACAAAAAAAATAGGTCCCATCGCCAATATTTGCGCCCGCCTTTAAACTCACTGCATTTGATTGATCTTTGATCATATAGCGACTGATATGGTCGTATATTTCCACAAGGATGATTTGTTGTCAACTAATTATTTTGTTTTTTAGATGCCGGCGCCGTTGACAAATTCAGGTGAGAATATTTCCTTAGCCTGTACTGGCTCGCGCGCGTACACATCCGCCAGGGCTGAGCGATCCATCAACCCCGCAACATAATTACGTGTGTCGAGAAAAACACGCCGAAACCGGCAAGTTGGTTCCTGTGAGCAGCGCTTGTAACCAGTGATTGAAACACATTCGATTGGCGCTAGAATCCCATCAAAATGCCGCACCACTTCCCCCATTGTGATTTTGGCCGGGTCTTTGGCTAATAGATATCCACCGCGAATGCCGGCCACACTTTTAACCCAACCTCGTGACTTTAGATCGAGCATGATGTGTTCAAGAAAACGCTTCGGAACATCATTGCGGTGCGCCAGTTCCCGAATTGGAATCGGCGCGCTCTTGTAATGCTCAACCAGCGTAAACAGCGCCCGCAAGGCATAGTCAGTTTTCTTGGAAATCTTCATTGATAATCACGATAACAAAGGTCGTGTTATCCGTCAACTCACCTGCTCAACACAAAGCCTTAGATGGGCTGCTTGATTGATCGATTCGGCTAAAACTTCCAATTCAAGTCAACCTGCATCAGGTTGTAACTCCGCAAATTTCCCTTGAGGTCGCCAACACCCCAGAGTGTTGGCAAGTCGGAGTTAATCGCATCAGCATGGTTGTATGTCAGCACTAGGCTCAGGTAGTCAGTGAACAGGTATTGGCCGGACACGACTTCGCCTTGCATATTCAGACGGGTATCAAATACGTCGGTATCCACGAGGTTAGGATCCAATGCAAACAATTCGCTATGCTGCCAATAGGCTTTCAGCAGCCAATCATGTTTTTTCTTATTATCACCAATCGAGGCGCCAACTTGGTAGGCAATGTCCTGATTGCCATAAGTTGACAAACCGGCACCGGTTGCGCGCGTATTAGCAGTGAGGTTGATGGCGAAGTCGCCAAAAATCTTGCCAGGATATTTGCCGATTGGGAAGGCAAATTCCGCCGGGATATCAAACACATTAAGGTTGTTAATGGCGTAAACATTGCCACCTGGTGTTGTCAGCGTGGGGCCGAATTGAACGCCACCGCTGGCTCCCAAAGGATTCGAGTAGGTATAAAAGGTTGGTGCTAGAGTGAAATTCACATCCTTGGTAATTTTCACCTTGCCACCACCTTGAACGCCTAGCATCCACGCATCGGGGGCTGACAACAATCCAGCAAAGCTATTCTGATTCGAAAGATTGCTGTAAGTGAACTCACCAAGCGTCAAGAACCAGTCCACCTTGTCTGTCTTGAATTTCAACTTTTCAGCGAAGCCCTCCGGATTGATGTTCTCACTCCAAACCATTTTAGTGCTTATGAATGGGTTTTCGATCTTACCGCCGACCAACGTCAACCAATCAGCCGGTTTATATTGCGCCCAGAACAAGCCAACACCGATGGTCGGACTACCGGCTTTGCCCCACGGCCCACCACTGGATACCCCAGGATAGCTATAATTTGCGTTCGCCCCACCACCCATCGTCGAATTGGCGGAATCGCCCTTAGTACCAGTTTCCAACCGCAGACCGTATGAGAAGTTGTCTTGGTACTCTCCGACAACACCAACACGAAGCCGGTACCGGAACCGATCAAAGTCCGCATTGTCGTATACGTTCGCGATAGTAGAATTACCTTTGCCGGACCTCCAGTCATAGCGCAACCGTCCATCGCCGTAAAATTTCAAACTATTAACCCAACTGGAAAGCTTGATCTTGTTGTACTGGTTGATGGTCTCCGCGGTTTGCTTATCGAATTGTTCACGCGCAGCATTTGCTTCATTCGTGGTGATCACACCTTTTTTCGTGAGCAAGTCGAGAATGGCTTCGCCACTCTGACCAAAGGCCGCACCACAGGTGAGGAGCGCTGCCGAAATAACCATAGTTACTATTTGTTTGTTTGGTTTCATTTCCCCTTTTGCTGGTGTTGCTATCAATAATTTTTGTATCAACAGGCGAAACTCTACTATATCAATAGACTTATGCAAGAACTATTTTTACATGCTTTTAACCATTACGTAACATGTCCGTAACATGCCGATGTGGAATCACAGTTGCATCCGGCACGTTTCGCGGCTAGCATCTTGTCGTTATGAAATTGCGACAGGTTTTATCTGCCAAACTCCACGGTGGTGCCATCACGCAGTGCGATTTACATTACGAAGGTAGTTGCGGACTCGGTCCGGATTTGCTTGCGGCCGCCGGTATTGTCCCGCTCGAAAAAGTTTCCGTGCTCAACGTCGCCACCGGCGCGCGCTTGGAGACCTACGCCATTCGCGCAAAGAAAAAAGGCGAAATTTCCCTCAATGGCGCTGCCGCCCGGTCGGCGGCGGTTGGTGACAAGGTCATCGTCCTCACCTTTGCCGGCGTTCCGGAAAACGAGTTGTCTGAACACAAAGCAAACATCGTCATCCTCGGCCCCGGTAACCGGGTAAAATCCTGCCGGCGTGACCGGCCGGTCATCTGATACAATGTTGCGCCGCTATCTCTTCCTTTTCCTGACGCTCTTACCGTTAGCACGCGCAGAGGACGCGGCGGTGGTAATCCGGCAAATGCTGGCGCATCGCGCCCAGCAGGATTTTTCGTTGCAAGCCCGTCTCGATGTGACGCGCAATCAGAGCACAAATCTCATCATGCTCGTCCACAACACGGCAGATGAAACCCGCACAATTTTCCGCGCCGGGACAACCGAGTTGCTCATCGTCCAGCCGGTAACTGGCGCGCCGCATTGGTTTTTACGCGGGGCAGGCGAATTGACCGGTGCACGGTTAATGGAAAAATGGCTTGGCTCGGAGTTCACGCTTTACGATCTCGGGATGCCATTTTTGCACTGGCCGGATGCCAAATTGATTGGCAGCGATCGTGCACGTGGACAGGATTGCTTTATACTCGAAATGACGGCAACTAATCAGCCGTATGGCCGGGTGAAGTTGTGGGTCGAACAAAAATACTTCGCGCTACTGCGCGCGGAAGCGTTCGATCCTGATGAAGCGCTGGTGCGCCGGTTGGCAATTACAAGTTTTAAGCGACTCGGCGATCTGTGGATTCCGCGTGGAATTGAGATGTCGTTCATTCCACCGCACCAAGCCTTGCCGGCGGAGGAGAAATCCCGGTTGGAGATCTATGCCGGTGACTATGCGGCGAAGTTGCCGGCGGAATGGTTTGCCGAGGAAAAATTTTAGCCGCCGTGCGTGGCGACCCACTGGGTACCACGGCGTTCCCAGTTGCGGAATTTCATTTCGAGGTGGACCACCTCACCCATGCTGCGAATTTGTTGTTCGATATGCATGATTGAACGTTTGACGCCGAGGTCACGTTCGACAGCATCTTCTTTTTTCTGTGAGGCATGGTACTCAAAAACACGGAATTCACCATCAATGTACACGGAATGGCCGATGACTTGGACATCAATTCGCTGGGTATCAATATAATTCCGTACAAACACGCCTTGGATCAACCGTTGGAGTCTGAGTTCTTCAAGGTTCATCGGAATTGGCAGACATTGTAATCGCCACCAATATTATTACAAGGAATTTGACGTGGCACCGAACGGGCGTTGCGGTGTGCAGCCGAGATCGGCCAGTAATTTCAAGTCGGCGGCAGTGTCAGGGTTGCCGGTGGTGAGCAACCGGTTGCCGTAGAAAATGGAATTGGCGCCGGCCAGAAAACAGAGTGCCTGCGCTTCCCGTGAAAGTTGTGCGCGCCCGGCTGACAACCGGACTTTCGCTCGCGGGAATGTAATTCTCGCGGTGGCTATGAGGCGCACCAGATCAAAAACATCGACCGGCGGTTGTTGTTCCAGCGGCGTGCCGGGAATTGGAACGAGGCAATTAATCGGCACACTTTCCGGTGGCCGGTCTAGTGCAGCAAGCACAACCAGCAATTTGAGCCGGTCGTCAATGCTTTCGCCCATGCCGAGAATGCCGCCGCAACAGACCGACAGGCCAGCATCCTGCGCATACCGGATCGTGTCGAGCCGATCTTGAAACGTGTGCGTGGTAACGATGTTCTTGTAAAACTCCGGACTGGTATCGAGGTTGTGATTGTAAGTTGTGACGCCAGCAGCTTTTAGCTGCCGGGCCGCGGTTGGCGTTAACTCGCCGAGCGTGACGCAAACTTCCAAGCCGAGCTGGCTAACCGCCCGGACGATTTCTAGAACAGATTCAAATTGCTGAGTACCTTCGCGGACACCTTTCCAAGCAGAGCCCATACAGAGGCGTGTCGAACCGCTGGACTTGGCGCGGCGCGCGACAGTAAGAACTTCGTCGCAACTAAGTAATTTTTCCGGTTCGACGTTGGTGTTGTACCGGGTGCTTTGGGCGCAGTATGAACAATCTTCGCTGCATCCACCGGTCTTAAGACTCACCAAGGTGCAAAGCTGAATTTCGTTGCTTTTCCAATGTTTGAGATAAATTTGTCGAGCTTGTTGGATGAGGTCAAACAGTGGTTGTGAGTAAATTTGGCGCAGTTGTTCTAGAGTTGCTTGTCCCGTTAAATCAACAAGTTGCGCTTGCGATACCGGCGTGGTGGTTGTGATGTTGTTTTTCACGTGATTGCAGCTAGATTATCGGAAAGTCTGATTTATTGCAAGTCTGACGCAGATTTGGTAAGGTGGTGGCCGTTATGGATAGCACAATTAAACGTATTTGTGGAATGCTGCAAAGCCCGGACGGGATGCGCCGTTGCGCCGCAGCCATGGTGCTCGGTGAACTCGCCCCAAAAGAGACCGCCGTTGTCACGGCTCTCGGCGAAGCACTCAAGGATTCCAACCAACTTCTCACCCGGTATGTACTGGAAGCACTTGAGACCATCGGCTCTCGGGCAGTCGTGCCGTTTGTGTTGCCGTTGCTCGACGCCACTGACATTGAGACAAAGCTCCGGGCCGCCAGCATTATCGCGCGGGCCGGTGGCGAAATGATCGGCGAATTGCGCCGCCAATTCGAAAAGGCCAATCCGCAACAAAAACGCCTGCTGATTGACATCCTCGCCCGAATGCACAGCCGGGAAGCAATGCAATTGATTTTGGACGTATTATTCGATCCAGATTTTGAACTCGTGAAGGAAGCTTGTCAGGCTGTGCGTCGGCATATTGCTGACACCGCGCCCAAAGACCGCCTTGCACTACACAAACAGGTCGTAAAATTCATGACCAGTTCCCGCGTTAAGAAAAACGACCGAGTCCTGACTTCCTGCCTATTACTGACCGGTAACATCGGTGCCACGGACGCGCACAACGTCTTGCTGAAATTTACCACACCTAAAAATCTCGGCTACATCCGCCGCAACGCGCTCATCGGACTCAATGGTCTGCAACTTGCCGGCAACGCATCCACGACAGTCGTCAAACAGGTGTTCAAATATCTCAGCGAAGCCGATCAGCAAATCGTCCAACTCGCTCTCGACATCATTGAGAAACAGCCGCCGGTCGCCGCACTGGACAATCAGTGGCAGAAATTACTCAAAAGCAAGCATCCTACGGTCCGAGCGTTTGCCGCACGCAAGCTAGCCGCCAACGACAACCCAGCCGGCAACAAGTTGATGATGACCTTGCTCGCGCATCCCGACACTCAAGTCAGCGAAATCGCTGCCGGTGCCCTTGCGCGCCACAAAAAAGCAACCAAACTTCTGCTCGATGCCATCGCCCGGGAACGCAATTCAGAGACCGCGTGGCGATTGGCTAAAATCCTCAAACCCCACAGCACGACGCTAGACAAAGCTGTCGTTAAAAAATTCTCAGCGCTGGCGGCGCGTGATCTTGAAGCTGGCAACAGCCGATACGAAGCGTTGTTCTATTTCCTGCGCAACGTTGACCCGGCCATCGTCGACAGCGTTCTCACCGCGACCGGCCTGAAGTTTAAGAAAGCCAAGAAGTGGACCAAAGCTGTGGATTGCTTCAAGCAACTCATCCATGCCGAAAGTTTTGACGCAGCAATTCGGTTTGAGTTAAGCGTCTGTAATCTCAAGCAATCCGCAAAAGACATCGCGCCGAACTTGCGTGCTGATGACCACGCTTTGCGCGGCTTCCAGCCACTTCTGCCGGATAAACCGTTCAAGCTGCTCGACCGGCTGAAGAAAGAAAAATGCCTCGATGCCGCCGATCTGTTTTACGTCGGCTTCCATTTCAGCGAAGGCACCGGTGATGAGCAAAAATTCGGCCGGCAACTCCTCGAACACGTCGCCAAGCGCTGGCCCGGCACGAAAGACGGCAAGGCCGCGAAGAATAAACTCAAACTGGCTGCGCAACCGGTTGCCGTTAATCCAACACCGGTAGCGACTGGTTCAACCAAAGGCTAACGCCACCGGTAAATGGAAATCATTTACCGGGGATACGACGTAGCCGAGACGAATCACCTCGCCGGTAATCTCGTTGCCGCCGGTTTGCATCCGGTCACGGAACAGCAAGATCGAACCTTTCGGAGAGGCGGACGTTATTTCCAATGGGTAATTTGGTTGCCGGCGGACGAGTTATCGCGCGCCAAACCAGTATTGTGCGAATGGCAACTAGCTCACGATGCGAAAATCAAACCTGACCTTCAGGAAATTCACCGGCAAGTCTGGATTACCGGTCTGCTTGGATCGTTGATTGTGGCAGCAACTTGGTTACTGGCACCCAAAGTTTTTATCGAGCGGTGGGGCGAGTTCGTAACTTTTTCCTTCATCCTTGCCGGCATTGTCTCCATTTTATGGAATGAACGGCGGCGGCGCCAAAGTGACCGGCAAGATTCCATGAGGTAAACGATTAATAATAAACTTCCCATCGCGCCATCTTCTAGTTCAAATAGGCACATGAAATTCTTCTGCGTTTTCCTCAGCGTGTTTCTCACATCAACCATCACTGGATTTGCCGATGATTCACTCGATCCGATGCGGCCGGCAATGGAACAGGCCATCGCGCGTGTTAAGCCAGCGTTGGTGCGCATCCAAGTCGTCTGGGTGGATTATTCGCAAGGCCGGGAAGTCAAACACGAAGCCAGCGGCAGCGGGTTTATTATCAAAAAACAAGGCTTCGTCGTCACCAACCACCATGTGGCCGGGCGCGCGACGCGGGCGGTCTGCGTGTTTTCCAATAACGAAGAAATTGAAGCGACACTTGTCGGGACCGACCCGTTGACTGACATCGCCGTGTTGAAACTCGACAACACCAAGCACACCGAATTTCCCACCGTGGCATGGGGCGACTCCGCCGGCATCGCCGTCGGCGACACGGTCTTGGCGTTGGGCAGCCCGCTCGCATTGTCGCAATCGGTCACGCGCGGCATCATTAGCAACACCAAGATGACCATGCCGGCGATGTTCCGCCGGTTCGGCGGCTTCGCGCTGGAAGGCGAGGACGTCGGCTCGCTCGTCCGCTGGATCGCGCACGACGCGCAGATTTTTCCCGGTAACTCCGGCGGGCCACTCGTGAACCTGGACGGCGCCGTCATCGGCGTCAACGAAATCAGTCTCGGCCTCGGCGGCGCGATTCCGAGTAATCTCGCGCGCGACTCCGCCGAGCAAATTATTACCCACGGCAATGTACAACGCAGTTGGCTCGGCCTCGAAATCCAGCCGTTGCTGAAAGGCACCGGTCAGACAAATGGCGTGTTGGTCGGCGGAGTCGTGGATGACTCACCAACGGCAAAGGCTGGTTTTCAATCGAATGATATTTTGTTGAAGCTTGATGGCAAAGACATCAGCGTCCGCTTCGACGAAGAATTGCCGGTGCTAAATCTGATGGTGGCCGGGATTCCGATTGGCAAGGAAGTTGAAGCCGTCGTACTGCGCGCCGGCAAGGAAGTGCCGCTAAAAATCAAGACTGCCGAACGCGAACCGGCCGTGTTCAGGCAAACCGAATTCAAGCAGTGGGGGTTGACCGCCAAAAACATTTCGCTCATGACCGCCAAGGAAATGAAACTCGCCAGTCGTGACGGCGTGCTTGTCACCTCGCTCCGCACCGGCGGCCCCGGTGGCGAGGCGAAGCCGAATTTACAAGCGAACGACGTGATCAGAACCGCTGCCGGCAAGCCGGTCAACAATGTCGCCGACCTGATCAGCCTGACACATGAGTTGACGAAAGACAAAAAAGTCCCGGTGCCGGTTGCCGTTGAGTTCACGCGCCGGGCCGAGCGGTTTCTCACGGTCGTCAAAGTCGGAATCCGCGATCAGGAAGATCCCGGTTTGGAAGCTCGGAAAGCGTGGTTGCCGGTCGCGATCCAGGTGATCACGCGTGAAATGGCTGAACAGCTCGGCACCAACGGCGTGACCGGCGTGCGCATCACGCAGGTTTATCCACACAGCACAGCGGCTGAAGCCGGACTGCAAGCCGGCGACCTCATGCTGGCGATTGATGGTGAAAAAATCCCGGCATCGCAGCCGGGCGACGAGGAGGTCTTCACCAACCGCATCCGACAATACCGGGTCGGTGACAAACCGGAGTTCACACTCATGCGCAACGGCGCGCTGCTCAAACTGCCGGTCGAACTAGTCCGGTCACCCAAACTCGACCGCGAGATGAAAAAATATCAAAACCTCAACTTTGAATTCGCCGCCCGCGATTTGAGCTTTTTCGACCGCGTCCGCGACGACCTACCGGAAGACATGCCGGGCGCGCTCGTCACCGAAGTCAAGGACGGTGGCTGGGCAGCGCTTGGCGATTTGCAGGTCAACGACATCATCCAATTTGTCAACGACGCGCCAGTCGTCGACGTGGCCGGGTTGCAGGCGCAAATGAAAGTGGTCAGCGACCAGAAAACGAAGTTTGTCGTGCTGCGCGTGTTACGCGGCATTCACACCCGGTATCTCGAACTCCAATCCAACTGGGATGCCGTCAAGTAGGAAACCCACATGAAAACATTACTCAGCATCAGTTTACTTGCATTTGCCATAACCGGCAGCGTGATTGCCGATGACAGTGCCGTGGCCGGCCGCAAGATCCTGGCAAAAAACCAAGACGCAGTCGTCACGGTCCGGTTGGTTGTCAGTTACAATATTTCATTTGGCGGGCGCGACCAGCAAAACGAATCCAAAACTGACGCCGTCGGCACCATGATTGATCCGGGCGGACTGACAGTGATTTCGCTGACGACGATTGATCCAAGCGCAATACTGAAAGCCCGGCAACGCGGGGCGCCACAGGAATTCAAAGTCGATACCGAAGTGAAGGATGTGAAAATCATCCTCGCTGACGACACAGAGTTGCCGGCAGAAATCGTGTTGCGTGACAAGGACCTCGACTTGGCCTATCTGCGTCCGACTGAGAAGCCGGCTAAACCATTGCCGGCGCTGGACCTGACCAAGTCCGGTCAGCCGCAGGTGCTCGACGAAGTCGTCTGCCTTAACCGGCTTGGCAAGATCGCCAACCGGGTCGTTACGGTTTCGCTGGAGCGCGTGGATGCGCTGGTCACAAAACCGCGGCCGTTTTACGTGCTGAGTCCGGGCGGTTCCTCAGGCATCGGCTCACCAGTCTTTGCACTGACCGGCGCGCCGCTCGGGATCATTTTGATGCGTAACGCATCGACCGGCAGCGAGGCAAATGCGGTCAGTATGTTTGCCGGTACCGGCGGTCTCGGCGTGATGCCAATCATCGTGCCCGCCGCTGACATCCTCGACGATGCCAAGCAGGCGCTGGAAGCCAAAACGAAGTAACGGCTTCGGTGGTTTTACTTTTATTCGGTGCGGTTTTAGCGTAAGAACCACAGCGGCATGAAACCAACGCTCAGCCGCCGGCTCAAAAAGATTCGCTGTCTACTTCTCGATGTCGATGGCGTCCTGACTGACGGCAAAATCCATTTCACCAGTACCGGCGAAGAATTCAAATCTTTCGACATTCAAGATGGCCACGGGATCGCGATGGCTTTGCGGACCGGTTTGCTGGTCGGCTTTGTCTCTGGCCGGTCGTCGGCCGCCACCACCAAACGCGCTGCCGACCTCGGCGTGAAAATCGTTCTCCAATCGCCCGTCAACAAAATGGAATTGGTCGAAACCGTCAAAACCGAACACCAGCTCACCGACGAAGAGATTTGCTTTGTTGGTGATGAACTCGTGGACTTACCGGTCTTGCGCCGCGCCGGCGTGGCGGTGGCAGTTCCGAATGCCGTTGCCGAAGTCAAAGCCGTTGCGCATTACATCACGCGGCGCAATGGCGGCGATGGCGCGGTCCGGGAAGTCATCGAACTGATTTTGAAAGCAACCGGCCGGTGGGAAAAAGCCATTGCCAAATATCTCGTGCTGCTGCTGGCCGGCTTGTGTCTGATCGGTGTCCTGCGCGCCGAGCCACCGGCGGCAACCGGCTACATCGAAAAATTTGAAGTCCCCCAGCGCGATGCCGACGGCAATCTCCAATGGAAACTCACCGGCGATCGCGCCACGTTCCGTCCCGATGGCTTGATGGACATCCTCAACGCCCGTGCCGAGTTTTACGCCAGCAACCAAGTCAGCTTCGTCTTCACCACGCCGGTCTGCGTCCTCGACCGCGCCCACGGCCGCGCCGCCACCGACGCCCCCATCCACCTCGAACGCGTGAACATGAGCCTGACCGGCGTCGGCGGCGAATGGAGCAGCAGCAACAACACCATTTCCGTCCGCCACAACGTCCAAATGATTATCAAAGACAGTTCACTGTTCACACCCGCCGCCACCAAACCATGAAACCACTTTTTCTCGCCCTCCTGCTTGCCGGCGTCGCCCGCGCCAGCACCAACGAACCCACCGTCATCAACAGCGACCGGATGCAATCCGACTACGTCAACAACGTCGGCACCTTCGAAGGCAACGTCGTCGTCATCGACCCGCGCCTGACCTTGCGCGCCGACAAGATGACCGTCTTCTTCGGCGGCACCAACAACATCGTTGACGGCGTCACCAACCAAGCCCGGTCCATCCAACAGATCATCTCCACCGGTGCCGTCGAAATTCACATCGACCAGAAAAAAGCCACTTGCGAAAGCGCCGACTACATCGCCTGCGACGACAAAGCCGTCCTTACCGGTAACCCGAAAGTTGAAACGCCCGATGGTGTCGTGACCGGCAAGAAAATCACCCTGTGGCACGGCAAGGAAAGAATGGATGTCGAATCCGACCTGACCGACACCAACCGCACCCGCCTAGTCATCTTCCCCGAAGAGCAGCGCAAAAAAGAGGAGTAACCCTCCCGGCCGGCGGGTTGGGTTCACTCGCCCTACTCTTTCTCGGCCATCCGCCGCCAGCGGTGATCGAACATGTACAACGAGCCGGGGCTCTTGTGCAGATGCGTCATCCACTCGACCAGTTCCGTGGCCGACTGCACTTCTTCGACTTGCTCGTTGATGAACCAATGCAGCAGCACTTCGAGCGCATAGTCATTCTCCTGCTTGGCCAACTCATAGAGCTTGTGGATTGCCACGGTGGTGCGCTCCTCCAACTCCAACGTGGCCTGGACCGCGTCCAAGGGCGACGCGAACGTCGCCGGCGGAGCCGGCAACGCGCCCAACGCGACCTCCGCCCCGCGGTTGATCAGGTGAGTGATGAACTTGTCCGCATGCCCGCGCTCGTCGGCGGACTGTTTATTCATCCAAGCGGCAAACCCGTGCAGGTTCATCTGCTCAAAATACAACGCCACATTATGATAGCTGTGGGCATTGCTTTGCTCGTGCTGGATTTGCTTGGTAACGGCCTCAATCACATTTTGTTTCATCATCATGGCCCGCTCCTTATGATTAAACGTAATCGCACCGGCAATGCTGTCAAGCGGGTGCGAAGGACGCGGGACCACGCTGCTGCGTGGCAAGCTTTTCGTTACGGTATCGGATTTGCGCCGTTATTGCTGGCTAGGGCCGCCAACCGGTCAATCGCTGCGGCGAGGTTGGCTGGCGGACTGGCCCAATAACTTGGATTAGCCGGCGAGTAGGCCGTGATGGACGCGGGGTCAATCCAGCCGGGAAACACTCCGGTGCCATTCTGCCAGCCGGGCACGGATGCAAGAATCTGCCCGGGCGTCCCAATCGGCAGCCGCGCGTTCATGACCGCTCCGGGCGAACTATCCGACCACATGGTATAAACCATGTCGCCCGGCGTATTGGTGGACATGGGATTGACAAGATACTTCGCATCATTGACGAGCGCGCTGACATTGCTCCCCGGCTGGAGGGCGTTATCAAGCTTGCTCTTATCGCCGGGCACAAACTGCGCGGCTTCGCTGGCGGAAAAGACCGGGTCGGTTTCCGGGTTCGTCCCGCCGGGCGGGCCTTGTGGCCCTTGTGGGCCGGGCGCGCCGTCGGCACCGGGAGCGCCCTGCGGGCCGGGTGGACCGGCGGGGATTGCATCAATCTTGTCATTGAGCGCGTTGAGTTGGGCGCGCATCACATTGGCGTCGGTGCCTTGGCCGGGTTGCGGGAGGTTGGGATAAAAGGGCATTGGTTTGACTCCGGTAATGGGTTAGGCGGACTGGGGGATCAGTAATCTCCCCTTGGAAATGTGTCGTCTGACCTTGGGGAGATGTTCCATCCCCTTGGGGAGATGTCGTCTGACCTTGGGGAGATGTTCCGTCCCCTTGGGGAGATGTCGTCTGACCTTGGGGAGATGTTCCATCCCCTTGGGGAGATGACGTCTATCCTCGGGGAGATGCTCCGTCCCTTCGGGGAGATGTCGTCTGACCTCGGGGAGATGTCCTGTCCCCTTGGGGAGATTGAATCTCCCAAAGGGTGTTTTGGTTGCAACCAAGGAAATCATAGTGACTTACGCGGTTGCCTTCTTTTTTGGGCCCCGGGCGGCTTCGTTGCTCATCAGATCGCGTTTGTTCTTGAGTTCCCGGAGTAGCGGATGGCTGGCCGGGAGGACGCCTTCCACGCCTTTGACGGCCCGGCTGGCCTCTTCATAGGCGGCGTCGATGGCCGCATTCTCGGCGGCAACGGCGGCATGATAGACCTGCTCTTTGTTGGACCGGTCGCCGGTCAAGCCGGGCAGCGGCGTCAGCAACGTTTCGATGGCGGTGGCGCGCGCCGCCGGGTCGAAGTCCAGGCCGGTGAAGGCTGTGGCATTCGAGCGCAGAATCCCCGGCATATCCGTGGCGAACGTTTTTTTCTGGGCGATGGTTAACGAGCTCATGATTCTTCTCCTCGACGATGCCGGCAATGGTCCCCAAACGAGGTCAGCTTGATTCCAAGTATCCCACGAATTCCAGATGGCCACACGCGGAGCCACGACTACGGCACCTTTGGTTGGTTTTGTTGGTTTGCGGTTTTCACTTCGCCGCGCACCATATCGAAAGGAGAAAAAGCTGTCGTGCCGCAAACGCGCTTTTTGGTGTCTAAAACGCGCCTGCCGGAAACACGGAAAATCCCGGGCACAACATCTCGGTTGGTATTCCCGATAACACTATTAAGATTTACCGGCAGGCTTGCCCTTACTGGCTCGCTTTGTCATAGTGGCAACGATGAGCGTGCTTCAGCGCGAGCTTAAATTCGTCGATGTAGAACGGAAATCGCAGTCGCCCTCGGCTGTTGTTCCGATTGATGAATCGTTCCCGGAAAATGAAGCTAACGAACTTGCGAAGCTTGAGTCATACAACAAGAATCTGTTTCGTCCAAATACCTACCTGCATAAGTGGTGGGCGCGACGATCTGGCGTGACCTTCCGTTTCATTCTCAAACAACTCGTGTCTGACGCCGCGTTCCGGAACTACTACACTCCCGGAGGGCTTGAAGGCATTACGATTCTCGATCCCATGATGGGAGGCGGCACAACATTGCATGAGGCGATACGGCTTGGCGCGAATGTTGTCGGTTATGACCTTGATCCAATACCGGTCTTGCAGGCGCGTGCTTCATTGCAAAATATACCGGTGGAAGAAAAGCAGCTTGTATTCGACAAGTTTGTCCGGTCACTTGAAAAACGGTTGCGGCCATACTTCAAAACGACATGCCCTACGTGTGGAGAAGCGGGCGAAGTCCAATTCATTCTTCATGCTGTGCGCCGTTCGTGCGACTGCGGTGAAGCACTCGTCATCGATTCATTCTTACTCAGGGAAGAACCGAATGAAAAAACCAAACACACGCTTATTCAAGACTTCTACCCGGATTTAAAACTCAAGCGAGGCCGGAAGTGCTGGAAGCTTTATGAAAAGGAAAATGCCAATTGTGATGTGTGCAAGAAACCACTTGCGAACTGCGTAGACATCCCATTTCCACTCCGGTACGTGCCGTTGATAACAGTGGGCTTGTGTCACACGCATGGGCAATTCTTTAAGGCAGCCAGTAAAGAAGATTTGGTTGCCGTTGAGCAAGCTCGTAGGTCAGCGAAACGCGCAACGTTGCCAAAGGAAGATTCTCTTCGAGTTGTGCGAGGTCCAAAATCCGGCGATTTACTCAGTAAGAATATTGCAACCTACGCAGATTTATTTACACCTCGACAAATCCTATACATCGCAACAGCGAAGAAGCTACTCGACGAAGTAGAACACAAACATCGCATCTGGTTGGCGCTACTTATATCGACTTCCCTTGAATATAATTCAATCCTGACAGGCTACAAAGGTTCGGATAAGCGAAGAGCTGGTGCGATTCGCCATGTGTTTTCGCACCATGCGTATTCGTTTCCCTACACTTCCTTGGAAAGCAATCCGGTTTTTTCTGAAAAAACATCCGGGACATTACGTCGGCTTTTTGAAACTCGCGTAAAAGATGCCGGTGAGTGGGCGTTAGCGCCTATTGAGCGACAGCCTAGCGCGCAGGGATGGCGCAAAGTGACTATTTTCGGCGAAACGGATTGCGGCTTCGAGAGCTTGACTGTCAAAGAGTTTGCGGGGAACAACCAACGATTCATTGCCGAACAACGAGATTCCTCGAACTTGCCTTTGACTGATGGTTCGGTGGATTTTGTAATTACAGATCCACCATATTTTGACAGTGTTCAGTACAGCGACTTGTCGCATTTCTTCCGTGTGTGGCTGCAATGGTTTTTGCCGGACGAAGCGGATTGGCACTTTAAACCCATCTCATCCGCAGTTGCAGAAACCGAAGACGAGGCGGAGAAATACAGGACGGTATTGGGGGCTATTTTCAGCGAAGCCAACCGGGTACTCCGAAGACCGCATGGGCGTCTTGTATTCACTTTCCATCACTGGCGTGCCGATGCGTGGATTCAACTGACACTGGCTTTGAAGACAGCAAAGTTCAGGCTGCTCAACACATTTACTGTGCACTCTGAGAATCCAATTTCCGTACATATTCGCCAGTTGAATGCGTTGCGACATGATTCAATTCTTGTTTTCCAGCCCTCTGACATTCCCCACAGAGGAAATAATTTTGAGCCGATTGATTCCATCAAGAGCGACGACAGTTTCGCCTTCTGTCATGATTGTGCTCGACTGCTTGGTTTTTGTTTGGAGAACGAGCTAGATGATTTCGAAATTGAACGTCGGTGGCGCAGCGCACTAGGAGAATAAAGATGGCTAAACCAAAATACCCGTCGGAAATCTTTGGATTCCCTTATTCAAATACGACAGCCAAAGCAAAAGAGTCTCGTACAAACCACTGGTGTCCCTTTGTCGATAAGGTTTGCTACAAGCAAAGCAGGCTCATCAAGTACCCATTTGGGGTATGCACAGCACATGCTATCGATCAGGAAATCGCTATATGTCCCCGGCGATTCCTTGATGGCCATACCGTCTTCACCGACATAGCGCGGCATTATTTCAACACAACGAGTGACATACTTGTTTTCTCTGAGGTAGGACTGGCCGACATCGGAAATTTCGATTTCGTAATGGTGAAACATAAGCCCATGTCTTCCGAGATTGAGGATTTCGTGGCGATTGAATTCCAAACTGGCCAAACCACGAACACCGGTAAGCTCGTGAAAGGCTTGCAGGACTTCATGGCCGGCGAGAGCATCGTCTATCAAACATATGGATTTGGTCTAAACCTCTTCGACATCTGGAAACGCACATTCACGCAAGTCTTGAATAAGGGCGTTATCATGGAAAAGTGGAAGAAGAAGGTTTATTGGGTTGTTCAAGAACCCGTGTATAAGTTTTTCGAGACCAAATACAGCCTGCAAAATTTGACATACAAGCCGCAACACTCCACGGTTTTCGCACTGTACGATCTTGAGCCAGGAAGGCAGTCTTTTGATTTGAGAGCCAGCCGGAAAATCTCAGCGTCATTGGATCAACTATTTGACGCGATTAGGTACAACCCGAACATACCCCCACTAGAAACATTCCTGACGGGGCTGCAAAATAAGATCGAAACCGAAGCCCAAATTTCCCTTCATCTTGGCCGCCCATCCAAATCAGCTACCATAGACGTGAAACGGCCAACGGCGAGCGGAAAGGTCCGGGAAACTGCGGACGATGAGAACGGTGAACTGTTCGAGGAGTAATTATACAGCTCCGGCCTTCGAGTCCATCCATCACAAACCGCTAGGACAGCGGACTACTTAATTTTGCGCCGGTATTCCGTCGCCGATTGGCCGGCGTGTTTCCGGAACGCGCGGTAGAATGGCGACAGCGACAGGAAACCGGAATCGAAGCAAACTTTCAACACCTTGCGCCCGGGATCGCGCAATAATTCCTTCGCGTGCTCGACGCGACACATGGTGAGGTATTGCCCGAAGGTTTTGCCTGTCGCGCACTTGAAGCGTTTGCGGAATTGTTGCGGGCACAAACTCACATGCTCCGCCACCTTCTCGGCCGTGAACTGTTCGATGAGATGCGCGGCGATGTATTGCCGGGCGCGGCGGACACAATCCGGTTCCGGGGCGGTGTTGGCGCACAAGCCGTGCAGAGTGCGCTCGATTCTTTGCAGGTTTTCAAATTGCGCGCGCCGCACCGCCGCCGGTAATTTTGGCCGTTTCCGATAGGCCGCATGCACCCGCTTGGACACCGCAACCAAATCCCGCAGCGTCGGCGCGGCCGCGCCAGCGGAATCAGTCGGTTCGCCCGGTACACGTTCCCGGCAATCCATGCACAGTAAATTCTACCAGAAGCGCCCGGCGCCTGTCACCGGCATTGGCGGTGGCGGTTCCCAAGTCGGGGATTCACTCTGCATTTTCCTTTCGCGGTGGAGTATATTGCGGCAGACAATGCACTCGGATCAAACAATCGAAACCGGGCCGGCTTGGCAAGCCGTCGTGGCGGAGTACCAGCAGCCGTCGTTGCCGCGGGCACTCTGGCAGATCGTGAACACGTTCGGCGGGTATGCGCTGCTGTGGGGGCTGATGTTTTGGTGCCGGGCGGTGTCGCCGTGGCTCACGCTGCCGCTGGCTGTTCTGGCCGGGGCGTTTGTGGTGCGGATTTTTATCATCTTCCATGATTGCGGGCATGGGTCGTTTTTCAAGTCGCGCCGGGCCAATGATGTGGTGGGGTTCCTGGCCGGCTTCGTCACGTTCACGCCGTATTATCACTGGCGTTGGGAACACGCGATCCATCACGCGTCCTCCGGCGACTTGGATAAACGCGGGACCGGCGATATCTGGACGATGACGGTGCAGGAATATTTGGAGTCGACCCGGGCCCGGCGGTTCGCGTATCGGCTGGCCCGCAACCCGGTGGTGTTGTTTGTGATCGCGCCGACGCTGGTGATGCTGGTCAAACAACGGTTTGCGTCAGCCACCGCGAGCCCGCGCGAACGGAATTCGGTGCATTGGATGAATCTGGCGATTCTGGGAATGGCGGCGGGCCTGAGCCTGCTGTTCGGCATCGAGGCCTATGTGCTGATTCAATTGACGGTGATCACGGTGGCAGGCGCGGCGGGCTTCTGGCTGTTTTATGTGCAGCATCAATTCGAAGGGGTGTACTGGGAACGCGGCGCGGAGTGGGATTACACGGCCGCCGCCCTGCAAGGCAGTTCGTTCTACAAGCTGCCGCGGGTGCTCCAGTGGTTTACGGGCAACATCGGCTATCATCACATCCACCATCTGAGCGCGCGGATTCCGAATTACAATCTGGAACGCTGTCACAAGGCGCACCTGATGTTTCAGGGCGTGAAGCCCATCACCCTGTTCGGCAGCCTACGCTCGCTCAAGTTCCGGCTCTGGGATGAAGCCCAGAAGAAATTAGTTGGCTACCGTCACCTGCGCGACCTGCACAAGCGCGCGACGCGCCATTGATCAGCTCAAGACCGTCAACGTCCCGCTGGTCACGCCGAGTTGGCGGACCACGTTCAGTTTATCCAGCCCGGCCGCGTTGCCGGCGAGTAGCTGCCGGTAAGCCTCGATCACTTGCTGCGTCCGCGTCGCGTCCTCGTCCAGCAACTCAATCCGAAACGCCCGCGCACCGGCCTCGATGAATTGCCGGAGAAATTCGCCGCCGCTCTGCGCCTTGGCGTGAAACACCGTGTTCCGGCAGCCGACATCCGCCTTGATCGGATGCTCGATGCCGACGCGGTCGCGCAGTTTCAAGACTTGCCGGTCGCAGGGCCGGCCGCAGTTCGTGTGGTCGGTGCCGGTGGTCAGGAACGCCGCGAACAGGCAATGCTCCATGTGAAACATCGGCAGGTGCTGGTGGATCACCAGTTCCAAGCCCGCCGGCGCAACCGCCCGCACCAAGTCGAGCACTTGCGCCGCGTTGCAATCGTAAGCCACCGTCACGCGCTCCAAGCCTTCGCGCAGCAACAAGTCTGCCGCCAACGGATTCGCCACGTTCAACGAGAAGTCGCCGACTTTGCGGAGCGAACTTTGCCGGAAGAAATCCAAGCCGCCCAAGTTGCGGATCAGCACGCCCGTTGGCTGCGCCTTCGCGATCAATTCGAAAAAGCCCTGCTCGCCCGCTTTCTGGATGCGCGGCGTGGCCAGCCAGATTTCCGCCTGCCCGCGCACTGCCGCCACGGCATCGGAGTACCGGCGCAAATCCTCGAAGTCCACGTAAATGGTTTTTACGCCGGCCGCCAGCGCGGCTTGCAATTGTTCCATCGTCCGGCACAACACACTGAGCTGCGGTTGTCCGGCCGGCGCAGTGGGCTTGGGCATGAGCGTCGGCAAGATCGGCGCGATGGTTGGCCGGGGTTCCGCTGCTGCCGGGGCCGGCAACTTCGCGACAAGATCCCGGCGCATGCGGTTCAGCTCGCTGACCGGCAGGATGACTTGGCCGGACACTTTGTTCGTGATCTCGCCGAGCACATAATCCGTTTCGCCGAGCCGGCCCAACTGGTCGCGCAAGGCCGGTGTGTTCAACGGGCGTTTGTAGGCGGTTTGCAGTGACATCGCGGAGAACACGCGCACGCCGTTGGCTTCGATGATCAGCGGTCCGTCGGCTTTGCCGGTGACTAGGAAGTCGAGCCGGCGCTTCGGCTTCGGGATGTCGCCGGTAAACGTCCGCCGCAGTTCGCGGGTGAGAATCTGGTCGCTGGTTTTCCAGACGCGGTCGCCGGCCTTGAGCTTCGTGAAATCAATTTTGCCGCGCTCGAAAAACAACGCGCCTTCGCGCACTTCCCAGACGCGCCCACCCTTTTCATCGTCGGCATTGCCGCCGGTATCGAACACGACGCCATCGCCCGCCTTAACCGGCGTTTCGCAGGTCACAACGACGTGATCGTAGGAAACCGTCTTGATCACGCCGACAAACGGGCCGCGCTTGGTGCTGTACCGGGCCGGCACGAGAGTTTGGTGGTTGACGCCGTTGAGCCAGCCGGTGTGCAGGCCGCGCGAGAAGGCCAGCTCCAATTTGTACCGGTCGTCCGCGGGAAATTCGCCGGTCGCGGCATCAATGGCCTTCCGGTAAACCTGGCACGTGGCGGCGACGTACTCTGGCGATTTCAACCGGCCTTCGATCTTGAAGCCGGTCACGCCGAGCCGGAGCAATTCCGGAATCGCGCTGACCGCCGCGAGGTCTTGCGGCGAGAGCAGATACCGGCGGTCGCCCAAATCTTTCACCGCGCCATCCACGACAAGCTGATACGGCAGCCGGCAGGCTTGTGCGCATTCGCCGCGATTGGCGCTGCGCTGGCCGAGCGCTTCGCTGGTGAGGCATTGGCCGGAGTACGCGACGCAGAGCGCGCCGTGGACGAAAGTTTCCAGCGCGACCGGCGATTCACCAAACTTGGCGAGTTCGCGGAGCGAAGTTTCGCGGGCGATGACGACGCGTTTGATGCCGAGCCGTTCCACAAACGCGACGCCTGCCGGCGAGGTAATGGTCATTTGCGTCGAGGCGTGAACTTCCATGCCGAGCCCGAGTTTCTGCGCTAGCACGGCCAGTCCCAAATCCTGAACGAGCACCGCGTCCACGCCGGCGGCGTCGAGCGCGATGAGCTGGCGTTCGGCCGCCGGCAACTCGTCGGTGAAGATCAGGACATTGAACGCGGCGTAACCGCGGACGTTGTGGGCGTGGAGAAACTGGATGAGCGCCGGCAGGTCGGCGTCGGTGAAATTGTCGGCGCGTTGCCGGGCATTGAATTGCTGGAGGCCGAAGTAAACGGCGTCGGCGCCGTTGGCGACGGCCGCGCGGGCGCAGTCCAAATTACCGGCGGGTGCGAGGAGTTCGGGTTTCATGCCGCCGCAACGGCGTGAATGTCGCGGAGTTTCGCCAATAAATCACGAACCTGGGAAAGCGGGATTTGATTTGCCGCATCGCTCTTGGCCTTGTCGGGATTGGGATGCGCTTCGAGGAAGACGCCATCGCAACCGGCCGCGACCGCAGCGCGCGCTAGCACCGCTGCCATGCGCCGGTCACCGCCGGTGAAGCCACCCGCCCCCGGCATTTGGACGCTGTGCGTGGCGTCGAACACAACCGGGTAGCCGAGCTCGCGCATAATCGCCAACGAGCGCATGTCCACGACGAGATTGCCGTAGCCGAATGTCGTACCGCGTTCGGTGAGCATGATATTGTGGTTGCCGGCAGCTTCAACTTTAGCGACAGCGTACTGTGCATCAATCGGCGCGAGGAACTGGCCTTTCTTGATGTTGACGCAACGCTTGGTGCGGGCGGCGGCCAGAATCAAATCGGTTTGCCGGCAGAGGAACGCCGGGATTTGCAGCACATCGCAAACTTCGGCGACGGGCCGGCACTGGGCGGCTTCATGAACGTCGGTGAGCACCGGCAAGCCGAGCGTGCGTTTGACTTTGGCGAGCGTGGCGAGGCCGCGCTTCAGGCCGGGTCCGCGAAAGCTGGCGCCGGCGGTGCGGTTGGCTTTGTCGAAGCTGGCCTTGAAAATGAACGGCAGACCGAGCTCGGCGCAGATGCCGGCAAGTGTTTCGGCGGTGCGAAGCGTCATCATTTCATTTTCGATGACGCACGGCCCGGCAATGACGAACAGCGGCGCGCCGGTGCCGCCGAGATTTAATTTGCCAACACGAATAGTTTTCATGCGGCATCAGTGTAGCAGAATTTAGCCCTGAAACAAGCTTGTGAGGTGGAGTCAATTGCCAGGCACAGCAGGAAACTAGCAACTACGGTATGACTTTAAGAATAGCGACACCAACAAACCGAACACGAGTAAGCCGGCGCTGAGTCCGAAGGCATCAGGTGCCGCAGACGCTCCGGCGTGATCCTTAAGCCAGGCAACCACCTGCGGGCCGACGATGCCGCCGGCCGACCATGCCGTCAGGATGCAGCCGTACAAGACCGGCATGAGCCGTGGGCCGAAAGTGTTCAACACGAACGCCGGCATGACACCGAAGCCGCCGCCGTAACAGAGCAGCACGTAGCAAATCAGCGCGCCAAACAGCCACGGGTTGCCGGTCAGCATCAACGCAATGAAGGCGATGACTTGCGTTGCGAGCATGAGACGGAAGGTCACGAGTTGGCCAAGACGGTCGGACAGACCGCCCCAAACCAGCCGGCCCAAGCCGTTGAACACCGAGCTGACGGCAATCAGCGTTGCGCCGTAAGCTGCCAGCGTGATCGGCGATAAGGACGGATCAATTTTCTTCCACAAATCCTGAAGCAATGGCGACTGAAAACTGATGATGGCAATCCCGGCCACGATGTTGCAAAAGAACACCAGCCACATCAACCCGAACTGTCGCGACCAGACCGGCGCCAGGCCGTCAATAGTGACGGAAATTACCGGCGTACCGGGCGGATTGCGCAGACAGGCGGCAGAAATCAAGCTGATCGCGCCGACGATCAAGCCGATGCCGGCAAAGACGAGCGGTAGTTGATGCTGGAAAGCGGCATCGAGTGCCGGCGCAATGACCTTGCTCATCAGCAGCGCGCCAAAGCCAAACCCCATCACAACCATGCCGGTGACTAAACCTTTTTTGTCAGGAAACCATTTTGCGGCGGTCACCACGGGCGTGACGTAGCCCAACCCAAGACCGATTCCCCCAACCACCCCGTAGCCGAGCCACAACAGCGGCAACGATTTCAGATGGAGCGCCAGCGCCGCGAGCAGGTAACCGGTGCCGTAGAGCAGGCTGCCGGTCACGGCGAGTTTTCGTGGACCGAATTTCGGGAGCAGAACTCCGCCGACCGCCGCCGCCACGCCGAGAAAACCAATTGCGAGGCTGAACGTCCACGCGACTTGCGTGTTGCTCCAGCCGTAGCCGGTGACGAGCGGTTTCTGGAAATAGCTCCAGGCATAAACCGCGCCGAGGCACAGTTGCAGCAACGTGCCCATGCCGGCAATGAGCCAGCGCTTCATCAGAACAAGCCGACGATTTCGCCTTGGTCGTTGATGTCGATGACTTCGGCGGATGGAACCTTCGGGAGACCCGGCATTGTCATAATATCGCCGGTCAAGACGACAATGAAGCCGGCACCTGCGGAAAGTTTCACATCGCGAATCGGCACATCAAAGTTTTTGGGGCGACCGAGCAAAGCCGGGTCGGTCGAGAGCGAGTACTGGGTCTTGGCCATGCAGACTGGCAGATGCCCATGGCCAGCCGCCTCGAAATCCTTGAACTTCTGTCGGACTTTGACGTCAGCCATGATGTTATCGGCACCGTAGATATTTTGTGCAACCGCGCGGACTTTGTTCCACAGACTCATCTCGTCGGTGTAAAGGTACTGGAAATTGTTTGATCGCGGTTGCTCCGCCAGCTCGACGACGGCGCGGGCGAGATTTTCGGCACCGGCACTGCCGCGCGCCCAATGGTCGGCTTTGATGGCGCGGACGCCAAGCGTTTTGCAGTGGTTCACGATAACGGCGACTTCCTCATCCGTGTCGGCAGTGAAATGGTTGATCGCAACGACGGCCGGGAGGTTGAACATGCGGATGTTTTCGAGGTGCTTCTCTAGATTGGCGATGCCTTTCTCGACCGCGGCCGGGTTTGGTTTGCCGAGGTCGGCTTTCGCGATACCGCCGTGCATCTTAAGTGCGCGAACGGTCGCGACGATGACGACGGCATTGGGTTGGATCCCGGCTTTACGACATTTGATGTTGAGGAATTTTTCCGCGCCGAGATCGGCACCGAAGCCGGCTTCGGTGACCGTGTAATCGGCGAGACGGAGGCCGAGTTTGGTCGCCAACACGCTGTTGCAGCCGTGGGCGATGTTGGCAAACGGGCCGCCGTGGACGAAAGCCGGGTTGCCTTCCAAGGTTTGGACGAGATTGGGTTTCAGCGCGTCTTTGAGGAGGACAGTCATCGCGCCGTGGGCTTTGAGGTCGGCGGCGGTGACCGGCTTTTTGGTCCGGGTGTACGCGACCACGATCTTGCCGAGGCGTTCCCGGAGTTCTTTGAGTGACTCAGACAAGCAGAAGACGGCCATGACTTCGGAGGCGACGGTGATGTCGTAACCAGATTCACGCGGGACGCCGTTGGCGTGGCCGCCGAGTCCGAGAACGACCTCCCGGAGCGCGCGGTCGTTCATGTCCACGACGCGACGCCACATGATGCGATTGACGTCAATGTCGAGCGCATTGCCTTGGGTGAGATGGTTGTCGAGAAGCGCGGCGAGCAGATTGTGCGCGGCGCCAATGGCGTGGAAATCGCCGGTAAAATGCAAGTTGATGTCTTCCATCGGCACGACTTGCGCGTAGCCGCCGCCGGCCGCGCCGCCTTTGACACCGAAACACGGACCGAGTGACGGTTCGCGCAGACAGATGACCGCGCGTTTGCCGATCCGGTTGAATGCGTCGCCCAGACCGACGGTCGCAGTCGTCTTGCCTTCGCCGGCTGGCGTCGGGTTTACCGCGGTGACCAGAATCAGCTTACCAGTCTTGGCTTTGTCGAGACTGTGGAAGTAATCGAGCGAAATCTTGGCTTTGTATTTGCCGAAGCGCTCAATGCCATCTTCGGGGATATGCAGTTTGGCGGCAATTTTTTCAATCGGCAGCATTTTGGCCTGCCGGGCGATTTCAATGTCGGAGAGTGGCATGATAACTCCTCAAGCGTAAAATTCTTGGACGCGCATGATGACGTCGAAGCCTTCAAGCTTGAGGCAAGCGGTCAGGCATTGCAGGGCCGGGTGGTCAGACGGCAGTGTTTCGTATTTGCGTTTGACCGAACCGATGACGTGATCCAAGCCAAGCGGCATGGCCAACGTGAGGAACGCACTTTCAAGCGGACCTTTGGTCGGCGAACCGTCGGCGCGTTTCGGCGGAAGCATGACGGTGAAATTACTGAGGCCAACCGACATGTGAACGCCTTTAAATGCCGCGTCGTCGTGGATGCACCGAATCGATTGCATGAGGCGCTGGAACTGGCCATCGGAATCCGCGCCGATCGGGGAGATGCCGGGATCGATGATGCAGTCGCTGACCGGGATGCCGTGTTTGCCGGCTTCGGCGAGCATTTGTTTTGCGCTGGCGTAGGTTTGCCCGACGTTGTGGTTGGGTTGGCCGACGCCATTCTCGTTGCGCTCGGTCACCAGCAGAATCGGCTTGAATGCCAGAATCTTTTTCAGGTCGAACATTTGCGTCCGCAACGGTGATATGGAATTCAGCACCGGGAACTTCCCGCCGGCGCGGTTGAGGTCGTAGGCTTTGAGCGCGGCCTCAGCCATGACCGGGTCGGGTGTGTCAATCGACAGCGGTTTGGCGGTGACGCTCTGGACTTGCCGGACCATTTCCGCCAGGAAATCCGGTGACCGTTTGCCGACGTTGACGTCGATATACGTCGCGCCACCGGCATCTTGGGATCGCGCCAGCTCTTTTAGGCCGGCAATATCGTTGGCCTCATAAAGTTTCTTGGTGGACGGAACGGAATCGTTAATGGATTCACCGATGATGGTCAGACCGGGTAGGGGCATGTTATTTCTCCTTTTTGGCGTGATGATCGCGGTTGCGGTAAGTGTTGGCCCAAGCCGAAGTGCCGTCGAGGCTGGCGTTGTAAAACACAGCCGGGCCGTCGAGCATGTGTTCGGCTTCACCGTAAGCTTTCAGACGGTCGTACGCGCGGACCCAGAGACAATCCTTGTCGTTAAGTTCGCAGCGGCCGTTCGCTGAGCCGCCGCACGGACCGTTGCGGCCGGTCTTCGAGCAGGCTTTACGCGGGCAAAGATAAGCGGTGTCCGGCAGCGAGCAATCACCGCAATCTTTGCAGCCAAACGCCATTTCCTTCGAGACGCGCTCAATGGAATGAAGTGCCCGCGCCGCGAGGTTGTCGCCGTTCTTTTCGAGGCGCTCGTAAAGTTTCTGCATGGTGGGGAACAATCCCTCGCCGTCGATGAAGAACTTCTCGTGGATCTTCCGCGTCAGCCGGTAACCCAGCGGCGCTTCGCGGTGCAATGCAGACCGGTATTGCCGGTTGAGCTGCGTGATGTCGCCGAGGCCGGTTGCCGGATCCGCCTCGAACAAATAAAACTCGTCCGGCTTCGCGAATTGAATCTCCTTGGCAAACTCTTTCCAGTCATTTTCGCCGTAGCTCTGGGCCAACGCGATGATCTTGCCGAACGATTCCGCCTTGCCGAGGCCGCCGAGGTAACCGCCGGCAAAGCCGAGCCCCTTGAACACCGCGAGCTGTTTCGCGGCGAGTTCGTTGAAAAAGCTCCGGCCTTTGTCGGGGCCGGCGGCGTATTTCTCGGCCAACGCAAACAGTTTGTCGCTGACCACGCACCCGGGAATCTTGTTTTTGTTGAACAGGCCGGCCACGGTTTTATTGAGCACGTAGACGTTGCCGATGACTGGGGCCTGGACCTGCGCCCACTGCATGAACAGCTTGATCTCGTAAAACTTCCGCATGTCGTAGCCGAGTTGCGCAATCACCCACTCGGCGCCGCAATGGATTTTGCGGGCGAGCTTGAAATACTGCGGCATCAATTCACGTTCCTGCCGTTTAAATGGCGAGACGGCGCAGCCGGTAAAAAACTTCGTCTGCGGAAATTTATCAGTCTTGCCACCGGGGCGCTGGACTTCCAGTCCATCGTTCATCGCCTTGAGCATCGCAATCAGGCTGACCGAATCGAGATCAAAGACAGGTCGCGCCAAGCCGCCGTAGCCGGTAATCGGATAATCGCCGGTTAAGGCGAGCAAATTATCGAAACCTTCGAGCGCATACCGCCACGCGGCGGATTCGAGACCGTTTCGGTTTAGGTCTTTGCAAGTGAGATGAATGACAATCGGGATTGATTGCCCGGCCAGCATCCCGGCAATCCAGTCGGGCGGCAACATCGGATTGCCACCGGGATTGTCAGTTATGGAGAGCCAGCCGATATGCGGATCTTGCGCGAGCGCCTTGCCTAACTCGATGAGTTTGTGTTGTTCGCCCGGCGCCGGAATGCCGCGGGTGCTGACCAATTCCGCGCCGTACACGAAGCGTCCGCCGGTAATGGCGGCTCGAAAAGTCTCTCGATTGCTGGTCGTATCCATATTTGTTACTTATGTTTTGTTGACCCATCGCGCTTGCGACAGGACAGGCCGTTCTGACACAAGGTTGCGAAACACTAGGAAAATAAGGGTTGCAGCTGATTCTGACAATGCCCCTGACTCATGAAAACATACCGGTTATTGACCAGACAGGTGGTGCATTATTGGCTGTGAGGTTTGTGATTTTGTTCGTGCAAACTGTTGAGCAGATGCCTAAAGTGACCGTCCAACGACAACTTTGGCAACGAATTCAGGAGACTAAATTCCATGGCACTAAAAGAGATTACCATCGGCCACAGCCCAGACCCAGATGACGCGTTCATGTTTTATGCGTTGACGCACGGGAAATTGGATACCGGCGGGTTGAAGATCAAACACCACATTGCCGGCATTGAGGAGCTCAACCACAAAGCCGTAGAAGGCGAATTCGAAGTGACGGCGCTCAGCGTCCATGCTTATGGCTACGTGATGGACAAGTATGCGTTGCTAAAATGTGGCGGGAGTTTTGGCGACGGCGTCGGGCCAATCGTGGTGGCAAAGAAAAAGATGGAAATCGGCGAGCTGGCGGATGACCGGATCGCGGTGCCGGGCACGATGACGACAGCGTATTTGCTGCTAAAATTGTTATTGCTCAATTTCAAGTTCGAGGTTGTGCCGTTTGATAAAATCATGGACGCAGTATTGAACGGCGAAGTGGATGCCGGCTTGTTGATTCACGAAGGGCAGATCACGCACAAAAAACATGGCTTGCGCAAGATTGTTGATCTCGGTGAATGGTGGCAGGAGGACATGAACTTGCCGTTGCCGCTTGGCGTGAATGCCGTGCGCAGTGATCTCGGTCAGCCAGCGATGCGACAGATTTCCGACTTGATGCGGCAAAGCATTGAGTACGCGCTGGCGCACCGGGATGAAGCTGTCGCCTACGCGATGAAATATGGACGCGGGATGGATGCCGGCACAACCGACAAGTTCATCGGGATGTATGTCAACAAGTGGACAGTTGAGATGGGTGAAGACGGCCGGAGCGCCATCAGCAAGTTGCTCACGCGCGGTTATCACGCGGCATTGCTGCCACGACCGGTCCATCTCGGGTTTGTGGAATAAGTCGCCCGTCGGGAGAATTGCTCGTCAACACACGGAGTCATCACCGCCCCGGGTTCTGGGAAGCACGACGGTTTCCTGTCGCGCAGGCTTGTCATCGAGTAATTTTTGCATTGATCGTCTTTGTGCTGTGCTATTCGGTAGTGGCGTATGGTACCGCGCAGGATTGGACGCAAGGACCGGTAATTATTGCTGTCTTAGTGGCAGCAATTTTTTGGGCATTCCGTCTGATAGTGGTGGATGATGCAGAAATAGTCTTTTCCACGCTCGGCTTACCACTGGTTGTCACCGGCAGCTATTTGGTCATCCGGTATGCACTGTCCGATGTGGAATCGGTTGGTCGTTCCAGCATGTTAATGCCGGTAACAGCGATGATTTTTTTCTTTGTCGTTTTGAATGACATCCGGCATCGCTGGCAGATTACAACGATAGTTTGGCTCATAACCGGCTTGGGCACATTGTTGGCAGTGTATGGTTTATTTCAATCAGCTTCTGGTGGGCACTGGGTATTGGGAAAACCGCAGTTCGAGCAATACCTAGGACGGGTGAGCGGAACGTTTTTCCGGCCGGCGGATTTAGCGGTGTTTTTGCAAATTGCGTTTGCAATCGCGGCAGCTAACTTCATCCTGTCGCACCGGTCCAAAACTGAGAAACTAGGCTTTGCATTTGCCTGCGTCGCGATCGGCGGCGGGTTGTTGCTGACATTGTCGCCAGGACATTGGCTGGGCTGGGGAGCAATCTTCTGCGTACTGATGTTTTTTACGATCCGCAAGCGAACTTGGCGTTTCCGATGGATCATTGCCGGCCTGAGTGTCTTGGCGATAGTCGGGGTCATCGTAGTAATGGGATTTATGCTCAAGCAAGGTGGCGGTTCAACGGATGAAGGCCCCAGCTTGCAAACCGAGTTAAATAACATGGCGGATTCTCAGACAGCACCAGCGACCGGCACTTTGCCGGTCATGAGCCAGCGTTCGCTCTGGGAAGCTGCTTTGTCTATTGGCCAACGCAATATCTGGATAGGCGGCGGTGGTGGAATGTTCCCGTGGCTATTCCCACGCTGGCGAACCGGCCAAGGTATTATTGAACATTGCCCGAACCAATACTTGGAAGTATTTACCTCGTATGGGTTGATTGGAGTTGGGTTGTTAATTTGGATTGGCATAAGTCTGGTGTTAGCCTTGGTGCATATCATTCGATTACGGGACACGAAGTATGCGGCGCACCGGCTTTCAAACCGCTACGCATTTGTTGCGGCCGGCTTGGCAATCATAATTGCCGGCGTCGTGGACGCTTGGGTTGGATTGCATCTACACACCGGTGGACTGCTGTTTCCGCTGACAGCCGTCAGCGCTGTTGCATTGACATGCGGAGTACACCGTCGTGTCGAAGAAGAAAGTCAACAGTTTAAACCCGGCCATCACATTACCATCCGAATGGCAGGTTCGAGCCGGTTTGTGGTTGTGGCTGGATTGGCCGGGGTGGTATTTCTGCTCAGTGACCGGTTGTTTGCAACTTACCCAAGCGCGCTACTCATGCGAAATGGACAGCAGGCGTTGGAACATTTGGATTGGGGCGGTGCGGAACGGTCATTCCAGTACGCTTGGTGGTTTGACAGCCGTAATTACCAAGTCGCGTCCGCACTTGGCGACCTCCACGCCGCCCGTGCCACTTGGAATTCGCATCAACGCGAAACATTCAGCCGAGACGCGTTCCAGTGGTACAACCGCGCCCTCACACTAAACCGGTACGCCACCGACCTTCATATCAAAATCGGCCGGCTTCACGATGCGCTCAACCAACGCGACGAAGCCTTGGCAGCTTATCAAGCCGCGCTTGACACCGATCCGCGCAACGCTTCCTACCACGCCGCCCTAGGGCAGCACTACTTACGCTGGGGCGATACCGGTGAGGCGCAATATCAATTTCGGCTCGCGCGCGAGTTGGGCGCGACCGAAACGTTACCGACCGACGGAACTGTTGATTGACGCCGACCATGCCACGCAAAACCGGTATCGTAGTTTTCGCGCACGGTTCACGACGCAACGACGGCAACGACACACTCATCCAATTCACCGCCAAACTCCGACTCCGACTTGGTTCAGAACTAATCGAACCAGCGTTCATGGAACTCAGTCAGCCAACCATCCCGGCCGCAATCCACAAACTGGTCCAGCAAGGCTGCAACCATATTTTTGGCTACGCGTTGTTCCTCGTCCCGGGTGCGCATTTGCAGGAAGATATCCCGGCGCTTTTCACAAAAACTTTGAAAGAATTCACTGACGTTACCTGGGAAATTTCACCACCGCTTCTTGCCGACCCACGGCTGTTGGACTTTGTTACCGAATGCCTCAAGGCTGGTAAGTAACAGACGCACAGCGCGCCATCTCACCGGCCAGCCACCGGGCTTCTTGATAGTCGCGAATAGTCCCGCCAGCTGTGATTTCCGTGCCAGAATTTAGATGAATCTTGATGTCGTGATAAACGGTTGTGCCGGCAGTCATCCCGGGCTTGACGGTGATAGTGATGACTTTGCTACCGGCAACTGTCCGGCAGCGTGAAATTCCGGCGAGTTGTTTGGTAACCGCAAAACCAGCCTTCGTCGCAACCACGCGCGTCGTGCCGAGCCACAAGTTCGCCACAATCACTAACAAAATGATTCCGAATAATCCGAACACAGGCAAAAGGATTGCCGGTGCTCTGAAATGCACCATGCAAAAAATTGCCCCAATCCAAAGCAACGTAAACACCGTCAAACCCGCGGCCGCACCTCGATTGCGCGCCGCCGGGAAGTAAAACTCAGTACCGCCGCTGACCAGTTGAACTCGGATGCGTGATGAGGCTGGTCGTTCGTAGTGCGCCAACTCGTCAGCGTCAGCGGCGCGGGCGCGTTGCACGACGGCGGCTTGCGCTGGCGTTTGCGCGACATTGCAGACCGGCACAACAAATGTCTCCGACAAATCCACACCAGGCAACTCGGCCTTGGCCGTCAGCCGCCACAAAATTTGATCCTCAGGATTGGCACCGTTTGTTTCTTTTGAATCCACTGGGATAGCGAATAAGACCGGAATGGTATCGGTGCCGCCGGTATCAGACAGATGGCGCTCACTTTCCCACAAAATCATCTCACTTGTGGAGCGATTTTTGCCTGATCCGGTTGTAATCTGGCGCACGCAACACAATCGCACTTTCGCACCGGCTGGTAAGCGTAAGAATCGGCCAAGTTTGATCGTTCCTTCCAACGCGCCGCCAACTGCGCCGGGGACACTCGCCATCTCGAAAACCGCGTGACCGAACTTTAGCCATTTCAGCCAGCTGTAAATTGCCGCACTAAGCAAACCGACCCCAACTGCCGGAAATAGGAGAATTATCCATTTTGCCGGCGAGTTCGTCTGCGCCACATCGTGCCACGCCAAGCAGAGTATCGTACACGAGAAGGCATTCCAAATTGCCGCAAACACACAAGTCATCACGAAATTCCGGCGGTCGGAACTTTCGATGCGACCGGCAGCCCAATCTTTGCGATTTTGCCACGGCGCGCTAGCGGTTGCCGGAGCGACTGCTGGCGTTTTGCGAAATGCCGTCACCAAAAAAATTATCCCGATGGCCGCAAACAAACTCGGTAACAGCGCTAACCACATCATTGGTTGCAGGCCGCGGTCAATTACCGCCATTGCCGGATCGCTGGGATTAATGAAGCACGTTAACTCAGAACCCGGCGGATACTGTCGAACGATGGCTACCTTACCGGCACGGCCACTTGATGAGACGTCCATGAAACTGTACCGGCTTGATTCATAGTGCTGGTTGTTTACCGTATAGGCATAACGAATCGCCACGTTGCGTGTTGATCCGCGATTCTGCACCGCGCTCGACACGACCCTGGCTGGCGTTGCGACCCATTGCCGGGCTGCGATAATTTGTCCAAGTGGTCGCAACAAAACCAGATAAAGAAAGCCGCAACCAAACGCGAGGAAGATAAGTCCGAATACCGCCCTCGACACTCGTTCGCCTATGGCACGGCGGCGCGGCTGCCGGAGCTGGTTGCCAGTATTCCATTCCATGTTTCAAGAATACCGGCTTGGTAATAATGTGTCGAGCTTTCGAGAGAAAAGTTCGGACGCCTGAGGATTGCAGAAACTAAAAAACCAGCGTACAAATGTGTTGTAGTTGAGTATGTAACCCATGCGCTTGTTATCAACAAGTTACCGGTGCGGTGCGGTACTATTAACCGCTTGGCTGGCTGTCTTGCCGGCGGCGCGGGCACAGCAGAACATGCCGCGTGTCGGTTACATCTATCCGGCCGGTGGCCGGCAGGGCACGACGTTTGAGGTTGTCGTTGGCGGTCAATATCTGAACGGCGTCACGAACATCTTCATTACCGGCACCGGCGCACAAGCCACGGTACTCGAACAGAAGCGGACGCTTACACAAAAGGAAACGAAAGACCTTCGCGAACAACTGGAACAGCTTCAGGATAAAAAGCAGGCTGACGGCAAACCCAGTACCAACGCGACTCAACGCGTGGTCTTCACTCCCGATGACGAGAAGCTAATCGTTGAAATCCGTCGCAAACTCGCCAGATTTGGGCGGCGACCAGCTAATCCGGCCATTGGGGAATTTGTCACACTACAAATCACTCTGGCGCCAAATGCGGAGACCGGCACGCGTGAGATTCGGCTCGCCACGGAACGCGGGTTGTCAAATCCACTCATATTTTGCGTCGGGCAGTTGCCGGAATTCAGCAAACCCGAAAATAAAAACGATGATGAAATTCGTTCGCGCAACGAACCGCGCGGCGCGGTACCGGCGACGGAAATGAACATCTTCCTGCCGGCAATCATCAACGGTCAGATTCTGCCCGGTGGCGTGGATCGGTATCACTTCCCAGCGCGGCGCGGCCAGCAATTGGTCGTCGTAGCGAGCGCCCGGCAGCTGATTCCATATCTAGCGGATGCCGTGCCCGGTTGGTTTCAAGTGTCAATGGCGTTGTACGACCCCAACGGCCACGAACTTGATTATGCCGACCATTTTCGCTTTCAACCCGATCCAGTTTTGTACTGTGAAATCCCAAAGGATGGGAACTACGTCGTCGAGATTCACGATTCGCTATACCGGGGGCGCGAGGATTTTGTGTACCGGCTGGCATTGGGTGAGTTGCCATTCATTACCGGTATTTTCCCACTGGGTTGCCAGACTGGGCAAACCGCCACCGTCACGCTACGCGGCGGCAACCTGCTAGTCAAACAACTGACATTTGATGCCAAGGACAAACCGACCGGCACTTATCCGATAGTGGTGCGTACCGCCGAATGGATTTCAAATGTAATGCCGTTTGCCGTGGATGAATTGCCGGAATGTCTTGAGAAGGAACCGAACGACAAACCCGCGACAGCACAGTTGGTCACCTTGCCGGTGATTATTAACGGCCACATCGATCCGCCCGGCGACGAGGACGTCTTTCGCTTCGATGGCCACGCCGGTCAGCAAATTGTTGCCGAAGTCCGCGCCCGCCGGTTGAATTCACCGCTCGATTCCATTTTAAAACTCACCGACGCTGTCGGCAACCAAATCGCGTTCAACGACGATTACGAAGACAAGGCATTGGGATTGGAAACGCACCACGCCGACTCGTACCTCACCGCCACGCTGCCGGCGGACGGGACATATTTTATTTTTCTCGGCGACGCGCAGCACAAGGGCGGCCCCGATTATGCTTACCGGTTGCGCCTCAGCGCGCCCCGCCCGGATTTTGAACTGCGCGCCGTACCGGCCAGTGTCAATGCCCGCCCCGGCGGCAGCGCACCGGTCACCGTGTTTGCATTGCGGCGCGATGGCTGCACCAACGCGATCACCATCGCATTAAAAAATGCGCCGGCTGGTTTCCGGTTAAGTGGCGACAGCCTGATCACGACACAGGAACAAGTCAAACTCACACTCACTGTTCCACCCAAGTCGCTCCCGGCACCGATTTCACTCAACTTCGAAGGCCGCGCCGTTATTCAAGGCCGGGAAGTCGTCCACGCCGCTGTGCCGGCGGAAGACATGATGCAAGCGTTTCTCTACCGGCACCTCGTACCGGTGAAAGCAATGGCCGTCGCTGTCACCGCTCAGCCGCCACCGCGCCCAACGCCAAAAATTCTCAGTACTATGCCCATCGAAATACCGCCCGGTGGAACCGGGCACGTGCGGATCAGTTTTCCCGCTGACACGCCGGCTGGTAAAATTCAATTCGAGCTAAACGAAGCGCCAGATGGCATCACGCTCCAAAGTTTTGCACCGGGCCGGGACGGCATGGAACTCGTGTTGCACGGCGATCCAATGAAAGTCAAACCCGGTCAAAAAAGTCGCGTGACCGTCCGCGCCTGGGTCGAGAAAGGGGCTGCGCCGAACAAGCAACTCATCCCGCTGGAATCAGTCCCGCCAATTCAGATTGAGATCTCGCCGCCGTAGTCACTCCGCAGCATCGCATTCCGCGACCCGCTCCCAGTAGAAATCATCCGTGAGCAAGCCCTCTTCATAAAGGCGTTTAAGATCGCGCAACCGGTTGGCGACTTGTTTCTTTGTGAAATTCGGTTTCTTGGTCGCCGGGGCGGCGGCAATCATGGTGTTTGTCCCCTCCGCCTGTTTGACCGCGAGCGGCGGTGGCGGCTGAGTCGGTACGACGTGTTTGGGCGGGGGTTGATAGTTCGGGTCAAAGACCAGCACTTTCAAATCATTGGCGGGAACGAGATGCCGCCACAGGAAGGCCTGCATCCGGTCTTCGGCCGGGACAGCAACATGGACAATCTCCTCATCCTCAATCTTCGCCCGGCCTTCAATCGTCAGATTGACGGGGTCATTGGTCGTCACCCGGCTGGTCTTGAACGAAAGCCGGGTCATGGCCTGCGTGCCCGACAACGTGATGGGCGTCGCCGAGAATCCCGCCGGGGGGTCTTTCAAGCCCAGTTTGATCGGGGCGGTGAATCCGTCTTTGCGGATGGCGTAAACTGCGACGGACGCGCTTTCCTTACCACGGAGACTGGCGCTGGCTGGAACAACGCGCAATGCGAAATCGGGCCGGGGTGCGCTGATCCGTAGCCGATACGCGTATTCGTCGCCGCCGTTGCGCGCGGTGTCACCGATGTGAACGTAATAAGTGCCGGTCGCTGGCAATTTGACCATCAAGTAGGAATCGGCGTGGTGCGTGTTGAGGCCGGAAGCCAAGTCTTCGCAGTCGTCGTTGAATGCGATCAGCTTGCCGGTCGCGTCGGTGACCTTCAGCACGGAATCCAGCGGCGAATCCAGCCGGCGCGCCGTGACTTCGGCAACGACCGTGTCGTTCGACTGGCCGGCAAACTGAAACACATCCCAATCATCCGGCCGGTCAATTCGCCCATTGATAATGATGGGCAGCGTGACCTTCTGTGCATGGGCCAGGTCGTTGTTGGGCTCTTTCTCAAAGCACTCCGGCAATGGATCCAAGGCGAATGGCACGCGGTTGGAAATGAATCCCTGTCGGTTGGCGGTGAGTTGGTAGACCGCTGGCTCGGCATCTTTACCGGGCGACGTCAGCGTGGCGTCCTGAAGATTCCAACCTTTTATTGTTGGCGTGACTGACTCTCCCACCCGGGCGCCCAACGGGAAGATGCTCGTCACAAACGGCAGCTCGCCGATGGTGATGCGATAGACGAAATCTTCGCGCCCGCGATACAACGCGTCGCGAATCGCGACCACATATTCGCCATCCTGCGGCACTTCGTAAAGAATCACCGGGTCGGTCTTGAACCGGTAATCATCGTCGTACGCCAGTTCTTTCCCGGTCGCGTCGGACAAACTTAGAACCGGCTGGAACCAACCGGGCACGGCGTCGGCAATGTAAGGAATCAACTCCCGGCCCATGGTGGTGATCACGAGCCGTTGACCTTTGCGTGCCTCAAACCGGTAGCGGTTCACTTCGCCGGAAGCGATCTGGCCGTTCACGGTGCAGGGCACGGTGACTTGGTCTTCGACTTCCGCCGCGGGCCGCTTGCGGAGGGCGCCGGCCTCTTTGCCGAGGACTTGCAGGGTGGCCGTGAGCATCGGCTTGCGGGAATACTCGGGGACCTGGCCGATGACAAACACGAGTGGGTTCGACACGCCGCGGGCCGTGACCAGCCGGATCTCCCGCTCGCCGGGCGGAGCGTCCGGGGCAATTGCGAGTTCCACAACCGCCAAGCTGGCAATCGCCGCGCAGGCCGGATTTTGCACATACTCACGAAGCCGTTTTTCAATCGTTAGAATCAGATTCGTCGTCGCCGTCGCCTTCCCCACCGCTGCCGTCGTCGGTTCCATGGCCATCATCGCCATCATCGGGGTTTCCGCCGCCATCATCATCGGGGCCGCCATCGTGGCGTTGGTGGCCGGCGCGCGCTTCAAGTCCTTGAGCTGATCGTTCAACAGAGTTGTTTCCTGATTCTCCAACCGGCGGAGACATTCGATGGACTGAACGGTCACGCCGGTGCCCGAAACGAGGATGGCGCTCACCTGCTCCATTCCTTGGCCGCCCAGCCGAATCTGGACCGTGGTCCCCTGCTGCCCGCCCGCCGGATAAACAAACCCGATGTACGGCCGCTGCGCCCGCGCCACCGACCCGGCCAGACAAAGAATTACCGGCAATAGAAATTTTCGCATCAGCCTAAAGGTCATGGCGGGAGTCTGCCAAGTTGCAGACTGCCCGGCAATCAGGATTCGCATCGCCGCCGGCGTTACGCTGCCTCCGACAACAGGTCGGGCCGTCGGAGTTCGCAGAGACCGTCGGAATGGATGTTCAGACCGATGTTGGTCAGGTTGTAAACATGTTCGCTCGCCACGAGCCAGACGATCTCGCAAATCTGGCGCTCAGAATAATGGCCGGCCAGCCGGGCAATCGTGGCCGACTTGACTGTCTTGGTCCGGGTCAGTTCGGTCACATAACCCAGCGCCGACCGTTCCGCATCGGTGAACAACTGGCTGGTGCCGTAATGCTCCAGCGCGTCGAGCTTGGACGGGTTCATCCCCGCCTTGACCGCTAACGACCGGCTGAGATCCATGCAGAACTCGCAGACATTGAGCCGCGCCACTTGGGCGCGAATGAGCAGGACCAGCTCCGGCGCCAATGTCAGCTTTTTGTCGAGCCTGCCAATCTTCGCGTAAAACATGCCGAACGCCGCCGGCAACCGCGCGCTGTAAACTTTCAACGGGGTCAACACTTTCCCAAAGTGCCGGCGGGTGAAGTAATACGCCAGCTTCTGCATCAGCCCCACGGGCTCTTCGATTGGATTAAGGAATGTATTCATAACGAAATAATATATTCCACAACCGGCGCGTTTGCAGGAGTGACACATCAGCCTTGAGTCCTAGACAAAAATCAGATTGCAGTCCGATTCCCCCTGACGGATTGCCCCGGCTATATTTTCCAACAGCAACCATGGAGCAATGACAATGACAAACAACAAAGCCAAGTCCATCCGCCAACCCGCAAAGTCACCTTTTCAATCCGGGAACACGCTGATTGAGTTCAAGATCACCGTGCCGAACGCGCAGAAAGTCGCACTCGCCGGCACATTCAACGGCTGGGACCCAAACCGCACGCCCCTCCGCAACGAAGGCGACGGCGTCTGGCGGGTTTTCCTGCCGCTGACCAAGGGCCAGTATGAATATCGCTATGTCGTGGATGGCCAATGGCAGACGGATTCGTCCGCCACGCAGGTTTCGCCGAATCCCTTTGGTGGCCATAATTCCGTGCTGACAATTGCCGAGGAACCGCGAGCAAAAGCCGCCTAAGCAATGTACAAACCCCCACGCCGTCCCCAAGACGAATACCGCGCCAAGGCGCGCCAACAAGTCCAGGCAGCCCCGACCCTGGCCGCCCGCTTCCCCACGTTAACGGCCCTCGCCATGGAGCTCACGTTCCACAATGCCACCACCCCGGTGTTCGACCGGGAGCTGAAACAAATTGTCAACCTCGCCAACGCCAAGTCCGTGTTGCACATCCAATGTAGCAACCCAGATTGTTTTCGCGGCGATTTCAACCTGATGGATGAACTGGCGAAAGCCGTGGCCGACCGGCAACGCTCAATCAACGGGAACCGGCCCTGCCGGGGCTGGTCAACCACGGGCATGACCAACCAAAAACGCTGCCAGACTGTCCTGCGCTACAAGCTAACGCTGAAATATTGAGCCAAGATTTTTGCGCCGGCTAACCGGCCGCGACCGTCAACGTCGCGAGCGGGTCGCAGCCGGTAATCCGCGTGTACGTGCCAGCGGGATCATTGCCGCCCGGCTTCGTCCCGGTCCACACGTTCACCACGGCGGCGGTGACGTGCGCCGTCGCGTCGATCACCAGTTTCCAAACGCCGGCCTCCCACTCCAACCGGGAACAGGCGCCGGTCAGCATCTGCGCAAGATCATCGTTGGCGAGATGGCAGAAGCCTTTGCCGAAGTTGAACCAGTACCCGTTCTTCAACCCAGGCTCGCTGCCGGGTTTCAGGTACGGACTCCAGAAGAGCGCCCCGCGCTGATTGTACCGGCTCAAGTCCCGGTAAAACGTCCCGTCCCAAGTCACCCCGGCGCGGACGCCGCCGCCCCAGAGCAAATCGGTCGGCAACGGATTGTTCGGGTCCGGCCATTTCAACCCGGAATTATACCGGGCCATCATCGGCAGACACTCCGGTTTTTTCGTGCCGAGCAGGCCGTCCTGATAACCAACAATCTGGTACATCTCCGCCGTCGGACCAACTGGCGGCTCGGGCAGTCAAGCCGGTGACGCGCCAAGCCCCGGGTTGTAGGGCGTGGTCGGCGGCAACTTCAACAGCCGCCGGGCCGCGGCGTTGGCCGGGTCGGTGTAGGATTTCGCCGTGTTGCCGGCAATCTGAATATCCCGCCGCGCGGCATTGATCGTGGCCACTTGGGTATCGAACTGATTCAAGAGCGTGGCGTGCGCATTCACCGCCACCGTCTGCGCCGCATCCGCAGTTTTCCACAAGCCCAACGCCGTCGCCGCGTCCGCCAGTTTGGCCGGGGTCATGCCGGGCAGGTTATCGGCGGTCGCGCGGTCAATGATGGTCTGCGCGTCCTGTTCGAGCGTCGTGCGATTATCGCCAAACGTTTCCACACCGATGAAGTACGCCTTCTGATTGGCCGCATCGCCGGCAAATTTCCGTTTCGCCCGGTCCTGAATCCCGCGCAGCGCCGTCATCAACGGCTTGAACGCGCCGAGTTCGGTTTGCGTGGCCGATTCCTTGACTTGCGTGGCGGTCACGAGCTGGCCGCCCAACGTCCGCGCCGCAGCGCAGAGCTGGGTCAGGTCGCCGGGCGCGTTGGCCGGGATACCCTCATCGGCCAACGCGGCAGCCCACACGGCATTGAGCGCACCCTCGGCGACATCCTCGGCGCGTTTAATGTCATCGAGCGACCGCTGCTTCAGCGGGCCGGCGGGATGGTGCGGTTTTTTCGGAGCGGGTGATGTTGAATCGGTCGTGTTGGATTTGGTTGAATCGGCCATGGCGTTACAGCTCCTTTAGTCGCTTTATTTCGCCTTCGAGGCTAGTTGGCAGGATACCGGCTGGCGCCCTCGCCAACGGAAAAAATAAATGCCAAAAACAGATTTCGCCCGCAAGAAAAAAATGGCCGCAGTGCCGGCCAAACGGAAACATCGCCGGCATCGTCAATACACTTCACCCGGCAAGCAACAAAATTCAGCAATCCACCTAACTCCTCAATTCTGCGTCTAGCAGTGCATGGCCACATTCTTTCCCTCGATAACCGCCATTATTCCGCCGTGTGCTGTCGGGGTTTTATTAACGTCAAGGTATAATGCTTGTTGGTGGCGTATTTGGAGGTGGCGTATTTGGAAGTGGCTGGGCGGACAGTTGATCACGACGGTCTTCGTCATCCGATGATTGTGGTGCAACCACGTTTATGTGAGGTCGCTGGGAGGCATAAACTTCTGGTGTGAGTCCGAATCCCTTCAGAATTTCTATTAGCCGGCACCGGAGAAGCTTGTACATATGTGAGGCAGCTTTGAATTTGGGTCGTGACATGTAACCGGATTCGCCGATCGAATATTCGTCAATTTCTCCAATTTCCGGGGAAATCCCCAGTGACCGCGCGCATGTGCGAAATGACGAATTCATGAAGACGTGCAATGGAGTAGGGCGTTTCCCCCAATAGGCCAAATCGCGAATTGGTTCCGCCGCAAGCATTTCTTCGTATAGCGTGGCATCAATTTTTGCATCTTCAGTACCTACAGAAACTAGAATTTGTTTGGATAACATCTCAATGCGCGCATTCATTTGGGAAAGTGTATCGAGTGTGTTCGCTACACGCCTTTCCTCGTTCACACGTGTTAAGAAATCAAACATCATACCAGCCCACTGCTGTTTGAGGTATGCTTCAATATCCCCAAAGTCGCGGAATGGTACCAAGGCATTATTGACAGCATTGCCTCGAACCTCATCGATGAAATCGAAAATCTTTATTGAGTCCACTGATGGGAAGACAACCTTTGTCAGATCGACGCCAAGGTTACCGCGATTACGTGAGAACAAATGGTAGTCATTAAATACAGCGGTATCAATAAGGGCAAAGACTGGGATCTTCAGCTTAACAGCTTCGCGGTACTCGGCGTTTGTAATCGACGTTTCAGAGCCGTGGAGCTGGCCACCGAAACGCCCTCCGATCATTAGTACAAAGACCTGACAATTTGGCACCTCGGCAAGACAAGCATCGTGCGTATGCAAGGTCGGATTAAAAAAAATTGTACCCTCTTCACTTAGAACCGGTTCATATCCTATAGTTCGAATAAAATACTTCAGGTTTTCCCTGATGTACTTTAGGTCGTAACAAGTCGAGCTGATAAATACGCGCGGGGTGGCCATAGTTCTTTCTCAATTAATTAAACTGTCCAGTATTCAAGATGACTATTTCAAGTTGCTTCAGTACATGGCTACATGAAAGCAGACCGGCATATTTCAATCAAGGATGTTCGCTTACAACGGGAGACCTGCGGTCAATCCGAATGCGCGGTCAGGAGACCGGCGCAAAACGAATAGGAGCCGGTACGACAGAGATGCTTCGACAGGCTCAGCATGACACCCGTTGGGAATGTGGAGAGGCAGAAACCATCAAAACCGGCGTTTTGACCATCCGACACCCATTATCTGCAAAAACCCCAATGTTTTCCCTCCGGATTCAAAATTTTCCCTTCCGTTTGGATTTTTCCCGTCCGGATTGAGATTTTTCCCTTCGGATTTGAAATTTCCCGTCCGGTTTCGTTTTTTCCCGGTTCCGCACCGATATTTCCCAGCTTTCACGCGATATTTCCCGGGTTTCTGGCGATATTTCCCGGGTTTCACGCGACTTTTCCCAGCTTCCACGCGGCTTTTCCCGGGTTGCACGCGATGTTTCCCGGCTTTCTGGCGACGTTTCCCGGGTTTCACGCGATATTTCCCGGCTTTCTGGCGACGTTTCCCGGGATGTGGAGCGGTTTGCGGGGACTTTGCCGGCTCGCCGGCGGGGGTTACATGATTTCGGTGAGGAGGCCGGCGGTTTTGGCGCCTTCGTTGGCGTGGGGGAGGACGTAGGCTTCCGCGCCTAGGGGATGGGGCAAGCGGGCGCTGGGGTCGATGCCGGCCAGTTGGTAGATGCTGCCGAGCAGGTCCACGGGGTAGACGGGCCGGTCTTTGACCTCTTCGGCTTTGGCGTCGGATGCGCCGACGATCTGGCCGCCTTTGAAGCCGCCGCCGGCGACGAGGACGGTGAAGACGTTGCCGTAGTGGTTGCGGCCGCCGTTCCACGGCGGTTGCCAGTCGATCTTGGGGCCGCGGCCGAATTCGCCGGAGCACCAGACGATGGTGGTGTCGAGGAGGCCGCGGTCTTTTAGGTCGGCGAGCAGGGTGGCGAGGCCTTGGTCGAGTTGGGGGCATTGCCGGCGCATGGTGGCGAAGTGGTTGCTGTGGGTGTCCCAGCCGCCGGGGTAGTTGATGACGATGTAGGGGACGCCGGCCTCGACCATGCGGCGGGCGGCGAGGCAGTCCTGCCCAAAAGTGTGGCGGCCGTACCGGTCGCGCAATTCGGATTTTTCCTTGGCGAGATCGAAGACGTCTTTGCCTTCGCCGAGGATCAATTCATACGCTTGTTGTTTGGCGTCCGCCGCGGCGGCGATCTGGGGGCTGGCGGCCATGGCGTGGCCGAGGGTGTCCATTTTGCCGAGCAATTCGCGCCGGGCTTTCTGCCGGTCGTCGGTGATGCCGCGGGCGATGATGCCTTCGACCTCGAACCGGGCGGCGTTCGGGTCGCCGCCGGTGGCAAAGGGTTTGTACTTCGGGCCGAGGAAACCTTCTTCGACAAACCGGCCTTGCGCCTGGGTCAGGACGACGTAGGGCGGGATGAGGCCCTTGTAGGTGGGGCCTTTGAAGAGCGCGAAGACGGCGCCGATGCTCGGGTAGGAGAGGCGTTCGCCAGGGGTGTGGCCGGTCTGCATGAGGTAGGCGGCGGTTTCGTGGCCGTTGTTGCGATGGGTCATGCTGCGGATGAGGGAATACTTGTCGGCCTGTTTTGCCAGTTCGGGGAAATATTGGCTGAGCTGGATGCCCTCGACGTTGGTGGGGATGGTGGTGATGTCGCCCATGTAATCGCGGCCGGCATCCGGTTTCGGATCCCAGGTGTCGATGTGCGACATGCCACCCCACAGGAAAACCTGGATGACGGACTTGGCTTTGACCTTGACCGGCGGTTTCGCCGGTGCAATCTCCTCAGCCCACGCGACCGAGCCGAGGCGGCTGGCCAAGAACAATCCCGCCGCGCCGCAGAACCCACGGCGCAACGCTTCGCGCCGGGAAATCCGGAGATCATCCGCTGCGTTGTGGTTTGTGTTCTTCATGATCGGGTTCTGTCAGTGCCGGTAAAGAAATTCAGTGCTATTGATCAACGACCAAGTGATGTCCAGCCAGTCCTCGCGGCGTTTCACTTCCACGGTTTCTTTGGAGCCGGGTTTGCGGGTCGTGGTGACGGGGCCGTAGGCCACGGCGTTCTGCACCTCGTCTGGCGTCGGGAAGCGCGAGAGAATCGTCAGATACAGCTCCTCGATGATCGCCGGCGGGTTGCGGCCGGAATCGAAGATGGCCTTGAGCTTGGCGCTTTGTTCAAGCTTGCGCTGGATGTGACTCGAATTCAGCAGATGCAGCCACTGGGCGGGGACCGGTTTATTATTGCGTTCGGTCTCCATGCCGGTGACGCGCGCCGACCGGCCGAACAAGGTGAGGAACGGGCTCGTGATGCTGCCATCCCCAATCCCAATCGCCGGCATGTCTTCGGGGATGTAGGTGAACGGCTCGGGAATGGGGCTGGTGTACAGATCCGTTGCGCCGGTGATTTTGTTGATGGCGTCAATTAACACCTCGGCGTCCAACCGGCGGAGCGCATAGCTCGCGAAATTGGCTTCCGCTTCGGGCGTGGCGAACCGGGGCATGGCGGAAAGCTGATAGGTCTGGGAGTTCAGAATCACCCGGTAAACGTGCTTCAGGTCGTAATGGTTCGCAACCAGCTCTTTCTCCAAATAGGCCAGCAACGCCGGATTGCTCGGCGGGTTGTCCGGCCGAATGTCGTCCGGTTCGTGGACGATGCCACGCCCCAGCAGCCAATCCCAAACGCGGTTCACGATGGCGCCCTTGAACCAGGGATTCTTCGGCGTGATCAGCCAGTCGGCGAAGACCTCGCGCGGATCCCGATCCTGCGGCAACTTGATTTTTGTGCCATCGGGGAAGATCGCTACCGTCGGCGGGCTGTTGGTCGGCAGCGCGGCTGTCACGGCCGGGTTGGTGCTGGCGGCCCACGCGGCCGCGTTTAGCGGGTCCCAGAAGACGTGCTCTTCCTTCCACTCGCGGGTGGATTTATACCCGATCTGCGAGAAGAACGCCGCCAAGCCGGCCACGCTGTTCGTTGGCCAGGATTCGATGCGCGTGCCCATGAATGTCAACGCCACGGCGCCGGCGATGCCGTCCGGGGTCCGGTTCTGGATTGCGCGGTAGAAGTTGACCGGACCAACGCGGAAATTACTGCCGCTGGCGGTGAGTAGTTCACGGACGAACTTGTCGTACGGCTTGTTAGCTGCGATGGCGTCCCAGACCCAGCGATGATATGCCTGTGCGGCGTTGGGCCAGAGATTGACGGGGAACTCCGCTTTGATGCGCAAGATGTCGCCCCATTTCATGGCCCAGTAATCGGCGAACTCTGGCCGTTGGAGCAGGGCATCAATCAAGCGGCGACGCTTGTTCGTTGTGTCCGGGTCTTGGATGAACGCCTTGGCCTCTGACGCGGTGGGCAATGTGCCGATCACATCCAGATAAGCCCGCCGGACAAACACCGCGTCGGAACAGAGCACGGGCTGGATGCGCAACTGCTTTAGTTTGGCAAAAACAAGCTTGTCAATCGGAGCGTCAGCAACCGGTGCAGTGGAACTTTCAAAAACATTGGTCGCTGTTTCCAGCGGCGCCGCCCCGGCAGCGACCGTCAGCCAAACAACCACTGCAATCAACAATGCGTTTTTCATGTCCCTGCTACCAACGCCGACAACTCGATCAGGATTTTGCCAGCCGGCCGGCGTCGACTTCGATCTCGAATAACAAATCATCCCGGCAAATCACATTCTGCGTCGTCACCACCGGCAAATCGGTCAGCCCATTTGCCGTCAGATATTCCTGAAATCGGTTCGCTGTGGCGGTTTCGCGGACATACGCAATCGCCCGGCTCGTGTCGGTCCAGCTCATGCCGCGCGATTCCAAAATCGCCGCCACGACTTGCATCGTCAATGCGATCTGACCGGGGATATCGCCAATGTGAACCGTTTCACCGCCGGGCGCAATGCTCGCTGTGCCGGAAACCCACAGCCGGCAATGATCCGGCATTTTCAGTTCCACCGCCCGGCTGAACGAGCTGCCATATTTTAGCGCCGGGCATTGCAACGGTGACGGCACCGCCGCCAGCTGACCGCCAGTCACGGCATACGCGCCGGCGACCAATGCCGTGCTATCCACATTCGTTCCCCCAATCCCGGTACTCGCCGGCACCAAGCCATCGAAGACATTGCGTTTCCGGAAGAATTCATCACGGACTTTGTTGAAGTCGCTGTACCACGTCAAAATCTGGTCGAGGTAAAACCACGTCCGCGCCACGTTTGCGAACGTCATCCCGGCATCACGCAACGCGGCCTCCAGCAATTCAAATGTCGCCCGCGCTTGCCCCGCCGGTGATTCGCTCGCCCGGGCCGGTCGCAAGCCACCCAACCGGCAATGCCGCGCCACCCCATCGTTAAACACGCTGCCAACAACGCGGCCGCCAAAGGTGAGCCGTTCCACCGGCACCCCTTTGACAGCATGCAGGTGGACGCCCGGTAATGCTGGATTGCCGCGCAGCCAGGTCACCGGCCACTCGCTAACCGCACTGTCGGTGATCCCAAACAAATCTTCGGCGATGATGGCAGCACCGGCATCACGAGCGACCCGGTGGCATTTTTCACGAGCATTCGCCGGCGCAGTGATGAACCATTCTTCCAAGTGTTGCCGCTGGAGTTTGACAATTTTCACAAAATTTGTGGAAAGTTCTTTTCTGGATCAACACCAAGCGTGCGAATCTGTTGCGCAACAAATTGTCGGTCAAGCTGGCCACGTTGCGCGAGCGCGTGGAGCGTGGCAATGACAACTGATTCCGCGTCCACCTCGAAAAACCGGCGCAAAGCTTTGCGCGTGTCGCTCCGGCCATAACCATCGGTGCCGAGCGTCGTCAAACCGCCGGGCACCCACGGCGCGATTTGATCGGGCACCATTTTCATATTGTCGCTGACGGCGATAAACGGGCCGGTCTCGCCGACCAGCGTGGTTTCGAGATAGGATTGCCGTGGCAGATCAGCCGGGTGCAGCCGGTTCCAACGCTGACAGTTGAGTGCCTCGGTGCGGAGTTGTTTGTAATTGGTCGCGCTCCAGACATCGGCAGCGACGTCGTACCGCTCGGCGAGAATTTCCTGCGCGCGCAAAGCTTCCCGGAGAATGGTGCCGCTGCCGAAAATCTGCGCGCGGTGTTTCTTGCCGGCCGCGCCGGGCCGGTATTTGTAAAGTCCCTTGAGGATGCCGGTCTCGCAACCCGCCGGCATCGCCGGCATGGGAAAGTTTTCGTTGTGCACGCCGAGAAAATAAAACAAGTCTTCGCCATCCCGGTACATCCGCCGCAAACCGTCGGCAATGATGACCGCGATTTCGTAGCCGAATGCCGGCTCATAAGCGAGCAATGTCGGAATCGTGCTAGCGAGCAAAAGGCTGTGGCCGTCCTGGTGTTGCAAGCCTTCGCCGTTGAGCGTGGTGCGGCCGTAGGTTGCGCCGAGCAAAAAGCCTTTCGCCTTGATGTCGCCGGCCAGCCACATCTGGTCTCCCACGCGCTGGAAGCCGAACATTGAATAATAAATGTAAAACGGAATCATCGGTTGGCCGTGCGTGGCGTACGCGGTGGCCGCCGCAAGCCACGAAGCAATGCCGCCGGCCTCGGTAATGCCTTCTTCCAAAATCTGGCCCTGCTTGTCTTCCCGGTAATAGAGTAACGACGCGCGGTCGACCGGCTCGTAGAGCTGGCCCTTTTGCGAATAAATGCCGACATCGCGGAACAACGCGTCCAAGCCAAACGTGCGCGCTTCGTCCGGGATAATCGGCACGATGCGCTTGCCGATTTCCTTGTGGCGCAGCAGACCGGCGAGCAACCGGACAAACGCCATGGTCGTCGAAACTTCCATCGCGCCGGAGCCTTTGGTCAATTCGCCGAAATAGTCGAGGGCCGGTACCTCCAGCTTCGGCACGCGGACTTCGCGCTTCGGCAGGAACCCGCCCAGCGTTTTGCGCCGCTCCAAAAGATATTTTAGTTCCGGGCTCTCCGACGCCGGCCGGTAAAACGGCATGTCGGCGATTTCTTCGTCGCTGATCGGGACCTCAAACCGTTGCCGGAATTCGCGGAGTTCTTTTTCGTTCAGTTTTTTCTGCTGGTGCGTGATGTTGCGGCCTTCGCCACCTTCGCCGAGGCCGTAGCCTTTCACCGTCTTCGCCAAAATCACCGTCGGTTGGCCTTTATGCTCGGTGGCGGCTTGGTAGGCGGCGTACACCTTTTTTGGATCGTGCCCGCCCCGGCGCAGCCGGCGAATCTGGTCGTCACTGAGATGGTTGACCATCGCGGCCAATTCCGGAGACGTGCCGAAGAAATGCCGGCGCGCGTAGCTGCCGGGCTCGACGGAATATTTTTGATAATCGCCATCCAGCGCTTGCTCCATCCGCTGGGCGAGCAGTCCGTTGCGATCTTTCGCGAGCAACGCATCCCAGTCCGAACCCCAGATAACCTTGATCACATTCCAGCCCGCACCGGCAAAAGCGGCTTCGAGCTCCTGGATGATTTTCCCGTTGCCGCGCACCGGTCCATCGAGACGCTGGAGGTTGCAATTGACGATCCACGTGAGGTTGTCGAGGTTTTCGCGTGCGGCGAGCGTGAGCGCGCCGAGCGATTCCGGTTCGTCGCTCTCGCCGTCGCCAACAAACGCCCAGACGCGCGGTTCCGCGCCGGTAATGAACCCGCGCGCTTTGAGATACCGGTTGAAGCGCGCCTGATAAATGGACATGATCGGACCAAGTCCCATCGAGACGGTCGGGAATTGCCAGAACTCCGGCATGAGATACGGATGTGGATACGACGACAAGCCGCCGCCCTCGGCGAGCTCTTGCCGGAAATTTTGCAGATGTTTTTCCGTCAGCCGGCCTTCGAGAAACGCCCGCGAATAAATGCCGGGCGCGGCGTGCCCTTGAAAATACACGAGGTCGGCCGGCCGGTCGCCGTCACCGCCACGGAAAAAGTGATTGAACCCAACTTCGTACAACGTGGCCGCCGAGGCGAACGAGGAGATGTGGCCGCCAACATTGGTGGTGGAGTTAGCCTTCACGACCATCGCCATCGCGTTCCAACGAATGAAACTTTTGATGCGCCGCTCCAAATCGCGGTCGCCCGGATAGGGCGGCTCAGCAGTGTGCGGAATCGTGTTGATGTATGGAGTATTCGCGGATTTACGATTCGGATTCATGCCAAATATTTTGAGTAGAATAACCGATTCTCGCCAAAATACAAACACCGGCTATACTTCCGCCGTGCAATTTCTTGATCTGACATTATCGACACCGGCGGAAAACCTGGCTTGCGATGAGGCCTTACTCGACCTCTGCGAAGCCGGATTCCCCGACGAAATTCTCCGCGTCTGGCAACCACCGGAACATTTTTTGGTGCTTGGTTACTCAAATAAAATCCGCACGGAGGCCAATCTCGACCAGTCCCGGCAAGACGGGATACCGGTCTTAAGACGCTGTACCGGCGGCGGCGCGGTTTTGCAAGGTCCCGGCTGTCTCAACTATTCTCTGATTTTGCGGATTCCCGACGCTGGTCCGCTTACCCACATCAGCGAGACCAACCAGTTCATCATGGAAAAACACCGGCAACTCCTCGCGCCAGTCGTTGGCAATGGAATTGAAACCGTCTGCGTCCAAGGCCACAGCGATCTGACACTTGGCAATTTGAAATTTTCTGGTAACGCCCAACGTCGTCGTCGCCGGCATTTACTTTTTCACGGCAGCTTCCTTTTAAACCTCGATGTCGAGCGCGTTGAACGCCTACTCCCGCTACCATCGCGCGAGCCGACTTACCGGCACCACCGGCCACACAAAGACTTTTTAGTAAATCTGGGAGTTACCGGCTCCAAAATCCAAGCTGCGCTCCGGCAAGGTTGGCAAGCGACTGAGCAGTTCCATGAGTTGCCGGCAGAGAGAATCGCCGCACTTTCCCAAACTCAATATTTGTCCAACGACTGGATATTTAAGTTTTAACGGCACCACGCACTCAGCGAAAAATATGTAATAAGTCCCGCGTTCAGATCATAGTTACAAATGAGTAGTTATCAAACGAAGGGAACTCATATGCAAATGACTGATCAACCATCTTCAACGGAACCTCAAGACATCGCGCGCGCTAAAGCATTGGTAGACGCCTATCAGAAAGTCACTGCGGAACTCGGCAAGCTTATAGTCGGCCAAGACGATGTGATTGAGCAACTCATGATCTCGATTCTGGCGCGCGGGCATTGCCTACTTGAAGGGGTGCCGGGATTGGCAAAGACATTGATGGTGCGCGGTTTGTCGCAGGTGATGGAATTGTCGTTCCGCCGCATCCAATTCACACCGGACTTGATGCCGTCTGACATCACCGGCACCGAGGTGATCCATGAAGACCAAACGACCGGGCGCCGCAATCTGACATTTCTGCCGGGGCCATTGTTTGCACAAATGATTTTGGCGGACGAAATTAACCGCACACCGCCAAAAACACAGTCGGCTTTACTGGAGGCGATGCAGGAGCACTGCGTGACCATTGGCGGCAAAACCTATCCCTTGGCCGAACCATTTTTCGTGTTGGCGACGCAGAATCCGATTGAACAGGAAGGCACATATCCGCTGCCGGAAGCGCAGCGTGATCGGTTCCTGTTCCACGTAAAGGTCGCCTACCCGCAACGCGAACAGGAACGCGAAATCGTGACCCGCACGACCAGTGCGTTTGCCAGCCAGATTTCACCCGTGATTACCGGCCCGGAGATCATCGCCTGTCAGGAAACCGTGCGCAAGGTACCGGTGCCGGATCACGTGATGAGTTTCGTCCTCGATTTGGTGCGCTGCACCCGACCCGATGAACCAGAGGCGCTGGCCGAGGTCAAAGAGCTAATTGAATGGGGCGCAGGGCCGCGTGCCTGTCAATACCTGGTGCTGGCCGGTAAAGTCCGGGCGGTTTTACAAGGTCGTTTCCACGTGACGTTGGATGACATCGAAGCGCTGGCGCATCCGATCTTGCGCCACCGGTTGGTCCCGACGTTCAATGCCGAAGCCGAAGGCATCGATGTTGACCATATCATCGACCGCATCCTCAAAGCCGTCCCGCGCGGCACGCCGGCCAAGATTCTCTAAGGAATAGCCATGGCCGGCCCGGCTGATTTTCTGACTCCAGCCGATCTGCAGAAGATTGCGAATCTGCAGGTCTTGGCACGCCAGGTCGTGGAAGGCGTTTGCTCCGGGCTGCACACGTCGCCGCACAAAGGTTTCAGCGTCGAGTTCCGCCAACACCGGCAGTACGTGCAGGGCGACGAAATCCGCCGGCTCGACTGGAAGGTGTTCGGAAAAACCGACCGGCTCTATATCAAGGAATACGAGGAAGAAACCAACCTGCGGGCGACATTGCTGGTGGATGTCAGCGGGTCGATGGCCTACGCCGGTTCGGGCGTGAGCAAAACCAAGTACGCTATCCAACTCGCGGCCTGCCTCGCGTATCTGATGTTGCGCCAGGCTGACAGTGTGGGCTTGGTGACGTTCGACAAGAAAGTCCGCAACTACATCCCACCCCGGTCGCGACCGAGTCATTTACAAATCCTTCTCGACACACTCCAGCAAACCAAGACCGGCGGCGAGACCGAGTTGGCGAAAGTGTTTCACCAACTCGTGCCAAAAATTCACCGACGCGGGTTGCTGATCATACTCTCGGATTGTTTCGGCGACGTGCCCGAGTTGATGAAAGCGCTGGCCCATTTCCGTCACGCGCACCACGACATCATTATTTTCCAGATTTGGGATCCGGATGAATTGGAGTTCCCGTTCAAGCAATGGATCCGGTTCGATTCACTGGAATCGGACACTGATAAACGGTTAATCGATCCGGTCCAACTCCGCTCCACCTACTTGGAGAATCTTTCGCAGTTCCGCAAGGCCCTGAAAGAAGGTTGCCGCCGGCACCGGATTGATCTCGTGCCGGTGACGACAGACAAACGATATGCCGAAGTTCTGGCGCAGTATCTGGCGCAGCGCACGAAATCGGCATGAGTTTCCTCAATCTCATCCTCCTCGGTGGCGTGACCGCGGCCAGCATCCCGCTGATAATTCATTTGCTGCACAAGCGCCGGTTCAAGGTTGTGAATTGGGCGGCAATGCATCTGCTCGACGCGCGGCAGCACGCGCAAAAACGCCGCATCCAAGTGGAACATTGGCTCCTATTGTTGGTGCGCTGCCTGATCCCTGTTGTGCTGGCGCTGTTGATGGCCCGGCCGGTATTGACCGGCATGCATACGCTCCTCGGAACGGCGAAGACGTCGACAGTTGTGCTCCTCGACAATTCCTACTCCATGGATGTCGGCACCAAGGGCCGGACCACTTTCATCCAAGCCCGCGATGCCGCCAGTCAGGTTGTGCGCAACCTTGGGCGCGGGTCCGAAGTCTCGGTCGTGATGATGGGGGGCATCCCGGGGCCGCTGCTGGACGAACCGACATTTGCAACTGACCGTGTGGACCGCGAACTGACGAAGTTGCAAACCGGTTACGGTTCCGCCGCCACGCCGGCAGCCCTGGAACTGGCCATCGGCACGCTCGGAAAAATGCACGAGGCGCACCGGGAGTTGATTGTGATCAGCGATTTCCAAAAAATCAGTTGGGCCCCGACCGAGGAGGCCGACCGAACGCGCGTTGCCGGCTTGCTGAAACAATTACCGGTCACGCCCGCGGTGACCTTCATGCACATCGGGCGTGAGGATCAAAACAATGTCAGCGTCCAGTCGCTGGATTTCTCCCGGTTTTTGCTGGGAGTCGGCCAGAAGTTTCAGGTGCATGCCAATCTGAGGAATCATGGCGCAATCCCCTATCCTAACCTGCGCATTTACTTCCGCGTTGACGGCCAGGAACGCGCCGCGTCGCAAATTTCCCTCAATCCCGGTGAGGACGGTCAGGTATTATTCACTTACACTTTCGAAACACCGGGCTCACATGTCATCGCTGTCGAGGCTGATGCTGCGGACGCACTGAAATCGGACAACACCTTACTGGCCAGCGTTCCGGCCTGGGATCGCTTACCGGTGTTGCTGGTCAACGGCAATCCCGGCCGCGAACCACTCACCGGCGAAACTGACTTCCTCGAAATCGCGCTCCGGCCATTCAGCGCCGGCAAGACCACCCTCGCCGACCTGATCATGACGACGGTGATCAAACCGGAACAATTCGACGCCTCCCAGCTCAAAAACCAACGCGTCGTCGTCCTTGCCAATGTTCCGCAACTTGACGCCAAGCAACTCAAGACGCTTGAAGATTTCGTGCGCAGCGGTGGCGGGCTCTTGATTTTCCCCGGCAGTCGGATCAAGACTGACTGGTACAACACCAAGTTCATCAGCGACGGCAAAGGGCTTTTCCCGTGGCGCCTGACCGCGCTTGAGGGCAGCCTCGACGACACTGCCAAACAAAGTGCCATCCTCGTCCAGCACTATGAGCACCCCGCACTGGCGCTGTTCAACGACCCGCGCGCCGGCAACCTGGCCGCCGCCAACATTCGGCTCTGGTATAAATTCGCCGAGGATAATGCCGGCAGCAGCCGCGCTGCCGCAATTGGCTCAATCACCAACGTTTCGCCATTTGTCCTCGCCCGGCTGAATAACGGCGACCCGTTCCTGGTGGAAAAGCGCTTCGGCGACGGCAGTATCATCGCGTGCAGCGTTCCCTGCGCGGCGGATTGGTCAAACCTGCCATTGCGGCCATTCTACCTGCCGTTGATGCAACAACTGGTCACATATCTCGCGACCAAATTCGATCCGCCATGCAACGTCGACATCGGTCATCCACTCGTGGCCGTCCTCCCAGCGACGCTGGCCGGCAAGAAACTGGATCTGACCGACCCGGCCGGGCTGAAACACAAATTGACGGCCACCAACGAAGCCGGTCGCACGCTGATTCATTTTGACGACACCCACCGGCCCGGACTCTACATTCTCGACACACCAACGAACACACCACTGCATTTCGTCGTCAACACCACCCGCACCGAGTCCGATCTGACCCAACTGACCGGCGATGAAATCAAGGCGGTGGCGAAACCATGGAACGCTGCGGTGGTCAGTTCGTGGGACGAATACCGGGAACACGAACAACGCCGGCGCTTTGGCCGGGAGATTTGGCGGCCGCTGCTCTGGACTTTGCTCGGATTGATTTTTGCCGAACTCGTCCTCGCCCAACGCATCGGGAGGCTGCGCCAATGAACCAGCTCACCACCGAACTGCGTTTCCTCGGCGATTGGGGAGTTTGGTTCCCAATTACCCTGGCACTGCTGCTTGCCGGTGGCGCGTGGGCATTGTACTGGCGCGAGGTGCGCCGCCGGACCGGCGCGGAACGTTGGGTGCTGCCATCCTTGCGGTCGGTGGTGGTGTTCCTGTTGGTGTTGATGCTGACTGGACCGGTTTTACATCACCGGCGCACGATCGGCGAATTGGCACGGGTCATCGTGTTCGTGGATGCGTCGCAAAGCATGGGCGTGACCGATGATGCCATGAACCCGCCACGCAAACTGCTCGTGGCCCAAGCGCATGGGTGGTTCGACGCCGACCTGCTCAAAACGAATTGGCTGGGACTCGCCACCGGCGCCGAGAAATTGAGCAACGTAGTCGCAGCCACCATTGAAAAGTTTGACAGCGTGCCCCGCTGGCAGCGCATTGAACAATTGTTGCTCGATGAGAAGGATGGTGTACTGCCCAAACTGGTAAAGAAGCACAACGTCGAATTGTGGGCCATCACTGACACCACCCCCCAACGCTGGTGGAGCAGCGAACAAAGGCTCGCGCTGCCCAAAGTTTTCCCGGCCAAACCCGCCGGCGACAGTACGGACCTGAGCGCGGCCATTGCGACCCGCGTCGGCCAACAACTCGACGAACGCTGCGCCGTGGTCTTGTTGTCCGACGGCCAACACAACCACGGCGGGTCGCCGTTGGAAACCGCCAAGATTGCCGGCGCACGGAACGTGCCGATTTTCACAGTCGGGATCGGGACGGTGGAACGTCCCAATGATTTGGCCGTGTTGGACATCACCGCCCCGGAGTCGGTCTTTTTCGCCGACCGCATCAAAGGTGAAGTCGCAATCAAGGATGACATGCCGGCCGGGCAGGCGTTCACGCTGAAAATTGAGGAAGCCGGGACGACGCTCTGGGAAAAAGCACTGGTCACCGACCATTCGCACCGCCGGCGAATCGAATTTGATTTCCCAATCAAGGAATTGATCGAAAGCAAACAAAGCGCGACCTCCGGCGTCGTGCACACGAGCTTCCCGTTGACGCTCAAGGTCAGTCTCACACCGCTGCCCGGCGAGAAGGATACGACGAACAATGTCAGCGTGTTCCGGACTCGCGCCGTAACACAAAAACGTAAACTCCTTTTACTCGACGGACGTCCCCGGTGGGAATTCCGGTACCTACGGAACATGTTCGAGCGCGATCCGCAATGGGAGGTCAATGCGCTGGTGGCCGGCACTGAGTTGACCGCCAACTGGCAACATGGCGACAAACCGGGCCAGTTACCGGCCACGCGCGAAGCATTGTTTGCGTACGACCTGATCGGGTTTGGCGAAGTTCCACCAGAGTTATTGCCGGCAACGGATCGGGAATGGATCAAGGAATTCGTCGGCACCCGCGGCGGCGGTTTGTTTTTTGTCGATGGCCAACGCAACCTGTTGCGCGGGTATGCGACGGGCGCGTTCCGGCCGTTGTTCCCGGTCGAATGGCGCGACAATGCGCCCAAAGAATTACCCACGCTCCTCCAACTCACCGACCGCGGAGCCGCTTTCGGCCCATTGCGGCTGGCCGGTGATGCCGGCGAAAATGCCGCGCTCTGGAAACAACTCAAGCCGCCGCACTGGGTCGCGTCAACCAAGCCGTTGCCCGGCAGTGAAACATTGGTCGAGGCGGTTACCGGCGATCAGAAAACACCGGCAATTGTCCTCCGCCAGTTCGGTGCCGGCAAGGTGCTGTATCTTGGCCTCGACGACACTTGGCGTTGGCGATTCGACGTGGCCGACAAATATCAGGATGCGTTCTGGCATCAGGCCGCCAACGCGATCATGGAACCGGCCTATGCCGTTCATAACAAATTCATCGCGCTCGATGCTGGGGCTGCCAACTATCTGGCCGGCGAATGTGCCGAAATTCGCGTCCGCCTCCGCGACGAACAAGGCCGGATCATCGCGGCTGGTCACCCGACCGCGCTGTTGTCACGTGATGGCAAAAAGCTGGCGACGATTCCGTTGACCGCCGACGAAAATAGTGGCGGCGTATTTCGTGGCAAGACCACGCCGCTCACGCCCGGCCGGTATGCGATCCGCGTTGACACCGGCCACCTTGTTCCCGAAACCGGCGACATGCCGGTCGAGTTCTATGTTCGGCAAAAAGACGGCGACACAGCACGCGAATTGGGCGAACTCACCTGCAACGAGGAATTGCTCCAACAGATGTCCCGCGCCAGCGGCGGCGAATATTACCGTGAGGAAGACGCCGCCAAAATCGTGACCAGTCTCGACCCGTTGAGCAAAGGCCGGATTGAAGAATCGGAAACCATCCTCTGGCAAAGCTGGTACTGGTTTATCCCGGTCATTACCCTGCTGACCACCGAGTGGATTTTACGAAAACGCACCGGACTCATATGACCACCACCATTCACCCAATCGTTTTGGAAACGCTCCACCGGTTCAACCGGCGGCGCCGGCGGCTGATTGCGTGGCGCGGCGTTTGCAGTTCAGCGGCCATCTGGTTCGCGACAATGATCACCGCGGCGCTGATCGACCGATTCGTCTTGATTCCCGACAGCCTGCGCCTGGGATTGAGCCTGGCCGGCTACATTGCCACCGTCGTAGTGTTTTGGATTGAATGTGGCCGACAATTGACGCACCGGCCGGACGCGCGCGAACTGGCCCGCCTGCTGGAACTGGCCGCACCACAATTACGCGAAGAGCTGCTCGCCGCTGTGGAGTTGGCCGAAGGCGAACTGCAACCCCACTGGGACTCGGACGAATTCCGCGCCGCGCTCCAACAGGTGACCGCCCACGATGTCGGCGCCGTGCAAATCGAAGGCTTGCTCACCAGAAAACTGATTGCCGGCTGGATTTATACAGTTGTCACCGCCATTGCCGTGTTGTTGCTGTTACTCGGCTTACCGGGTTTGCGGTTCAGTCAATCGTTCGCGCGGGTCGTTGCGCCGGTGGCCAATCTCGCCCGGTATTCCAACATCCAGATCACTGTCACCGCCCCCACCCCACCCGACCGGATTGCCCCCGAAGGCGACAGCGTGCCGGTCACAGCGGCCGTCACCGGCGCGGACGTCCAGCAGGTCATGCTAGAAATCTTCCAACAACATCGACCGGTTGAGCGCACCCCGATGTTGCTCAGCGCGGTGAACCAGTTCACCACGGCGATTCAACTCAACCAGACACCAATCCAGTTCCGCATTCGGGCGCACGACGCCATCACCCGCAAATACACACTCACGCCCCGGCCGCGCCCGCACGTTGTCAAGTTCCACAAAAACTACCACTTCCCGGCCTACTCCCAATTGCCGGCCAAAACCGTCACCGAAGAAAATGGCGACCTCGACGCGCTCGAAGACACAGAAGTTGAATTGACCCTTGATGTTGATCAGCCGATCAAAGCCGCGTCATTGCAATTCGACGTCGGCGCCAGCCCGGCCGCGAAGTCTGAAACCCTCCTCGAACAGGCCGGCAACCGGCGCCTGATCGCCCACATCCTCTTGACGGCATCCGGTAGCTATCAAGTTCGTTTGGTTGCTGCAGTGACCGGCTTCGAAAATGAATACAGCCCACAATATGAAATCCGCGTCCACCCGGACCTCATCCCATTTGCCAAAATCGACAAACCGGAGAAGGATGAACTCGTGCTTCCGCCCGATTCAGTTGTCAACCTCACCGGCACTGCAAAGGATGATCTCGCGCTGGCACGAGTCGACCAACTGATCCAGGTCAACCGTGGCGCGTGGCAGACAATTCCACTAGCCCAAACTAATTGTGTCGAAATCAAAGTAGCGCGGTCATGGGATTTATTCGAACTTGGCGTCCACCCCGGCGACCGGGTGATCACCAAGCTCGTCGCCACCGACCTTAAGGGCCAACGCGGCGAGTCCGCGCCGTTACGGATCCGGATCGCCACGGCCAGCTTCGATCCCGACCGGCTGAACGCCTTGAAAGAACGCCAAGCCCTCGACCAAACCATTCACGATTTCCGGGATGCAATCGAGCAATTGGACAGCAAAACTCGCGAAGCCCGAACCAGCATCAACACACCGGCGGCCGATCCACTCCAAAAAAAACAAGCCCTGCTGGCCGCCACTGCCGCTGCCGACAGCGCCGAGCACAAAGCCGATAACGTGATCCGGCAGATCAAGGCTCTGCTCCCCCATACCACGACTGATAGCGAGTCGGCCGACCTGGCGCTCATTGGCGCGGCCATCAGCCGGGCCCAACATGAAGACGTGGCACCCGTTAAACCGGCGCTGGCACGCGCGACCGAACAGGCGAATACCGTTGACGCCAAGGTTGCCAAAACCGATCTCGAAAAAGTCCTCGACCCGCTCGCAACCGGGACCTCCCTCGTGCGCGTCGCAGATGACACCCACCGGCAGGTGCTGGCGGCGGCCGAAGCCAATGCCGCCAACCGCGACCTCCAACAACTCGCCGCCGAACAACGCACTTTGAACGACCAACTCCGCACGGCAACCACAGATCAGACCGAAACCGAACGGGCAGTTCGCCGGCAAGCTGTCACTGCCATCGAAACAAAGTCCATCGAGGACCAATTAAAAAACATCAGCGCCCACGCCAACGGTGACGCCGCCAACACCGCGCGCAATCTCGAACGCGAACTTGCCACCAGCCGGGTGAATCTGGAAAAAACCATCAGCACCGAACCGACCAGCGCCGCGCTAAAAGATCCGGCCGAACAACTCCAACAGCGGATTGAAAATGCCGCCGCCAACCTCAGCCGGGCCGGGCGCGACCTTGACCAGCGGGCGGATGCGGCCCGGCGCAATCTGCAGGAACAGACCGGCACCGCGGCTGACGCGATTGCAAAAATTACCGCCAAACCTGAAAGTTGGCCGGCGGCTGTCGAACAGCTCAATGACCGCGCCGCGCTGGAAGAACGCCGGCCCCACCCCGACGCACCATTCGTCGCCACCGTCGGCAAAACGGCGGATGCGGTACAAGCCCTGCAAGATGTGGCCGGGACCAATGCCTTGGCCGCCACCAAGGAAATCGAGTCGGCGCTGCGCAAACTCGAAACCGGCCATGCCATCGCCGAACAGGTTGCAACCCTGCACGAACTTGCCGCCCAAGAACGATGGGAGAAACCAACGACACCCGCCGCCGCCGCACAACGCGCCGGCGAATGGAAGTCGCTCCAACAACAAATGCAGGCGCTCCCCCAACAACTCACCCGTGCCCAATTGCCGGCGGAAACAAAACGCACCGTCGAAACGGCCGTAAAAAGTCCGGCCGCCCAGCAGATTAATCGCGAGATGACACAACGCCAGACGGCCCCGGACTCCGTAAACAACGTGACTGAACCGTTGTCCAAGCTGGCCGATGACCTCACCCAGGCGCAACAACAACTCCAGCCCGCGCTGGATCAAGCCCGCGCTGAAATCGACAAGCGCGCGCCGGTATTGAGCGACCGCTTGGCCGGCCTCGCCAACACCGCTGCCAAGCTCAAGGCCGACACAACCGCCCAAGCCCAGCAGGCAGCCAAACCGGAAAACGCCAACCAAGTCCGGGCCGCCGCGCAAAACATTGCTGCCGCCCAGCAACTTCTGGACAAACGTGTCGACGACGTGAAGGACGCCTTGCGCCGTAATGCCAACACCCAAAACCTCGGCACCGATGACGGCCGCGCCAAGGCGCGCGACGCCGACAATGCGATTGCATTATTACGTCAACCGACACCAACCGCCGCCAAACTGCTCCAACAGGCGGCCACCACCGACCAGCCCGAGCAGCAACAACCAGATTTGAAGGCCGCCGCGGCGCAGCAAGCCAAACTGGCTGATGACCTGAAGTTGCTGGCTGAGCACTACAAGAACAGCGAAGCCGGTCAGCCGGAAGCGACGCGGGCGTTGTTGCGGGAAGCAGAGAAGGAGTTGGGTTTGAAGCCGACGCTCGACGCCGAGTACGCCAAAGCCCAGGCGCTCGAAAAACTGGCTAGTCTGACACCGCAAGCGCAATTGGCGGAACTGGAACGCGCGTTGCCCAACAGCAAACCGATGCGCCGCGAGTTGAGCGACATCGCCAAAGACACGCTGCAATCCGCCGCCACTGATTTGCAAAAAGCGGCGGACAAGGAACGCCAACTGGCCCAGCAACCCGCGATTGAACAGGCCAAGCGCATTGCGGAACAAGCCCAGCAACTCGCCCGGCAAGATGTGGCAGCGGTTGCCAAACAGACTGGTGAACTTGCCAAACCAGAACTCGCAGATGCCGGGCAGAAGCTGGCCAGTGTCGCGCAAAATATCCCCCAAGATGCCACAAAGCCACCGGCGGAACTCTCACAGGCAATTCAAAATCAAGTGGCGCCATTGCTCCAAGCCGCAACTGACCTGAACAAGGCTGCCGCCAAACTGGACCAAGCCGCACAGGAGAAAGCCAATGCCAATCCGACGGCGTCGAAGCAGGCACAAGCCGCCGCCCAACACGCGCAGCAAGCCAGCGAACATGCCAATCAACTAGCCCAACAAGCCGGTCAGTTGGCAACCACCATGAACCCGGCCACACCGCACGAACAAGCAGCCCGCATTGCTGAAGCAACAAAGCAATTGGCACAGCAGGACCTACCGGCCGCGGCCAAGCAAGCCGGCGACGCCGCCAAACCGGAACTCACCGCCGCCGGCGCGAAATTGGCAACCGTTGCCCAGCAATTGCAGCAGGATGCGGCCAAGCCAGTCGACCAGCTTGCCCGGGCTCTCCAGAATCAAGTCGCCCCACTCCAGCAAGCTGCCGCTGATCTCAATAATTCCGCCGCCAAGCTCAACCCCAAAACCGACACCGCTGCGCAGCAACAGATACAACAAGCGAGCCAACACGCGGCCCAACTCGCCCAGCAAGCCAGTCAGTTGGCCAAGACGTTGAACAAAGTCAAACCGCCACAGCTGGCCGAGCAAGCCAAGGAAATCGCCGCGACTGCGCAACAACTCGCACGGCAGGACTTACCGTCCCTGACCCAACAGGCCGACCCGACTGCCAGACCGGAACTCGCCGCGGCCGGCCAAAAACTGGAGACCGTGTCCCAAAAAATTCCCCAGGATTTCTCGCCCGCATCGGAACAGCTCACGCAACAAGTCCAAAATCAGGTTGCGCCGTTGCAGCAGGCGGCGACCGACCTGAACAACGCCGCCGCCAAGCTCAGCCAAACTGCCCACGTCTCGCAACAACAGTCTGACGCCGCGGCCCAGGCGCTTCAACAAGCAAAAGCGAACAACGTTGACGAATCCGCCATCCAACAGGCCACCGTCGCGCAGCAGCAGGCGCAGGCTGCTGCCCAACAAGCACAGACCGCGCAACAACAAGCCCAGCAAGCGAGTCAACAAGCCGGTCAGCTCGCGCAACAGGCCGGCCAGTTGGCCAACGCATTGAACCAAGCACAAGCACAAATCCAAGCCGTCGCGCAACAACCAATCATCGCGGAAACCGTGCGTGCTGCCGGCACCGATGTCGCGCGGGCTGGTCGTCACGAAGGTCGGCTTGGTCAGGAAGAAGCCGGCCGGGAATTGCAACATCTCGGCCAACAAATCGAGCACCAGACCGGCGCGCAAGTCACACAGGCCGCCGCGGCCATGACCAAGGCGGATTCGCCGACTCAGGTCCAAGCCGCTGTCCGGACCGCGCACGATGCCATTCAATCACCGGTAAACGATCTCAACAATTCGCTCCAGCAAATGGCACCGTCACCCGGTAATCCGGCGCCACCGCAAGAGACACCCAGTCAGCTCGCCGCTGCGCCCGAAGCAGCCACGAAATGGATGGCTCGTGCGTTGGACAGTCTCGATACCGCTTTGAACTCGGCCACCGGCCAAGCGACAGCGCCGGCAAACCAATCACAAGTTAATCAATCAGCCCAAGCCAGTCAGGCCGCCCAGAATGCGGCTATCCAAGCGACTCAGTCCGCGGCCCAGGCGCAAGCCGGTTCCATGATGGCCGCGCGCAATCAAGGCTTGGCGCCGGGTGAACAACCGATTACGGGCGCTAGTGCGGGCGGCGGCCTGAACAGCCGCGATCCCGGCAACGAAACCACGCCACTTCCAGATACCAATCCGGCCGGCGGCAAATGGGGCAAGTTGCCTCCGAAGCTGGCACGCGATTTGATCGACTCGCAACGCGAAGGCGTCAGCGGTCAGTACCGCGAGATGGTGGAGATGTATTTCCGGGCGCTCGCCGACAAAGCGCGGGAGAAACAGCCATGAAATGGTTTTGCATCATTTGTTTGTTGCTGAGCGTACTGCGACCGGCCTGGTGCGAGGATGAACAAGCCCCGCGTCTCGCGGCCGTTGTCGATAAGGCTGTCGCGCGGGGAATCGATTATCTGATTTCACAGCAGCAAACGAATGGCGCAATTGTCGCCACTCCGCCACCGAACCAGCCCAATGCCAATGCGCTGACCGGCTTGTCGATTATGGCCCTGACGGCCGTCGGCCACCGCCCAACCGACGACTCGCCGGCCGGTCACGCACTGCGCAAGGCATTGGACTTCGTCCTCGATCCCAAACGGCAGGACACCGTCAGGACCCCCGGTTATTTTGGCAGCGACGATAACTCGCGCATGTATGGCCACGGCATCGTGACCCTCATGCTGGCGGAAATGGTGGGCATGGGCGTTGATGCGCGCCAAGATGAATTAATCCGTGACCGTTGCCAGAAAGCCATTGATCTGATCGTGCGCGCCCAGAAAATGAAAAAGGCTGACACCTACAAAGGCGGCTGGCGTTACGGCCCGACCGACATTGATGCCGATCTCTCCGTGACAGTCTGGCAAGTCATGGCATTGCGGGCCGCCAAGAATGCCGGCCTTGCCGTCCCGAAGACCACCATCGACGACGCCATTGCCTATATCAAACGCAGTTACACCTCCAGACGTGATCCTGCGGGTAACATTCTTGATCTCAAGAGCGCCTTCGCCTACCAACCGGGCGCTTGGCCGACGTATTCAACTGCGTCGGAAGGGTTGCTGGCGCTCCAAGTTTGCGGCGAATACGACGCACCGGAATTGAAGGGCACGGTGGAATGGCTGCGACTGAACAAGCTGAAAAACTCTAGCGTTGGCTATTTCTACTACGGCACCTATTATTTCGCGCAAGGCATGTACCAACGCGGCGGCGTCATCGCCGACGAAGCCCGGCAACTCGTTGAAAACCTGTTGCTCGCCGAACAAAAAGAAAATGGCCGGTGGCAAGGCCAAGGCGTGGAAGCCGTGCCGGTCTACAGCACCGCGATGGCAGTACTGAGTTTATCGGTCCGGCACCACTTCATGCCGATTTACCAACGGTAAGGTGCAAATACAATTAGACCCACAATTGCCGGTCGAGTGACCGGTATTGGATGGCTTCGGAAATATGTTGCGCTTGAATTGCCGGTGCGTTGTCGAGGTCGGCAATCGTGCGACTGACTTTCAAAATGCGATCATAGGCGCGGGCGCTCAAGTTCAGTTCCGTCATCGCCATCTTGAGCAGCTCCTGACAATCCGTGTCGAGCCGGCAATGCTGCTTCATTTCCTTCGGTGCCAGCCGAGCATTGGCGTGCCCCAGCCGGTCGCGTTGCACTGTGCGTGCGTCCGCGACACGGAGCCGGATACGCTCCGAGGTTTCGCCGGTCGCTTCGCCGGCCATTTCTTTGTATTTCACCGCCGGCACCTCGATATGAATATCAATACGATCCAACAATGGTCCGCTGATCCGGTTCCTGTATTTCGTGATCATGTTTGGTGAACACCGGCACTCGCGCTTCGAATCGCCGTAGAAACCACACGGACACGGATTCATTGCCGCAACTAGCATGAAGTTCGCTGGGAAAGTCATCGTGCCGGTCGCCCGCGAAATCACAACGCGACCTTCTTCGAGCGGTTCGCGCAATGCTTCTAGAACATTGCGCTGAAACTCGGGAAGCTCATCAAGGAATAAAATGCCGTGATTAGCCAAGCTGATTTCGCCTGGAGCCAGTGTCGCACTGCCGCCACCGAGCAAACCAGCATTGCTCGTCGTATGATGCGGCGAGCGGAAAGGTCGGGTCGCCACCAGCGCCTGCCCTTTCGGCAACAGTCCGCAAATGCTGTGGATTTTCGTTGTCTCCAGCGCTTCTTCCAACGCAAACTCCGGCAGGATCGTCGGCATGCGTTTTGCAAGCAACGTCTTGCCGCTGCCTGGCGGACCAATCATCAGTATGTTGTGCCCACCGGCCGCTGCAACTTCGAGTGCGCGCTTCACACTCTCCTGACCTTTCACGTCCACGAAATCCACATCATAGTGCCGGTGCTGCTGGAAAATTTCGGAGGGGTCTTCCCGGATCGGCGTCAGCTCCCGCTTGCCGGCAACAAACTCCGCTACCTCGCGCAACGTCCGGGCCGGATAAACTTCGATACCTTGCACCACAGCAGCCTCCGCAACATTGTCCGCCGGCACAATCACGCCGCGCTTGCCCTGTTGCCGAGCACAAATTGCAATCGGCAACACGCCGGTGACACTGCGCACCGCGCCGCTGAGCGCAAGTTCGCCGACGATCACGAAATCATTGAGTTGTTGCGCGACAATCTGTTCGCTGACAGCCAGGATGCCGACGGCCATCGGCAAGTCGAAGCTCGGCCCTTCTTTTTTGACATCGGCGGGCGCGAGGTTGATGGTTGTGCGGCCCATGACATATTTGAAGCCGCTGTTTTCAATGGCGGTTTTAACCCGGTCGCGCGATTCCTTCACCGCCGCATCCGGCAGCCCAACGATGATTACCGCAGGCTGTCCCCAGCCGGCATTGACTTCCACTTCGACCGGGTACGCATCAATACCGAGCACGGCAGCGGAATGGACTTTGGCGAGCATGGTGCGATTAATACACAAACGGCTCGGACAAGTCGAATGCGTTTTGGATGAGGCGAATGTCGGCGGGTTTGCGGGCGCCGTTTTGCAGGATGACTTCGACAATATCGAAACGGAAGCGGATGCGGGGATGGTCGAGCAACCGGAGATAGTCTAGCGCGACGCGGCTCATGTGCTTCTGCTTTTCTTGCGTGACCGCTTCGCTTGGCATGCCATAGTCGTCGCTCTTGCGGGTTTTTACTTCGACAAAGACGAGCCATTCACCGTGCCGGCAAATAATGTCAATTTCACCGGCATGCGTTTTGAACCGGCGGACCAAGACTCGATAGCCGTGCCGGCGAAGATGCTTGGCGGCAAACTTCTCACCCCGTTCGCCGAGCGCCATTTTCGCAGTTGGGTTGACAGCCAATTTGCGCAGCCAGTTCCAAGCCATGCCATCATTTTAACCGGAAGCCTGCTGTTCAACAAGCCCAACACGCCATTACTTACAGAAGACGACGCTTGCAAAAATTCAAGATTTAAGGAAGTTTATTGCAACAATCAGGAGGTTCGTATGCAACGCATCCAAGAATGGTTAGTTCGCTCAGCAATTGTAGCCATGATCTTCGCGGCTCAAGGCTGTGCTTTATTTTTGATTGGGGCCGGCGCCGGCACCGCCGTGGGCGTGGTCTCCTACACCGGTAATGAATTGTGTGTCATGCATGATGCGACTTTGAATCGCACTTGGGATGCCGCCACCGCCGCCATGCGTGAAATGGAGTTCACCGTCATCCCGACGGAAACCCATAAAGACGGTTTAGGCGGAATTGTGAAAGGGCAAAATTCCAAGAACCAACGTGTCCAAATCCAGCTTTTGCGACAGACAGAACAAGTAACGGAAATCCGGATTCGCGTTGGCGAATTCGATACCGCCGCCAACAAAGCCGCCGCCCAGCTTTTGTACGACAAGCTGAAAGCCCACCTCTAACAGAACAACGACAAGCATCATTCTGGGCGTCGAACTTGAAATAGTGGCAGACCAAGTTTCCAGCGAATGGCTGCCAGACGCAACGCGAGCGTCGTCGTCGCGCCACTGATTGCAGCCGGCGTTTCAGCCGCGAGCCAACGTAACACCAACACATATACTACCGCCCCGCACAACGCCGCCGTGGCGTACAAGTAAATGGCCGGTCGGAACACCAGCGGAATCGTCCCGGTCAACACATCGCGGAAAATTCCACCGGCCACCCCGGTGATTACGCCAAGCATTACGCCGACCGGCGCCGTCACGCCGTACGCCAAGCCTTTTTGCACACCGACAAGTGTAAATAATGCCAAGCCGAACGCATCCGCAACAAGCAAGACGGTACGCGGCAAGGGCCGATAACGCACGACGAGAAACGTTCCCAGCCCGGTCAAGACCGCCGTGAGTAGATACCGGGCGTCACGCATCCAAACAACCGGCAAGTCGCCCAGCAACAAATCACGAACCGTGCCGCCGCCAAACGCCGTCACAACTGCCAACACGAGCACGCCAAACAAATCAACTTGTTTTCCCTCGGCAGCCAACACGCCGGTAATTGCGCAGACGCCAACCGCCGTTAATTCAAGTGTCAGCGGAATGTTCATACCGGTCAGACTAGCAATTTCCTAGACTGGTCAGCAATCGCCTTTTTGTTAGGAAATCCGAGACTGGAACTCTTTTTCGATTCGGCGCAGTTCTGCCGACTCGGCTGTAGTGATTTTTACTTCTGTGTCGGCCGTGATGATCTCGCGGGCTCGTTGGTTTGCCATGATATCAATGGATGCGGATGACGCCTCGCGAACCTTCCGGTTGAGGATGTCTGGCGCGAAGAGCTGTTCCCGGAAATTCAGCAGCGTGTGATCGGTTTCCAGAAAACTGCCAGAAATTCCAACCTCGCGAATCAGGTCGTATGCGAGCGTCTCTTCGTTCACGGCATAACCACGCTGATACCGGCGGACGTAGTTAATCATCTCGTTGTCTACAACCAGCTGCCCAAGCGACATCGTCAGCTCGGATTCCAGTTGGCCCATGCCCCAGATCAAACTGACGCCGCTGTTCGAGTGGGTGTGGAATCCGAACATCTTTTCCATGCCGGCCTGCTGGTCAGTGAAACAGGATTCGGTCGAAACCCACGAGCTGGATGGGATATTGTAAAATTGTCCCATCGCTGCTGAAATGCCTGCGAAAAGGGCGTTCTCCGGGCCGCCGGTCACCGCGGTGGCGGTCTTCATGTCAAACACGTGCGCCAAGCCCAAGTTGTAAATCACCGGCCGGCCCGGTTCGAGTAGCTGGTTCACGACAATGCCGGCAAGAATTTCGGCGTTGCCGACGACGGCAGCGCCGGCAATGGTGACCGGACCGCTCACGCCGGCCATTGGCTCGCCGTTGATAGTGGCCGGGATGCCGTGTCCGGCGCTGCGCCGGAAAATTTCCAGCGACAAGTTCGTCCAACGCAACGGCCCGTGCGCCGTGAAACCGACGCTAAACCAGTTACCTGGAAACACCGGCTTCATCGCCACGAGCGCGTCCATACCGGCGGGCGTGAAGCAGAGAACACGAATGTGTTTCCGGCAATTCTCAGCGATCACTCGCAGTCCGCCGAAGTCGCGATGGCGCGGTGGCAGATCATCGAGCGCCATTCCTAGTACGCCCTGAACGTTTTCCAAATGATCGCAAAGCCGCGCGACCTGCGCCAAGTCCTCAGACATTGCCTTCCGCCGTTCGGCACCGGTCCACATGTACATGCCGGGATTTGTCCAAAATGACGAAGGCGAATTCGGCGTCAGTGTCTTACTGGAACCATTACGAGCATCCAGCTTAATCGCGCCGGGAACAAGCGCCAGATATTCCCGCACCATCTCGCGCGGAATGCGCACATCTTGCGAACCAGTTCCCGGTTGCGCGCCGGCATTGATCATCCTCTTGACGATTTCATCGTGCTCCAGACGCACCCCAATCTCGGCCAAAATACGGAGGCTCGTTTCGTGAAGCAGGTTTTGTTCGTCGGGTGTCATTTTAGACCTTTAAAGTTGTATTTCGGTTCCCAGCCTAGTCGCCGGCGCGTGTATTCGATGTCACACCGGTCCGCTGACTCCGGCGTGCCTTCGACATAAAAAACTTCGTAGCCGATGTCGTCGCGTTCCAGTGCCAACCGCGTCGCTTCGCCGATGTCACGCCGATCGGTATAGCCGACGCAGTACTGAGACCGGTGCTGACCATACTTGTCGATCATCGTGTCGGCGTCCATCACCCAACCAACTCGCAACACGGAAACGGAAAGTTGGTGGAGGCGCTGAAACTGTTCGGCAATCACTTCTTGACAGGCTTTGGTGAGCGAGTACAGATTATTACCCTTCGGAAACGCGTCACGTTTCCAAAACCCGGTATGGCCGGCGAGAACACCATTGCTGGAGATCACGCAGAACTTCCGGATGCCCTGCTCTATGCCGGCAAAAAATAAATTCGCCGTGCCTTTCACATTGACGTCGAACGCGATCGGCGGCGTGTCATATGCGCCAACCTGCCGGGACGCCATGTGCGCGACGACAACCGCATCCATCCCCGCCACCGCCTGCCGGGCAACATTGAGATCGGCGATGTCGCCGACAAAAAGTTCATGTGGGGTGGTGAACGGTTTCAAATCCATCAATCGTAACGAATGCCGGTCTACGAAAGGGAGCACCAATCCTTGGCCAAGATATCCACCGGCGCCGGTGATGAGGATTTTCATGTCATCTAGTCGCAAGTTGATCGAGCGCGAATTCGATCTGCACCGGCGCGCCGGCTTGCCGGACGGGCGCGAAGGAACGGCGGTGGATCGGGCTCGGGCCGTGTTGCGCCAAGGCGGCGAGATGTTCGGGCGTGCCGTAGCCTTTGTGTTGGGCGAAATTATATTGAGGATATTGCGAGTGGAACTGCAGCATCAACCGGTCCCGCGTGACTTTGGCGATGACGCTGGCAGCGGCGATGGAATAGCTTTTGGCGTCACCTTTGACGATGGCTTTTTGCCGGAGGCGAATTGCCGGCACGTGAAGACCGTCCACAAGCACGTAATCGGGTTTGACAGGCAAGGCATCGAGCGCGAGCACCATTGCACGCCACGTCGCGCGGAGGATATTGTAGCTGTCGATGATTGCTACGTCGGAAAGGCCGGTCGCCCAGCGGATTTCCGGGGCGGTGGTCAACTCAGCGTAAAGCGTCTCGCGTTCGCGCTCGGTGAGTTGCTTCGAATCGTTGAGAACTTTGTGCCGGTATTCGTGCGGCAGAATCACCGCCGCTGCCACGACCGGCCCGGCGAGCGGCCCGCGGCCGGCCTCGTCCACGCCGGCAATGATTGTCGCTCCGTCCGCGTAGGCCAGCTTTTCATGCCGGAGCGAAGGCATCTCAAACCGGTTATGCTTCTTCGACCTTGGTGGCAGTCTTGCCGATGCGATCGCGGAGGTAATAGAGCTTGGCGCTATGAACCTTCCCGGCGCGCTCGACTTCGATCTTCTGGATAAATGGCGAGTTCGTGGGAAACACACGTTCGACGCCTTCGCCGTAACTGATGCGCCGAACGGTGAACGTCTGCTGCACGCCGCGGTTCTGCTTGTTGATGACCAAGCCGGCAAACACCTGAATGCGTTCGCGGTCGCCTTCTTTAATCCGTGTATGCACCTTCACGGCATCGCCCACTTTGAATGGGACTAAATCGGTACGGATCTGTTCTTGCTGAATTTTTTCCAATATGTTCATGTTTATTTTCCTTCCAATAAATCTGGCCGGCGTTGCCGGGTTCGTTGCCGCGCTTCGTTGATCCGCCACTTTTCCACTTCACCGTGGTTGCCGGACAATAACACATCTGGCACGCGCATCCCGCGAAATTCCGGCGGCCGCGTATACTGCGGCCCTTCGAGTAGCCCGGTGGCAAACGAATCGTCTGCCGCGCTTTGCTCATGACCGATGGCGCCCGGCAACAACCGCGTTACCGCATCCACCACCACTGCCGCAGCCAGCGCACCGTTGGTCAGCACATAATCGCCGATGCTGACTTCCTCGTCCACGAGGGCTTCCCGGACGCGTTCATCCACACCTTCGTAATGACCACAAATGATAATCAAATGTGGGTTGCCGGCAAATTTGGCGGCGCACGCTTGCGTGAATGGCTTGCCTTGCGGCGTCATCAGGACGACGCAACTTTCAGGCCGCTGCAATTTTTCCACTGCTTCAAAGATCGGTTCCGGCTTCATCAACATCCCGGGGCCGCCGCCGTACGGCCGGTCGTCCACCACCCGGTGCTTATCGTGCGTGAAGTCGCGCAAGTTGTGCACGCGAATCTTCACCAACCCACTCTCGCGGGCGCGCTTGAGGATGCTTTCATCCAGCGGCCCGGTAAAAATCCCAGGGAACAACGTCAGGATGTCGAATTCCATCCTAAATCGCCCGCCTGCCTACAGGCTGTCAGGCGCGTCGGCGGACGGTGGCCGTTGTCGGCCGCCTTCCGGCTCGATGATTTCCAACATCGCCCGCTTGCCGTTTTTCGCAGCGGCACTGGTCAATAACGTGCGAATTGCCGTAATCGTGCGCCCACTCTTGCCAATGACCTTGCCGATGTCGCTCGGGTTCAACCTCACCTCGAACACCACAACCCGGTCCCCGTCCACTTCCCGGATGTCAACCTGCTCGGGAAAATCAACCAAGGCCTTCACAACGTATTCGATAAACACTTTCATATTCATCCACTCCTGCCGTCAACATGCTCCCGAACGACGTTACTGGCAAGTCCGACTGGCGTCAAGCCGCGGCGACTGCCGGCGCGGCTTTTTCCGCCCGCTTCAAAATACTGCGCACAGTTTCGCTGGGCTGCGCGCCTTTGGATATCCAATGCTTCGCGCGCTCCACGTCCACCGTGAAATTATTCGTCGCCTTCTTGGGATCGTACGTGCCGATGTTCTCAATGAACCGGCCATCGCGCGGGCTATGCCCATCTGCGACTACAATCCGGTATACTGGCACATTTTTTGTTCCGACCCTGCGTAATCTAATTCTTACTGGCACTTCTATGTCTCCTTCCTACATTCGCAACTTGGGCATCATGCCCGTCCGGGCCATTTTCTTTTGCAATTTGCCCATGTCCTTCATCATTCGTTTCATCATGTTGAATTGCTTCAACAAATCGTTTACCTCAGCCACGCTGGTCCCGCTGCCGCGCGCAATCCGCGTTCGGCGGCTGGCGTTCAGCAACTCCGGCTGCCGGCGCTCCGTGCGCGTCATGGACTGCACAATCGCCTCCACGCGCTTCATTTGTGAGTCGCCAAGACTGAGACCCTTCATATTACCCATTCCTGGCAACATGCCAAGCAGATTCTCTAATGGGCCAAGTTTCTTGAGTTGTTGGAGTTGCGCCAGAAAATCCTCCAGGTTCAAAGTTTGGTCGGCGATTTTCTGCTGCATTTTCTCCGCTTCGGTCGCGTCAAATGCCTCCTGCGCCTTCTCCACCAACCCAACCACGTCGCCCATCCCGAGGATTCGCCCGGCCATCCGCTCGGGATAAAATGCCTCCAACTCGTCAAGTTTTTCGCCAACGCCGGCAAACTTGATCGGCTTACCGGTCACCGCCCGCATCGAAAGCGCCGCACCGCCGCGCGCATCACCGTCGAGTTTCGTCAACACAATGCCGGTCAATCCCAGTGCCTTGTCGAAGTGCTCCGTGATGTTCACTGCTTCCTGCCCGGTTGCTGCGTCGGCCACCAACAAGATTTCCTGCGGCTTCACCAAATCGCGGAGCCGGACCAACTCCTGCACCAACTCTTCGTCAATATGCAGCCGACCCGCCGTGTCAAAAATCACGAGGTCCCGGCCTTGCGTCTGAGCCGCCGCCAATGCTTGCCGGCCAATTTTAATTATATCTGTCTCGCCGCGTAGCGCGAACACCGGAACTTGAACTTGCCGACCCAACGTCTCAAGCTGGTCAATTGCCGCCGGCCGGTAAACGTCGCATGCCACCAGCAGCGGTTTCCGGCCATTCTTCGCCAACAATTTCGCCAGCTTGCCGGACGATGTCGTCTTGCCGGAACCGTGCAATCCAACCATCATTACCGGCCCGTTGATCGGCGCGGTCGCGCCGGCACCCATCAACGTCACGAGTTCGTCGTGAACGATTTTGATGATCTGCTGGCCGGGCGTGATACTCGTGAGCACATCTTGGCCCAACGCCCGCTGCTTGGTGCGCTCGATGAAATCCTTGGCGACCTTGTAATTGACATCAGCTTCCAGCAATGCCACGCGCACCTCGCGCAACGCATCGGCAACGTTGCTCTCCGTCAACTTGCCGTAGCCGCGCAGGTTTTTGAAAACCGCTTGGAGTTTTTGTGAAAGGGAATCAAACATGACACCACTCGCGCGGCGGACTATCCGCGCCCGGCAAAGCCGGCGCAAGAAAATAAAGCTACCGGCGACTAGCTGACGTTGTCGTCGTCTTCGAGACGTTCCACCGACGCGCCGAGTTCGCGCAGCTTGGTGTCAATGTGTTCGTAGCCGCGGTCGAGATGGTAGATGCGTTTGATGTCGGTCTCGCCTTCCGCCGCCAGCCCGGCCAATATCAGCCCGGCGCTTGCGCGCAAATCGCTGGCCATAACCGGTGCGCCACTCAGGTGGTTGACTCCTTTGATAATGGCGGTGTTGCTTTCCAGTGCGACATCCGCGCCGAGTCGCGCCATCTCGCTGAGGTGCATGAACCGGTTTGGATAAATTTTTTCCGTCACAATGCTGATGCCAGGCGTGATGCTCATTAAGGCGCACATCTGGGCCTGCATGTCGGTCGGGAACCCGGGATACGGCATGGTGGTGAGTTCGAGCGGCCGGTGGACGGCGGCGCCGGAGACACGGATCGTCCCGTTGGCGCGCTGCACGGTCGCGCCGGCTTCTTCAAGCTTGTCGCGCACTGCGCCGAGATGCGAAGCGCACGCACCTTGGATTTCAATGTCGCCACCGGTCAATGCTGCGGCGACCATGAAGGTGCCGGCTTCAATCCGGTCGGCAATCACGGCGTGGTCGGCGCCATGCAATTCGCGAACGCCTTCAATTTCCAACGTCGGCGAACCAGCATTGCGGATTTTCGCGCCCATTTTGTTGAGAAAAATGGCCAAATCTTCGATTTCCGGCTCGCAGGCGGCGCTTTCGATGATGGTGATGCCTTTGGCCAGCACGGCCGCCATGAGTACGTTGGCGGTGCCGAGCACGGTCGAACCAAACCGTCCGCCCATGAATACATCGGTGCCGACAAGTTCGTCGCAATGCGCATGGACGTAGCCGCTCTCGACTTGGACATTCGCACCAAGCCTCGTCAGGCCCTTGATGTGCTGATCAATCGGCCGGTTGCCGATGACGCAGCCGCCGGGCATCGAGACTTTACAATTGTGCAAACGCGCAAGCAACGGACCGAGCAGGCAGACAGAGGCGCGCATTTTGCGGACGAGATCGTACGGCGCGACGCCGACCGGCTTTTCAGCACGCAGTTCAATCACGCCGGCAGGACGGTCGTGTCTGACTTGGATGCCGAGCCATTTCAACAGGCTGCACATTGTGCGCACGTCGGCGAGATCGGGCACGTTGCGAATGACACAGCGTTCCGGCGTGAGAATCGTGGCCGCCAGAATTGGCAGACACGCGTTTTTTGAACCACTGATACGGACGACGCCTTTAAGCGGCACGCCCCCGGTAATTACTAATTTTTCTAACGGCATAGCCACCTCCTTGGTGTGAGCCACTACGTCTGGGCCACAGCAACAATTACACGCTCATGACCCTGTAAATCTTTTTCCACTTGCGCCACCGTGTACCCGGCGCACTCAAACAACTCCGCCACTGCCGGCCGCTGCCCGGCGCCGATTTCCAGCGCCACAAATCCGGTCGGTGAAAGAAAACGCTTGGCATCGACCACCAAGCGGCGAATTATTTCGAGCCCGTCAATGCCCGCAAACAAAGCTTGCGCTGGCTCGAAATCTTTCACCTCCCTGGGCAGCTGCGCCAATTCCCCACTGGCGATGTACGGCGGATTGGAAACAATCGCGTCCACCGTGAAGCTGTCAGGCAAAGTCAATAACAAATCACCTAGCAAAAAGCGAGTGGAATTTTTGAAATCATACCGAGTCGCGTTCACGCGCGCCACGGCCAACGCATCGGGACTGATGTCGGTCGCTGTGATCTCCGCGGCCGGCAGGCGTTGCGCCAGCGCCAGCGCGATGCAGCCACTGCCGGTGCCCACGTCCACGACCGTCGCCGGCTTGCGCGCGGCGACAACCTCCACCAGTAACTCGGTTTCCGGCCGCGGAATCAGCACCCGGTGATCGACGGCCAGCTTGAGTCCGCAGAACTCCGTTTCGCCGGTGACATATTGCAATGGTTCGCCGGCCACGCGGCGCTTGACCAAGCGGCGCAAAATTTCCAGTGTTGCCTCATCCAATTCGCGCTCGAACTCCAGATAGAGTTGAAGGCGTTTCTTTTTTAACACATGCGCCAGCAGTAGTTCGATGGTCAGCCGGGGCGAGGCGATACCGGCCTTTTCCAGGTACGGCGTGGTCTTGTTGATAAGTTCCAAGATGCGCACGAGCGCAGATTACACTAAGCCGGCAAACCGGCAACTCTCATCTTGACGCTGGCATCAGTTGTCGGTAAAAGAAGAGCGGAATATAGATCTGATGTTTGGCAAATTTCTAAATTATTTTTCCACCGATATCGGAATCGATTTGGGAACCGCGAACACGCTCGTCTTTGTGCGAGATCGCGGCATTGTTTTGCGGGAGCCAAGCGTGGTGGCCATTCAAACTGGCACCAGTCATGTCTTGGCTGTTGGTGAAGAGGCGAAACGGATGTTGGGCCGCACGCCAGGCAACATCACCGCCATTCGCCCCATGAAAGACGGCGTCATCGCGGATTTCGAGATTACCGAAGCGATGCTGCGCTACTTCATCACCAAGGTGCATAACCGCCGCCACGGCATTAAACCGCGCGTGATCGTGGCGGTGCCGAGCGGCATTACCGAGGTGGAAAAGCGCGCCGTTAAAGATAGCGCCACCCATGCGGGTGCGCGGGATGTTTACCTGATTGAGGAACCGATGGCGGCGGCCATCGGCGTTGGGCTGCCGGTGCAAGAGCCGGCAGGCAACATGATCGTAGATATTGGCGGCGGCACGACCGAGGTGGCAATTATCAGCCTGGCCGGGATCGTGCTTTGCCGGAGTGTGCGTGTGGCAGGCGACGAACTGGATGAGGCAATCATCCAATTCATGAAGCGCGCCTACAACTTGGAGATCGGTCCGCGGATGGCGGAGGACATCAAGATCAAGATCGGTTCGGCATATCCTTTAGAACAAGAACTGACCATGGAAACCAGGGGTCGCGACCTCGTGGCCGGCCTGCCGAAAGCCTTGACCGTTACCTCAGAGGAAATTCGCGAAGCATTGCAGGAACCGATTAAGACAATTGTTGAAAGCATTCGCATGACCTTGGAGCGGTGTCCGCCCGAACTCTCGAATGACTTGGTGGATCGTGGCATAATGATGGCGGGCGGCGGATCGCTTATCCGCGGTCTCAGTAATCTGATTTCTGAAGAAACCGGCTTACCGGTGCATGTTGCCGACGATCCACTCAGTGCGGTTGCCAACGGCACCGGTGTCGTCCTTCAGGAACTTGGTTTTCTTGAGAAGCTTGCCCGGAACTCCGCCTAGCGCGCCCGCCAACACGCATCGTAACTGTGGTTTTAATTGAAGCGTAGAAACTGGATTGTTTTGGGGCTGCTAGTGGCCGGTTGGATTGTATTTATCGGCCAGCCCACGGCTGTCGCGACGAAACTGCGTATGATTTCCGCCCAACTCAGCACGCCGTTCGTGAAACTTGGCGACTACATCCCAATCATCAAATCGCGCCGGGACCTCGACAATCAAAACCGGGAACTCCGCGCCGCCAACGACCTCCTCCGCCAGCAGCTCCGTGCCTTCGACGCCACCGTTGCCGAAAATCTCCGCCTGAACAAAACCTTCGCCTTCAAAGAACGTCTCCCCTACCGGACGCTCGGCGCGCGCGTTATCGGCCGCGACGCTTCCAATTGGTACAAGAGCCTCCAGATTGATCGCGGTGCCGCCGACGGGCTACGCCCCGACCTCGCCGTCCTCAACGCCGACGGTTTGATTGGAAAAATCACCACTGTCACCCGCGCCGAAGCCCGCGTTCTTCTGCTGACTGATCCGAGCTGCAAAGCCAGTGCGTTAGTGCAAAACTCACGCGAACCCGGTGTCGTCGCCGGGATGGAAATGACTTACGTAGATCGCCGCGCGAAGATCAATCCCGGCGAAGCTGTCATCACCTCCGGTTTCGGCGGTGTATTTCCGAAAGGCATTTTTATCGGCACGATCATCAAGGGCCGGCTCGACCCGCAGACTGGCTTATATCAAACACTCGAACTCAAACCTGCCGTGGATTACCGGCGCTTGGAAGAAGTTGTGGTGATCCTCGAATGAACATGCTGCTCGTGCTCATCCTCACGCTCGTGCTGGCTGGCGTCCAAGCGCGGCTGCCGGCCATTGCCGGGCTGCGCCTCGAATTCTTGCCGGCGCTGGTTGCCTACAACGCGCTCACCTTCAAACAAGGTCGCGCCATCCTGTGCGCGTTCGCGGCCGGTTGCCTACAAGACGCGCTCTCGGCCGGGCCATTTGGCGCCACGGCGTTGGCCTACGCAATTGCCGCATGGGTGATCGCCAGACTCGGCACCGTGCTCGACCGCAACCTGCCATTTGTGCCAGTGCTCGCCGGCAGCATCGCCGCAATCGCCGGCGCCATCGGCGCGTTTTGCATCATCGGCGTGACCGGCGCGGCACTCTTGAAACTGGCCGGCGTCGCGCTGATTGCCGGCCTCATCACCATCCCGGTCTTTTTCGTGGCGGACACATGATCATCACCGCACCATACCGGGACAACAACCCACGACTCATCATCGTGCGCACCGGCATCGCACTCGGCTTGCTCTTTTTGCTGGTGAACTTGTTCCACGTGCAAATTCTGGAACGCGACCGGTACGGCGGTCGCGAACAGGCGCAATCGCTCCGCCGCATCCGGCTACCGGCGGCGCGCGGCGAAATCGTGGATCGCAACGGCGTCGTCCTGGCCAACAACCGGCCGAGTTATGACGTCGCCATTTCGCTTGACCAGCTCGGGCGCATCTCGAAGCGGCAGGACGTGGCGTGGCTGGCCGCGAAAAACATCCAAGCCGTGAGCGTTGCGCTCAACTTGCCGGTGACGGTGACCGATCAGGATGTGCGCAACCACTACTACCGGCGCCGGCCGTTGCCGATGCCGCTCTGGCGCGACCTGCCGCCGCAAACCGTTGCTGCGTTTGTCGAACGCGCCGGCAACTGGCCGGGCACGGATCTGCTTGTCACGCCGGTCCGGCAATATCCGCATGGCGACCTCGCCGCGCATTTGCTCGGTTTCTGCGGCAAAGCGGAACAGACCGAAGAGGAGGAAGTTGAAAATTTTTATTATTACCAACCGGATCGAACCGGCAAGCAAGGCGTCGAACGCGCATTTGACAGCGACCTACGCGGCGCGCCGGGCGGTCACACGATTCGTGTCAATCCTAGCGGTGTCAAAGTTGCCGAGGTCGGCGACAAACCGGCCGAGCGTGGCAACCGGATCGTGCTGACGATTGACGCCCGGATCCAGCGGATTGTCGAAACCGCACTGGCGCGGGCGGTCTTGCCGGCCGGCAAGGAACTACGCGGCAGCGTCGTCGTGCTCGATCCGCGTGACGGCGAAATTCTCGCGCTGGCCAGCGTGCCTGCGTTTGATCCGAATGTTTTCAGCCCCGGCACGCCGCCGGCAACAGTCGAAGCGGTGCTGCAAAACCCCGGCAAGCCGATGATTGACCGCGCCGTTGGTGCCGGGTATGCGCCGGGTTCGACGTTCAAGCCGGTCACGCTGCTGGCCGGGCTGGAAGCCGGCACAATCGCGGCGAGCGACACGGCGACGTGCAATGGTGCGCTGCAAATCGGCAATCGCCGATTTGGCTGTTGGAATTCACACGGGCACGGACGCGTGGATTTGCTGACGGCAATGATGCAATCGTGCGATATCTGGTTTTATCAGGAAGGACTGCGAACGGGCGTGGACGCTCTGGCGAAGATGGCCAGCGAGTTTGGGTTGGGGCAATCAGCCGGTGTGGATTTCGCGCACGACTTGGCCGGCGTGGTGCCGTCGCCGGCTTGGAAGCGGCTGCAAAAAAATGAAAAATGGTGGGACGGCGACACAGCGCAGCTGGCCATCGGCCAGGGATTTTTATTGGCGACGCCGTTGCAGATGGCAAATGTGGCGGCCACGCTTGCCAACCGGGGCACGCGTTGGCGCCCATTTGTGGTGAAACAGATTGACTCGCCGGAAGGTCAGCCGTTGCAGGTGACGCAGCCGGCCGTGTTGGCGCGATTGAGCGCGCGGCCGCAAAATGTGGACTTGGTCCGGCAGACGATGCGGGCGGCGGTGCAGTCAGCGCAAGGCACCGGCCATCACGCGGCGGTGCGCGGCGTAGCTGTCGCCGGCAAGACCGGCACGGCGGAATTTGATTCGCACGAAACCGGGACAACGCAACGGATTAACCGGGCGTGGTTCATTGGGTTTGCACCATACGACCAACCGACATATGCGATAGCTGTATTAATTGAAGATGGCGTGAGCGGCGGGCACGTGGCGGGGCCAGTCGCGGGACAAATTTTTGCCGGGATTTTCCAGTCGAATGTGGAGACTACCGGCGGAGGCGCGGGATATGTTGATTAGCCGGCCACTCCAGAAATTGAAACGGCTGGATTTGTTGCTGACGCTGGCGATGGTGTTGCTGGCGGTGGGGAGCGTGGCGTTTATTTATAGCGCGTCATACCGGGAACCGGTTCAAACAATGCCGAATTATTACCGGATGCAAATCGGGTGGTTTGCGGTGGGGGCGGTGCTGTACATTTTAGCCGCGGTGATTGATTACCGGCTGATTTGCCAGTGGGCGACGGTCTGGTATGTGCTCGCGGTCGGGCTGTTGCTGGTGGTGCTCGTCGCCGGGACGAAGGTGTACGGCGCGCGGCGGTGGCTCGGCTGGGGCGGATTCGGAATTCAACCATCGGAAGTAGCAAAGCTGGCGGTTTTGGTCGCGATAGCGTATTATCTATTCCATCGGACGCCGGCGATGACGCGTACATGGGCAACAATCGGTGGCGTAGTGGCAATCGGCGTGGTGCCGTTGCTGTTGATTTTCGCGCAGCCGGATTTGGGTTCGGCGGTGATTTTGGTGTTGGTGACGTTGGTGATGTTGTTCGTGGCCGGTGTCCGCGTGAAACATTTGCTGATCGTGGCGCTGGCGGGGTTGCTGGCGTTGCCAGTGGTTTGGCTGCGGATGCGGGAGTATCAGAAGGCGCGCTTGACGGTGTTTTTGGATCCGGACCGGGATCCGCTGGGCGCAGGATGGAATTTGAATCAATCGTTGATCGCCGTCGGTTCCGGCGGATTGACTGGGAAAGGTTATTTGCAGGGAACGCAGAATTTATTGGGGTATTTGCCGCGCACGGTGGCGCCAAACGATTTTCTCTTCAGCGTGATTGCCGAGGAGAAAGGGTTTGCCGGCAGCGTGTGCGTGATCGGGTTGTTTGCCGTGGTTTTGTTTCGTGGCCTGCGGATCGCGGTGGAGGCGCGCGACCGCTTGGGAATGCTGCTGGCGACGGGCATTGTCGCCCTGCTGTTTTTCCATGTCTTCGTCAACATCGGCATGACGATCGGCTTGTTGCCGGTCAAGGGATTGCCGTTACCATTATTGAGCTACGGGGGATCGTTCGTGCAGGCCACCATGACGGCCCTCGGGCTCTTACAAAATGTGTGGATACACAGAAAGAACTACTAATCGTGGAAGTCATTAAACAACTTGTTCGCAAGACGGAAGAGCTGCTGGCGCGCCGCAGCAAGAAATTCAACAAAGAAATCATCATCAACGCCGAGGCGCTTGAAAACCGCGTGGCGGTCATGGAGAATGGTCAGCTCGAAGAATTCACCATTGAGCGCACCACCGAGAAACAGATCGTCGCCAGCATTTTCAAGGGCAAGATCAAGAATCTCGAACCCGGCCTGAAAGCCGCGTTCGTGGACATCGGCTTTGAGAAAAACGCGTTCCTGCACTACTGGGACATCATCCCCGAAGCGCTCGACCAACGCGTGGATCTCGTCGAAGTCCCGGGCCAGGAGAAAAAGAGCCAAAAGAAAATCTCCCAGAACGACATCCCGCGACTATATCCGCCGGGCAGCGAAATTATCGTCCAGGTCGTCAAAGGCCCGATCGGCACCAAAGGCCCGCGAATCACAACCAACATCAGCATTCCCGGCCGGTACCTCGTCCTGATGCCATACAATGGCGCGCGCGGCATCTCACGCAAAATTGACAATGACAAAGAGCGCCGGCGCCTCAAGGACATTGTCGCGCACCTCAAGCTGCCGGAGGGCATGGGCATCATCGTCCGCACCGTTGGCGAGAATCAAAAAAAGCGCTACTTCATTCGCGATTTGGAAATCCTGTTGCAGACCTGGCGCGATGTTGAAAAGAAAATCAAGGAAGGTCCGATGCCGTCGTGCGTTTTTCAGGAACCGAGCCTCCTCGAACGCACCGTGCGCGACTTCCTCACCGAGGAAATTGATCGCGTCCTTGTTGATAGTGAGGCTGGCTACGAAAAGATTCGCGACATGATCGGCCAAATCAGCCGGCTGTCACGCGGTCGCTGCCAACTCTACACCGAACCGACACCGATTTTCACAAAGTTCAACGTTGAAAAGCAAATCGAGAACGCGTTCCGCCGGCAAGTCTGGCTGAAAAGCGGCGGCTACATCTGCATCGACGAGACCGAAGCGCTCATCTCGGTTGACGTCAATACCGGCCGGCACAAGTCGCAAAAGGATTTGGAGACCACGATTGTCCAGACCAACCTCGAAGCCGCTGAAGAGATTTGCCGGCAAATGCGCCTACGCAACATCGGCGGGCTGATTGTGATCGACTTCATCGACATGCGCAGCCGCGGCGACCAGCAGAAAGTGCTCAACCGCGTCCGCGACGGCGTCAAGCGTGACAAAGCCAAAACGCGCATCTTGCCGATCTCGCAACTCGGTCTGATGGAAATGACCCGGCAACGCCACAGCGAAAGCATGACCAGCGCCGTCTACGAAGATTGCCCGTATTGCAAAGGCAAAGGCATGGTCAAGAGCGCGCTCTCGATGTCCGTGGAAATCCAGCGCAAGATCAGCGAAGTGCTCCGGCGCCTCAAGCAACAAGGCCAGCACGATCAGCCGCATATTCGCATCTATGTCCACCCCGAAGTGCTCAACCGGCTCCGTACCGAAGACGAAACGCTGCTGATCGAGTTGGAAAAGAAACTCGCCGGCAAGCTCAGCTTTCGCGCCGATCCGACTTTCCACTTCGAACAATTCAAAGTCACTGATGCGGTGACCGGCACCGACCTCGGCTAAACTAAATCAGCCAACACGCTCGACGCTGACCAGACACACGTCATCGGTGAATTCGCCGGTGGCGGCGTACTGGCGGGTTTCCGTCAGCAAATCGTCGAGCAGTTGTCCGCCGGTAACATTGGCGCGTTGTTGGATTGCGGCCAACAGCCGGTCAAGGCCGAACTCTTGGCCGGCAGAGGATTCAATTTCATAAATACCGTCAGTGAACAACAGCAGCCGGTCGTGCACGTCCAGTGTAGTGGTGAGCGTTGTGAAGGCGGCATCGCGCAGAATTCCAAGCGCCGGTGCAGATTTGGTTGTACCAGCCAATCGCTCAACTTTACCTGTCGCAGTGCGGATGACCAGCGGCGCGGGGTGACCTGCATTAGCCAAGCGCAAGCGACCGTTCGTCGCATCCAGCACACCGTAACAGGCGGTAGCAAAAACAGTCGATGAAACTGACTTTAAATTATCCAACAATGCTTGGTTGATCTGATTAAGTAATTCACCGGGATCGTGTGTCATGGCCCGGTATTTATCCAGCAATCCGCGCAAAATTGACGTCACCAATGCAGCGCGGATCCCATGCCCCATCACGTCACAGATCAGGATGCCAGCTTCAGTATCGGACACCGGCCAGATATCGAAGAAATCGCCGCCTAGTGTTGAAGCTGGTAGATATTTGTGCGCGAAATTTAACATGCTTTTACCGGCCGGCGCGAAAAGTGGAAAACGTGGGTAGTCTTGACGAATGAATGTCTGGTGGATTTCGCAGGCAAGCACCAAGTCTTCTTGAATCTCAAGATTCTTGGCGCTGAGCTCACCAGCATATTGCGCGAGTAATTCTTCAGCCCGCTTGCGTTCGGTGATTTCACGAGAAATGCCAAACGTACCAATAATTTTCCCAGCCGGATCGCGCAATGGAATTTTAGTGGACGACGACCATGTGATACGGCCATCGGGCCAAGTCTCCTTTTCCTCAATGTTAAAGACCGGCTGACCTGTCTGGATAACACGCTGCTCGTCGTCAAATGCCTGTTGCGCATGTTCGCGGCTGAATAAATCAAAGTCAGTCTTGCCAATTAATGGTTCTGGCTCAGCGAAGCCGAAGAATTTTGCAAGCGACCGGTTGATGCGTGTAAACTGGCTTTGCCGGTTTTTGAAATAAATCCGGTCAGGCGTATTGTCCAGCAAGCCCTGCAGCATATCGCGCTCGGCTCGCAATTCCTGCGTGCGTTGCGCAACGGTGCCTTCCAAAACTGCATGCGAATGTGCCAACTCCTCACTCATGCGATTAAAGGCTTGGCTGAGATATCCGATTTCATCATCGGACTTGATTGGCACCCGCGCTGATAGCCGGCCAGCAGCAATCTGATCCGCCATTCTTGCAAGACTGCTAATTGGCCGCGTGAAACGATGCGCCAGTCCGTAAGCGGTGAAGATCCCCACTAAAAACACCACTAGTTCAATGCTGATAAATAAGTGGCGTAAGACATTGACTGGCTCATACGCCTCCGACTCGTCAATCTTTGTAACAATCCCCCAATCCCGATACCCAACTGGTCGGTACGCGGCCAAAACTCGGTCTCCTCGATAATCTGTCACCGCCCTGAAACCGCTCTCTCCATTAAGAGCCGCCGCCATGGCCGGTGCCTGCGTCACTGACACATTGGCAACCGGTGACAAAAGATAATCAATTTTCTCACCGACCCGTGCTCCCAACATTACTTCGCCGGTCCGCCCCAAGCCAGTGCGATCCCGAAGCAACTTACGCAGCGGCTTCTGATCAGCCAACACAAACACCACACCAACCGGGTTCGTTCCGACCATCGCCGGTGCCGACAAAATCGCTGAGTCCTGATGCAAGGAATCAGGCAATAAGAAAAATGAAGGCTCTGTCAGCCCGGCCATAAACTCACGAGTGCCGGTAACATCCTGTCCCACATGTGCGTCATCAGTCGCAATCCGCACGTGCCCGGCCAAGTCCGCAATCCAAATCGCCTGCAACCCCGGCGTCAATCGTCGCGCGTCCTCCAAACTCTGGTGAGTATCAATTCGCAATTGTTCTGGAGGAGTTTGCCCGTTTACAAGATCGCCAAGATAATCCCGCAGTAATTTGCGACTCGCAATCAGCGTGCCGCGCTCAATCTGTTGTTGAATATACCCGAGTATCAGCTTCTGCCGTTCAGAGGCAATGACTGTCAGTCGTTCGTCAATATGCTTGTGCAACATGCGGCGGGTATAGAAATAGCTCGTAACGCTCAGACTCACCAACGCCACGAGCAAGAGACTGGCCACCAAGATTGTCAATTTGATCCGAATTGAATTCAAAGCTTCACTCTCACAACTCCGTCACATTAGCCCCAACCGGCCGTCAAAATAAAGCCGATTTTTTCCGCACGTCCCGCACGTTTAACTGCACCGTTACCGCACCGCGAAACTCATTCAGCTCCGGTACAAACGCCAAATCCATTTCACCCTCCGACAAATCCGTCGCCGCATGCCCCCACCAAATCGCATCTACCGTCGCCGCGCCATCTGTCACCGCAAACTTAAGATGTTTCTGGCTCACCACCCGTGCTGTGCCACACAACCGCACACCGGTCACCGCAAACACCGGCCGAGGATTATCCGATCCGCATGGCTCAAATTGTTCCAATCCGGCAAAAAATGCGCCATCCAACTCTGCTAGCCCAACCACCGCGTCTACCCGCACCACCGGCCCCGGCAATACACCGGCCTGCTCATTCAAAGATCGTCGCAACGCCGGGATGTTCTCCGGTAACACACTTAACCCCGCCGCCATTTCGTGCCCGCCATAACGGATCAAAAATTCCGCGCCGGTAGCCAGTGCGCCCACCATTGAAAATCCAGTTACGCTCCGGCACGATCCTTTCCCGTCCGCGCCAATCACCACCGTCGGCCGGTAAAACTGCTGCACCACTTTTGACGCCACAATTCCGATTACGCCGGGATGCCAGTCCGGATTCGTCAGCACCAACACCCGGTCATCCGCGTATTCGTGTGCATGCGCCAGTGCCTCCGCGACGATCCGTTCCTCGATCCGCTGCCGGTCGGCATTGTGACGATCCAATAATTCCGCCAACTCAGCCGCTCGGCCGGCATCATCTGTCAATAAAAGTTCCAATGCCGTCATTGCATCGTCCAATCGTCCCGCCGCGTTCAACCGTGGTCCCAACCGGAACCCAACGTGTGACTGCTTCACAACCCCGGTCACGCCGGCAACCTCCATCAATGCGCGTAACCCGACTTTTTTCGTTGTCGGCAAGCGTTCCAACCCGGCTTTCACCAAAATCCGATTCTCCCCGGTCAATGACACCAAATCCGCAATCGTTCCCAACGCAATAAGATCAAGCTGATCGCGCAAATCAATTTTGCTGGCTAGTTGCCGGTCCAGCTTCAAGATGGCGTGCGCGAGTTTGAACGCCACGCCGACCGACGCGAGCGGCGTGCTGCCGGTAATACGTTTCGGATTCACCAACGCCACGCAAGCCGGTAACTCCGCCGGTGGTTCGTGGTGGTCGAGGACGATGACGTTAATGCCTTGCGTGTTCAGCCCGGCAATTTCCGCAACCGAACTCGTGCCACAGTCCGCCGCGATGAGCAGTTGCGGCCGGTGTTCCGCAACGCACCGCGCCAAACCATCCGCGCTCAAGCCGTAACCTTCGTCCAGCCGATGCGGCAGAAAGTTTGCGACGGTTGCGCCGGCAGCGCGCAGTACATTCACCAACAACGCACTCGACGTCACACCGTCTACATCGTAATCGCCATATATGACAATGCGTTCGTGTTGCTTGATCGCAGTGAGAATTCGTTCCACTGCCGGCAACATATCCGGCAAATCAAACGGGTCGGCGAGTTGCCGGAGCTGCGGCTGGAGAAATTGCTGGGCAGCGGCTTCGTCCCGGTAACCGCGGTTAACCAGCGCCTGCGCCAACGGCGCCGGTAAGTCGAGTTGCCGGGCGAGCTGGTCGCGCACCGCCGGCTCTGGCGGTGCGATAACCCAAAGTTTGTTCACGGCGTTGGCCGATTACTTCTTTTCGCCGCGGTGATACCAGAGCACGCACGGACTGGCGATGTAAATCGAACTGTACGTGCCGGTCAACACGCCAACGAGGAAGCAGAACGCAAAGTCGTTGAGCACACGCCCACCAAATCCGTACAACGCCACCGAGCAAAGAAACACTGTGCCGGCGGTCAAGATCGTCCGCGACAGAGTTTCGTTGACGCTCCGATTGATGAGGTCGAAATAGTTAAGCTTGCCGCCGGTCAGTTTCCGGTTTTCGCGGATCCGGTCGTAGACGACGATGGTGTCGTTAATGGAATAGCCGATGAGCGTCAGCACCGCCGCGACGACCGGCATTGAGAACGTCCGGCCGGTCAGACAGAACCAACCGACCGTCATCAACACGTCGTGGAGTAGCGAGACGAGTGCGCCGAGGCCGTAAGAAAATTCGCCAAAGCGCAATGCGATGTAAATCATGATCGCTAGCAGCGACACGCCCATCGCAATGAGCGCCTGTTGCAGCAATTCCCGGCCGACGATCGCACCGACGCGTTCGTTGCCAAGACTTTTGAATTGTGCTGCCGGGAATTTGTCCTGCAAATGCTTGACGACAACGTCGGACTTGCCTTCCGGCAACTTGAGTTCGAGGACTTCAGTGCCGCCACCGAGCGGATGTTGGTATTGGATGTAGGATTCGGCGTGACCAGCTTCGGTGAGGCTGCGGCGGATATCGTCAGCTGCGACATGCTGGGCAAAACTCAATGTGACCGTGTCGCCACCTTTGAAATCGATGCCGTAAACTTCGCCCTTGCCGAGGTCGAGGCCGCCACGTTTTACGAACGAAAACATACCGGCGGCAATCAGCAACCACGAGAGGAGGAACGCGATTTTCCAGACGCCGAGGAAGTTGATGTGGGCGACTCCCTTGAAAATGTGGAGCATCGTGAATTGCTTCATAATGCCTTTCGCCACGAGCCAATCGAAGATGACGCGCGTGACGAAAACGCCGGAAAACAGGTTGGCGAGCAAGCCAATGACTAGCGTGACGCCGAAGCCTTTGACCGGGCCGCTGCCCATCCAAATCAAAATGATGGCGGTCAGGATTGCCGTGAAGTGTGCGTCGAAAATTACGCGGAACGCGCGCGAGTACGCGGCGGAAATGGCGGAGCGGAGCGGTTTGTTGGCGGCCAGTTCTTCGCGGACGCGCTCGTAGATCAGCACGTTGGTGTCCACGGCCATGCCGATGCTGAGCACAATGCCGGCAATGCCGGGCAGCGTGAGCGTAAACTTGAACATCGCCAGCACACCGACGGTAATTAAAATATTCAGTACCAAGGCGGCATTGGCCACCATGCCAGCAAGCAGATAATAAAGAGCCATGAATGCGATGACAGCGATGGCGCCGTACAATGCCGAGCGTATGCCGCTGTGAATCGAATCCAAACCGAGCGATGGATCCACACTGCGTTGTTCGAGCACTTTGACCGGCGCTTGCAATGGATTTTCGAGCACGCTGGCGAGCCGCTGGGCTTCCGTGATGCTGAAGTTGCCGGAGATTTGCGCACGACCACCAAGAATCGCGTCTTGAATGACCGGTGCGGACTTAACTTCGCCATCAAGGACGATGGCGAGTTGCCTTTGGACGTTGGCACCGGTAACGCGCCCAAAAATTGTCGCGCCTTCTTTGTTGAACGTGAGCGAAATATTCGGACGCCCGATGTCGTCGTAGGTGACGAAGGCGCGTTCGACGTATTTACCGGTCAGGCCTTGCTCCGGTTTGAGTTTGCAGAAGTAATGCCTAGTCGTTTCCCGGCCTTCGGTGCCTTTCACGTCTTGCGTCAAGTTTGTATAACCGAGCGGTGGACGGAAATATGGGCTACTAGATTCGGCTTGAAGCTGATCATTGTCCTTGTTGACGAGCAGGAATTCAAGGTAGGCGGTCTGTTCGATGGTGCGACGGGCTTCGGCGCGGACATCCTCACTCAAGCCCGGCAACTGGATGAGAATCCGATCTTCGCCGACAGATTGGATGATCGGCTCAGAGACGCCAAACTTGTTGACGCGGCGTTCGAGGATTTCAATGGCTTGACGAATCGCTTGGCCTTTACCGGCGGAGTCTATCTGCGATAAGTCCATCTTCAGCAGGAACGACGTGCCGCCTTTGAGGTCGAGACCGAGCTTGATCTTATCCTGCGGCGGCCAAAACGAATAAGCAGCCGCAAGGATAACGAAGGCAATAAGGGAAAACTTCCAGGGAAACGGTTTGTTCATGGCAAGACCGGATTAGTTCGTGGTGGTAGCCGCGTCGTCACCTTTTTGCACAACGGTGGTGACAGCGCTCTTGACGACTTCGATTTTGACGTTATCGGCGATCTTCACGACGAATGTTTTTTCCTTCGCATTGGCAATGATGCCGTAGATGCCATTGCTCATGAGCACCTTGTCACCGGTCTTGATATTGTTCAGCAAGTTCGCCAGTTCCTTGCGCTGCTTCGATTGCGGGCGGATCATCAGGAAATAAAACATCACACCCAGAATCGCAAACATCGCGATCATCTGAATCATCTGCGCCTTCGGATCCGGCTGTGTATCCCCCGCCGGCGCGCCCATGGCTAATAAGTTATGTATCATCATTTTCAGTTTTCTCCGTGTAATGCGCGATAAACTCGCGCTGAAATTCTCCAAAACTCCCAGCGGCAATCGCCGCCCGTGCCTGTCGCATCAAGTTCAAAAACATATGCAGGTTGTGCCACGTCAGCAAGCGCAATCCCAAAATCTCGTTCGCCCAAATCAAATGTCGCAAGTACGCCCGGCTGAATTGCCGGCATGCGTAACACTCGCAACCTTTTTCCAACGGTCCGAAATCCGTCCGGCAGTCGGCCGCGCGAATCGAATACGAACCTTGCGCCGTAAACACCTTGCCGTGCCGCGCGGCCCGCGTCGGCAACACGCAATCAAACATGTCCACGCCGCGCGCGACCATCTTCAGCAGTTGCGGTGGCGTGCCAACGCCCATCACATACCGGGGCTTGTCCGCCGGCAGGAACGGCACACTCATATCAACTTGCCGGAGCATTTCCTCCTCCGGCTCGCCGACGCTAACGCCGCCAACGGCATAACCGGGGAAGTCCAGCGCCACGAGTTCCCGCGCACATTTCTCCCGCAAATCCGCAAACACACTGCCTTGCACAATGCCAAAGAGCAATTGACGGTCGTTACCGCTTTGTTCCCGGCAACGAGCGGCCCACTGTAAAGTCAGCGCCACGCTTCTGCAAGCGTATTCTCGGTCGCACGGCCATGGCGGACATTCGTCAAAGGCCATCGCAATGTCGCTGCCCAAAGTCGCCTGTGCCGCCATCGCCTCCACCGGGCCGAGAAACAATGTCGCACCGTCCACGTGCGATTGAAATTCCACGCCGGCATCGCTGATTTTGCGGAGCTTGGCCAACGAGAAAACTTGGTAGCCGCCGCTGTCGGTCAGAATCGGCCCATCCCAATTCATGAATTTGTGCAGGCCACCAGCTTGCCGGATGAGATCAAGGCCAGGCCGCGTCATCAAGTGGTAAGTATTGCTGAGGATGATTTGTGCGCCAAGCTGATGGAGTTCATCCGGTGCCATGCACTTGACCGTGCCTTGTGTGCCGACCGGCATAAAGATCGGCGTTTCAATGACGCCGTGCGCGGTGGTCAGCTTACCGGCGCGCGCGGCAGATGCTCGGTCGGTAGCGGTAATTTGAAAGTGGCCCATCATTTGGCCGCCAAACTAATGATTGCCGGCACAGAAAGCAAACGGAACTTGATTCACAGCCATTTCACCGGTATAAGCTGGCCAACGAGTATGAGCAAAGAACCGAAATCCAAAAGCCTGAAGACCACTGCTGACAAAGCCACCATGCGCGGGGCCGACATCGTCGTCCGTTGCCTCGAACGCGAGGGCGTGGACGTGGTTTTTGCATATCCCGGCGGCGCAAGCATGGAAATGCATCAGGCGCTCACCCGCTCGAATAAGGTGCGCACAATTTTGCCCCGGCACGAACAAGGCGGTGCATTCTCGGCCGGCGGCTATGCCCGCGCGTGTGGCAAATGCGGCGTCGCAATCGCCACCAGCGGTCCCGGCGCGACCAATTTGGTGACCGGCGTCGCCGATGCGTACATGGATTCAGTGCCGATGGTGGTGATCACCGGTCAAGTGCCGCGCGCAATGATCGGCCGCGGCGCGTTTCAAGAGACCGACGTGTTCGGCATGTCGTTGCCGGTGGTGAAGCACAGCTATTTGATAATGGACACGGCGGACATTCCGCGGATTTTCCAGGAAGCGTTTCACATCGCCACAACAGGTCGGCCCGGCCCGGTCTGGATTGATATTCCGAAGGACGTGCAACAAGGCAACTGCGTACCGGTATTTCCGGACAAACCGACCTTGCGCGGCTACAATCCAAATCTGAAGATTGATGATGAGACGGTGCAGAAGATTGCCGCGCTGATCGCCAAAAGCGAACGGCCGGTGATTTACTGCGGCGGCGGCATCATTTCCGCTGAGGCCAGCCGGGAACTTATTGCATTTGCCGAGAAAGCCAACATTCCGGTCACGACGACATTCATGGGCATCGGCGCGATCCCGGCTGAGCATCCTCTGTCAATGCGTTGGCTCGGCATGCACGGCACGGTCACGGCCAACCTCGCCGTGGACAAGGCCGATCTGTTGCTCGCGCTCGGCGTCCGCTTCGATGACCGCGTGACCGGCAAGGTCAGCGAATTTTGCAAGCACGGAACAATCGTCCACATTGACGTGGATCCGAGCGAACTGAATAAGAATAAAATCGCCCACGTGCCGGTCACCAGCGACATCAAGTACGCGCTCCAACAACTCAACCGCGTCGTGCAAAGCCAGCCGCGGCCGGAGTGGCACGCGCAGATTGCGGCGTGGAAGAAGAAATTCCCGTTTACTTATCATGTCACCGACGAAGTGTTGCGGAGCGAATATTTCAAGGAACTCCAGCACGGCGACACGAGCGAAATCATCATGCCGCAGTATGTGATCGAGTTGCTCAGCGAGTTGACCAAGGGCGAAGCGATCATCACTACCGGCGTTGGGTTGCACCAGATGTGGGCCGGCCAGTTTTACAAAACCAAGCACCCACGGCATTTTATTTCCTCGTCCGGCCTCGGCACAATGGGCTTCGGTTACCCGGCGGCGCTGGGCGCCAAAGTCGCGTGCCCGGACCAACAGGTCATTGACATTGACGGCGATGGATCATTCATGATGAACGTGCAGGAACTGGCCACCGCGCACATCGAACGCATCGCCGCCAAGGCCATCATTCTCAACAACCAACATCTCGGCATGGTTGTGCAGTGGGAAGACCGGTTCTACAAATCAAACCGCGGTCACACTTTCCTCGGCGATCCGGAAAACCGGCACAAGGTCTACCCGGACTACGTCGCCATCAGCAAAGGTTTCAACGTACCAGCCGAGCGCGTCACCAAGAAGAGTGAACTGCGCGCCGCACTCAAACGGATGCTCGATTCCACCGAGCCGTATCTGCTGGATGTCATCGTCCCCTATACCGAACATGTGTTGCCGATGATCCCGGCCGGCAAGACTGTCCACGACGTCATAGTCGACCAGGGCACCGCCGTGAAACTCGGCGATAACCTCGGATTATGAGCCACGCCTGATGACCCGAGAGCGAATGCGAATCGCCAGTGTGCTGTTCGCCTTCGCAATCGTGTTTATTGGCCTTTGCGTTTTCAGCTACACGCGGGAATCCGCGACGTGGGACGAACCGCAGCACCTTGTGCGTGGCTGCCTCGGCTGGCGCGGCGACAACCGGTTTGATCCCGAACATCCGCCATTTCTTCGACTTTGGGATGCGCTGCCGGCACGCGATCTCAAATGTGATACTGCCGTCATTGACCAAATTCCACCTGACGATTTTGCCGGCCTTGGCCAATTTCAGTATGCGCAAATCACGCTCTACAAAATGAACGACGCCGACCGGCTGCTCTACCGGGCGCGGTTCATGAACGTGCTGCTCGGCGTCCTGCTCGGCGTGCTCGTGTTTGCGTGGGCTCACGAATGGCTCGGCTTCTGGCCGGCCACCGGCGCGCTGGCGTTGTTCACATTTGAACCAAACATCATGGCGCATTCATCGCTGGTCACCACTGATCTTGGCAGTACCTGCTTCATCTTCGGCACGCTCTATTTTCTCTGGCGAACTTGCCGGCATCTGAACGCTGTCAATCTGGCTGGTTTCGCCGTGTTCTTTGTCCTCGCCATCATCAGCAAATTTACCTCAGCCCTGCTCATCCCCATCGTCATCATCTTGCTCAGCATTTGGGCTTACCGGCGATCCAAGGTTGGGATCGCTGCCGTGATCGTCGTCGGGTTGGCGCTGGCATCGTGGCTGGCTATTTGGGCGGTCTATGGATTCCGGTATCCGCCGAGTTCCAATCCGAATTGGCTATTTCATTTCAACAACAGCGCAACTTTGCCATTATCGGCCCGACTGGCAGCTTGGGCGGATGCGCACCGGTTATTTCCAAACGCCTTCTCACAAGGATTTATCCTCGGCCAAATCAAAGCGCAAACGCGCGGTGCTTACCTGAATGGCGAAATCAGCTCGACCGGCTGGTGGTACTACTTCCCATTCGCGTTCCTTATCAAGACACCGATCGCGGTGTTGGTGTTGCTCGCCGGCGGGCTGGTCATTACCGGCAGGCTCTGGCGCAAATTTCTCGATACCCCGGTTTTCATCGTTCTGCCGGCCGTACTCTACGTCGGTACTGCGATGACGCAACGTCTTAACATCGGTGTGCGCCACATTTTGCCAGTGTATCCGCTCACATTACTGCTTTGCGCAGTCGCGCTGGCCTGGTGGTTCCGTCGCAACAAACGCCCGGTTGTGCTGGGCATTGCCGGCCTCATCGCAATGACTGGCATCGAGTTCGCGCGGGCTTATCCGGATCCGTTGACGTTTTTCAACAGCTTGGTCGGCGGGCCGGCCAATGGTGACCGGTACTTGGTGGACTCCAATTTCGACTGGGGTCAGGACTTGAAAGGATTGAAAGTCTGGATGGACGAGAACCGCGTCCCGTTCATCAACCTCTGCTATTTCGGCACGGCCGATCCGGCTTACTACGGAATTTCCTGCGCGTTGTTGCCGGGCGGAATGTTGCTTAACACCTCGCAACCGCCACGATTGCCCGGCTACGTGGCCATCAGCGTCACAAATTTACGGGGCGTTTATTTCCAATCGAAACTCCGGGAATTCTACGCACCATTGCTGGCACAAACACCGGTCGCGGAAATTGGGCGAACGATTCGGATTTACCGACTTGAAAGTCCGTGGTGGACGACGCCAGTTCCCAGTCCGTAACGTATTTATTTGCGGTCGCGGGCGAGACGAGCGGCGAGATTGATGGCAGCAATCATGCCGGCAGCACGGGCAACACCCTTACCGGCAATATCAAGTGCGGTTCCGTGGTCTGGAGCCGTACGCACAAACGGTAAACCAAGCGTTACGTTCACACCGTTGTCGAACGCAATCAACTTGAATGGTGCCAAGCCCTGGTCGTGATACATCGCCACGACCGCATCAAATTCGCCGTGCACGGCGCGGTAAAACACCGTGTCCGCCGAACACGGACCAATGGCGTGCGCTTGTTTTACCGCCGGGGCGATGATGCGTTTTTCTTCATTGCCAAGTAAACCGCCTTCGCCGGCATGGGGATTTAATCCGGTCACCGCGATGCGCGGTTGCCGGATGCCAAGCTTCTGGCAAAATTCGCGGGTGAGTTCCACCACCTCGACAATTTTTTTGCGTGTGATGAGGCCGGCCACCTTGCTGACCGGCAGGTGCGTGGTAACCAGTGCCACGCGCAGCTTGCCGGCGGCCAGCAGCATTGCAAATTTTTTCGTGCCGGACAGATCTGCGAGGAATTCGGTCTGACCGGGCCACGGCGTGACGATTTCCTTGATGATCGGCCCGGTCACCAGCGCGGCCAATTCGCCACGCAGACAACGTTTTGCGCCGGCAATAATCCATTGTCGGGCTTCACGCCGGGGCGCACGGGCATTGCCGATAACTTCGTAGTCATACCGGCGATCAAGCTTACCGGAGGCCAGCGCCTTGACGACGACTTCCGGACCGATGCCGGCCGGATCACCAAGTGTAATTCCAATGCGCGGTTTCACCATCGTCCGCCGGTTAAAAGATCCTAATAAACGCTTTGGCGCGGAGTTGTTTAACCCAGTCCTGCTCCATCTTGGCGCGTTGGTCTTGGAGCAAGTGTGCTTCGATTTCACCGCGAACTTCGGACAGCGGTTTAGTGTGGGCGGCGTTCATTTCGTCAACTTGAAGAATATAATAGCCATCAGTCGTTTCAATGACATGGCTGTGCTGACCGGGTTTGAGTTGGAAAGCCGGCGTACTAAGCTCCTTGCGCAGTTCATCACGACCGACCCAACCCCAATCGCCACCTTGCTTGCCTTCCTTGCCATCGGAGTGAATCTTGGCGAGACTGTCAAAACTGGTACCGGCTTCGAGCTTTGTCCAAATTTCATCCGCCAGTTTCCGGCGCGCATCTTCCGGCTCAGGCACGGCCGGCTTTTTGATCGTAATCATGCGCAGCTTGATTTGGTCGTCCACTTTGTAATCGGCGATGTGAGCTTGGTAGTAGGTGGAAATTTTATACGGCGAGACAACGACTTCGTTTTGAGTTTTGCGGTTCCGCATGGCTTGGACAATGATCCGGTCGCGCAACTGTTCCCGGTATTTGACGAGCGTCATGTTTTCCGCTTCGAGGGTTTTGATGAGCGCGGCTCGGTCCCCTCCAAAATCAGCGGCAATGGTGTTATTGAGTTGCTCGTCCACGACCGTATCAGGAAAGCTGTAACCCTTGCTGTTGAACTCTTGGAGGATGAGGTGGCGTTCAATGAGATTATTGAGCGCGTCCATTTGGGCGGCTTTAACCTTTTCGATAAGATCTGTGCCGGTATAGCTACGGCGGAGTTGGGCAAGGACCGGTTGGACGTAGTCGCGAATATCACTATACGTGATGACGTTGCTGTTGACGATGGCGGCAATGCCGTCCACGATTTCAGGATTACCACCGGCAAATGCGCCCGGCAGCAGGACGGTCAGCATCAGACCAAGTAAAAGGCTTCGCATGTAGTGAGACTACCGGAAAACTGCTGCCCCGGCAAGTTATTCAGGTTAGACAATGTTTATGGTTTGACGGTTGCCGGAGATTCTCGTAGAGTCCGCCCGCGTTTCATCCCAAACATTCGAAGGAGAAAATAACATGGCAATTAAAGTTGGTATCAATGGATTCGGCCGCATCGGCCGGTTAGTGTTTCGTGCAATCTGCGATCAAGGTTTGCTCGGCAAGGAAATTCAAGTCGTCGCGGTCAACGACCTTGTCCCCGCCGACAACCTCGCCTACTTGGTGAAATACGACTCGACGCAAGGCCGGTTCCCCGGCACCGTGACGAGCGAGAAATCCAGCCCCACCGTCGCCGAGGATGACGTCCTCGTCGTCAACGGCCAGAAGATCAAATGTCTCGCCGTCAAGGAAGGCCCCGCGGCATTGCCGTGGAAGGCGCTCGGCGTAGACATTGTCATCGAGTCCACCGGTCTCTTCACCGACGCGACGAAGGCCAAAGGCCACATCGACGCCGGCGCGAAGAAAGTCATCATCAGCGCCCCCGCAAAGAACGAAGACATCACCATCGTCATGGGCGTCAACGACCAGAAGTACGACGCCGCCAAGCACAACATCATTTCCAACGCGAGCTGCACGACGAACTGCCTCGCGCCCGTCGTTCACGTCCTCCTCAAGGAAGGCTTCGGCATCGAGGAAGGTTTGATGACGACGATCCACAGTTACACCGCCACGCAGAAGACCGTGGACGGCCCGTCGAAGAAAGACTGGAAAGGTGGCCGCACCGCCGCGCAGAACATCATCCCCTCTGGCACTGGCGCCGCGAAGGCCGTTGGCCTCGCGATTCCTGAAGTGAAAGGCAAGCTCACCGGCATGGCGTTCCGCGTTCCGACGCCGACCGTCAGCGTGGTTGACCTCACCGTCAAGACCGTGAAAGAAACCAGCTACGCTGAGATTTGCGCCGCGATGAAGAAAGCCAGCGAGACCTATCTCAAGGGCATTCTTGGCTACACCACTGACGAAGTGGTCAGCAGCGACTTCATCCACTGCCAACTGTCGAGCATCTTCGACGCCGGCAGCGGCATCGAGTTGAACAAGAAATTCTTCAAGCTCGTGAGCTGGTACGACAACGAGTGGGGCTATAGCTGCCGCACCGTTCAACTGCTCCAAAAAATCAGCAAGAGCCTGTAAGCGAAATTCGCAACACGAAGCCGGGCGTTCCGCAAGGAGCGCCCGGCTTTTTCGTGTTGCGCGTTACGCAGCTTTCTCCTGCTGATTGATGGCGGCTACTTGGCGTCGGGATCCGTCTCCCACAGGGCGAAAGTATTGTTCTCGGTGTCTTGGCAAACGGCAAAATAGCCCATCTGCGGCACCGACATCTTGGGCACGCAAACTATGCCGCCAAGCTTTTCCACCTTCGCCATGGCTTTGATCACCGATGGCACGTTGACGTAATTCGTGATCGGCTGGGCCGGGTGTTTGCGCTCCATCAACCCACCATCGAGCGTAGTGTCGGCGCCGCCGGTGTCGATGTGCAGATAATCCTTCATCCCGGGAAACGCTTTGATTTTCCAGCCGAACAAGGCGCTGTAGAACTTCTTCGCACGGTTTAGGTTGTCGGCCGGAATTTCAAACCAAACGAGACTCGCGGCCGGTTTGTTTTTTTGGGCCGGCCGGGTCTTCTTTTGTGCGCTCATATTACCGCCAATTGCCGGGCACCCAGAGCCAACCGCGAGAATCGCGTTCCCAGTGCCCCTGCACCCAGACGGCGCCATCGCGCGGCGCCGGTCCCGGTGTTTCCATCACCGGCGCTGGCGCTCCATTCTGCATATAAATGGGTTGATCATGAATCTCTCTGGTCTTCTCGGTGTGGGACGAAAAACAGCCATTGCCCAACGCCAAGGCCGTCGCCACGACAACTGCACCCACTGTGAACAGGCTTTTCTCTTTCATACTCAGTTCCTTTCTCTTTGCATTGTTGATGTTTGCTTAGCTCAGATCGAACAATAGAAAATGCGCACCCGGACCGGACGCGAGCCGTAGCTCCCGTTCGTCATCCAGCGCCGCACCGTCACCCGGTGCCAGCCGTTCCCCATTCAGATCGAGGTCGCCGCCGATCAGTTGCACCCACGCGTGCCGCAGCTCGCGCAACGGGTGGCGCACATTTTCCGCGGGGTCGAGTCGGCCGATGAACAAATCGGAGTCCTGATTGATCTTGATCGACCCGGCGCGACCGTCACCTGAACAAGCCAGCGTCAACCCGCTCGGCGGCGTGGCTGGGAACGATTTCTGCGCGTAATCCGGTGTCACCCCAGTGCGGGAAGGCACCAGCCAGATTTGCAAAAAATGCACCGTCTCGGTGGGCGAATGATTGGATTCGCTATGTTCAATGCCGGTCCCCGCCGAAATCCGTTGCACGTCGCCCGCCTGCATCACAGCTTTGTGCCCCATGCTGTCTTGATGTTCGAGCGCGCCGCTGACGATGTAACTGATGATTTCAAAGTCTTGGTGCGGATGCTTCCCAAACCCTTGGCCGCCTTGCACCCGATCCTCGTTGATCACGCGCAAGCTCCGGTAACCCATGTGCTGCGGATCGTGGTAGTTCGCAAATGAAAACGTGTGATAACTGTCCAGCCAGCCGTGTTCGGTATGGCCGCGTTGGGAGGATTTTCGCATCATCATCATTGCGTCTCTAAAGAAAGAGTAGCAGCAATGCGCCCGGATACACTCAGCCGAGAGGTTGATTTTTCACTACGACCAAGTACTAGCTTCCGCCGTTGCCCTGCTCAAGAGGTCGGCGGACGCTCCAAGCGAAATTCGCAACACGGAGCCGGGCGTTCCGCAAGAAGCGCCCGGCTTTTTGTCTCCTAACCGTATGCCGGAGCTGGCCAGTAGACCATATTTACCGGCGAGACTTACCTGTCTTTGCGACTACGCTACGAATTTCACTCGCCAGCTCTTGGCTCTTTTTAAGGAGATCCAAAACATCACGCCAGTTTTGGCGATGTCGCTGCCACATCTCTGGACCGACAACCGAAGCAAAGTCAATTTTTGTGGGTTTGCGCCAAACCTCATAAGCTTGAAGGCGCGCTATGCGCTCTTGGAGATTGGGAACATCGCGCGTTTTGGGAGACAATCTCGCAGAACCTTCCATCCACGTTCGCCAATGAGACTTACCCTTGGATTGGTTGCACTTGCCACAACTGGGAACAAGATTTCCAATTTCTGTAATGTAGCCGGTCGGTTCTTGATTGCTAATGATTGGACGCAAGTGATCCCATTCTGTGGCCTTATCCCCACAGTAAGCACAGCGAATGTCATTAGAACTAATTTGCAAGATGCGTAGTGCCTCAAGTTCTTCAGCTTCCGTGGGCTCGATCACCGGAATAATTGCAGTGATAAAAGCGTTCGTAATACTGGAAGAGCGACCATTCACACTCATTGGAGACGGCAACTGACAATATCGAATTCGCTTCATATGTGTTATTGCGTCTGGTCCAACCGCAGAAGGCAATGGCCGAAGTCCACGATGCGTTGGCCGGGGACTGGCAGATATTGCTTTGGGATTTGATAGAGCCGGTTGCGTCCTTTCACCACCAAACCCGCCTGCCGCATCTTGGCAAGGTGCTGGGTGACCAGATTGGGGCTGCTCCCGATGCGCTCGGCGATCTCGAAGACCGCGAGTTGTTCGCCTAAGCTCAATTCACTCATGATCTGCCAACGGGTGAGGGTGCCGGCGGCATAGATGACGGCTTTTATGTCGGGCCGGAGTTGTGCCGGAATGGGCTGGGAACCACTGGAATCGGTGTTCATGCCGCAAAACATGCCCGAAATGCGGTAAATAAGCAAGAAAACTACAGCCGAGACACATTTGCAACAATACGACGCACGCTGAACACAATAGGATGTCTGCTGGTAATATTAGGCTCTTTGCTAACAACAATTAGAATGCCGCTGAAAATAAACGGAACTGCGCTGAACATAATGCAATTCGTTCTGACAATAAACGATACCGCGCTGTCAACAACTGAAATGGCACTTTTAATAATCCGAAGCTTGATGACAACAATCGGTAGCGTGCTGACAACAAGCGGAAGCCCGCTGTTTAAGTTGCGGAAGCCGTTCAACGCCGTGCGCGAGTCTTTGGACTGTTGTTCTGCTCAAGAAAGTCGGCAAGAACCTCGCGCTATGCACTTGACATGACATTGGTTTGGTTGTGTATTCACAACCCGTGAAACGTCTTTTAAAACAGGTAAGAACGTTTTTAGGGGATGGTGATAGATTACTGTGTTTGTTTTCAGTCCTGCTCCTGACAAACGTAACGTCCACCCTCGCGCAAGAGGTTACTTGTGTCTTCATTGCACCACCCAAGCCGCTGACCGCCGGTAACCAGGGCAGTCTTTGGCTCTATTGCATGAACAACTCGTCGAATGAAGTTAAACGAACCTTTGAGCCGACTCTCAGTTGCATGTTGACCGCAAAATCCGGCGCGTCTGAAACGGTTCTTTTAAAGAAGAAAAACAGTGAGATTGAGCAAGCAATTGCGCCCGGCAGCTTTGTCAAAGAAGAATACCTGCTGGATATTCCTTCAACAAGTAACGGTCAAGTCACGTTGACGATAAGCAACTATGCTCCGGTCGTAACCCTTGTGGAACAAGCTTCTGCCGAGGCCCCCACGGCGACACATCCGGCGCAAGTGTCACATTTAACCAATCCGTCTCCTGGTTCTGAATTAAAGGAATATTTTGATGAGCACCTCTCCTTCTACGAACCGAATTATTTCATTCTCGGCACATATCCCGCCGCGGAATTTCAGTTGAGCTTAAAATACAAGCTCCTCAACTTTAAGGACGACTGGAATCCTTTTACTCATTTCTATTTTGCCTATACGCAGACCTCTTTTTGGGATGTCCTATCCCACGATCCATCCTTCTACGATACAAGTTACAAACCATCAGTGTTTTTTTATTACCCGGTCGTTCTTAACAAACAATTCTTCAAACTTGATTTGCAGACCGGTGTCGAACATGAATCCAATGGCGATGGCGGATTTATGGAGCGGAGCTTGTATACGGCATATCTGCAACCCAAAGCCATTTTTGCACTGCCGCATAATTTACAGTTATCCTTTCAACCGCGCACTTGGGTTTACTTCGGTGTGAGTGATAACAACGCGGACATTGCCGACTATCGCGGCTACGCTGATCTGCTCACCGCCTTGACGTGGATAAATCCAAATTGTGGAGAAAAGATCCAGTTTGCAACAAAACTTCGAATTGGCGATGAAGGATCGCATGTTGGCCTGCAATTCGTTTTTAGATTTAACCTAGCCGGCGTGCCTATTTTGCAGAAATTCAACCCATCAATTCAAGTTCAATACTTTACAGGCTACGGCCAAAACTTACGTCAATACGACCAAGCCAGTCATGCCCTGCGCGCCGGTCTTTGTCTCTGGTATTGACCACGTGGTGTGTGCAGGCCGAAAAAATATTTGTTGACTTACCTGGATAGGATGATAAAACCCAACCATCTAGTTTGTTTTTATGCAAGAGCGAGCCAAACGAACACGTCAGCAAATTCTCACCGCCGCGGCTGTGGAGTTTTCCCAGAAGGGATTGCACGGCGCGCGGGTGGATGAGATTGCGAAGCGGGCGCGCGTCAACAAGGAGCGGATCTACGCTTACTTTGGGGACAAGGAGCAATTGTTCCGCGAGACGCTCCACACCGCAATTGCGGAGATCATCGCCGAGGAAAATCAATTACTGGATCAATTGGCCAGTGATCCGACGCGCATGACCGAGGCCATGTTAGAGCATTACTTGGGCTTTCTTGAACGGCACCCCGATTTTTGGCGGTTACTGGCGTGGGAAAATCTCAGCGGCGGCGGCGAGGCGGAGGCGCTGGGCAGCATCCGCAACGAAACTTTCGAAGCGATGCGCCAGCTTTACCAGCAACGCCAGAAGCTGGGGATTTTCCAGAAGAAGCTTTCCTTTGAAGCGTACATGTTCACGTTGTCGGCGATCTCGTTTTTTATGTTTTCAAACCGTCTGACGATGCAACGCACGTTGCAGCTCGATCTGTCAACCCCCGCCGCCCGCAAGCAACTCATGACTGAAGTCACCGAGCTGATCCGGCACGGCCAAATTCCGTAACTCAACCAGGAGAAACCAAAATGCAAACCGTACCCAAAACAATCAATAGTGTAGAAGAACTCGATGAGCTGCTGAGCCGGCCATCGGAATCACTGATCGCCTTCATGAAACGCCTGACCGGCGACATCATGATCCTCGGTGCTGGCGGCAAAGTCGGCCCGACAATGGCGCTGACCGCCAAGCGCGCCGTGGACGCCGCCGGCGTGAAAAAGAAAATCATTGCCGTGGATTTGCTGCCGCTCCCCGCGCTCAAAGCCAAGGGCATCGAAACCATCTCTTGCAACATGCTCGACCTCGATGCGGTCAGCAAGTTGCCGCAGGTCGAAAACATCATTTACATGGTCGGCCGCAAATTCGGCTCGACCGGCAGCGAGTCCATGACTTGGGCAATCAACGTCATCGTCCCCTACCACGTCGCGCGGACGTTCACGAAATCGCGCATCGCCGCGTTCTCGACCGGCTGCGTCTATCCAATCATGGACATCAAGACCGGCGGCGCCACCGAAGCCACCCCGGCCGAACCGATTGGCGAATACGCGCAATCGAGCCTCGGCCGCGAACGCATGTTTGACTACTTTTCCGACACCCAAAAGGAGCGCGTCGTCCAAGTGCGCTTGAACTACGCGGTTGAGTTGCGCTACGGCGTGCTCTACGACATCGCCAGCAAAGTCTGGGCGGGCGAGCCGGTTGATGTCACCACCGGTTACGCCAACGTGATCTGGCAGGGCGATGCTTGCAACCAGATCATCCAAAGTCTGGAGCTGGCCTCCACACCGGCGCGCATCCTCAATGTGACCGGTCCCGAAACCTTCTCGATCCGCGAAGTGGCCAATACGTTTGGCAAGCTGCTCGGCAAAACCGCGGTCATCAGCGGCCAGGAAAACGGCCTCGGCTACCTCAACAACTCACGGCAAGCCAACCAGCTCTTCGGCAACCCGACTGTGCCGCTTGGCCAGGTGATCGAATGGATTGCCCAGTGGGTCAAAAAAGGCGGCGCCAATCTCGGCAAGGCCACGCACTTTGAAACGCAAAACGGCAAATATTAAAATCGGCATCGTCGGGACCGGCTTTGCCGGGAAGTTCCACGTCGAATGTCTGCACCGGATTTACGGCGCAACCGTGACCATTGCGGGTGTCACGTCGTTGCGCCGTGAAAGCCGGGAAGCGTTTGGCCGGCAACACGGCATTCCGGTGTTCGACAACGTCGAGGCGATGTTGCCGGCGGTGGATGTCGTGGATGTCTGCTCGCCGCCGTACGCGCACGAAGACGGCATCCTCGCCGCCGCCGCCGCCGGTAAGGCCATCATTTGCGAGAAGCCGCTGACCGGCTGCTTCGGGCCAGCCGACGCCGACGAAAAGTATCGTGGCGACAAGGATTCAAAGAAGAAGATGCTCGCCGAATCCGTCGCACGGATGCAGCGGATTGCGGCCGCAGTGCGCAAGCACAAGGTTCTCTTCGGCTACGCCGAAAACTTCGTGTACGCGCCGAGTTTGCAGAAGGAACGCGAGATCATCGAGAAATCCGGTGCGCAAATTCTGCGGATGACCGGTGAGGAATCACACAATGGCTCAGCGTCACCGGTGTACGGCATCTGGCGGTTTGCCGGCGGCGGCTCGTTGATCGGCAAAGGCTGTCATCCGCTGGGCGGGATGCTGTATTTGAAACGCATCGAAGGTCTCGCGCGGAATGGCCAGCCGATTCGACCGGTCCGCGTCAGTGCGCGAACGCATCAGCTCACGCGGTTGCCGGCGTTTCGCGACACGAAATTGATTCGCACGGATTACCACGACATTGAAGATTATGGATTCATGCACGTGACGTTTGCGGACGGCACGGTGGCTGATGTGTTGACAAGCGAAGTGGTGCTCGGCGGCATTTATGATTACGTCGAGGTGTTCGCCAACAATCACCGGACGCGGTGCCGGATCAGCCCGACCGGGATCGTGGACGCGTACAATCCGCGCGGCGAGCAGTTCAAGGACATTTACCTGATCGAAAAGGCGAGCACGAAGGAAGGTTGGTCACCGGCTGCAGCGGACGAGAATTTCAGTATGGGCTATCAGGCGGAAATTCAGGACTTCATCACTTGCGCGGCAACCGGGGCGCAACCGCAGTCGGACCTCGACCTGGCGCTGGACACAACGGCTGCTATTTACGCGGCATATTTATCGGACGAAAACAAAGGCATTGAAACGGAGATTCCACAACTATGAAGATTGGCATTATTGGATTGGGACATTTGCATCCACGGTCGTACATGGCGCACTTTCAGGCGATCCCGGGCGCGGAAGTCGTCGCGGTTGCCGAGGCTGACGCCGGCTTGCGCGAAGCGTTCTGTAAGGATTTCAAACTCCAAGGCTTCGCAACGGTCGCCGAGCTATTAAAAGCGGTGAAACTCGATGTCGCGGCGATCTTTCTGCCGCACGTTGACTGTCCGGCGGCGGCGGCACAGTGCGCGGCGCGCGGAGTTCATTTGATGGTTGAAAAGCCAATGGCGGCCAGCGCGGCCGGTGCGGCGGAGATTGTGAAATCGGCCAAGAAGGCCAACGTGAAGCTGACCACCGGTTACGCGTGGCGGTTGCATCCGGTGGCGAGTGAATTCAAAAAGATCATTCAAAGCGGCACCATTGGCGACATCGTCGGCGCGGAAGGCCGGTGCGCAGCAGGCAAGTTGAACCGGTACATCGAAGGCCATTCGCCGTGGATGTTGCAAAAGGCGTTGTCCGGCGGCGGCCCGATGTACAACCTCGGCGTCCACTGGATTGATTTGTTCCGGTGGTTCCTCGAAGATGAAGTTGCCGAGGTATCTGGTCGCAACGTGAAGGTCAACACCCAGTATGACATTGAGGATAATTCATTCGCGCACCTAAAATTTTCCAAGGGCACGGTCGTGGCACTCGACATCAGTTATACAGTGCCGGATGCGTTCCCGTACGGGCGCGACCTGTATCTGTCAGCGCGCGGTACACGCGGCGTGATTTCGTGGGCCCCGGCCTTTGAAGGCCAACGCGACGTGTTGTTTATTTGCCGGGACAAAGCGGAGTCCAAAGAGTATAACCTGCCGCCGACGGCCGGGTATGCCGGCGGGATGGGCCGCGAGTATGTGCGGACGTTCCTTGACGCCGTCGCCAACAACAAGTCGTTGCCGGTGACCGGCGAGGACGGCGTGGCGGCGTTGCGGGTGGTGGAAGCGATTTACAAAGCGGATGCGGAAAAACGTTGGGTTGGAGTGAAAAACTAATGAGCAAAAAAATTAAATGGATCGTGACCGATTACATCGAGGACAACCTCGATTGGGAAGCCGCCGAGATGAAGAAGGCCGGCATTGAGTTCGCCGCCTTCCAACTCAAATTCAAACCCGAAGACGAAGTCGTCGCACAACTCAAAGACGCCGACGCTATCCTCGTCAACATGGTTAAGTTCACGGATTCGCTCATCGCCAAGTTGCCGAAGATGAAGCTGCTGATCCGGCACGGCATCGGCTACGACAATGTGGACGTCGCTGCCTGCACCAAGCACGGTGTCCAATTCGCCTACCAGCCCGACTATTGCGTCGAAGACGTGGCCGAGCATGCCATCGCATTGATCATGGCCTGTGGCCGCAAAGTGGTCTGGAGTCGAAAAACGCTCGACAAATCCAGCGCGAATCAGCAATGGGATTTCACCGGTTTGTTCCCGCTGCGCCGCATGGCCGGTAAGACGCTCGGCGTTGTCGGTTGCGGACGTATCGGCAGCCGGGTCGTGCAGAAGATGTCGGCCTTTGGATTCAAGATCATCGGCTGCGATCCGCTCTTGAGCGCGGCCCGTCAGAAAGCGCTGGGCATTCAATTTGTGGACAAGGAAACTTTGTTCCGCTCCGCGGATTACGTCACACTGCACACACCGCTTGGACAGGAAACACGGAATCTGGTCAACGCCCAGACGCTGGCTTTGATGAAGCCAACCGCTTACCTGATCAACACCTCCCGCGGCCCGATGGTGGACGAAGAGGCGCTCGCGGTGGCATTGAAGAAGAAACAGATTGCCGGCGCAGCAATTGACGTGTTTGCCGTCGAGCCACCGCCGATCGCACATCCGTTTTTTGGTTTGGATAACATCATTCTCACCCCGCACATCGGCTGGGCGTCGGATGAAGCTGGCCAGGAAATCCGGCAGAGCATCGTCAACGATGTGCTCGCCTTCGCCGCCGGCAAGCCCGCGCGGTGCGTCGTTAACAAGGAAGTCTTGAAACCATGAAAATCGCAAATGTAAAAGCTCCGTTACCGGGACCAAAGGGCAAAGTACTGCTCGACCGCTGGCATCAATTCGAAGCCGATGTCGTCGGCTTCCAAGCGCCGGTCGTCTGGGATCATGCCCAAGGCTGCGTCGTCACCGACGTGGACGGCAATAAATACCTCGATTGGACCTGCGGCGTGCTCGTCACCAATGTCGGCCATTGCCACCCGCATCTGGTCGCGGCGATTCAAAAGGCGGCCGGCCGATTACTGAACAACTACGAATGCGCCAACGTCGAGCGCATCGAAGCCGCGGAACGCCTCATCAAGGCGTTGCCGAAACATTTGAACCGATGCTTCTTTCTCTCGACTGGCAGCGAAGCGACCGAAGGCGCGTCCCGGTTGATGAAGCGCAAGACCGGCAAGTTCGAAATCATCTCGTTTCAGGGCGGCTTCCATGGCCGCACCTACGCTTCCGCATCGATGGGCGGCATGGCCAGCCCGAAAAAAGGCTATGGCCCAAGCGTGCCCGGCATGATCCGCGTGCCATATCCGAATCCCTACCGTGATCCGAACGGCTGGTGCAACGACGGACCGGAGTTCAAACGCTATTTTGATTTCGTGGAAGAAATCATTGCGGCGAACAGCACCGGCAGTCTGGCCGGTTGCATCGTCGAGCCGTACGAAGGCGCGGCCGGCTTCATCTTCCCGCCGAAAGGTTGGCTGAAGAAACTTGAACAATGGGTGCACGCCAAAGGCTTGCTCCTCACCGTGGACGAAGTGCAGGCCTCCTATGGCCGCACCGGCAAGATGTGGGCCATCGACCACGAAGACATCAAGCCCGACATCCTCACCATCGGCAAGGCCATCGGTTGCGGCGCGCCGGTCTCGGCAGTCGCGGCCACGGCGGAAGTTTTCTCCTGTTTGTCAAAAGGCGAGATGTCCAGCACGCTCGGCGGTAACCCCGTCGCCAGCGCCGCGGTTTGCGCCGTGCTCGACATTTACGAGCGCGAGCCATTGGTCGCCAATTCGGCCAAGATGGGCGCGTACATGCTCAAGCAGTTGCAGGCCATGGCGCCCAGTTGCCAGTATCTCGGCGACGTGCGCGGCATGGGCTTGATCATCGGCTTGGAGTTCGTGAAAGACAAAAAGACGAAGGTGCCGGCGCCGGAGTTGATCAAGCCGCTCATCGTCGATTGCGCCAATCACGGTTTGCTCATCGGTTCGGTCGGGATGTACGGCAACGTCATCCGCGTTGCCCCGCCGCTGGGCATCACGCAAGCCGAAGCCGACGAAAGTCTCGAAATCATGGCCGGCGCGTTACAGCGCCTGAAACTCTGACATGCAAACCACCATTGCCAAGTTCCTGCCGGACACGCAGAAGTTCCTTTGCGACTTGATCCGGTTTGAGTCCACGCCCGGTAACGAGCACGCGGTGATGTTGTTTTGCGAAAAAGAATTCGCCAAGCTCGGCGTCACCGTCGAACGGGTTCCGCTCTCCGATGCGATCAAGAACGATCCCGATTACTCCACGCCGGTCCCGGACATCAAATACGATGGCCGGTTCAACCTGCGCCTGATCCGCAAAGGCAAAGGCGGTGGCCGCAAATTGTTGTTCAACGCTCACTCCGATGTTGTCCCGGCTTCCGAAGGGCAGCCGGAGGCTTACCGGCCACGCGTTGAAAACGGCATCGTCTTCGGGCGTGGCGCGTGCGACGACAAGGGGCAAGTCGCCCTGCTCTATTTGTTTTTCAAAACGCTGGCCGCGCAAAAAGTGCAACTGGCTGGCGACATCGTCGCGCACCTCGTTGTTGAAGAGGAAAATGGCGGCAACGGTTCGCTCGCGATGGCGCGGACCGGCGAAAAAGGCGACGGCTGCGTTGTGCTCGAAGCGACCGAAGGCAAGCTGTTCACCTCGATTCGCGGCGCAGTCTGGTTCCGCATCATATTTCACGGCAAGGCCGGGCACAGTGGCCAGGCCGGGCAGACCAAGAGCGCGTTGTTGATCGCCCGGGATGCGATGGCGTTGCTGGAAAAGTATCACGCCGAATTACTGGCCGGCTCGCGCGGGTTGCCGCTGTTCGATCCGTATCCGAACCCGATGCCGATCACGTTTGGCAAACTCCAAGCCGGTAACTGGCCCGCCGCGGCCCCCAGCCGCGCCGAGCTGGAAGGCGTGCTCGGACTGTTGCCGAACAAGACGAAAGAACAGGTCATCGCCGGCATGCGGCAAGCCTTGGAACCGCTCGGCGCCAGCAACTTTGAATTGAGCTTCATGTACCGGCACGACAGCAGCGTCGTGGAGCCGAATCATGCCCTGCCGCAGACGTTGCTCGCGGCCGCAGGCAAGGCCGGTCACCCGATTACGGTCAGCGCAATGACCGCCTCGTGCGACGCGTGGTTCTACAACAACCAGCTCGGCATCCCGACAGTTGTGTACGGTGCCGGCACGCTGAAGGTCGCGCATTCGAAAGACGAACAAATCGCCATGCAGGACATCGCCAATGCGGCGGAAGTCCTGATCACTTTTACCCAGGAGTATTGCAATGCTAGCACTCGTTAAGACCCAAAAAGGCAAAGGCTTCATCGAACTCCGCGACGTGCCGGTGCCGAAACCGAAGGCTGGCGAAGTCCTGATCGACATCGCCGTGTGCGGCATTTGCGGCACCGACATCCACGTCAAACATGACGAGTTCCCCTACTGGCCGCCGGTCATCCTCGGTCACGAGTTCGCCGGCACGGTCATCGAACTCGGCCCCGACTGCCGCACGGCCAAAGTCGGCAACCGCGTCGTGGCGGAACCGCACACAAAGGCGTGCGGCGACTGTTATCTCTGCCGCACCGGCAACATCCAGATTTGCCCGAACAAACGCTCGCCCGGCTGGGGCATTGACGGCGCGATGACAAAGTACATCTGCTATCCCGAACGCCTCCTGCACCGGATTCCCGACCACATGACGTTTGATCAAGCCGCGATGGTCGAGCCGACTGGCAATGTCGTTGCCGATGTGATTGAACGCGCCCGGATCATGCCGGGTGATTTCGCGGTGGTCATCGGCCCGGGCCCGATTGGGTTGCTGGCCGCCATGGCCGCCCGTGCGGCTGGTGCGCGCGAAGTGGCAATCATCGGCACGCCCGGTGACTTGAGTCTGCGGTTGGCGAAAGCCAAGGAGCTCGGCTTCACGAAGCTGATCAATATCGCCGAGACAAACGCCGTCGAGGCGGTCATGGAAATGACTGGCGGCCTCGGCGCGGACATGGTCATTGAATGCAGCGGCTCGCCGCGCGCGATTCCCGGCACGATTGATCTGGTCCGCAAGATGGGCAAGATTTGCGTGATTGGTTTGACCGGCAACAAGACGGTTGAAATCCCGTGGGACAAGTTCTGCTTCAAGGTCGTGGATGTCATCTTCAATCTCTCGACCACTTACACCTGCTGGGATCGCAGCATCAGCCTGATCGCCAGCGGCCTCATCCCGGCGGAGAAACTGATCACCCATCGCGCGCCGCTCAAGGACTGGGAGCGCGTGTTCAACGACCTCGAACAACTCAAGGGCCTCAAAGCCCTGCTGATTCCTTAAAGGATTATTATGGCAAAGACACTCGGCTTCGGAATTCTCGGCGCGGGCTTGATCGCCCCGTTTCACGCCAAATCGGTCATCAACTCCAAGGGCGGCAAGCTCATCGCTTTTTGCGACATGAGCAAAGAGCGCGTGGACAAAATCGCCGGCGAGTACAAGGTCAAGGCCTACTACACGCTCGCCGAAATGCTCAAAGACCCCGCCATTGACGTCGTCAACGTCTGCCTGCCGAATCACCTCCATTACGAGGCCGTGCTGCAATGCGCCGCCGCCGGCAAGCATGTGCTCACCGAAAAACCACCGGCCATGACCTTGCGCGAGACCGACGAGATGATCGCCGCCTGCAAGAAAGCCAAGGTGAAATTCGGCTGCACCGTCCAATGCCGGATCCGCAAAGCGATTCAAGCCGTCAAACAGGCCGTCGACTCCGGCCGGTTCGGCAAACTGCTGCACGCCGACGCCTACATGAAATGGTTCCGCAGCAGCGAGTACTACCACAGCGACGCGTGGCGCAGCTCCCGCAAGTCAGGCGCCGGCGTCACCGTCCAACACGCCTTCCATTACATTGACCTCCTCCAATACCTCATGGGTCCCGGCAAAGCCGTCGAAGCGCGGATGACCAACCTCGCCCACCCCTCCGTCAATCTGGAAGACACCCTCCTCGCCTTCGTCAAGTTCGCCAATGGCGCCCAAGGCGTTGTCGAAGCCTCCACCGCGTTATGGCCCGGCACCGACATCCGCATCGAGATCAACGGCACCGACGGCACCGCCATCGTGACCGGCGAAAAGATCACCACCTGGAAATTCCGTGACGAACGTCCCGAGGACGCCGCCATCCGCCAAATCGGCAGCGCCGCGCAAGCCACCGGGGCCGGCGGCGCCGCAGACTTCGGCTTCCTCGACCACCAAGTCGTCATCCAAGACATGATTGACGCCGTGAACGAGAACCGCGAAGTCGTCATCCCCGTCGCCGCTGTCCGGCCCACGCTGGAAATCGTGCTGGCCATGTACCACTCCGCCGCCCGCAACGCGCCCGTGGCATTGCCGGTGCAGGACGACGACAAGATCTGGGAAATGCGCGCCAGCTAGTCACCAGCAGACAATTAAAAGCAGAAGGCCGCGCCCACCAGCGCGGCCTTTCTGTCCCCTTTGTCATCTTGAGCCTGTCGAGAGCCGAGTCAGACGAGACGCCGCTGTCGTGTGCGGCAACATCTCGCCGCTTTGCCCCACCGCCAATGCCCGGTGACAGACGCCGGGCGCTTTTGGTAATTTAGCGGCGCATGGATTGCCGGGAACGTCTACCGGGCGAACCGACTGATCCCGCCGTTACGAGCGCGGCGGTGACGCGGAAATTGATCGCAATGCTCCTCAAACGGTTGCCGGCGGCCTATCGCAAACGGTCGGAGATATCGGTGACGGTGCTGAGCGCGCATTTGCAGTCCTTGCAAATGCTGGAGCGCGAACTGTGTCGCAATGCCGCCGAACCGGTCTGTGTCCGCCGCGCCCGGCAATACATCGCCGCGCATCTCATCGAATCGCTCACCGCCGAGATGGTGGCCGAGCACGTGAATTTGTGTCCACAACAATTCCGCAAGCGCTTCAAGCGCGCGACCGGACAAACCTTTCGCCTGTATCTGACCCTCCGCCGCTTGGAACGCGCGAAAGAGTTGCTCGCAACCACCGACCGCACTGTGCTGGCTGTGTTATTGGATGCCGGCTTCCAATCCGAGCCGACCTTCTACCGCGTCTTCCGCCACCACACCGGCCAGTCGCCGACGGATTATCGGGAATAGCTTCGCTGACACAAGGCTTGTCGAACGACTGTCGGCAAACTACACTCCCTCCCGTCATGTTAGGCATGAAACTCCATCCGCGCATCACGGCCGTCAAACCGGAAGCGGACTACCGGTTGCGGCTGACGTTTGACAACGGTGAGGTGCGGGTCTTCGACATGACGCCGTTTCTGGATACCGGCATTTTCCGCGAACTGCGCGACCGGGCGGCGTTCAACTCTGTTCGCCCGTATCTGGGCAGTGTCCAGTGGGAGAACGAAGCGGATTTGTGTCCCGATATGCTTTATGAAGAAAGCCTACCGGAACGACAAGCGGCCATGGTGGCCGAGACACCGGCAAAGTATGCCGTGAAGAAAAAGCGGTAGGGAAGACGCCTCACCGAACGCGCCAACAAAATCGGCGCTAGTCCCACTTTTTACCGCGCTTCGTTAAAATTACGCCTTAGTTACAACAACAAAGCGCATTCCTCGTTTATTACACCAACTTTTGGCAGCTTCATGCTTGCGAATAGTGTCAGGATTCTGGAGATACTGGCCACCTTTGATTTCGTGGAGTTCCTTGCCGGTATCTGTCCGTTCGATCAGAAAGTCGGGATGGTAGCCGCGGACGTTACCGGCTTCGGTGACATACTGAATGGCGATGCCGTGGTTTTTCGTCCACTTTGCGACCATCTTGTCACGGTCCAGCCGCTTCATGTATTCCATTTCCCACGATGAATCATAGCGTTCGACGGAGTACGCGCTTTTCTTCGGGTTTTCAAAATCACCGCGTTCAAAGCCTGCCATATTATGACTCCTTCCGGTATTTCACGATGCTTGCCACCAATCCCGGCATCGTCTTGAAATTGGTCGCCATCCGTAGTCGTCGGTGCAATGCGTGCCGCAGTTCTTCCCCCGTGGCCGCACCGACGGTCTTACCGTCCAGCATTCGCTTGCTGACGTGGTTCATCAAAACGCCGTAGAGATAGCCAAGTTCGTGTGTGCCGATTCCTTCTTCAGCAAGCAAGTCGGAGGCGATGTCGCGCACGCTGTTCTTCAGCAACTCAGCCAATTGTGCCGGGTCGGTAGTCTCGCCAACGGCTTTGCCGACCCGATAGATTGCCGGTGGGTCATGGATTTCGCGGAACTTCGAGCCGTCGAGCGTTAACGCCTCGACGCTCTTGATTTCCACTTTCGTGATCTCGGTTTCGGTTTCGTAGTGAAACGAATCGAGAATTTGCTGCCATTTGGGGTAGTCGCCGACTTTCACTTCGATATTCTTCAAGTCATCGCCGAAATCGGCTTTCTCGTCCTGCGCCGGTTGCGGAATCTCGATGAGCAATTCCGGCTTCGCCACGAACTGTTGCTTTCGCTTCGGCGGCAAGTCTTCCTCGATGCCGAACAAGTTCCCTTGGTCAATCCCTGTCTTGATTTTCGCCCCGACCATTTCCCAAAGCCAGCCGTGCTTGAGTTTCTCGTGATCAACGATGGCGCAAATCTCCTGCGCGTCCTCGCCGCGCATATTCAAGCGCAGCCCGCGACCGACCACCTGCTGCCCGTACACACGCGAGGAAAACTTTCGCAGCAACAAAATCACGGATACCGGCGGCACGTCCCAACCTTCGCGCAGCATCAAGACGCTCACCACGGCTTCATACTCGCTGCCCGGCTTGCCCAACATCCGCGCTTCTTTGCGTTCGGATTCTTCCGACTCTTCCGTGACCAACAGCGTCTTGATGCCAAACTCTTTCGCCAGAATGTCGCGCGCTTGCTCGGCATCCTTGATCGTGATGGCGACGACAAAGAGAATCGGCTTGTAGCTGTCGCCTGCCAAAATCTTGGCCCGCCGCTGCTGTTCTTTCAAACGATCCAGCGCCACGCGGATTTGTTTCCGGCACGGATCGGGATCAGTCACCCATTGCGTGGACGACAAGCCTTTCTCGATTTTTTCAAACTCCTCATCCATTTCATCCACGGTGCGTTTCTCACCGGTCTTGGGATTGGTGTAGGTCAACTCCACGCTGGAGAGCTTGGGTTGATACACCACGACGCTTTTGATGATCGGCGGCACTTCGGCTTGCGCGTCTGTGATGCCGTACTCGAAAATCATCTTTGAATCCGGTGCCTTGCCGTCGGCGCGATCCGGTGTCGCTGTCGTATCCAAACGGAATTTGGCAAGCTCCTTCAGAGTAAACAACGTGTTATCGTATTCCGCTGCTGGTGTGTTGTGCGCCTCGTCGTTGAACACTGCAATGCGGTGCTCATTATTCATCAATACCGCCAGATTCCGCTGGCCGCTGATGTTTGACTGGTAAAGCTGCTGGATGTTGCCCAGCACGATGCCGCTATCCCGGATACCTTGTGGCCCGGCTCCCGGTTCCATCACGTGCAGGCCAAGTTCGTTCGTGAAATGCTCCATGCCGGGCGGCAGAAAACCGAAGTCCCGAAACACCTTTGCATCTTTGAAGTCATCTTCCAGCCGGTCGCGCACGATGGTGTTTGGGCACAACAACACAAACTTGTTCAAGTCGTGGCAACATTTCAGCCACGCAATAACCGCGCCGATGATCGCCGTCTTACCGCCGCCGGTGACGATGTTCAATAACGCTTCGTGCCATTGCAGAAGCTCGTAGGCATACACCGTCCGCATGACGGCTTCTTCCTGGTGCCGCCAAAGTTTGCGCGGTGCATCCTTGCGCGTCAGGTGAACCAGAAAATCATGCGTTAGCAGGCTGACCTCCGGGAATTCGCCCGACTGCCACCATGCCCGGAAATCCTGTTCGTAAGGAGCAAATGAGTAATACATCACTCCACCTCGATGGTTTGCACCACCGTCCGTTCGCCGCCCTGATCGTCCTGCACCGAACACGCGATGGTATGTTCGCCTTTTCTCGGAAACTCGTATTCCACCACTAACACCGGATGACCGGTCTTCTTGTCGCGCAGAAAGGCGTAGCCTTCGGTGGTAGTGAAACGCCCATCCCGGTAATCGAAATCCCACTGGACGTTGGCGATTACACCATCCTTGTTGAGGCTCACCGATTCCGACACGTCGAACTCGTACTTCAACCGTCCTGTGCGCCGTGGCTTGACGATGACTTCCGGCGGTTGGATGAAACTGAGCAGTTGGCCGTAGTCGGTGTGCTTGCTGACGACGTGCTCGCGGAAATCATCCGACTCCAACCGCACCAGGTTGAGCCGCACGAAATCAATCCGCTTGTTTTCGCGCGCCGCCAGTATCTCTGCCGCCTTCCGCGCTTCCGGCCCGAAATTCCAGCCGAGAATGACGCCGTGATTGGCCCGCCGCTCCTCATAGACAACCTTGGCAAACTTCGCCACGTCGTCTTTGCCAATCTGCGATTTGCGCGACGCTTCGCCGACGAATAACGGCACGCCATGTCGGACGCCGTGAATGACCGGCGACACGCTCTCCGGCCTGCCACCGAATGCACGAACGACAAAGTCACGAAAGTCCGAAGCTGGCAACTTCTCCAACTTCGGCGCTTCATACACGCCCCAATGTTCGACGGTGAAATCGGGAACGGAAAATAACGTACCGATTTTCTCCTCGACGGTCTTGGCAATCCGGTCGGCGGTAATGGCGACAGCGATGCGTGATTGATCACAGGCTATCCAGCGGCGATTCAGACGTTGAGCAACTGCCGGCGTCGTACCCCCGCCGCAGAAAATGTCGGCGACGGTATCTCCTTCGTTAGAGCTGCTTTTGATTATTCTTTCCAATAAACGATCTGGTTTTTGAGTGGGGTAACCGATTGCTTCCTTGTCTGAGTTGTTCAGCTTGTCCAGTTTCCACACATCATCAGTGGGACGACCACGTTCTAGGGAATCTTCGAGATAGACTTTCACACGGCGAGTTCCGCTATCGCGCACATCGAGCGTATACTCTCGTCCGTCTTCATCAATGTGTAGTTTCTGCTTCCGAGTCTTAAGGTATTCTTCCTTACTGTTGTAAGGTTCACAATAAGCGTCAAAAAATGCCTCGGGTGATTTGCAATAGAACAATATGGAATCATGTCTGCGCTCAAAATGATCGGATAGTTTTTTATTCCACCCAGAATAGTGCCACACAATTTCGTTCCGAAAATTCTCGACTCCAAAAATCTTGTCCATTTCCACTTTGACGTAGTGAACGGCATGGTGGTCAAGGTGCACGTAAATCGAACCCGTCGGCTTGAGCAAACGTTTCATTTCGTAGAGCCGTGCGTTGAGCCAGACGAGGTAGCCAGGCATACCACCTTCCCAGATATCAGAGAAGGAGCGGACTTCGTTTTTGTCGCCGAAGATGACGTTGTAATTGCGTCCGGAGAAGAACGGCGGGTCAATGTAGAAAAGGTCGATGCTGTTGCTCGGCAGTTGACGCATCACATGGAGGTTGTCGCCGAAGAACAGCCGGTTCGCGCCGGTCGGGAACAACTCGCGCAGCTTCGGGTCTTTCTCGTTCGCCGCCAGAAACTCCTTGTTGTGCCCGAACTGCACCCGCTGCACTTCCTGAAACGGCAGGCGAATCGTTGGGTAAGCGTGCTGGAACTTGGTGACCTTGAACTCCGCCCGGCGCGTCTCGACTTCCCAGCCGAGCGGCGCGCGGTCCACCGGCACCGCACCGAAACGGACCGGCAGTTCAAAATGTTGTTTCTGTTCTGGAATGTCAACTTCGTCGGGCGCTGGCGGCTCGATGAAATTGATCTCGGCGAGTTGCTTCGCCTTTGGATGCTCTGGCATGGGCGTCCTCTCATGCGAGATTCAGCCCTGTCAGGGGATGGCTTCCTTGAAAAGATGCGTGCCTGAAAACGAAAGGGGCGTGTCTTACTCACGCCCCACATCAGGCACTGACATGCCTTTCAAGGAACGTTTTCAGGCACGCCCTTGCGGGCGCGCCTTCAACGCCGTCCTTGAAGTGAAATTGTCAGTTTCGATGTGGACAGCAGCCGAAGCTACGCGAATTGATTGTGTGAGTTAGTTAGTGATTGTTTGCGATTTACTCTCCTTCAACACGCGGCACTGTAACCGGAACGACGGCTTGCGGCAACTCCGAAAGACTGCAAATCGGGCAGGCGCGTTTTTGAGATATGAAAGCGCGGCAGTGAGAAGATAGGCAGCGGTGGGTTCGGGTATGGTGCGCGGCGAAATGAAAGCCGCATCCCAAGCCAAAACCAAGCTTTCAGGCGATTTTGAGTCCAAACCGACCGTTTGGGAGGGTTTGGCGGTCAGTTTTGCCGATAATCTGGCTGGTGGAGGCTTTTATCCGACCAGTTCAGGCAATCTTTCGACCGATTGTTTCAATCTTCCGACCGAATGGTTCGATCTTTCGGTCGGAAGACGCTCTCTTTCGGTCGGAAGATTCAATCTTCCGACCGATTGTCTCAATCTTTCGGTCGGATCAGACAATCTTTCGGTCGATTGGTTGAATCTTTCGACCGATTGGTTCAATCTTTCGGTCGGAAGACGCTCTCTTTCGGTCGGAAGATTCAATCTTTCGGTCAGATTATTCAACCCGCCAAGCCGTTCCGGGTCTGCTCCGGCTGGGTGGGTGACCGATTCAATCTTTTCCTTTGGCCGGTTCGGGGCATTCCAACATCATCAACCCGCGCGCGGGGCTACTGCCGGTGACCGGCCATGACAATGCCCCCACCCCGGTATGGCTCCGCCGTTTATGGCGTGGCCGTTTATACCCGCGCGCAATCAGGAGCTAGAACCATGAATAAACAACTCCGCGTCCTGCTGGATTTTGTCAAAGTCCCGGACGCCGGCTTGGATGAGTACACCACGAACGTGGTCAACGGTCTGACCGGCAATCCCGCGTATCCGACGCCGCCCGTGGCGCTGACGCTGGTGCAGACACAGCAGACGGCGTTCACTGCGGCCATTGCGGCCATGGCGCAAGGCGGCACGTTGGCCACCGCCACCAAGAATAATGCCCGGGCGGATTTGGTGAATTCCTTGCGCCTGTTGGCCTTGTATGTCCAAACCAACTGCAACAACGATCTGCCGACGTTGCTCTCCAGCGGATTCCAAGCCGTGCAAGGCAGTCAGCCGCCGCACCCGTTGGACAAGCCGAGCATCAGCAGCGTGGAAAACGGCGAGACCGGCCAGTTGTTCCTCAAAGTCATGCCCGTCGCCAATGCCCATTCCTATGAAGTCCGCGTGGCCGTCAGCGGGACCGGCGGCGCGCTCGGCCCGTGGCAGAGCGCCGGCATCTTTAGCAGCACGCGCAATCTGTCGCTGACCGGGCTGACGCCCGGCACGTTGTATAGCATTGAAATCCGCGCCATTGGCGGCAGCACCGGTTACAGCTACTGGAGCGATGCCGTCAGCCATATGAGCACCTAATGCGCGGCGCTCAGCTTTCGGCTTTCGGTTGTCAGTTCGAGCCGATTGCCGATTGCTGAGAGTCGATACCCCAAGGAGCCTTTATGCCCGTCTTCAATCCGAACGAACCCCAGAACGGCGAAACCGTGGACGCCGATCTGCTTCGCAACCAACTCAACGCGCTCAATAACAAGATTGACGCTGTCCCCGCCGGTCCGCCCGGCCCACAGGGGCCGCAGGGACCACAAGGCCCGCCCGGCGGCACGAACCCGGAGACCGACCCGGTCTTTACCGCCAGTGAAGCCGCGCAGCTTGTGCCCGGCGACAAGGCGAAGCTCGATAACTCCATACAGCCGGGGAGCAATGTCAGCGCGCTCGCCAATGATGCCAAGTATCTCGTCAATCCCATGTCCACCAATACGCCGGGGGACATGGTTTATACTATGTGGTCGGACAGTTCGCCCGGTGCGGTGATGAATGCGCGGCTGCCGATTGGGACGCCCGGGCAAATTCTTGCGTCCGTGCCCGGCTGGCAGAATGGGACCGGTGTGTTTCCCGGCTGGATTGACCCCGCATCCATCACGGCCTTCTCGCCGAACGATCCCACTAAGTGGGCGGGTTCGCCGACGAATCTCAACGATGCCGTCAACCGCATGGCCGCCGCCATTGCGACATTGTTGGGGACGCCGATTCCTTAACGGATAGTCCCGAGTCCGGAGTCCTGAGTCTTGAGTCAGAGCGGAAGGGGCGCAGTCAGGACATCGGTAACACTTATGGTTCAGGACATGGGTAACACATGTTTGGTTAAGGGTTACACTATTCAGGGTTCGTTTGCCCAGCTTTCAGTCC
>Ga0316217_10000029_pt1 | contig 213974 bp, 176 predicted proteins | sample 1anoAmetaG_FD_203633 | JGI IMG/M metagenome (GOLD analysis project Ga0316217, IMG submission 203633) | Freshwater microbial communities from Trout Bog Lake, Wisconsin, USA - 1anoA | ecosystem: Environmental > Aquatic > Freshwater > Lake > Hypolimnion/Profundal zone | place: USA: Wisconsin... | reverse complement strand
TGCGAGATCCTCGAAACGGGGAACGATAGCTGGAGAATTAAGACGAGAAAAAAGGGTTAAAAACACTCGCTGGGGTGGGTCAATTTTGGACGCCTATGGTGGGTCAATTTTGCAAGCCGATTGACAAACAGCACGTTTCCTTTCAATGTGACCAATTCTAGCGTCAACCAGAACATGATCCTTGCCGCGAGCACCAACACCCCGTCGACTCCCGGCTCGTACCTGACACTGGCGTATGACGGCGGCTCTGTTTACGACAGTTATACTATTACCCAGACCTCTCAGGTCGATACGGTATTCAATAACGCGGCGGCTACGGCAACACCCACTCCCATCCCGGCGGCAGCCTGGCTGCTTGGTTCCGGTTTGATGGGAGTGCTTGGCGCTCGCAAGAAAAAAACATAACGAGTAGAATGGGGAAGCATCGACATGGTAGGGGAGGCATGGTCGAATCGATCATGCCTCTTGCTGCTTTTGGAGGGCGCTTGAGCCTCCGGCGAAGGATTCGATGCTTCGGCCCGGTAATTGGGAGCGCTTCCTTCCAAGGAGAGTGGCGCCGGCGAGGTTTAGCGCCAAATCGCCGGCCCGCTTTCGATAGAAGAATTTCCCGCTAAGTCTCGGCTTTACGCGGGAATTTGACCGAACCTGGAGTTGAAACCGAAGGTTGACTCGGTTCAGGCAAAATGAGATAGTGTAGACGGCTCTGCAATAAAACTAATGAACGATTTACCTGTTTTCCCTGGCAGCTGAGTCCGCGCCAAGGAGTGACCTGATGGCGATGAAAAAATTTACCTACATACCCATTCGGACTCAACTTGTCGTGTTGGCAGTCCTGTTGACACTCCCTGGCTTGGGAATAATCATTTACTCCGGTCTAAAGGAACGGGATTCGGACTACAAGAACGCATGCATTGAGTCCCAGAAGGTTGCCGACAACCTGTCGACGAAGATAGCGACTCTGGCTCACGATGCCGCACAACTTGGAAGCATTCTTGCTGACCAGCCAGATATTAAGAAACAAAATCACATTATGGCCCAAACCATTATTGCGGAGACTCTTAAAAAATATCCGCAATATAGCGCCATCCTGATTGCTAATGCCTCGGGAACTGTCTGGGCAACCACCTCCCCGTTGCCACCAGACACATCAATCGCCGACCGACTATACTTCAAAAAATTGCTGTTGACAGATAAAATATCTTCAGGCGAGTTTGTTATTAGCAAGACCAAACAAGCCCCGACCATTCATATCGCATGCCCCATTGTTGATAATGATAAATTCAACGGTGCAGTCATTCTGGGTTTTAACCTTGACGTTTTAAAGTCCATTATTGAAAAATCATATTTGGCTAATACCACCAACTACGTGGTAATCGATCGTAATGGAACAATAATCAGCAGAGGAAAAAGTATCGGGGCCAATGTCGGTGAGCGCATTCGCACTGTCGACCTGGAGAAAATGGAAAAAGGTCCCGACACCGGTACGTACGAATTTGTCCGCATTGATGGAGAACGTCGAATAGTCACGTACAACAAGCTACGTATTGAGGGAGAGCAGGCTCCATTTTTATATGTCAGAGCCGGGTTGTCCATTCAAGAAGCTCTGTCCAAAGCCAATTCACTCCTTTTAAAAAACGTATTAATGCTGCTCCCGTTTGTGGTCCTCTCATTTGTCATAGTTGTCATCATCGGTAAACGGTCCATCGTAGATCCCGTCAATTTATTAAAGTCGGGGGCTGAAAAAATAGCCAGCGGCAATCTTGATTTCAGAGTCTCGGACAAAATTTACGGCAGTGAACTGGGGGTTTTGGGGCGGGCATTCGATGATATGGCTCATAAACTCGCCATAAGGGAACAGGCATTGCAAGAAAGTGAGAGCAATTATCGTGATATCTTTAATATGACGCATGACGCGATATTTGTTCATGACGAGAAAACGGGGGAAATAATAGAGCTCAATAAAGCTGCCGAACAAATGTTTGGATTCACGAGGGAAGAGATCCTACATTCTGCATCGCCCGATATCAGCGCTGAAGGGGAAATTCAGCGATTCAGTGAAGTCATGAATTGGCTACAGGAATCGGCTAGGGAAAGCCCAAGAGCGTTTGAACGTATGAGTAAGAATAATAATGGCGTTTTTTTCTGGGTTGAGGTCGTGCAACTGGCATCCAGTATTGCCGGTAAAGGTCGAATACTGTCAGTCGTCAGGGATATAACAGAACGTAAAGAAATTGAGCGCGTGAAAGATGATATGTTATCCGCCGTCAGCCACGAGATGCGTACGCCGCTTACCGCGATACTTGGTTTTTTGGAATTCATCATAGAGAACCCTCTCGGAGAAGCACAAATCAGAAATTACCTTGGAACCGTATACAAAGAAGCTGACCGTCTCAATATATTGATAAGTAATTTCCTGGATATGCAACTTTTAAAGGCAAGGTTCAAAGCACAAGCGTACGAACCTCTCGATGTCAAACAGGTGCTAGAGGAGGCGGCTGCGATTTTTTCAGTTTCTGCTGCTGGCAGGAATGTAACTATTGATTTACCTGTGGCCTTGCCGTCAATATTGGGTGATGAAACATTACTGCATCAGGCCTTTGTGAATATCATTTCCAATGCTATCAAGTATTCGTCCGATTGCGGCACTATTGAAATCAGGGCAGTCGTAGACAATGGCTACGTCACCATATCAGTGCGGGATCATGGCATAGGCATACCGGAAGAATCACTGCATCGCATTTTTGATGCCTTTTACCGGGTGGATAATACTGCAGCACGACGGACTAGTGGGACCGGTATTGGTTTGGCCATCGTCAAGGAGATCATTGCTGAAATGAACGGGAAGGTTTGGGCTGAAAGTACTCTTGGCTTAGGCAGTGTTTTCTATGTTTCACTGCCGATCGCGGGTTAGCAAGAGGAACGAGGGGTCTGCTCTGGAGTGCGGCCGGGGAAGGTCGCGTAATCCAGCGGGTGAGAATCCCGCCCCGGAAGGGTGGCGGGCCACCGGGTAGCGGGTCCTTGGGGGCTGGGTGGTACCATCCAGTTTTAAGCGCAGGACAGCAAGCAGATGGGCCGTAAGCCGAAAGGACGCAGGGATTGAGCCCCGTTAAGTGACGCGCTGGGAAGGACGACGCTTTTCCAGAGTCGGAAGTCTACAAAGGAGTCACCGTTAATTGGCAAGGTGATGCCAGCTTCCCCGGGGCCGGTGACCATGGCATGTCCGACATTGTGATGGCACGGCAACCCGGAAGACCCTACTCTGCCTTGGCCGATGCTGACAGCCTGGCGGAGTCAACTCATTTGACAGAGGTAATGTTGCAAGCGTTGCACGATTCCATGACGGACGCACTCTCGACAGCGTCGGAGAAAACGTCGGAGGAAATCGTTGTGGCGTTGCAGAAGAACGGCGCGACGAACATTGCGGAGTAAGCCAAAAGTATCGGCGATGGAAAAGCCATTGACGAAAAAATGGTAATGTGGTACCGATATACTATGATGTGCGTGCCTGGTCCCCTGACCCCGGCGGCAACGGCGGGGATTGCGCAAATCGCCGCATCGGGTCGGAGGTGATTTGGTTGTTGAGCCTCCATCTGTCCTGAAGTCGCCACTTATTTTTGGACTTGTTTTGGCAACCACCATGTCCCGATCCTCTTATGGCTGCGACTCTGCCGTTTGGAACCGGGCACAACACGGGAAACCGAAAAGAGGAGAAAAAAATGCTAAATGACCTGAAAAAGAGACTGACGTACCCGGCCACGGAAATGTTCAAGAAGTTCGGTACGGTGGAAGCCCGGCACGCGGCTGCCGGCGAAACGGTGATCTTCATGATAGGCAGAGTAGAGACCTACTATGTGGCGAGCGAGGGCGACATGGTGGTGACCGGCCCCAATGGAGAGGATTACGTGGTGGGAAGTGCGAAGTTTAGGAGGCTTTACGAAGAGACCGACAAGCCAGGGACGTACGCGGCGAAAGGCGTTGTAAAGGCGGTCCAGGTGCCGGCCGGTGCCCCGTTTCATCTCAGGACTCCCTGGGGAGAACAGCATCTGGTGCAGGCAGGCGACTACATCGCTACCTCGCAGACTGAGAACTTCGATCCCGAGAAGTGCTTCCGAATCAGGAAAAGCGTATTTGAGACGACGTACCGCAAATTCTGAACTTTACTGGTGTCCCCTCTGGTGCACCCCTGGAGTCATGAACAGCAGGAAGGCGGGGCGAAGGTTCCTGTAAAGGGTCCTCCGGGTGTCCTGAGCCGATGCGGGCCAAGGCCGCCGGGCAACTCTGCCCGGCAGCTTCCCGCTCCTGTCTCTCCATGACGGCGGTCTGCGCCAGAGCTTCAGCCGCCCACCACGCAGGCTCCGTGCCGAAGGATGCTTGAAGGCGTTCCCGGCACCGACGGTGGTTTCGTGCGGCAAGGTCGGCCAAGGTGGAATGCCGGCGAGTCGATTCAAGCTGGTCAGCTACACCATCCGGCGGCTTGGGGCTTCGTTCCCCGGCAGATTCTGCCGCCGCTTTGGCCAGAACTACCAGGGGGCACGCCTGGACCTGACCCCACCGCGGCCGACCCCAGTGCTGACGTCGATAGCCGGTTCGGGTCGGGCTTTCCTTTTTCTGTTCCCAACGGTCCGGGAAATCGGCTATAGTGTCGCAAACATTCCACAATCCTGAGAGGCCGTATGACGAAAGCCGGCCTCGCAGGGGTTGTCAAGACCGCGCAGGCACCGCAAATGCCATCGCTACTCCCTCCACCGGCGCGTCGTCATCGGATACCTGCTCGGGACGGGCACTACGATCGAACATCAAACGGGTAGCATCATGGAACCGTCCGGGCTCATAACTTTGAAAATGGAACTAACCTCGGGCCGACTCGTTCTGGTGCTCGACCTTGCCGGCACCTTCGTCTTTGCGCTCAGCGGCGCCATGGCGGCGGTCAGGCGGCGACTCGACCTTTTCGGAGTGCTGGTGCTGTCCTTCGCGGCAGCTACTTTCGGCGGGATTACCCGCGACCTGCTGATAGGAGCGGTACCTCCGGCAGCGATCAGTGACTGGCGCTATCTGGCGATATCGCTCCTCGCCGGCCTGATCACCTTCTACTGGCATCCTGCCATCGATCGGCTGATGAACCTCGTCCTTATTCTCGACGCTGCCGGATTAGGGCTCTTCGCGGTCACCGGAACGCACAAGGCGCTCTCCTACGGGCTTAACCCGGTTATGGCGGCGCTGCTCGGCATGTTGACGGGGATCGGCGGAGGGATTGTGCGCGACCTCCTTTTGACCGAGATCCCGGTGGTCCTGCGAGCGGAGCTCTACGCCGTTGCCGCTTTGGCCGGTTCAGTCGTGGTGGTAGGCGGTGACATGCTGGAGCTTTCCTTCAGCACGGCGTCCATCGTGGGGGCGGCTCTCTGCTTTTGGCTCAGGTTTATGGCCATCCGCTACGATTGGCAGCTCCCGATCGCCCGCGGTTTCAAGCAGCCCGCGCGGGAAACGGCGTCTCCGCATACCAGGGAGGACGATAGTCTGAATCCCCCTTGATTCCCTTCCGAAACCCGCCGCGGCACCGCTGCCGGCACGAGCAAGTCGTCAGATCAATCCGACTCGAACGGTTTGTGCGACAGGAGTCAATAGGCAAACCGAAAATGGGAATTTCAATGGAGATTCTGTCGATGCCGAACGCCCTCGGAGAGTCCCACAGAGCAAGCAAAACCGGCTGGCTTCGGGCTGCTGTTCTCGGTGCCAATGACGGAACCATCTCGGTAGCGAGTCTGGTTGTCGGCGTCGCAGCTTCCGGCGCTCCACACGGCAGTGTCATGATAACGGGTGTGGCGGGTCTGGTCGCTGGTGCCATGGCGATGGCGGCTGGCGAGTATGTATCGGTTCAGTCTCAAGCCGACACCGAAAATGCGGACCTCGAGAAGGAAAAACGCGAACTGGCGAGGGACCCTGAGAGCGAGGTGAGGGAGCTGACCTCGATTTATGTGGGACGAGGGCTCGATGAGCCGCTGGCGCGGCTGGTCGCCGAAAAGTTTATGTCGTACGACGCCCTTGGATCTCATGCCCGTGACGAACTCGGCATATCGGAAACCCTGAAGGCGAAACCACTTCAAGCCGCCATGGCTTCTGCAATCTCCTTTGCCGTCGGAGCGGCAATTCCCCTTTCCGCTTCGTTACTGGCACCTTCGACATGGGGTGCCGAGATAACTTCCGTGACTGCTGTCGTGGCCCTGCTGCTTCTCGGGGGAACTGCGGCGTATGCCGGTGGGGCGCCGGTGGCGAAAGGCGCGTTGCGCGTCGCTTTCTGGGGAGCAGTCGCAATGGCGGTCACGGCGGGTGCCGGCAGGTTATTTGGAGCAGTGGTGTAAGCCGCGGCCGCCATGCCAAGGGAGAGCCGCCGAAATGGCGCCCGGGAGGGCGATGACGATCCAGGCACCGGTCTCCCATCTCCCGCAAGCTCAGCCGACTTTCTGGGCGAACACGGTTGCCGCCCGGCTCCGGGCGTAGCGGTGGGAGCGGGTCAGGCGAGGAGCTTTGGGCCAGGATTCCGACAAGAAGGCTTCCAGGGTGGTCTCCGCAACCAAGGTTTTCTTCGAGCCGTACTGCTCCGCCAATTCTTCCGCGGCATCGGCGACCGCATGACCGCGCGCCGTCAAGGCGGACTCGATGGCTGACGCTATGCTTCGAGTCGGGCTGTCACTGGTCATCTCAAGCATCTGCGCGCCCAAGACCGCATCGATCTTCCCAACGACCTGATGCATCGGCACCCCCGGTCCGACCTGCCGCTTCCACTCGTCGACCAGACTTGCCAGCGCCGTTAGCAGTGTAACCATGCTGTCTCCCCTCCGTATCCTGCGACCGCTGAAATCTCTGCTTCGTGACAACCGTGTAAATATATCACGAAATCGTGACAATGCACCCCCGCCGCCGGTTTTGTGCGGTTCCCGGCTGTCGTTTCCGCTTAATCTCCTGTCCCGCCTTGGGGTGACGAAAACCGCCCGGCCAGCCGCGGCCGGTGCCGGCTCGCGACAATGGATTAACCATTTATAGTCGTCCTTCCGTTAAAGGTCCTCCCCTCCTTGCCGATATAGTGGCAAGTGCGCGAAAAACCGCGCGTCCGGACCGGCGGCAAGGAGACACCTAATGGAATTCAAGCGGTACAGAAACTGGGACATTCGGTGCAAGGTGATGGCGATTCCGCTGGTCGCGCTCGTCGCCACCATGATCGGGGTTCAGTGCCTCGTCATTCCTTTCCTGGGGAGCAGGATCATGGAGAGCAGAAAGGCCGCCACCCGCAAAAGCGTCGAGGTGGCGTACGGCTTCCTGGCCGGATACGACCGGGAGGTGCAGGCGGGGCGCATGCCCCTCGCCTCCGCCCAGGCGGCCGCCGCCAACGCCGTCAGGTCCTTGCGCTACGGCGGCAAGGAGTACTTCTGGATCAACGACCTCACCCCGCGCATGGTGGTGCACCCGACGGTGCCGGCCCTGGACGGCAAGGACCTCACCGACAACAAGGATCCCAACGACAAGCACCTCTTCGTGGAGTTCGTCAGGGTCTGCCGGGACAAGGGGGCCGGCTACGTCGATTACCTCTGGCCCAAACCGGACGGGGAGCAGCCGCTGCCCAAGGTGTCCTACGTGAAGCTGTTCGCCCCCTGGGGATGGATCATAGGGAGCGGCGTCTACCTGGAGGACGTCCAGCACGAGACGGCTCTCCTCAACTGGTGGATCTACGGGGCGACCCTCCTGGTCTCGCTCCTCATGGCCGCCTTCTCCGCCTCCGTCGGACTCGGCATCACCCGCCCCCTGGGTGCGGTCATCGGGCAACTCCAGGAGATGACGGCGGGCAACGCGGACCTCACCCAGCGCATAGCGGTCTCGCGCCACGACGAATCGGGACGGCTGGCGGAGGCCTTCAACGGTTTCCTGGAAAACCTCCAGGGGGTGATCGGACACGTCCGGAAATGCTCGACCAACGTCGCCGAGGCCGCCTTCGACATCAGAAGGCGCGCCGACGAGATGACCCAGGGAGCGGAGAATGTCGCCTCGGAGGCCTCCGCGGCCGCCACCGCGGGCGAGGAGATGGCGGCGACCGCGGGTGTCATCGCCAGCAACTGCCAGATGGCCGCCGAGTCGTCCCGGACCACGCGGGCCTTCGCCAAGGACGGCGGAAGCGTGGTGCAGGCGACCATAACGGTCATGAGCCAGATCGCGCGGCAGGTGGACGCCTCGGCGACCACGGTCGCCGTCCTGGGCGAGCGCTCGGACCAGATCGGCGCCATCATCGGCACCATAGAGGATATCGCCGACCAGACCAACCTCCTGGCGCTCAACGCCGCCATAGAGGCGGCACGCGCCGGGGAGCAGGGGCGCGGCTTCGCGGTCGTGGCCGACGAGGTGCGCTCCCTTGCCGAGCGCACCACCAGGGCGACCAAGGAGATCACCGGCATGATCAAATCGATCCAGCAGGAGACACTGGACGCCGTCGATGCCATGAACCGGGGGGTGGCCGGCGTCAGGCAGGGGACCGAGGAGGCGGGGCGCTCGGGCGAGTCGCTGGGCCAGATTCTCAGCCAGGTCGACCAGGTGACCGATCAGATCAACCAGATCGCCCAGGCGGCGGGCGAGCAGACCTCCACCACCGCCGAGATCGGCTCCAACATCGACAGGATCACCCAACTGGCGGCCAACGAGTGCCGGCAGGCGTCCGGGCTCGCCGTCGCGGCCGGCGACCTGAACCGGCTGGCCGAGGAGATGATCGGCTCGGTGAACCAATTCCAGACCATCATCAAGTGGAACGACTGGATGTCGGTGCAGGTTTCCCAGTTCGACGCCGCCCACAAGAAGCTGATCGACATGATCGGCCATCTGAACCTCGCCTTCACGCGGGGGGAGGGGGAAAAGGCGATCATCGGGATCCTCACCGGCCTTGCCGCTTACTGCGTGGATCACTTTGCCCTGGAGGAGCGCCTGATGCGGGAGCAACGCTATCCGGGCTACGAACGGCACAAGCATATCCACGACACCTTCGTGCAGAAGGTGCAGGAGACCATTGTCGACTTTGAGCAGCACCGGGTGTCGCCCTCCACCATCATGGACCTTTTGAGCGATTGGCTCCTGGGGCATATCCTGAAGGTGGACAAGGAGTACAGCGCGTTCTTCCATAAAAGGGGGATCCGCTGACGGGACAACCTGCGCCGAATTGCCAAGGGGGCTGGCCGCAAAGCCGGCCCCTCTCTGTCAGGTGACCGGCTGACCCACCTGAGTGAGACCCCGCCGAAGCTGCACCCTTGCCTGCTGTCGCTCTCCTGCCCCGGCGCCTGCGGCTTGGGTTGCAGGTCCCGGCTCCCGATGCTTACTGAGGCCTTGACAGCACCCCTTAAATGGTACACAAGAGAGGAGGGTTAGCTCACAAGGCCAACCCTTTTGCTTTTTTCCCGAGCAGACGTCCAAGGATCAGGGGGAACCGGGTGAAGTCAGATTTTTTCAGGGGTGCTAGCGCCAACATTCCGATCGCCGCCAGCGTCGCGGCCTACGGCAGCGTACTGGGGGTGCTCGCCTCGCAAAAGGGGCTGAGCTGGCTCGACCTCATGTTCATGAACTCCGCCGTCTTTGCCGGCTCGGCGCAGTTCGTCATGGTCGACATGTGGAGCCACCCGTTGCCGGTTGCCGAAATGGCCCTCGCCGTACTGGTGATCAACCTGCGCTACCTGCTGATCGGCGCTTCACTGCAGCCTCTTTTCGCCGGTCGCAGCTTGCCGTGCAAAATTCTCATGATGCATCTGGTCGCCGACGAAAACTGGGCGGTCACCATGGCGGAGCAGCGCCGCGGCAGGGCGACCGTACCGTTTTTGTTCGGCGGAGGTGTCACCATCTTTTTGTCCTGGAGTTGCGGCACCCTGGCGGGCCTGCTCGGCGGCGGGTTCATCGCCCACCCCGAGGCGTACGCCCTCGATTTCGCGTTCACCGCGGTGTTCACGGCGCTGGCGGTCGGCGTATGGGGGGGTAAAAGGGACCTGCTCCCCTGGCTGGTCGCCGGAGGACTCTCCCTGCTGGCGCACCATTTCCTGCCGGGGAAGTGGTATATCGTTATCGGTGGGTTGGGGGGCGCCCTGGCGGCGATGCTGGGACCCATCGACGCGCCCGCGGCAGAGGAGGAGGTCGCCGATGTTCCCGGCTGTTGAGTCTCAGGTGCTGCTGGCGGTCGGCTTGTCCGCGGCGGTGACCTACTCGCTGAGGCTCGGCGGCCTGCTGCTCGCCTCCCGCTTCCCGCGTGCCGGAAGGTTCCGCAAAGGGATGGACGCGCTCCCCGGTGCCTTGCTGTTCTCGCTGGTGCTCCCGTCCATGGTCGCCGAGGGGTTCTGGGGGGTCGTTGCCGGAGGTTTGACGGCGCTGACCGTCGTGCGTACCCGCAACCCGCTGCTGGCCATGCTGGTCGGGATACTGGTGGTTTTCGCCGCCCGTACGGTGGGGCGCTGAAAATGAGGTCGGCCCGGTGCCCCGGGCTCTTGGCAACGAAGGTCGACACTCCCTAGGCGATCGCCTCGGCGTCCCCCACGGTGAGGGAGGTCATGCCCTCCCCCTCCTCCACCTTGGCAGGGGGAGGGACCTGCTGGCGGATGGTCACTGCTAATAAGGTTCCCTTATGCAATCGAGGCCTGGCGCCGATAAGGAGTCAGGTGGGTGTGCGGGCCGAAGGAGCCGCCCGGCAGGCATGACATACCCACGACCCATGGGATGTCGGGGATTCCGTCGCTCCCTGAGTGAGCGTGCCCTTGCTCAAGGATCCCGCCGTGACACCAAACGAATTCGGCTCAGAGACGGGTTGGCATCTGACTGAGGATAAGGGAGACCGCAATGGACGATACCAAGAAGGTGAAGAGGATACTGGTGGTGGATGACCAGGAGGTGGCGCGGAAGGTCATCTCCGGCATCATGTCCCGGCACGGTCAGGTGGACCTCGCGGAAAACGGCCAGGAGGCCGTCTCCCTTTACGTGGACGCGCTGAACGACAAATGGCCCTACGACCTCATCTGCATGGATATCTCCATGCACGGGCTGCTCAACGGGAATCAGGCGGTGAAGTGCATCCGGGCCCACGAGGAGAAGCTGGCGATCGCGAGGCCCGTGCCGGTGGTCATGATCTCTGCCCACAACAACCCCGACGAGGTCGCCAGGTCTCTGGACCTCTGCGGGGCGAACGACTACATCGTGAAGCCTTTTGACCGGGACCGCATCGACGCCGTGATCCAGCGCTACCTGTAAGGGGGGCGGCGCCGGCGGCTGCACCGCCGCCTGGCGACCCTCCCCGGCTGCGATCCCGCGCCAGCGGTGACCGGGGCGGCGCCGGCAGGCCGGCCGCCGCGCCTCCCGGGGCTCCAGGCCCCTCCGGCCCCCCAGGCCCCTCCGGCCCCCCAGGCCCCGGAGGCGACCTCGGTTTCCGTCCTTCCCGCGCAGGCTCCCGCCCACCCTCGGCCCTCGCAGAAAAGTCCGCGTCTCGCGTCAGTCTCCTAGCTTTTTGCGGCTTGCTGGGGTAACATGGGGGGCGAAGTACTCCTTTTGGTGTCATTGGCGGTTTCCTGGACGGGGCAAGGTCTCTCATGTGCGAACGATTTACCCTGGACGTCCCTTCCGAACTGCTCCTCGACACCTTCGGTCTCGCCGAGCCCCCGTGCGTCCTCCCCCGGTACAACGTCGCCCCGACCCAGCAGATCCCGGTCCTCCGCCGCTATGGTGACGGTCAGAACCACCTCGACTACCTGCAATGGGGACTGATCCCGTCCTGGGCGCAGGAGAAGTCCATCGGCAGCAAGATGATCAACGCCAGTTCGGAGACCGTGACCGAGAAGCCATCCTTCAGGCAGGCGATCCGGTATCGCCGCTGCCTGGTGCCGGCTTCCGGTTACTACCTCTGGAAGCAGGAAGGGGAAGCGAGGCAGCCGTGGTACCTGCATCTGAAGGGGAGCCGGCTGATGGTCTTCGCCGGACTCTGGGAGTCCTGGAAGTCCGCCGCGGGCGAGGTGATCGAGTCCTGCACCATACTGACCACCGCTTCAAATCGGATGGTTGCTCCGCTTCAGGACCGCATGCCGGTCGTGCTCCATTCGGACGAGTACCGGACCTGGCTGGAGCGGCATACCACCGACCCGACCAGCCTGAAGAAGATGTTCCAGGCGTACCCCGCCGACCTCATGGAGATGTGGCCGGTCTCCTCCCTGGTGAACGACTCCGGGAACGAACGCGCCGACCTGATCGAGCCGGTGGCGGTTCCCGAGGCCCCGTCGTGTCACGGCCTGGGTAGCGTGAAGTAGAAGGTCGCCCCTTTCCCCTGTTTGCTGTCAGCCCAGACCCTGCCGCCATGCTTGGTGATGATCTGCTCCACGATGGCAAGACCGACCCCCGCCCCCTCGTAATCAGCTGAGCCGTGCAGGCGTTGGAACACGTTGAATATGCTGCCGACGTACTTCACGTCGAAGCCGATGCCGTTGTCCTTTACAAAGTAGGTGTTGTCCTTCTCACTCTCCACCGATCCCACCGCGATGACCGGCTTTGCCGCCATTCTGGAAAACTTGACCGCGTTGGACAGCAGGTTCTCCAGGACCTGCGCGATCATCGACCGGTCACCCACGGCCCCGGGTAGTTCGGCGACCTTGAACTCGATGGTGCGGTTGGCGTGCTCGCCGGCCAGCCTGCCGGTAAGCTCCCTGGAGAGGGCCGTCATGTCGATGGGCTGGACGGCCAGCTCCTGCATGCTGTTGCTGGAAAAGCGCAGCAGGTCGTCGACGAGGGTGCCCATGTTCACCGCTTTCTGGGCGATGCTCTGGACCAGCCGCCTCCCCTCCTGGTTGAGGGATTCCCCGAAGTCCTCGAGCAGCACGGTTGCATAGCTGTTGATGGTGCGCAGCGGCGTGCGCAGGTCATGGGACACCGAGTAGGAGAAGGTGCGCAGGTCGTGTATGGTCGAGAGCAGCTCCTTTTCGGCTTGCCTGCGTTTGGTCAGGTCGATGGCGGCAATCCGGTATTCCTGCCCCGACGTGCTGATTGCCGCCTGGATCTGCACGAAGCGCGTCAGGTTTTCCCGGTGCACCGGCCCGCGCTGCAGTTCCAGCTCCAACGCCCCCTGCTCCCGGTGCGCCGCCACCGCCGCGAGCAACTCGCCAAAGGCGCCCCGGGCAGCGGGGACCACCAAAGCCTCGAAGCTGCGGCCGATGAGGCGGGAACGGTCCAGTTCAAGCAGAGCGGCCCCCGCAAGGTTCGCCCCCCGGATAACCCCGCCGAGGTCGAGGGTGAAGTAACCGATCGGAGCGAAGTCGTAGAGATCGGTGTACCTTTCCAACATCGCCTCCATTTCCTCATGAGAGCGATGCAGCTCCTCATTCTGAATTTCCAGTTCGACCTGGTGCACCTCCAGCTCGTGAAGGAGCCTTGGTGCGTCCTGCGCTTCGGGCGGCTGCTGCTCGCCCCTTGCCCGCTGCAGCCGCCGCTCGGCTTGGCGGCGCAGCGGGGCGGCGCTTTCTGGCTGGCTCGGAAACTTCCCCATGGCAGGATCCTCGGACCGGCGGTCCATCACGACAAATGCATCACGACAGCGGAGCCCGCGGCAGGGCGCGCAGCAGGGCCCGCAGCAGGGCCCGCAGGTCGGACCGGCTCAGCGCCGATCGTAGATGATTATACTAAGGTCATTATAGAAAAGCAATCGTGAGGAGGCTTCTGGCGCCTGGCCATCATTGGGTTGCCGGGATGTGCGGCGCATCCCCGGGGCGGCGCCGCGGGGTGATCGATGGCTGTCTGCCCCTCCTCGCCCGGCCCGGCGGCGGGTCGAACAAACCCTCTGTCAGTCCAGGCTGTACCAGGTTCGGACCGGCAAGGGGGGGAGCGGCGGGAGCACTATCACCTCAGGAGTATCCCCCACGCTTTTTTTGAGCCACAAGGAATTGACTATTGTCGTATTTTGGGCAGGGACCTGCGACAGCGGGAAATTCTCCAAGACGGGCATAGAGGTGCTCCTTGAGGATTTTGGTGCCGATTGTATCAAGGCAGGAGCAATAGCTGTACCAATTCACATAAACAATTCCTTACAGTGTCGGTGCATCTCCTGACTGCGCTCCCGGGCAAACGTCCTGGTCCATCCGGCCGTGGCGTCCTGCGGGGCGCGGCTCGTCCGAAGGCCGAAACACAAAGGAAAAGGCCAGCCTTCCGTCCTGCACGGAAAACCGGCCTTTTGCGTAAGCTTGCCGCCTGCGGTAGGCGGGAATCAAACGGATCCAACTCCCTAGGGGGCTGGGCCGCGGTCCGTAGCGGGCCTCAATGGAACGCCGCGCCGTTGATGGAGCTCAGCCCGCTGGCGCCGTTGGTGTCCCAGAAAAGGGAGCCCGCGCCGGCGACCGGGTCGATCTTGATGACCTTGCTGCCGGCAAATCCGTAGAGGGTGACGTCGTCGTTGCTGGCCAGGCCGTAGACGTTGACAAACCCGATCGGGCCGATGAAGGTCCCCGCACCGGTCGCCGGGTTCAGCCTGACCAGGCTGTCGCTCGCCAGGTTGTAGGTCGAGGTCAGGTACAACTGGCTCCCGAGGAAGGCCAGGTCCCCGCTCGATTTGTAGCTGTCGCCCGCGGAGCCGATAACGGCAGCTATCCCGGTCAGAGGGTTCACGTTGCATAAGGAGGTGTTCGCGGTATAGAGCGTGCCGTCGCGGTAAAATTCCAGGGAGGTGGTGTCGCCGACGGTCAGGGGGTTGGGCACCGGCGTGACCGCAGCAGTTGCGAGGTCGATCCGGTACAGCTGGTCGCCGGAAATCCCGAAGAGGTTCCCGGCCGGGTCGAAGGCGATGTCGTTGAGGAAAACCCCCGTGTTGCCGATCATGGTGACGGTTCTGGCCGCCATGTCGAGGGCGGCGAGCTGGTTTGCGTCATCGATGACATAAAAAATCGTCGAACTGGGGGTCGCGGTGAAGTTGACACCGGCGAGGCTGACACTGTTGAGCGTCTGGCTGCTTGCTTTGGGAAGGCAGGAATAGTCCGGTTTGGTGACGGTCACGGTATAATTGCCGTTTCGTAACCCGGCGAAGCTGTAGTTGCCGCTCGTGTTGGTGAACGCCGTCGCGGCGGCGAATCCGCCCAGCGTCACGGTGGCCCCCGGCAGGCCGGCCCCGGCCGAGGTCACCGATCCGGTGATCTTGTAGGTCGCCGCTGTGACGCTGTTGCCGTTGACCCCGTTATTCCCGGTGCCGCCTCCCGTGCTGCCGCCACCGCCGCCGCCACAGCCGGCCACCAGGCCGACCAACAGCAGAGCACACACTGAAAATGATGTCGTTTTTTCCATGGTCACTTCTCCTTTTGGTGCCGGCTGCGCGGGCCCCGGAACGGGCCCCGCCACCGGTCACCGCTTGTCCCGCGCCTGACCTCCCTCCGGCAGCCGCCCGGGCCGGTCGCCCGCCCCGGTTTCCTTGGCCTGCAGCTTCCGGAACCTCCTCCTTGGGGCGTAGCATCGCGCGAACAGGGGCATCTGATGGTGGCTTTCATGTGGGGAACTCCTCGTCAGCAAAGGGTACCTTCTGCTTGTCTGCCAGCATGAATGATACCTAATGTTGCAAGGTGGTAACCCGCTGACATCCCGTACTTTTTTCAGGGCGGGGCCATGGGCGGTGCCCGGGATGCGGTCGGATTATGAACAGTTAATGCACCGGGTTTGAACATCGGCGCCGGGAGCCCGGCGCCGGCCGGGGCGCAACCGGCCCGCAGTGCGGTGCCGGGAGCGCCGGGCCCAGCCCGGACCGGAGACCGGCTGCGCGGGAGGCGTGACCTGCGGCGGGAATCCAGTTTAGGCGAAGCACCGGAATACCGCGTCTGTCAGGAGAGCGAGAAGGTCCCGTTCCAAATACTCTTAAAGGTTCGATGGGCGTTGCCGAAAGGAATAATTCAGGCTGTGCTGCTGGCACAGAGGGCGAGGCTGCCTGCCGCCGGCCGGGATGAGACACAAATGTCGCTGCCGCATGATTCTTAACTTGTGCCCGCGATGCACGGGCGTTACAATACCAATGGACTCTCGTGGAGGGATTTATGGAACGCAGGCGATCAACAAGAATCCCTTTCAGGGCTCCTGCCTTTGTCGTGCACGACGGCGCATCCGTTCCGATTGAGACCCAGAATATAAGCAGGCACGGGATATTTCTCAAAACGCAGGGCTGCCATTGCGAGGGGGAAAAGGCCTTGGTGTCGATCTGCCTGCACGGGGGTAGGAAGACCGTGTCGATGACCTTTCCCTGCTCGGTGGCCAGGGTCTCCGACTCGGGAATCGGCTGCACGGCACCGCTGCTGGAACCTGAAACGCTTCTCTTCATGAGCAACCTCGTCCACGCCCGGAAGGTCGCCCCTGTCGAGTTCATGCAGTCCTTCTACAGCTACATGGACTGGCTCACCAGCAACTGATGCACCGGGAATATGCCCGCAGCGGGAAGCGATTGACGGCCGGACTGCGCCGCCGCAAAGGTTTAGGGAGTGCTCCGGACCGGGTAGCGGCTCTCCGGGTCGGTGCAGGGAGGAAACTATGGGCTTTGAGCAGGCAGCCGAACAGAAACCAAGGGATTTCACCACGCCGGTCACCTGTCTCATCGGCGCCTTTACCTGGTGGTTTCTCTCCGATCAGCCTTCCCCGGTCACCCTGCTGCTGGCAGGGTTTTTCCTGGGCTATCTTTTCCTGGGATACTGCCTTTTGGCGGTGCTGCTTCCCGGGCCGGATCAGGAACCCAAGAGAGAGTCGTTTACTCCCCTGCCGCAGTCCGATGCCAATCGCCCCAAGGCCCTGACACACTAACCGACCCTCCCTATTCTCCCTTGCCGGCGCTGTGACCCCGCCCCCCCGTGGTCCCCGGCGCATGTGCCGGCATGGCTAGGCAATTCCCCGAGGCTACCCGGCCCCGGCCCCTGGGCGTCCGGGGCGCCAGCGGCTGCAGCTTCTCCCCGGAAAACCCGAAAGCCGGCTTCCGGCTGCGCCCCCCACCCGTTGGAACGTTCTGATGCTACCCCTCTAATGTGCTGATTTTTCGAAAAAAAGTGTTTCGCCGGCGCGCAATGACGGCTATAATGATCAGTGTACTGATTAAATCGGCAACCGGTCCGCGACTCCTTCCCGACAGGACGGAGCTGGAGCCCGGCCCCAAACGGAGGGAGAACCATGAAATTCACAAGAGCAGCCGTCGCCGCGTGCGTCCTGGCAGGGGTGGCGGCGACCCCCGCGGCCAGTTTCGCTGCGCCCGCTCGTCCGGGTCCCTATTTTTCCGCCTTCCTCGGGGCGAGCGCCCCGCAGGAGACGAGCGTGACCATCAGCGAGTTCAACCCGGTAACGACCAAGAACGCCGGCGTGCAGTTCGACCCCGGCATCAACATCGGCGGCAGCGCCGGGTACGATTTCGGCTTCCTGCGCATAGAGGAAGAGATGTCCTACAAAAACGGCGACATCAGCAGCGTCACCGAGCAGGGCTTCAACACCAGGTACGTGAACGTGGACGGCCACCTGGGAAGCTTCGCCATGCTGACCAACGGGTTCTTCGACCTGCACAACGACAGTCCGGTCACCCCGTATCTGGGCGGCGGCATCGGCTTCGCCACCTTGAACCTGAGCACGACCCGCGGCGTCGACGCGAACCTCGGAGTGCTGAACGACCACATCTTTCAATCCGACCAGGACACCGTGTTCGCCTACCAGGCCGGCGCGGGCCTGGAGGTCGCCCTGAACCGCCGTTTCTCCCTCGACCTGGGCTACCGCCATTTCGGCACCAGCCGGGCAAGTTTCAGAAAAGACTGGCCCAATTCGACGGACCTGAAGCTGCAAAGCGACAATGCCCAGATCGGGCTCCGGATGAGGTTCTGATGGCGACGGCGGGGCAGGCGCCCGGCGGGCTGGCGGGGAAGGGAGGAGGGGGGCTATGAAAAAGGTCAGTAACGGCATGGCGGCGCTGCTCTGCGCTGCAGTCATCGGCTTGGTGCTGGGAGGGTGCGGCAGGGGAGACGGCGTCGGCGCGGAGGGGGGGAGCAACCCGTCGCAGCCCTCGACCGTGGCGCTGCAGACCGGGACCCTGGCGACCGATTCCTGGGGCTATACCGGTGCGGCGGCGGACCAGGTGGCGGCCCCCGCGGCACTGGAGGTCTCGCTCCTGGCGCATACCCTGCTGGAGGACGCCTCCCACCACGTCGTCTCCGGCGGGAGCAACGCGACTAGCGTCAGTTTTTCCAGCGACGTCACCAACCTGAGCGCGACGGCCCGGGCCTCGGCTCCGGCAAACTTCCTCTGTTACCTGGACCTCTCCCTGGGGTCGGCCGCGGCCGTGATCCCGGCGCTCTCGGTCCGCGTCGACCCCGGCGCCCTCCCGGGAACGACGCTGAACATCTACCGTTACGATGCCGTGACGGGCGCCTGGGGCTCGCAGCAGACCGCCGTCGCCGACGGCTCGGGGCAGCTGAGGTTCGCGGTCAGCCAGCTCGGGCTTTGGGGAATCTTCAGGTGATCGGGGGGGCGGCCTCCCGCCAGGGGCCGTCCGGGGAGGGGGCCGGCACGCGAAGCCTGTTGCCGCAGCTGCTGCACTCCCGGCCGCATTCGGGCAGCGCGGGGTAGCCGTAAAAGGCGCCGCCGCTCCAGGTCGCCCACTGAAAGATCCGCTCTGCCGCGCAATCGTGGCAATATTGGGGAGTCTTGTCGCCCGGTTTCTCCCGGTCTGAATCGGTCCTGGCGGCCTGCGCCGGATCGTCCTGCCTCCCTTTGGTAACGGGCCTTGCCTCGCTGTCAGGCACCCGGCCTATCCCGGCTGAGCTACCCTGTGCCCCGCGGGCGAGGTACTATTCCCCCTGCGCTGTTCCCCTGCGCTCAAAGAGGCGGTGCACCGAAAATCAGCATCCTGGGACCGTTTTTTATGTGCCGGAAGCTCCCGGGATCGCTGGCAGGGTCGACCACCCACTGGTAGAGGCTCTTTGCGGCCTCGAGGAACGGCCTGGTGAGCTCGTGGTAATGCGGCGCGTTGACCTTGCGGTCGTAGGCGCTGTAATAATCGTACTGCATCTCCTCGTCGTAGAGCCCGATGCAGCCGTGGGAGGCCGGGTAGCCCGGCAGGTCGCGTCCGTGGATCCAGTAGGAGGGCCAGTTGGCGGCCTTGCTGTCGACAAAGAACCTGAGGCCGTAGTGCATCGGATAGGGGCGACCGATTTCCTCCACGGTATAGAGGTTCGACACATGGGAGCGGTCGGCGGCGTCGATTCTGAAGGTGCCGTTGGGGACCCTGAAATTCTCGACGCCGACCGCTACGGGAAAGGAGAAGATCAGTTTGCCATGCGCATAGGCGCCGAGAAACATCTCGGACTGGTCGACCAGGATGAACTTCGCGTCCTCCGCGGCCTCCGGGTAGCTAAGCGGCAGCGGGGTGAAATTATCGAGGTCGTTCAGACGCTTGGGGACCTTGATGGAGACGCCGCCCAGGAAGTGGCGCCGGTCCATCCTGTTGAAGCGGAGCACCTCCCGCCAATGCTCGCCGAAGAGCCCGCCGGGGGTGTCCGTCCAGGTAAGCTTCCGGCAGCTCCAGTCGACGCGCGCGTCGCTTGGGTAACGGACCTCGCAAAGATTTTTGATCTTGACCACCGCTGACCCCGTGGAGGGGAACAGCGACAGTAACAGGAGGCTGACGCCGGCGCGAAGGAAGTGTTTCATGTGCCCTCTGGAATGGGATGAAGTTTAATTAATTCTACCCCGAATAGGGTCGCTCTTCAAGGTCGACGTCCCGCCGCGCTGCTCTGAACGCTTCCCTTTGCCACTCCGGACACCTTTGCCGAAAGGCCCGGCGCTCCTGCAACGCGCCACTCGCCGGCAGCCGGCCCCGGAAGGCGAGGGGGGCCGCCGGCTGGGCTTGTCAGGTCGGGCCGCAGGGGTAGAATCTGATAGCACGCTCCGGCGGCGGCGCCCGGCGACCGGATTCGCGACGCCGTCACGCTCTTGCTGCAAGAGACCGCGCCGAAAGGGTAGGCGCGCCTCCTCTTCTCCCCTTCCGCCCGCACGCCCTGCCGCACCTCCTCCTTTTCCCCCGATCCCCGTGACCGACGCTCCCCGGTACGACCGGTGCCGCCCGCCCGTGGCGCCCGCGCGCCCGGCCCGCCCTAAAAGGAGAGCGGCGGCTTTTTTTTGCCGGCACTGCGGCTATACTTTCAGAGTTGGAAAATTGTAATTAATCCGTTGCGGGGGACCGCAGACCGCTGCTTCGCGAGGTTGCAACGCCATGGCTACGGGAAAAATGCTCGGCGCAGGGAAGGCTCGGCTCGCCTTGCTCTGCATCCTGAACCTGTATGCGCTCCTGTCTCCGGCGCCGGTCCGGGGCGACGGCACCCCGGCGCCCCCGAGCATGCGGGGCTACTGCGACGCGCCCGCGGTCGGCGGCTTCAAGCCGAACCTGCTCCTCATGATCGACAACTCGGCCAGCATGTACGACCTCGCCTACACCGACACCGTCGATCCCGCCAATATCTGCCTCGACGACAGCTACAACAACGCCGCGCAGTACCCCGGAATCTTCGACCAGGGGACCATCTACAGCTATACCTTCAAGAAGGTTCTCTCCATCGAGAGCGGCAATTTCGTGGTTGCCACCCCTCAGAGCATCCCCGCCTCCTGCAGCAACCTGCGCACCGATTTCCTCTGCGTAAACGGCAGCGCCACCAAAATCTCCAGTTTCCAGGCGAGCGGAAAGTTCCTGAACTGGCTCTCCATGAGCAAGCTGGATCTGGAGAAAAAGGCGCTTACCGGCGGGAAATTCAACCCGAGCACCGGCCTCGTGACCGCCGAATCGCGCGGCTGCCAAGGGAAGCGGTTCATCAAGATGCTCGGAGCGGCGCCGATCACCTTCGCGGTGCGCGGCCCGATAGAAGGGGAGAGCGACTTCCTGACCCGGGCGAGCCACGGAGGGATGACCAGGGTGGATGTCTTCGCGAACCCTTCGTATAACCCCTACCGCAAGGCGCAGTGCAAGGCTGCCGTGGCGGACTGGCAGCAGATTTCGCCCTCGGCCGATCATGATACCCTGGCCGCCGGCTTGGCGAATCTTCAGACGGCGATCGGAAACTGCATGGGGGCCGCCCTTTACGAGGACGCTGCGACTCCTCCGACTCCCTCGGCTGCAAAAGTGTACACCGAGGCCATGAGCTTTTGCTACCTCTACCGGGGCAAGGAATCCAGCATACCGAAGGACGATACGGGTACCCTTTTGAATGACTGCATCACGAGGAACTCGAAGAGATATTCGGGCCAGGGAATCAAGGTCCCGAAAAATGGCTTCGAGGACATCTGCAGCAGCGGCTTCTACCACACGATCTTCAATCTCCTAAGCTCGGGATTTTTGGGCGATTGCACGAACACGGATTGCTCCCAGGAGCGCCTCGCCGACTACTGCCTCAATATCATGAATCCCTGGGTGGCAGACCCGGCCGCGGGCACGAACCTGCCGGGCTACCTGCTGGACGCCGGCCTCGCCAACCTGGGGAGCGTTTCCGCAACCCTCGTTGTACGTTTCGCGCCCGCCGCCGCGCCGCAAGGCCTGATCCAGGAATTCGCCAACAACATGAATTTCGGCGCCATGGTTTTCAACGACAACGGCGCGGGATCGGAGTGCGGCGGCAGCATCACGTGTCTCAAGCACTGTCAAAATGCCAGTGACCCGCTGCCCCACAAGGAGTGCATTCAGTCCACTGACTGCAATTCGCCGACGCTGGTCAACGGTAAGTTGGATACCTCGGGCCTGTGCCAGGAGGAGCCGCGCACCGATGGCGGCAGGATCATCTCCTACCTGAACGACCCCGCTTCCCCGCTGGGCGACCACGGCTCCGGCCTGATCGCCTCCCTCGACGCCGTGACGGCGAATTCCTGGACCCCCTTGTCCGAGTCGTTTTACGAGGCGATCGGATACTTCGCCAATCGGACCGACCTGAGGCTCCAGGCTGCGGACTTCGACGCGGCGCGGCCGCCGATCAAGTTCAGCTGCCAGAAGAACGACGTCCTCATCGTCACCGACGGCAGCTCTTCCGCGGACCGCGCCCAGGCGGTACTCGATTTCGTCGCGGCAGGGGCAAGCGCCTGGGTAAACGGCACGGACCTCATGCCGCCAAGCCAAACCACCACCAGTGCGGCCGCGGCGGCCCCGGCCAACCAGGGGAGCTACAACCTCGACGACCTGGCCTGGATTGCCCGCAACAAGAACATCGCCGACCCTCGCGCCCCGATACGCAATATAAGCGACTACCTCACCACCTACGTCATCTATACCGGCCCGCCCTGCGGCAGCTATGACGTCAATGGCAACTGCACGACCAGCGACGAGGCGGTGCCCGAGAAGATGATGCAGCTGACCGCGGCCAAGGGGGGCGGCAGGATCGCCAACGCGCAAAACCCGGCCGATCTGGAAACCGCGCTCGGCAGCATGCTGCAGCTGATCGGATCCGCGTCGAATTCGGCGACGGACGCCTCCATCCTTGCCACCGGCGACGCCAATGGCGCGCTCTACCTGCAGGAGCAGTTCTACCCGAACAAGGGGTTCGACAACGGTGCGACTTCGGCCGCCTGGATCGGGGAGATGCAGGCTCTTTGGTACTACATCGACCCCTTCATCGCCGCCGACCCTGTTACCGGCAGGACCGGCGAGGCGAGCGCCATCAGGGAGGACAGCGACGGCCTCGGCAAGCTCGACCTCGTGCGCGACAAGGTGGCGCGCTACACCCCGGACGGGAGCCAGGTGCAGCTCTGGCAGGACACCGACGGTAACGGCAGCGCCGATGTCGCGGTGGGCGGACCGATCGATCCCTACCAGCTGAAGAGCCTCTGGCGCGCCGGCAGTGCGCTCTGGTCCCGCGACATCAGCGCCACCCCGCGCAGCATTTACACGCCGCTGCTCCCCGGCGGGACCGGGGTGAGCGGCAGCGGGCTCATGAAGCTCTCCTGGAGCGCGCCGGACAACTCCCCGGTCCTGCAGCCCTTCCTCCTGGCGAGCGACAACGCCGGCGCGGTGAAGCTCCTGAAATATCTGCACGGCTTCGATTTCCCGGGAGACGCCGGCATGCGCAGCAGGACCCTGCACATCGGAAGCATCCCCGCCGCCAGCGTGAGCAGCGTCCCCACGGACCCCTACGTCACCAATCCGCGCGACAAGGGAATCGGGGTCTGGAAGCTGGGGGACATCGTCTCCTCCACCCCGGCGCTGCAGTCCACGGTCAGCCTGGGGAGTTACGACTTGGCTTCCCCGCGGGGGTACGGCGATGCCTCGTATCTCAGTTTCATCGGTACGGCCGCCTACAAAAACCGGGGTACCGCCTATGTCGGGGCGAACGACGGCATGCTGCACGCCTTCAGGCTCGGCGCGCTCAGCTTTAAACCCGGGACCGGCGAGTCCTGGCCTGCCAGCCAGAAGGCCGCTCTCTCCGGCACCGGCCTTGGCTGGGAAGAGTGGGCCTACGTGCCGGGAAACGCTCTCCCCTACCTCGGGTATCTGAAGGAGCCCAACTACTCGCACCTCTTCTACGTGGACGGCAGCGTGACCCTGGCCGACGTGAGCCTGGGGGACCCGGCCACCTGCGCCCGCGGCGCCTACTGGAACTGCCCCAAAGATTTTCCCGCCCCGAACCATGCCGGAGGGGGCAACTGGCGCACGGTGCTGATCGGCGGCATGGGGCTGGGGGGGGCGAGCCGGCTCGCGGGAGACCCCTCCTGCAGCGAGGGGGCCGCCGGAACCTGCGTCAAGGCCCCGCTGCCGACGGCCGGCCTCTCCTCGTATTTCGCCCTGGACGTGACCAGCCAGAACAAGGACGGTACCGGGGGGACGCCGACGCTGCTCTGGGAGTTTTCGCCCCCGGGCCTGGGGTTCGCCACCTCCGGCGCCGCGGTCGTCAAGATCAACGCGCGGACCGGCGCCGACCTGGCCACCCACGACTCCACCAGGAACGGCAGGTGGTTCGCGGTCTTCGCCTCCGGGCCGACCGGGTCCATCGACTGCGGCTCCTGCCAATTCCAGGGGAAGTCGGACCAGAACCTGAAGCTCTTCGTGGTCGACCTCAACGCCGCGGCGCCGCTGACCCAGGGGGCCAGCTACTGGGTGATCGACACCGGCATCCCGCTCGCCTTCGGCGGCAGCATGAGCGGCGCCGGCATCGACACGGACCGCAGGAATGCCTCCGCGCCGGGCTATTACGAGGACGACGCGCTCTACCTGGGGTACACCCGCCAGGCCGGTGACGGGACCTGGACCACGGGAGGGGTGCTGCGGCTTTTGACCAGGGAGAACCCGGACCCCGGCCAGTGGGTGGCGAGCCGGGTGATCGACGGCATCGGCCCGGTGACCGGCGCCGTCTCGAAGCTGCAGGACCACGGCAAGCACAACCTCTGGCTCTACTTCGGGACGGGGAGGTACTTCTTCAACCAGGACGACCTGACCGCGGGCCGGTCCCTCTTCGGCGTCAAGGAACCCTGCTACACCTCCCAGGATGCCCTGGTGGACGACCGCGCCTGCAGCGCGACCCCCCTCGCGCTGACCGACCTGAGCGACATGACCGATACCTCGGCCCCGGGCTCCGGCTCCAAGGGGTGGTGGATCGGGCTCGACCCCGCGGGGGGGGACCTCGGCAGCGAGCGCATGACCGGAAGCCCGACGGCCCTGGGCGCCGGGGGAGCGGTGTTCTTCGCCACCTTCAAGCCCTCCGGCGTGCCGTGCCAGCAGGGGGCCGGCTACCTCTGGAGGGTGAAGTACGACACCGGCGGGAGCGGCGTTGCCCTGAGCGGCAAGGCGATCGTGCCGCTTTCCAACGGCAGCGGCGGCGAGGTGTCCCTGGCCAACGGCCTGACCGGGCGGGGCGGCAGGCGCAGCCAGCAGCTGACCGGCACGCCGGGCGGGGTCAAGCTCATCACCAACAGCGGGCTGAAGCCGCTGAAGAAGATCATCCACATCCAGGAGCGCTGACCGGCAGCGGCAGGTCGCGCCGAAACCACCCACCGCGGCACCGATCGCTGCACCGTGCGGAGCGCAAGCCATGAACAGTCGGGCCATTCTCATCCTGCTTTTCCTCCTCCTGGGGCTGCTGCCGGGCCAGGTCCCGGCCAACGGCCCGGCGACCGGGTGCAGCGCCGACAAGCCCACCCCCGGGGACGGCTTCAAGACCTACGGTTCCGTCAAAATAAGCGGGCCCGGCATTAACGCCGTGGCGGTCCAGCCGGATGCCAAGATCGTCATCGGAGGGGACTTCACCCTCACCGACGACGATCCCGCGGACAGCTGGCACAACCTGGCCCGGTTGAATCCGGACGGCACGATCGACAACAGCTTCAATCCCCCCGTACTGGACGGGCCGGTCAACGCCATCGCCTTGCAGCCGAACCTCGGTTTCATCATCGTGGGGGGCGGCTTCAGGCACGCGGGCGCCGACGACCGCGTCGCGCTGGCCCGGTTCGCCTCCGGAGACGGCTCGCTGGACGGCTTCGCTCCGGTGAGCGCGGGGCTGGCGGTCAGCATCAATGCGGTCGCCCTCATGCCCGACGGGGTGAACCTCCTGGTGGGAGGCAGCTTCAACCAGCTTGAGACCGGCGTTTCCTCCTCAGCTAACCTGGCGGGGATCTCGGCCGCCGCCTCGGGCACCGGCGCGCCCAACTGGAGTTATTCCGGCGCGCCCCTGGGCGAGGTCCGGGCCGTCGTGCTGCAACCCGACGGGAACATCCTCGCCGGCGGGGGGTCGGTCGCCAGGCTCAACCCGGACGGCAGCCCCGATGCCGGCTTCGCCGTCTTCACGCCCGGCGCGGGGCGGATCCTTGCCATGGCGCTGCAGGTCGACGGAAAGATCGTCATCGGCGGTGACTTTGCCGGCGGACCGCTGGCGCGCCTCACCGGCGCCGGGGCCCTCGACCCCTTCAACGTGGCCTTCAACCCTGGGGGCAAACTCTACTCCACCGTCATTCAGGGCGACGGCAGGATTCTGGTGGGCGGGAGCTTCAGCATCGGTTCCGGCGCCTCCCTGCGCGTCAATCTGGCGCGCATCAACATCAACGCGACCCTCGAAAGCGCGATCTATCCGGCGCCCGACGGCAGCGTCAACGCCATCGCCCAGCAGTCCGACGGGAAGGTCCTGGCGGGTGGGGCTTTCGGAAACGCCGGGGCCGCACCCCGCACCAGGCTGGCGCGCTTCTACCATCACGGGGCCCTGGACGACAGCGTTCCCTTTCTCGGATTCAACGGCGTGGGGTTAGGCGGGAGCCAGTGCAGCGTGGTTTCGCTGTCACTGCACCCCGACGGCAGCAAGACCCTCGCGGGGCTGTTCGATCTCCTGAACGCCCCCGACGGGAGCGCCGTTGACAAGTTTCATAACGGCAGGTTCAAGGAGGACTGGACACTCGACGAAACCTTCAATCCCAACCTGTTTGTCAGCGTGTACGCCCTCGGCTACGCCCAGCAACCCGACGACAGCCTCATCCTGAACGGGCTTATCTTCTACGCCGCCGACGATTTCGGGCCCTGGATAGACGATTACCGGTTCACCGGCTTTGACCTCGTGTTCAACCCGCCGCCCGTGCAAAACTCGGTGCTGCGCATCGGCCCGCACGGGTACCTCGACCCGTCGCAGTTTAATCCTAACCTGAGTCTCTTCGGCTATGGGTTTGAGAACGGCGGCTCCGCCCTCGCGCTGCTGCCAAAGGGCACACGATCAAACGGCTCCGAGCTGGAAGACGGCATGTTCTATTTCGGGGGGGGGCCATTCCAAGTCAATCCGGCATTCCCCTGCAGGTTCCTGACGCGAGTCAATTCCAAAGGGGAGCGAGACCCCGGTTTTCCCGACCCTGCCGATCCCACTGCTCTAGCGGCAATCGATTCAGAAGTGACTGCGCTCGCCATTCAACCCGACAACAAGATCCTGGCCGGAATGTGGCATGACTATTACCCGGACCCGGATACCCAACTCTTCTCGGCAAAGCTCCTGCGGCTTACCCCCGAGGGGAGGCTCGACCCCTCCTTCACCGCGTTGCATTTCGACGGCGAGCTCAGGGGGCTCGTTTTGCAACGCGATGGGCAAATCGTCGTTACCGGCCAATTTCCCGACCACAGAAACGTCCTGAGGATAGACAGCCGCGGGAATCCTGATCCTGGCTTCCACGTCGAAACATACTCGACCGCCATGAATTATGCCGATCCTACCTACACCTACGTGAACCGTGCCGTTCTGCAGGCCAACGGGGACCTGGTGATCTACGGAATGTTCGATCACCTGACAGACTCCGTCGGCAACACCTTTTGCCGCACCAACGTGGCCCGCATCAAGGCCGACGGCCAATTGGATCAGTCCTTCGACCTGGGGAGCAGCACCATCGGATACGCGAAAATGTTTCAGGAGCCGATAGGCACCGCGAACCTTCAGACCGACGGGAAGCTCATCATCGGCGGGAACTTCCAAGACGCCAGCATCACCCCCTTCCTGGCCAGGTTCAACAACGGCTGGGCCTCGCAGGTCCTGTCGCTCTCCCCGGACGGCGCCCAGGCCACCTGGCTGCGGGGCGGGACCGGTCCGGAGCTCTGGCGGGTCTGGTTCGAGTATGCCGCGGACCCGGACGCGGCTCCCGGGACCTGGACCTTTCTGGGCAACGGCGTTCGGACCGCGGCCAGGGACGGCTGGGAGCTCGACGTCCGGCATCCCGCGGCGTTTCCTGCGGGGCTCCCCCGGGGCGTGAACGGTTACCTGCGGGCCCGTGGCTATGCGGCGGGCGAGCGGGGGAGCAACGGCTCCCTGGTGGACAGCGTGCGGATCTTCAACCTGGACGCCCAACTCCCTGCGCCGACGGTCGTCACCGTCACGGCGGACCCGGCGTCCAAGACCTACGGCGACAACGACCCGTTGTCCTTCGGCTATTCGACTGTTCCGCAGTCTGCCGCAGCCAACCTGAGCGGCACCCTGACCCGTGAACCAGGCGAGACGGTCCGCAGTTACACCATCGGGCATCCGGGGGAACTCAGCATCAGCGGCAACTACCTGCTCGTCTTCGTTCCCGGGACGTTCAGCATCGGCAAGAAGAGCGCCTCCGTGACGGCGAACCCTTCGGGCAAGAGCTACGGTGACGCCGATCCGCCGCTCTCCGGTGCGCTCGCCGGGTTCCTGGCGGGGGACAACGTGAGCGCGAGCCTCCTGCGGGGGGCGGGGGAGACGGTGTCCGGCAGCCCCTACGCCATCAGCGCGACCCTGGCGCCCCCCTCCGTGCTCGGGAACTACGACGTCACCTACACCGGCGCGCCCTTCGCCATCGGCAAGAAGGCCGCCTCCGTGACGGCGAGGGCGGCCTCGAAAAGCTACGGCGACCCCGACCCGCCGCTCTCCACCACGAACACCGGCTTCCTGCCGGGCGACCTGGGCGCCGGCAAGGTCAGCTTCAGCGCGACGCGCGTCGCCGGTGAGAGCGCCGGGACCTACGACATAACGCCGCAGGCCTCCGACAACGGCAGCGCCCTGTTAGCCAACTACCTCTGCTCCTATCTGCACGGCGCCCTCACGGTGACCAAGGCGGACCAGTCCATCGTGCTGCCACCCCTGCCTGCCAAGACCTACGGCGACCCCGACTTCAACCCGGGCGGCAACAGCCCCGGCGGCCTCCCGATCAGCTACGCCAGTTCCGACCCGGCGGTCGCGGTCGTCGTGAACGGCCAGCTCCGGATCACCGGAGCCGGGAGCACGCCCATCACGGCGAGCCAGGCCGGCGACGCCAACCACAACCCTTCCAGCGCCACGACGCTCCTGACCGTGGCCAAGGCCACGCTGCGGGTGACTGCCGACGACAAGACCCGGGCCTGGGAGACCGACAATCCGCCCCTGACGGCTACCTACACGGGGTTCGTGAGGGGGGAGACCCTTGCGGGCGCCGCGATCCAGGGGGCCCCCGCCCTGTCGACCGGCGCCACCCCGGAGAGTCCGGTGGGCAGCTATCCGATCAGCGTCGCCGTGGACCAACTGAGCGCGCCAAACTACAGCTTCACCCCGGTAAACGGCAGCCTCAACGTGACTAAGTCCTGCCAGGAAATCGTCTTCCCCCCCATCGGTGACAGGACCTACGGCGACCCGCCATTCGTCATCCAGGCCTCGGCCTGCAGCGGGCTCGCCCTCAGCTTCTCCATCGCCAGCCAGGACCCGGGAGTGGCGACGCTCAGCGGCAACGTCCTCACGGTGACCGGCGCGGGCAGCGCGGTCATCACCGCTTCCCAGGGGGGGAGCGGCAACCTCGACACGGCTTCTGAGGTGTCCCGGACCGTCACCGTGCAACGGAGCGGCCAGGCCCTCAGCTTCGCGCCGCTCCCCGGGAGGAGCCTGGGGGACCCCCCCCTCACGCCGGGTGCGACCAGCTCCAGCGGCCTGCCGGTAAGCTACCTGAGCTCGGCCCCGGCTGTCGCCGAGATCGACGGGAGCGCCGTGAGGATCGTCGGGGCCGGCACGGCCGTCATCACCGCCACCCAGGCGGGCAACGCCAACTACCTCCCGGCACTTCCGAGCTCCCAGCCGCTGGTCGTCGCCGGGGAAGCCACCCCGCCGGCGCTCTCCCTCTCCACCCTATCCGCCGGCGCGGTGACCGCCAACCCGGTGCTGAACATCCTCGGGTCCGCCAGCGACCCCTTCCGGATAGCGAGCCTCACCGTCAACGGCGCCGACCTGACCGGCCAGGCGGCGCTGTTCAGCTCCGCCGTCCTGCTTTCCGCGGGGATGAACAGCATAACGGTCAGCGCACAGGACGGCGCGGGGAACCGCACCACGCAGACCCTGGAGGTCACCTTCGACGCGGCGGCCCCGGAACTCACCCTGAGCGCGCCGGCCGACAACAGCGTCACGGAGCTCCCGCTCTTCGCGCTGCACGGCACGGTCTCCACCGGGGGGAGCGTCACGGCCAGCGTGAACGGCGGGGCGGCGCAGACCCTCCCCGTCAGCGGCGGTTCCTTCAGCGGCGGCGGCTCCCTGCAGCCGGGGGTGAACACCATCGAACTCTCCGCAGCGCTTGCGGGGCGGGTCTCGCGGCTCAAGCGAAGCGTCACCCTGGCGCCGGGCCAACCCTCCATCGCCATCTGGGAGCCGGTGCAGGACCTGCGGACCGAGGCTGACTGGGTCACCTTGCGCGGCACGGTGGGGGGAGGGGGGATCAGCGTCGCGCTGGACGTCGCGGGTGTCAGCTACGCGCCGCCGGTCCTGGCCGGAGCCTTCCAGCAGCTGCTCCCGCTGGGGCACGCCGGGGTATTCCCCGTCACGGCGAGGGTCACGGACCCCGACGGCAACACGAGCTCCGCCCAGAGAAACGTCATCCGGGTCTCGCGGGTCCTGGGGGATCTGGACGGTGACGGCTGCGTCGACATCAAGGACGCCTTGGCGGCCCTCAGGATCTCGCTCGGCATGGACCGGGCCGACGCCTGGGCGCTCGCCCACGGGGACGTGGCGCCGCTGGTGAACGGGGTCCCGCAGCCGGACGGCGTGGTCGACGCCGGCGACGTGCTGGTCATATTGCGCAAGATCGTGGGGCTGGTGGATTTCTGACGCCCGGGCGCCGCTTTTGATGCCGAAGCGTCCGGTCGCGGCTGGGTGCGGTGGGGTGCTGCTGGAAGGTTGGTTAGAAGTCTGGGGATCCCGACAGCATCTTTTCCGCGACGTCGTGAGAGCTGACCTGGTAGCTGCCCGCCGTGATGCGCGCCTTGATCGACTCCACCCGTTGAGCCTGCTGATCCTGCTGAGCCTTCAGCCCGGCGCTGAGCCGGGCGGAGAAATCGACCTGGTCCGCCCCGCGGGACGGCTTGGCCGCCGCCTTGCGCTCTGCCGCGGGTGCCGCCTGATCAGCCTTTTTTTCGACTCCCTCCGCCGCCTGCGCCGGCTGGGGAAGTCCCGATGGTATCTTCATCTGGTTGCTCTCTTTTTTGAGGTCGTTTGCCGGTCTTCCGGAAGTACCCAAATAATAGACGTTTTTCGGCGCGCTGCATACTTTTTTTGCTTCATGAGATAAAGGCCGCTCCCGGTCCGCCGGCGTCACCCGCCTCGGCCCGCCGCCCGGGCGAAGCGGCACGGGCCGGACCCATCCCCGGGCCCTCGGTCCATAAGGAGCGGGTTGACACGGGCCGGATCGAGGTTATATTGGTATGCGTTAATCGTTCGAGGGGCTCTCCAGACCCCTTCACACCAAGGAGGATACCAACATGAAGAGAATCATCGGCGGCATGTTCGTGCTGGCCGTGCTGGGGTGGTCCAGCCTGGCGCAGGCGGGGGAGAGGGGGGGGGCGGTTTCCATCTCCCCTTTCATCGGCGGCTACCAGTTTGACGAGGACCAGCCGCTGCGCAGAAACCGCCTGGTCTACGGCGTGCGGCTCGGCTACGACCTGACCGACAGCTGGGAAACGGAACTCGTGGGAGATTACCTGCGTGCCGAGTCGTATCCCGGAACGGCGGACTCCTCCACCTGGTCCTACCGGCTGGACCTGCTCTACAACTTCATGCCGGCGACGACCGTCGTTCCCTACCTCGCCGGCGGGGTGGGCGGTGTGACCATCGAGAATCCCAAAGGGCGCGGCGGCGACCTCTCCGAGCCCACCGTCAACGTCGGCGGCGGAGTCAAACTCTTCCTGACCGACTCGGTGGCCCTGAGACTCGATGCCCGCCGCATCTGGGACTTCAGCAACGAAAACTTCCGCCACGAGGCCTACGGCAACTGGGAATACTCGGCCGGCGTGAGCTTCCTGTTCGGCGGGGAAAAGCCGGCACAGGCGGCAGCCACCCGGGAGGCGGCTCCCGAGCCGGCCCAAAAGGAGGCCCCCCTCGAGGTCCCCGCCGCGCAGCCGACCCCGGGGCACTACAAGTACTGCGTCACGCTCCCGATCGAATTCGACATCGACCAGGCGGTCATCCGCCCGCAATACCGCGACGATGTCGCCAGGGTGGGCAACTTCATGAAAAAATATCCCACCACGACCGCCGTCATCGAAGGGCACACGGACAACGTCGGGAGCTATAACCACAACATGGAGCTGTCCCAGCGCCGCGCCGAAAGCGTGGTGGCCTACCTGGCGGAGCATTTCGGCATCGACCGTTCGCGGCTGGCCGCCAAGGGGTACGGCTTCACCCGGCCCGTCGCCGACAACTCGACCGACCAGGGGAGGCAGCAGAACCGCCGCATCGAGGCGATCATCGACTGCGCCTTCGACGTGCAGCAGGTCCAGCCCCCGGACCGGCTCTGCATCTCCCTGGTGCTTGATTTCGACTCCGGCAAGGCCGACGTGAAGCCGCAGTACCGCGACGAAATCGCCAAGGTCGCCGATTACCTGAAGCGGTACCCGACCACGACCGCCGTCATCGAAGGGCACACCGACAGCTCCGGCAGCCCCGAAAACAACCTGAAGCTCTCCCTGCTCCGCGCGCAGAACGTGGTGAGCTACCTGGTGGACAACTTCGGCATCGACCGCTCGCGTCTCTCTGCCCGGGGGTACGGCTCCACCAGGCGCATCAGCTACAACAACACCCCGGAGGGGAGGCAGCTAAACCGTCGGATAGATGCCGTCATCGACTGCGTGATCAGGAAGTAGCGCGGAAAGGGGGCCGGGGGGCGCGCCGCTCCGGCCTCCCGGCTTGCTAAGAAATAGCCCATGAGCATCTGGGCTATTTTTTTTAATACCGAACCCGGAAGCGGCCAATCAATAGGCGCCCGAGCCTACCGTTCCATAGATATCTTGATATACTAATGGTACGCCTGTCCGGCAGTCCCGCCCCCCGGCGCCCGGGGATCAAGCAGGGGGCGGAGCCGGCCGGAAGGCCCGGCCGGGCCCCGCAGGCGGGGAACCCGAACTGCGAAGCAGGAGGTGCGCAGATGAAGCAGACCAGGCTGACATTGCCGGAAATTTCCCTCATAGCGGCCACCAGGGTGGCGCTGGGCGGCGGCATCGCCCTCTTGTTCGCCGAGTGCCTGAGCGAGAAGCAGCGCAGGGCCGCCGGCTGGGCACTCTTTCTGACCGGGGTGATCAGCACGGTCCCGCTGGGGAGGCTGGTGCTGGACAAGCGGCGCTGAGGCACGCCGTCTCGTGAGAGCGCGGTTTGAGCGTTCACCTTTCACCTTTTCGGTCCAGGGAGGCTTGGATGTACAAAAGGAAACTCGGGCGGCAGGGGCTGGAAGTCTCTGCCATGGGGCTTGGCTGCATGGGGATGTCCTACGCCTACGGGCCATCGAATGACGAGGCTTCCATCCGGGTGCTGCGCCGCGCGCTCGAGCTGGGGGTGAACTTCTGGGATACGGCGGAGATGTACGGCCCCTTCGCCAACGAGGAGCTGCTCGGCCGGGTGCTGAAGGAGGTGCCGCGCGGGCGCGTGACCATCGCCACCAAATTCGCCTGGAGGTTCGGGCCCCACGGCGAGCAGCTCGGCCTGGACTCGAGTCCCGCCCAGGTGTGCAAGGCGGTCGAGGGGTCTCTGAGGAGGCTTGGCACCGACCACATAGACCTGCTCTACCAGCACCGGCTGGACCCCGCCACCCCCATCGAGGAGACCGTCGGCGCTCTGGCGCAGCTGGTCACCCAGGGGAAGGTCCGCTACATCGGGCTCTCCGAGGTAGGCCCCGGCACGGTGCGCCGCGCCCACGCCGTGCATCCGCTGAGCGCCGTGCAGTCCGAGTTCTCGCTCTGGGAGAGGGGGGTGCAGGGGAAGCTGCTGCCGGCGCTGCGTGAGCTGGGGATCGGTTTTGTCGCCTACAGCCCGATGGGGCGCGGGGTACTCTCGGGGAAGATCAGGAGCGTCGAGGACCTCGCCTCGAACGACTGGCGCCGTAACAACCCCCGTTTCCAGGCGGAGAACCTCGGCCACAACCTCCGGTTCGTCGCGGCCCTGGGGAAGGTCGCCGTCGCCCACGATGTGACGCCGGCCCAGCTGGCGCTGGCCTGGGTGCTGCGTCAGGGGCACGACATCGTTCCCATCCCGGGGACCAGGCACCTGCGCTATCTGGAGGAAAACGCCCAGGCGGCGGTGCTGTTACTCGCCGAGAGCGTCTGGTCCCAGCTGGAAGAGGCGCTCGCCTGTTTCGAGGTCGCCGGGGAACGCTATCAGCAAGAGGCGCTGCAGTATATCGACGCCTCCGAGTAGTCCGGGGACCGCAGCCGGCTCCGGCCTCCGGTGTCCCCGAAATCTCACGGCGCCCGGGGCGGGCCCCGGCCCTGACGGACAACAACAGGAGCAGACCACATGACCAGTGAACAGCTTTCCCGGGGCGACCTCGATCAGCTCTGCATCAACACCATGCGCTTTCTCGCCGTCGACGCAGTGCAAAACGCCAACAGCGGCCACCCCGGCATGCCGATGGGGGCGGCCCCCATGGCATACCAGCTCTGGACCGGCTTCCTGAAGCACAACCCGGCGAACCCCGCCTGGTTCGACCGGGACCGCTTCGTGCTCTCGGCCGGGCACGGCTCCATGCTGCTCTACGCCCTGCTGCACCTGACCGGCTACGACCTCCCCCTGGAGGAGATCCGGCGCTTCCGGCAGTGGCAAAGCCGCACCCCCGGCCACCCCGAGCGCGGCCGCACCCCCGGGGTGGAGGTCAGCACGGGCCCGCTGGGGCAGGGGTTCGGCAACGCCGTCGGCATGGCCTGCGCCGAGGCGCGCCTGTCCGCCCGCTACAACCGCCCCGGCTTCGGGATCATTGACCACCACACCTACGTCATCGCCTCGGACGGCGACCTCATGGAGGGGGTCGCCTCGGAGGCGGCCTCCCTCGCCGGCCACCTGAGGCTCGGCAAACTGATCTGCCTCTACGACGACAACGGGGTCACCCTCTCGGCCTCCACCGGGCTCTGCTTCACGGAGGACCGCGCCGCCCGCTTCCAGGCCTACGGCTGGCAGGTGCAGACCGTCGCCGACGGCAACGACCTGGAGGGTATCCGGGCCGCGCTGGAAAACGCCCGCAACGACGGAGAGCGCCCCTCCCTGATCCTGGTGCGCACCCACCTGGGCTACGGCTCCCCGGGGAAGCAGGACAGCTTCGAGGCGCACGGCTCGCCGCTTGGTCCGGAGGAGGTGCGCCGCGCCAAGAAGAGGCTGGGCTGGCCCGCCGAGCCCCCCTTCCTGATCCCGGAGCAGGCCCTGGCGCTCTTTCGCGGGGCGCTTTCCCGCGGGAGCGCGGCCGAGAGTGCCTGGGACGCCCTGCTGAGCGGCTACGCGCGCGGGTACCCGGAGCTCGCCCTGGAACTGAGCCGGGTCATCGCCGGGGAGCTGGCCCCGGGCTGGGAGGGGGCGCTTCCCGAGTTCCCCGCCGATCCCAAGGGGATCGCGACCCGCGTCGCCACCGGGAAGGCGCTGGGCGCGCTGGCGGAGCGGCTGCCGCAGCTTGTGGGAGGTTCGGCCGACCTGGACCCCTCGACCTACACAGCGCTCAAGGGGAGGGGGGACTTCGAGGGGGCGGGGTACCTGCCGGCCGACCGCCAGGGAGCGGTGGGGGGCGCATGGGGCCCCGGGGGGGCCAACATCCACTTCGGGGTGCGCGAGCACGCCATGGGGGCGATCCTGAACGGACTGGCGGCCCACGGCGGGGCCCTCCCCTTCGGCGCCACCTTCCTGACCTTCTCGGATTACCTGCGCCCCACCCTGCGCCTGGCGGCGCTCTCCGAGCTGCAGGTGATCCACATCTTCACCCACGACTCCATAGGCCTCGGGGAGGATGGCCCGACCCACCAGCCGGTGGAGCATCTGGCCTCCCTGCGCGCCATCCCGCGTCTGGTCGTGCTGCGTCCGGGCGACGCCAACGAGGCGGCCGTGGCGCTCAGGGTGGCGCTTGCCTGCAAGGGGAGGCCGGTGGCGCTGGTGCTGTCGCGCCAGGCGGTGCCGACCCTGGACCGGAGCCTCTATGCGGGGGCCGAGGGGACCGCGCGCGGCGGCTACGTCCTGGCCGAGGCGCCGGACGGCCCGCCCCAGCTGATCCTGATCGCCACCGGCTCGGAGCTCTCCCTGGCGGTCGAGGCGCGGCTGCTGCTGGCCCGGGACGGGGTGCGGGCCCGGGTGGTCTCACTGCCGAGCTGGGAGCTCTTCGACGAGCAGCCCCGGGACTACCGGGACGCCGTGCTCCCCCCCGGGGTGACGGCGCGGCTCTCCATCGAGGCGGGCTCGCCCCAGGGGTGGCACCGCTATGTCGGCTCCGGCGGCGCGCTGCTCGCCGTGGAGGATTACGGCGCCTCCGCGCCGGGCGAGGTGGTGCTCAGCGAGTACGGCTTCACCGCCCAGCGGGTCTGCAGCCTCGCCCTGGAGCTGGTGGGGCGCGCCGGGAGGGAGTGATGTAACTGGTAAAACGGTTCTACGTTCTACGTTCTATGTTCTATGTTCTATGTTCTATGTTCTATGTTCTATGTTCTATGTTGTAGTTTATGAGTAGTAAATTTCATGGTATAAACTCTGACTGTTACGTTATGATTTCAAAATATTTGAACGTGAACAAAGCCTTTAACGTATAACATAGTACCTATAACGTAGAACCTAGAACCTAGAACATAGAATCTAAAACGTAGAACGTAGAATTTAAGACGTGGTTTAAAGGAGACGGGGCATGAAAGGAAATCCGCTGTTGCAGCTTGAGGCGCTTGGGCAGAGCATCTGGCTCGATTTTCTGAGCCGCGGCATGCTGGTCTCGGGCGAACTGGTCTCGCTGATCCAGGAGGACGGGGTGAGCGGGGTGACCTCGAACCCGGCCATCTTCGAGAAGGCGATCGCACAGAGCTCGGACTACGACGCGGCCGTCAGGGCGCTCGCCCGCAAGGGGCTGACCGCCCCCGAGATCTACGAAGAGGTCGTGGTGGAAGACATCCGCATGACGGCCGACCTGCTGCGCCCTGTGTACGATCGGCGCGAGGGTGCCGACGGCTTCGTGAGCCTGGAGGTCTCCCCGCACCTGGCGCACGACTCGGCCGGCACGCTCATCGAGGCGAGAAGGCTCTGGGAGCGAGTGGACCGCCCCAACCTCTTCATCAAGGTGCCCGGCACCTGGGAGGGGCTCCCCGCCATCCGCCAGCTGATAGCCGAAGGGATCAATGTCAACGTGACGCTGCTGTTCGGGATACCGCGCTACCGGGCCGTGGCCGAGGCCTATCTGGACGGCTTGTCCGAGCGGGCCGCGCGCGGGCTTCCCCTGGAGCGGGTCGCCTCGGTGGCGAGCTTCTTCCTAAGCCGCATCGACGTGCTGGTCGATCCGCTGCTGGAAAGGCTAGCCCGGGGGGGAGGCACGCAGGCGAGCGCCGCCGGACGGCTGCAGGGGGTGACCGCCATCGCCAGCGCCAAGGCCGCCCGCGAACAGTACCACGAGATGCTGGCGGGCGACCGCTACGCGGCGCTGGCCTCCCGCGGCGCCCGCCCGCAGCGCCTGCTCTGGGCCAGCACCGGCACCAAGAACCCGGCCTACAGCGACGTGAAATACCTCGAGGCTCTGATCGGCCCGGATACCGTCAATACCGCACCGCTGGAGACCATCGTCGCCTATCGGGACCACGGCGCTCCGGCGCTTCGGCTGGAACAGGGGATGCCGGAGGCGCGGCGGTCGCTGGCCCGGCTCGCCGAACTCGGCATCGACCTGGCAGCCGTAACCCAGCGGCTCGAGGACGAGGGGGTGGAAAAATTTTCCCGTCCCTTCGACAGCCTGATGCAGGCGCTGGAGCGCAAGCGGCTCGCCGCGCTCGGCTGAAATCGCACCTGGCGCGGCACCGTCGCTGGCGGACCGACCCGCAGGGCGCCACGCGCCGACGGGGGTGTCGCGGGCGGTGCCAGTGACGGTGCCAGTGACGGTACTGGTGTGGCGCAACGTGGAGGAACCTGGAGGACTCGGCATGCAGATCGGCATGATTGGATTGGGGCGCATGGGAAGGTGCCTGGTGCGGCGCCTGATGGCCGCACGGCACGACGGCGCGGTCTTCGACCCGGACCGGTTGGCGGCCCCGCGCCGCCAGTTCGCAGGCCACGGGGAACAGGGGGCGGGGCGCCAGGGAGGTGGGTCGTGAACGCAGCCCGCTCGGACGCCTTCGTGTTTTTCGGCGCCACCGGAGACCTCGCCTACAAGCAGATCTTCCCGGCGCTGCAGGCGCTCGCCGCCCGGGGGCACTTCGAGGTCCCCTTCATCTGCGTGGCGCGCTCCGGCTGGAGCCCCGAACGCCTCAAGGAGCGCCTCAAGGAAAGCCTGGAGAACCACGGTGTCCTGAACCAGCAGGCCTACCAGAAGCTCTGCGAGCGCCTGGTCTACATCGATGGCGATTACCAGGATGCTCCGACCTACGACAAGCTCTGCGCGGCGCTTAGGGAGAGTTCGCGCCCCCTGTACTACCTGGCCATCCAGCCCAGCATGTTCGGCACCGTCGTCGAGGGGCTCTCCAGGACCGGCTGCCTGAAGGAGAGCCGGGTGGTGGTGGAAAAGCCCTTCGGCCGGGACCTGGCCTCGGCGCTGGAACTGAACCGCATCCTGCACACCGGGTTCGAGGACCGCTCGATCTTCCGGATCGACCACTTCCTGGGCAAGGAGCCGGTGCAGAACATCTACTACACCCGTTTCGCCAACTCCATCCTGGAGCCGCTCTGGAACCGCAACTACATCGCCAGCGTCCAGGTGACCATGGCCGAGAACTTCGGCATGGGGGGGCGGGCCAGGTTCTACGAGGAGGCGGGCGCCATTCGCGACGTGCTGCAGAACCACCTCCTGGAGATCATCGCCTACCTCTCCATGGACCCCTCCACCGGCGACGACCCGGAGGCGATCCGGGAGGAGTGCACCCGCCTTTTGCGGGCCGTGAAGCCGCTGGATCCCTCCCACGTGGTGCGGGGCCAGTTCCGGGGCTACCGCGGCGAGCCCGGGGTGGCGCCCGACTCGTCGGTCGAGACCTTTCTGGCGGTCCGGCTCTACATCGACACCTGGCGCTGGGCGGGGGTCCCGTTCTACATCCGGGCCGGCAAATGCCTCCCGGTCACCTCGACGACGGTGACCGTCTCCTTCAAGCGCCCGCCGCGCGAGACCTTCGGCGAGATCGTTCCCGCCTTCTCGAACCACCTCCGCTTCCGCCTGAGCCCCGACGTCCTGATCGGGCTCGGCATCCGGGTCAAGGTCCCGGGGGAGCGCAAGGTCGGCGAGGACGTGGAGCTGGTGGCCTTCCAAAGCGAGGGGGACGCCATGGCCCCCTACGAGCGCCTGCTGGGAGACGCCATGCGCGGAGACGCCTCGCTGTTCGCCTCCGAGGAGACCGTCGAGGCGCAGTGGCGCATCGTCGACCCGATCCTGGGCAACCAGACCCCGCTCTATTTCTACGACCAGGGGAGCTGGGGGCCTGCGGAGGCGGACCAGGTCATCGCCCGTGACGGCCTCTGGTACAACCCGAAGCCGGTCGAGGAGGCGCCGGTGACCGGCGGGAGATAGGAAAGCCGTAGAGGTCGGAACTGGGTGCTCCGCACGAACCGAAGCTCGGCGAGGGACGCGCCGGGTGCTCAAAAGGAGTGCTGACATGGTTGCCGTGTACGATGATAGCGAAGCGCTGAGCCGGGCTGCCGCCGAACTCTTTGCCCAGGAGGCGCGCCGGGCGGTCGAGGCGCGCGGCCGGTTCACCGTGCTGCTCTCCGGCGGAGAGACGCCGCGCCGGAGCTACGAGCTCCTGGCCCAGGAGCCTCTGGCCAGCTCGATCCCCTGGCGGGCGGTGCAGATCTTCTGGGGGGACGAGCGCTGGGTGCCCCAGGACGACCCGCGCAGCAACCTCGGGATGGCGCGCCGCGCCTTTCTCGACCTGGTGCTGCTCGGGCTCGGCGAGGACGGACACACCGCCTCGCTTTTCCCCGGCTCCGCCGCCCTGGATGAGTGGTACCGCTGGGTCTGCGAGGTCTACGTGGCCGAGCAGGACCTGTACCGGATCACCACGACCGCGCTGCTCATCAACCAGACGGCGCTGGTGGCCTTCGTGGTGGCGGGGAGCCGGAAGGCCGCCATCCTGAGCCGCGTGCTGGAGGGAGGCGGCGATCCGAAGGAGCTTCCCGCGCAGTTGATCGAGCCCGCCCAGGGGCGGCTGCTCTGGCTCGCCGATCGCGAGGCGTCCCGGCTGGTCCCGGAACGGCTGCGGCGCAGCGCTCCTGCCGGGGAGGCCGGGACCCCGGCGGGGAAATCTCCCGCCTCCCCTCTGGAGGAGGGTCGGGACGGCCGCCAAGGCGCCGCCGGGTCGGGAAGGGAAGGGCGGCAAAATGGATGAGGAACGGGACGGGAGATCGACTCCCTCTCCCTGGCAAAGCGCCGCGCCAGGCGGCGCGCATGGCGACACGGGACGTTAAATGACCTACAAGGAATTGAAACTAGCACGCGAGGTGTTTGGACTTGAAGAACGCGTCACCCTGCAGCAGATCAAGAACCGCCACCGGGAACTGGTAAAGCTGCACCATCCCGACGCGGGGAATTCCGACCATCCCGAGCAGATTCGCAAGGTCAACGCGGCCTACCAGGTACTGCTCGACTACCTCGCCCAGTACAGCTTCTCCTTGACCGAGGAGGAGTTCTATGAGCAGAACCCCGAAGAGCGGCTGCGCAGGCAGTTCATGGACGATCCGCTCTGGGGCAATGGCTGAAGCCGGAACTTTGCCTGCGGACCGGTTGTCCTCTGTGGGTGAATGACAACGTTGTCCCTGTGGCCCGTGACGATCCGTGACAGACGAGGAGGCCGCCACGCTTCGCTGCGGGAAAGCCTAAAACGCCGCGTGTGTCTCGGAAACCACCCTGTTTTGGGAAACGACATGGATAAAAGCGATCCTCCCTACAAGAGAGTGCTGAAAAGGATGGCGTACCGCCTGGGAGGGCTCTGCCCCCTCAAGCCTCAGAGCGTCCGGGAGGGAACCGAACTCTGCCGGATCCTGCAGGGGCACGAACTGCTGACGACCCTCGGCAGGCTGAGCAAATCCGGAGACGACCCGGGCCAGATCGTCCAGGAGTACCAATCGGCAAGCAACTCCCTGCTGACCAGCCCGGCCCGGGACCGTTTTTACCTGTCGGTGAAACCCCCCGCCTTGAACTTCGATCCCGAGCATGCCGCAGCGATCGCGGCCACCGCCCTGCTCAACGGGCACGGCGTCCATTTCGATTCCCACAAATTCGCCCAGACGGATGCGACCCTGGAACTGCTGGAAGTCCTCCTGAAACGGGACCTGCCGTGCGGGGAGGGCCGGCGCGGCTGGCGTTTCAGCCTGACGCTCCCCTCACGCTGGAAGAGAAGCGTGGCGGACGCGCGCTGGGCCGTGGCGAATGGGGTGAGGGTCAGGCTGGTCAAGGGCGATTTCGAGGCCGGCGCCTCCCTCGAAGTCGATCCCGGGCGGGGACTGCTGGAGTTGGTGGACCAACTGGCGGGCAAGGTTCCGGGTCTGGCGCTGGCGACTCACGACTGCACCCTGGCCCGGGAAGCCATCGCCAGGGGGAGAAAAGCGGGCTCGTCGCTGCAGCTGGAGCTGTTCTTCGGCCGTCCGGCCAGCGACATGGTGGCGCTCTCCAGGGAAACGGGGGTCCCCCTCGGCTTTTACGTTCCGTATGGAGACACCCTGCTGATCTACCTGATCCGCGACCTGCTCGGCAATCCCGGCAAGCTGCTGAGGCGCGATTCCCTCGAGCTGTTCGGCCGCCAAAAAACGAAACTGGCGCGCATCACGGAGGCCCTGCCGCAGCGCGGCCCAAGCGCGCGCGGCTAACTCCCGTCGGCTCTGTCGGAAGTCTCATGTCCGTCAAGGTAGGAATCGGCGGTTATGGTCCTCAGCTTTCGGTAGCTCTCGTTCATAAAAACTTTGCCCACCAGCATCGCCACCGGGTTCACCTTGGAGTAGGCAGGTATCCGGTAGATCTTGCACCCCCGGCGTATCTTCGATTCGTCCAGCGTCCGCTTGCCGCAGGGAAACCCCCGGAACAGGTAACGCGCCGTGCTGGAGGCGGCCGCGACCCTGAGCGTGTGCACCGTGAAATCGGTCACCCTGAGACCCTGGCTCTGCGTGTCGGAGAAAAAGACATCGTCGATAATCAGGTTTTCCACCTGGTAGGAGATGTCCACGGCTGACAGGCGGTCCTGATGGTAGGCTCCGGTGACCATGATCTTGGGAAAATCGAAGAGGGTTTTTGCCCATGCCGCAAAAATTTCCTTTTGCGAGCGCTCCTTCTTGTACGAATACTTGGTCCTGTCGTAAAAGGACTGGTAGATGGGAAAGGCAGTGTCGACGAACTCGTTTAGATCCGTGATCCGCTTGGCGCAGAAGTTCTCCATGCTCTTCTTGATAACCCATTTCTGCTTGGTCGCCATCCTGTCGACGGCATAGTCAGCCAGCTCGTCATAGAGGAACAGCTTCATACTGGTGTTGCCAGCGACGCCGGCCGGCACCAGGTGCAGCACGCCGCCGACCAGATGCTGCAGCGGGTACCTCCTGAACTCCGGGCTGACCTCGGCCAGCGGGAACAGCGTCCTGAAGAAAAAGGGACGGGGTTCGATCCACCAGGTGTCCCCTATCTTCACGACGTGCACACCGCATGCTCGTTGGTACGCCGCCAGCTCGTCAACGGTCATGGGTTCCCAAATCATGGCGCGTTCTCCTTAAGGGCGATTATCCTGCGCCGGCAGGTCTGCCAGCCGTTTCCGGTCAGTCGGCTGAATTTGAAACTACTAACAATGTTACCACGCTTTCCCGGATCAGGCAGCCGGTTGCCCGGAACTTTGCCGCTCCCGCAGCAGCGTCGCCGCCGGGAGGGAAGGGGAGGGTCCTGCCGGCAACTCCCCGGTATCTCGGGCTGCCGGCAGGCACTGGCGGCACCGGCGCGGCCCGGGCGCTTTTTGTGGCGTTTAGATGCAGTTGGCCGAATTGAAGGAATAATTTAATCTGATACTATGGTAGGTAATGGTCTGGAACGTACACAGTTACTCAAAGGAGAGTCTCATGCCATACCTCCATATCGGTGAAGAAAATTCGGGCAACATCGATCTTTACTACGAGGACCTCGGCACGGGCAAACCGGTCGTGCTGATCCACGGCTGGCCCCTGAGCTGCGCTTCCTGGGAGAAGCAGGTCGCGGCCCTGCTCTCCTCGGGCTACCGGGTCATCAGCTACGACCGCAGGGGATTCGGCCAGTCCGGAAAACCCGCGACCGGGTATAACTACGACACCCTCGCCTCGGACCTGCACCAGCTCATGACCAAGCTCGACCTGCGCCACTCGGCGCTGGTCGGCTTCTCCATGGGGGGCGGCGAGGTGGCCCGCTACCTGGGCCGCTACGGGTCGGAGCGCGTCAGCAGGGCCGTCTTCATCTCGGCGGTTCCCCCCTGCCTGCTGAAGAGTGCCGACAACCCTGACGGCCTGGACGGAGCCGTCTTCGAGGGGATACGCCAGGCGCTCGCCGCGGACCGTCCGGCCTTTCTTGCCGAGTTCCTGGCGGACTTCTACAACGTGGACCTTTTGGGTGGGAAGCGGATCAGCAGCCAGGCGGTGCAGTTTAGCTGGAACGTCGCGGTCGGCGCCTCGCCCAAGGGGACCCTCGACTGCGTGGCGGCCTGGGGAACCGATTTCCGCAAGGACCTGGCGCGCATCGACGTCCCCACCCTGATCATCCACGGCGACGCGGACCGCATCCTGCCGGTCGCGGCGACCGGCATCCGCAGCCACCAGGCCATCAAGGGATCCCACCTGGTCGTGGTCGGGGGCGGCCCGCACGGCCTGATCTGGACCCACGCCGAGAACGTGAACCATGAACTGCTGCAGTTCCTCAGCCAGTGACGGGCTTTTGGCCCCTCACCAGGCATCTCAGAAAGGGAAAAAGGAAAACCCCATGACCGTACGCCGCATCGCGAAGATCTACAAAAGCAGGCCCACCATCGAGGGGGCGGGGGTGCATCTCAAGCGCGCCTTCGGCTACTCGCAGGTGCCGCAGTTCGACCCCTTTTTGATGCTGGATGATTTCCACACCGCGAATCCGGCGGAATACCTGGCCGGCTTCCCCTGGCATCCCCACCGGGGCATCGAGACCATCACCTACGTCCTGGAGGGGGTGGTGGAGCACGGCGACAGCATGGGGAACCAGGGGGTGATCGGACCCGGCGACGTCCAGTGGATGACCGCCGGCAGCGGCATCATCCACCAGGAGATGCCGAGGGAGAGCCCGAGCGGGATGATGTGGGGCTTCCAGTTCTGGGCGAACCTGCCGGCGGCGATGAAGATGATGCCCCCGCGCTACCGCGAGGTGAAGGGGGCCGACATCCCGGTGGCGACGCTGGAGTCGGGGACGGTCATTCGGGTGGTCTGCGGCGAGGTGGCGGGCGTGCGCGGGCCGGTGCGCGACGTGATCATCGACCCCGAGCTGCTGGACGTCTCCGTCCCGGCGGGGACCTGCTTCACCCACCGGGTCAAGCCGGGGCACACGGCGATCGCCTACCTGCTGGATGGAGAGGGGTATTTCGACGATCGGCGCGACCCCTTCGCCTACGAGATGGTCGGCTCCGGCTGGATGGACGTCACCCGGCGCTGCATCTGCGGGCCGGAGACGGTCGTGCTCTACGAGCGCGAAGGGAGCGAAGTCGCCGTCACCGCCGGGGACCGGCCGGTCCGCTTCCTGTTCCTCGCGGGAAAGCCCCTGAACGAGCCGGTTGCCTGGTACGGCCCGGTCGTCATGAACACCCAGGAAGAGTTGCGGGTGGCCTTCGATGAATATGCCAAGGGGACCTTCGTCAAGCATGCCAAGCAGGGGGGGTGAGCGGAAGCCATACGGGCGAATTCGCCGTCCTGGAGCGCGTTCCTGCGGGCGTTGCGGCGCGGCCCGCGCCCGCCCCGCGCGCGGGGGCTAATAGGGCCGGATGAGGTTGGGGTTGTTCTCGGTGCCGGAAGGAGCCTCAATCGGTTTGAGATTCTCGCATTCGGCGTAGCAGGTCAAGAGCGACTTCTCGCAGGAGGCCAGCTTCGCCTGCTGGACCTCGGGTTCGGGCGCGGGGGTCTCGTTGCTGCAGTCGGTGTAGTCCGTCTCACAGCGCAGCCTGCAGTCGGAGTAGTCCTCGGCAAGCGCGAGGTTCCCCTGTGACAGGGCTATCTGGCAAAATATCAGCGCGGCACAGAATTTGAACACCTCTGGTCACCTCCCCTGGTTCAGTCGAGGGTGAAGACTTGGCACCGGCCCGACCGGAGCTTCCCGGCGGGACCCAAACGGCATGGTCGCAACTTGAACCTGACTCCCCCCGCCAGGCTGTGGCGTGGCGTCGAGGGATTCCCGCCCCCCCGAAGCCGTCACCGCACCGAGCATAGCGATGAAGGAAGTATACCGCGCTTATGATTGGCTGCAGGGAACCTGTCAGATTTGCCCGGTGCGGACGGGGCGTGAGTCCCCTGCCGCTTCAGGCGACGCTGGCGAAATCCACCCCCTCCCGCCACCCCAGCCGGCGCGCGGTCAGCCGGAACTGCTCCCGCGCCCCGGCCAGTCCGATCGCCGTGATCATCTTTCTCCCCTCCAGCCGCAGCTCTTCGGGGCGCAGCACCGGCGCCCCGTGCAGGGTGGTGCCGATCTTGCGCGGATCGATGTCGAGCCAGTGACCCACCCGGACTCCGTCGGCCGCCAGGAGCCGCTGCCAGGCTCGCGCCTCCCGCCCCGCGCCGGCGATGACGACCTCGGGGACCCCCTTCAGGAATCCCTGGCGCAGGTGGTGGAACTTGCAGCGGCGCAGGGCGTGGGAGGCGTATTCCTCCATGGTGCGGGTGGCGCGTTCCGGGTGGTCCCGCCAGAAGAAGAGCGGCCCCGGCAGGCGCGCGAACTGGACTCCGGCAGCCGCCATGCGCAGCCAGAGGTCGTAATCCTCGGGCCACCCCTGGTCGCGGTACCCCCCAAGCCCCGCCACGATGCCGCTGCGGACCATGACCCCGGGGTGCACGAAGGGGGACTCCACGAAGAGGTCCCGGGTGATCAGGGCGTGGTCGGTGAGGGAGTTCTGCCACAGCTCGTAGGCCAGCATGCCGCGCTTCAGGCCGGCGCGGGGGAAGTGCCGGAAGCAGCTCGCCACCAGGCCGGTGCCGGGATGCGCCTGAAGGTAGGCGGACTGCAGCTCCAGGCGCCGGGGGTGGCAGATGTCGTCGCCGTCCATGCGCGCCAGCAGCGGGGCCCGGCACGCCTGCAGCCCCGCGTTGAGCGCGGGCACCAGGCCGCCGCCGCTGCTCCGGACGACGCGCACCCGCCCGTCGCCGGCGGCGGCCCGGGCAAGGATCTCGGGGGTGGCGTCCCGGGAGCCGTCGTCCACCGCCACCAGCTCCCAGTCGCTGCAGCTTTGCCGGAACAGGGAATCGAGGGCGGCCTGCAGGTAGCGCTCCTCGTTTCGGACCGGCATGAGGATGGAGATGCGGGGGGGAGTGGACATCGGGACCTCTTGTGGTTTCCGGGGTGCGGCGCCCGGCGGCCGTCCGGCCGCGCGTCGGGCCGGGGGATGCCCGGGGGGCCGGGGAGCCGGTCCGGGGTGCGGCTAGCAGCCGCGCAGCACCCGCCGCAACTCGTCCGACAGGTGTTTCACGTTGAAAGGCTTCTGTATGAAGCCGTTCAGCTCCAGCCCCTGATAGCGCGCCGAAACCTCCCGCAGGCTGTATCCGCTTGCCAGCAGCACCTTGACGTCCGGGCGGATGCGGCGCAGCTCCTTGAAGACGGTCAGGCCGTCCATGATGGGCATGCTCTGGTCCAGCAGCACCAGGCTGATCCTGTTTCCCTCCCTGCGGAAGATCTCCAGCGCCTTTTCGCCGTTCTCCGCGACCAGGGTGTCGTAACCGAAGGCCTCCAGCATCGCGACGGAGAGGGTGCGGATCATCTCCTCGTCGTCGACGATCAGGATGGTGTCGCGCGACTCGGCAAGGAGCTCCGGCGCGGCATTGGGCGCCGCCGCCAGGTCCAGACGGATTTCCCGCTCTTCGGCTGCGATCGGGAACAGCAGGCGGACCCTGGTGCCGGCGCCGGGACCGCTCTCCAGCATGATCGCCCCGCGATGGGCCCGCATGATCCCCAGGGCTGCGGACATCCCCAGGCCGCGGCCGGTGAACTTCGTGGTGAAGAACGGGTCGAAGATCTTGTACTGGGTGTCCTCGTCCATGCCGCATCCGGAGTCGCTCACCTCGACCCAGACATAGGGGCCCGCGTCCAGCTTCTCCTCCAGCCTGCTCTGGTTCAGACTCCCCTGGTCGAACTGCTGCACCCCGGTCGACAGCGCGATGGTCCCCTCGCCCGCGCCGATCGCCTCGCAGGCGTTTTTCACCAGGTTCTGGACCACCTGCAGCAGCTGGGTCGCGTCGGCCTGGACCAGCGGCAGGGCCTGGTCGAGCCTCGTGGTGAAGGAGACCGGCTTGGGTACGACGGCCGCCAGCATCTGGACGTTTTCCTGCAGCAGGGTGCTCAGGTTCAGCTCCCTGATGGCCAGGACTCCCTTCCCCGAGTAGGCGAGCATCATGCCGCTCAACTCGGAGGCGCGCACGGACGCGATGACCGCCTGCTCCAGGTTCCTGCGGACGCCGTCCGCCTCGGGGAGCGTCATGAGCGCCAGGTCCAGGTTGCCGAGCACGACCTGCAGCAGGTTGTTGAAGTCGTGGGCGATGCCGCCGGACAGCACTCCCAGGCTCTCCAGCTTCTGCAGGTGCAGCATCTGCCGCTCCAGGCTGAGCCGCTGCTCCTCCATGAGCTTGTGTTCGGTGATGTCCTGGTTCGCTCCGATCACTTTCACCGGTTTGCCCGGCTCGCGCACGAATTCGCCGATCGCCCGCAGCCAGCGGAGCGAGCCGTCCGGGCGGATGATGCGGTACTCCACGGTCTGCCCGACCCCGGTGCGCCGGGCCTCGGCGGCGGCCGCCTCGACCAGTTTCCGGTCCTGGGGGTGGGTCATCTCATGGACGGTGGCGGCGAAATTGCCGGCGCACTGCTCGCGGTCCAGGCCGTAGATGCGGTAGAATTCCTCCGAGACGGTCACCCGGTCGGTCGCCGGGTCCCACTCCCAGCTCCCCAGCTTCGCGATCCGCTGGGCGCGGCTCAGGCTCGCCTCGCTGCTGCGCAGCCTGTCCTCCATTTCCCGGCGCTCGGTTATGTTGCGGGCCACCCCGCAGAGTAACTCCTGGTCACCGAAGGCGATGTGGGTGACCTGAACGTCCATCGGGATGCTGCGCCCATCCTTCGTGCCGTAGCACGATTCGAACTGCCTGGTCTTGCAGCGCCGCAGCTGCGCGAAGTGGTCGGGCCAGTTTTCCGCGGTCGTGCCGGGGTCCACGGCGAAAATGAAGCTCGCCAGCAGCTCCTGCTGGCTGTAGCCCAGGGTCTGGAAGGCCCCCGCGTTGCAGTCGACGATGCGCCCGTCGCGGTCCGCCCACATGATGGGGTCGGGCACCTGGTCCAGCGATTGGCGCGCCAGGAGCAGCGACTGCTGCATCTGCATCATCTCGGTGATGTCGCGGCTGATGCCGAAGAGGCCCACCACCCTCCCGGCCCCGTCGAAGACCGGCCACTTGTTGGTGCTGACCCAGCCCCGCCTCCCACGGGCGTCGTAGTAGGGGTCGACCTTGTTGAGCAGCGCCGTGCCGTCGCGGAATATCGGCAGCTCCTCCTCGCCGTAGATGCGCGCCGTCTCCTCGGGGAACACCTCGCTGTCATGCTTGCCGATCAGGTCGCGCCAGCGCCCGTGCCCGGTGATGCTCGCCAGGGTCTGGCTGCAGAAGCGGAACCGGGAGTTTTCGTCCTTGAAATAGATGAAGTCGGAGGTGTTCTCCAGGAAGTTCACGAAGTCGCGGTTCAGGCTCCCCAGTTCCCGGGTCCGCTCGGCCACCCGCTGCTCGAGGGTCTCGTTCAGCTCCCGGACCTCGACGAAGCGCGCCGCAAGCGAGCTGGTCATCTCCTTGAAGTTGCCCACCAGGTCGCGCAGCTCCAGCACCGGGCTCTCGGGCCAGTTCACCTGCTGCCCCCGGGCGAGCCGCGCCGGGAGGTCGCTGGTCAGCCCGCCCAGCTGCTGGATGGAGGCCCCGATCCGGCGGCTCAGTATCTCGGCGACCAGCAAGGAGACGGCGAAAATCGCCAGCAGCAGGCCGAGCCGGTCCGCATACCGGTCGTAGAGCACCTGCTGGAACGGCGCGACCGGCTGTTCCAGGACCAGGTCCCACTCCCCGAAGTTTCCCAGGGTGGTCTTCCTGAGGTAGAGCGACTTTCTCCAGAGCTCGCCGGCGGGGGTGCCGGGCGGCAGGGACGGCAGCCACTGGGAGATCCCGCCGTCGACCCGCCTCAGCTCTCCCGGGCCCCGCGCCAGCGCCGTCATGACCTGCTGGTCCTTGCGGTTGGTGAGGATGATCTTGCCGTTGCTGTCGAGCAGGGTGTACTGCATGCCCCGGCCGTCGGCGTTTTCCTCCAGGATGGTGTGCACCCGCTCCAGGTTCAGGACCTCGGCGACGTAGCCGGCGTAGCCGCCGCCCACCAGCACCGGGGCGAGCATCAGCGCCCTGGGCCGGTTCGAGTCGATTTTGCCCATGACCAGCTCCGAGAGCATCGGCTTGAGGGTCCGCTTGAGCGTCGGGATGAAGGGGCGGTCGGCGAAGCTCTTGCCGAGGGTGCTCTGCCCCGATTCGTCGTTCAGCGGGGCGTGGGCGACGACGACGGCGTTTACGTCGTGCAGCCCGATGCGCAGCGCGTAGAGATCCGTGGCCTTGGCCTGCTCCAGGCGCGCCTGCATCTGCTGCGGGGGGAGAAGCGCCGCCAGCTCGGCCAGGTTGACGCTGATGACCCTCCTCGCGTTGAGCCAGTGCTCGAGGTTGCCGGATATGCGGCGGCTGTCGCTCAACAGCGAGCTGCGGATATCGTGGTCGGTGTCGGCCAGGTCGGCCCGGCTGCTGACCGCCAAAAGGAGCAGCGCGGGATAGAGCACGAACAGCGCCAGCAGGTTGTACACCGTCTCGCGGAAGGAAATGGTCTGGGCTCGTGACCTGAGGGCGTGCCCGGTGAAGAGGAGCCGGGCGGTCAGCGCGTTGGCGATGCCGTTGATCGCCTGCTTGACCATGGTTATGTTGACGCTGCTGGCCGGGGCGTCCATGAGGACGTGGTAGCAGAGGTACACCAGGGGCATGCCCAGGCATACCCAGTAGAGGGTGTCGGCGAGGACCAGCCCCACTTTGCGGCGGGTGACCAGCCAGCCGACGACCGCCATCTCGGCGGTCATGATGACGGCCGCGTAGGGGTGGTTCCAGAGGACGATGGTGTAGCTGCTGATGACGAGGGCCGCCACCAGGCCGCGGCCGTACCCCAGGAACTGCAGCGCCAGCATGGCAAAGATGCTGCCGAAGAGGAAGTTTATGTTGAGGAATATGGGACATTTTAAATAGTTGCCGGCAAGGCCGGCGACTGTCAGGGCGAGGAACAGGTAGGGGGCGTACCTGCTATCAGTGGATCCTTCTGAAGCCAAGAGTAACTCCGAGGACAGTGCCAGAAGCGAGCAAGCTTTTGTAAGGGTTGCGAGTAGCTATATTCCATTGTCGCATAAAAGTCAATCGGATAGACGGGGGGTTAGCGTAATTGGTAGTGGGATTGATTCTGTTTACCTATCGGGGTTACCCTGAGAGCGAGATAAGGGCGGCCCGAGAATGAATTAGCGCTGTGCGCCCCAGCGTACCGGAGTCCTGCCCGGAAATAGCTCTTTCCACGGCCCCTGTGGACAACCGCCGGGTAACTGTGGATTCGTTTCGAAATTGTCACGTATCTACCGGTACTTCCCCGCCTTGCACAACGAATAGGCATGGTGCGTAACTTGCTGGTATCATGTGCCAATGGTTGTTTTGCCGAGGAGCGGTTTGCTCCGGAGGCGCGCTCGGCGCGGGGAAGATCGTAACAGTTGAAAAAAAGTGGATAACCGGGGCTCGCCTGGCGGGGAGACCGGGCTTGCGGGGGGTGGTTCTCCGTGGTTCGTCGGCTTGCCGGCCGCCGTTTCCTTTCAATTCCGCCCAGCGAGGCTCGGACACTGGCATACGATTAGCTGGTGTAAATAATATGCCCGGTGAGTCTATTGTCCGAAAGGTTCTCAGAACCCATTCGGAGTTTTTTTGCTCATAGAGTACCTGGCCTTTGTCGATGGATCAGTTAAAATCTTCTTTGCACTCCCATTCATCCTTGATCTGTGGTACGCTTAATATATGAGTGTCAAGATTCAGGGCACTTTTGAGGCGATACACCGGCGGTACATAGCTTCCCTCAGAACAGAATTCCCCTGACATGCTGCCAATTTGTGCATTACTGCCCGCATAAGAGCATGTTCATCTGGCCGCTCCGGGCAGCAGCCTTCGCTTGGGCCCGGGCAGTTGGGCGCCGGCGTTAACTGACAACCGCGCAGTTTCGCACCCTTGGGCCCGGCAGGGCGCGGCCCCGGTCTCCGGCGCCCACCCCCGGACCCTGCGCCGGGCGGTTGGCGGCACTCTTGCAACGGATACGCCGGGCCCTATCCACTGCTGGGCCCAGCCGCACGCCACACGCCAGCGTCACGGCCTCAGATGACGTCGGAATCTCCGAATTGCAGCCTATCTGCCACACCATGCACAAAGGAGTCATCCCTTATGTACAATGCCGGCACGCAGGGTAGCAAGCCCCGCACTCCGTATCACGAGTTCTACGCGGACGATTTTTCCCCCCGCGACCACTACCGCCTGCTCTGGGACCACATCCGGGCCACCGGCAACAACGCCCTGGAGGCCAAGGCGCACGAGTCCCAGCTGGCGCTGCAGGCCGAGGGGGTCACCTTCACGGTCTACGGCGAAAGCGAGGAGGGGATCGAGCGCATCTGGCCCTTCGACCTGATCCCGCGCATCATCACCGCCCTGGAGTGGACCAAGATAGAGGCGGGGCTCAAGCAGCGGGTCAAGGCGCTCAACCTGTTCCTGAACGACCTGTACGGCGAGCAGCGCATCATCAAGGACGGCGTCATCCCCCCGGAGCTGATCTACCAGGGGCGCGACTTCCGGCGCGAGATCGTCGGCATCGTGCCGCCGATGGGGATCTACACCCACATCTCCGGCATCGACATCATCCGCGACGAGCAGGGGGAGTTCCTGATCCTGGAGGACAACCTGCGCACCCCCTCGGGGGTCTCCTACATGATCGAGAACCGGGTCATCGAGCGCCGCATCATGCCCGAGTTCTTCAACAAGTACCGGGTGCGCCGCGTCGAGCACTACCCCTCCAAGCTGCTGGCGGCGCTGCGCTCGCTGTCGCCGCGCGGCAAGGAGAACGCGGAGATCGTCGTCCTCACCCCCGGCATCTACAACTCGGCCTACTTCGAGCACACCTTCCTCGCCAAGGAGATGGGGGTGGAGCTCGCCGAGGGGCGCGACATGGTGACGATCAACGACATCGTCTACCTGAAGACCACCACCGGCCTGCACCGGGTGGACGTCATCTACCGGCGCATCGACGACGACTTCCTCGACCCGCTGGTGTTCCGCTCCGACTCCTCGCTCGGGATCGCCGGGGTCATCAACGCCTGGCGGGCCGGCAACGTGGCGATCGTCAACGCGCCGGGGAGCGGCATCGCCGACGACAAGGCGGTCTACCCCTACGTGCCCGACATCATCCGCTACTACCTGGGGGAGCAGCCGATCCTGAAAAACGTGCCGACCTTCCAGATGACCGACGAGAAGGACCGGGAGTACGTCTTCGACAACATGGAGCGCATGGTCATCAAGGCGGTCAGCGAGTCGGGCGGCTACGGCATGCTGATGGGACCCTCCTCGACCCCCGCCCTCAGGAAGGAGTTCGTCGACCTGGTGAACGAGAACCCCCGCAACTACATCGCCCAGCCGGTGGTCTACCTGTCGCGCCACGTCTGCTACATGGACGGCGAGCTGGAGGCGCGCCACCTGGACCTGCGCCCCTTCGTGATCTACGGCGAGGACATCGAGGTGGTGCCGGGCGGACTCACCCGGGTGGCGCTCAGGAAGGGGAGCCTGGTGGTGAACTCCTCCCAGGGCGGCGGCAGCAAGGACACCTGGGTGCTCGCGGAGTAGAGGCACCGGATTTACCTAACCCTTCGCCGTCGCGTCCCTCCCCCCTCAAGGGGGAGGACAGCTGGGGGATGGGGCGTGTGTCAGCCGGCCCCCCATCCCCACCCCGACCCTCCCCTTGAAGGGGAGGGAGAGTCAATAAAAGGACATGCCATGCTAAGCAGACTAGCCGATTCGATGTACTGGATGGCCCGCTACCTGGAGCGGGCCGGCGAAACCTCCCGTCTGATGGAAATCAACCTGCTCTACCTGATCGAGGCCGAGGAGGACATGAAGGAGGACGACAAGTGGCGTCCCATCCTGCAGATCACCTCGACCGAAACGCTCTACGAGGAGCATTACGGCCTGGGGGGGGTCACCACGCCGCGGGTGCTGCAGTTCATCAGCTCCGGCCGCTCCAACCCGAGCTGCATCCGGACCTGCCTCAGGCTCTTCCGGGAGAACGCCCGGGTGGCCCGGGACCGGATCTCCAAGGAGATGTGGGAGGCGGTGAACGAGATCTGGATGAACTTCGACGACCGGCTCAAGGGGCCGCTCACCTCCGAGCGCGCCAGCGTCATGTTCGTGGAGCTCAGGAACCAGGTGGCGCGCTTCAACGGCCTGGTGGCGTCCACCATGATGCGCGGCGAGGCCTACGCCTTCTACCAGCTGGGGGGGTGCCTGGAGCGGGCCGACATGACCTCGCGCATCCTGGACGTCAAGTACCACATCATCCTCCCCGACCTCTCCATGGTCGGCTCGGCGCTCGACTACTACCAGTGGGCGGCGCTCCTTAAGTCCCTCTCCGGCTTCGAGGCCTTCCGGCGCAGCTGCCACACCGGCTTCATGCCGGCCGACGTCGCCGAGTTCGTCGTGCTGAACCGCGACTTCCCGCGCTCCATCGCCTTTTCGGTGGAACGGATGGGGGGCGCCCTGCAGATCATCGGGACCGCCGGGAAGGAGAAGACCCAGGCCGCCTTCGACCAGTTCTCCGGCAAGGTGAACGACACGGCCCAGGAATTCCTGGCCGCGGGGCTGCACGAATACCTGCAGCATCTGCTGGAGCGATCCGCCTCGTTTCACACGGCCTTGGCCGAAGAGTTTTTCCAGTAAAAAGGGGAGCCGCATGCGTTACCTGATCGAACACGAGACCGTCCTGGAGTACCCGCGCCCGATACGCGAGCACCACGTGGAACTGCGGCTGGTGCCGCGCTCCGACCCGTACCAGACGGTGCTCTGCTGCGCCATCGAGACCGAGCCGGCGGCGGAGCTTGCGAGCTACAGCGACTACTTCGCCAACCGGGTCGACTACTTCTGCGTCATCCCGCCCCACACCAGGCTGCTCACCCGCCTGCGCGCCGAGGTCGAGACGAGCCGCGTGAACCCCCTGGACTTCATCCCGGTCGCCGCCGGCGAGCAGCAGCAGTGGCTGCAGGACGCCCTGCGCCGGCAGCCCCGGATGAACGATTTCCTGCTGCACCGAAGCGCCCTGACCCCCCACGCCCCGAAGCTGGCGGAGATGCTGCCGGGAGCGCTTCCCGTCTTCGAGAAGGGGTGCACCGTCATGGACGCCCTGATGGGGCTGATGGGCTGGATACCGGGGGTGCTGGAGTACCGCAGCGGCACCACCGTTGTGCACGGCGACCTCGCCGCCTCCCTGGGGCAGGGGGCCGGCGTCTGCCAGGACTTCGCCCACCTGTTCATCGCAGTGGCGCGCTCCTGGGGGATTCCGGCGCGCTACGTGATGGGCTACCTCGACCCGGGGATCGGCAGCGGGGGCGAGGAGCTCGCCACCCACGCCTGGGCCGAGGCGCTGGTGCCGGGAGGGGGGTGGATCGGTTTCGACACGGCCAACGCCCTGCTCGCCAACGACCACTACATTGCGGTCTGCGCCGGCCGGGACTCCTACGACGCCGCCCCCCAGCGCGGCAGCTTCAAGGGGGAGTCGGGCGGCGAGCAGCCGAGCGTCAAGCTGAGCGTGCAGCAGCAGGGTGCGGAGCAGCTGCAGCAACAGCAGCAGCTGGAGCAGGGGCAGGATCAGAAGCAGGGGCAGGGACAGCAGCAAAGCGAGCAGACAGCGGAGTAACTCTCAGACCTTCCCGGAAAGGACGACGATGTCCCCTAGAGCAGCCATGAAAAACGCCACAGCATCCATTGAAACCTTTTTCACCATCGACCTCCCCTACTGCGAGCGGATGGAGATCCGCCGCACCCGGTTTGCGGGGGGGGACGGGCCGCGCGGCGCGGTCGTCGCCGGCATCCACGGCGACGAACTGGAGGGGCTCTACGTCTGCCACCGGCTCGCCGCCTGGCTGGAGGAGCTCCTGCGCAGCGCACCGGGGGCGCTTCTGGGCTCCGTGGAGCTCTACCCGGCGCTCAACACCCTGGGGCTCGACACCCTGACCCGGGGGCTGCCGGTCTTCGATACCGACCTGAACCGCGCCTTCCCCGGCTCGGCCGGGGGGCCGCTCCCGGCCCGGCTCGCCGCCGCCATCATGACGGAGCTGGAGGGGGCCGCCCTGGTGGTCGACATCCACGCGAGCAACATCTACCTCCGGGAGATCCCCCAGGTGCGCATCAACCAGGAGTTCGAGGGGCTCCTGGTGCCGATCGCGCGCCGCATGAACCTGGACATGATCTGGCTGCACGGCGCCGCCACGGTGCTGGAGACCACCCTGGCCCACAGCCTCAACAGCCACGGCACCCCCTGCCTGGTGGCGGAGATGGGGGTCGGCATGCGGGTCACCCCGGAGTACTGCGACCAGCTGGTCGCCGGCATACTGAACGCCTGGCGGGACCTGGGGGTCCTGGCGCCGGGAACCCCCCTGCCGCCGGCGGACCACACGCCGCTCATCGCCGACGACAGCAACGTCCACTACCTGAACGCCCAGACCTCCGGCATGTTCGTGGCGGCCGCCTCGCACTGGACCGACGTGCACCGGGGGGAACTGCTGGGGAGCATCGTTTCCCCCTTCGGCGGCGCCGTGCTCTCCGAGGTGCGCTCCCCGGTGGACGGCATCCTCTTCACGCTGCGCGAGTACCCGCTGGTCTACGAGGGGTCGCTGATGGCGCGGGTCATGGCGCGCAAGGGAGGCCGGTCATGATACGGAACCTGCTCTGCATGACGGCGCCGGTGCGCGACGGCTTCGACATCCCCTGCCACGAGCTGGGGCCCGCCTCGTCCCAGCTCTCCGTGGCCCTGGTGGGCGGGCTGCACGGCGACGAGATCAACGGCATCTTCATCCTCTCCCGCCTGGCGGATTTCCTGACCAGCGTGGAAAAGGGGGACTACCCGGAGCTGACGCTGGCCAAGCGGGTGCTGATCATACCGGCGGTCAACGTGCTCGGGGTGAACCAGCGCACCCGCACCTGGCCCTTCGACAAGTCCGACATCAACCGGATGTTCCCGGGCTCCACCGGCGGCGAGACCACCCAGCGCATCGCCTACGCGGTGCTGGAGGCGACCAAGCGGGCCGAGTTCCGCATCGACATCCACACGGCCGGCATCGACTTCGAGGAGCTGCCCCAGGTGCGGCTCTACGGACCGAGCGAGGCCGAGCGCGAGTCGGCGCGCTGGTTCGGCCTCTCGGCGATCATGGAACGCTCCATGTCGCCGGTCTTCACCACGACGCTGAAGCACTCCTGGAAGGTCTGGCCGGGGCAGAGTTTCCTTTTGCGGGTGGGGCAGGCCGGGACGGTGCAGTTGGAGCACTGTCAGCGCGTCTTCCGCGCCCTGGTTTCCTTTCTGGGGAGGACCGGCGTGCTGGAGGGGGTGCAGCTGGCAGCCGAGGACGAGGAGACCTGCTACTTCGACAAGGCGAGCGGCCACCGGGTCTTCGCCCAGAAGGCGGGCACCTTCGTCTCCGACCGCCAGGTGGGGCGTTGGGTGGGGCTCGGCCAGGAGCTGGGCTACATCTACGACAGCATCAACGGCAACGTCATCGAGAAGGTGCTCTCGCCGGCGGCGGGGCTTTTGACCGGGATCCGCCGCCATCCGCTGCTCTTCGAGGGCGACCTGATCCTGCGGGTCAATAAGAAAATTCGTTGAGTCGTTGAGTCGTTGAGTCGTCGAGACGTCGAGTCGTTTTCCAGAAGAACCTTCCCGGCAGCAATCCACCGAGAGAGCCGAACCGATGCCCTTGCCAACGCCCGAGCGCCTCGCCCATCATGAAGCCGGCCACGCCGTCGTGCAGCACTGGATCTCGGAGGGGCGCTTCCGGGTGACCCGCGTCGCGCTCGACACGGACGGCCTGCAGGTTGCCGGATCCTCGCTGATCGACCAGGAGGTGACGCTCGGGTTGTACCAGTTCGGGTTGGTGACGCTGGCGGGGATCGCGGCGGAAAACCGCTACTTCGAGGACCATCCTGCTCCGGAGGGTGAACGCTGGGGGGCCGTGGGGGACGTCGAGCAGTGGATGGCAGCCGCCGCCGATCTCCTGCAGAGTAAAGCCCGGGTGGAGATGGTGACTGGCAACGTCTTGCGGCGGCTGGCGGATTTCTTCCAGCAGCCGGGGACCTGGGGAGTCGTGTCCGAGCTGGCCGGATTGCTCCTGGAGCAGGGGGCCGTTGAGGGGGAGAGCTTGCAGGACGTCTTGCAGCGCCGGCAGCGCCCGTCCTAGCGGCGGCCTGCCGCCCGACCGCGCGGGGGCCCGGCGAGGCGCCGAGCCCCCTTATTCTCTCAGCAGCTCTCCGTCTCGATCTTTTCCAAAAGTTCCAGAGCCGGCAGGTCGTCGTACAGCTCGAACAGTTCCCTGATGTTGTTGATGTAGGAATGGATCAGGAACAGTTCATCCAGGCAGCGGCCGCCGTTTTGCTCCGGCTGGCCGACGCGCGCCAGTTTCGCCTTGAACTGCTCCCAGAAAGGGTTGCTCTTCTGAGGGTCGTCGATGTAACGGCGCATCATGGCAACCAGCTCGCAGGAGTTTTTATCCCCCTCTATTCCCACGAATGACACGTAACGATCCGTCTTGTTCTCCTGCTGCATCGCTCTTCCTTTCCTGTTGTCCGGCCAAAATCGCGTCGGTCATTCCACCCGGTCTACCCTGAGCGCGAAGGTGAGCTCACATCCTGCCAGGGCGTGGTTGCCGTCCAGCGTCACCTCGGTGTCATCCAGTGCGATGATCTTCATGATCCTCGATGGCCCGGCCTTGAAGTCGATGCTCAGTTTCTGGCCGACCGCCAGCTCTTTTGCGACCGGGAAGGCGCCCCTGGCGACGTGGATGACGTTGTCCTGGGTGCGGGGGCCGTAGGCCTCCTCGGCGCTGAGCACGATGTTCCTGGTCTCCCCCTCCTTCATGCCGATGATGGCGCGCTCCAGGGCGGGGAACAGCTGGTCCCCGCCGATGCTGACGGTCATTGGCTCGTGCTGCTTGGTGCTGTAGAAGATGGTGCCGTCATCCAGCGTGCCGATGTAGCTGATGGTGACCTTGCTGCCGGGTTGTACCTGGGCCATTGTCAGCCTCCTTTTCATCTCGTGCTGCGCCTGACGGACCCTAGCCGGGCGGACAGCCGCAGGCCCCGCAGCTGCAGAGTCTCAGGCCGCAGGCGTGGCAGCCGGGGTTCTTCGGGTCGCGCCCGTCCACCGTCGCACCGCAGGCAGGGCAGTCGTAGCGGTAAAAAGCGAAGCCGCAGCTGCGGCAGACCCGCGTGTGAGGATCTCCGTCCTTGGGGAAGACGTGCGTCGAGCCGCAGATCAGGCAGACCGACGCCATTTCCGGCTCGTTCCTGACGCCGTCGCGGTGGCTGCGGTAGTGATCGAACAGCCGTTTTGCCTCTTCTTTGGTTAAGGCGGTTCCGGGTTCCCAGCTCACGGGCAGACCTTCGGGGCGTCGCTTGCGCCGGGCGCCGAGCAGGTCTGGAATTCCGCGCTTCTCGCGACCGCCTCCTCGGGGGCATCGAACCCGACCCAGGCGTGGACCTTGGCGGGGTCGAAGCCGCACAGCCGCGTGCCGCCCGATTCCATCAGGGGCCGGCGTATCAGCAGGTGGTCGGAGAGCATCAGCTCCAGAGCGGCCGTCGAGTCGTAGGCCGCCGGGTCGATCTCGCCCGCCTTGACCCGTGGCGAATTCGGGTTGAACCAGGCGGACACCGGCAGGTCGCCGAAGTAGGAGGTCAGTTCCTCCGGCGTCCAGGGACGGGCCAGCAGGTCGCAGACCTCGACCTGGTGCCCGGCCTTGCGGAGGATCTCGACCTGCTTTTCAGAGGTCAGGCAACCGAGCTTCGTGTAGTAGGTGATGAGCGCCATGGCGGCATGCCCTCCTGAGGACGTGATTGTCCCAGTGGTTACATGGTCCGTGCCAAGGTGTAGGGAAAAATATTGACCGGTCATACCGGGCAGTTGAGGCTCTTGAGGAAACCAGTGCGGGGAGGCCATGCTGCAAACTTGTGCAGATGACCGGTATTTAGCCTTGGTGGTAGCATTTGGTCAAGTCGGGCAGCGGCCGACCTGGTGCTCGCTTCAGTGCACCCGGTCACCCTGGCTGCGCGCCACCAGGTAGTAGACGATCCCCAGGATCAGCAGGGTGCCGGCGAGGAACGCCTGCGTTTCCAGGGCGTCGTGGCGCAGGGTCGAGATCAGGATCTCACGGATCAGCGCGACGATGATGACTCCTATGAAGATGAGTATGTTGAACTTCCCGCCCTTGAGCGTCTTGATCTCGTTGTCCATCAACTCTATCATCATCCACAATATGAGCAGCGAGCCGAGCGCCGAGAGTATCCCCTTCTCGAAATCGCCCTGGAAGATGTGGATCAGGTCGTAGAAGAACAGGGCTACAACTGACAGGGAGACGCCGGTCAGAGCCAGCACCAGCACCAGGTTCAGTCCGTAGGTGAAACGCTCGGCCGCCTGGATCAGTTTCGACTCCAGACGGTGCGACACGAAGACCTTGCGGAGTTCCTCCTCCTGGTAGGAGGTGCTCATGATGTCCAGGTTGATGTCGAGGATCTTCTCCACGGCGATCCGGAATTTGCGCCGCTCCTCGATCTGGGGGAAGTTGGCCTGCAGCAGTTCGATGAGAAAACGCCGCACCACGTTCATCGCGGCGTTGACGTAGTGCGCGTTCAGGCCGATGCGCACGTGCGCCTGGCCGATCTGCTGCAGGGTGAGCAGGTAATGGTTGTCGTATTTGCCGGAAAAAAGGGCGAGCACCCACTGCGAGTGGCTTCTCTTGAGCCGCTGCAGCGCCTGCTCCTCGCGCAGGAACTTGGCGGTCTCCGGGATCTTCAGCAGGAAGTTGTAAAACTCGTCCACCAGGATGTCGCAGTGCTCCTGCGCCAGGGGGAGCAGTTCCTTGAGGAGTTCCGCATCTGTTTCGCCGAAGAAATAGTGGCTCTTTACTTCCTGCATGGTCAGCATCTGGCTCTCCTGGATGATAATAAAAAATTGCTCTAGCAGTGGTACCTAACGGCGAATCAGCCCCGAGGGACCTTTCTGACAGGGGCGTACACGGCTTACTACCATAGAGAAAACCGCGCCGGGAAGCTATTGTGTATACGTCATTTGCCGCCGCCTTGCGGACTCATGCCGGTGCCAGGCGCTTCCCCCTGACACCGTGCGCCGCCAGGTGACGTCCTTCTTCGGACCTGCGGTTACCTTGAGCCCCGGCCAGCTGCCGGTCCCGAGTACAATAAACAAAGTAAGGCAAACTGCATGACTAAAAACTCATTCAGCCCGGGGCGGCCAAATCCCGGTCAAGTTTTAGCCCGTTGTGCCGATAATCCTACGATTGAGGATGTTTGCGCCGCGACGACCGGAGCGCACCGGGAGGCGCACGACCTGGCGCCCCTCGCGCGGGGGAGGCGGCACGCCCTGGCGGCGCCGCCCGAAGGATGACGATGCAGCGTTTGGCCCTGAGCCTGAAAACCAAAATAACCTTCGGGGTCTGCCTGATCGTGGCGGGGCTCAGCAGCGCGCTCGCCTTTTGCTCCCTGTCCTACCTGCAGCAGCAGCTCCGGGACAACCTGGCCGCGCAGCAGTTCGTCCTGGTATCGGTCATCGCCGGGCACCTCGACGACAGCCTGTCGGCAGCGCAGGACGAACTGCTGAAACTGGCCGCCTCGGTGCCCCGGGCGGTGCTGCAGCACCCCGACCAGGCCCAGGCCTTTCTGCAGGGCGAGGCGGAGCACAAGGCGAGCTTCGACAACGGCATGGCCCTGCTCTCCCGCGAGGGAGACCTGATCGCGCAAACCCCCTTCGACGCCGGGCGCCGGAACAAAAATTACGCCTTCCGCGACTACCTCCGGAAAACCGTGGCGACCGGCAAGCCCTTCATTTCGGCCCCCTTTTTCTCCAGCCAGGAGCACCGGCATCCGGTGGTCGCCTTCACGGCGCCGCTGCTGGACTCCCGGGGGAAGCTGACCGGAGTGCTGGTGGGGAGCCTCGACCTGACCCGGCACAACTTCCTGGGAAAGATCGCCCACGAAAAGCTGGGAAAGAGCGGCTACCTCTACCTGTTCGACGCCGACCGGACCATGATCATGCACCCGGACGAGGCGCGCATCCTGGCCAGGGGCGTCCCGCCGGGGGCCAACCGGGGGCTGGACCGGGCCCTGGGCGGCTTCCAGGGGAGCCTGGAGACGGTCAACTCGAGGGGGCTCGCGGTGCTGGCCAGCTTCAAGCGACTGAGGACGACCGGTTGGATCCTGGCGGCCAACTACCCGCATGCCGAGGCCTTCGCCGGCATAGAAAGGTCGAGACGGTTCCTGGACGCCGCCTTGTTGGCGGCCATCGCCCTGTGCGTCGTCGGCGTCTGGCTCTTCATGGAGTACCTCACCGCGCCGCTAGAGCGCCTGGCGGCGCACGCCCGCTCCCTGGCGGGCAAGAGGGGGCCCGAGCGGTTCTTCGCCGGCGAGGGGGCCGACGAGATCGCCCTGCTTGCCGAGGCCTTCAACGACATGGTCCGGGAACTCGACCTCGAGCGGGAGGCGCTGCGGGAAAGCGAGGAGCGGCTGCGGCAGATCGCGGAGCACTGCGAGGAGGTGCTCTTCATCGTGTCCAGCGACATGAGCCAGACGGTCTACGTCAATCCCGCCTACCAGAAGCTCTGGCAGAGAAGCTGCCAAAGTTTATACGAGCGCCCTGGCTCCTTTGCCGACCTGATCCACCGGGAGGACCGGCCGCGGGTCATGAGCGCGCTGGAGAGGATGGCCGCGGGGGAGGTCTTCGAGGAGACCTACCGCATCGTGCGGCCCGACGCCAGCGAGCGCTGGATCCAGGTCCGCTGCTACCCGGTCCCCGCGCAAAGCGGTGAGGCCTACCGTCACGTGGGGATCGCCCAGGACGTGACCAGGCGCAAGCTCGACGAGGTGAGGATCCGCACCATGGAACTGGCGGTGGAGCAGAGCCCGGTCTCCATCGTCATCACCGACTGCGCGGGGAACATCGAGTACGTGAATCCCAAGTTCACCAAGGTAACCGGCTTCGCGCCGGCCGAGGTGCTGGGTCGCAATGCGCGCATCCTGCAGGCGGGCAAGACTCCGGCGGAGCTGTACCGGCAGCTCTGGGAGCGGGTCAGCGGGGGGGCGGACTGGCACGGCGAGATCCTGAACCGGAAAAAAAGCGGCGAGCAGTTCTGGGAGTCGGTCAGCATCTCGCAGATCAAGGACCCCCTCGGCGCGGTCACCCACTACCTGGCCGTCAAGGAGGACGTCAGCGCCCGCAAGGCGCTGGAGCAGGAGCTGAGAAGCGCCCGCGACGCGGCGCAGGCCGCCGACCGCCTGAAGAGCGGGTTCCTGGCCAGGGTGAGCCACGAGATCCGGACCCCGATGAACGGCGTCATCGGCATGACGGGTCTTTTGAGGGAGACCTCCCTCACCGGGGAACAGGGCGAATATCTCCAGGCGCTGGCAGCGTCGGCGGAGTCGCTGCTGCTGGTCATCGACGACCTGCTCGATTTCTCCAGCATGGAGGCCCGCGAGCTGGAACTGGCCAGCGAAGAGTTCGGGCTGCGCGAGGGGCTGGAGCAGGGGCTGGGCGCCCTGGCGCGCGAGGCCTGCGAGAAAGGGCTCCAGTTTGCCATCCGGGTCCCGCCGGAGGTCCCCGACCTCCTGGTGGGGGACCGCAGGCGCCTGGTGCAGGTGCTCTGCAACCTGGTGTCCAACGCGGTCAAGTTCACCGAAAGGGGGGGGGTGGAGCTTTCGGTCCAGGTCGAGGCGCCCGACCCGGCCGCCGCGCGCCTGAGCTTCGTCGTGGCCGACACCGGCATCGGCATCCCGGCCGAGATGCACGGCAGGGTGTTCGACCCCTTCTCCCAGGCCGATCCCTCCACGACCCGCAGGCACGGCGGCAGCGGGCTGGGGCTCACCATCTCGGCCCGGCTGGTGGAGATGATGGGGGGCTCACTGGGGGTCGAGAGCGAGCCGGGACGGGGCAGCTCCTTCCATTTCACCCTGCGCCTCGGGTTGCAGCCCGGGAGCGCCCCCCGGCGCGAGCCGCGGGAGCCGGCCCGCCCCGGGGGCCGGGAGGGGGCCGGGGCGGCAGGCCGCGGCGAGCCCTTCGATGCCAGGGAAACCCTGGCCCGGATGGACGGCGACTGGGGGCTCTTCCGGGAGGTGGTGGGGATCTTCGCGGCCGACTGCGGGACGATGCTGGCGCTGATCCGCGACGCCGTCCAGCTCGGCGACCCTGCCGGGCTGCGGCGCGCCGCGCACACCCTCAAGGGGGCGCTCAGCAACTTCGGGGCCCGGGCCCCCCTGGCGCTGGCCGGCGAACTGGAGTCCCTGGGGAAGAGCGGGGAGCTCGCCGGGGCAGGGGATACGATTGCCGTACTGGAAACGGAACTGCTGCGTCTCCGGGAGGCGCTCGAGCTCCACGCGGGGAGGATGGGACGATGAAGATACTGATTGCCGAGGACGACAAGGTGTCGCGGCGCCTGCTGGAGGCCCATCTGGGCAAGTGGGGCTACCAGGTCGAAGCGGCGGGCGACGGCGAGGAGGCCTGGCGGCTGCTGCAGTCCGCCGACCCTCCCCGGCTCGCCATCCTGGACTGGATGATGCCGGGGCTGGACGGCACGGAGATCTGCCGCAGGGTGAGGAGCGAGGGGCGGGAGCCCTACACCTACCTCATCATGCTGACCGCGCTGACCGGTGAGGAGAACGTCTGCGAGGGGATGGAGGCCGGGGCGGACGACTACCTCACCAAGCCGTTCCGGGTCAATGAGCTCCGGGTGCGCCTGCGCGCCGGCAGGCGGATCGTCGACCTGCAGGACGAGCTGATCGCGGCCCGCGACGCCCTGGGGATCAAGGCCTCCCACGATCCCCTCACCGGCCTTTGGAACCACGAGGAGATCCTCTGCTCCCTGCAGCGCGAACTGGCCCGCGCCCGGCGCAGCGGCGAGCCGCTGGGGGTGATCATGGCGGACCTCGACCATTTCAAGCAGGTGAACGACGGCTTCGGGCACCAGGCGGGCGACGCGGTGCTGCACGCAGTCGCCGCCCGGATGCTGGAGCACCTGCGCCCCTACGACGCGGCGGGGCGCTACGGCGGGGAGGAGTTCCTGCTGGTGCTCCCCGGCTGCGACCTGCGCAACGCGGAGGCCCTGGCGGAAAGGCTGCGCCTGAGCATCTGCGGCTCCCCGGTCGAGACCTCCGAGGGGGTGATACCGGTCACCCTGAGCCTCGGCGTGGCGGCGCTAGCCGGGGAGGAGCCGGACGCCGCCGCTCTGATTCGCGCCGCGGACCGGGCTCTGTACCGTGCCAAGGAAAAGGGGAGAAACCGCGTGGAGGCGGGAGGGGGAGCCGCGACCCACCTGGCGCCTCAGCGGATTTTTCCCAGGTGAATCCTGGAGAGGTAGTCCAGGAGCCCGAAAATGTTCAAAAGCCAAAGCACGACGACGATCACCACGACGGCGTTCAGGATGGACTTTATCGAACCGGCCATCGGGATGTACCGGTTGATGAGCCCCAGCAGGACTCCTACGACGATGAGAACCAGTATGACGTGGACGAGTGGCATGGGGCGGCTACCTCCTGTTAGGCGTCGTCCAGCACCTTGCGCACCTTGGCGGCCAGGTCGGACATGGTGAACGGCTTCTGGATGAAATGCACACCCTCGTCGATGACGCCGTGGTGCGCGATGATGTCCGAGGTGTATCCCGACATGAAGAGGCGCTTGAGGCGCGGGTGGCTCTGCATCAGGTCGCCGGCCAGCTCCCGGCCGCTCATCTCGGGCATCACCACGTCGGTCATCAAAAGGGCGATCTCGCCGGGATACTCCCGGGCCAGGCGCAGGGCCTCGCCCGGGGAGTTGGCCGCCAGCACGGTGTAGCCCTGCCGGGTCAGCAGGCTCTCGGCCATGTTCAGCACGGCCGCCTCGTCCTCCACCAGCAGGATGGTCTCCTGCCCTTGCCGCCGCGCCGGCGCCGGCGCGGCTTCGGGGGGAGGCTGCTCCGCCTGCTCCCGATGCCGGGGGAGGTAGATGGTGAAGGTGGTCCCCAGCCCAGGCTCGCTGTAGACGTTGATGAAGCCGTTGTTCTGCTTGACGGCGCCGAACACGGTGGCGAGGCCGAGGCCGGTCCCCTTGCCGACCCCCTTGGTCGTGTAGAACGGCTCGAAGATGTGGGCCAGCACCTCCTTGTCCATGCCGTGCCCGTCGTCGCTCACCGAGAGCTTCACGTACTCCCCGGGGAGGAACCCCGCGTTGTGGGCGCTGTAGCTTTCGTCGACCGTGCAGTTTTGGGTCTCGATGGTGATCCTGCCGACCTCGGAGATGGAGTCGCGCGCATTGGAGCAGAGGTTGGTCAGGATCTGGTCGATCTGGGACGGGTCGATCCGGGCCGACCAGAGGGGTTCCCCCGGCTGCCAGGCCAGTTCGATGTTCTCGCCGATGATCCGCTGCAGCATGCTCAGCATGCCGCCGACGGTCCGGTTCAGGTCCAGCACCTTGGGGGCGACCGCCTGCCGGCGCGCGAAGGCGAGCAGCTGCCGGGTGAGGTCGGCGGAGCGCTCGGCGGCCTTGCGGATCTCCTCCAGGGCCAGGTAGACCGGTTGCGACGGGTCCAGGTCCATCAGCGCCAGGTTGGCCTGCCCGAGGATGACGCTCAGCATGTTGTTGAAGTCGTGCGCCACACCCCCCGCCAGCCGCCCCACCGATTCCATCTTCTGGGCCTGGTGCAGCTGGTCCTCGAGCCTGCTTTGCTCCTGCTCGGCCCTTTTCAGCTCCGAGAGGTCCACGATCATGGCGCGGCAGTCCTCCCGGGCCTCGGAGGCTACCGCCTCGAGCTGCACGAACACCGGCTCCGCCCCCTCCCTTGGTATGGTCACCTCACAGGACGCCTTCGCCCTCCCGGTGAACACCCTTTCCAGGAAGTCGTGGAAGGTCGCCTTGCCGTCGTCGGAGAGATAAGCGTCAAGGTTGCGGCCCAGGAGGGTCGGGCGCTCGCCCCCGAGGAGGCGCGCGCCGGTGCTGTTGACGGCGCGGATGATCCCGCCGCGGTCCAGGTTGAAGTAGCCCACCGGTGCGAAGTCGTAGAGGTCGCTGTATTTCCCCAGGAGCTCCTCCATCTGCTGACGCTCGTCCCTCACCCGCCGCAGTTCCTCGTTCTGGGTCACCAGCAGGTCCCGGTTGGCGATCAGGTCGCTCTCGTTCTTGATGCGCCGGGAGAACTCGCGCCAGAGGAAAAGGTAGAGGGTCGCCAGGATGGCGGTGCCCAAAAGGTTCCCCAGCACGAGGAAGTAGAAGTTCCGGTTGAAAAACCTCCTTTCCACGACCGTGCGCTCCCGCAGCAGCCGCTCCTCGCCGCGCACGGACCCCAAGATCTGGTCACGCAGCGCCTCCATGGTCCGCTTGCCCGCGTCCAGCATGATCCGGTCCCGGGCGCTGGCAAAGCCCTCCTGCGAGCGCAGGCGGATGGTTTCCTGCATGAGCGACAGCCTGGCGCGGATCAGGGGCTCGATCTCCGCCAGCCTCCTCTGCTGCTCCGTGTTGTCCTTGGTCAGGGTGCGCAGGCTCGCCAGGTGGGCCTGGACGGCCACCAGGGCGGCGTCGTACGGATCGAGGTACCTGCGGTTGCCGGTGATGACGTACCCCCGCTGGCCCGACTCCGCATCCTTGAGCGAGCCGAGCAGGCTGTCCAGCTCCAGGATCACCAGGTAGGTATGCTTCTCCCAGCGGCTGGCCACGCGCGTCTCCAGGAGATTGCGATAGGAGAAGAGGCCCAGGCTTCCGGTGATGGTCAGGGTGAGCGCGAAGCTGGCCAAAAGGACCAGGCGCCCCTTGGCGAATGCCTTCTGGAGCGCGCTGAGCAACGGCACGGCGTGCCAGGGTGGCCTGGCCAGGGAGCCGATCAGATGTCGCAGAGCTTTCTTCTCAGCCAAGGTACGCCTCTTTTGGTGCCGGGCCCGTCTAGCGCAGCTTGAATTTCCAGTAGCGTCCCGAGGAGGCATGCACCGTCTGCAACCCCGAGCGCTCCGCAGGGCCCTTGCCGTCCCGGATCAGGTGATGCATGTCGGCGAGGACGGACGCATTGTCGGCGAGGGAGGCGCGCCCGCTCGGTGTGGTGTTGACATTGGTCGCATCGATCGTCTCGATCCCGTCAAACAGGAAAAGGTTGGCTCCCGCATCTCCGGCACGGGGGTAGTCCTGGAACCTGTTGGAAGCTTTAAGCGCCGAATCCCTGGAAGAGACGTAGAGCGTGGTGCGGTTGGACGAGGCGGCCAAGGCAGGAGCGATATCGCGTTTGAACAGGTCGGCATCGATGTCAGGCGCGACCAGTATGACCTCCCGGAAGGCCTTTTTCAGCTCAGGCCGTTCGGAAATCAGATAGATGTATGCCTTGGTAAGCGCCCTGTTTCCCATGCCGTGAGCGATCAGGTAGATGTTCCTGGCCCTGCTTTTCGCCGCCAGCTCTTTGAGGAATTCCTTGAGGTCGGGTTGCGCCCATTCGATGTCCGCCTGGTCGGCGGGATAGGCATCGGCCCGGCCCTTCGAGGGCCAGCTGAAGAATATCGCGGCTCCGTCAAAGCCGAGGTCGTGCTTTAGCTGTGCCGTGCGCCGGGCCGCATCTGCAAAGGTCACGTTGTAGCCGTGCACGAACACGAAGGCGCTCTTCCTGGCTGATGTCGAGATGGCGGCCTTCAGGCTCTCCAGGTACGCCTCGTAGTCCCGCGTGGTGACCCTGCGCAGTGCCGGGCGGGAGTCCGGCTGCTCCTTGGCATCGTTTCGCGGGGCTGCAACAGCTTCCGGGCCGCCGGGCTTAGCTTCCCTTGGGAGAGCGACCTCGCATGACCCATAGGAGAGCGGACCGCGTTTCCCGCCGAAGGGTTTGGCAGGATCCGACGGTGCGCTGCGTGAGCGGTCTGTCGCGTAAAAGACCCGGACTGCGGCGCTCTTCTTGGTGGCGGCCGAGGCGCTGCCGGTATCTGCCGGTGCCGGCGCCGGTTGCGCCGATTGGGCGGCAGAGGGGAGTGCCGCCGGTCCCCCTGGGTGCGAGCCCCGAGCCTGGGCCGCCGCCGTGCCCGTCACCGGCGGCTGCCGGACTGCTGCAGGGGTACCGCATCCTGCCAGGAGCACCGGGATGGCTACCCACGCCGCTTTGCGGGCGCAGGCCAAGAATCGTCCTCCGAACAGCCGCTTTGCTCTGTCCATAGGGTACCTCCTCGGGGTCCGAGCCGGCGCTGGAGCGAGATGGGCGCCTTGCCGGGAGCCTGCGGTCAGTCGTGGTCCGCTTGGATGCCGGAGGCGGCCCGGCGCCTCGTGGCAGCTTCGGGATACAGGTCGCGGCTCCCGCCGGCAGTCCCTTTTCAGTCGGGGATCACGGCAGATCGGTCAGAAAATTATATCATGCGTCCGAAATATTAAAACACGCCAACCGTGTGCCGGCCGAATGCCCGGCCCGGAGTACTCCGCTCAGAGCAGCTTCGATGCGTGTCACCAATCCCGCTCGCGACGAAGCCTCCGTGAGATTCCCGGGGCGACGGTCGTGGAACGGTTGGGCTGCCTGACTCAAAGAAAATAGCCGCTCTCACACAAAGAGCGGCTATCCATACCAGTTCAGTGCCCTGATCATGTTCAGCTCGATGTCCTAACCGGTACCGTCAAGGCGGACGACATGGATGGGAACCGAGTCAACCGCTTCGCGGGATGCGGGGCGCTATCATGAAATGATTCTACGGTAAGCGGTTGCTTATGCAGTGGAGCCCCCGGCGCAGATAGAGAGCGGTTTGGCACCGGTCAGTTCCGCCACCTGCTGTGGCGGCAGTCCGCGCTCAGTCCGGGCTCTCCGAAGCTGGCACCGGTGCTGGGGAGTTGGGAGATCGACGGTAAGGGGGGTCTGTTCGGGCTGCGCGGTGCGGGGGATTGTCGCCGTGCGTTTTTTTGGGGGGGGCGGACCTTTCCCGGACGGGCCGTTCCTGAGCCGAACCGGCCCCCGGGGGAGGGGGTGGATGGCTTCACATGGAGGGGTTGCTGCAGACTCATGCCGGGATCAAAACAGCTCCATCTGGTAGTTTCCCTTGAGAAGCTCGGCTGGAGAGGGCGCCAGCCCGCCGCCGCGCTCTATCCCCTTCCAGGATTGTCCGGTTTTGATCATCTCCCAGAGCCAGCGCTTCGGCACCGTCCGGTAGTTGCAGGGTTTGAGATTCCCGACCACGATGGTGGCCGAGGCGACTCCGGCCCGGAGCCGTTGGACGATTTCCACCACGCGGCCGGTGAACAGGAAGCAGCGGCTCGCCCCCTTGTGTTCCAGCAGCAGCTCGTCGCCGATGATGGCAAGGCATATCGCGTGGTGCCGTTTGTTGTCGGCATGAAAACTCACCGCGCAGCCGGGCGTGGGGCTCTCGATGGGCGCGGACCGGTCCTGCGCCTCCAGAACCTCCAGCTCCTCTTCGGGGTCGGGCCGGTCCTCAGCCTCCGGTCCTGCCAACTCCTCATCCTCCAGGTCACTGAAAAAGGGTTCTTCCATGCTTCAAATCCTTCAACCCCCGGCACTGTCGGGGCGTTCCTGATCCATTCCTGCAGTTTGCGAAACGTCGGGGCGGGGGCGGAGTTGCCGCTGGGCGCGCCTTGGGCCGCCTGGCGGCCACCACAGCTACCGCCGTACAAGGTACAACGAAATTATGGGGAGATGCAATACCAATCACGCCGAGCAGCGCGCAGCCACCGGGAACCGCAATTTCCCCCTGCCGGCGGCATCCGGACCCCGGAGCGGCAGCCTTTACACGAAAAAGAGGCCACATCTCTAACCTAGATGTGACCTCTTAGCATTATGCATCTAACGAGTGGGAGCCCGACGCTAACAGTTGCCGGGCAGACTACTCTCAGATTCTACTTACGTTGGCAGCCTGCAGGCCTTTCGGTCCCTTGACCACATCGAAAGAGACGCTGTCACCTTCCACGAGCGATTTGAACCCGTCTCCGGTAATTGCCGAGAAATGGCAGAATACATCCTCACCGTTTTCCTGCTCGAGAAAACCAAATCCTTTTGCGTCGTTAAACCATTTTACCGTTCCATTTACCATTTCTTTGCGTTCTCCTGAAAGTTATTTGTCCAACCGTGGCAGTAAGACTAACAGCCCCCCGCCGGCTGTCAAGCCGATGATACAAAGATTTTAATCTCAGCCCCGGATTGGAGAGCTGCCGGCGCTTAAAGGCCCGCGCGGCAGGTGCCGCTGGCCTGCTGGGCCGTTCCTAGTACATCATCCCGCCGACATAGATTCCGGAGCCTACAAACAGCTCCTTGCCGGGCACCCGGTAGATGTAGGTGATTTTCTTGGAGGGCGACGTCTTGCCGGGCTTGGGCCACATGTATTCCACCCACCCCTGGCCGACTCTCCTCGCGGTATTGACAAAGGTGACGAAGATCGCCTTGTCCGTGGGATCGGTTATCAGCAGGCAGTGGGGCAGTTGGGTGAGTTCCGGCTGCATCGGGTGGGCCAGCATCTTGCCGTCCAGATTCATAAGAAAGACGTAGGTGTCCTTCCAGACGAACGGCCCCTTCGGGTCGCCGATGGCTTTTATTGCCTCGCCCAGTCCCCTGGAGTTGATCAGCGCCGCGGCTTCGTGGCATTTCATCACGCACTCTTCTTTGGTCGCCGACTGCTCTGCCCCGGCATAGATCGAAAAACCGAGGATCAACAGAATGACCATCATGACAGGCAGTTTTTTCATGGAGCTCTCCTTAGCTTTTAAACCGGTTTTTGTTCTTACTCGGTAACAGTCCCCGCTCTCAGGCGGGGCGCCTTACTTGATCCAGGATTTGCCGACCGGCAGCACGTTCCTGCCGAACACCTGGGCGAAGATGGTAGATGCCATCATATACCAAGCTGCCAGGGCGCACAACATGAGCTCGTACCCCGCGACCGGCGTCAGGTCGGGAAACCCGAAATGGGCGAAGTCCAGCAGGATGAAGCCTATCAGCAGCAGGGTGAAGGTGACGGCCATGGCGCCGTGAATCTTCATGGCGGGGATCCACATGATGAAGGTGTACATGGTCCAGGCGACCAGGAACCAGCCGATATCCTTGGTGTCGGAGTGGTAAATGTTGAAGTAGTTGAACAAAAAGATGATCCCCAGGGCTATCCAGAATGACCCGTAGGCCACGAAGGCGCTGTAACCGAAGTTATTCCCGCACTTGAACTCCTGGAAACCGGCGAGGAGCTGGGCGAGTCCCCCGAAAACGAAGGCCAGCGCCACGACCGGGCCTACCCCGCACCAGCCAACGTTGTGAAACTGCAGAACCATTGTTGTGAGACCGAATCCTGCCAATCCCACGACTCCGGGGTTCGCCGTTGGTGCCTGACCGTTTGACATAGCATAACTCCTTAGATTGAAATACCTGCAACAGATACTGTACCAGCAGACGCTGTTCGCTTGTCGCCAGGCTCGCTTGATAATCGTGGCACATTAATACTTGCACAAGTTAAAGTCAAAGCTATTTTAATTTTGGCGGGGCACCGACTGATCCTTGGACGCCGGGATCAAACTTCTGCCCACCGTGTGCGCGCCGGGATGGAAGATTCCCGCCCCGGCAAACCGGGGGTGCTGCAACAATTTGACGTACCATGGTTGAATGGGGTAGGGTAGCAAGGCGGTGGAGACTCGGAGCAGCCAGGTTGTGGGAGGGGAAGTATGCGCAGGTTCATGGTGGCGGTAGCTTTGGTAGTGGTGATGAACGTCCCGTGCTACGCCGGGCTCAGGGTTGTCGGCGAGGCCGGTTTTCGTGAATACGATCCCGCCAACTTCCCTCCGGACAAGAAGCTGAGCTACAAGACCATGAAATCCCGCTGCACCAGGTGCCACAGCTTGGACCGGGTGGTACAAGCCATCGGGACCGGCATCGCTCCCGACTCCTGGATGCCGTTTGACCAGAACTCGGCCCGGGCCTACGGCGAGAGCCGGATGAGAAAGGCAAATGAGAGCATGTCGCCGGCAGAGATACAATCCATCGTCGATTTGATGCAGTGGCTCATCACGGCGGAGCGGGAGAAGTATTTGCCGCAGGGCGACGATTAGGCCGGCGGCACGGGGCGCCCGCAGGGAAGGGGCCGGGCGGCAGCGCCCCTGCTTGCTGCGCCCTACTCCAGCTGCAGCGAAAGGGCGACCGACAGGGAAGTCACCGGGCGCAGCAGCTGATCGGCGGGGGAAAAATCGGAGACGACCAGGCTGGCCGCGCTGGGAGCACTGCTGCCGGGCGCCAGGTCGCAGGTTACCGTGGCAAACTCGCCGGTACCGAAGTCACTCCCCGCGAAGGTGAACTGGAGGGTGGCGGGAGCTTGTGAGCTCGCCGGCGTGTAGACCGGGGGGAGCAGTGTGACCGACCCACCCTGCGCCGCCACTCCGGAGACGGCGACCTCACCTGAGGCGACCGCGCCGCTGGCGTCCGTCCTGATGCTCACCCCGGCTGGCAGCCTGAGGGTGACCTCGATTCCGGAAAGCTGAGCCCCCTGGGGCAGGGTCCCCTGCGAACTGAGCCTGACGACCGCCTTGGTCGGAGGCGCGGCGGGAGCTGACCCGCTGCCGCCTCCCCCGCAGCCTCCCAGGATCATGACTGCCGCCAGATACGCCGCCGGGACCAGGTTTCGGATTGCTCTCATGTCAGCACCTCCCGCAGTTCTCAAGGTTGGACCAGCCCCAGCAGCATTTCCAAAATCCCCATGACGTCGTAGATATCCAGCTTGCCGTCGCCGTAGGGGAGCCCGTCCGGGCCAAGCGGAGCGACGTCGGCATGGGCCAGGTCGTAGGCCGAGGCGGTGTCGAGCCCCATGGCTATCCGGTAGACGGCGAGCGCGTCGCCGATGGCGGGGCCTGACTTGCCGCCGGACGGTTTCAGGATGCCGTCCGGCCTGGCAAAGGTCGCCGAGATCAGGTGGTTGCCGGTCACGCCGCTGACCGTGTAGCTGCCGCCGGCTACCGTCGACAGCCTGTCGACGCCGTTGTCGGAAAGGGCGCACAGGTGAAAACCTGCGGCGGGGGCGATGTTGCAGAGGGCGTTGGCGCCGTAATTGACGCTCGGGGTGCAGGAAACCGTGCCACCACCGGTCGCGCTGGCCCCCACCAGGAAGCTGTTCAGGGCGAACAGCGCGGTCACGGTCTGGTTTGAGGTCACACTGGCAAGCTGCAGCGGGTTGTCGGTGCTGCTGAAGCCGTCGGCGCCGCTCCAGCCGGCAAAGTGATAGTTGGCGGCCACCACCGCGGTGACTTCGCTGGCGGAGGCGCCGGACACCACGGTCTGGCCGGTCGCGCCGCTCAGGGTGCCGTTGCCGCCGGAGAGGTAGCTGACCTGGTAGGTCGGGATCACCGTCAGGCTGACCTGGGCGCTGGCGACCGTGTAGCTGGCCGTGTTCGTCGGGGTGAAGAGGGCCGAGAGCAGCTGGGTCCCGGCCCCCGGAACGCTCCCCAGAGCCGGGGTGTAGGCGAAGGTGCCGGGCACCCCCGTGCTCGCGTCAAGCTGGGCTGCGGAGAGCGCCGTCCCGGCGACGATGGGAGCCGGGGCGGCCCAGCTGATCGGCGTGGTCACCTTTTGCACGGCGAGGGTTCCGGTCGCCGTGCCGCTGAAATTCGGGTCGGAAACGTTCCCGACCACGAGGTAGCTCCCGGCCTCGACCGGCGCCGTGGCGCTGCCGTTGTAGCTGAAGGTTACCGTCTTCCCTGCCGGGACCGTGGTCGCCGCCGCGCTCTTGGGTGTCCCGTCGTAGCTCTGGTTCAGGCTGGCCGGGTCCAGGGTGACGGCCGCGCCCGCCTTGGCGATGGTCAGGGTGTCGCTGGCGCTCCCCTGGTAGTTGGCATCGGCCACGGTCGCGGCCACCGGGTAGCTTCCGGCCCCGGCCGGGGGGGTGGCGCTTGCGCCGTAGCTGATGGTCAGCGCCAGGCCGGCCGGGACCGTGGCGGCCGCCGCGCTCTTGGGTGTTCCGTCGTAGCTCTGGTTCAGCCCCGCCAGGGTGACGGCCGCGTTCGCCTTGGCGATGGTCAGGGTGCCGTTGGCGCTTCCCTGGTAGCTTGGGTCGCTGACCGTCGCGACCACCTGGTAGCTGCCGGCGCCGGTTGGGGGCGAGGCGCTGCCGTTGTAGCTGAAGGCCAGCGGCGTGCCGGGGGGTACCGTGGTCGCGCCGGCGCTCTTGGGGGTCCCGTCGTAGACCTGGCTCAGCCCCGCCAGGGTGACGCTGGCGCTCCCCTTGCCGATGGTCAGGGTGCCGCTGGCACTCCCCTGGTAGTTGGCGTCGCCGACGGTCCCGACGACCGCGTAGCTCCCGACGCCGGTCGGGGGCGCGGCGCTGCCGTTGTAGCTGAAGCCGACCGGCTTGCCGGGGGGGACCGTGGTCGCGCTGGCGCTCTTGGGTGTCCCGTCGTACCCCTGGCTCAGCCCCGCCAGCGTGACGGCGGCGCTCGCCTTCGCGATGGCCAGGGTGCCGCTGGCGTTTCCCTGGAAGTTGGCATCGTTGACGGTTGCCTGCACCGTGTAGCTCCCGGCGCCGGTCGGAGCCGCGGCGTTGCCGTTGTAGCTGAAGGTCAGCGCGGTGCCGGCCGGCACGGTGGTCGCACTGGCGCTTTTAGGGGTGCCGTCGTAGGTCTGGCTCAGGCTGGCCGGGTCCAGGACGACCGTGGCGCTCGCCTTGGCGATGGCCAGGGTGCCGTTTGCGGTCCCCTGGTAGTTGGCGTCGACGATGGTCGCGACCACCGGGTAGCTCCCGGCGCCGGTCGGGGGCGCGGCGTTGCCGTTGTAGCTGAAGGTCACCGTCGTGCCGGGGGGGACCGTGGTCGCGCTGACCCCCTTGGGGGTTCCGTCGTAGGTCTGGTTCAGTCCCGCCAGGGTGACGGCGGCGTTCGCCTTGGTGATGACCAGCGTGCCGCTGGCGTTGCCTGTGTAGTTCGCGCTGACGACGGTCGCGACGACCGCGTAGCTTCCGGCGCCGGCAGGGGGGGACGCGCCCCCGTCGTAGTCGAAATTCACCGCCAGACCGGGCGGCACGGTCGTTGCGGTGACGCTCTTGCCGGTTCCGTCGTAGCTCTGGGTCAGGCTGGCCGGGTCCAGGACCAGCGTGGCGCCCGCCTTGCCTATCACCAGGGTGTCGCCGACAGTTCCCTGGTAATTGGGGTCCTTGATGGTCGCGACGACGCCGTAGCTCCCTGCGCCGCTGGGGGCGGTCTGGCTGCCGTTGTAGCTGTAGACCACCTGGAGCCCGGCCGGGACGGTCGTGGCGCTCGGGGTCTTGGGGGTCCCGTCATAGGTCTGGTTCAGGTTGCCAAGCGTGATGCCGGCGACCGGAAGCGGGCCGCGAACCGGGAGCAGATACTGGGGCTGCGGCGGATTGCTCGCCTGCTCCTGCGCCCACCAGCTGGTCGGCCATTCACCCCCTTCCGTTTTGATGAGCCAGCAGTCGCCCGTGCCCGTCCCCGGGGAGGCGTCGGAGGTCCAGTACCAGCCGTCCTGGGTGTTGGTGAACCCCTGGCTGTTGAGCCAGCTGGCGCCGTTTGACCCTTGGTAGTTGATCAGGCTCCGGAGCTGCTTGCGGTTGGGCAGGCGCCAGGTCCCCGGAGCGGAGCCGTCGCTTAGGTTACAGGTGCCGTCGGCCAGGGAGTGGGACTTCTGGATTGCCAGGGCCTGGGAGCCCGTGACCGGGAAACAGTCTGCTTTTTTCAGCCAGATCAAGCCGGTAAGCAGGTCGCTGACGGTGCCGTCGCCGTTGTCGGAAAAGCGCGGATCGGGCCAGACCGCGCCGGCCTGGAGGTCGCCGTCCGCTCCGGTGCCGGTACAGTCGACGAGGCTGCTGCCGTCCAGGCTCCAGCAGCTATGCTGGCCCGTCCTGGGAAGCTCGTTCGAGGCTCCCTTCACCGGCCAGACGTAATTGTGAGCGGTCCTCACGTCCCCGCGCAGCGCCCCCGTGCCGAGGTTCACGGCTATGCCGTTGTTGGGGTACACAGCCTCCACGGTTGAGCTCCAGTAGAAGCTCGACTGGACATTGTCGAAAAGCTGCGACGTGGGCAGGGCAGGGCCTGTCTGGGAGAGGTCGATCAGGCTTTCCAGCTCGTTTGCATTGGCCAGGCGCCAGGTGCCCGGTGTCGAGCCGTCGTTCAGCGCGCACTGCCCGGCATGCAGCGCGTTGGCGGCGCCGATGGCTCCGGCCATGCCGGCGCCAGTCGGGGCGAGGTCGCCGCAGTTCGCGTCCTTTAGCCAGACGAGCCCGGTCAGTTTGTCGAGGATGGTGCCGTCACCCTTGTTGGTGAAGCGCGGAGTCGGCCAGGCCGCGCCTGCCTTGAATTCCCCGTCCTGTCCGGTCCCGGGGCACGGTTCGGGAGCGCTGGCCGCGTCGTAGCAGAGGGTCTGTCCGGTCTGGGGCAGCTGCACCGTGGCGGCGCCCGCACCCAGCGGAGAGGCGAGCAGCAGGAGTGCCGGCAGGATGATTTTGTCTAACATGGCAGTGAACCTCTTTCCTTGGTTGAAATTCGGGTCCGGCGCACTCCCCCGCGGCTCCCGCGGGGGGCCGCCTGACCTGCGGGCCGGCTCGACAATGCGGTGCCTTGGTGGAGGTAATGATTAGCAAATTATAACATTACTTGAGGGGATCGCCCCGCTCAAGCGCAAATTTGCGCACCGGAGCCGCCCGACCCAAGACCGCCCGTTTCCTTTGGAAAATTCGGCCGAAAACCCTTATAATGCAGGTAAGTCGGGCCATCCACCCCTGCTGAGCGGCACCGGGGCTGGGGGCCGCAACCGGCATTGGAAGCAGTCCCATGGCAGCTATAGACTCCACAACCCCGCCGGCGGATCCGGCCGCAGGGCCGAACTCCGGTCAGCTAGAGGCGTGTGCCACCGGCGCCCAATTTCGCCTGATGGTCGAACGGGTGCGGGACTACGCCATCTTCATGATGGACCCGCAAGGGGAGGTCCTGACCTGGAACTCCGGCGCCCGGCGCATCAAGGGGTACCGCCCGGCCGAGATCATCGGCAGGCATTTCTCCGTCTTCTACTGCAAGGAGGACAGGAAATCCGGCCTCCCCGAAAGGGAGCTGGCGGCCGCCCGCTCGGCCGGCAGGGTGGAGCACGAGGGGTGGCGGCTGCGTAAGGATGGCAGCCGCTTCTGGGCCTCCGTCACCATAACCGCCCTTTACGACGAGTCGGGAGAGCTCACCGGCTTTGGCAAGGTGACCCGCGACCTCACCGGGAGGCGCCGGCTGGAGGAGGCGCTGCTAAGAAGCCGCGTCCTGTTCGAGCAGCTCTTCGAAAACGCGCCGGACGCCGTGGTGGTGGTGGACCATCACGGTAAGATCCGCAAGGTCAATCAGCAGGCCGAGGCGCTCTTCGGCTACCTGCGCGAGGAGATGCTGGGCCAGCGGGTCGAGCTGCTCATGCCCGAGCGCCTCCGGAAAGGTCACCTGCGGCAGCGCCGCAGCTATTTCAAGGACCCGCGCCTGCGCACGATGGGGAGCGGGCTGGAGCTCCTCGGCCGCAGCCGGGACGGCCGGGAAATCCCCCTGGATATCATGCTGACCCCGATGGGGAGCGGCGAGGGGGCCTGGGCCTTCGCGGTGATCCGCGACATCACGAGGCAAAGGGTGAACGACGCCAAGATCGGGGAGCTCACCGCGGCGCTCAGGGACCAGATCGAGCGGCTCACCGCCACTAGCCGCGAACTGGAGGCCTTCAGCTACGCCATCTCTGACGACCTGCGCGCCCCGCTGCGCCAGGTCGGCGGCTTGGTCGACCTGCTGAACGAGCGCGACCTGAGCGCCCTGGACCAGAAGAGCCGACACTACCTGCAGGTCGTCACCCAGGCGGCCGGTAAGATGGGGAGCCTGATCGACGACCTGCTGGCCTTCAACCGGGTGGGGCGCGGCGAACTGGTGCGGTCGGGGGTCGATCTGGACCGGATGGCGCGGGAGATCGCGCAGCGACTCTCCGAGGGAGCCCGGGGAAGGGAGATCGAGTGGGTGATCGCGCCCCTGCCGGCCGTGGAAGGGGACGCCGAGCTGCTCGGCATGGCGCTGGAGCAGCTGCTCGCCAACGCGGTGAAATTCACCCGGCCGCGTGCCCGGGCGAGGATCGAGGTCGGCAGCAGGGAGGCTGCCGGAGAAACGCAGCTCTATGTGAGCGACAACGGCGTCGGCTTCGACATCAGGTACGTAAGCAAGCTCTTCGGTCTGTTCCAGCGCCTGCACGGCGCGGAGGAGTTCGAGGGGACCGGCGTGGGGCTGGCCAAGGTGCAGCGGATCGTCCTGCGGCACGGCGGCCGGGTCTGGGCCGAGGGAGCCGTGGAGGGCGGCGCGACGATCTGGTTCTCGCTCCCCAAAACGGCGGGGGGTGGTTCCGGGGGGGACGATGGGGGGACATGAGGCGTGTGAAGCCAAGAACAGGCTGCTGAAAAACCGGGTGACGGAACTGCAGCGCAGCGCGACCGCGTTGCGCAAACTGGCGTCCGCCGTGGAGCACAGTCCGGTCTCCGTCATGATCACCGACATCGCCGGGGCCATCGAGTACGTCAATCCCAAGTTCTGCCAGGTCACCGGCTACTCGCCGCAGGAGGTTCTGGGGCGCAATCCGCGCATCCTGAAGGGAAATGCCGTGCCGGAACAGGTGTACCGCGACATGTGGCAGACCATCCTTGCCAAGCGGGAGTGGCACGGCGAATTCCACAACCGCAACAAAGACGGCAGCCTGGTCTGGGAACTGGCCTCCATCTCGCCGGTGTGCAACGAGTCCGGGGCGATCACCCACTTCGTCGGGGTCAAGGAGGACATCAGCGAACTGAAGAGGCTGCAAAAGGAACTGGGGCAGATGGCCCATTCCGACGAGCTCACCGGCCTGCCCAACCGGGCGCTTTTCCGCGACCGGCTGGAGCAGGTCATCATCCAGGCGCGGCGCAACGGGGGCCGTTTTGCCCTGCTGTTCGCGGATTTGGACGGCTTCAAGGCGGTCAACGACCGGCACGGTCACCAGGTCGGCGACCGGTTGCTGCAGGAGGTGGCCCGCCGGCTGGTCTTCTGCGTCCGGGAGTCCAACACGGTGGCGCGCCTTGGGGGGGACGAGTTCCTCATCATCCTCAACGATCTCAACCAATGGGAGGGGCCCGGCATCGTGGCCAGAAAGGTGCTGGAGGGCCTCTGTGCGCCCTTCAACATCGGGGGGGTCGTCTGCCGGGTCGGGGTTTCCATCGGCATCAGCATCTACCCCGACGATGCCGATGACGCCCAAAAGCTCATTGCTGCCGCCGATTTCGCCATGTACGGGGTGAAGCGGGGGGGGAGGAACGGTTTCCGGTACAGTTCCCAGGTGAGGGACGGCCCGAGCGTTGCGCCGGAATCGGAACCCCGAGTCGTTCCGGCGGCGCTGACTCAGGGGCGGGAGTGACTGGCAAGCGGGAGTGACCCGCGCCCGGGGCTCGGCGACAAAAAGGGGTGGACTCGAAAGAGCCACCCCTTTTTGCCTCAATCGACCGACCGGGCGCACCTAGGACGCCTGGCGCTTCTCCATCAGATAGAGGCGGCGCCCGTGATTTCCCGTGTCGACCTGCTCCACGATGCGGAACAAGGTCGCCGCCGTCGCCTCGAAATGCCCGGGGCTCAGCTCACGGTACAGCGCGTCCCGGCCCCGGGAAATGCGCTGGAACTGGGGGTCCTCCGGCGCCACGTACTCGATCACCAGGTAGCGCCTGGTCAGCTGCGCCGCCAGGTCGAACACCTTGGCAAGTGGGATCTGATCGGTCACCACCAGGTGATGCATCAGGGCGAGCATGAAGACGGCGTCGAAGGCGCCCCGGGAGCGCTCCAGGAAGGAGGGGTTCTCGGCGTTGTTCCACCCCAGTGCCGGCGTGGGGCGGGCCAGGTCGACCACCAGCGGGAGTATGTCGAGTCCCTCGCGGTGCGCCTGGCGCCAGAGCTGGCCGACCACGGCCGGGTCCTGGTCGATGGCGACCACGCCCGCTCCGTGGGCCGCTGCCAGCCGGGAGAAATGCCCCGTGTTGCACCCGGCGTCCAGCACCCGTGCGGGGCGCCGATCGGCCAGGAAGCGCTCGACGAAGCTGCTCTTCTCGGCGAAGGAGCGCTCGTCGTAGCTGCAGCTGCTGCAGTAGTCGCTCCAGCGGCTCCCCTGCGCAGCCGCTGCGGGGAGCGCCCGCCGGAGGTCGCGGGCCAGCCCCTTGAGTTGTGCGCCGAGCACGAAGCGGGCCTGCTCGGCGCTGGAGAACCTGCGCTGGCGGTAGATCCCGGCGCCCTTGGCCTCGGCCCGCCTGGAGAGCCAGACCGGCAGGGAGACCCGGCCCAGGAAGGGGGGGGTGAGCCTCTGGCGAGGGCCCAGCATGCGGTAGATGTCGGCCGGCTCCACCCCGTCGCGCCGGGCCAGGAAGAAGGCGGGCAGCGGAAGCTTGAGGCGCGAGTGGGCCAAAAGCGGCAGCAGGAAGGTGCGCAGGAACTGGGCCTGGGCCAGCCAGATCGGGTCGCAGGGGTCGCGCTGCTCGAAGGAGAGGGCGTCGACGAAGACCGGCCGCGCTCCCCGGAACAGCACGTTGTACGGGGTGGCGTCCTTGAGGCCGAGGCCGTGCGCGAGCCCGCGCCCCGCCAGGTCCAGGGTGAGAGCCGCCGCCGCCTGGAGCATCTCGGCCGGCCACTCGGCGGGGAAGGAGGCAAACGGGATGACCTCGTGGCTCAAGAGCAGGTCGCCGTGGGCGATCTCCGGCGCCCCGCCGCCGTGCCGCCGCGCCAGCTCGGCAAGGGACCCGGCCCCCCCCGGGTAGAGGGAGGTGCCCACCAGGTCGCCCGACGCCATGAACTCGGCGAAGCACTCCCCGAGCACCAGGGAGCGGTAGCCCGGGGCGAACTCAGCGCGCACCTGGCGCACCAGGTGCGGCCCGAGGAAATGGAGACGGCCGGCGGGGTCGCGGAAGGAGCGCATCCGGTCACTCGCCTCGCTTGATCAATCTGGCGAGGACCCCCAGGAACCTCTTGCAGTAGAAGAGCAGCCCGATGAAGAAGGAGACCGCCAGTTGCCAGAGCATCAGGCCGGAGCCCGGGTCCGAGTAGGCGTGGGCGAGCGCAGGGAAGCATAGACAGAGGTACAGGACGTGCAGGATTCGTTTCATTGGGGTCTCCGGTAACGGTTTTGAGGTGGCCTGGTGGTGGTTTTTTCAGTCGCTCCGCGGGACGCTGCCGGCCGGGCTCCCGGCGCCGGCGGCGTCCTGCCGGGCCCAGCGGCGGTAGACCTGGCAGGAGCCGAAGTCTCCGACGCAGTACTCGATCATCCGGGGAATCTTGGCGCCCGAGATGTTCAGGCAGTAACAGTCGGGAAAGGGGTGACGCAGGAACCTGCACCCCCGGGGCGAACCGGTTTCGGCGAGCAGCGGTGCGGCACGGTCTGGGGATTTCGGCACAACCAACCTCGCAGTTGATGGGGGGACAGGGGCGGTTTCGACCGGCCGGCAACGCCTGTTCCCTCAGCAATTGTGGTGCCAATGGGGGAACGGGGCGGAATCGTTGGGGGAAGGGGGGGAGGCTGGCGGGGCGGGGTGGGTGAAATGCGGAGTCGGGCCGGACGCGGGGTGGGCATAATGCCGAGCCCCGCGGCCGGCAGGCGGGCGGATCGGGGGGGCTCAGAGCTGGTAGCGCTCCAGCAGGCGCTTGAACCGGCCATATTCGACGTCGAGCAGGCGGGCCGCCTCCATCTTCTTCCCCCCGGTGGCGGCCAGCGCCTGCTGCACCGCCAGCCGTTTCAGCTGGTCCAGGGTGAGGGGGGCCGGTGGCTCCCGGTGCTCGGCGCCCCGGGCCAGGGAGCTCAGGATGCCGCTCAGCTCCTCGCCGGTCAGCGTCTCGCCGGCGAAGAGCGCCGCGCGCTTCATGACGCTCTTCAGCTCGCGCACGTTGCCGGGCCAGGGCTGGCGGCTCAGCAGGAGGATGGCGTCCGGGGTGAGCCGCGGCGGCACCCGCTCCAGCTCCAGCGACACCTCGTTCAGGAAGGAGCGCGCCAGCAGCGCGATGTCGCCGCCGCGCTCGCGCAGCGCCGGGAGGGTGATCACCAGGTCGCCCAGCCGGTAGTAGAGGTCCTCCCGGAAGCTCCCCTTTTTCGCCTCGGCGAGCAGGTCGCGGTTGCTCGCCGCGATGATCCGGGTGTCCACCTGGACCTTCTGGGTCCCCCCCACCGGGAAGAACCACTTCTGCTCCACCGCGTGCAGGATCTTGGCCTGGATCGCGGGGGAGGCGCAATCCACGTCGTCCAGGAAGAGGGTGCCGCCGTCGGCTTCCTCGAAGAGCCCGCGCCGGGCGGTCTGTGCGCCGGTGAAGGCCCCCTTGACGTGCCCGAAGAGCTGGCTCTCCACCAGGGTCTCGGCCAGGGAGCCGAGGGTGACCGTGACGAAGGGGCGCTCCCGGCGCGGGCTCAGGTTGTGGATCAGGAAGGCCAGGTTGGACTTGCCGGCGCCGGTCTCCCCCTGGATGATGAGCGAGAAGCTGGTCCCCGCGATGCGCTGGGCCTGCTGCACCGTCTGGCGCATCGCGGGGCTCTCCCCGAGCAAAAGCTGGAGCGAGGACTCCTCGCGCCTGCGGGCGGCCGCCAGCTCCAGGCGCTGCAGCAGGGGGGCGGCGGCCCGGTTGATGGCTGCCACCAGCTCCCGGCAGTCGAGCGGCTTGCGCAGGTAGGCCGAGACCCCGAGTTCGATCGCCTTCAGCAGGTAGGAGGTCTCGGTGAAGGCGGTGCAGAGGATGACCGGGGTCTCGGGGGCGATCTCCCTGATCCGCCTGGCCATCTCCAGCCCGTCCAGCACCGGCATCATGATGTCGCTCACCACCAGGTCGGGGCGCTCGCGCTCGAAGACCTGCACCGCCTCGGAGCCGTTGCCGCAACTGAGCACCGTCTGATAGTACATCTCCAGCACGATCCGGATCCGCTCGCGCAGGTCCGGCTCGTCTTCCACGTACAGCACCTTGAGTTGCAGCCTGTCATCCATGTTCCGCCTCCTCCTCCCCGTCCCGCGCCAGCTCGATCCGGAACACGGTCCCCTCGCCCGAACTGGTGAAACTGAGGCGTCCTCCCATGCTCTCCTCGACGATCAGCTTGGACATGTAGAGCCCGATCCCGGTCCCCTTCCCCTCCGGCTTGCTGGTGAAGTACGGCTCGTACACCTTCTCGGCGTGCTCGGCGGGGATGCCGGCGCCGTTGTCGCGCACCTCGATGGCCACCTGGTCGCCGGCCCGCTCCAGGGTGACGGTGACCCGGCCGGCGCTGCCGGCCGGGGGGACCCCTGCGCCGTGCCGCGCCACGACGGCGTCGAAGGCGTTGCTCACCAGGTTCAGCACGGACTGCTTGAACTCGTTCTGGTAGCCCAGGATGCGCAGCTCCCCCGCCGGGGCGGCGTCCACCACCTCCAGGCGGACCCCGGCGCTGGCGAACTGGGCCGAGACCAGCAGGGCGACCTCGCCGAGCTTCTCCCGCACCTCGAAGCGCTCCGCCACCTTCTCGGGGGAGAAGAAGTTCCTGAAGTCCTCTATGGTGTCGGACATATAGTAGAGCTGCTTCTGCGCGTCGGCCTCGGCGCGCTCCAGGAAAGCCTCGTCCATGATGTTCAGCTCCCAGGCCATCCGGATGCTCTGCACCGTCGCCCCGAGGGTCGCCAGCGGCTGGCGCCACTGGTGGGCGATGGCCGCGATCATCTCCCCGATGGCGGCCAGGCGGGCGTGGCGCGCCAGCAGGCGCTCCTGCTGCAGCCGCCGCGCCGTTTCGTGCTCCACCTTGAGCTCCAGGCTCTGGTTCAGCTGGTTGAACTCCCTTTCGCGCCGCGCCAGCTGCCGCGACATCTCGTCGAAGGACCTCCCCAGCGCCCCGAATTCCCCCTCCATGGGAGGGTCGCAGACCCGGACCCCGAGCTCGCCCCGGGCCACCCGCTCCGAGGCCGCCTGCAGCCGGACGATCTGGTTCACGAAGCAGAATTTTCCGATCAGGGCCGCCAGGGCCAGGGCGGCCAGCAGCAGGGGGGTCAGCAGGGCGATCTGGAACAGCTGGGCGCCGCGGGCCCGGGAGAGGGTCTCGTCGAGCGGTATGCCGGCCAGCACGTAAAGGTAGGGGGATTGCTCCCCCTTGAGGCGCAGCGTGCCGTAGGCGCTGGTCATGCCCCGCTCGGTGTTCCCGAAGTCCAGGAAGGTGACCTCTCCGGAGCCGCTCGCCAGGCGCCGGAACAGGCTCTCCCTGAGTCGGGTGCCGGCCGCCTTGCCGGGGTCGAGGTTGCGGTAGATGACGACCCCGTTGCGGTCGGCCAGGGTGAATACGGATCCCCTGGGGAGGCCGGACTGGGTCAAAAGCGCGTTCAGGTAGTCGAAGTCGACGCTGACCGCGATGACCCCGTCCAGCCTCCCGCTGGCGTCCAGCAGGGGGTAGCCGAAGCCGAGGTTGGGCTTGCCGGAGATGGCGCCGACCAGGTACGCCCCGGAGGAGAAGCGCCGGCTGGCGGCTGCTTTCTGGAACACCACGTTGTCCCGGATGGAGACCTGCGTGCTGAAGGGGAGGCCGGAGGCCCAGACCGCGCCGCTGCGGTCGGAGATGAGGATGTTGCTGTACTGGCGGTTCAGCACCAGGATGTTGGCAAGGATGGCGTCCACCGCGGCTTCGTTGCGCTGGCGCACGGTGGGAAGCAGCGCCAGGACGCTCACCAGCTGCTCGGCGTCGCCGGTCAGGTTGTACTGCTCCGAGAGGATGCTGTTGACCAGCATCTTGTTCTGCTGAATCCCTTCCTCCAGCGCATCGGCGCGCTGCTCGAAACCGGAGTAGACGATCATCGCCAGGGCGGGGAGGAACAGGAGCAGGGCCATCAGCATCAGGTGGGTGCGCAGCGACCAGGAAAGGAAGGTTTTGATCATCTGGTTCATGACGGCCGGTGTCCAACTCTGCGGAGGAATTTTCCTGGTGGAATGTTATCCTATCAGGCGCCCTCTGGACAAGCCGGAAATGCAGCAGGGGAGTCAGGGAAGGGCGTTTTCCACGCAGCCGGGGGGGAAACGCCCTGCTCGGGCGCCGGGGGCTCCGGAAGACCGGCGCTGGCCTGCAGCAGCTCGATCAGGCGGCGCTCCCCGTCCTTTTCGAAGCCGAGGAAGCGCACGCCGGCCATGGAGAAAAAGGAGTGCACCACCTGGGCGCTGGCGACCAGCGGCTCCTCCCCTTCCGCGAGCTGGATGGAGAGGACGCAGTCGTCGCCCGGCAGCACCATGAGGCATTCGTCGGAACCGACCAGGGCGCCTCCCTGGGAGAGGTTCTCCAACTGGACCCGGTAGCTGATACCCTGGTGGTGCAGGTCGCCCAGCGCGGTAAACCTGATCCGGTGGAAACGCCGATGTGTCATGTGGGCTCCTTGACTCGCCTTTGCCGCTGCAGGTACCTTATCGGCCGACGGGCAGGGAACTGTAAGGTTATCTTCGCGGCACCCGGGTGCCGCCGCCCCGGCCGGGTCCAGGCCGCGCCGCGGCCCCTGGCGCAGTTCCGGGCATTGCCGGGCAAAACTGCCGGGAGCGCCGGACCCCGCTTTTCCGGTTGACTTCATACCCCAACTATTGTATTAAATAGCGTTTCCAAGATTTTTCTTTCTGGCCTGCGCCGCGAGCGGCTCGGCGCGATGCCTGATACTATTACACGGGAAGTCAAGAGGACCGGAGCAGAGATGGAAAACAAGATCAGGATATTCAGCGGCAATTCCAATCCGGTTCTGGCAGAGAAGATCTGCGCCTGCCTCCACGTGCCGCTCGGCCAGGCGAAGGTGAAGACCTTCTCCGACGGCGAGATCATGGTGGAGATCGGCGAAAACGTGCGCGGCCGGGACGTCTACGTGGTCCAGTCCACCTGCGCCCCGACCAACAACAACCTGATGGAACTGCTCATCATGATGGACGCCCTGAAGCGGGCCTCCGCCGCCACCATCACGGCGGTCATGCCGTACTACGGCTACGCCCGCCAGGACCGCAAGGCGGCGCCGAGGACCCCGATCACCTCCAAGCTGGTGGCCGACCTGGTCACCGCCGCGGGCGCGGACCGGGTGGTCACCGTCGACCTGCACGCGGGGCAGATCCAGGGCTTCTTCAACATCCCGGTCGACAACCTCTACGCCGCCCCGGTGCTGCTGGCGCACCTGAAGACCCGCTTCGCCTCGGGGCTGGAGGACCTGGTCATGGTCTCGCCCGACGCCGGCGGCACGGAGCGCGCCCGGGCCTTTGCCAAGAGGCTCGGCTGCACCCTGGCCGTCATCGACAAGAGGCGCTCCGGCCCCAACGTGGCCGAGATCATGCACCTGATCGGCGACGTGAAGGGGAAGTCAGCCATCATCCTGGACGACATGATCGACACCGCCGGCACCTTGACCCAGGCGGCCCAGGCGCTCAAGAACCACGGCGCCGCCAACGTCTACGCCTGCGCCACCCACGGCGTGCTCTCCGGGCCGGCCATCGACCGGATCAACGCCTCCGTCATCGAGAAGGTCGTCATCACCGACACGGTGCCGCTGGGCGAGAAGGCGGAGCTCTCGGACAAGATCCGGGTGCTCTCCGTCGCGGAGCTCCTCGCCGAGGCGATCCGGCGCATCCACGAGGACGAATCGGTCAGCTCTCTTTTCGTGTAGCCACAACGGCTTATCTGCAGCAATTGACATAGTGAATCAATCAAATAACAATGTATGACATCGGAGGATGTATGAGCAAGCAGGTACTGAATGTGGAACTGAGGGAAAAAAGCGGCAAGGGCATTTCCCGCCGTCTGAGAGTGGCCGGGCGCGTTCCCGCCGTGGTGTACGGCAAGGGAATGGAGGCCGTGACCGTCTCCGTTGGGACCAGGGAGCTCTCCGAGGCGATAGCAGGCGAAGGCGGCCGCAACCACATCCTGACCCTCAACTGCGCGGGCGAGCTGAACGGCGCCACCGTCATCGTCGCGGACCTGCTGCAGGACTGCCTGAAAGGGACGCCGCGCCACGTCGACCTGCACAAGATCAACCTGGCCGACAAGGTGAAGGTGCACGTCAAGCTGAACCTGGTCGGCATCGCGGCCGGCGCCAAGGCGGGCGGCTTCGTCGACTTCGCCCTGCACGAAGTCGAGGTCGAGTGCCTCCCGGTCCACATCCCCGATCACATCAACGTCGACGTCACCGAACTCGGCATCGGCCACTCGATCCACGTGAGCGACGTCGTGGCTCCGATCGGTTCGGTAATCCTCTCCGACCCCAACGCCGCCGTCGTCAGCATCCTGGGCAGGAAGAGCGCAGAAGCAGAAGAGACTGCCGCCTAAACCAGGTACCTTATGGCAGCAAAACTTATCGTAGGGCTCGGCAACCCCGGGCCACAGTACACATGGACCCGCCACAACGCGGGTTTCATGGTTTTAGACCGCCTCTCCCGCCTAGCCGGCATCCCGGTCACCAGGAAGGCCTTTTCGGGGCTTACTGGTGACGGGAACTGGCTGGGGGAGCGGGTCTTCCTCCTCAAGCCCCAGACATTCATGAACCTGTCCGGGCGCTCGGTGGCGGAGGCGCTCCGCTTCTACAAGCTCTCCCTGGCAGACCTCATCGTAATCCACGACGACCTCGACATCCCGTTTGGCAGGGTACGGCTCAAGGAGGGTGGCGGGCACGGAGGGCACAACGGCCTGCGCTCCCTGGCGCAGGAGCTCGGCTCGCCCGATTACCTGAGGGTCCGGGTCGGCATCGGTCGGCCGCTGCACGGCGACGTGGTGAACTACGTGCTGTCCAACTTCGCCAAGGACGAGATGGCCGGGCTGCAGGGAGTGCTGGACGGCACCATCGACGCCCTGGAGATGCTGCTGCAGGAGGGTCTCCCCAAGGCGATGAGCATCCATCACAGCAAGGAATTGGCCTAACAATCAGAACTTAAAGGGATCATGTCATGGGTTTCAACTGCGGTATCGTCGGCCTCCCCAATGTGGGAAAGTCCACCATCTTCAACGCACTCACCTCCGCGGGGGCCGAGAGCGCCAACTACCCCTTCTGCACCATCGACCCGAACGTCGGCATCGTCGCCGTTCCCGACCCCCGGATGGACAAACTCGCCGAGATCGTGCACCCCGAGCGGATGCAGCCGACCACCATCGAGTTCCTGGACATCGCCGGGCTGGTCAAGGGGGCCAGCCAGGGCGAGGGGCTGGGCAACAAGTTCCTGGGGCACATCCGCTCCACGGACGCCATCCTGCACGTCGTGCGCTGCTTCGACAACGAGAACGTGGTCCACGTGAGCGGCAGCGTCTCGCCGCTGCGCGACATCGAGATCATCCAGACCGAACTGGCGCTGGCCGACCTCGACACCGTGGAGAAGCGCATCCTGCGCGTCGAGAAGCTGGGGCGCGGCGGCGACAAGAAGGCGAAGGAGGACGGCGATTTCTGCCTCAAGGTCAAGGCGACCCTGGAGAAGGGACTCTCGCCGCGCGACCTCGCCGAGAACGAGGACGAGCGCCTGATCCTGCGCGACATGCACCTGATGACCGCCAAGCCCGTGCTCTACGTCGCCAACGTGGCCGAGGACGATCTGGAGGGGCGGCACCCGTACGTCGACGAGGTGCGCCAGCTGGCGGCCCGCGAAGGTAACGGCATCGTCTTCATCTGCGGTTCCATCGAGGCCGAGATCTCGGAGCTGGACGGCGAGGAGAAGCAGGCCTTCCTGAACGAGATGGGGCTCGCCGAGTCCGGCCTGGACCGGCTGATCCGCTCCGGCTACGAGCTTTTGGGACTCATCACCTACTTCACCGCGGGTGTCAAGGAAGTGCGCGCCTGGACCATCACCAAGGGGACCAAGGCCCCCGGTGCCGCCGGGGTGATCCACACCGACTTCGAGAAGGGGTTCATCCGGGCGGAGGTGATCGCCTACGCCGACTACATCGCGGCCGGCGGTGAGGCCGGGGCCAAGGAGAAGGGTCTCATGCGCCTGGAAGGAAAAGAGTACGTGGTGCAGGACGGCGACGTCATGCACTTCAGGTTCAACGTGTAACGGCAGGGGCCTTTGGGCCTGAAGGGCAGGGCTAGGGACAGAGCACTGGCGTTTAAGTTAAGGTTTTTCCCTTGGCAGTCTCTGGTTCTGTCCCCCCTATGAAATAGGGGGGAAGCTGAACGTAGTGAAGCAGGGGGGTATTCCGCCGGCAGAGAGACCCCCCTGTCTCGCTGCGCGAGCCTTCCCCCCTACTTCGCAGGGGGGACGCCGCTGGACCTCGTTATTTCACTCAATGCCCTCCGGGAGAAGGCCGGGGTGAGGGAGCTTTAGACCTTTCTTGACCTCATTCGCGCTCCGAACCCGTTTTTACTTGTCAAACAGCCCATACTGTAGTAAAAGTTTCTGTTCCACCAGAACGGCACAACCTGCCGTATCTCCTTGCTCCGGGCTGGACCCGGGGCTCAATTAACCGTGAGGAGGCAAAACAATGAGGATGTACGAGACGATTTACATCGTCCAGCCGGACCTCGGTGACGAAGAGATCAAGACTCTCTCCACCAAGGTGCAGGACATTATCGCCAACATGAATGGCGATTTCAAGAGGCTCGAAGACTGGGGCGTCAGGAAACTGGCCTACCCGATCAACAAGAGCCCGCGCGGCCGCTACTTCTATCTCCGTTTCGACGGCGACTCCCCGCTGATCGCCGAGTTGGAGCGCCGCCTGCGCCTTGACGACAAGGTGTACCGGTACCAGAGCGTGAAGCTGGACGTGGATGTGGCGGTTGCCGCTGCCGCTCCGGTGAAGAGCGCCGAGGAAACCGAGGAAGGAGCCGAGGAGACTGCTGAAGTCACCGAGGTCCAGGCCGAAACGACTACTACGGTGGAGGGATAGACTATGTGCGCCGACGAGAGAACACCCCAGAGAAGCACCACCAGCGGCCCCAGGAAGAAAAGGCCGTTCCAGCGTCGTAAGGTCTGCCGTTTCTGCGCCGACAAGCAGGTTTCCATCGATTACAAGGATCCCCGCACCCTGCGTTATTTCGTTTCCGAGCGCGGCAAAATCATCCCACGCCGTATCTCCGGCAACTGCTCCAAGCACCAGAGGGAGATCACCGAGGCGATCAAGAGGGCGAGGAACATTGCGCTGCTTCCCATCGCGGGCAGCCACGCAACCTCCTAGTCTGTGTCGTCACCGATGAACCCCGTGCTGCAAGGGCGGATTCTGGACGTGGTCAAAGGGAGCGTCGCTACGGCGGCGCTCTTTCTCGCGTTCATGTCCTTGCCTGTAATCGGTTTGCTACCGGGCTTTTTCGCACCCGCTCCCGGGGTGTACTACGCCCTGAAGCAGGGGAGGGGGACCGGCCTGGCGCTGGTGCTGGCAACCACGCTCTTGCTGGGCGCGGTTGTCGACCCTACGGCGTCGGTCATTTATCTGCTGCAGGCCGGCATCATGTCCCTGGCCCTCGCGGAGTTCCTGCTGCGTCTTAAGGGGGGAGCGCGTTCCATCGTGTACGCGGTCGCCATCAACCTGACGGCCATCACCGTCGCCGCTGCGCTGTACGGCTACGTCAACGGCGCCGACCTGCACGCCAAGGTCATCAAGGGGGTTGAGGCCAGCATCTCCCAGACCGCGCTTTTGTACCAGAAGGCGGGGGTCACCGGGGACGAGCTGAAGGCGCTCAACGATTCGATGCACCAGGCCGGTGCGCTGATCGTCACCATCTACCCGGCACTGGTGACCGTGGCCCTCGGGCTGGTCGCCGGCATCAACCTGATGCTGCTGGCGCTGGTTGCCTCGCGCTTGCGCCTGCCGGTCTACCTGGGGGACTTCAGGAAATTCCGCAACCCGGAGCCGCTGGTGTGGCTTCTGATTGCGTCGGGGTTCAGCATGCTGGTCCAGGAGAGCCTGGTCCACCTGGCGGCGCTCAACGTGCTGATCGTCCTGTGCACGCTCTACCTGGTGCAGGGGTGTGCGGTCATCAGCCACTTTTTCAACAGCTTCAAGGTACCGTCGTTCGTTAGGTTATTTGTCTGCCTGCTCCTGATCCTCCAGCCCTTCATGGCGCTGGCGGTTGCGGCGCTGGGCATTTTCGATCTCTGGGGCGACTTCAGGTCGCCCAATAAACAGCAAAACCTGTAAAATACCAGGCTAGGAGGTAGTTCATGAAAGTCATTCTGCAAGAAAACGTGGAGCATCTGGGGCACATCGGCGACATCGTAAAAGTGGCGCCGGGTTACGCAAGGAACTTCCTGCTCCCCAAGGGTCTCGCCATCGAGGCAACCGAGAAGAACGCCAAGTCGCTGGCCCACACCAAGAAGCACCTCGAGTACAAGAAGAACCGCGTGCTGGAGGCCGCCAAGCTGCTGGCAGCGAAGATCGAGGGCCTGGCACTCGCCATTTCGCACCAGTCCGGCGCAGACGACAAGCTGTTCGGCGCGGTCACCAACATGGAGCTGGCCGAGCACCTGAAGTCTCACGGCCTGGATATCGACCGCAAGCGCATCGTGCTGGCCGAGCCGATCAAGCACCTGGGGGACTTCACAGCAGTCGTGAAGATCCACCCGGAAGTCAGCGCCACGCTGAAGATCAGCGTCACCAAGGCGTAACAGTTCGCTTCACAGCTGCACAAGAAGGGCCGACTCCCGCGGGAGCCGGCCCTTTTTCGTCGTCGCGGCGGGGTCCGCCGGGAGGAATCGGCTTGTCTTTGGGCCGCGGCGGGGGTACCCTGCAGCCCGGAGGATGCCATGAACATTCAAAGGTTCGCCAAAGAGGAGATAGCGCTGCGCCAGATAGAGACGGCCCTGGAGCTGTTCTCCCGGCAGGGAGACCCCTTTTCCGTCATAACCCTCGCCGGTGCCGCAGAAGAGATACTGGGCGGGCTCCTGCAGGAGCGCAGCGCCCCTCAGGGCACCGGCAGGGTGCTCACCCCGCTCTTCCGGATCCTGCGCCCCGGCAGCCGGAAGGGGGGCGCCAAGGAAGGACTCTCGGGGCACGAGCTGGGGAGCTTCGTGCACCTGGATCCCGAACAGGAGGCGGTTTTTCTGCTCGGCCGGGCCATCGAGGAGTACATCGCGCTGGCGGGCGCCCCGAGCGCGAGCATGCTGAAGTTCATGCGCGAGGTGTCGCTGCAGGGGGGCAAGGCGGGCTGAGCCGCTTGATCCCGATTGCCGCCCCGATGGCCGCAGCCACCGCGCCGCCCCGACCCGCCTGCCTTGCCGCGTCGACCTCTCGCGAGCGATCCGCCCGCTTTGCCCCCCGCCGGGCCGGCTCCGGGAGAAACCGAATGGGAGGACGACGGCAGAGAGTCGCTTGCACCGGTCGATATTCACGGTATATTTGAAGGCACAAATTAAGAATAATAAATCTTTCTGTCCGTGCCTACCAATAGTTCTCAGCAGGAAGGGGATGCCATGAATAAGAAAGTCGGCGTGCTGTTCATTCACGGGATGGGATCGACGCTGGACGATTTTGCCCACGACGCGATCCAGGAGTTGCGCAACAGGATTTCCGGCAGGGGGCTCAACCGCGATGACGTCGCCTGGGAATCGGTATTCTGGGCGCCGGTTCTCTCGACGCGCGAGACCCAGCTCTGGGTCGACCTGTCGGCGGAGAACGACCTGAACTGGGCGAAGCTGCGCAAGTTCTTCATCAACGGTTTTGGCAACGCCACCGCCTACCAGTCGGTGCGTGACCGGCGCAACGACGTGTACGGCAAGATCCACGCCGCGGTGCATGACTCCCTGAAGGAACTCAGGGCGAAACTCGGAGGCGAGGACAAGCCGCTGGTGGTGATCGCCCACTCGCTCGGTTCGGTGATCATCTCCAACTACATCTGGGACCGCCAGAAAGGGAGGGATGCCGACCGCTTCGGGGAGACCCCCTTCGAGCGCATGGAGACCCTGGCGGGGCTGGTGACCCTGGGGAGCAACATCCCCCTGTTCACCCTGGCGCACAACCCGGTGGCCTGCGTCAAGTTCCCGCCGGCCGGGCTGCCGGAGAACCTGAGGAAGAGGGCCAAATGGCTCAACTTCTACGATTCGGACGACGTGCTCGCCTGGCCCTTGAAGCCCCTCAGCATGGGCTACGCGGACACGGTGACCGAGGACATAGAGGTGAGCGTCGGGAACATCCTCACCGCGTGGAACCCGGCGAACCACGCCGCCTACTGGACCGACGACGGCGTCATCAAGCCGGCCGCCTACCTGATCGGCTCCCTGCTGGAGGAGTGCCAGGCCGAGGTCGCGGCACCCTGAGGCGAGGCGGCAGCACTCCCCATAACAAAAAAAGGCGCCCGAAGGCGCCTTTTTCCGTATCCCGTGCCAGCCGGGGTGGACCGGCAGCTACTCCTCCCGGCACTTCTTCCCTTTTTTGCCCATCTCCTTCATCTTCTCCATCATCGGATGGTCTTTGCCGTCGAAGCTGAAGTGGGTCGGCATCTCGGAGCCGGCGAAGTCGAACATGTCGCCGTGGTCCTTCATCATCAGCATGAAAGCGCTCAGCATGTACTTTCTCTTGAAGCCGTCCTCAAGGTCGATGATCTCCTGCATCTTGTTGCCGTAGAACCTCATGTAGCAGGTGCCCAGCGCCTGGGTGATCTCGTCCATGGTCATGTCGAACGGCTCCACGATCGGGGTCACCAGGTTGTACTGGGAGTAGTCGTGCACCCGGATGCGGTCCTTCATCTCGGCGTGGATCGGGGTGAACGGCATGGGGGTCACCACCGGGAACACCGCGATGTCGGGATTTAAGTAGATGGCCGAGTTGATGGTGTTCTCGACCGATTCCCAGGTCTCGTTGGGGAAGCCGATCATGAAGGACGCCTCGGTGATGATGTCATTGGCGCGGCACAGGTCGAGGGCTTCCTTGTTCTGCTCGAAGCTGGTCCCCTTGTTCAGGGAGTTCAGGGTGTCCTTGTCGGCACTTTCGGCGCCGATGTAGATGTGGATGATCCCGGCAGCCTTGTACTTGTGCAGGATGTCGGCGTCCCTGATGATGTCCTCAACCCGGGTTTCGATCAGCAGGTGCACTCCGAGGTTCGCCTCGATCACCAGGTCGAGGTAATGCTCCCAGCGGGCGCGGTGCTTGGTCGGGTAGGCATCGATCAGGGTGAAGAAGCTGACGCCGTAGGTGGCGATGAGCATCTTCATCTCCTCGACGACCTTCTCGGGCTTGCGGCAGCGCCAGTCCTCGCGCCAGAACATGCGCTGGCTGCAGAAGGCGCAGGCCATGTCGCAGCCGCGCGAGCTCAGGATGGAGGCCATGGTGCCGCACGGCTCGACCAGGTACTTGTAGTCTTCCCAGTCCAGCAGGTGGAAGGCCGGGGTCAGGGTGTCGAGGTCCTCGATGTGGGGCTGCTTGGGGTTGCAGACCACTTTCTCGCCCTCGCGGTAGGAGACCCCCTTGACCTTCTTACCGGTTCCCCCGGGGAGTGCGGTCAGCAGTTCCTTCAGGGTCCGCTCGCCCTCGCCGTTCAAAATGAAGTCGACGCGGTTGGCGTCGTCCCCCAGGATTTCCTGGTACATGAAGGTCGGGTGCGGGCCGCCCAGCAGGGTCACGATGGCCGGGTTGACGTCCTTGGCGATGTCCAAAAGCTTCAGGGCGTCGGGTACCGTGGCGGTGCTGATGGCGCCGGTAACCGGGAGGTAGTCAAGGGTCATGACGACATCGGGCTGGACGCGCTCAATCTCCGCCCTGATCTGCTCGAAGGAGTGGTTCTTGTTCATGGCGTCATATATAACGGCCTCGTTGCCCGCCTCAATGGCGGCGCCGGCGAGATACGCCAGGTGCAGCGGCGGCCAGTTCCCTACAACCTGAACCCCCCAGCAGTGATATGGTGCCGTGACAAATAAAATCTTGCTCATCAGTCTCTCCCTTTCAAGGTTGTAATTGCTGCACCGGCGACTGCCTCTGGCGCGCCCTGGGGCGGCGGCAGGCCTGAAACCCTACTACGATACCCGCTTTGCACGGGGAAAGTCCACCTTGTCGTGCCGCCTGCCTTGGCTTAGGTCCTAATTAGACCATGGTAGGACTGGCGCATAGAACTATAGCGCAGAGTGGTGCCGGTTGTGTGTAATGTTTTGGTAAAGAAAACAGTCAGACGGGGAGATCGAACCAGATGCGGGTTTCCTGCGGGCTGCTCTCGGCGCCGACCTTGCCGCCGTGGGCCTCGATCAGCTCCTTGACGATGGCAAGCCCTATGCCGGCGCCGCCGGCGTCCCGGGAGCGCGAGCGGTCGGCCCGGAAGAAGCGCTCGAAGAGGAAGGGGAGGTCCTTCTCGGCGATCCCCGCGCCGGAGTTGGCGAAGGTGGTCCTGATGCAGTCGGCGTCCCGCTGGGTCGAGATCCTGACGGAGCCTCCGCGCGGCGAGTATTTCCAGGCGTTGTCGGCCAGGTTGCGGATCGCCTGCAGCAGCTTGTCCGGGTCGGCCATCACGGCGTCGCTCCCCGGCTCCAGCTCCCAGCTGACCTTGATCTCCTTGTCCTGGAAGTTCGGCAGGTACAGGTTCATGATCTGGTCCAGCAGCTGGTGCAGGGAGACCTCGTGACGGTCCAGGAAGGACCGGGCGGCGTCGGCGCGCGCCAGTTGCTGCAGGTCCTCCACCAGGTGCACCAGGCGCAGCACCTCCTGCTCCAGCATGCGGAAGGTCTCCGGGGAAGGGGGGATCACCGCGTCGGAGAGCCCCTCCAGGTAGCCGCGCAGGTTGGTGAGCGGGGTGCGCAGTTCGTGGGAGATGTCCGCCACCATGTTCTTTCTTAGGAGCTCGATCCGCTCCAGGTTTTCAGCCATGAGGTTGAAGGAGTTGGCGAGCTGGCCGACCTCGTAGCGCGACACGACATTGACGCGTTCCGAGTAATTGCCGTCGGCGACCTGGCGGGTGATGGCGGTCATCTGGAACAGCGGGCGCAGCACCCAGGTGATCAGCGCGTAGCTCAGCACAAGCGACAGGGTGAGCGCGGCGAGGGTGCCCCAGATCAGGTAGCGGTGGGTCGCCTGCAGGAACATGCGGTGCGCTTCGACCGGCGCCACGTGGTGGCGCTGCACCAGTTCGCTGAAATAATCGGCAGCCAGCCGGTCGATGGCGAGCCAGACCACCAGGACGGTGACCGCGACCACGGGGATGATGTGGCTGATCAGCAGCTTCCAGAGCAGGCGCTGCCTCATCTGCTTCCCCCCCGGCGCTTTCAGGGCTTCGGCCATGCCGGCTGCCTTGTTAAGCAGCCACTTAAAGGGATTCATCGGCGAACCTGTAGCCGTGCCCGCGCACGGTCTGGATGTAGTGGGGCCGGGCCGGATCGTCCTCGATCTTTTGCCGCAGCTTCCCGACATGGACATCGATGACCCGGTCGATGACGACCTCGCCATTGCGGTAGCAGTGGTTCAGCAGCTCCTCCCGGGAAAAGGCCCGCCCCGGTGCGGCCATCAGGGCGTAGAGGATCTTGAATTCCGATGAGGTCAGGGTGACCGGGTGACCGTTCCGGGCGACCCGGCGCTTCTCCGGGTCCAGTTCCAGGCCGTCCCAGCAAAGGACCGCCGCGGGTGCCGGCGCGGCCCTTCTGCTGCGGCGCAGGATCGCCTTCACGCGTTCCACCAGCTCGCGGGGGCTAAACGGCTTGACCACGTAATCGTCGGCCCCCATGGCGAGGCCCGCGACCCGGTCCACCTCCTCCTCCCGGGCGGTGAGCATCAGGATCGGGACATCGGAGGCGTCGCGGAGCGCCCGGCAGATCTCCCAGCCGTCCAGGTTCGGGAGCATGACGTCGAGGATAACGAAAACCGGCTGCGCGGCGGCGGCCGCCGCGACCGCCTCAGCGCCGTCGTGCACCAGCACCGTCGAGAAACCTTCCCGCTCCAGGTAGGCTGCCACCAGGGCCGCGGTGTTGCGGTCGTCTTCGACGACCAGCACCGTTCCCGGATTTTCGAGGGTTGTGGGCATGCGTTGCTCCGAGTGGGTTGCCTGAAACAAAAACTTCGTTGGCGGTTAATCAACTATTCCTTGTACTTCTTTTGCACTGCCATCGTCAAGATGGAACGCACGGGGTGGCCGTGCCAGATGGGATATGACACGGCGCCGCCCACGGCAGGAAAGCAGCCCCGCGGCCAGGAAAGGCGGGCGACCGCCTCTTGATGCAGCGGGAAACGCCTAGCAGGTCTTTTGCCCACAAAAAAAGGCGCCCCAAAGGCGCCTTTTCCTGTCCGTCGCGTTTCATTATGACGTTAGACGATTTTCTTCATGCCGGTCATCGCGGCGCGCAGCTCGGTGCCGACTTCTTCGACCAGGTGATTGCGGATTTCGGCGTTCACCGCGACCAGCAGGGCGTTGTCGACGCTGGTGTCCTTAAGTTCCAGCCCCTTGCCGATTACGTCGGTGCCGACCGTCGCCATGAAGTCCTGCAAAAGCGGCACGCAGGCGTGGGCGAACAGGTAGCAGCCGTATTCCGCCGTGTCGGAGATGATGCGGTTCATCTCGTAGAGTTTCTTGCGGGCGATGGTGTTGGCGATGAGCGGGGTCTCGTGCAGCGACTCGTAGTAGGCGCTCTCCGGCTCGATGCCCGACTGGACCATGGTTTCGAAGGCGAGCTCGACGCCGGCCTTCACCATGGCGACCATCAGGATCGCCTTGTCGAAGTACTCCTGCTCGGAGATGTCGCCCGCCGCGTCGGTCTTCTCGAAAGCGGTGTTGCCGGTCTGCTCGCGCCAGGTCAGCAGGTTCACGTCGTCGTTGGCCCAGTCGATCATCATGGTGCGGGAGAACTCGCCGCTCATGATGTCGTCCATGTGCTTCCAAAAGAGAGGGCGCATGATGTCCTTCAGCTCGTGGGCCAGCTGGAATGCCTTGACCTTGGCCGGGTTGGAGAGGCGGTCCATCATGTTGGTGATGCCGCCGTACTTGAGGGCCTCGGTGATGGTCTCCCAGCCGTACTGGATCAGCTTGACGGCGTAGGGGGCGCCGATGCCGTTTTGGGTCATCTTGTCGAAGCAAAGGAGAGCTCCTGCCTGCAGCATGCCGCAGAGGATGGTCTGCTCGCCCATCAGGTCGGATTTGACCTCCGCAACGAAGGAAGACTCCAGCACGCCGGCGCGGTGGCCGCCCTGGGCGCAGCAAAGCGCCTTGGCGATTTCCAGGCCGTCGCCCTTGGGGTCATTCTCACCGTGGACGGCGATCAGGGTCGGCACGCCGAAGCCGCGCTTGTACTCCTCGCGCACCTCGGAGCCGGGGCACTTGGGTGCCACCATGATGACGGTCAGGTCGCGGCGGATCTGGGTTCCTTCCTCGACGATGTTGAAGCCGTGCGCGTAGCTGAAGACCGCGCCCTCTTTCATGAAGGGGATCACGCTCGCCACGACGCCGGTGTGCTGCTTGTCGGGAGCGAGGTTCATGACGATGTCGGCTGTCGGGAGCATCTCCTGGTAGGTGCCGACCTTGAAGCCGTTGCCGGAGGCGTTCAGGTAGGACTGGCGTTTCTGGGCGATCGCCTCGTCGCGCAGGGTGTAGGAGACGTCCAGTCCGCTGTCGCGCATGTTGAGCCCCTGGTTGAGGCCCTGGGCACCGCAGCCGACGATGACGATCTTCTTCCCCTTGACGTAGTCGCAGCCGCCGGTGAACTCGGAGGCCTCCATGAAGCGGCAGGTACCCAGTTCCTGCAGTTGACGGCGCAGCGGCAGCGTGTTGAAGTAGTTCTGTCCCATGTATGTATCTCCTCTAAAAGTTGTTTGATGCGTTGCTGGATTTATAATTTTGCAGACTCTACCCCAAATCGTGCGTTGCGTAAATTGAATTATTGTGCATATTGTGTTGCGTGAGGCGCAAGGGCGAGGCAAGCAGTATCCCCCCTGCGCAGTAGGGGGGAAGGCTCGCGCAGCGAGACAGGGGGGTCCTCCCAGCATAAAAAGCACCCCCCTGCGTCACTGAGCTCAGCTTCCCCCTTATTGGCATAGGGGGGACTACCTTTCACGCCTAGAGGCGGCTGAATAGGAAACCTGTATGGACATACGCGAGCTGGAAATCTTTTTGACCGTGGCGGAACTGCGCCACTTCGGTCGTGCCAGCCAGGCCTGCAACCTGAGCCCCTCGGCGCTCACCCGCACCATCCAGCGCTTGGAGGAGCAGGTAGAACAGCCGCTCTTCCTGCGCGACAACCGCACGGTAACGCTTTCCGCCGCCGGGGAGCGCTTCAGGGAGTACGCCCGTCGCGCGGTACAGGAATGGCAGAGTTTCCGGGTTTCGTCAGGCGGCGGGGAACTGGTAACTGGAACGTTTTCAATGTACGCGTCAATCACTGCCGTGTACGGCTTGCTGCCCCAACTGCTGGAAACCTACCGGGAACGCTATCCAGAGGTTCAGCTGGAACTTCGCACCGGCGCCGCCGAACAGGCTGTGGTCCTCGTGCAAAGCGGAACCGTTGACCTTGCCGTGGCACCGCTACCCGACCGGCAGCTTCCCGGAGTTGAAACTCTTCCGATGGTCACCATCCCACTCGTTTTCATCGCCCCCAAACAGCACGGAGCCGCGGCACTCCCTTTCCAGAACGGGCGGCTTGATCTGGCCCGCGCCCCCCTGGTGCTGCCACAGACCGGACTATCCCGGCGCCGACTTGACCTGTGGCTCAAGGAGCACCGTATTACTCCCAACATAACTTCAGAGGTTTCCGGGAACGAGGCGATCATCGCCATGGTGCGGCTTGGCTGCGGCGTCGGTATCGTCCCCGAGCTGGTGCTGGAGAAAAGCCCGTTTCGCGACGAGGTGAGCGTCGTCGAGCGGGCCCCGCAGCTAAAGCCCTACGTGGTCGGGCTTTGCACCAGTAAGCGCAGCCTGCAGCGCCCCAGCGTGCGCGCATTCTGGCAACTGGCCGAAGAAGGCTCGGGTAGGGCCGGGGTGGCTCGGTAGGCGAAGGAAGGCCGCTTCCGTCCTGCCAGAAATTTGCCGTCCGCGTCGAAAGTAATGCCCTTGCCAACCTCGCGATGGTGTGCTATATAAGTTTGCTGTTTAAAATTCGCACGTCACCGACCTACTGCCGGTGGTGCCCGCACCGCGCGGGTTCCGGCAGCCCTGGTGGCGGAGGGAAAAAACCAAAGGAGAAAGACCCATGTCGAACATCACCATGAAGGAACTGCTGGAAGCCGGCGTCCATTTCGGCCACCAGACCAAGAGATGGAACCCGAAAATGAAGCCGTACATCTTCGGCGCACGCAACGGGATCTACATCATCGACCTGCAGAAGACCGTCAGGCTCTTCAAGGGCGCCTACAGCTTCGTCACCGAGGCAGCCCAGGCTGGCGAAACCGTCCTGTTCGTCGGCACCAAGAAGCAGGCCCAGGATTCCGTCGCCGAAGAGGCACAGCGCTGCAACATGTACTACGTGAACGACCGCTGGCTGGGCGGCATGCTGACCAACTTCTCGACCGTGAAGCAGAGCATCGACCGCCTGAAAAGGCTCGACTCGATGAACGCCGACGGCACCATCGAGGCATATACCAAGAAAGAGCAGCTCAAGCTCGGCAAAGAGCGCGAGAAGCTGGAAAAGACCTTGGGCGGCATCAAGGGAATGGGCAAGGTCCCGGGCGTGCTGTTCGTCGTCGACCCCAAGAACGAAGAGATCGCGGTCTCCGAAGCCAAGAAGCTCGGCATCCCGGTTGTCGCCATCGTCGACACCAACTGCGACCCGGACGACATCAACTACGTCATCCCGGGTAATGACGACGCGATCCGCGCCATCCGCCTGCTGACCAGCAAGATGGCTGACGCGGTCCTGGACGGCGTTCAGGCCAGAAACGCGCGCCTGCAGACCGGCGCCGAGGAAGATTTCTCCGCCGCAGGCGAAGAAATTGCGGAAGAGGCAGCCGGCGAGGCCTAAGCGGCGGTTCCCCGGACCAAAGGCAGCACACCTTACCAACAGACTATCGGCGTCCCCGTCCCCGCGGCGGGGGGGCTTAGCGGAGGATAATGATGAGCGTTACAGCGGCAATGGTAAACGAACTGAGAAAAGCGACCGGCGCAGGCCTGATGGACTGCAAAAGGGCCCTGACCGAGACCAGCGGCGATCACGAGAAGGCGATCGACTACCTGCGCACCAAGGGTCTCGCCGCCGCGTCCAAGAAAGCGGGCCGGGTGGCAACCGAAGGTGCCGTCGGCTCCTACATCCACGCGGGCGGCAAGATCGGCGTCCTGGTGGAGGTTAACTGCGAGACCGACTTCGTCGCCAAGAACGAAACCTTCCAGGCCTTCGTCAGGGACATCGGCATGCACATCGCCGCCGCCAACCCCCTGTATGTGCGTCGTGAGGAAGTGCCGGCCGAACTGATCGAACGCGAGAAGGAAATCTACCGCGCCAAGGCGAAAGAGAGCGGCAAGCCTGACGCCATCATCGAAAAGATTCTGGACGGGCAGATCAACAAGTTCTACGCCGACATCTGCCTGCTGGAGCAGGCCTACGTCAAGGATCCGGACAAGACTGTCCAGACCTACCTGAACGAGACCATCGCCACCATCGGCGAGAACATGAGCGTTCGCCGCTTCGCCAAGTTCGTCCTGGGCGAGGGGCTCGCCAAGAAGGAATCCGATTTCGCGGCAGAGGTCGCCGCAGCGGTCGGCGCCTAACGCATCCCACGGGAGCCGGCCATGCGAATGGGCGGCTCTTTTTTTTACCTAAAACTCTTACACCGTTCTCTGTTCTACGTTCTAAGCTCTGCGTTTACCGGCTCATGGTCGATCCGGCTGTCGCACCATCAATCCGGGGCGTTTACCTACCGGCAAACAACATAGAACATAGAACATAGAACATAGAACATAGAACGTAGAATGTAGAATGTAGAATGTAGAAAGTAGAATGTAGAACACCCTTTTCGACAGTCTTCTCCCCGCACGCAAGGTGACCCAATGGCAGAACCCTATTACAAAAGAGTACTTCTGAAGCTCTCCGGCGAGGCCCTCGGGGGCGAGCAGGGGTATGGCATCGACCCGAACACCATCACCGCGATCGCACGCGAGGTGAAGCAGGTCGTGGAACTCGGCGTGCAGCTCTCCCTCGTCATCGGCGGCGGCAACATCTTCCGCGGGCTGGCTGCCTCCTCCAAGGGGATGGACCGGGCCAGCGCGGACTACATGGGGATGCTCGCCACCATGATCAACTCGCTCGCCCTGCAGGACGCCCTGGAGAAGGTCGGGGTGGATACCCGGGTCCAGTCGGCAATCGCCATGGCCGAGGTCGCCGAGCCCTACATCCGCCGGCGCGCCATCAGGCACCTGGAAAAGGGGCGGGTGGTGATCTTCGGCGCGGGGACCGGCAACCCCTACTTCACAACGGACACCGCCGCGAGCCTGAGGGCGATGGAGATCGGCGCCGACGTGATCCTGAAGGGTACCAAGGTGGACGGCGTCTATTCCGCCGACCCGAAGAAGGATCCCTCCGCCACCAAGTTCGAGACCCTGGATTATCTGGAAGTGCTGAGAAAGGGGCTCCAGGTGATGGACGCCACCGCGATCTCGCTCTGCATGGATAACAGCTTACCGATCATCGTCTTCGACGTGACGACCGAGGGGAACGTGGTCCGGGTTGTCTGCGGCGAGCGGATCGGCACCCTCGTGAAAGGAGCCTAAGCAATGATTAAAGATGTTCTCGCCAACATGAACGTCCACATGGACAAGACCATCGACGCGCTCAGGAAGGAGTACCAGCGGGTGCGCACCGGCCGCGCCAGCACCTCGCTGCTGGACGAGGTGAAGGTGGACTTCTACGGCACCCCCTCGCCGATCAGCCAGGTGGCGACCCTCGCGGTCCCCGAGCCGCGCACCATCACCATTCAACCCTGGGAGCCCAAGATGATCCAGGTCATCGAGAAGGCGATCATGAACGCCAACCTCGGGCTGACCCCGGCCAACGACGGCAAGCTGATCCGCCTGAACCTCCCGCCGCTCACCGAGGAGAGGCGCAAGGACATCGTGAAGCAGCTCAAGCGCGACGCCGAGGATGCCAAGGTGGCGCTCAGGAACATCCGCCGCGACGCCATCGACAGCCTGAAGAAGCTGGAGAAGGACAAGTCGATCTCGGAGGACGAGCTGAAGCGCGCCGAGAAGGAGGTCCAGGACGCCACCAACGCCCACGTCGCGAAGATCGACGAGGTGCAGCTCCACAAGGAAAAAGAGGTGATGGAGGTCTGATATCGGCCCCGCGCGCGGGGGGATTTCCCCCCGCCCGCCCGCCGCGCGGCGCTCTGATTTCCGCTCTCGCGCAACCCCCCTGGTCTCACGGGGATTTTTTTGTTTTTAGGGTGGCTATGAATACGTTAAAGCCGGAAAACCTCCCCGCACACCTGGCCGTCATCATGGACGGCAACGGGCGCTGGGCCAAGAAGCGGATGCTGAGCCGGATCGTCGGCCACAAGAAGGGGGCGGAGACGGTCCGTTTGATCGTCGAGGAGTGCTCGCGCCTGGGAATCCGCTACCTTACCCTGTTCGCCTTCTCCGCGGAAAACTGGCTGCGCCCAAAGACCGAGGTGAAGTCGCTGATGGCCCTTTTGAAGCGGTTCATCCGCTCCGAAATCGCGCGCATGATGCAAGACAACATCCGCTTCAACGTGATCGGCAACCGCGCCGACCTCCCGGTCGACATCAACAGTGAAATCGACTGCGCCATCGAGAAGACCGCCGGAAACACCGGCATGCTGCTGACCCTGGCGCTCTCCTACGGGGGGCGGCAGGAGATCGTGTCGGCCGCCAAGCGCCTGGCGCTGGACGCCGCCGCCGGACACCTCGATCCCGAGGCGATCGACGAGCGGCTCTTCGCCGGCAGGCTCTTTACCGCGGGAATACCGGATCCCGACCTGCTGATCCGCACCAGCGGGGAGATGCGCATCAGCAACTTCCTGCTCTGGCAGTTGGCCTATGCGGAGCTCTACTTCACCGACGTGAACTGGCCCGACTTCGACCGCAACGAGCTGGCCCGGGCCTTTCGCGAATTCCAGTCCCGGGAACGCAGGTTCGGCATGATCAGCGACCAGCTCCGCAAGGAAGGGGCCTAAGCCCCGGAGTCCCCCGGCGCCACTGCGCGGCAGACCGCAGCGCCCCCGGCGCGCCTCTCCCGCAGCGCGAGAGGGGGGACGTCGTTTTTTTCCGGCAGTCGCCGCGCCCAAGCCGCGCGGGCTGCTGGTCCAGACTGTTATGACCTTCGCTTGACAGGAGTGTGATATTCAACGACTAATAACCGCCGCGATTCTGCTGCCTCTTGTCATTGTCTTTATCATGAAGGCCTCGGCGTTCCAGTTTTCCCTGTTCATCTTCCTGGTGGCTCTGGGCGGGTTGGATGAATTCTACCGGATGGCCCTGCCGGCCCGAAGGGGCGAGGGGAGGCTGGCCGCCCTGCTCGGCGCCTCGGCGCTCTTCACCGTGTTCGCCGCAAACCCCGTGTTCCCGCTCATGGCGCTTACCCTGCTCGTGCTCGCCTTCTCCCTGATCGCCCTGTTCCGGCTCCAGGAAATCCGCCAGGCTGCGGCGGAAGCCGCACTGGTGCTGATGGGGTTTCTCTACCTGCCGCTGCTGCTCTCCCACCTGGTCCTGATCCGGTTGCTGCCGCACGGCGTCCCCTGGCTCTTCCTGATCATGGTGATCGTCATGACCGGCGACTCCGCGGCCTACTACGTCGGCTCCAACTTCGGCAAGACCAAGATCTATCCCGCGGTGAGCCCCAAAAAGAGCGTGGAAGGCTCCCTGGGCGGGCTCGCCGGGAGCATCGCGGGGGCCTTCGTCTCCCGGGCGATCTTCTTCCCCGACCTGACCGCTTTCGACTGCATCGCGACCGCGCTGCTGCTCGGCGTGCTCGGACAGTTGGGCGACCTCTTCGAGTCGCTCATCAAGAGGAGCTGCGGGGTGAAGGACTCCGGCGTCATCTTTCCCGGCCACGGGGGGATCCTGGATCGGCTGGACAGCCTGTTGTTCGCGGGTCCCGCGGCATATTACTACGCCTACTTCCTGCTGCCCTGATGCGGCAGTAACCTCAGAGGTACTATGAAAAAACTCACCATTCTCGGCTCGACCGGCTCCATCGGTGTCAGCACCCTGGACGTCGTCGCGGCCCAGCCCGACATGTTCCGGGTGGTGGCGCTCACCGCCGGATCCAACCTGGATCTGCTGAAGAGCCAGATTCAGGCGTATTCCCCCGACCTCGTCTCCGTGCTGAGCGAGGAGAACGCCCGCGCGCTGAAGCGGATGCTGACCGGGAAAAAACCGGAGATCCTGCACGGGGTCGAGGGGATGATCGCCGCGGCGACCGCCTCCGAGAGCACCATGGTGGTGGCGGCCATCGTCGGCGCGGCCGGGCTGGTGCCGACCGCGGCCGCCGTCATGGCCGGCAAGGACGTGGCGCTGGCCAACAAGGAGACCCTAGTGACCGCCGGGCACCTGATCATGGAGATGGTGCGCGAGCGCGGGGTGAAGCTCTACCCGGTCGACTCCGAGCACTGCGCGGTGTTCCAGTCCATGGTGGGGCACCGGGACCAGGACATCTCCCGGGTGATCCTGACCGCCTCCGGCGGCCCGTTTCTGAACTGGAGCCGGGAGCGGCTGGCGAGCGCCACGGTCACCGACGCCCTGAACCATCCCAACTGGAGCATGGGGAGGAAGATCACCGTCGACTCCGCCACCATGATGAACAAGGGGCTCGAGGTGATCGAGGCGCGCTGGCTCTTCGACATCCCGGTCGAGCGCATTGCGGTCAACGTCCACCCGCAAAGCATCATCCACTCCATGGTGGAGTACCTGGACGGCTCCGTCATGGCGCAGCTCGGCGTACCCGACATGAAGGGGCCCATCGCCTACGCCCTGACCTATCCGGCCCGCATCCCGTCCGGGGTGAAGCCGCTCGACCTGACGACGCTCTCGGGGCTCACCTTCTTCAACCCGGACCTGGAGCGCTTCCCCGCGCTGAAGCTCGCCTACCGCGCGGCGCAGGCGGGGGAGAGCATGCCGGCGGTGATGAACGCCGCCAACGAGATCGCCGTCGAGGCCTTTCTGGGCGGCAAGATCGGCTTCATGGCGATCGCCGAATCGATCGAGCGGGTCATGGATCTGCACGACTCCCACGCGCTCAATTCCATCGAGGAAGTGCTGGAGGCGGACCGCTGGGGGAGAAGGACCGCGCGGGACGTCCTCAAGGTCGCGGCGCCCTAGGTGGCCGGGCCGGCCCTTCCGCCCGGGGGAGCGCAGACGCTTCCGGCGCCGGTGGGCACCGCGAAAATGTTCAAATGTGTTAGGATAGTGGCAGGTAACAGCGGAGCCGCGGCGCCGGCGCCTGAACCGGCCTGGTAACCGCCGCCCGACGCCGTTTCCGCCTGGTCAGAAGAGAGGGTAGCCAATGAGTATACTTTTCGCGATTATCGCCCTTGGGGCGCTGATTTTCATTCACGAGTTGGGGCACTTCATCTTCGCCAAGAGCTTCGGCGTCGGGGTGGAGAAGTTCTCGCTCGGCTTTGGCCCCAAGCTGTTCGGCAAGAAGGTCGGGGAGACGGAATACCTGCTCTCGGCCCTGCCGCTGGGCGGCTACGTGAAGATGATCGGCGAGGGGGACGACGCCGAGGTCACCGAGGAGCAGAGGGCGCACTCCTTTGCGGAGAAGGCGCCCCTCAAAAGGATCGCCATCGTCGCTGCGGGGCCGGTGTTCAACCTGGTGTTCGCCTACCTCATCTTCATCGTCATCTTCCTTTCCGGAGTCCCCTCGGTTACCACGAAAGTGGGCGAGGTCATGCCCGGGAAACCCGCCGCCCGTGCCGGGATGCTCGCCGGCGACCTGGTGACGCAGGTGAACGGCAAACCGGTGCAGCGCTGGGAGGAGTTCGCCAAGATCATCGCCCAGGGGAAGCTCGCACCGCTGGAAATCCAGGTGCTGCGCGGGCAGGCGGCCTTGAAGTTCACCATGGTTCCCGAGAGCCGCACCTCGAAGAACCTGCTGGGGGACTCCGTGACCCAGCCGATCGTCGGCGTGGTGGCCGCGGGTGAATCGGTCATCGACCATTATCCCCCGGGGGAGGCGATCCAGAGGGGGAGCGCCCAGTGCTGGAACGTCATCAAGCTGACCGTGCTCTCCATGGTCAAGCTGGTGGAGCGGGCCATTCCCCTGGACAACATCGGCGGACCGATCATGATCGTGAAGATGGCCGGCCAGCAGGCGGCCGCAGGCGGGGTGAACTTCCTCGCCTTCGTGGCGCTCCTGTCGGTGAACCTCGGGGTGCTGAACCTGCTCCCGGTGCCGATTCTGGACGGCGGGCACCTCGCCTTCTTCGTGATAGAACTGATCATCGGCAGGCCGGTCAACAGGAAGGTCCGCGAGATCGCCCAGCAGGTCGGTCTGGTGCTCCTGGTGAGCCTCATGATGCTCGCCTTCTACAACGACATCGCGCGCATGCTCATGGGCAAGGCGTGAAAAGTTACTGACCGCAGGGGCGCCTCGTCATGCGCCCGGGCTCACAATCGGATACCACCTTGAAGATACTGACCATTGATACCTCCGGCAACTGCTCCTCGGTGGCCTTGAGCGACGGAGCGGCGCTGCTCGGGGAGTGCCTGCTCGGCGAGGACCGCTGCTGTTCCGGGAGACTGCTCGATTCGGTCGACAAGCTGCTCGCGGCGGCCGGCCTGGCTCCCGACGCCCTGGACGCCTTCGCCGTCTCCCTGGGGCCGGGTTCCTTCACCGGAGTCCGGGTCGGCATCGCCACGGTCAAGGGTCTTTGCCTCGCCACCGGCAAGCCGGCACTCGGCTTCTCCTCCCTCGCCATGCTCGCCATGAACCTCCCCTGCGCCTGCGCCCAGGTGGCCCCGCTCTTCGATGCCAGGAAAAACGAGGTCTACGCCGGCCTGTACCGCACCGATGCGCTGCCGCACGCGCTGCGCGACGACGCGGTCCTGGCGCCGGAGCAGTTCCTCGCCGGCATAAACGCCCCGACCCTCTTCGTGGGCGACGGGGCGCTGCGCTACCGCGACCTGATCCGGAGCACCCTGGGGGAACTGGCACTTTTCCCCCCCTGGCATGCCCACCTGCCGCGCGCCGGCGCCGGCGCCGTCCTCGCCCTGCAGGCAGCCCTGGAGGGGAGCTTCATCCCCCTGGCGCAGCTGAACCCCGCCTATCTGCGCGCCTCCGAAGCGGAACTGGCCAAGCGCCGGCGCGATGCGGCCTAACCCCGAAAGAATTAACACCGTTTTACTCGCCTGTTGACAGCTTCGCCTTAATGTATTATGTTGTTCCTTCACGTTAATTTCGATAACCACCCCGAAATACAATGTTTTTTCAACCGGACCAACTACCGGTTTGTCGGCCCCAAACAGGCCGCCGCCGGCGCAAGGGGACTATATGCGTAGCGATACTATTACTCAGGGACTGGAGCGCACCCCGCATCGGGCGCTTCTCAAGGGAACCGGCCTGCCGCAAAGCGAGATGGGCAAGCCTTTCATCGGCATCGCGACCAGCTTCACGGACCTGATACCGGGACACGTCGGCATGAGGGATCTGGAGCGCTTCATCGAGAAGGGGGTGCACACCGGAGGCGGCTATTCCTTCTTCTTCGGGATCCCGGGGGTCTGCGACGGCATCTCCATGGGGCACAAGGGGATGCACTACTCGCTCCCCACCCGCGAGCTGATCGCCGACATGGTGGAGTCGGTCGCCGAGGCGCACCGCCTGGACGGCCTGGTGCTGCTCACCAACTGCGACAAGATCACCCCCGGCATGCTGATGGCCGCGGCGCGCCTGGACATCCCGTGCATCGTGGTGACCGCCGGCCCCATGATGAGCGGCCGCGGCGACGCGGGGCGCAAGTACTCCTTCGTCACCGACACCTTCGAGGCGATGGCGCGCTACAAGGCGGGGGTCATCGACGACAAGGAGCTGGCCCGCTGCGAGGAGAACGCCTGCCCCGGCATGGGTTCCTGCCAGGGGCTCTTCACCGCCAACACCATGGCGATCCTCACCGAGACCCTCGGCATGAGCCTGCCGCGCTGCGGCACGGCGCTCGCCGTCTCGGCGCTGAAGCGGCGCATCGCCTTCGCCTCCGGCGAGCGCATCGTCGAGATGGTGCACCAGAACATCACGCCGCGCTCCATCATGACCCGGGCGGCCTTCGAGAACGCCATCAGGGTCGACCTCGCCTTGGGGGGCTCCTCCAACACCGTGCTGCACCTGCTCGCCATCGCGAACGAGGCCGAGGTGGAGCTGCCGCTTTCGACCTTCGACGTCCTCTCCAAGGAGACCCCGCAGATCGCCTCCATGAACCCGGCCGGCGTGCACTTCATGGAGGATCTCGACGCGGCGGGCGGCGTAGCGGGGGTCCTGAAGCAGTTGGGGGACAAGATCATCGACTGCCCGACCGTCTTTGGCCTCACCACGCACCAGTTGGCGGCGTCGCTCCAGGGGGTGGACGACGAGGTCATCCATCCGCTCTCCAACCCGGTCAAGAAGGAGGGGGGGATCGCGGTCCTGTTCGGCAACATCGCGCCCATGGGGGCCGTGGTGAAGCAGTCCGGCGTCTCCGACGCCATGATGAAGTTCACCGGGGTCGCGCGCTGCTTCGACTCGGAGGAGCGCGCCATGGCGGCGATGATGGGAGGCGTCGTCAAGGGGGGCGACGTCGTGGTGATCCGCTACGAGGGCCCCAAGGGCGGCCCCGGCATGCGCGAGATGCTGGCCCCGACCGCGGCGCTCATGGGGCTTGGCCTGGGCGACTCGGTGGCGCTGATTACCGACGGCCGCTTCTCGGGAGGCACCCGCGGCCCCTGCATCGGGCACATCTCGCCCGAGGCGGCGGTGGGGGGGCCGATCGCGCTGGTGGAGGACGGCGACACCATCGAACTCGACATCCCCTCGCGTTCGCTGAAGCTCCTGGTGAGCGATGAGGTGCTCGCCGAGCGGCGCAGCCGCTGGGTGGCGCCCGAGCCGAAGATCAAGAAGGGGTGGCTGGCGCGCTACGCCAAGGTCGTCACCTCCGCCCACACCGGGGCGATCACGACGGCGGACTGAGAAAAGCTGCTCCGGTTGCATCGGTCCGATCGGTCCGGTCCGGCCGGCTGCTCATCAGCCCGGTCGGCCGGATCAGGCCGGTCGGTTGATTAGAACCTGGCATATTACATGTTGTTCCTTTACAGGAGGACGTATGAAAATGAACGGTGCACGCATACTTTTGGAATGCCTGAAAGCGGAAGGGGTCGACACCATCTTCGGCTACCCAGGGGGGACCGTCATCAACCTGTACGACGAGCTCTTCTCTTTCAAGGAGATCAGGCACATCCTGCCGCGCCACGAGCAGGCCGGGGTCCACGCGGCCGACGGCTTCGCGCGGGCCACGGGCAAGGTCGGCGTGGCAATCGCCACCTCCGGCCCCGGTGCCACCAACACCATCACCGGCATCGCGACCGCCTACATGGACTCCATCCCGATGGTCATCATCACCGGCCAGGTGCCGACCGCCCTGATCGGCAACGACGCCTTCCAGGAGGCGGACATCATCGGCATCACCCGCCCCTGCACCAAGCACAATTTCCTGGTGAGGGACGTGAAGGACCTGGCCCTCATCATGAAGAAGGCGTTCTACATCGCGCGCACCGGACGCCCCGGGCCGGTCGTCGTCGACCTCCCGAAGGACATACAGGTGGCACAGACCGAGTTCCACTACCCGGAAACGGTCGAGATCCGCGGCTACAAGCCGACCGTCGAGGGGCACCCCAAGCAGGTGGAGAAGGCCGTCGCCATGATACTGCAGGCGAAGAAGCCGGTCATCTACGTGGGGGGCGGCGTCATCCTCGGTAATGCCTCTGAGGAGCTGACTGCCTTGGCCAAGCGGCTCGGCATCCCGGTGACCCAGACCCTCATGGGGCTCGGCTCCTTCCCCGAGGACGACTCGCTTTCGCTGGGACTGCTCGGGATGCATGGCCATTACAGCGCAAACATGGCGGTTTCCCACAGCGACGTGCTGATCGCCGTCGCCGCCCGATTTGACGACCGGGTGACCGGCAAGCTCGCCACCTTCGCGCCGCACGCGAAGATCGTGCACATCGACGTCGACCCGACCTCCATCAAGAAGAACGTCCGCGTGGACCTGCCGATCGTGGGCGACGTCCGCGAGGTGCTGGCGCGCATGCTGAAGGTGACCGAGGACCGTGGCGCGGAGATCGCCGCCTCCCGGGAGGCGATCGCCCCCTGGATCGCCGAGATCGACGGCTGGAAGGCGAAGCACCCGATGACCTACCAGCAGAACACCTCGACCATCAAGCCGCAGTACGTGATCGAGAGGCTGCGCGCCCTTTCCGAGCCGGACGCCATCGTGGCGACCGACGTGGGGCAACACCAGATGTGGGTCGCCCAGTTCTTCGGCTTCACCCGCCCCCGGACCCTGCTCTCCTCCGGCGGTCTGGGGACCATGGGGTACGGTCTGCCGGCCGCCATGGGCGCCCAGGCGGCTTTCCCGGAGCGCCAGGTCATGGTGGTCTGCGGCGACGGCGGTTTCCAGATGAACCTCCAGGAGATGGCGACCATCGTGCAGAACCGGCTCAACGTGAAGATCATCATCCTGAACAACAACTTCCTCGGCATGGTGCGCCAGTGGCAGGAGCTCTTCTTCGACAAGCGCTACTCCTCGACCTGCATGGAGCTCCCGATCGACTTCGTGAAGCTCGCCGAGGCGTTCGGCGCGGTCGGGCTGCAGGCGACCAAGGTCGACGAGGTGGACGACGTCATCAAGAAGGGGTTCGCCATCGACGGCCCGGTCCTGATGGAGTTCAAGGTCGCCCGCGAAGAGAAGGTGCTGCCGATGGTGCCGGCCGGCGCCTCCCTCACCGAGATGGTGCTGATGTCGTAAGGAAGTGCGTCGAGTCGTTGAGACGTTAAGTCGTTGAGTCGTTTAGTCGTTTAGTCGTTTAGTCGTCGAGTCGTTGAGTGGAGAGACTGCCTGCCACTTGATGCGGCGCAGCTGCAGGTGCTGTGCTGATGCGGAGCCGGCTTCTTAAATATTTTGACTGTCATTGCCAATTGGCAATTGCCTCGGAGGTTTTTATGAGACATACCATAGCAGTCCTCGTTGAGAACGAATTCGGCGTGCTGTCCCGCGTCGTCGGGCTCTTTTCCGGACGCGGTTTCAACATCGACTCGCTCACCGTGGCACCCACCAACGACGAGTCCCTGTCGCGCATCACCGTCGTCACCCGCGGCGACGAGCAGATCATCGAGCAGATCACCAAACAGCTCAACAAGCTGATCGATGTGATCAAGGTCATCGACTTCGAGCCGGAGAACGCCATCGAGCGCGAGATGGTCCTGGTCAAGGTCTCGGCCGAGGACGACAGCCGCGCCGAGGTGCTGCGCATCGCGGACATCTTCCGCGCCAAGGTGATCGACGTGACACCGAGGTCCTACACCCTGGAGGCGACCGGGACCCCGGCCAAGGTGAGCGCCATGGTGGAACTGCTGCGCCCGCTCGGTCTCAAGGAGCTGGTGAGCACCGGGCCGGTCGTCATCGGACGAGGCGCCAAGGGATGGAAGGGGTAGCCGGCTGGAGAAAAATCTAACATTGCATGGGAGGCCGTTTTCGCGCTATAATCGCCCGTTGAAGCGAGGGTGCCCGAACTCGGCCTCTTTGCTGTTTTCCCGGAAGGCCCCCCGTGCCGGCAACCTCCGCTTCCCCTGACGGGAAGAGGGAGACCCTGGAGGCATGGCCGGGCCGCACCGGCTTGCGCTGCTGCATTGACCGACACTTTCAAGAGGTAACTAGATGCGCAACACGAATACCCCGATCGCCTACGAGGGGTACCCCTTCATATGCGGAGCCCTGGCTCTGGCTGCCGTTTTCACGCTGCTCGGGATGTACCTGCATCCCGGCTTCTTCGCCCCGGCTGCGCTCTTTCAGCTGCTCACGCTCTTCATCGTGTTCTTCTTCAGAAATCCCGAACGCGCCACGCCGAGCAACGAGAACGCGGTGATCGCGCCCGCCGACGGCGTCGTCATCTTCTCCGGCAGGGTAGTCGAGCCGCACACCTCGACCGAGATGGAGAAGGTCAGCATCTTCATGTCCGTCTTCAACGTCCATGTCAACCGGGCCCCGGTCTCCGGGAAGGTGCTGGACAGCTTTTACACCAAGGGGAAGTTCTACGACGTGCGGGACGAGCGCGCCACCTTCGAGAACGAGCAGCAGGGGCTGGTCCTCGAAGCCGCTCCCGGCCAGAAACTCGTCGTGGTGCAGGTGGCGGGGCTCATCGCACGGCGCATCGTCTGCTACGCCAAGGTGGGCGACCTTTTGACCCGCGGGCGCAGGTACGGCCTGATCCGCTTCGGCTCCCGGCTGGACGTGTATCTCCCCCTGGGGAGCAAGGTGCAGGTCGCCATGGGGCAGAAGACGAGCGCCGGCGAAACCGTGCTGGGGTTGCTGCCGTGAGCGCAGAAAAGGTCCCTATAGAACGGGAGGGGATGCGCAAGGGGATCTACATCCTCCCCAACCTCTTCACCGCGGGGAGTCTCTTCGCGGGGTTCTACTGCATGGTCTCCACGGTGAACGGCGACTACAAGACCGCGGCCCTCTGGATACTCGCATCGTCCATCTTCGACGGGCTGGACGGCAAGGTCGCCAGGCTCACCGGGACCGCGAGCAAGTTCGGGGTGGAGTTCGATTCCCTGGCCGACGTGGTCTCCTTCGGCGCTGCGCCCGGCCTGCTGATGTACTGCTGGGCGCTCAAGCCTTTCGGCAGGCTGGGATGGCTCGCCGGCTTCCTGTTCCTGGCCTGCGCCGCGCTCAGGCTGGCCCGCTTCAACGTCCAGGTGGAGACCGTCGAGAGCAAGCGGTTCGTGGGGCTGCCGACTCCCGCCGCCGCCAGCATGGTCTCCGCCACCGTGCTGCTCTTCTACTACATGGGGTGGCCCAGTTCCTACATCAAGCTGGCGATCCTGGTCCTGATCTACTTCCTGGCGCTGCTCATGGTCTCCAACGTGCGCTACAACTCCTTCAAGGACCCGGGGTTCATCAAGCGGCAGCCCTTCGCCTTCCTGGTGCTGGCGATCCTCCTTTTGATCGTCATCGCCGCGGAGCCGTACCTGATGCTCTTCACCATCTTCATCTGCTACATCCTCTCCGGGCCGGTCGGCTTCGTGATGACCTGGCCGCGCCGCCGCAGGCTGGAGAAGGCGCTGCTCAAGGGGCGCGAGGAGATGAAGAAGCAGTCCTAGGCGTTCCGGGTCCCCGACAGGGGGCCCCGGCGGCGTCGCTTGCGGTTTTGCGGCGCGGGCCCGGTTACACCGGTCGGTCCGGCCGGTCCGGCGGATCAGACCCCGCGCCGTCTGCCCGACCCCGGAAAAAACCGCGGGACCGCGAAAAACCCTTGACAGTCGTCGAGGGTTTTTCCTATTATCAGGCGCAGTCAATAAAGGCAGTGATGAGGAGTAGTAGCCTTCCCCTTCCCCTACAGAGAGCCGGTGCTTGGTGCGAACCGGTGAGGAAGCAAGGTGAACTCGCCTTTGAGCCGCCGCGGTGAGAGCGGGTTTCGGGTCTACCGTGTCAGCAGGTTTCGCTTCCGGCGGGACGCTGGCAGGACGCGAACCGGCGGTAGCCGCGGACGTCGCCCCGCGTAAAGGGTTTTTAGAGGTCCGCCGTCTGGCGGACGAATGAGGGTGGTACCGCGGAAGCTTTCAAGCCTTCGCCCCTTGCTGGGGCGGAGGCTTTTTCTTTTTTCACCGCCACGACCGGGAACCCTCGGGCGCGGCAGCAAATTTCGGCCGGCACTGGCTTTTGCCGAAACATCTGGAATAATTAAAAATCCCGGTGACTCCGCGTGAGGAGTCCGGGCAGGCCTAACCATTCGAACAGGGGGGAGCGCACGTGACAACCACGGAACCAAGGACCATCAAGATCTTCGACACCACACTCAGAGATGGGGAGCAGTCCCCGGGCGCCAGCATGAACATCGAGGAGAAGCTCCGCCTCGCCAAACAGCTGCAAAAGCTCAACGTGGACGTCATCGAGGCCGGGTTTCCGATCGCCTCCGAGGGTGACTTCGAGGCGGTGAAGAAGGTCGCCCAGACCATCAAGGGGCCGGAGATCGCGGGCCTGTGCCGCTCCGGCTTCAAGGACATCGACCGCGCCTGGGAGGCGCTGCAGTACGCGGAGGAGCGGGGGCGCATCCACACCTTCATCGCCACCTCCGAGATCCACATGAAGTACAAGCTGAAGATGACCCCCTCCGAGGTGCTCGCCGCCGCGGTCGCCGGGGTGAAACGGGCGCGCTCCTATACGAAGAACGTGGAGTTCTCCTGCGAGGACGCCGTGCGCACCGACCTCAAGTTCCTGGGCGAGGTGGTCGCCGCCGTCATCGACGCGGGCGCCACGGTCGTGAACATCCCGGACACGGTCGGCTACACCATCCCGTTCGAGTACTTCAACATCATCAAGTACCTGAAGGACAACGTGCGCAACATCGAGGATGCCGTCATCTCGGTGCACTGCCACAACGACCTGGGTCTTTCGGTCGCCAACTCCATCGCCGCCGTGCAGGCGGGGGCGGGGCAGGTGGAGTGCACCATCAACGGGATCGGCGAGCGGGCCGGCAACTGCTCCCTGGAGGAGTTCGTCATGGCGGTCAGGACGCGCGGCGACATCCTCCCCTTCAGGACGGGCGTGGTGACCGAGCAGATCACGCCGGCCAGCCGGCTCTTGACCACGGTCACCGGCATCGTGGTGCAGCAGAACAAGGCGATCGTCGGCGCCAACGCCTTCGCGCACGAGGCCGGCATCCACCAGCACGGCATGCTGATGGAGAAGTCGACCTACGAGATCATGACGCCGGAGTCGGTGGGGCTCAAGGCGAGCGCCCTGGTGCTCGGCAAGCATTCGGGCCGCCACGCCTTCAAGAAGCGCCTGGAGGAGCTGGGCTACGAGCTCGACGATGAAAACCTCAACAAGGCGTTCACCCGCTTCAAGGCGCTGGCCGACCTGAAGAAGGAGGTCTTCGACGAGGACCTGGACGCCATCGTCGCGGACGAGATCATGCGGGTGAACGAGAAGTACAAGCTCTCCCACATCACCGTGACCTGCGGCTCCTTCGCTGTCGCCACGGCGACCGTGCAGATGGAGATCGACGGGGAGCAGCTGCGCACCGCGGAGCTCGGCGACGGCCCGGTCGACGCGACGCTCAAGGCGATCAAGAAGCTCTCCAAGACCGACGCGCGGCTGGTCCAGTACAACGTCGGCTCCGTCACCGGCGGCACCGACGCGCTGGGCGAGGTCACCGTCCGGATCGGGCAGGGCGAGCGCGTCGTCATCGGCCGCGGCTCCTCGACGGACATCATCGAGGCCTCGGCGAAGGCGTACATCGACGCCCTGAACCGGCTCCACTTCGCGGCGGAGCGCGACATCGAGCCGCTTTGAGAATAAAGAAGTCCTCCCCTGCAACTGGAAGGGTGGGCGGCAGCCGATCGGCTGTCGGAATAGAAACACCAAAAAAGGGGGTCCTCACGGGTCCCCTTTTTATTGGCATCGGCTTGCATCCTTGCTGTGCCATCTCGTTCAACCTTTTGCAGTTAAAAGCTGAGCGTCGAGGCGGAGACTCTTTGGCATGTCCCTTGCGTTACTGGTGACTGTCTTGAAACAAGAGAGAAGTACTTGAGCTGACTCATCACCTGGATGACTGTCTCTCACTACTGGATCAGGTGGCTTCCATGTCTGCAGGGCGTAATGTTATTTTGACTGGGATCGTGGTTGGCGTCATGAGCTTGACAGCGGCAGCCGCGGCGAGGCGGCCGGCGGGGCAGTGGGATTTTTTCCATTTCGACGGTCACTCCTTCGTTGCCGGCCGGCTGGGCGACGGCGCCCCTTCCGTTGCTCTGCAGTCCGGGGTGCTGCCGTCGCTGGTGACCCAAGGGGATCCGCCCGCAGCGGTCAGATTGGCCCGGGGCTCCGGAGCTCTGCTCGGCATCTGCTACCTGCAAAGCTCGGGCGGCAAGCTGGCGCGGGGCCCCGCCTACCTTCCCGTGGCTCTACTTCCGGTACGGATCTTCTCCGGAGCCAAGCTGCTGGCGACCACGCAAACCGATGCACAGGGTTATTTCCTGGTGACGCTCGCCGCCGGCAGCTTCAGGGTCGAGGCCGGGCAGGCGGTTCAGGTCACGGTGGAAAAGGGAATGACGACACTGGTCCCGCTGAGGGTGGGCAAAAGGATGATTGATTAATGCAAAAAATTTTGGCGCGTCTGGCAATTCCCGTGGTTTACCTGCTGGCACTGGCCCTGCCGGGGTTTGCCGGACAGCTCGACGACTTTTACCTTGCGGCCTTCGCTCAACGCCAGCCCGTCAGCGCACTGGAAAAAGCGATCCTGTCGGCACCGGCGCGGCAAGCCACCGCCGTTCACAGCGGCACACCGCTTCAACACAGCCTCGAAAGGGACTGGGACAAACTGGAAGCCGGGACCCGTCAGATGCTGGCCAAGCAGCTGGCTGCACCGGTATTGTCGGGGACTCCGACGGCGTTGCTTTCTTCCGGGGGGCATTTCGCGATTCATTATACCGCCACTGGCAGTGATGCCCCGCAGGTAAACGACTACACCTCAGGCAATGTGTCGTATCACGGCATCAATTACTATACCGGCCTCCATCTGAACAGCGCCGCCGATTGGGCTGGCAAGGTCGGAGACGCCTTCGAGGCGGCCTACTCGTTTTACTTCGGTATTGGCGGTCTGGGATACCATCCGCCCGCGAATTTCCCCGGCGCTCCTTTCGATGTGTACCTGCGGGACCTGGGTTCACAGGGCTACTACGGGTTGACCCAAAGCGACCAGTCGGCGGCTTCCACGAATTTCCCCTACGCCTATACCTCGTTCATCCAGCTCGACAAGGATTTTACCAACCCCCTCTTTAGGCCCGCCGTCTATTCGCCCCTGCAAAGCCTGGATGTCACCTCGGTCCACGAATTCCACCATGCCGTGCAGTACGGTTACAACTACTACTTCGACATCTGGTACGCGGAGGCGACCTCTACCTGGTTCGAAGGAGAGCTCTATCCGGATGTGCAGCAAAATTACGGCTACCTTGCCGGCTGGTTCGACGACAGCACGCGCCAGCTCGATCTGCCACAAAGCGACCCGGACTTTAATGGCGAGGCGTACGGGCGCTGGATATTCAACCGCTACCTGGCGGAAAAACACGGCACAGCCGCCATTCGGCATGTCTGGGAGAAGCTCGCGACCATTGCGCCGCCGGCAGGCGGGGGCGACATCCCCATGGTGCCGGTGCTCGATTCGGTGCTCTCCACCTCCTACGGCAGCTCGCTGGGCGGGGAGCTCTTCGGCTTCGCCAAGCGGGTTTACACGGGGGGCTGGCCCTGGCCGGCCACAACCGTGGCGCCCGCCGGGGGGATCGGCAGCATTCCGCCCTATGCGCCGGTTGCCAGCTACTCCAGCTATCCGGTCAACGGGGCGAGCACGGCCGCCCCCTCGGTCACGCTGCCGCACTACTCCTTCGCCTTCTACAGGTTCGTCCCCTCGACGAACAATGCCACGCTGACCGTAACCCTGGCGAGGGACAGCGGCATTCAGGCGGCGGTCTTCCAAAAGTCCCACGGGGTCATCTCCGAGGTGCCGGCCGACCCAGCTGGCGCCTCCTACACCGTGACCGGTTTCAATGCCCTGGACCCGGCAACGGACGAGGTCGCCCTGCTGCTTGCCAATACCACCGGCATCGACGGCCAGCAGGCAAATTTCAGCACGGACGGCACCACCCAGAGAGCTCCAGTGGCCGCCGGGTCCTCGAGCGGAGGCAAGAGCGGCTGCTTCATCGCCACCGCGGCATACGGCAGCTACCTGCACCCGAAGGTGGCGCTGCTGCGCGCCTTCCGGGACCGCTACCTGTTGAGCAACGCGCCGGGGCGTCTTTTCGTGGCGCTCTACTACCGGGTGAGCCCGCCCATAGCCGACCTGATCGCCCGGCACGAGACCCTGCGGGGGGCGACCCGGCTCCTTTTGGCCCCCGTCGTCTGCGCCGTCGAACATGGCGGCGCCGCGTTGCTGCTGATCTGTTTCGCCCTGGGCGGGGTAGCCGCGGGGAGGGTCCGCAGCCTGGCCGCCGGGCGCAGGGAAGGGACCGTCCGATCGGGGTGAGGGGAGGGGGGCGCTCGGGCGCCTTTTCCGCTTCGGATGCCGCACCACGAAAAAAGGCCCCGCCGGGAATCCGGCGGGGCCTTTCAGCGCAGTACCTGTTACGGCTGCTTAGAGCTTCTTGACGTTGGCGGCCTGCAGACCCTTGGGGCCGTTGGTCACGTCGAAGGAGACGGCTTCCCCTTCAGCCAGGGACTTGAAGCCTTCCCCGGTGATCGCGGAGAAGTGAACGAACACGTCCTCGCCGTTGTCCTGCTCGATGAAACCGAAACCTTTTGCGTCGTTGAACCATTTAACCTTGCCCTGTGCCATTTTCCTGCCTCCTTGTCGTTACCTCCGGAACTCTGCCGGATCTACGTTTGATGCTGCAATTTCCGGAGAGTCTTGGGCATGAAACGGCACAAAGAAGTGGGTCTCTTTGGCTTTTTCGGCGCTGCAAACTTCCGAAACTAGCTGCTGCGGTAAAAATTAACAGGGTATAATAACCTTGTCAAGAAAATATTTAGATAATTTGTTTTTTCTCCTGCAAAGGTCAGCCAACCGCCAGCCGGATTTCAAAAAGTATTGAGCCGTCTGATGAAGGCGATCAGCAGCCCGTAGTGCTGGTGGTGGAAACGGAACGCGATCCTGGGCAGGTGCATCAGGTCGGGCTCGTCCGCCTCCTCGGGGCGCGGCCCGGTCTGGGAGATGTGGCTGCCGGGCAGGCGCAGCTCCGGGAACTCGTTCTCCAGCATCTCGATCTGGCCGGCGTCCAGCTCCTTGGTGAGCCTCAGGATCAGCTCGCCGTTGACAAAGCGAATCGAGTGGTAGTTGGTGTAGAAATCCTCGATCACCTGCACCGCCTCCTCCTCGCTCCTGGTGATGGTGAAGATGGAGAAGTCCTCGGCGGAGATGAAGCCCATGACCAGGAGCCGCTCCTTGACGAAGCGGAACCACTGCTCCCAGTAGCCGTCCTCGTCGTCCACCAGCACCAGGGGTTTGGGGGAGGTCTTGCCGGTCTGGATCAGGGTGAAGACCTCCATCGCCTCGTCCAGCGTGCCGAAGCCGCCGGGGAACACGGCGATCGCATCCGACTCCTTCACGAAGGCGACCTTCCTGTTGAAGAAGTACTTGTAGGTGATGAGCCGGGGATTCTTCAGCATGACCGTGTTGGCGCTCTGCTCGAACGGGAGCCGTATGTTGGCGGCGAAGGAGGCCTCGCTTCCGGCCCCCTCGTTGCCCGCCTGCATGATCCCGCCGCCGCCGCCGGTGATGATCATGTAGCCGCGCTCCGCCAGCATCCGGCTGAAGCGGGCGCACTTCTGGTACATCGGCTCGTCGGACCCGGTGCGCGCCGAGCCGAAGATGGTCACCTTCTTCTTGTGCCGGTAGGGTGCGAAAACGAGCGTCGTGTAGCGCATCTCCTTCATGGTGTTGCTCAGGAGCTTCAAGTCCGCCAGGTAGTCGGTGTCCTGGCCGGCCTTGAGGGCGGAGAGGATCATTTCCCGCGCCAGGGCGGGGTGGTGCACCCCGCCCGCCTTCTCCAGGAGTTCATCGATAAGCTGGTCTATTTCGCCGTTGGTTCTGGTAAAGCGCAGTTGCATCTGGGGCTCCCTGTGATGATTCGAGTCGGGCAATTATATCACGTCCGTTGCTCCAGGCAAATGTTTAATATGATTGAACAAATATTAGTTTGATTTGTCGCGGGTATTTGGTTATTGTTGCCGGTAGAGACACACATCCCACACATTACAAGGAAGCGCTTACTTATGGGTATGACTACCGCTCAGAAGATATTTGCCGCCCATCTCGTGGATGAGCCCTTTGCCGGAACCAAGGTGCTGAAAATCGACGTGGTCATGTGCCACGAGATCACCACCCCGATCGCCATCGCCGACCTCATGGCGCGCGGCAAGGACCGGGTTTTCGATACCACCAAAATAAAAGCCGTCATCGACCACGTCACGCCGAGCAAGGACTCGAAGACCGCCACCCAGGCGAAGATGCTCAGGGACTGGGCCCGGCGCCACGGCATCAAGGACTTCTTCGACATCGGGGCCAACGGCGTCTGCCACGCCCTGTTCCCGGAGAAGGGTTTCATCAGGCCGGGGAACACGGTCATCATGGGGGACTCCCACACCTGCACCCACGGCGCCTTCGGCGCCTTCGCCGCCGGGGTGGGGACCACCGACCTGGAGGTCGGTATCCTGAAGGGGGTCTGCGCCTTCCGCGAGCCGAAGACCATCAGGGTCAACCTGAACGGCACGCTCCCCAAGGGGGTCTTCGCCAAGGACGCCATCCTGCGCGTCATCGGGCACCTGGGGGTGAACGGCGCCACGGACCGCGTCATCGAGTTCGCCGGACCGGTGGTCGCCGCGATGACCATGGAGAGCCGCATGACGCTGTGCAACATGGCGATCGAGGCGGGCGGCACCTCCGGCATCTGCATGCCGGACCAGGTGACCGTGGACTACCTCTGGCCCTTCATAAGCAGCGAGTTCGCCTCCAAGGAAGCGGCGCTCGCCGCCTACAGCGTCTGGTGCTCCGACGCGGACGCCCAGTACGATCGCACGGTCGACCTCGACCTCTCCGACCTGGCGCCGCTTTGCACCTTCGGCTACAAGCCGGACCAGGTGAAGAGCGTCTCCGAGATGCCCGACACCCCGATTGACCAGGTCTACCTCGGCTCCTGCACCAACGGCAGGCTGGAAGACCTGCGGGTCGCGGCGGCCATCCTCAAGGGGAAGAAGATCGCCCCGAGCGTGCGCGCCATCCTGTCGCCGGCCACCCCGCAGATCTACAAGGACGCCGCGGCCGAGGGGCTCATCGCCATCTTCATGGAGGCCGGCTTCTGCGTCACCAACCCGACCTGCGGCGCCTGCCTCGGCATGAGTAACGGCGTGCTGGCGGAGGGAGAGGCCTGCGCCTCCACCACGAACCGCAACTTCATGGGGCGCATGGGCAAGGGGGGGATGGTGCACCTGCTCTCCCCGGCGACGGCCGCCGCCTCCGCCATCGAGGGGAAACTCGCCGATCCGCGCAAGTACCTGTAAAAAACCAAACCTTGAACTTCCAGGAGACCTATATGAAAACATTTGGTGGCCCGGCCCTCTTTCTGGACCGCAGCGACATAAACACCGACGAGATCATCCCGGCCAAGTACCTGACCGAGATCACCAAGGAGGACCTGAAGCCCTACCTGCTGGAGGACTTGAAGCTTCCCGGTTTCGACCCGAAAGCCGAAAAGACCACGGCGGCGGGGGTCGTGGTCTCCCGCGCCAACTTCGGCTGCGGCTCCTCCCGTGAGCACGCGCCCTGGGTGTTCGAGGTGAACGGCATCAACGCCGTCATCGCACAGTCCTTCGCCCGCATCTTCCGGCAGAACATGTTCAACTGCGGCATGGCCGCGATCGAGCTCTCCGCCGAACAGATCGACACGCTCTTCTCCTTTGCCCAGGCTCCCGATGCGGCGATCCAGATCGACGTGGCAGGCGGCAGCCTCTCGGTGAGCGGCGCGGGACGCCAGGAGTCGCTGCAGTTCGAGATTTCTCCCTTTGACCAGGCGCTGGTGCTTGCCGGCGGCTGGGTGGACTACGCGGACACCAAGTACTAGGCGGATACGCGCCACTTGGAGCAGCTGCACAGGGGCAGAAGACCACGCGGTTTTCTGCCCCTTTTCTGTCTTCTGCAGGGCCGGTCGGCTCCCCCCCCAAAAAAAAATCAGCGCTCCCCTTCTGGACCTGCGCCCCTGCAGCCCAGCTGCGGCCCCCCCTTATTCTCCTCCTGCCAGCCGCTAGGCTGACCCCGCTCCCTCCCTGCCCCTCATTTTCGCCGCCGCTGCGCTGCGCGCGGCAAGCTCCCCTGACGGGAAACCTTAAAACCCCGTTCTTCACGTGCAGCCGTTTTTCTGCGCCAGCTCCCACCGTGGCATCCCGCGGCAGCTCCAACGCACAATTAATTAAAAAAATGGGTATTTTCGGCCGGCCGGACCTGCAGAGGTCGCGGCCTTCGAATCCTTCCGCCTTCCGGCGGCTGCCAGGCCAGCACCCGCAGCCAGGCCCGGCATCCGGAGAAAACCTTGTTCCGGGCAGTAACGGCCTGCTGTCCGTCTAAAGGGACTGTATCGCGAGACTCGTATTTGGGTGAAACTGAATCGACGGTGGCACAGCGCAGTAATCTGCTCTCATAAAAAAGTGACCCAAACTCAGTGTTTTGGGGGCAACAGGAACTGCCAATGTTTTAAAAAAACACTCCTGTCAAAATCAAGCTTACTGCCTGTTGACAACGTTGTCAAATGACATAGGTGCATGAAATAACTGGGTTAAAAAGTGTAATAATCTTAATTCATCTATTATATTGTAAACGGCGTGACACGAAACTTGACAACAGTGAGCAATGATATTATTTATGCGACAATGTTGCAGGTCTATAGGGGGGAGTTGTATGAAAATCAAACAAGGATTGCCGCAATTACTGCTAGGAGTTGTCGCCATGCTGGTGGTACTTGCCACGGCGTGTCTGGCCAATGCCTGGACCCTGACAGGTTCTCCCATTTCCAGTAACTCAGTCAAGACCGGCAGGATGTATTTCTCGGTAGTCGATAACTACGGCAACCCGGTGGTGGGAGTCTCGGCACCGAGTGGTTCGACCAGCGCCGCCATCCGCGGTGTGCCGACCGGCACCTACACGGTCAACGCCTACATCGACTCCCTGGGGACCGGCTTCCAGCATGCCAGCGATCCGGTGTACACCTCCGGCCAGATCAGCGTGTCGGGCGACTCCACCAACCCGGTGGTGTTTAACGACCCGGTCGCCGTGGCGCCCGTCGCACCCAAAAAACCGAACGTCGTCCCGCTGGACGGAGCCGCCTTCGTCCAGTTCGATCCCCCCAAACAGAACAACATCTCCATCGCCGACAGCTACAACATCTACTGGAGCAGCACCCCCACCCCGGGTCCGGCGAACATCGTCGGGGGGGGGCAGATACTCAATATAACCACGAAGCAGCCGAAAATCGTGGTGCCGAACCTCAGCAACGGCACTACCCTCTACTTCGCGGTCACAGCGGTGAGCGGCGCCTCGTCCGCCACCTCGGCGGTTTCCGGCCCGGTCACCATCAACCCGCCGGCCGTGGTCACCGGCACGAGCAGCGTCAGCGTCACGGTGGACAGCACCGGCATCCAGAAGAACAACCCCTACACCCCGCTGCTGGTCGCCCTGTCCGACGACAACGACAGGCTCTTCGTGAACTACGCCAAGGCCCCGGGCAACCTGCAGACGGTCACGGTCCCCGGCGTCAGCGCGGGGACCTATAAGATATACGCCATCCTGAACCTGGCCGGCGACGGCAACCTCGACACCTTGAGCAACGTGTCCAACATGTCCGAGGCGGACCGCAACCAGCGCGCGGTTCCCATCATGGTCGACGGTGTCTCCCCCGCCGTGGTCGGCCCGACCCTCAAGCTGACCCAGAACAGCGCAGGGGTCAACGTCAGCACCAGCCATCAACGGCAAAACGGAACCGACAACTTCCAGCTGAACTTCAGGGTCCAGGGGACCAGCAGGCAGCTGGTCAACGTGAGTCTCGACAGCGGCCCCCAGGTCTCCGGCCCGATCGACCTCTCGATCGACCCCAATAACGGCGGGAGCACCGGCGTCTATCAGTTCTCCCAGCAGGTGAATTACCGCCCCGCCGTCGGCGACAGCTACGGCTTTACCCTGAGCTATGCCGACGGGACAGAGCAGAGGAGCGCCTCCGTCACCAGGGTGCTGGACAGCTTCCCGGGAGTCTCCTTTCCCATCGGGAGCATCGGGCCGGGCGGGGTGGCGCCGACCTTCAGCTGGAACACCAACGCCAACTGGCCGGGCTTCATGAGCGCCAACATCAACCTGAACAACTTCAACATGGGCCTGCTGCCGCTCTCCCAGTTCTCCGTTCCCTATCAGGGGGCGCCCCTCTCCCTCGGGCAGCCCTATTACTGGAACTGGAGCCTGCAGGATTTCGACGGGAACCAGGTCCAGATGAACCTGAACTTCACCCCGAGCAGCAGCGGTCCGACGATCACGGATTTCAACCCAAAGAGCGGAGCTGCGGGCACCTCGATCGTGATAACCGGCTCCGGATTCGACACCACACCCGCCAACAACTCCGTGACCATCGGCGGCAGCGTCGCCAGCGTCACCCAGGCTACGTCCGGCTCCCTCACTGTCAGCGCACCGGCCTCCAGCGGCGTGGTGGTGGTCACGACGGGCGGAGTCAGCGCCGGCAGCAGCGTCCCCTTCGCCGGGACGATCAACATGACGGTGACCCTTACCGAGGGGATAGACGGCATCTCAGCGATCAGCGGCGCCACGATGAGCCTGGTGGAAAACCCGGCCGTAGCGACCACGTCCAACTCAAGCGGTGTCGGCGTACTGGCGGTGCCGGCCCGGCCGGCATTCTCCCTGCTGTTCACCCCGACCGATCCAGCGATCCACCTCCCGACTGCCTCGTCCCTGATGAACCAGACCTCGGACAACAGCAGCGGCTGGAGCCTCTTCAGAATCGACGACCTGACCACGCGCGGAGTCATGCCGACCACCGGGAAGGGACTCATCTACTCTCGCGTGCAGGATAACAGCGCCGGCGGCAGCACCTTGCCCAACGTCGCCGGCGCGGTGGTGACCGCCACCAGCCTGCTGCACCCAGCGACTCCCTACGTGGTCAAGTACACCAATGGCACGACCACGGCGCAGGACCCCGCGGTCTTCACCCAGACCGCGAGCGACGGGCGCTACTACGTGCTGAACGTGGACGAAGGGGACTACGTCACGGTGACCGCCAGCAAGAGCGGCATGGGATTCCAGAACAGGGTCTTCAACACCCACGCCGGCACCGTGTTCCAGGGATCGATCCGGGGAGCCACTGCGTCCGCGGTCACGGCGAATCCCCCGGGCGGCGTCTACTCCGGGCCGCAACTGGTCACCCTGACGGCGACCGCCAACGACACCATCTACTACACCACCAACGGCAGCGACCCGACCTTCTTCGGCACCAAGTACACTGCCCCGGTCACGGTGCAGCTCGGCACCAAACTGCAGTTCGTTGCCATCAACAAGAACCAGAACCAGGCGGTCGGCGGCGTGGGGACCGCGTACTACAGCACCGGGTCGCAGGCCGGCACCGCCGACGGCACCTACTCCCTAGTGCAAAGCTACAACCTCAACCTGACCGGCGCCTCCGCAGGCTCGGTCTCCGGGCTCCAGATCACCATCCCTCTGCCGTCGGGGGTGACGGTTCCGGCCGCCGCTGACGGGACGGTCTCCTCCGGCGCCTTGACCTCCACCCTCGGGGGCGTCCTGATCGCCTCGGTAAAACCCGACCCGGTGTCGGGGCAGAATCTCCTGACGATTGCCTACGTCGGTTCCTCGGCCTCCCTGACAGACGGCATGCTGCTCGCCACCATCAACTGCTCGGTGGTCGTTCCCGGTACCGTGCTCACCCCGAGCTCCGTCAGCGCCGTGAACGGCAGCGGAGTTGCGGTGCCCGGTATCGGCGTCAACCTGAGCGCCGGGAGCCTGGGCAACACGGTCTCCATGAACTGGCTGGACGCGAACTTCTGCTCCAACAAGGGGCCCTCCCTCGGGCCCAACGTAAAAACCATCACCTCGCTGACCGCCACCAGCATGACTTGGGCCGGCGGCAATGGCGATACTCCCCTGACCTGGAGCCGGGCCTCCGGGACTCCTGGCAGCCTGCTGGGGAGCTGGAGCACGACGCAGTCCACCGGCGACAGCTTCCAGGCCACCTTCTTCAGTAACGGCACGGTCGCCGTTTCCGGCACGATCTTCGACTGCGGCAGCGGCGGCGACAACCAGGCTCCGTCCGTGCCGACCGGGCTGAACGCAGCGCCGGCGAGCCCGACTTCGGTCGCCCTCTCCTGGAACCCCTCCAGCGACAACGTCGGGGTGACCAACTACCAGGTCTTCCGCAACGGTACAATGGTGGGGCAGCCGAGCGGTCAGACCAATACCTCCTGGACCGACAGCAACGTGGCCCTGAACGGGAGCTACAGCTACAGCGTCTCGGCCTGCGACGGGGCCGGCAACTGCTCGGCGCAGTCGGCACCGGCAGTCCAGGTGACCGTCGCCGGGGTGCCGGGCACCGCCTCCGGCATCTACAACTACGCCACCGGAAACCAGCTCCTTACCCTGGGGTGGCAGGCCTCGAACTTCGCCTGCAACGGACCGGGGATCAAGACCGAAACCAAGACGGCGACCTTCCCGACCGCGAACACCATGAACTGGCAGGACACCAGCAACACGGCCAACAGCATGAGCTGGACCCGGGTGAGCGGGACCACCGGCATCCTGGGGACCTGGAGCGCCACGGACCCTTCCAGCGGCAGCAGCTTCAGCCTCACCTTCACTGCCGACGGAACGCTTTCCGCCACCGGAAGCGTCTTTTGCGGCGGTTCCGGGTCGGCCGTGCCGGGAACCCCGGTTCCCGACGTGCTGGCTTTCCTGGCGACCTCGGGCAGTTACGATTTCTGGCACAACAACGGGCTCTACTCCTACGACAAGAGCAGCTACAATTCGGTCAACAAAAAGATCGCAAACAGCTCGTACCAGTACAATTCAGTCTCCAACGCCTGGGTGCTCCAGGTTCCCCAGGCGGGAGCGTCGCAGACCAAATATTATCTGGGCGCGACCGGCTGGACCCTGCTTCCCTCTACGGCCGCCATGACGGTCGCCAGCAATACCGACGGCAGCGCCGGCGTGAGCAACGGATACGGAATGAATTTCTCGGTCCAGGTGTACTGGCAGGACCTGACCGGGACGTCCATTTCCAGCAACATGGCGTCGCGCTTCGACAACTCTTCGGTCTTCGGCGCAGCGACCTTCCCGGCCGGTTCCAAGGGGGTCCAGGGGGTCTACACCGCTGCCTTCAACTACTATGAACTGTATGCCGGGTTCACGGTTGCCAGCGCAGCCACCGCAGCCGGCCTGCCGGCGAGTTACCCCACCGGCGGGTCGGCGTATCTCCCCGCCGGCACGAGCGACTTCGCCCTGCAGTTCAACACCGACGGGACGGCGGAGGTATTCAGTTCGGTAGGTCTCTTCAATGCCAACGGGCAGGTCATCCTCCAAAATCCGACCCACTTCGGCAGCACCTCCTGGAGCGTCGTCACCGATCCGGCCAGTTCGGCCCAGATCATGGTCGTCGACATGACCAACATGGATGACTGGTCCGCGGTCTACGCCGTACTCCCCTCCGACGGCAAGCTGCACGGCGGTGTAGGATACCTTACCTCGTATCCCTGGCATGACAGCTCGAGCAGTGTCAACCTCACCGCGTTCAACGGAGCCCTTGCCGCCCTGAACCTGCCACAGCTCCCGGTTCCCGCCCCGGTGGTCTCCGGGTTCACCCCCGCCAGCGGCCTGGTGGGGAGCGAGGTCACCATCACCGGCTCCAACCTGCTGGGCGCGACGGTTACCATCAACGGCGTCGGCGCACTCCCGACGGGGTCCAGCAACAGTGATACCTCCTTGACGGTGGCGGTGCTCACCGGCACCACCTCCGGCAAGATAGCGGTCACCACCGCCAATGGCAGCGCCAGCAGCAGCGCCAATTTCACCGTGCTTTCCAGCGCCACCGGCAGCGCCGGCGGAACCTGGGGCTATGACGCGACGAGCGGGCTGCTGTCCCTTTTCTGGACCACGGCAACCTTCACCTGCGACGGGCCCTCCCTCGGCGTCGAAATTCAGACCGTGCAGACCTTGACCGCCACCACCATGACCTGGGGCAAATCGAACGGCACCCCCATGACCTGGACCCGGGTCGGGACCGGCAGCACCATCGTAGGGAACTGGAGCTATACCGACAGTTCGACCGGCAACAGCTACACTGCCAGCTTCAACGCGGACGGCACGCTCTCCGTCACCGGGAACACGATTGCCTGCGGTGGACCCACTGACAACCAGGCCCCGACCGTTCCGACCGGATTGGGCGCGGGGGGGGTCAGCACCAGCCAGGTCAAGCTCTCCTGGCACCCCGCCACGGACAACGTCGGGGTCAGCTACTACCAGCTGTTCCGCAACGGATCACTGGTGGCCCAGCCCTCCGGCACCACCTGGTACGACTCCTCGCTAAGCGCTGCCACCAGCTACAGCTACCAGGTCGCGGCCTGCGACGCCGCCAACAACTGCTCGGCGCAGTCCACGCCGCCGGTCCAGGCCACCACCGCCGCGACGACCTTCGTCACCCTGAGCTGGGGGGCCGTCTACCCCGATCTGGCCAGCGACGGCATCCAATACGACGTGCTGGATGTCGGAGTCAACAGTTTCGCCTCCACGCTGGCAGGTGCAGGCGTCGCCTCCATCACGGTCACCGGTCCCAACGGGTTCAGCGCCAGCTTCAGTGACGCGGACCTGGATCCGGATCCCTCCGGCCAGCTGGCGTTCTCCCGGTCCACTCCCACCAGCGGCCCGGGCGCCCAAGCCAAATTGGTCTCCGGGGTGTACACCATCACCCTGACCGACAGCAACGGACACCAAAGCCATCGCATGGCGAACTATGTCGCACCGGTCGCCACGTTGCCGCGGGTCGACAGCAGCACGGTCCAGCTCCAGCGCAAATCGGACGGTTCCTACCGCTTCAGCTGGGCGCCGGTAAACGACACCAAAACCTACTACTACCGCGTCAAAATCAGCACCGCCGCGAATGCCGCGGTGTACTACAGCGACCGGGCGATGACCAGCTACGCCGATGTGCCGGCCGGGATCATGACCGACGGCTCCGGATACCAGGTGCGCGTGGACGTCTTCAATGCACCCAGCTTCGACCTGTTCACCAACCGCTCCGATTCAGTGAATCTTCCCTTCACTCCGCAGGCCGCCGATTTCACCCCGCAGCAGGTATTGGTGAATCTCGTCAGCGCCGTCAACCTGGCGACTTCGTCCAGCACCACCGTGACCCAGGTCTACCTGAGTGTGGACAACCCTGCGGCCGTGACTCTCTTAGAGCTGCTCAATCCCAACGGCACGCTGAATTACACCTTCAACACGGCGACCGACATAGTCAAGCGCACCGGCAATCTGGCAGGAGGATCGGTCAGCACCGATTTCATCCATAGCTTCGGCGCGGCGCTACCCCCGGGTACCTACAAGCTGCACATCGTCACCGCTGCCGGCGACCAGTACGCCTATGCCACCCTGACCACACCCGTGATCTACCCGGCAGTAAACGTCGCCACCAGACAGGCTGAGGACCTCGGCAACGGCAACATCCGATTCAGTTGGGCCAACGTCAACGTCACCGGGGCCCTGGAGTACCGGGTCGTCATCCAGGACACCGTCACCAATGTCAATTATTTCAGCGCGCGCAGCAACCAGGCATTCGTCGACGTCCCCAAATCGGTTCTCGGCTCCAATCCCCTGAAATGGGACGTGGAGGTGCATGACAGCACCACCATCAACACGCTGCGCAACCGTACCAATACCAACTTTATCAGCCTCTCCCCCGTCGCCTACGACCCTACCCGGCCGACCATCAACGCCTTCAGGGTGCGCAACATGACCAGGGTCGGCGCGAACTTCACCCACCTCGGGGTCGCCGCGGTCGCCCCGCAGAGCACCCTGACCTCGATCGTGATCACCGGCCCCGGCAGCTACAGCCGCGACCTGCTCGCACAGGGACGCTTCTCGACGGATTTCAACTCCTACTTCCTGGAGGAGGCGGGATCCCCCGCCAGCGGACTCTACACCATCACCGTCACTGCGAGTTCCGGCAAGACGGCAACCAGGTACATCTACCAGCCCGCCGTACACCAGGTGCCGACGGTGGATTACCACACCCTCCATGTCGATCCTGAGGCGAACGGCGATGTCAGGGTCTCCTGGGCGCCGGTGGCAAGCGACGTGCCGCTCTGGTTCCAAGTGGCGGTGTACGCACAAACCGACCAGAACAGCGATGGCCTGATCGACCGCAGCTACACCCCCTATGTCATGCAGGACATCAACGGCGACGGTGTCCTGGAGAAGGTCAACATGCTGCAGCAGGCATCCCTGGTGATCCCGGCGGCCGATCTCACGACCCTCGTCGACCCCAGCATGTCCCAGATCAGGACCTTCGACGGCAGTGACACCAGCGTCATCAACAACTACAGCCAGTCGGTCATGGTGCCGACCGGCAGCGCCTTGGTCGGTTTCGATTATTCAACGCTGACCGACAACGACAACAACGGCTATGCGGACAACCTCGACCCCACCGTTGCCCCCCTTCTGGCGGGGAATTCCGCGCTGCAGCCCGTGCTCTCCTCCGCCACCCCCGCGGCCGGCGCCCTCAACGTCTCCACCGGCACAACGGTCAGTGCCGTGTTCAACAAGGTCATCGACCAGCGCACCCTGGCGGCCAATTTCAGCATAAGCGGCGGGGTCGCCGGGGCGCTCACCTACAACCCCGCGACGCGCACCCTGTACTTCATCCCGTCCGCGCCGCTCGCCCTGGCCACCAGCTACAACGTCACCATCGGCACCGGGGTTCAGGACGAGGCGGGCAATCACCTGAGCGCTCCGGTCACCTGGAGTTTCAGCACCGGCTCCGTCGGCAACCTGTTGAACCAGACCATAAGTCCCTTTGCCTTCCCCGGCGGCAGCTTCAACGTCGGCGGCACGGTATCGGTCAGCGCCTCCGCCAGCTCCGGGCTGTCGGTCACTTTCTCCTCGTTGACCCCGAGTGTCTGCAGCGTAAGCGGCTCCGCGGTGACCGCCCTGACCACCGGTCCTTGCACCGTTGCCGCCAATCAGGCGGGCAACGGGTCCTACAGCTCGGCCCCGCAGGTGACGGCGAGCGTCACTGTCCTCCCGCCTGTGTCGACCACCACCAGCACCCCGTCCGCTTCACCGGTGAAACCGGGCGCCAGCGTCGTCTACACCGTATCCTACATGAACGCAGACAGCATCACCCTTTCCGCCGGGAACATCACCGTCAACAAGACCGGCACGGCAAACGGGTTCGTGACGGCGATCAGCGGCACCACCAACACCACCCGCAACGTAACCATCTCCAACATAACCGGCGAAGGGACCCTCGGCATCACGGTAGCCGCGGGGACCGCCAGCGGCTCGGCGGGGACGGCAAGCGCCACCGGGTCACTCCCCAGCGCGACCTGCACCGTCGACGCCACCGCGCCGCTGCTCTCGGTCACCGCACTGCCAAACGGTACGACCACCAGCAACAACACGTTGAACGTCTCCGGAACTGCGAGCGACTCCAACGGGATTGCCGGGTTCACCGTGAACGGCACCCCCGTCACGCTCATCGACGGCGCGTTCAACACCGCTGTGACACTCACAACGGGGCCCAATCAGGTCACCGTGGTCGCCACGGACCAGGCTGGCAACCAGGCGACCGACACCCGCACCATCATCCTCGACAACACCGCGCCGGCCGTGACCTTCCTCTCCCCGACCCCGGCGGACGGGAGCTTCACCAACCAGCAGGGCGCGACGCTTGCCGGCACGGTCAGCAAAGCCGGCAACGTATCCGTCACGGTGAACGGCGGTACTCCGAGCGTCGTCGCCACGAGCGGCGCGACCAACAGCTTCTCCATTCCGATCACGCTGGCTGCCGGGGCGAATACCATCAGTATCCTGGCGAGCGATCTCGACACGCCTCCCAACAGCTCGACGGTCTCCCGCTCGGTGACCTTCGACGCCACCGCCCCGGTCCTCGCCATCACCGACCCGGCCCAGGACATTACCACCAGCCTCTCCAGTTACCTGGTGAAGGGGACGGTCACCGACAACTTCACCGGCTCCACCGTGTCGGTGGCAGTCAACGGTGTGACGCTGGTCCCGTCGCTCGCGGTGGCCGGTGACGGGACGTTCCAGCAGAGCGTCACCTTCAGCACGGCCAAGACCTACAGCGTCGCCGTCACGGCGACCGACAAGGCCGGCAACACCAGCGCGACCGTGCAGCGCAACATCGTGTATAATCCTCCGGTGACCTCGGGAGCCACCATCGACCTGGGAAGCGCCGGCGGGGTCCGCGGCAAAACGGTCGTCATTCCGATCACCCTGACCAACGCGGTCGGTGTGCAGATCGCGACTGCCAGCGTCGACATCAGTTATGACCCGACGCTGCTGCTGAACCCTACCGCCGTGCTGGGCGCGGCCGGGACCGCCGCAGGAAAACTGATCCTCACCTCCAACCCGTCCGTCGGCGTGTTCCGGGTCGCGGTCTACGATACCGGCAACGCCGTCCTGGGCAACGGGGTTCTGGCCAACGTCAGCTTCGGCATCCCGTTGACCGCGGTCGTCGGCTCCAGCGTCCCGCTGGGCAACCTGCCGACCGCCTCCGACCCGATTGGGACCGACCTGGTGATTACCGGCTCCAACGGCACTGCCACTGTCGTGCCCCTTTCGGGCGACTGCAACGGCGACAACAGCGTGACTCCCGGCGAGTTTACCAGCGCCATCAACAGGTTCATGGGGAGGGCGGCCGGCGGTACCGCATGCACGACTTTCTACACCAGCGTGAACGTCACCCCCGGGTACTTCACCAAGGTGATCAACGCCTTTATGGGCAGATAGGGCCCGGTGCGAGAGTCTCCCACCGGGGTATCCCCGGTGGGCAAGTTTTTCATCGCTTCTGACTGACAACCACGTTATGGAGAACAATGGAATGAAAATTAAATGCCTTGTATTGCTCGTCCTGCTGCTGGTGACCGTGTCGGCAAATGCTGCTACCCAGCCGGCGCTGACCATCGGAAACAGCAGCGCCGCTCCGATGCAGAGGGTCCAGATCCCGCTGCAGCTGCAAACCCAGGGCGCCGGCCTGGTCACCGTCATGATGGATGTAAAATACGACCAGTCGCTCGCCGCTGACCCGGCGGTTACCCTGGGACCCGCGGCTGAGGGGAAGACCCTGCTCTCCAGCACGCTTCCCTCCGGTGCGCTGCGCATCTGCATCTACGACCTGGGCAACAAGCCCCTGGCCGATGGCGACATCGCCTACCTGAACCTCACGGTCGGCGCCGCTGCCGCGGCGGCGTCGGAGCTCGACCTGAGCTTCGAGGCAGCCACACTGGGAGCCTCCGACTCCGCCGGCAAGGACGTGCCGATTGCGGGCACGAGCGGGGCCGTTACGCTGCGCTGACATGACGGCCGCGCCTGCGCCCCCGGACGGACTCCAAGTCTCAAGCTCCGCAGTATCCTCAACACGGCCGATCCTGTGATACTCTAAGCAACCGCCTTCCGGGGCGGTTGTTTAGTTTTGAGCCAGTAAACGGCCATCCCGAGCAGATCGATCGCTCGCCCTCCCGCCCCATTTCACTCAGCAGGGGTGAGATACCGGTCCGGCCAATTGAAGGAAATCGCGGGCCGCCTCTTCCCGCCCCGGGCGGAGAGCGTACGGCAGGAGAACCGTGAATATTATTTTGGTTGACTATGCCTAATGCCTGAAGCTACTATCCGCAATTGTGTCTAAACTAAACGGTACTTTCAGAGGTTCATGCCAGTTTCCAGGATCTTCATAGCTGCCCTGCTCGCGCTGCTGGTGCTCGCCCCGGAGTTGGGCGCCGCCGAGGCTGGAAAGGGGACCATCTTCACCCTCTGGCCGTTGGTCGACTACCGCGACAGCCCGGCCGAGGGGTTCAGCAACCTCTCCATCCTGGGTCCCCTGATCAAGTTCCAGACCAAGGGAGCCGAACGCGATAGCGCCATCCGCCCTTTCTTTTACCGGAAGGATCGGGCCAAGGAAGGGATCACCTCGACCTACTTCCTCTACCCGGCCGCCTTCCACGAGATCACCCCCGATTCGGACACCTACGAGGTCATGCGGCTCTTCCAGAAGTCCGACTTCCGCAAGGACGACGAGCAGAAAAAGAACGGTACCACCTCGCTGCTCCCCTTCTACGTGGCCGGCGAGTCCGAGAAACGCGGCAAGTACCGGGCGGTGATCCCCTTCTACGGCGACATCTACGACCGTTTCTGGCGCGACGAGTACCACTTCGTGATGTTCCCGCTCTACGGCAGCACCGTCAACAAGGGGACCACGACCAGGCACTACCTCTACCCGTTTTTCTCCACCACCAGCGGGGAGAAGGAGAGCGGCTTCGAGCTGTTTCCCCTGTACGGGCAGTCCCGGAAAGAGGGGGTCTACAGCAAGAGGTTCGTGCTCTGGCCCTTCTTCCTGACGGAAAAGAGCGGCCTCGCCACGGACAACCCGACCGAGAAGACGGTCCTGTTCCCGCTCTACGCCGCCACCGACTCGCCGAAAAAGAGCTCGCGCTCCTACCTGTGGCCCTTTTTCGGCTATACTGACGACCGGGGGCGCAAGCTGAAGGAAACCGACTATTTCTGGCCCTTCATCACCACGACCCGCGGGGAGACCAGGAACGCCACCACCTTCCTCCCCATCTACTCGCGCGAGACCCGCCCCGAGGGGGAGAAGGTCTGGTATCTCTGGCCCTTCTTCCGGCACGAGGAGATCCGCTCCAGCATCTTCAACCAGGACCTGGACCGGGTGCTCTTCTTCCTGTACCGCGACACCCGCGACAGCTGGCCCAAGGACGGCAGCACCAGGCGCAGGACCGCCCTCTGGCCGCTCTTTCTTTACAACAGCAGCCCGCATGGAGTATCATCCATCTCCATGCCGGCCCCCGTCGAGTCCGTCTTCGACAAGGAGGGGATCGAGGAGAACTGGGCCCCGCTTTGGCGCCTCTACCAGCGGCGCTGGGACGGGGAGGGGAACTCGGCCACCACGTTTTTGTGGAACCTGTTCTGGGAGGAGCGGCGCGGCCCCGAGCTTGCCTACGAGCTCTTTCCGCTGGTCTCCTACCGCAGGACCAAGGGGGACAGCGACCTGAAACTGCTCAAGGGGTTGGTCAGCCTGAAGAGAAGCGGCGAGGCGAAGGAACTGGACCTTCTCTGGCTCCCCTTCGGCCTGAAATGGGGGGGGACGTGACGGAATTCTTTGGACGCGTGGGCAAGAGGATACTTTACTTCCTCCAGGTGCTGGGTGAGATGGTGATCCTGCAGTGGAAGATTTTGTTCTACTTCCGCGAAGCGCCCCGCAACGTACAGAGCATCCTGACCCAGATGGCGATCATCGGCTACGACACCCTCCCGGTGGCCGCGGTGATGGCCTTTTTCGTCGGGATGGTGCTCGCCCTGCAGACCGGCGTCGAGTTGCAGAAGTACGGCGGCCAGAACATCATCGGCGCCATCGTCGGCCACTCCATGGTGCGCGAGCTCGGCCCCGTCATGACCAGCTTTCTGGTGGCCGGCCGGGTCGGTTCCGCCATGGCCGCCGAGCTCGGGGTCATGACCGTGTACGAGGAGATCGACGCCCTCAGGACGCTCGACATCGACCCGGTGCGCTACCTCGCCATGCCCCGTTTCATCGCGTGCCTGATCTGCGTCCCCGCGCTGGTGATCTATTCCGACTGCATCGGGATCGTGGGGGGCGCGCTCATCAGCAACCTGCACCCCCAGATCTTCGTCTCCTACACCACCTACTACGACAGCCTGACGGCGGCGCTCAAGGTGAAGGAGATCGGGATCGGCCTCACCAAGGCCGTCGTGTTCGGCTCGCTGGTGGCGCTGGTCTCCTGTTACGTCGGCTTCGGGACCACCGGCGGCGCCCGGGGGATCGGCGAGTCGACCACCAGGAGCGTGGTGCTCTCCTTCATGCTGATACTGGTTGCGGATTACATCCTGACCAGGCTGCTTATGTAGAAAGGTCGAGTTGTCGAGTCGTCGAGTCGTCGAGTCGTTAAGTCGTTGAGTCGTTGAGTCGTTGAGTCGTTGAGTTGTCGAGTTGTCGAGTCGTTGAGTTGTCGAGTCGTTGAGTTGTCGAGTCGCTTAGTTGCTGAGTTGCTGCACCTTGCTTATTTACTTGCCGTAAGGCTGTTTGGAGGAAATATTCCATGGCTCTTTCCATAGAAAAAAAGGTCGGCATGTTCTTCGTGCTCGGCCTGATCATCCTCGGCGTGCTTCTGGAGGTGGGGGAAAAGTGGAACCCGTTCGAGAAGAACGTTCCCTACAAGACCTACCTGACCAGCATCACCGGCCTCAAGTCCGGGGACCCGGTGCGGCTTGCCGGCGTCGACGTGGGTAGGATCACCAAGATCGTCATCCTGAGCGACAAGATAGAGATCGATTTCGAGGTGAAGCCGGGAACCCTGATCCGCACGGACACGGTAGCGGGGCTGCGCCTCACCAACCTCTTGGGCGGACAGTTCCTGGGGCTCTCCTTCGGCACGCCCAGCTCGCCGCTGTTGCCTCCCGGCTCCACCGTCACCGGTAAGGATGTGGCCAACATCGACATCATCGTCGACAACGTGAGCGACCTTGCCAAGGACTTCAAGGCGCTCATCATCAGCCTGAACAAAAACCAGAACGATGTCATGCACAAGGTCTCGGACATCCTGGACGACAACCGCGGCAACCTGAAGGGGGCCATCGCCAACATGAACAGCATCACGGAGAAACTGGACCGTGGCGACGGCTCGCTCGCCCTGCTGCTGAACGACAAGAAGCTCTACAGCGATGCCAGCAGCGCGATGGCGAGCTTCAACGGGGTGGCGGGGAAAATACAGAGGGGCGAGGGGACACTGGGCAAGCTGGTTAACGACGACGCCTTTTACCGCGACGCGACGGCGCTGGTCTCCGATCTCAAGGTCGGGGTGAAGGACCTCAACGCCGGGATGCACAACGTGAACGACATCACCGCCAAGATCAACCGCGGCGAGGGGACCATCGGGAAACTGGTGAACGACGAGGCTCTCTACAACCAGTTGCGCGACGCCTCCAAGGACATCAGCGAGATCGCCCACAAGGTCAACTCCGGGCAGGGGACCATCGGCCGCCTGGTGAACGAGGACAACCTGTACCGGGACACCACCGCGACCCTCAAGAAGGCCGAACGCGCCATGGAGGGGCTGGGAGATACCGGGCCGATCTCGGTGCTCGGCTCGATCATCGGCACCCTCTTTTAAACGGCTAAAGGCTGGCGTCGCCAGCCTTGGCGACTTGTCCCCTCGCCCCCCCCGGGATGAGGGGCAGGGGTGAGGGCGCCGCCGCGATGCGGCACAGGCGGCATGGCAGATCCCTCGCCCCGACCCTCCCGGAGGGCGACGGGGAGCGAAGCAACGTGGTATAAGGTAGCAAAAGCCTCTGATTTATCGGTTCAACACATTCCCAAAGGTTTTACTGCACATGGAAGATTTTTTTCGCATAGCCCTCGGGACGCTCACCATGCGTCCCTATGTTTTCGCTTTTTTCGCCACCTACCTGGTGGCGGCGGTGCTGCACCTGGGCTGGAGGAAGACCCTCTGGTTCACCGTTATCGGGTACCTGATCGCCTTCGGCTCCGAATACTCCTCCATCAACAACGGATTTCCCTACGGCTGGTACTACTACATCGAGGCCACCCGCGGCAAGGAGCTCTGGGTGGCGGGCGTACCCTTCTTCGACTCCCTCTCCTACGTCTTTCTCGCTTACTGCAGCTACGCCACCGCGCTCCTCGTGCTCTGCCCGGTGAAACGGGGGCGGCTGGACCTAGTCACGCTGGAGACCGGACGCCTGAGACGCTCCTTCTCGGCATTGCTCCTGGGCTCGCTGTTCCAGGTTTTCCTGGACATCGTGACCGACCCGGTGGCGCTGCAGGGGCACCGCTGGTTCCTGGGGCAGATCTACGGCTACCGGGAGGTCGGCATCCACTTCGGCATCCCGTTTTCCAACTACCTCGGCTGGTGGCTGGTGAGCGCGCTCATGATCGGGGCGCTCCAGATCATCGACCGCCTGGCCGGAAGCAAGGATAAGCCCGCCGGTGTTGCCGCGGCTCCCTTCAGATCCTTCTACGCGCCGTTTCTCTATCTCTGCGTCATCTGCTTCAACCTTGGGGTCACCGTCTACATCGGGGAAAAGCTGATGGCAATGACCGGCCTCTTCATCTTCACCCTGCCGATCGTCATGGCGCTGGTGCTGCTGGCAAACAAGGTGAACCGCTACCGCAAGGACGAACTCGCGGCCCACCTGCTGGAATTTCCCTGGTCACCGGCCGCGGATGACGGCCAGACCCTGAAAGGGAAACTCCGCCTCCACGTGTGAGCCTGGCAACGGCGAATCATCTTTGTTGTCCTACATCCTGAAAAGGCGATCAACATTACCGATCCCGACATCCGCTGGCGGCAACGGTTCAGTCATTATCAGAAGGCACTGCTGCAGCTGACTAAAGCCGTAGAACTCAGCCAAGAGCGGCCACTCTCGAATATTGAACAGCAGGGGCTGATCAAAGCTTTTGAGTTCACCCACGAGTTGGCCTGGAAGGTCATGAAGGACTATTTCGAATACCAGGGCACGACCACGATCATGGGGTCCCGTGATGCAACCCGGGAAGCGTTTTAACGCAATCTCATAACTCATAACTGAAGGTGAGGGCTGGATGGAGATGATTGTCAGCCGCACTATGACATCTCACACCTACAACCAGGATATTGCCGACGAGATATCGGAGAAGGTGATCAACCGGTACTTCGGTTTGTTGCAGGAATTTCGTGCCAGGTTGCAGGGTTTGATGGATGGGAACTGATCCGGGTGCGGGGGATATGCAGTTCGGCCTTAAAAGAAGCATCCTTGAGCGTATCAGGGGGGTCTTTTCCGGCCATCCGCAGGTGCGTCAGGTAATAATCTATGGATCGCGGGCCACAGGCAACGGCTCGGACATCGATCTCACGGTAAAGGGCGAGGCTGTCACGCTTTCAGAACTGATGAAGATAGAGGTTGAACTAGACAACCTTTCGCTGCCGTACAAGGTAAATCTCTCTTTGCTGCACAAAATCAACGACTCCGATTTGATCGACCATATCACCCGTGCCGGTGCGGTTTTCTTTGAAAACGAAGGGGAAGCTTAGCGCCCGTTTCGCCCCGGAGCATCACCCGGCCCAGTCTCTTGCAGCCTCTTTATGTTGGCCATCTCCTTCTGGTAGCACTCCGGGCACAGGCCGTGACTGAACAGGGCATCAGAGTGCTCCGAGATGTACTGCTCCAGCTGTTGCCAACTCTCCTTGTCGTTTCTGATCTTCTTGCACACGCCGCAAATGGGGATGACTCCCTCAAGCCTTTTCACCGCGGCTAGGGCTGCCTCCCGTTGGGCAACCTTCTCCTGCAACTGGGCCGTGCGCTCGGCGACCTGCAGTTCCAGGTTCGCAGCGTAGGTCTCGATGCTGGCCTTGGCGGTTTCCACCTCGCTTATCAGGCTGCGGATATAGGTGTCGAATACGAGGGTGATATCGAAGTATAAAATCTTGTCCAGCGCCCGGCAGGTGCCTGCCGCGGCGGCAGAGTCGGTGATCCGGCGCCCGATTGCCTCGAACAGAATGTTTTTGAGGGTTTTCACTGCAGAGAGGTAGAGTTTCGGTTCGACGCCGATCCGCTTATGGACCAGGCCGATGCGCAGACGATTGTTCACGTACTCGATGCCAGTGGAACCACCGAACAGATCGAGCACGTATTGGCGCTGGGCTGCATGAAGCCGCCTGAGAGTGTCGGCATCGCCGATCAATAGTGCTATTTCAGGAACTGAAGTCTGCACCTGATAAAAACTATCGACAATGGCATCGATCTCCTCTTCGATAAACCATTTGCCGTTCTTCAACAAAGCAAGGTCTTCACCAGAGATGCCAAGAATTTCCCTGCGACGGGCGATTTCATGGCTGGTGATCTGCATTTGCATCAACAATGATGGCTCTATTATTTCCATGTGGAGTTAAATTTAAGTCTAGCTTAAATGTAATAAAGGTACAATTTGCCGTAACCAATAATTATGAATCAAATTATTGTATTTCACGCCAATCATATCACCACGCAGGCATACTACTACACTCTTGACGCTAACTATGCCGATGAAAAGTATTGTACGCCACCCGCCCGAACATTCTCAAGACAAAAAAGAACGGAACGAGAACCAGCAAAAAGGCTGCGCTTTTACCCCCCCTTCGCGAAGGCGCTGTCAGGGCGGAACCTTGTTTTTCACCAGGACCCGCCACGATGCGGGAAATGGCCAATTGTCATTTTCCGGGTACGGACGTAAAATTAAAGCATACCGATGACAACGGAGGCCCCCATGAAACAGCGTCTGAGTGTCATGTTCTCATTGCTGCTCCTGCTTGGCGGCTGCGCCACCTATCCGGATATGGATCGGGAACGGCTGATCGGTCTGCCGCAGCATTATTCACAGTACGATGTTGAACTGGCGTGGCAGGTAAAGAGTGACGCTGCCCGAACCATGGTCGACGGCGAACTGAAAAACCTGCGCTTCCAGTTCATGGATAACATAGAGGTCTGGGTGGCAGTGCTTGGCGCGGCAGGAAAAACCGAGGCCAGGTCAGTAAGCTATGTCATCCCGCACGAACTGAAGATCGGCGAGATCGCGCCGTTTAGTTTGACCTTGAAGGTGCCCGCCCCGCCCGGCAGCAAACTGCGCTTCACCTACAAATACAGCGGCTTGGATGGCGGCGGGGACGACAAGGGGTACTTCGGGGTGCAGAGCTTCGACAGCACTGTTCCCGGGGAGTAGGGGAGGGGAGAGCGTGCCGCTTCCGAATACTTGACACCTTTTTAGGGAAGCGGTATATTTTAGGTAGCCTGTTTCCGAAACGGTTAACTCGGAAGAAATTCCCAGGGCACAAAGCTGACGGACCCGTTATCTTAATAAATATCAGGTAGCCGAGCTCCCGAAGAAACAGGTGAAATTTTCAAAAAAGGTCGTCCATCGCTGATGGGTGGCCTTTTTCTTTGCCGACCGGGTGCCATCTCCCGCCGGCATGCCGGGCGGAGCTTCCGGGACGATTTTATAGTCGGAATCTCTTTGACTTTGCTTTTGGTCTGTTTTAGTGTTCGGCTACGTTATGCCCGTGAAATTGACCTAATGGCGGGGAACGATTGACTGCCCCTGGAGAATAAAACAATGAACTCACCTGCCGCTGCCGTCCGCCGCTCCCGGGAGGAGCAGAATTGTCTCGAAGCAACACTGCGGGAGATCTTTGAGCACCGCCTGCGCTTTAACGAAGTCCTTGGCCTGCGGGTCGAGTCTTTCGATCCCGGGTCGCCGCGCCTTGCTTTTGACATGCGTCCGGAATTGATGGGCACCGACCTGCATAACCGCCTGCACGGCGGGGTGATCTCCGCGGCACTGGATACGGTCGCCGGCTTTGCCGTCAGCATCGCCATCGCCGAAAAATATGCCGGTGAATCGACAGAGCAGGTCCTCGTGCGGTTCGGCCGGCTCGGGACCATCGATCTGAGGATAGACTACCTGCATCAAGGCATCGGCCGCAGTTTCCACGCCGGCGCGAAGGTCGTGCGCCTGGGAGGGCGTATCGCCTCGGTCCAGATGGAATTGAAAAACGACGCCGGGCTGCTGATTGCGACCGGCTCGGCAGCCTACGTGGTCAGCTGAGGCGAACTGTGGCGAACTGAGGCGACCGCTGCAGGGCGGAGGCGGGCTGCCGGGGCGAACCCGAACCGATGAAGGACGCCACGGCGCGCACGGATGCCGGACCAAAAGGAGAATCCATGTACCTTCCGCCGCATTTCGAGGAGTCGAGAGTCGAGGTCCTGCACGATCTGGTGCGCGCCTATCCGCTTGCCACCATCGTCACACTGTCAACGGACGGACTCAACGCGAATCACATCCCCTTGCAGCTGTCTCAAGGACCCGGCGAGTTCGGCACCCTGCGGGGGCATGTCGCCCGCTGCAACCCGCTGCTGCGCGACCTGGCCCGGAGCGCCGAGACTCTGGCGGTATTCCATGGCCCGCAGCGCTACGTCTCGCCATCCTGGTATCCGACCAAGCACGAGCACGGCAGGGCCGTCCCGACCTGGAACTACGCCGTCGTGCACGCCTACGGCTCGCTGCGCGCGGTCGATGACCCAGCTTGGCTGAGAAGCCTGCTGGCAAGCCTTACGGGGGAGCAGGAAGCGCCCTTCGCGGCACCCTGGTCGGTTTCGGATGCGCCGCCCGAATTTATCGACCAGACCATGGGCGCCATCGTCGGGATCGAGATGGTCGTCACCAAGCTCATAGGGAAGTGGAAGGTCAGCCAAAATCAGCCCGCCCAGAACCAAATCGGCGTGGCGACGGGACTTAGGGAGCTTGGAGCGGTCTCCGGCGCGCCGGAGATGGCCGCTTTGGTCGAAAAGGCTTCCCAGAAAAACCTGCAGGCATGAGTGAGCCGGCGCCTAAGCCCAGTGCGCGCCGGCGGCAAGGAGGGCATTGCTGATGATTACTTGCTTCCGTTGGCGATCTGGTGGATCGTTCTCGCGTCGGTGAAATAGCCGGTGTGGGCCGTGAGCGGATTGGCAACAAGAAAGAACCATCCCCAGCGTGCCACGCTGATCCGCACATTGGTGATTTCCACTTCGAGCGCAGTGCTGTTGCCGTCGACGACGTTGGCTTTGTCTATCGGGTAGGTCAGCAGGTCGTTAGGGTCACTAAACGCAATCATGTGCAGCGTCGGCTCATTGTTGTTCGCCGGTTCGAGCCGCTTTCCGCTCTCGACCTTCAGCAGGCTGCGCAACTGCAGGAACTTCTTCATGGAATGGTGCCTGACGGTCGGTTTCTCCCCGACCGGTTTCTCTGCGTCGGATAAGGCGAGCAGCGGCAGCTGGTTCGCCATCATGAAGAAATATTTCGTGTGCAGGATCACCGAGGTGGCGATGCGTTTGTTGTCGTCGACCTCTGACGGGATTGGAGTGCCGTCCAACTGGATGGGGATCCCTTCTATCATGTCATTCAGCGTGTCGAACGTCATCCGGCTCCCCAGGCTGTGGGTAATGATACCCAATTCGTCCCCTGGACCGAGCCCGTCATGCTCGATGATCTGAATCGCGCGCATGACCGGGTACTGCATGTGTCCCCGGTATTTCCCCGTATAGAGCACCGCATCGGCCAAGTCTTGGTTCAGCAGCCCCGCCTTTAAATCCCGGTTCAACAGCAGCCGTTTTTTTGCAAGGGTTCCATCGAACTGGAACGCTTGCTCTTTCAGGCCAATCACCGCAGGCGACCAGGTCAGCTCGTATAACTTGAGCTTCAAGGTTCCGACGCCGTCCAGGTAGTTCTCTTTTCTGACGACCCCGTAAAGGAAATCGTCCTTCCTTATGTCTTCGGAGTCGGACGCGCCTTGGCTGACCAGTCCCAGATCCGCGCTCAATATCTTCATAAGGGGATCGGCATAGCCACTGTCGTGATTCCCCATCCCGTGGACCACCAGCAGCCGTATGACACCTTTGTCGTTTTGCTTACGCAGGATTGCCGACTTCAGACCGTCAAAATGGCCATCCGCCGAATTTTGTGTCAGGTACGCGCAGGAGGCAAGCACGGGCAAAACTACGATCGCTGCCATTTTAGCCAGGTTTGCCAATGTGTGCATACGATTCTCCATCTGGCCCGCCACCAAAGATGTGGCGGGTCTGTTTATTGTATTAATACGATATAATAATGCCACCGCATGTCAACTGAGTAACATCGGAAAAAGCTGTGAGACGGGCTGGAAGGGGGAGTCGAAGCCGTGGGGATAGCTCTGTCATTGCCGCAAGTACCAGGCGGCACGAGAGCACACAGGTGCATTGATGGCGGGCAGTAGGGGGCCGTTTAACTGTAGTAGTAACGGCGCTGCACTCTTTAAGGTGAGGAGTACGGCATCTGGCTAGGTCCGACTGTCAGCGACGGCTCATTCAGGGCGGCTGGCGCCAGCCGCCATGATCGCCTCGACCTCGAAGCGCTTGATCTTGCGCGTGGTGGTCTTGGGAAACTCCCGTTCGCTGACCGTCACCCCCTGGACCCGCTTGTAGGCCGCCAGTTTCTCGCAGGCGAGTGCCACCTCCCGGCGCAGCAGCGCCTCCAGTTCCGCGCCCGAGGGGACGGCGGCCCCCTGGTGAGCCGCGCGCTCCTCCAGCGCCTCCCGGTCCGGGTGGACGACCGCGCGGATCTCCTCCCCCACCGGGCCGCTCCTGTGGGCGTAGACCACGACCTCCGCCACCAGCGGGCTCTTGAGGATCTCGTTCTCCACCTCCTCCGGGTAGACGTTCTTGCCGTTGGGGGTGACGATCAGGCTCTTGACCCGGCCGCAGATCGAGAGAAAGCCGTCCCGGTCCAGGCTCCCCAGGTCGCCGGTGCGGTACCAGCCGTCCTGAATCGCCCCGGCGCTCGCCAGCGGGTCCCTGAAGTAGCCCCGCATGACGTTCGGCCCCCGAACCAGGATCTCCCCGACCCCCCCCGCTCCGGGAGTCTCGATGCGCACCTCGACCCCGGGGAGCACCCGCCCGACCGTCCCGGGACGCGCCTGGAACGGCGTCTCCGCCGCGATGACCGGCGAGGTCTCGGTGATCCCGTAGCCCTGCAGCAGGGTCACCCCGAAGCGCGCGAAGCCCCGGGCGATGGCGGGGTCGAGGGCCGCACCGCCGGAGATGAACACGGTGCCGGACCCAAGTACCCTGCGCACCCGGGCCCTGACCAGGGGGCGGGTGGGAGGGAAGGCGTTTAAAAGCCTGAGGGCCCTGCTCTCCTCCATTTTTTTGGTGACCCGTCCGAGCATCATCCGGTACACGGCGGGGACCCCGACGAAGAAGGTCGGCTTCACCTCGGCGAGGTTCGCCCCGAGCTTTTTCAGCGACTCGCAGAAGGAGATCTTCCCCCCGAGGTGCAGGGGGATCAGGATGCCGCAGACCTGCTCGAAGACGTGGTTGATCGGGAGAAAGGAGAGGGTGTGCAGCGACCCGTCCAGCCGAAGGTGGAGGGCGGTGGACTGGATGTTGGAGACCAGGTTGGCGTGGCTCAGCGTGGCCCCTTTGGCGCGGCCGGTGGTCCCGGAGGTGTAGAGGACCAGCGCGCTGTCGTCGGGATCAAGCGCCACGGCGGGCCCGGGATCGTCCCGGTACAGCTCGGGCATCGGGAGCAGGGTGCCGTGGTACCTGCCGAAAGGGGGCTCCGGGCTCCCCTGCTGGAGGTCCGTCCGCACGATCAGGGCGAGCTGCGGCAGGTCGTGCGCCATGCCGAGGACCAGATCCAGGTGATCCTCGTCGACAAAGAGCACCCGCGCCTCGGAGTGCGCCAGTATGTGGCGCACCTCGATCTCCTTCAGCTCCTTGTCGATGGGTACCACCACCCCGCCCGCCTTGAGGATGCCGAGGTAGCCGAAGAGCCAAAGCGGAGAGGATGCGGCGAGGAGCGCCGCGCGCTCCCCCGGCCGCAGGCCGTGCCGCGCCAGGCCGGCGCAGACCCGGTCCGACGCCGACCAGAGGGTCCGGTAGGAGGTCTCCTGCCAGCTCCCCTCGCGTTTCAGGAGCAAGGCGGTGCGGTCGCCGAACTGCCGGCAGCTGCTTTCGAGAAGCGTTACGATAGTATCCATGGGAGCGAGACCGCCTGAAGGTTTGGTGGGAGCATCATACCCGGCAATTGTCTCGCTTGGGTTACCGTTGGGAAAATAGTTGGTGGCGGACGCCCGCGGGGCTAGGCCCGGCTCCCCCCCGAGCGCGCGGGGAAAAAACGGTGCTCCTGCCGGGCCGCCTGCGCCTTCGCCACCACCTGGCGGATCGCCTCCACCACGGTCAGGGCGTGCTCGCGGCAGGTGACCAGCGTCACGTGGTCGGCGCCCCGCACCACCTGGTGCGTGCTGTCGGAGGAGAGGCGGGCCAGTTCACCCTGCAGCTCGGGCTGCCCCGGCAGCACGTCCTTCCCCGCGGTCAGCACCGCCAGGGGGAGGTCCCCCAAACCCGCGGTGCCGCGCACCTCGGCGCAGAGCGTGTCCCAGGCGAGCGACTCGTCCCGGGTGGTCAGGAGGTGCCGGTAGCTGGAGAGGAAGGCCTCCGACTCGGCGGCCTGGCGCGGCGGCAGCCCTTCCCCCCAGGAGCCGAAGAGGCCGGTGAGCCGGACGTAGCCCAGGCGCGCCAGGAAGGGGACGGCCCGCAGGAAGCGAAAGCCGGTGCGCATGTGGGTGCCGATGTCGGGGGAGCGCAGGTGCTGGTCCGGGTGGACGGCGTCGAGCAGCACCATCCCGGCCACCTCGTCGGGGAAGAGGTGGGCGAAGACCCGCACCAGGAGCCCCCCCATGGAGTGGCCCACCAGCACGTAGGGGGGGCGCACGCCGGACTTGCGCAGCAGGGCGTGCAGGCGGCGCGCGGCCCGGGTCGCGGTCTTGGGGGCGCCGTCCGGTCCGCTCCAGCCGAGTCCCGCCCGGTCGTAGGAGACGACGGAGCTGAACTTGGCGGCCTCCGGCTGGATCCAGCCCCACGCGGTCGACATCCCCCCGAGTCCCGATTCCAGCACGACCGAGGGGAGACCCTGTCCCGAGCGGAGCAGGTGCAGGCGGCAGCCGTCGACCTCCACCAGCGACCCGGGAGGCGGGTAGGCGCGCAGGTCGCGCCGCGAGGCGAAGGCCTGGTACAGGGAGCCGAGCCCGGTGAGGCAGGGGAAAAGCGCCGTGAGGAGCCGGGAGGGGCGCCGCACCCCGGGAGAAAAGCGGGGGTCCGCGCTGTACTGGTAGGGGGTGTCGGTTACCGGCAGGTTGGGCGGGGCTGCTATCTTCATGGGTAATCTCCCGGGAAAAGTAATCCGGCGGGGAATCGGCACCAACTCCCGCACTGATAAACTAAGCTTTGGATCTACGACAAGATAACGGCGGATTGTGAGTCAAAATCCAACCTTTGAACGCGGATGACGCGGATTTGGCGGATAGACGCGGATAAACCCGAAAGCTTGAACAGGGTACAACCATTCTCGCCTTATTGTTTCAGGTGTTCCCCACGATTATCGGTCTGGCTGCTATCCGTGTAAATCCGCTCAATCCGCGTCATCCGCGTTCAGAGTCTTTTGACCTTTTCCGCCTTGATCGTTTTTTTTGCCTTGATCGTTGCACCGCCTGACCTGGCAGAAGGAACCGAATAATCAAGCTAAACACTGTTTCGGGCGATTTGCAACAGTTGTAACCTTCCTGTCACAATGTTGTGACAATCGGCCCCGGGGCCCCGCCTGGCGGGCGCGGAAAAGGCCGGTCACGGAGCTTTTACCCAACCTTCACACGATCTCCACAATCTTTCGGTACAAACGTGTACAGCGGATGGCAGCGGATGGCAGCGTCAACCGCGAAGGAGGTCTGCATGTCACGTCAACAGGAATTCGCGCCGACGGCTTTTCAGGAGCCGGCTCCGGCCGTCACCGAGCTGCACCCCCAGTACCTGAAAAACATCATGTCCCGGCTGCTGCGGCCGGAGGGTGACGGCCAGGGCTTCCTGGAACGGCTCCCCTTCGGCCCGGGTGACTGCACCGGCGGCACGGAGACCGAACTGCAGGCGGTCGTGGTCGGCACCCGGGGCGAGGTGGACCTCCCCTGCGTCATCGAGCAGTCCGACTACTACGCGAACATCACCAAGCGCGCTGCGGCCGGGGACACCCCGAAGCGCCTGATCGCCGACCTGGAGCACTACCTATCCGGCAACCGGGACAACGTCTGGGAAAACAGCTGGGTCAGGTTCCCCAGCAAGAACCTCTCCCCCTTCGCGCTGCGGGTCTTCGAGGAGGACCTCCTGAGCGACAAGAAGAACCCCGCGGCAGGCAGGCGGGGGGACGCCGGCCGCTTCTCCGTGACCGGGGCGGACGGCGAGGAGCTCTTCAGGCTCCCGGTCAGCTACCTCCTGAAGCTCTCCCTCGCCGAGCTGATCGGCTCCCAGCAGCTCCCCAAGGCCCTGGAGGAGACCGGAAAGCGCCTGATGGGACACTACCTCAACGACAACACCTCGCCGGAGACCTTCTCCTTCCACGTGGTGCCGCTCTCCGCGGAGGGAGGCATGGGGCGCGCGCTCGCCCGGGAGACCTCGAAGCGCTTCCTGTTCACCCAGCTCCTGGTCATGTACGCCAACGAGAGCTTCGGCCTCAAGGAGAGCGGCCAGAAGGCCATGGTCTACTTCGCGCCGCACCCGCCGGTGCGCCAGAAGGAGCTCAACGGACACGTGGCCGACGCCTTCTACCGCGAGCTCTTCATGAGCCCCTGCCTCGCCGGCTGGGACAAGGGCGAGGAGAAGCACCGCTACATGCAGCTCTGCCACCAGGTCCTCTCCCGCAGCCAACTGAACGCGGTCGCCAAGCTGCGCGAGGCGGGGATCATCACCAGCAACCTGGTGGTGCTCCCCAACGTCTCCAACGTGAGCCTCGCCAACAACGGCACACACGTGAGCCTCGGGAGCCGGAAGCTCGGCAGGCTCCTCGCCGATCCCGCCTCCGGCTTCACCCAGGCCCACGAGAAGTACCTGGGGGACCTGACCATCAAGATGGCGGAGCACTTCCTGCCGCTGTTCGTCGGCAGCTACAGCGCCTCCCCCTACCGCCTGGGCTATACCGACTTCCACCCGGAACGCGCCCTGGGCTTCCTGCCCCACGAGCTCGACTACACCCACCTGCGCATGCTCTGGCGGCGCTGGCAGAAGAAGGCGAGCCTCTCGGTGCTCGGGCAGCCGGTCACCCCCTTCGGCCCCCCCTGGATCGACCGGATGGTGAGCGGCCTCTTCGGCCTCAAGGGGGACTTCGTGCCGGACTACCGGCTGGTCGACTACCTGATCTGCCTGCTCAGCACCCCGCAGAGCCCCGCCCTGAACGGCCGGGTCGGCAACTCCGACAAGCTGAAGAAGGACCTGGCCGAGCTCGGGGTCTTCGACTCCCAGATGTCGCTCTACCTGCTCTACAAGCTGCGCGAGTTCGGCGTCATGGGGTTCTCCGGCTTCGAGGGGCGCCACTACAGCCAGTTCGACTCGCTGCAGGAGGACCTCGGGAGGGCCACGGACCTGCAGGCGCTGATCAACGCCCTCTCCTACAAGTACATGGCCACGGGGATCCTGAGCCACCAGGAGATACCGGACGACCCGACCCTGGAGAGCGAGCGGCGCCAGATCTTCTTCGCCTCGGCGATCGGCAACCCGACCTTCTTCGTGCACAAGGAGAGCGCCAACCGTTTCCTGATGCGCATCATCGGCAAGACCCGCGAGGTGCGCGCCAGCCGGCGCTACCCGGGCTACCTCAGGGTCAAGGTGAGCGAGTACCGGCTCGCGCTGGTGCGGACCCTGCGCGAGGACGCCGGGGACCTGATCGAGGCGCTGGGGCTGGAAGAGACGGTCGCCGACCTGGAGCAGCGCCTGGCCGACCCGGAAAAACGCTCCGCCGCCGGGAAGCTCACCAAGGGAATCCTGGGCGAGCTGAACGCGAAAGATCCGATGCGGGTGAAGGCGGACGACTTCAACCGCGCCGCCGAGCGCTACTACCGGGGCGGCCTGCGCCAGCGGCACATGGAGGAGGGGATCGCGATCCTGGAGGAGGATTTTCGCGACCTGGACCGCGCCGCGGCGGGCGGGGCGCCGGAGCGCGCCGCACTGCAGGCGCTGGGCGAGGGGGGGGGCGCGGCCCTCTGCCTTTCCGGCGCCCGGGAGGAGCTCCTGGCCGAGCGGCTCGACGCCGGGAGCCTCAGGCGCCTGATCAACCTGACCCTGCTGTCGGTCGCGCGCGACCAGGCGCAGGCAGCGGAACACCTGCAAAGGAGAGACACCCATGCTGACCATACCGATGCGGCACCAGTATATCGCGCGGGATAGCGGGGAGCTGCGCGACGAGCCGCTCATCGCCGACCGGCTGATCCGGCTCATGTACAACCAGGTCCGGGAGAACGCGCCCGGGCTGTTCCGGCTCCTGACCAACCACCGGACCACCGACATCCTGGGATTCCTCAACTACGACCTGCACTTCGGCTCCTACGGGTCGGCCTGCAGCAGGTTCCTCAGGCAGCTGGACATCAACCTGGAGGAGTGCCTGGCGACCCCGGCCGAGCTCGACACCCCGCGCAAGGTCTTCGAACGCCAGATCCGCTACTGGGACTGCCGCCCCATGCCGGAGGACCCCCGCCTGGTGGTCTCCCCCGCCGACGCGCGCGTCCTGGTGGGGAGCTGCCGGGAGACCTCGGACCTCTTCATCAAGGACAAGTTCTTCAGCTTCGAGGAGCTCCTGGGCGGGGCGGAGCACGGCTGGCTGGACGCCCTGGGGGACGGCGACTTCGCCCTGTTCCGGCTCACCCCCGACAAGTACCACTACAACCACTGCCCGGTCTCCGGCGAGGTGGTCGACATCTACCAGCTGGACGGCGCCTTCAACTCCTGCAACCCGGGGGCGATCGTCTCGGTCGCCACCCCCTACTCCAAGAACCGCCGGGTGGTCACGGTCATCGACACGGACGTGAAGGGGGGGACCGGAGTGGGGCTTGTGGCGATGATCGAGGTGGTGGCGCTCATGATCGGCGACATCGTGCAGTGCTACAGCGCCGAGGGGTACCGGGACCCGCAGTCGGTGCTCCCCGGCAGCTTCCTCTCCAAGGGGCAGCCGAAGTCGCTGTACCGTCCCGGCAGCTCCACGGACATCCTGGTGTTCCAGCGCGGCCGGGTCGACTTCGCCGCGGACCTGCTGGCCAACCAGGGGCGCTCCGACGCGCTCAGCCGCTTCTCCAGGGGGTTCGGCGCACAGCTGGTGGAGACCGACATCAGGGTCCGCGCGCCCCTGGCCACGGCACGCTAAAAACCTGCACCGCGAGGACGCAAAGACGCGAAGGAAATGCAGGTCAAGGGAACCTCGAACCGAGGGTACCACGAATCTGGGGAACCAATCCGGACCAACTGGGCTGCCTTTCCCCGCGGCATTTCCCCGAAGGGCACCAAAAGGAGGAATCCATCATGACTCACCTACTGTTCATGTCGGCTCTGGCTGCGTTCGCGACGCTCTACCTGTACTGGGGGATGAAGATGCTCCCGGGCGAGGGGTGGCAGATCGCCGCCGCGGTCCCGACCCGCAAGGGGAGCGACGGCTTCTGGTCCGGGGTCAACCTCACCTGGTACGGCATACTGACCGCCAATGCCTACCTGGTGGCGACCGTCCTGGCCCTGGTCCTGATGGGGGCCGCAGGGATCTCCCTGCAGGCCGTCACCCTGACCGTCGCGCTGCTGCTCGCCTGCTGCGTGCCGGCCTCCCGGCTGGTGGCGCAGATCGTGGAAAAAAAGGCCAACACCTTCACGGTGGGCGGGGCGGTCTTCGTCGGAACCCTGCTCGCCCCCTGGATCGTCGAGCTGGTGAACCTGGTCCCCCTGGGCGACCGGGGCCTGCGGGTGCCGCCGCTCGCGGCACTGGCGGCGATCGCCATCGCCTACGCCTTCGGCGAGGGGCTGGGCCGGCTCGCCTGCGTCAGCTTCGGCTGCTGCTACGGCAAGCCGCTCTCCGCCTGCCACCCCAAGGTGGCGCGGCTGGTCGCCCCGGTGGCGCTCACCTTCACCGGCAAGACCAAGAAGATCGCCTACGCCTCCGGCCTGGACGGCGTCAAGGTGCTCCCGGTCCAGGGCGCCACCTACCTGCTCTACTGCACGGCCGGCCTCGCCTCGACCCTGCTGTTCCTGCGCGGCGAGTACAGCGCCTCCTTCCTGGTCGCGCTCGGCGTGACCCAGGGGTGGCGCGTGCTCTCCGAATTCTTCCGGGACGACCACCGCGGCGCCGGCAGGTTCTCCGCCTACCAGGTGATGGGTGTCGTCAGCATCTGCTACGGGGTCTGGGCGGCGCGCTACTTCGCGGACGATCTCGCCCCGCTGCCGGAACTGGCCCACGGCATCGCGAGCCTCTGGAACCCGGCGCCGCTTTTGCTGCTGCAGCTCCTCTGGGTCGCCATCTTCCTCTATACCGGCCTGAGCCGGGTAACCGCCGCAACCATGAGCTTCCATGTCAATGCTGAAAAAGTGTAGCCTCCTGCTGGCGCTCCTGCTGCTCCCGCCCCTGCTGGTCTGCCACGCCGAGCCGACCCCGCCCGAGGGGCGCACCATGCGCTACCGGATCAGCAGCCGGGGCTTCGGCGTCGGCGAGATGCGCACGGTCATCTCCCCCGCCAGGCACGCGGGCGCGCACGCGGTCAGGTTCGAGTCGCAGCTTTCCATCGACGCCAACCTGCTGCTCTTCAAGGTGAACAGCACCAGCCGCGAGGACGCCGTCATCGGGGAGCACGGCACGCTCAGCTACCAAAGGAAAGGGGAGGACAACGGCAGGAAGACCCTGGTGGAGGGCGCCCTGGAGGGGGGCGTGTTCCGTTTCAGGGTGAACGACGACGGGGTGGCGCGCTCCGTCGCCGTGCCGAGGTCGAACTACGACTTCACCACCATGGACCTCCCCGAGACCACCATGAAGCAGGAAGGGGAGACCATGGAGGTGCGCCTGCTGGACCTGGAGCACGCCCGAGTCGTGACGCGGAAATTCCACTGGGTGAAGAACGAGGATCTGGAGGTCGCGGGGAAGCACCTGCACTGCAGGGTGGTGGACTTCCACGACTCCGAGAACAGCTGCCGGCGCTGGGTAAGCTGCGGCGAGGGGGGCGTGGTCATCGTGCGGCAGGACGGCAAGGGAAAGTGCGGCCCCTATTCGCTGCGCATGGTCTCGGTTGCCGGGGGAGCCGCCTGAACCCGTGGGGCACCGGCACTTTTTGTGAAGAGCCCCCAGCCCCTAGCCCCTAGCCCCTAGCCCCCAGCCCCCAGCCCCCAGCCCCTAGCCCCTAGCCCCTAGCCCCTGCTCTTAGAAGTTCACCCAATTACCACAAATCGTTGGGCAATCGCCACGAAGTTGTAACTCTCCCCGTGCATACTGCAGGAAAAACAGGAGAGCTTATGCACAGATCGGTTCTGCCCTTCGTCAGGAAAACCCTGGTCGGCCACCCGGCGCTCATGGGAGCCGCCACCGCAGCCAGCGGCTTCATGCGCCAGATGTCCATCAAACCGTTCACCCCGAGGAAGCGCAGCCGCGAGTTCCAGCTCAAGGACAGCGTGGCGAGCCTGCACGGCTGCCGCGCCCTGCTCTTCAAGGAGAAGGGGACCGGTTCCATCCCTACGGTCGTGGTGGGCGGCTTCGTCCCCGACGCCACGGAGCAGGTCGAGTTCCAGCGCTCCCTGTTCAGGGAGTACGGCAGCATCTACTACCTGAACTACCCGCGCCACGGCTTCTCCACCGAGATGTTCTTCGCCCAGCTCGCCGACCTGATCGAGGAGCTCAACAACCGCGACCAGAGGCCGATCCTGTTCGGGGTCAGCTTCGGCTGCGGCCTTTTGGCCCGCTTCCTCCAGGGGGAGGACGCCGCCACCCTCCGAATCCGCGGGGTCGTCATGACGAGCCCGGTCCTTTGCACGGAGGACCTGATCCGCCCCGACAACGACAAGGTCGGCGGCGTCCGGATGCTGGAGAGCAACCTGCGCCGCATCATCAAGGCGGGGCCCGACGGCGGCGAGGTGCTGGGGCGCCAGATCGAGCGGGCGCGGCGCTGCTTCCAGTCCCTGTTCGAGACCGGCGCCCAGAACCGGGTGCTCTCCAGCAGGCACCTCTCCATCAAGAAGAAGATCATGCAGGTCATCGAGACGACTCCGGCGGCCGGCGGCTACCAGAGGGTGCTGGCGCTGAAGCAGTTCGACCGCCCGGACGGCTCGCGCCCCATCTTCGCCGGCCCGGCCCTGACCCTGCTGGCGGAGGACGAGGAGAACCTGCTGGTCCCGAGCTCGCCGACCCTCGCCCTGCTGAACCACCCGGTCCGCAACAGCTGGCTCTTCCCGCGCGGCGTGTTCTGGAAGGTGAGCTCCCGCACCCCCGGGGACGCGGTGGCGCACGCCTCGCTCATCTTCCACCACCACTGCTACAACCCCCTGATCAGGACCTGGTACGACAAACTCCAGGCCCCCCGGCTGATAGCGGCGGTATGATGGACTACGGAAAATCCCTGAGAGACGCGACCTTCCCCCTGTTCGACCGGCTTTTGAAGGCCGGCTCGGCCCTGAACGCCGCCCGCTTCGCGGCCCGGGACCCGCTGGCCTCCCAGCGGGAGATCTTTAGCTGGCTGATGTCCCGGGCGGCCGGCACCAGGTTCGGCGCGGACTACGGCCTGGCCGAGCTCGCCTGCCTCCCCTTTCCCGAGGCCTACCGGCGCTACCGGGACCGGGTCCCGGTCAGGAGCTACGAGGACTTCTGGCGGGACTACTTCAGCCAGGGCTCCCGGGAGGGGGAGGGAGGGCGCGAACTGAGACTCGACAACGTCACCTGGCCGGGGCGCATCCCCTTTTTCTGCGAGACCTCCGGGACCACCGCGCCCAGCAAGTTCATCCCGTTATCCCGCGAGATGTTCGCCGCCAACCGGCGCGCCGCGCTGGACCTCACCTCCTGCTACCTGAACGCCAACCGCAGGAGCCGCCTGTTCCAGGGGAAGCTGCTCTACATGGCGGGGAACACGAAGCTCGCCGACCTGGGGGACGGGGTCAGAAGCGGCGACATGAGCGCCATAACGCTGCGCTACCGCCCGAAGTACCTCTCCCCGTTCATCGCCCCCGACGCGGCGACCGCCGCGCTCCCCTGGGAGGAAAAGCTGGAGAGGCTCGCGAAGCTCATGCTGTCCGACCCCTCCATCAGGGGGATCTCCGGCGTGCCGCCCTGGATCATCCTGCTGCTGAAGCGCTGCGCCGAGCTGGGCGGGGCGCCGCTCGCCGAGCTGCTCCCGCACCTGGAGCTGATCATCCACGGCGGCACCAGCATGAAGCCGTACCGGCGCGAGTTCGACGGGCTGTTCCCGAAAGGTGCGCCGCACTTCCTGGAGCTGCTCCCCTCCTCCGAGGCGTTCATGGCCTTTCAGCACCTGGGCGAGGAGCAGATGCGGCTCGCCCCGTACTACGGGGTCTTCTTCGAGTTCGTGCCGTGCGAGGAACTGGACGAGCGGGGCCGGCCGGCGCCGGACGCCCCGTGCCTGCCGCTGGAGGAGATCGAGCTGGGCCGGCGCTACGCCGTGATTCTCAGCACCTGCGCGGGGCTTTGGCGCTACCACATCGGCGACACGGTCCGCTTCAGCTCCCGGGCGCCGCACTTCATCGAGTTCACCGGGCGCGACAAGTTCCTGGACCGCTTCGAGGAGAAGGTGACCCAGGGCGAGGTGGAGCAGGCGGTGGCCACCCTGAACGGCTCGCCCGGGGTGGACATCCGCGAGTTCATCGTCGGCCCGGAGATTCCCGGGCGCCGCCACCTCTGGGTGCTCGCCATGGGGAGCGGCTGGTCCGGGAGCCCCGTTGATCTGGCGCACGCCCTGGACGGAGCGCTGGGCGCCATGAACGCCGACTACCGGACCTTCCGCGACCAGGGGAGGATCAACCCGCCCCGGGTCCTGGTGGTGCTGGAGGACGAAATCTACCGCTGGTCCAAGGAGGTGCGCGGCAAGCTGGGCGGGCAGAGCAAGATCCCGCACATCGACCCGACGCTGGAGGGGGAGCTGGTGGCAAGCCTCGCCGGCTTTAGCGGCGGGGCGTCGGAGCGATCGAACTGACAAGCGCTACGGAGCGCCGCCAGTTTCGGGCGGACTTCGTAGGATCGTTTCCTGAGGCGGCGTAGCAGTAATGGGGTCCGGTCGGCGCCAAGCGTCATGGGCGGAAACCGCGCCCTTTCCGGGCCTTCCTGGTTCCCCCGCCCTGGTCACAGCAGCTTTTCCCTGAGCCAGTGGTAGGTGTCAGGCCAGCGGAAGACCTCCGGCATAAAGAGAATGGTTCCTTTGCTCTCCCCGCGCGCCAGGGCCGCAGCTATCGCCGCGAGGTCCTTGTGATCGCCCGGGGGGCAGCTCACCTCAAGTTCGTGTGCAAGTTCCATCCTCGGAGTCATGAATCACCCCCTTACCGTGTGACGGTCTCAAGCCGCTGCCGGACCGTCGCCTCTGCGTCAGGACGTACAGGGTTCTTATCGGGACAGGACACGAGCACTTTAATGACTCAAGGCAAAAAAGTCCGCCTGCTGGAAGATCAGTGCGGGGATGGCTGCTTTCTGTTCACCGGCACCGCCGACAGGAAGTGTCAGGCAGAACGGTCGGTACCGAAGGGGTGCTTCCTGCCGGGATGCCAGAGCATGCCGCAAGGTGGGGATAGCCTGCCGTTGGATGACCAGCAACCGTCATCCAGTTTAAAGACGAAAACGCCGCAGGACCCTGAGGGTGCTGCGGCGTTTTGATGTTTAGCCCGGCTGCAGCCGGGCGGCGGCACCCTAATTCACATCCAGGAGTTCGACCTCGAAGATGAGGGTCGCGTTGGGCGGCACGTCCTGGCCCGCGCCGCGGCTTCCGTAGGCGAGTTCCGGCGGGCAGACAAGTTTGGCCTTGCCTCCGGCCTTCATCCTCTGGACCCCTTCGGTCCAGCAGGGGATCACGCGCGACAGCGGAAACTTGATGGACTGGTTGCGCTTGTAGGAGCTGTCGAACTCCTTGCCGTTGGGCAGGGTGCCGCGATAATTGACCTCGACGACGCTGGAGGCGTTCGGGGATTTGCCGGAGCCGTCCTTGAGGGACTTGTACACCAGGCCGGATGCCGTCTTAACGGCCCCTTTTTCCTTGGCGGCTTTGTCGATGGTGTCGTTGGCCGAGGCCAGGGCGGGGAGGGCGAGTGTCAGTGCTAGGGTTGCTGCGACCAGTCTCTTCATGTCTACTCCTCATGTTTTCGTGGTAAGTGGCGAGCGCGCCTCAAGCAGCCGCGCGCCCTTGGTAATCTCAGCGGGTGCAGAAGCCCCGGTTGTTCCGCGCTAGTTCCATTGGTACCCCACCTGGATATTAAGGGCCTTTTCGCCCCGACCCCGCCCCGTCACCCTCCGCCTGGTGCCGATCCGACAGCCCCGCATACTTGCGGCCAATTGTCGCGCATCTGTGAGTGCCAGCATCAAGGCGTCCCTACTGTCGCAAAGGGCGGCTAGGCCACTGGTCCGTTCGTCAGCGGGGCCGTCCGTGCAGTAAAATATTACTTGTGCCGGCACGTTGTCAAGAGATTCAGGAAGAGGGGTAACGCCCGTGATTTGTTGCGCGACTGTGTGGGGCACAGCACTTTGCTGCGGCCTTCCTCACGGGCAGTTCGGCGTCCATAACCGCCTCATCGACGGCAGGACGAATTTCAATCCTCATCCGCCCACCTTAGCAATCTTCTCGCCTGTGCAGGTGTCTCGATTATCACTGGTGGTCGTGGATCGGACATAGATACTTCGATTTCATGCTCGCTTTCCGGAGTCCAAGCCCACAGTTGCTGCTTGGGGATTGCCTCGACGGGGATGAGCAGTATCCGGCCATCCTCCTCCATTCATTTGGTTAAGGCACAGATCGTCCGAAGTTTGGAGATTACTTTCTGGACTCGACTAAATGCCTGCATTGGGGGATACGCTTTGCAACATGCGGCCTGGGAAGGTCGAAGCAGCCTGGAACCACGGGAAACTCTGACGAAGGGGATCTTCAGGCCCGGCGCCGCGCCCGACGGCCACTTTTCCCGTGCGAGCCACGCTGCACGCCTGCCACCTTGTGCCTGTTGAGGCTCGCCGACCTGCCGTCTGGGCGCCTGCTGGAAATCATGCCGGCGTGGCCGCTTGCCGTGGGGCGCCCCCGGATGATCCGGGCTTCCTCCCGTTGCGCCCGTTGCAAGGCGAGGCCGGAGCCACCCGGCAGCTTCCCCAGCTCGGCCGCCGCAACGGTCGACACGTCCCGACGCAGCCCGTTGAATGACGCGATGTCGCGGAAGTCGGAACGGTTGGTCAGCAGAACCACGAAAAGATCCGATTGCGGGTCTATCCAGATGGACGACCCGCTGTACCCCGTATGCCCGAAGGATTTGCCCGAGAACAGCGCTCCCTTGGGCGCGGAAAACGGTGAGTCCATGTCCCAGCCGAGGCCCCGTTCGATCGACCCCCTCCCGCACGGGTGCGGCGCGGTCATGCGTGAGATCGTCCGCTGCGAGAAGATCCGCTTCCCGTCGAGCGTCCCGCGGCCCAGCATGAGTCGGGCGTAGGTTGCCAGATCTCGCGCCGAACTGAAGAGACCGGCGTGTCCCGCCACTCCTCCCAGCCGCCGCGCGTCGGCGTCCTGCGGCACCCCCTTGTAGAACCGCTCCCCTTTTTTGCCCCCCAGGGTCGGCGCCAGTTCGCGGTAAAGGTTGCTGGGAGGCGAAAACATGGTCTCGCCCATCCCGAGGGGGGCATAGATCTGCTCCCTGCAAAACAGGTCCAGGGGTTTGCCGGAGACCCGGCGTACCAGCTCGGCGAGCAGGATGAAATTGAGGTCGGCATAGCGAAAGTGGCTGCCGGGCGCCCTCAGACCCTTTTCGCCTGCAGCCTGCCGCACCACTGCATCGATGGACTGGCCCGCACGCAGGTGTTTGTCCGTCAACCCTGAGGTGTGGGTCAGGAGCTCGATTACCGTGATCTGGCGCCTGGAGGTCCTCCCCTTCCTGAACTCCGGAAACCAGCGCGACAGCGGGTCCGAGAGGGATAGCTTCCCCTGGTCCAGGAGCTTCATGACCGCCGGCGCGGTCGCCGCGACTTTGGTCAGCGACGCCAGGTCGAAAATCGTGCGCTCGTCCAGGGCCGGGGCATCCTTGGTGTTGTCGAGCCGGCCGCGCGCGGTGACCGAGAGTATCCCGCCGCCGTTGCCGACTACCACGACACCGCCAGAAATCAGACCCCGACTGGCGGCGCGCTGCAGGAGGAGCTCGATGGTTTCCAGCGCAGCCGGGTTGGCTGGGGGGTGGAGGGAGTCGGCCCGCAACGGGGTCCCGGGGCCGGGGTCCGGGGTGAAGGGAGGCGGAGCCGGCGGGGAGGCGCCCAGGCTCCCGAAGCCAGGCGATGCACAGACAAGGTCGAGCAGGTAGACAAGCGCCATTATGCGGGCAAACTTTCGTTTCGGGTTGCTGGAAATGATTAACATTTGCTAATATAATGCCACATTTTACGGCCGGCGTACAGACGGTTTTCACCTCCCGGACTCCAGGTCGCCAGCGGGCCTGGATCTTTGTGCCTCCCCGGGGGCCGGACGGGAAAAGGGTGTCCTGCCTCGGGACCTGGTGCAGGAATAGTGACTCTTTTTAGCAAGAGGCGTATACTGTAATTGTAGGAGAGAAGAAGTGACGATCTTTGGAAACAACTCTGGGGTACAGGTAAGAGGCTAATTTGAGGAACCTGTCGACACTCACTATGTGGTTCCCGGGTTCAGACGCGGTGTGCTTCCCCTTTGCGGGGAGAAACCTGAAACGTCTTCCAGGGAGATGCTTGAAAAAAGGGCAGTGGGCTCAATAGGTCGCTACGGTACTTTGGAGTTGATAGCTGGCGTTCAAGGAGACCAAGCCGAAGTGCCTTAAATCTCATCCGTCAGGCGCGTGAAAACCGCTTGAAAAAGGGGATGGCAAAAAGGGTTCACCGGGTAGTGCGGCCGAATATCGAGCGTGCGTCCCGACCCCCGAATAGCTTTCCACCGACGGTTCAGAGAAAAGCGTCTCATATTGAACGCCAGTTATGATTTCAGAAAAAGGTCCGGTGCCCGCGCATCGGGCCTTTTTTTAGGCTCTATTGGCGATCCGTGTTGGTAGTTGCCTACGCCGGCTGAGCAGCTAAGACACTGCTTTCGTGCCCCTCATCCGAAGGAGGGGACTGGCTCCGCCAGGTGCCTGTCCCCTTGGGGCTTGGGGGAAGGCGGCTGGGCAGATTGAGCGTTCCGCCAGGGGGACAGGCACTTACAGAGCCAGTCCCCTCTGCGACCAGCGCTCCCTCGCCAGAAGAGCAAGCGGATATACCAACACCATCCGCTAATAGAGCCTTTTTTAAGGAGACGATGCCCGTGACGATGCCCGTCTTTTCCCGCAGTTGTGCCAGACAGGGCTGCTTACTTTGACGGCTTCCCTGCACACCAGGCTCCTTTCTCACTTTCCCCTGTCGGCTTGATGCGTCGCATGGTCGCGCCACCCCTTGGTGGCAGCGCGGGGGTCCACGAGGCGCTCCGGTACCTTTTTGGCGCCGATTCCCCACGGCCTTGTGCTGGCCAGCGCCTCGGGTACCTTGGTTCAAGCGACGTTTAAGGCGCCTGCGGGCAAAGCTCCCTCGACTCTGGTAAGATTGACAGTGCCTAACCTGCTTGGGGGGAAGATGGAAAGCGAAGTGGTCCTCACCTTCAAAAATGGCGCAAAACTGAAAACCTGCCTGTCGGCACCTTTTCGCTCCGAGGAGAACGCCGTTAGGGTGTATCTGCCTGATGGCGGGAGCCCGCAAACCTTCTCGCTTAACGAACTCTGCTGCATCGGCATGCTCGGCTCGCCGACCCTCGGGGAGGCAAACCTACCCGAGGGCGGTCCAGAAGTGGTGGAAATCGCCACCGGCGACCGCTTCAAGCTGTATATACGACCCGACCAGTTGTTCCACAACGGTTTCTTTGGGGTCCCTGCGGATAATTCCGCCCCCTTTGCGAGGCTTTTCATAACCTGGGCTGCCGTCCAGGCTTCCCAACTCAGGCATTCGGCCCCGCCCCGCCCGGAAGACGCCGTACTGGCTCACGACGCTGCACTCCCGGGGAGGGCAGACGGCACCCGAACGCTCCGGAACGCGCCTGCATCGGATATCGTTGCGCGACTGTCAGACCGTCTCCGGCTGAACCAGCTACCCTACTATGATGCCAAAGTGGGGGAGATACTCATCAACGACGGGCTGGTAACGCGCGATCAGGTCGAGAACGCCCTGTCCACCAAGGAAAAAAAGAAAACAGGCGCACTGCTCATGGAGCGCGGCCTTGTCTCTGAGGACCAGCTGCTCGCCGCACTCGCCGCCAAGTTCTGGCTTCCTTTCGTTGACCTCTGCGCCCTTACGCCGAGCCCCGAGGCCCTAGCGACCCTTTCCAAGGGGACCGTGTATCAGATGAAAGTCCTGCCGATCGATCTGGAGGGCAAAACGCTCGTGGTGGCGACCAGTCGCAGCGAGCGCCCAGCATCTACACCGTCGAGGTGCAGGGGGAAAGGACGGTGCAGCCAGGGGAAAGGTCTCGCCTGACGGTGCGCTACGCCTACTGAGGAGCACGGCTGCCGCAAGGGGCTATGGGTGTGCAGTTCTCGCGCGCGACCGACAATATTTCAATGACGAATTCTTTGAGATGGGTTTCCACCAGGTCACTGGTGATAGCTTGCATGTCGTAATGGCCGACTGCCGAACAGCCAAAGGGAGCAACCCCGTTTCTTTTGTACACGCAGACACGTCTATTCTCATCAGCCCTGAAACTGTAGGAAGGTACTTCGGTGTGGATGGAATGCATATTCGAGTTGAGAAAAAGATGAAGAGTAATGCGGCTTACCGGATATCGATGGCCTTCGTCGATTTCCTGTGCCGTTGCTATGAAGAATCGGTGCCCCAAGGCCGCAAGATACCTGCCGAAGCTCACCATCATCGGCTTGATGACCTGGTCTTGTACGGCGCCGAACTCCGCCAAAAAATCCAGGTGGGCCTCAAAATCTTCCATTTGAGGGTCCCGCCGTCGTTCCTGGATGACCATGTTTTTATTCAACAGTTTGGCGTCGAGCTCGACCTTGGTGCTGTCCTTCAAAGTGCCTCCGACAAAGCTGAAAAATTGGTAATGGTTACTTTAACGCTATTTTATCTGCTATCGGATGATTAGCAATAAGGGTTTTTACCCGGTGTGCGTCCGAGCCAAGCGTCGAAGGCTGTGACGGGGTGCCCGCCGGGAAAGGCCGCCTCCGCGCCAGCAGAGGCGCGGCGTCCCGGCCCGGGCGCAGGAGGTTGCACCATGGCGGAACCAGGCCCGCAGGGCCGGCAACTCCCGATACTTCAAGGCATCCTCCCGGTCGCGCGCGCCCGGGTCCCGGCCGACCTGGCCGCAGGCCTCACGCTCGCCGCCCTCGCCATACCCGAGGTGCTCGGCTACACCAAGATCTCCGGCACGCCGCTGGTGACCGGCCTGTACACCATCCTGCTCCCGATGGTCCTGTACGCGCTCTTCGGGTCGTCTCGGCACCTGGTGGTGGGCGCCGATTCCGCCACCGCGGCCATCCTCGCCTCCTGCGTCGCCACCATGGCCGCGCCGCGCTCGGGCGAATGGCTCGCCCTGGCCGGCGTCCTCGCCCTGATCTCCGCCGGCTTCCTGCTGCTCGCGCGCCTGGCCCGGCTGGGGTTCCTGGCGGACTTCCTGTCGCGCACCGTGCTGGTCGGGTTCCTGTCCGGGGTCGGCGTCCAGGTCGCCGCCGGGGAGCTCTCGGGCATGCTCGGCCTGCCGGGGGGGGGCCAGGGGACCGTCGGCAAGCTCGACCACGCCCTGCGCCACCTTCAGGCGGCCAACCCGGCGGCGCTCGCGCTCTCCGCGGCGACGCTCGCCATCGTCCTGGTCTCCCGGCGCGTCTCGACGCGGGTCCCGGGACTCCTTTTGGCGGTGGTCGGCGGGATCGCCGCCAGTTGGGCCCTGAACCTCGGGTTCTACGGCGTCGAGCTGCTCGGCCCGATCCCGGGCGGGCTGCCGCGCTTCGCCCTGCCGGACCTGGCCCTGGACTGGGCGCTCTTCCAGAGGCTGCTGCCGACCGGGTTCGCCATGTTCGTGGTCATCCTGGCCCAGAGTGCCGCGACCTCGCGCGCCTACGCCGCCCGCTACAACGAGCCTTTCGACGAGAACGTGGACCTGGTGGGGCTTGCCCTGGCCAACATCGGCGCGGGACTCACCGGGAGCTTCGTGGTGAACGGCAGCCCGACCAAGACCCAGGCGGCCGACTCCGCGGGTGCCGGGAGCCAGCTCTCCCAGCTCACCACGAGCCTTGCCGTGCTGCTGGTGCTCCTGCTGCTGACCGCGCCGCTCGCCTACCTACCTGCCGCCGTGCTCGGCGCCGTCGTCTTCCTGATCGGCGTGGAGCTGGTGGACCTGGAGGGGATGCGCCGGATTTACCGGGAACGCCCCTGGGAGTTCTGGGTGGCGCTGATCACGGCTGCCGTCGTGGTCTTGGTCGGGGTGCAGCAGAGCATCCTGCTTGCCATCGTGTTGTCGCTGGTGGTCCACACCCGGCACGGCTACCGGCCCAAGAACATGCTGATCGTGCCGGACCCTGCTCTGGGCTGGAGGGTCGGGCGGGTCGACTCGGCGCAGCAGGCCGCGCCCGGGCTGGTCATCTACCGCTTCATGCACAGCATGTACTACGCCAATGCCGGGGTGCTGAGCGCGGAGGTGGCGGGGCTCGCCAGGGGAGCCAGCCAGCCCCTGTCCTGGTTCTGCATCGACCTCTCGGCGGTCGACGACGTGGACTTCACGGCCGCCGAGGCCCTGCGGGGGATCCACGGCTCACTGGCCGGGCAGGGGATCAGCCTGGTGTTCTGCGACGTCATCGAGGAGGTTCGGGCCGAATTCGAGCGCTCCGGGCTCACCGGGCTTTGGGGGGAGGACGCCTATTTCGCGAGCTACCAGGCGGTGCTGCATGCCTTCACGACGCGGCAGGAGTGGGGGAACCCCGGTGACGGAGCTTTCCCGGCGGGAGGGAGCGGCACGGCGGGAGGGAGCACGACGGGAGGATCCGGCGATGGTCAAGAAGGTTGAGATCCGATGGCTGAGAGGACCCGACGGGGTGGGGGGGCGCGCCGATCAGGCACTCCGTGGGCAGCTTCACCCTCACAGTCGAGAGACTCTGCCGTTTCCAAGAGCAAAGCGATACTGAGGCAGGCGACTACAATGGGAACTCCGGTCATCTGCTCAGCAGCAAGAGGTAACCACGCGGCACCTCCCCCCTCCGGCTGCCAGACCTGCAAGGCGCGGGGTCGGGCAAAGGCCATTTAGGACTCAACGATCCCACCCACCTCACCATCGCCAGTAATCCTGCCATGCTTCTCAATTAACGGCCCGGCATGTAAGGAACACGGAAATCAGTGTTCTTTACATGCCTTGGCTGTCCTGTAAATCCTGCTGACCTGCCGGCATATTGGCACCATGACATGTGAAAATATAGAATATAAATGCAATATGATTATTATTTATAGTCAACTGAATATTTTATGTCTGAAAAACATAATTTCATTTAAATAACCTTTGGTATTGTTTAGATGTAACATTTTTTTGCGATAGCACAAAAAATATTAATATGATGTAACACCAAAATGTAACATGGCTGTAACAAACTATTGGTAATTTCTATTGAGCTTTGTGCTCGTACAGCCGATAAGATAGTTGATTTGTACCTTAATATTATAACCATTATACAAGGGAGCAAGGATGAAATGGTATCATGGGTTGACGCTCGGCAAAAAGATTCTGGCTGGCTTCCTGCTGGTCGCGGGCATTTCCGGGCTGAGCGGGATGCTCGCAGCTGGAAGCATTTGGGGGGTAAGCCAGCGCGCTGAGCTCATGTACTCCGGAAACCTGGTTCCCATCAGTGCCCTGACCGACGTGGTGAAGGGGTACCAGAGCTCCTTGTATTACCTGCGCGACATCGTCATCGACAAATCCCCCCAGGAGCAGAACGACCACCTGGAAAAGCTGAAGCTCTCCGAGGCAGGTGTCGTCAAGGGACTCGCCGATTTTTTCGCCGCGAACCATTCCGCTGAGCTCGCCCCCTTGCGGAAGGGACTCGCCGAGGACCTGAAGCTGTACGATTTTTTCCGTGACAAAATCGTCGAGCTCGCCACCACGGACCGCCGTGACGAAGCGGTGAATATCATGCGTACCCAGGCCGCGGACGTCACTGACAGGATCGATGAGAGCATCGCCAAGATCGTCGCCATCAACAAGGTGCAGGCGGGTAAAAGGTATGCCGACAACGCCTCGGCTGCGCGCGTGGCCCTGCAGCTCAGCGCGACCTGTCTGGGCCTCGGTGTCCTGCTTGCGATCGTCATCGGCTACCTGCTGTCCAAAGGGATCACGGTCCCTGTCAGGCTGATTGCCTGCAAGGTGGCAGCCATAGCCGGCGGAGACCTCACCGTGAGAGTCGGGGGGGACGACACCCGGGGGACCAGGAACGAGCTGCACCTGCTGTCCCGCAATGTCGACCTGATGGCCGACACGCTGCAGTCGCTGATCGCGAGAATCGCCGCACAATCTTCCGAGCTGGCCAAGGCCTCCAGCAACCTGGACAGCACCTCCGAGAGCATGACCCGCAGGGCGGAGCTCGCCTCGGGGGAAATTCATGCTGTGGCGGGTTCGAGCCACGAGATGAACCTGACCGCCTCGGAGATTGCGCGCAACTGCACGACGGCGGCAGACAACGTGTCGCAGGCAAACGAGGCCGTCGCCGAGGGGCGCAGGATCATGGGCGAGACGATAGCGTCGATGCGGACCATCGGCGACCACGCCCGCACCACCTCGGCGGTCATCTCGCAGCTGGGCGAGCGTTCCCTGCAGATAGGCGAGATCACCGAAACCATAAACGAGATAGCCGACCAGACCAATCTCCTCGCCCTGAATGCTGCCATCGAGGCGGCGCGGGCCGGCGAACATGGCAGGGGGTTCGCCGTTGTGGCCGATGAGGTGCGGGCGCTCGCGTCGCGCACCACGGGCGCAACGAGGGAGATCTCCGAGATGATCGGGTCGATCCAGACCGAAACGCGCCGCGCCATGGAGGCCATGGGGAAGGGGGTGGACGAAGCCGACCTCGGGGTCCAGAGCGCGCTGCTCACCGGAGAGGCGCTGGAGGCGATCAGCGCCACCATCCAGTCCATATCCCTCGAGGTGGGGCACATCGCCACGGCCGCGGAAGAACAGAGTTCGACCGTTCATGGCATAACCGGCAACATCAAGGAGGTAACCACGATTATCAACGACTCCGCGGCAGGTACCCAGGAATTCGCCACTGCAGCGTCGAGGATGCACCTCATGGCTGAGGAACTGAAAAGGGTCGTGAACGGCTTTACCGTCGAAGAGGCCGTACGACCTTACGATTGAGGGGGCTGCGGCCAAGGCGTCGTGTCGGGGAACATCAGAGAACGAAGGTAGCACGCGGAACAAAAGAGGAACACGGCACGGATTCGGAGCATGGGACGACCCGGAGCCTGCGCCGCCCCATCAGGCTGCGGCGTGCCGGATGCCTTGGCCCTTCACCAGGAAGCTCACCATCTCGGCCACGTCGGTAGCATGGTCGGCGATCCTCTCAGGGCACCGGGAAACATGGTTCATTCCGATGGCGCGCCCTATGATGGCTGGGCCTCCCATTACGAACGCCTGCAGCTCCAGCTGGAGCTGCACATTGAGCTTATCCACCACCCGTCAAACGGCCAAAACACCAATCCACGCATTTCATACTATTTTACAGTTAACCATCGATTGACCGGAAACTGCGCCGGATTAATCCGGTGCTGCGGGGCCCTCTGGCCACCCCCATCGCCAGTGACCTGCTGACGATTATTGAACAGCTGTGCACCCCCTGACCACGAGGTCGCCGGCTGCGGCTCCTTTCTCATGAGTCGTGTCGGCCGGTTGCGCTCGGGGCCCCTTTGGCAGGCCTTTTGCTGTAATGAAGGGCATCCGGGTACTCGGCTGGCCTTTGAACAGGTACCGGTGAGCCTGGCAAAAAGTAGGGGCAGGTGGACTGCCCCTACTTTGTTGACGGCCCAGTTTGGTGACGCCACGGTTACTTACGTCGTGGCAATCGGGGACCTCGTACCCCGTGAACGCACCAAGCGCAACCTAGCACCACGGGGAGCCGCAATGCCCGCCTCAAAGACCGCAGCCTCAATCGACCAGGGAGACCCGATTTCCCTGACGCGCATTTCCCTGACCTGTGCGGCCGGAGTCGCCGCCTGGTTCATCGCCAGCGATGCGCTGGCCGGCTACCTGAAGGGCCACCCCGGCTATCCCGTGCACCCGGCGCTGGCGAACGGGATGCTCTTCGGAATCCTCGCATCCCTGGTGCTCTACCTGCTGTTTCGCCCCCTGGCCCGGGAGATGGGATCGAACCGCGAGGCGATGCACAAGGCCTTCAGCATCTCCTCCAACGCGGTCTGCATCTGCCGCGTGAAAGACGGGACCCTCCTCAAGATAAACCGTGGATTCAGCGCGCTGACCGGATACGAGGAGGCGGAGGTGCTGGACAAAAGGGTGCAGGAACTCGGCCTCTGGCAGTTCCCCTCCCAGTTCCAGCAGCTGGTCAGGGAGCTGCAGCGGCATGGCGAGGTGCGCGACGCCGAGCTGAGCTACCTCTCGAAACCGGGCGCCGTGAAGGTCGGGGTGTTCACGGCCAGCATGATCACGTTCGGCAACGAGCCGTGCATCCTCGCCATCATGCGTGACATCTCCGAATTGAAGCAGGCCCGGGAGCGCATAAAGACGCTTTCCTACTACGACGCCGACACGGGGCTGCCCAACCACAACCTGCTCATCGACCGGCTCAACCAGCACATTTCGCTCAACACCAGGGACAAGAGACCCACCGCCCTCATCTACATCGGCATGGACGGATTCACCGGGATCATCGACGCCCTGGGGCACTCGGGGAGCTTCGAGGTGGTGCGGGACCTGGCCCGGCGGCTCACCGGGACCCTGCGCCAGACCGATACGGTCGCCCGGCTGCAGCGCGACGAGCTGGCCATCGTGCTGGGGGGCGATCTGCGGGAGGCCGACCTCGACCTCGTGATTTCCAAGGTCGTGCAGGTGTTCGCCCGGCCGATCAGGATACCGGCCGGCGAGATAACCATCACGGCGCATCTCGGCATCGCCTGCTTCCCGTCCGACGGCCTCAGCGCGGAGACCCTGCTGCAGCACTCGCATGTCGCCATGAGCCAGGCCAGGGTGCGGGGGGAGAGCTTCCAGTACTTCTCCGCGCCGATGAACGTGAAGGCGCTGGAGCGCCTGAGCCTCGAGGGCGGGATGCTGCGCTCCCTGGAGGCGGGCGAGTTCTTTCTCTGCTACCAGCCGAAGTACGCCAAAAACGGCTCCGACCTGACCGGCATGGAGGCGCTGGTGCGCTGGAGGCGGGGCGGGGAGATCATCCCGCCGGACAAGTTCATTCCGCTTGCCGAGGAAAACGGCATGATCGTGAAGCTGGGGGACTGGGTGCTGCGGGAGGCCTGCCGGCAGAACAAGAGCTGGCAGCTGGAGGGGTTCCCCCCCCTGCAGGTCTCGGTCAACGTCTCCGCCCGGCAGCTGCGCGACAACGACTTCGCCGACAAGGTGGAGAGCGCCCTGAGGGAGACCGGGCTGGCGCCGGCACTGCTGGAACTGGAGATCACCGAAAGCGCCATCATGAGCATCTCCGACGACATCGTCCTCAAGCTGATGCGGCTCAAGGGACTCGGCCTCAGCATCTCCATCGACGACTTCGGCACCGGCTACTCGTCGCTTTCCTACCTGAAGCACCTGCCGGTCGACAAGATCAAGATCGACCGCTCCTTCGTCAGGGACATCGTCAGCGACCCCGACGACGCGGCGATCGTGGAGGCCGTCATCTCCATCGCCCACGCCCTGCATCTGCGCGTCATCGCCGAGGGGGTGGAGAGCAAGGGGCAGCTCGATTTCCTGGTGAGCCGGGACTGCACCGAGTTCCAGGGGTTCTACTTCTCCAAGCCGCTGGCCGCCGAGCAGTTCGCCGACCTGCTGAGGCTCAGGCAGACGGCGCCGGGGGGCTATCCGGGGGGGGAGGACCCGGAACAGCAGCGGCCGCTCCCCCAGGAATCCGCGGCGCCCCGCACCCCCTCGCTGTACCTGGTCGAGGGGAAGGGGGGGCCGTCCGCCCCCAGCGAGCCGATGCTGGAGGTGGCGCAGCTGATCCCGCCGGTGACCCCCCAGGACAGGATCATCACCGTGCTGAGCCGATTCCAGCTGGACATGGAGCTGACGGTGCTGCCGGTCGTGGACGGCGAGGCGGTGGTCGGCCTCGTGAACCGTTCCACCTTTCTCGAGGAGCACATCATCGGCCGCCACGGCTTCGGGGCGCACATCAACCACGCCAAGAAGATCCGGGACCTGATGGCGCCGGTGGAGTTCAGCTTCGACGTGGCGACCCCGGTCGAGGAGGTCGCCAAGATCCTGCAGCCGATGATCAGCACCCTGCGCATCGACAACATCTGCGTCACCAGGAACGGGGCGTACGCGGGGGTGATCGACGTGAACCGCTTCATCCGGGCGATGACGGAGATCCAGATCCTGCTGGCCAAAGGGGCGAACCCCCTGACCGGGCTCCCCGGCAACACGAGCATCGAGCGGGAGATCTGCAGCCGCCTGGAATCGGGCACCCCCTTCGACATAGCGTACCTGGACATCGACAACTTCAAGCCGTTCAACGACCACTACGGGTTCCAGAAGGGGGACGAGGTCATCAAGACCCTCGCCGAGATCATCTCCGCGGAGGCGGCAGGGTCGCCCGCGGCGGCGCACCCCTTCTGCGGCCACATCGGGGGGGACGACTTCATCCTGATCACCGAAGCGCTGCAGGGCGAGAGGCTGGCGGCCCGGATCATAGCGGCGTTCGAGGGGGAGCGTCCGGCGTTCCACGGACCGCGGGACCAGGCGGCCGGCGGCTACCGCGCCTGCAACCGCAAGGGGGAGCCGGAGAGCTTCCCGCTCATCTCGCTGTCGGTCGGCATCGTCAACACCTCGCTCTCCCTGGTCGGCTCCTACGCCAAGCTGGCGTCGCTGTCGACCGAGGTGAAGAAGGCCGCGAAAAGGAAGAGCGGCTCCACCATCGTCATCGAGGGGCGCGAGGGGGACGGCGGGTCCCCTCCGGACGCGAGGCTCCGGGTCGCCTGACGAGCTTCGGGCCCCTCCCGCCAGGGGTGCAGGGAAGCAGCTGAAAAAGCCCGCAACGGCTCGGGTCGAGCGTTGCGGGCTTTTTGCCGTCCGAGGTGCCGGCCGCCGCATCGGACGGATGAGCCGGATCGGCCGGGGTACCCCGTCGGGCCCCAGCGCCCCTTTCAGTCGCCAAAGCAGGTGTGCACGGAGCGGGCGCTCTCGATCCAGGCATGGTCCAGCGGCACGGTCCGGCGCTTGCCGACCACGTCCTTGAGCGGCACCGCCTTGACGCCGTCGCCACGCGCGGCCACCATGACGCCGAAATCGCCTTTGCTGATCAGGTCGGCACAGGCCGTCCCCAGGCGGGTGGCCAGCAGGCGGTCTCCCGCCGACGGTGTCCCCCCGCGCTGCAGGTAGCCCAAGATGGTGAGGCGCGATTCCAGGCCGGTGAGCTCTTCCAGCTGCTGCGCCAGGTGCAGGCTGTTGCCCGGCGCGCTGTCGGCGAACCTTTCCAGGATCTGCTGCCTTTGTTCCTTCTTCTTGCCCCCCTTCTTCTTGTCGGCCTCGGCCAGCTTGGCGGCGACCTCCCGCGACATGGCCCCCTCGGCCATGGCAACGATGCTGAAGCCCTGTCCGTTGTGACTGCGCCGCATGATTGCCGCGGCCACCTGCTTCACGTCGTAGGGTATTTCCGGGATCAGGATGACGTCGGCCCCGCCGGCGATGCCGGCCCCCAGGGCCAGCCAGCCGGCCTTGTTGCCCATCAGCTCCAGGACGAGAATCCGGTGGTGGCTGTGGGCCGTGCTGTGCAGCCGGTCGATCGCCTCCGTGGCAATGCCCAAGGCGGTGTCGAAGCCGAAGGAGACGTCCGTCATGGCCACGTCGTTGTCGATGGTCTTGGGCAGGGTGATCACGTTCAGCCCCTGCTTCATCAGGTGATAGGCGTTTTTCTGCGTCCCTCCGCCCCCCAGGCAGACCAGCGCGTCCAGGTGGTGCTTGCGGTAGTTGTCGACGATGACCTCCGTCATGTCGGTCAGCTTGCCGGCGACCGGCATGGCATAGGGCTTGTCGCGGCTGGTCCCCAGGATGGTGCCACCCAGGGTCAGGATGCCCGAGAGCGCCGCGGTATCCAGCAGCTGGGTCCGGTTCTCCATCATGCCGCGAAAGCCGTCACGAAACCCGAGCACCTTCATGCCATAACGCCCCAAGAGGGCCTTGCCGACCCCCCGGATAGCCGCATTCAGTCCCGGGCTGTCACCTCCGGAAGTCAATATTCCGATCATTTTGCTCATGGCTCGTTGTCCTTTCGGTTCTGAATTTCTGGATCCGCACACATCAATGGATGAGTCGATGCCTAACGCTTCTGTCTCCGGATGGTGATGCTCCCCTGTCGGCCGGTTGACTGTCATGGCCGAATACTATCACAATAAATCCTCGGCAAACCTTGCGGCATCGAACCGGCACTGTATAGGTGTAACACGGTTGCCAGAAACGACAACCTGGGGTGAGAAAATGTTTCCCTCCGCATCAGCCCCGGCATCCCCCCGACAAAGCCCATCGGGGCCCTCCCCCGGAGGGCCCCGCCCCGATCCGGGTCGTGCTCCGTGCGGCCGCGCCTTTGCTGCCGCCTAATCTCTCCTCCCGCCGTTAGGCAAATGGCCGTTTGCGGGTAAACTTTGACCAGGCGGAGCCACTCGCCTGCCACTTATCCCGAGTTCCCCGGCGTTACCACGAGCGCGTCGCCGGGAGGAGATGCGATGAAGCAGCCACAGGACATAACCCAGGAGGGGGAAGGGAGACGCAGGCTCGCCGGGCTTTGCGTCGGCGCCTCCATCCTGTTTTTCCTGATCCTTTGCCAGCTCTGGCACCTGCAGGTGGTCGACACGGTGAGCCTGCAGGAGCGCTCCGAGAGCAACCGGCTCCGTTTCGTCCCGATCCCCGCACCTCGCGGCGACATCCTGGACAGGCACGGCAAGGTGCTGGCCTCCAACGCCCCATCCTTCAGCGTCGCGGTGGCCCCCCAGGACATCAGGAACCAGAAGCAGCTGGTGGAGAGGCTGGCGCGCTACCTGAAGGTCGAGCGCGGGGTGATCCAGGACCGCTGGGACCGGGGGCGGGGGAGGGCGCAGTACTTTCCGCTGGTGGTCGCCTCCAACATCAGCCGGGACCAGATGGAGCTCCTGGAGGAGAACAGCCTCGGCCTCGACGGTGTGAATATCGAGATGAACACGGTCCGGGCCTACCCCAACGGCCAGCTCGCCTCGCACCTGCTCGGCTATCTCGGGGAGATCTCGGAGGGTGAGTTCGGCTCCGAGCCCTACCAGGGGTACAACCTCGGCGACTTCATCGGCAAGAGCGGCATCGAGAAGAGCTGGGAGAGCTTCCTGCACGGCTCGGACGGCGCCCGCCATGTCGAGGTCGACGCGCACGGCCGTTTCCTGCGCATCGCCGACGAGAGCAGGGCGGGGGTCGGCAACAGCGTGGAACTCACCATCGACCTCGAGTTGCAAAAGGTGGCGGAGCAGGAATTGGGCGACCGGGCCGGGGCCGCGGTCGCCCTGGACCCGAACAGCGGCGAGGTGCTCGCCTTCGTCAGCACCCCTGATTTCGACCCGGCGCTCTTCACCGGCCACATCCCGCCGCAAAAGTGGAAGGAGTACCTGGAGGACCCGAAGCGCCCGCTGGAGGACAAGGCGCTGCGGGGGATGTACCCCCCCGGCTCGACCTTCAAGATCATCACCGCCCTGGCCGGTCTCGAGGAAGGGCTCATCGACCCGCGCACGGCGATCGACTGTCCGGGGTACTACAGGTTCGGCAACACGACCTTCAGGTGCTGGAGGAAGAAGGGGCACGGCCGGGTGGAGTTGAAGAAGGCGATCAGGGAGTCGTGCGACGTCTACTTCTACAAGCTGGCCGAGCGGCTCGGGGTGAACCGGATCGCCGCCTACGCCAAGCTAAGCGGCCTCGGCGCGCCGCTCGGGATCGGCCTGGACGACGAGAAGGGGGGGGTGATCCCGAGCGAGGAGTGGAAGCGCAAACGCTTCGGCCAAAAATGGTTCAGGGGCGAGACCCTCTCCGTCGGCATCGGGCAGGGGTACGTGCTGGTCACCCCGCTGCAGCTAGCCTCCATGATCGCCACCGTCGCCAACGGCGGGACCCTGTACCAGCCCCGCCTGGTGCGGCGGGTCTACGACTCGAACGGCAAGGTCCTGAAGGAGTTTTCCTCCCAGGTGATCAGGAGGACCGGAATCAGGCCGGAGAGCTATCGCCTGGTCCGGGAGGGGCTCCTCGCGGTGGTCAACGAGCCGCAGGGGACCGGCGGCATGGCCCGCCTCTCCGAGGTGGCGGTGGCCGGAAAGACCGGCTCCTCGCAGGTGGTGAAGCTGCGGCAGGAGAAGGGGGAGGTGCCGTACCAGTTCCGGGACCACGCCCTGTTCGTCGCCTTCGCCCCTTACGAAAAACCGGAGATCGCCGTCGCCGTGCTGGTCGAGCATGGCGTGCACGGCGGAAGTGCGGCCGCTCCGATAGCGGGGCGGATGCTCAGGGCGTACTTCGAAGGCAAAGGGGTGATCAGGAAGCCGCAGCCAGGGCCGGCGGGCCCGGGCGCAGGCGGTGCACATGCCGATGCCGGCGGGGTGCCGCCGGGCAGCGATGAACACCAGGGGCCTGATTGAAAGAACCAGCAATAAGCGAGCGCTTGTCTGCAGCAGCGCTGCAACGCCCTTGCCCCTGCTGCGTCGCCCCGTCCCACCCTCCAGCGCAGACTTTGCCTGAAGGCGTCTGAACCCGTCACTCCTCAGGTACCGTCGGTGCCGGGGCAGGCGCAACCCTCAGCCACCCCGTGGAGCACTGTTTCACGTACGGATAGTAGCCGCTAGGGGCGCCGCAGTAATACCAGTAGCGCACCGGCGGCTGTTCGAGGTAGACTCCTGGGTCACTCTGCACTGCCAGAGGTGCGGCAGGATACGGGTAACCGTAGGGGAGAGCATCCCACCACCAGGGGCCGAATTCCGGGTCGAACACGAAGTCCACTCCGAAATGCCCGTGCTCATGGAAGTGACCGCCCCCAAGGTGGCCGCCTTCAAAGTGGCCACCCCCGAAGACGCCGCCTTCAGAGTGACCGCCGAAATGGCCGCCGCCGAAATGGCCGCCACCATGACCGCCGCCCCCTCCAAAGGCGTCACTCGGTGCTGCGCCCCCCAGTGCCAGGGCGAAAGCTGCGAGCAGAACCAATACGGTTTTCTTCATGGCATCCTCCCAAGATCGGGAGATGGCCTTTGTGCCTGGTACGTCTCTAGTTCTCCAGATCTTGTCCAGCCAGGGGCCATTTCCGTTCCCCAGTGCTTCATTCCGGACAACCGTCGGCCGCCTGGCTGCATCCACAGGGCCAAGAGACCTTTGTCCTGTGGACCTAGTATTAGCATACTCTTCTAAATGTGGAAAAAATAAGGAAAAACAGCTGGAGTGAAGAGCCGTGACGGCAGGTTTTTTACCCGGAGTGTTTGAGGGGCGGGGGAGGCGTTGCGCTCTGCCGCCTGTTGCCGGCGAACCTCTGCTAGCGCTCCTCCTCGTGCGCTCGTACCAGCATGATCAGCCTGGGGAAGATTTTGACGGGCACTATGGGAGCGGAGATCGGCTGGTGCAGGATCGTCGGTCGGAAACAGTCGTCCCAGGAGCAGGGCTCCTCGGCGGGGGAGAGACAGTACAGCATGGCTTGCACGGATTCCCTGTGGTAGGTGTACACGGCGTGGCAGGTAGCGCATTCAATCGCCAAGGTATCGGGATATTTCTTAGGCTTCATAGGAAACGATGCACCCTTTATCCGCAGAGCTTGCCGGGCTCAGAGCCGGTCCCTGAGCCATTTATAGGTCTTGGGCCACCGGAAAACCTCCGGCATGAACAGTATTTCCTCTTTGCTGAGACCCGTTTCCAGCTGCTCCGCGATGACCTGGTAGTCCGAGAGACTGTCAGGCGGGCACTCCAGCAAAAGCCTGCGCGCGATTTGGGTACGGTTCATGGAAATGCCCTCCCGGAGCGACTCTGCCGCTTCGCCACCTTGCCTCAGACCTGTCCGGGGGCTCGTTTTCTGAACCGGTTCCGATCCCCGACTTCCTCATTAAAACATATCGGGAGGCAATCCACAACACTAATTTGCACATTTCCTGCACATTCCGCCCGGGGGGGCGCCTCAGGATTGGCGGAAGGAAGAGGGCGCAAAGGGTGCACCGGGGAGGCCGATTCCCCCGGCGCCCGCCTGACGGGCACCCCGTGGCGAAGCCGGGGGAAGAGTTTTTTTACCGGCAGACGCGCATGAATTGACGTACGGCACACCATGTGAGACAGTAATCGTGCCGCGGCGCAGCCCGGGCCTGTTGGCTCCCCGCTTCGCCCCGAGGAGCAGCGGGCAGCATCGGAAACCCCTTCCCGAGCGTATTGCCATGACGATGAAATCAGACAAACGGGGGCCGCTCTGGCTGCTGGGTCTCCTCTTTTGCTACGCGGCGCTCCTTGCCGCCCTGACGGTCATGAACCGGTCGGGGGCGGACCGCTGGTGGCTCGGCGCCTTCAACCTCTATCTCCCCCAGGTCATCTGGCTGCTGCCGGGAGTCGTGCTGACGCTCATCTGCCTCAAGGTGGCCTGGCGCTCCGTGTACCTCCCTCTGCTCTGCGTGGCATGGGTGCTGGGGCCGATCCTGGGGTTCTGCTGGCACCTGCCCGGGGCGCCGGGGTCGCCGGGATCTGCGGGCGACCGGCAGCTTCGGGTGATGACCTGGAACATCCACTACGGCAAGCACGACCAGTTCGCGCTGCTGGCCATCATGGACGACATCGATCGGAACCGGCCGGACGTCGTGTTGCTGCAGGCCGCCGGGCAACTGCTGAACGGTCCGCTGGGACGTTATTTCCGGGACTGGAACGTGCTCTCCAAGGGTGAATACGTCATCGCCAGCCGGCTTCCCCTGTCCAAACTCGAGAACCCTCCGGACCCGCTGTCGGGCAAACGGGCGAACTGCCTGCGCTGCCGGCTCCAGGTCGGCTCGGCCACGACGACCCTCTACAACGTCCATTTCGAATCCCCCAGGGACGCGCTCGGCGCGGTCCTCGCCGCCAGGAAAAACGCCGCTTCGGTCCCGCGGGCCATCGCGCTGCTGGAGGAAAACGTGGCGACCCGCCTCGACCAGGCGCAGAAGGTCGGCGCACTGATCGGCCGGGAGCAGGGGCCGGTCCTCATCGCCGGCGACTTCAACTCGACGGATGCGTCCCTGGTGTGCGCCAACCTGCGCAGGATCGGGCTGCACGACGCGTTTGCCGAGGCGGGGGAGGGGTACGGCTACACCTACGGTCATTTCCTGCTCCCGCAGCACAAGTCGTGGATGCGGATAGACCACATCATGCTGAGCCCGCAGCTGAAGGCCCGGCGTTCCTGGACCGGGACCTGGGAGGCCTCCGACCACCGCCCGGTGATCGCCGACCTGGCCTTGGGGTATTGATACGTGACCCGCGCCTCTGTATAGGTTTCTGTTCCTCCCCAATTGACACCTTTGCGTCTCTGCCAGGCTGCACTGTCAGAATGAGCTTTATAGAGGTGCGTTGACATGCTATGAAGAGGAAGCTTTTCGTAGCGCGCAGTGACAGCATATTTCATGAAGGGTCCCGCCACCATCAACCGCAGCCAAGGACGTCACCATGCCCCAAACGGATGCCATACAATCACTGGAGTCGCTTCGCGACGTGCTGCGCGCATTTGCCAAGGAGCGCGACTGGGATCAGTACCACACGCCAAAAAACCTCTCCATGGCGCTGATCGCCGAAGCGGCGGAACTGATCGAGCATTTCCAGTGGGTCGCAGGCGAAAAAAGCCACCAGCTGGATGACAAGACCCGGACCTCCGTCGAGGAGGAGCTGGCAGACATCCTGATTTACCTGGTCCGCATATCGGACAAGCTCGACATAGACCTGTACGCCGCCGTGGCGCGCAAAATCGGCATAAACGAGAGGAAGTACCCCGCCGACAAGGTGCGGGGCAGCGCGAAGAAGTATACGGAGTACGAGTAAGCCGGTAGCTAGCCGCGGGCGGGAGGTCGAGCCCTGAGCCGGACCGGGCTGAGGCAACGAGCATATTAAAGTCAGACACCATCGCATCCGGGAGGGTCGCATGAAACTGTTTACCGATCTGCAATTGGGCTCCATCATCCTGAATAACCGCGTCGTCATGGCGCCTATGACCCGGTGCCGCGCCACCGGCAATCTGGCCAACGAACTGGTCGCAGCATACTACGGGGCACGGGCCGGCGCCGGCCTGATCATCACCGAGGGGACCTCGCCTTCGCCAAACGGGCTGGGATACGCCCGCATCCCGGGAATCTTCTCGCGGGAGCAGACTGCCGCCTGGAAGCCGGTCACCGCCGCCGTCCATGCGCAAGGGGGGAGGATCTTCATGCAGTTGATGCACGCCGGCCGGGTGGGGAACGCGCTGAACCTGCCGCCGGGAGCGCAGCTGCTGGCCCCTTCGGCCGTCGCCATGAGCGGGGTCATGTGGACCGACAGCCAGGGCGAGCAGCCCTGCGGGATGCCGCAGGAGATGAGCGCCGGGGAGGTCACTGCAGCCGTCGAGGAGTACGCGCAGGCGGCCCGCAACGCCGTGGAGGCTGGCTGCGACGGGGTGGAAGTGCACGGCGCCAACGGCTACCTGATCACCCAGTTCCTCGATCCGGACTCGAACCTGCGCAGCGACGAGTATGGCGGGAACGCCGAGTGCCGCAACCGCTTCGCCCTCGAGGTGGCAGCGGCGGTCTCTGCCGCCATCGGGCCCGAGCGTGTCGGGATTCGCCTCTCCCCCTACGGGGTGTTCAACGACATGAGCGGCGATTATGACGGCATTGCACCCCAGTACGGGAACCTGGCGCAGTCGCTCGGCGCGCTGGGCCTGGCGTACCTGCACCTGGTGGACCATTCGTCCATGGGGGCGCCGAAGCCGGAGCCGGCCACCGTCGCACTGATCTGCAGCAATTTCCGCCAGGCCGGGGGGGGGAGGATCGTGCTTTCCGGCGGTTATGACCGGACGCGCGCCGAGGCGGACCTGGCGGGGGGCGCCGCCGACCTGGTCGCCTTCGGGCGTCCTTTCATAAGCAACCCGGACCTGGTGGCGCGGTTGAAAAAGGACGCAACGCTGACCGAAGCAGACCAGGCCACCTTCTATACACCCGGAACCGCCGGGTACAACGATTATGCGCCGCTTGGTTTCTGACGGCGAAGGACCAGAGGAGGAAATCCAGCAAGGAAGCGGAACGCGAGGAGCGGCGGGGGGAGAAAGTCGTGGCATCCAGCCCCGAACTTTTGCGTGCTAGTTGTTTTTTGCGGCAACGGCTTCCTGGTTCTTCTTGCCGGCCATGCTGCAAACCCCTTTCAGCATCGCGCCCATGAGCATGATGCCCGGGACCACCTGGACGACTATGACTGCGCTGATGAAGAAGACGAAGGCCTTCGATAGGAAACTGCTTTTCTCGGAGACTTCACTCACGCCCATGATGGCCGCCGCGCCGACCAACACTAATGCCACGATAGAGCAGGTCACGATTTTTGCTGCCGCTGATTTTTTGGATGCCGTTTTCATGATGCTCTCCTCGTTGCTGCTCAATAGTGTCAGGGCGTTCGGGACGCCATCGGTTGCCGGGACCTTTTAGTGGGTTTTCACTTCTTTGGGTGCGGTCGCCAGGGCTTTGGCTGCTCCGATCACCAGCATCGCAGCCGGGATCATCTGGCCTACCAGGACGACTGCGCAAAATCCCATGAATGCCCAGGCGAGCATGCCGGGTTCTTCTGCCGCGCCGTTTGCTGCGAATGCGGTCGTCGTCGTTGCGAGCGTTGCGAGTATGGTGTTGATGGTTGTTCTCATGACATCCTCCCCTTTGGGCTTTATTCCGTTGTGATGATTTTATATGAGCATCAAGCGTGCCAGAGGCTGAGAAAAATGTTCAAGTGATGCTAAGTAGCTATAGTGTAACGTTATATTGTTGCTCAGGTCGTTGGCTGCCGACGGCTCCCCGCCAAGCTATAGTATAATCCGGCCATACACCTCTCAGGCGAAAGTCGGGCGATCCAGTGCTGTCGGTGAGTGCAAGTATCCGTAATAATGTAATTTATTAGGGAATCCCGGGTGTATAAACGGAATGTGCGGGGAGAAGTTTCTGTATAATATCCCGAAAAAGGGGCTGGCGGATGGTGCAGCTGTAGGGGGGCGGGAGCGCGGAATCGGGAGCCTGCCGGCGTGGCCGCTCCGGCAAGGCTCCTCTTGGGGTCAGACCCACTCAGTTTTTGAGGCAGTTACTTTCTTACCGCACCTACCAGAAGGTCGTAATCTTCCAGCAGCGCCTGCAGGTCCTCCTCGTGCTCGACTTCCTGCGCCAAAATGGTCAGCGCCATGTTGTAGGTGACCGGGTCCTTGTCCTTGGTGAGGGCCAGCAGGCGGCTGTAGACCCCGATGGCGCACTGCTCTCCCTTGATGTTCTGCTCGAGCACGGTCTTCACGTAGGGGTCATCCGGCGCCTCGTAGCCGCAGTTGGCGTGCTGCTGCCACTGGTCGGGCCGGGTGACCGGCGTGCCTCCCAGCTGGATGATGCGCATGGCGACCAGGTCGGCGTGCATCAGCTCCTCGGTGGCGTGCACCAGCAGCTCCGCCCCCACGGCGTCCTTCATCGGTCCCTTGACCAGCTTGGCGCCCAACCAGTACTGGTAGTAGGCAAGCCACTCGTCGCTGTAGGCCCGCCGCAAGAGCCCCAGCAGTTCCTCCACGTCCATGCCGACAATCTCGCGTCCTTTCGATCCCATGTATCTCTCCTTTGTCATGGCAGTGCTGCATTGCTCGCCATCAATTCCTGGCAAGTGATGTGAACCTGAAACTGTTTCGCTGTATGCCCGTTGCCCGCGCTCGGCGTCGCTGAGTGCGACGGCACGTCCTGGACGGCTGAATCGGGTGGCCTTCGGGGAAGGGGTGCGCCTTTAAATATCTGAGCAGCTGCCAGACTCTCAGGAGCTCTCTCTAAGCCAGCTTTCTGGCCGGGATACAGGTGTCATGGTTGCTCGCTGAGAGGTGTGCGGAATGCACAGCCTGAAGAGTTTTTCTACGATAGACTTCGGGAAGTTTACAACTGTGCGCATACAAGTCAAGATGCTTAACCGCCGGATGCGAGCAGATGCGCCGCGAGCGGGTCGCCTCGGTGCCACCTGGGCGGATCTGTCGGACCCAGAGCCGGCTAGCACCGAATATTTTGGAGTGGAGAAAAAGCGGGCAATCGGGAGATGTCGTGCCGGGAGGAATTGACGCTCACAGAGGCGAACGCGAAGCACGCAAGCGAACAAGGTAACGGTACGTCCTGCTAGTCGGGCCCTTCGGCTCCCCAGAGAGGAGCGGGTGGGCGACTGTGCGTGCAAAGCATGCTGCGGGGAGTTCCATGATCGGTGCGAGGCCCGTTGTCAGTCTGGCTACTCGCACCCCACTCGAAGCTGCCTCTCGTTACTTGCGGTTTGCCGCGACGGTTACCGGGCTCTTCTTGCCGGCCATGCTGCAGACCCCTTTCAACATCGCGCCCATGAGCATGATGCCCGGGACCACCTGGACGACTATGACTGCGCTGATGAAGAAGACGAAGGCCTTCGACAGGAAGCTGCTTTTCTCGGATACTTCACTCACGCCCACGATGGCCGCCGCGCCGACCAACACTAATGCCACGATAGAGCAGGTTACGATTTTGCCTGCCGATGATTTTTTGGATGCCGTTTTCATGATGCTCTCCTTGTTGCTGCTCGATAGTGTCAGGGCGTACGGACCGCCATCGGTCGCCGGGACCTTTTAGTGGGTTTTCACTTCTTTGGGTGCGGTCGCCAGGGCTTTGACCGCTCCGATCACCAGCATCGCCGCCGGGATCATCTGGCCTACCAGGACGACTGCGCAAAAGCCCATGAATGCCCAGGCGAGCATGCCGGGTTCTTCTGCTGCGCCGTTTGCTGCGAATGCGGTCGTCGTCGTTGCGAGCGTTGCGATTATGGTGTTGATAGTTGTTCTCATGATATCCTCCCCTTTGGGCTTTATTTCGTTGTGTTGATTTTATATGAGCATCAAGCGTGCCAGATGCTCGGAATAAATGGTTTGTGTGCGTAACATGCTAAATGTACGAGCTATTTGTTTGGAATGGTCAGCGTCGGGCGGCGGCTTCAAAAGGAGAAATAGTATAGTGCTGCGATACACCCACCTGGCTGGCGCCGGGCGGGCTTGGGTGGTTGGTACGCACATATAGCTGGAATCATTGATAAAATATCTGAGCCATCCAGGTGTATAGGCGAAATGTACTGAGGATGTTTCTGTATATTTTCCCCGTAGTGTCCCCCCCCCCCACCCCGAACCCGGCAAGGGGGGAGGGAGGTTTTTTGCGCCCGGTGGCTTTCAGATGACGGAGTTCCAGGTAACGTCCAGTATTCCCTTCCTATGACTTTGGCTGTAAAATGATCCAGCCAAGTCCCAAATAATTGCAGCGTTGCATCGGTTCCAAGGACTTCGCAGGGGGGATTCCCGCCAGATGAGACGGTTTAGACGGCTTCCAATGATGAGCGTTGTAGTTCTTGCCATGCTCCTTGTATCATCATGCATGCCGGTGGTGAACCATCAAGGGGAAAAGGTCTGTGAACCGAGGATCGAGAAGGGGCGGTTTGTGGCCCTCGACGGCTCTGTGCTCCCGGTACGCAGCTGGCAGGCCAAGGGTGGACCCGCCAGGGCGGTGATCGTTGCCCTGCACGGCTTTGACGACTACAGCAACTTTTTCGCCACCCCGGGAGAATACTTCAGCAGCCGGGGTATTGCCAGCTACGCCTACGATCAGCGCGGCTTCGGCGCCACTTCCGGACGTGGCTTCTGGTTCGATATCGAGGCGTACACCAACGACCTCACCTGTTTCGTGCGTGAGCTTCGCAAGCGCCACCAGGGTGTGCCGATCTATGTCCTGGGGGAGAGCATGGGCGGGGCCGTCACCATCGCCGCCCTGTCGGGGAGCAATCCGCCGGACGTCGACGGCGTGATCCTGGTGGCACCCGCCGTCTGGGGGAGGGCGGCCATGCCCTGGTACCAGAGATGGCTGCTCGCCGTCGCCTCGCACACCCTGCCGTGGCTCCATCTGACCGGTGACAGCATGGATGTCTGGCCCTCGGACAACAAGGTGATGCTGCGCTCCTTCGCACGGGATCCGCAGGTCATCAAGGCCACCCGCATCGACGCCGTGTACGGGCTCTCCAACCTGATGGACGAGGCGCTGGAGCAGGCCGATAAACTGCGTAAGCCCACTCTGGTGCAGTACGGCGCCAAGGACCAGGTCATCCCCAGAGAGCCGATTCTGATCATGCTCGACAAAATGCCGGAGACAACCCGGCGAGCGTTCTACCAGCAGGGGTATCACATGCTGCTGCGGGACCTGCAGGGGGAAAAGCCGATGGCGGACATCACCGCCTGGATAGGCGATCACAGCAGCCCCTTGCCCTACGGCGCGGATCATTTGCCCTGATGCGTTCGGTTTTGCTGGCTTCTACTGGCCGTTGCCAAAGTATCTGACGGCTGGACGTATGGTGAGGATGGCTGCCGCAATGACGAATATCCAGACAAACTGCTTGACGAAGTCCGATAGATAGGCCCCTGCGATCATCCCGAACAAGAAAGCGCACCACTTTAACATCCAGATGTCAGCCCACGGCCAGACCATCGTCCTCAAAAGTTTCATGGTTTCCCCCCGGTCCCGTCGCCGAGCACCGACTCTGGCCGCAGGTAGTGGCAGGTGTAGCCCCGCGGCAGCTTCTCGAGGTAGTCCTGGTGGTCCTCTTCTCCCCTCCAGAACTGATCGGCCTGCTTTACTTCGGTTACCACCGGGGCGCCCCATTGCCCCTTTTGGTTGAGCCGGTCGATGAACGCCTCGGCGGTCCTCCTCTGATCCTCCGTGTGGTAGAAGATCGCCGACCGGTAGGAGGAGCCGCGGTCGTTGCCCTGGCGATCCTTCGTGGTCGGATCGTGCATGCGGAAGAACCAGCGCAGCAGCTGCTCGAAAGGGAGCTGCCGCGGGTCGTACCGGACGCGCACCGCCTCGGCGTGCCCCTCGTGGTTGCGGTAGGTCGCGTTGCGGACCTGCCCGCCGGCGTAGCCTACCTCGGTGCCCAGCACCCCCGGGATCCTGCGCAGCAGCTGCTGCATGCCCCAGAAACAGCCTCCGGCAAGCTCCACCGTCTCAAACTCCCCCTGGCCGGCCGCTGACGGAGTCGGTACATTATTGCGGTCGCTCTCTTCCATGGTCCACCTCCGTCTGCCGATCGGCGATTGTCAGGTCTGCCTGCCGGCTGTTTTTGCGCCTTCCCCCCACCCCGACCGTTTGCCGGGGCGCGGGAAGTCATATTCAGGATAAGCATATCACGCTGGAATATCAAGATTGTTCGGTGCACTCTGACGCCCTTCATTTTGCTGGAATCCCTGGATGCGCGATTGCTATCCCGATCCACTGGTAGTAGAATCCGGCGCGAGTCAGCTTTCGGGAGGGAATGTGAGATTGCCGCAGCTCTATGTACTGGACGGCTCCAGTTACATCTATCGCGCCTATTATGGCATCAGGGAACCTGCCGACTCCGGGGGAATGCCGACCAACGCTGTGTTAGGCTTCACCCGGATGCTCCTGGACCTGCTGCAGGAATGCCGCCCCGATTACCTGGCCGTCGTCTTCGACCCTCCCCGGGAGGGTACCTTCCGCCGCGACATCTACCCCGCCTACAAGGCCCATCGGGACGCCATGCCCGAGGACCTGGTGTCCCAGCTCCCCTACATACGGAGGATCGTGCAGGCCCTGAACATCCCCGCCCTGGAAGCCCCCGGTTTTGAGGCCGACGACGTCATCGCCACCTTGGCGCGGGCCTACGCGGCGCAGGGGGTCGAGGTGACGGTCGTCACCGGCGACAAGGACCTGCTGCAGATCGTAAGCGACCGGGTAGGCCTGCTGGACACCATGAAAGGCGCGCGCTCGGGGCTCAGGGAGGTCGTCGAGCGCTTCGGCGTCCCGCCCGAGCTGGTCGCCGATGTCCTGGGGCTCGCCGGCGACACCTCGGACAACATCCCGGGAGTCCCGGGGATAGGCGAAAAGACCGCGGCCAAGCTGGTGCAGCGCTTCGGCTCCCTGGAAGGGGTGCTGCAGTGGACGAGCCTCGTGAACGGAAAGTCGCGGCGGGAAAACCTGCACCTCCATGCCGACCAGGCCCGGCTCTCGAAAAGGCTGGCCACGGTGCGCTACGACGTCCCGCTGGAGATCTCATTGGCCGATCTGCAGAGCCGGCCGGCCAACCTCCCCCAACTGATTCCCCTGTTCCGCGAGCTCGGTTTTGCCGCCCTGGAGGTCGCCTTTACCCCGCCGCCGCCGGGCGTCGTCGAGCTCTACAGCGACGGCTCGGGCCGGGATTCGGGGCCGGGCGGCTACGGAGTCATCCTGCGCTACGGGGCGCACGAGAAGGTGCTGAGCGGCTTCGAGCCCTGCTCCACCTCGCAGCGCATGGAGCTCATCGCGGCGATCAGGGGGCTGGAGGCGCTGCGCAGCCGGAGCAGGGTGCGGGTCTTCAGCGATTCCCAGTACCTGGTGCGCGGCATGAGCGAATGGCTGACGGGCTGGATCCGCAGCGGTCGCCTGGAGGAGCCCGATGCCCTCAAGAATCAGGACCTCTGGCGGCAACTCGCCACCCTTTCCGGCAAGCACGAGGTCACCTGGGAATGGCTGCCAGGCCACGCGGGGCACCCCTTCAACGAGCGCTGCGACAAGCTGGCGAAGCGCGCCGCCGGAGCGGGAGAGCGGACGGCCGGGGACCTGGGGCAGACGGCAGGGGAGGCCGAGCGGACGGCGGGGGAAGGAGAGCGGACGGCGGCGTGCGGGAGCCGGCCGCCGGACGACGAGGGGCGGGTGGCCGGGGAGTGGGCACCGGCGCCAGGAGACGGGGAGAGCGCCGCAGTGGGGCTAACAGGGGGAACGAGCGCCGCAGCGGCGACTGGAGGGCCGGCTGCCATCCAAGGGGAGGAAAAGATCGTCCCGCTGCCGAGCGCCGCGCCCCCTGCGCTGCCGGCCGCCTGCGCCGGGGAGGTGGCCTTCGATGCCGATGACGACGGCCAGTTCCGGCTCTGCTGAGGTCCGGGGCTGCCGCACTCCACTCCCGACGACCCCCCTAATGCCACATCCGGAGCATGAAGGTGGAAATCGTCGCGAAAAAGAAGGCGAAGGAGAGGACCAGCAGCACCCCGACGGCTATCCCGACGGTGATCGCCCAGCCATGCACGCCGCCTATTTCAGTCAGGGCGGGGTAGAGAGCCTGCTCCGAAAGGTGCGGCCTGGTCTCCAGTATCTTCTCCTTGGCATGTTTGTAGTAGAGATAGTTGCCGAAGGCTCCGACCATGAGGTGCAGTATGAGGTTCACTCCCGGCATGCAGAAGATGACGAAGGTGACCGCCGCCTGGACATACATCTTCCGGTACAGCATCCAGATGAAGGTGAAGCCGCAGGCCGACCAGTTCCAGGTCGGGGTGAAGGTGTCGATGCCGGTCTTGCTGAACTTGGCGAAAGTCCGGACGTAGTACTCCGGGTTGTTCACCGCGAAGGCGCGAAACTCGGCGTCGCTGATGGACCCGGCCGCGGAGCCGAAAGGGGAGGAACTCAACAGGGAGCCGCAATGGCGGCATTTGATGGCGCCATCGAGGATGGTTTCTTTGCAGTAGGGACAGATCATGGTTGGTCGACTCACTGTTTCCATGGCGTTTGAGAGGCGATTGTGCCGTAAGGATACCAGCTGCAGGGGCAAATGGCCACACCCCGCGGGAGCCGATGTCTACAGCTGCAGCCGGGGCCCGGCCGTGCTGCCGCAGCGGCTCAGGCAGCCTCCCCGGCCCGCTTCCAGCGGCGGTGCAGCCAGTACCACTGGGTCGGGTGGGCCACCACGAAGTTTTCCACGTAGCGCGACAAGGCCTGGGTCTCCCGGCGGACCCCCTCCTCGCTCATGTCGCCGCTGAAGACGTGCTCCGGATAGAAGGTGATCACCTGGCGCTCCCCTTCCCGGTGGATGAAGACCGGCACTAGCGGCGCGCCGCTTTTCTGCGCGATGATGACCGGCGCCTTGGAGGCCCAGGCCTTGAGTCCCAGCACCTCGATCAGCGCTCCCTCCTCCGGCACCACCGACTGGTCGGCCAGGATGCCGACCAGGTTCCCCTTCTTGAGCGCCGACAGAATCCCCCGCAGGGCCCCCTGCTTGTAGATCACCTGGCTTTTGTGGCGCATCCGCATCCGGGCCACCATGCTGTTGAGGAAGGGATTGTCCTGGCGGCGGGCCACCACCGAGCCGGAACCGAACAGGCTGCCGAAAGCCAGCGCCATCAGTTCCCAGTTGCCGCAGTGCCCGCTGAAGCAGATCATCCCCTTCCCCTTGGCCCGGGCCGCCTCGAAGTGCTCCCGGCCGCGCAGTTCGATATTGGCGATGTCCCTGCCGCGCAGGTGGTAGAGCCGGCTGATCTCGATCAGCGACCTCCCCAGGTTCCTGAAGGTTTCGCGCGAAAGCTCCCCCGTGCCCGGGTGGGCGGGGTCCCAAAGCGGGTGGGCTTTCATGAAGGGAAGCGCGCCGTTCAGGTTGGCGATGACGACGGCGAGGCGTTTGGGGGCGATACGGGGGATGAGCAGCCCGGCCAGCGCTCCCAGGCGGTGGGTCAGCGCGGCGGGGAGGAATGCTGCGATCAGGGTGAGGCAGTAGAAAAGCGCGGTCTGGATGGCCCAAAGGATACGCTTCATGACGCGGCGCCGCTGACCGGCCGTCTGCGGGGCGCATCAGGAGGAGCGCCGGAGCCGGCGGAGCTGGCGGGACCGTCGAAGCTGGCGGCCGTCATCGGCGGGCCGGTCTGATTGTGACATCGTGCGCCCTGATCCGCGTGCCCCGTCGCCTGGTATGCTTTTGTCATGGATTTCCTCTTAATTGGCCGAAGCTGCGTCACTATAGCTGAAATTGACCAATTGGGCGAATAGAAAAAGAGAGATGCCCGAAGTACCCATGCATCGGCTGACCCCTCCGTGCAGGAATAAGCGGCGGCTCTGTCTGTCGGCGCTCCCCGCATTACTCTTGGGGATTTGCCCGATACATGGTATGTACCGATTGTACTCCCTGCGGGAGCCGGAAAACCGCTCCGGCGGCGGGGTTCCGGAAAAGAGCCGGCAGGGAAGGGGGATGCCGGCGCGCACTGGCAAGGGCCGGGCGGCCGGACACCGGACCAAACGACGGGCGAAGGAGGGTGCCATCGACACTCGCAAGGCGATCGACGGGAAAGCTATGGGATTAATGGTCGTCCTCTGCCTGATCTGGGGGGGGCAGCAGGTGGTACTCAAGGCCGCCGCGGGGGATATCGCGCCCATCCTGATGATAGCCCTGCGTTCGGGCGTCGCTGCGCTCCTGGTGGGGCTGCTTATGCTCTTCCGGGGGGAGCGCATGTCCCTGGCCGACGGCACCTGGCGCCCGGGTCTCGTGGTCGGGTTTCTGTTCGCGCTGGAATTCCTCTTCGTCGGCGAAGGGCTGCGCCATACCAACGCCTCCCACGTGGTGGTCTTTCTGTACACCGCGCCCATCTTCGCGGCCCTCGGCCTGCACTGGAAACTGCCGCTGGAACGGCTGCAGCTGCTGCAATGGATGGGGATCCTGCTCGCCTTCGCCGGCATCGCCCTGGCGTTTTTCGGCCGCGCGCAGGCGTCGGGCGGAGCGCCCTCGAACATCCTTTGGGGAGACTTCCTGGCCCTGCTCGGGGGGGTCGCCTGGGGAGCCACCACCGTCGTGGTGCGCTGTTCCAGGCTCGCCAGGACCTCGGCTACCCAGACGCTGCTGTACCAGCTGGTCGGCGCCTTCGTCCTGCTGACCCTGGCCGCGGTCGGTCTCGGGCAGACCGGCTTCCGGAGCACGCCGCTTGCCTGGGGAAGCCTCGTGTTCCAGTCGCTGGTGGTCTCCTTTGCCAGCTTCCTGGTCTGGTTCTGGCTGCTGCGCAACTATCTGGCCGCCCGGTTGGGCGTCTTCTCCTTCATGACGCCGCTCTTCGGCATGGCCTTCGGGGTCGTGCTGCTGCACGAGCCCCTGGAGCCGAGCTTCCTGGCCGGGGCCCTGCTGGTCCTGCCCGGGATCATGCTGGTGAGCGGCTATGGCTGGCTGAAGCAAGCGATCGGCAGGGTGGCGGGGCGAGGCTGAGCCGGGCCCCCGGGATGCCATCCGGCCAGGCGGAGCGGAGGGGAGAATGCCCGCCCGCGGCTGGCCGGCGTCGGCTCTGAACCCCCTTGACCGGCTCGCCGGGAAGGAGGAGTATAAAGCGATGGCTTTCCGGGTGGCGCCGGCCGGGCTCCCTGGCAAGCCCGGGGCTCCCGGGAGGGAGACGGCAAAGGAGGCGGCAGGTGGGAATCGGACTGTTGGGAATCATAAAAACCGCTGCGGAGAAGATACCTTGGGCGAAGGTGGCCCAAAACACGCCGCTGGTTGTCGATCTGCTCGGTAAAGCCAAGGCCCAGATCAGACAGCACGACGCCTCCCAAAGAAACCTTGAAGAGCAGGTCAAGTCCCTGCACGACGAAAACGCCCGGCTAGCCGCGGCGCTGCTGCAACTGTCGGACAGACTGCAACTGGTAACTTCCCGAGTCTCGACGCTGCTGAAAGTCTCCGTCGTCTCTTTGCTGTTCGCTCTTTCAGCACTGGTGCTCTGGATGCTGAAATAGGCCAGACTCCGGTTGCCCCGGGCCGCAGTTCTGATCTCTGTCGAAAACTACCCCCACTAACCACCTCCCCCCATTCCCCTCTTCATCCTTTCCGGGCTCGATCCGTTGCCTATCCAGTCCGACGGACCCTGACGAACGCGCGGCCGGCGCGCCGCCGCCATGGGTGAGGAAAGACCCGTTGCCAGAGGGACTCTCCGGGCGAAAATCGCCCTGAGGCATCCCCCAGGTACGGTGCCCGGACCCGATCGAAGTCCCCAGCTGCGGCCAAGCCGTGCGTTTGGGAGTCGAGGCCGGAAGCGGGGGCTGGCCAGTCAACAACGGCTTTTCTTGGGAGACCCTTATGCCATTCCTTGACAGGATTGCCGATTCAGGCTAGATTATTAAAAGTGTCCAAGCTCTCACCCTTTCCGACTCTTACTACTGATAGTGCGCCTATGCCATACGGCAGTCACGTTTAAAGGAGACCCCCCATGCCAAGCTTGAACCATCTTGAAAAGAACACGATCGCCATGGTGCTGGCCGGGGGCAAGGGCGAGCGGCTCAGCCCGCTCACCATGAGGCGGTCCGAACCGAGCGTCCCCTTCGGCGGCAAATACAAGATCATCGATTTCGTGCTCTCCAACCTGCTCAATTCCGGCATCAAGAGGGTCTACATCCTGACCCAGTACCGCGCCTACTCGCTCAACAAGCACATCAGGGAGTCCTGGGGCAAATGGACCGGTCTCGGGGAGTTCTACGTCGCCATCTCGCCGGAGACCAGCTCGGAGAGCGAGAAGTGGTTCAAGGGGACCGCCGACGCCATCCTGCAGTACCTGAGGTTCGTGGAGTCCTCCGACGCCAAGTACGTGGCGGTTTTCGGCGGGGACCACATCTACCGGATGGACGTCTGCCAGATGATCGACCAGCACTGCACCAAGGGGGCCGACCTCACCATCTCCGCGCTGGAGGTCCCGGCGCAGGAGGCGAGCCGCTTCGGCGTCCTCTCCGTGGGCGACGACCTCAGGGTGGCCGCCTTCGTGGAAAAGCCCGACCGGCCCAGGACGATCCCGGGCAAGGAGACCTGCCTCGCCTCCATGGGGAACTACATCTTCTCCACCAGGAAGCTGATCGAGGTGCTGCTGGAAGGGAAGAAACGGCACGAGTGCCTGGATTTCGGCAAGCACGTCATCCCGATGATGCTGGAGGCGGGAGACCGGGTGTTCGCCTACAACTTCAACGACAACGTGATCCCCGGCATGGCGGTGGAGGAGCGGGGCTACTGGAAGGACGTGGGGACCATCGACGCCTACTACAGCGCCAACATGGACCTGATCAAGGTGTCGCCGCAGCTCAACCTCTACAATTACCAGTGGCCCATCCTCACCAACCAGGGGAACCTCCCCCCGGCCAAGACGACCTCCGAAAACGGCAGCCAGAGCGGCCAGAACATCGACTCGTACGTCTGCGGCGGCTGCATCACCTCCGGCGGCACGGTGCGCCGCTCGGTCGTGGGGCCACTCTGCCGGGTCAACAGCGGCAGCCTGGTGGAGGATTCCATTCTGTTCGAGAACGTCAACGTCGGCCGGCACGTCAAGATCAGGAAGGCCATCATCGACAAGGGGGTGGTCGTCCCGGACGGGACCGTCATCGGCTACGACCACGGGGAGGATGCGCGCCGGGGGTACCAGGTCACCCAGTCCGGCATCGTCATCGTGATGCGGCCGGACTAGGGGCCCTGTCAGCTCACGGAGTCCCGCACGCGCCTTCCCCCTCCCCCCCGGCCCTCCCCGCGGGGGGAGCAGGGGTGCTTCGTCGGATACGCAAAGAGGCCGCTTCCCCATGGGGGAGGCGGCCTCTCTTATGCCTGGGGCGTGCGGCCCGTCGGTCGCCCCTGCGCTTTGGCCTCGAAGCGCACGGCTTCCAGGAACCCCCTCTGGAGGCTCAGCGCCGCGACCTGCTCCGGGGGCTCCTTCCGGATCGCTTCCCGCGCCTCGGCCCGCGTGAAGCCGCCGTCGCAGAGCTGGCAGCGGTTCACATGGCACTCCCGGCTCCCGAGGCTCGGTTCCGGCACCCGCCGGTCGATCACTGAAACGGCGGCCATCAATAGCTTGACCTGGTATGCGCCGTTCAATATGATTGAACGATGACTTAGAGGAGAACTTGAACCGATGGGTACGCCTTTTCCCCGCCTCCTTTCCCTGCTGCTGCTCCTCGCCTGCTGCCTGGCTCGGGACCCCGCCCTCGGCGCCACCCACCGGCCGGTGCGGGCCCCGCACGGCATGGTCGCGTCCGCGAGCCCCCTGGCTTCGCGCGCCGGCATGGAGACGCTGAGGCACGGCGGCAACGCGGTGGATGCGGCGGCCGTGGTCGCCCTGACCCTGGCGGTCAGCTACCCCGAGGCCGGCAACCTGGGGGGCGGCGGTTTCATGCTGATCAGGACCGCCGACGGCCGCAGCTCGTTTCTCGACTTTCGGGAGAGGGCGCCCAAAAAGGCCCGGCCGGAGCTGTACCTGGACGGCTTGGGGAGGGTCATCCCCGGGAGTTCCACGGTCGGCGTCCAGGCGGCGGGGGTCCCGGGCACGGTCGCCGGCATCGACCTCGCCCTGCGGCGCTTCGGCTCCATCAGCTTCGCGGACGCCTGCCGCCCCGCGGAGCGCCTGGCACGGGAGGGGTTCCCGCTCAGCAAGTTCGAGGCGGATTTCCTGCGCGGCAGCGCCGCCAAGCTGGAACGCTTCCCGGAGAGCCGGCGGGTCTTCCTGCGTGACGGCGATTTCTACCGGGAGGGGGAGCTCTTCCGCCAGCCGGAGCTGGCGGCCACCCTGCGCCGCCTGATCGGGCAGGGGCCCCGGGAGTTCTACCAGGGGGAAACGGCCCGGCTGATCGTCAGGGCCATGGGGGACCAGGGGCTCATCACCCTCGAGGACCTGAAAGAGTACCAGGCCACGGAGCGCCAGCCGCTGGCGGGGAGCTACCGGGGCTACACGGTCCTGACCGCGCCCCCCCCCAGCTCCGGCGGGGTCGCCCTGCTGGAGATGCTCAACATGCTGGAGGGGGACCGGCTGCCGCAGCTCGGCCACAACTCGGCCCGCTACCTGCACCTGCTGGCCGAGGTCATGCGCCGCGCCTTCGCCGACCGGGCCGCCTACCTGGGCGACCCCGACTTCGTGACCGTGCCGGTCGCCCAGCTGACCGCGAAGGGGTACGCGGCAGGGCTGCGCGCCGGGATCGACCCGGACCGGGCGACCCCCAGCTCCGCGGTCCGGCCCGGCCTCCGCCCGGCCGGGGAGCCGCAGCACACCACCCATTTCTCGGTCGTCGACGCCGCCGGCACAGTGGTGAGCTGCACCTACACCATCAACGACAACTTCGGCAGCGGCGTCACCGTCCCGGGCGCCGGTTTCCTCTTGAACGACGAGATGGACGACTTCACCAGCAAGCCCGGCGTCCCGAACCTGTTCGGCCTGATCCAGGGAGAGGCCAACGCCATCGCCCCGGGGAAGCGCCCCCTCTCCTCCATGACACCCACCATCGTCCTGAAGGGGGACCAGCCCTGGTTTGCCATCGGCGGCCCCGGTGGCTCCCACATCATCTCCGCCGTGCTTCAGGTCCTGGTGAACCTGGTGGATTTCGACATGGACCTGCAGCAGGCCATCGACCTCCCCCGGGTGCACCACCAGTGGCTGCCGGACCTGCTGTACCTGGAGCCGGACGGAGTGAGCGAGGATACCCGGCAGGCGCTGCAGACCCGCGGCCACACGATCGCCTTCAAGTGGATCAGCAACGTCCAGGGGGTCATGATCGAACCCGGTTCCGGGGTGCGCCTGGGTGGCTCCGATCCGCGCGGGGAAGGGGAGGCGGTCGGGTATTGAGGCCGGTGCTTCGGGCACCCCCCGGGGTACGGAGGGGCCCGACCGCTGACGAGAGCCTTCCCCCCCCCGCCTTGCGGGGGGATACTGCTGCCCGGAGGTAGCTAGAGCGTGAAGCAGTTATTCTGGCAGATTGCGGTCCTGGCCCTCACGGCCCTCGCACCCGGCTGCGCCCACCTGCCGGCGAGCGCTCCCCCAAGCCCGGGCGCCCCGGCACCAAGTTGCGCGGCCAGCAAGCCGCATCCGGGCGCCGCGGGGCAGGAGCCTGCCGGCGCGGACCGGGACCCTGGCGCCGCAGATGAGGAACTCCCCGCCGCAAATGAGGAGTCTGCCGCCGAGCGGGAGCAGGGGGGCGCGGTCGCCGCCGCCCTCAACGGCGCGAGCATTCCGGCGGACCAGCTGCTGGTGGTCATCGCCGGGGCAAAGGGGACCCCCCGCGCCCGGCTCTACCTCCTGGAGCGGGGGGGGCGCGGCTGGGAGCTCAAGGGGGGCCCGCTCCCCGCCATGGTGGGGCGCAACGGCTTCGCCGCCCCGGGCGCCAAGCGCGAAGGGGACGGCAGGACCCCAAGCGGCCTCTACCCGCTGGAATCCGCCTTCGGCTACGCCCCGTCCTCCGACGGCGCGCTCCCCTACCGCCAGTGCACCGCCGACGACCTCTGGGTCGACGACCCGGAGTCTGCCGACTACAACCGCTGGGTAAAGAAAGGGGAGACCACGGCCGCCTCCTTCGAGCGGATGCTGCTCCCCGACCAGCGCTACCGTCACGGCATCGTCGTCGGCTACAACCGCCGGCCGGTCGTCAAGGGCGCCGGGAGCGCCATCTTCGTCCACGCCTGGGCCGGGGAGGGGCGGGGCACCGCGGGTTGCGTCTCCCTCGACGAGGCGCAACTGGTCCGGGTGATCGGCTGGCTGCATCCCTCCCGTAGGCCGATGATCCTCATGGGGGAGCGCAGCGAACTCGCGGCGCTGCCGGGCCTCTCCGCCCTGGCGCGGGCCGCCCCCCCCCTCCCGGAGGGGGCGGCCGGCCTGGAGCGCCAGGTGCGCGCCAAGCTGGCGCAGGCCGGGGCGGCCGGGACCGCCGTGCGCTACCGCGGCCCGGGGGGATTCTTCGGGGTGGCGGTGCCGGTTCCCCGGGCGGTCGGGGATCAGATGCAGCTGAAAGGGAGCTGGCACGAGGGGTGCCCGGTGCCGATCTCCGACCTGAACTACCTGGTCCTCGGCTACTGGGGGTTCGACGGCACGCCGCACGCAGGGGAACTGGTGCTGCACAAAAAGCTGGCCCCCGCGGCCCTCAGGGCCTTCGCCGAGCTGTACGCCCAGCGCTTTCCCATCCAGAGCATGGAGCTCATCGAGAAGTACGACGCCAGCGACGACCGCTCCATGGCGGCGAACAACAGCTCGGCCTTCAACTGCCGCTTCGTCACCGGCCGGCCGGGGGTCTTCTCCCATCACAGCTACGGAAGCGCCATCGACATCAACCCGGTGCTGAACCCCTACCTGCTGCTGCAGGCCGGCCCGCTGAAGGCGCTGGGTTGGAACGGCAGCGAGGACGAGGCCGACTTCCTGGCAAGGCTCGGGTACCCCCGCGACGGCGCCGTGGCCGCCTACTGCGCCCGGGACCCCGCCAACTGCCGGGTGCTCCCGCCGGGCGGCCTGCCGTTTCTCTCCCGCGCCGATCCGGTTCCCGGGCTGTTGCGGCCCGGTCCGGCCGTGCGGGCCTTCACCTCCCGCGGTTTTGAATGGGGCGGGACCTGGCGCATCATGGTCGATTACCAGCACCTGGAGGTCAATCCGGGCAAGCTGCGCTGAAGGGGGAGGGGGTGTTGCGGGAGACGGGGTCGGGGTGGACGAGCTGATGTTTTCCGGATTCGGTTCGATGAGAAAAAGCAGCCAGGTCTGTTCCGACTCCAGACCTGCCCGCTTTTTTTTGTGTCACAAGGGGCGAGCTGCGGTAAACTTCAAGTCATTGGGGCAGGGTGCACTGCCTCTACTGCAGCGCCGTGGCTTACAACCTCTCGGCGAGCCAGGCGTAGGTACCGGGCAGCCGGATTACCTCGGCCATGCTGAGAATGTCAGCTCCGCTGTGACCCCTGATCAAAGCTTCCGCTATTTTGCAGTAATCCATCTGCCAGGCTGGCGGGCAGGTGCCCAGCAGTTCTCGAGCCAGTTCTTCACGCTGTTTCATGACGTTTCCTCCGGCCGGGCTTGGCGGCTTGGCGGCTTTTGGTGCCCGGTAGATGTGAACTCTCTGCCTTCCTGCAAGCTAGATTTGTGCCAAGCCGTCCGGCTCCGGGTTTCAAGGGGTTGGGGGTGGCAGCGGCAGCGGGCGTGATCACCGGGCGGGCAATCGGGTGGAGGAACTGAGCAGTTTTGGCCTGGTTCGAACCTGAGGGTCTGCCAGCGCGCCGAAATCTCCACTCTGCCCGAAAGCCTGCGTTTTATGCTTGAAATGGGACCGATTTTTTATTAGGTTGGCACTGTTGGAAGACGGCATTTCCGGCGGGAAGCGTTGGACCATCGGGGCCGCGACCCCCCCCGGAGACAGCGCCGAGCCAAGGGGGTAACGACATGGAAGGGCTGAATCCGTTGGCGATCCTACTGGTGGAGGATGACGAAGCTGCCCGCGAAATCTTGGCCATGATGCTCGCCGCCCGGTTCCCCCGGGTCGCCTTCCACCTTGCCGGCAACGGCAAAACGGGGCTGGAGAGCTTCCGACAGCACCTGCCTGCCATCGTCGTCACCGACGTCAACATGCCGATCATGAACGGCATCAGCCTTGCCGAGGCAATCGAGAAGATCGTCCCCGGCGTCAAGTTCATCGTCCTGACCGCGTTTAGCGACAAGAGCGTACTGGAGAGCTCCCAGGCCGCCGGGGTCGGGATCGACCACCACCTCATGAAGCCTGTGGACTGCCGGAAGCTTTTGGAGGTCATCCAGCTCTGCCTGGACGAGGTCGCGCCGCACTCCCCCGCCACCGCTCACCTGGCCAACCTATGACGCACGATGTTCCAGAGTCGACCCCTGCAGGTACGAGGGACGCTGCCGCGGCGGGCGTCCGGTCCCACGGCGCACCGGATGCCGCGCCGTGCCCCGGGGAGGGGGAGGGGTGGGCAGGGGAGGGCGCTGACCTCCTGGTGCGCGAATTGAGGGAGCAGCTCTGCATAGCCCGCGAGCAGCTCCGGACCGTCTCGGAGCAACTGAAGGACGCCCGGGAGGACGCCCTCGCCGCCAAGGTGCAGCTGCTCTCCATGGGCGAGCAGTTCCAGTACGCCAGCGACAAACTGCAGGCCGGCAACGAGGAACTGCGGGCCACCAACGAGGAGCTGGAGACCTCCCAGGAAGAGCTGCAGGCGGTGAACGAGGAGCTGCACACCGTCAACGCCGAACTGCAGGGGAAGCTGCAGGAGCTGAACCGCGCCAGGGCCGACCTGGAGAACCTGTTCGTCAGCTCGGAGCTGGCCACGGTGTTCCTGGACCGGGAGCTGAACATCAAGATGTTCACTCCGGTGGCCGCGGCCATCTTCAACCTGATCCCCTCCGATGCCGGCCGCCCCTTCCGGCATCTGGCCGTCCGGATCGACTGGCCCTGCTTCGCCAGGGACGCGGCGACGGTCCTGGCCGGGCGCCCCTGCGCGGAGCGCGAGGTGACCACCCTGGACCGGGAGCACTGCTTCCTGAAACGGATCTCCCCCTACCGGGGGGCCGGGGGGGGGATCGAGGGGGTCGTGGTGAGCATCATCGACATCACCGGCCGCAAGCAGATGGAGGACGCGCTCCGGGTGAGCGAGCAGCAGCTGCGCCTCTTCATCGAGCACGCACCGGCCTCGCTGGCGATGTTCGACACCGGCATGCGCTACCTGAGCGCCAGCCGGCGCTGGCTCAACGACTACCAGCTGGGCGAGCGCGACCTGGCCGGCGCGTCCCACTACGAGATCTTCCCGGAGCTGAGCGCCGAGTGGCGCGAGGCGCACCGCCGCGGGCTGGCCGGAGAGGTGCTGCGGGCCGAGGCCGACCGCTTCGAAAGGGAGGACGGCACGGTGCAGTGGGTGCGCTGGGAGATCCGCCCCTGGCACCGCGCCCCGGGGGAGATCGGCGGCATCCTGATCTTTTCCGAGGACATCTCCGACCTGAAGAGGACGGAGGATATGCTGCGCCGCTACGAACTGCTGGCCGCGCACAACCGGGACATCATCCTCTTCGTGCGGTGCGACGACGGGAGGATCCTGGACGCCAATGCCGCGGCGCTGCAGTGCTACGGCTACGCTTACCGGGAACTGCTGGATCTGACGGTCAACGAGCTGCGCGCGCCGCAGGCCCGGGCAGCGCTTCCGGAGCAGCTCGCCGATGCCGACATCAAGGGGGTCCTGTTCGAGACGGTGCACCGCCGCAGGGACGGCTCCTGCTTCCCGGTCGAGGTGAGCTCCCAGGGGGCGACGGTCGGGGAGACCCGCATGCTGGTCAGCGTGGTGCGCGACATCAGCGAGCGCAAGCGGGGCGAGCTGGAGCGTGAGGCGAGCGTCGAGTTCCTGCGCCTGGCGAACCGGAGCCGGGGGACCGCGGAGCTGGTCCGGGAGGCGGTTTCCTTCTTCAGGCTGCACTCCGGCTGCGAGGCGGTCGGCGTCAGGCTGCGCGACGGGGAGGACTACCCCTACTACGAGGCCGGCGGCTTCCCGGAGGAGTTCCTGAAGGCCGAGAACAGCCTCTGCTCCCGCGACCCCTCCGGCGCCGTCCGCCGCGACCATCTCGGGAGCCCGGTCCTGGACTGCATGTGCGGCAACGTGATCTGCGGCCGCTTCGACCCCTCCCTCCCCTTCTTCAGCGCGGCGGGGAGTTTCTGGACCAACAGCACCTCGCAGCTGCTCGCCTCGACCTCCGAGGCCGAGCGCCAGGCCCGCACCAGAAACCGCTGCCACGGCGAGGGGTACCAATCGGTGGCACTGATCCACCTGAGCCTGGGCGGGGAGCGCCTGGGCCTTTTGCAGCTCAACGACCGGAGCCCGGGGCGTTTCACCCCCGAGTCGATCGCGCTCTGGGAGCGGCTCGCCGACTACCTGTCGGTGGCGCTCGCCAAGTGCCGTGCCGACGAGGCGCTGCAGGAAAGCGAGACGCAGTTCCGCACCCTCGCCGACGCCATCCCCCAGCTTTGCTGGACGGCGAACGCCGACGGCTGGATCACCTGGTACAACCGGCGCTGGTACGAGTACACCGGCACGAGCGCCGGGCAGATGGAGGGGTGGGGCTGGCAGTCGGTCCACGACCCCGTGGTGCTGCCGGGCGTCATGGAGCGCTGGCAGTCCTCCATTGCCAGCGGACAGCCCTTCGAGATGGTCTTCCCGCTGCGCGGCGCGGACGGCGTCCTGCGCCCCTTCCTGACGCGCGTGCTGCCGGTGCGCGACCAGTCGGGGACGGTGGCGCGCTGGTTCGGCTCCAATACGGACATCTCCGCGATGAAGCATGCCGAGGAGGAACTGCACCGGGCCCACGACCAACTGGAGCTGCGGGTGGCGGAGCGCACCGAGGAGCTGGCCCGGACGGTGGAGGTCCTGCGCCGGGAGGTGACGGAGCGGGAGCAGGCCGAAAAATCCCTGCACGAGGAGACCCTGGCGCGCCTGGGCGCCGTGGAGCAGCTGCGGCAAAAGGAGCGCATGCTGCTGCAGCAAAGCCGCCTGGCGGCGATGGGGGAGATGATCAACAACATCGCGCACCAGTGGCGCCAGCCGCTCAACGTGCTCGGCCTGGTGCAGCAGCAGATGCAGCTTTTCTACCAGATGGACTCCTTCAGCGCGGAGTTCCTGGAGAGCTCCGTCAGCAAATCGATGGGGCTGATCAACCAAATGTCGCAGACCATCGACGACTTCAGGAATTTTTTCAAGCCCGACAAGGAAAAGGTCGATTTCGCCGTGCACGAGGTGGTCGCCAGGACCGTGGCGCTGGTGGAGGACGGTTTCAAGTACCAGCAGATCGAGATCGCCCTCGAGGCGAGCGCCAACCCGGTGATCCACGGCTTCCCCAACGAGTACTGCCAGGTGCTGCTGAACATCCTGATGAACGCCAGGGACGCGCTGCTGGAGCGCCGCCCGGAGGAGGCTCTGGTGACGGTGACCATCTCCAAGGAGGCCGGCAGGGCCGTGGTGACCATCTCCGACAATGCCGGCGGCATCCCCGGGGAGATCCTCCCCAGGATCTTCGAGCCGTACTTCACCACCAAGGGGCCGGACAAGGGTACCGGGGTGGGTCTCTTCATGTCCAAAATCATCATCGAGAACAACATGGGGGGGAGGCTGGCGGCGAGCAACCAGGGGGAGGGGGCGCAGTTCAGGGTCGAGGTGTGACTCCGGGACGCCGTATCCGGCCGGAACCATTATTCCTTAATTCCTCCACATTTTCTCCTCATTCGGCCTGTACCTTTAGACCATCGGACGCAATCAACCACGCTCTAAAGGAGAATCAACAATGAAAAAATCGCTCAGATCACTGGTACTCGTTGCGGGCATCGCTTCAGTCACAGCTTTGGGATGCAATTTCGCCGCGGCGGACGACTCGACGGCTGCGCCCGCCGCGGCACAGGCACAGGGTGAGCATCAGCACGGCTGCCATAAAGGAAAAGAGCACCGCGGGCATCGCTTTTTCGCAAGGCTCGCCAGGAAGCTGGCACTGACCGATCAGCAGAAGGCACAAGTCAAGGCGATGTTCAAGGAGAACCGCGCCCAGGCCAAACCTCTCTTCACCTCCCTGATGACGGAGCGGGGAGTGCTCCGCGCGCTGATCCAGTCCGGCACTGCCGACGAGGCCGCCATCCGCGCCCAGTCCGCCAAGGTGGCCGGCATTCAGGCGGATCTCGCCGTCCAGCGCGCCAAGGGCGCCAGGCAGTTCCTGGCGCTGCTCACCCCGGACCAGCAGGCGAAGCTGAAAGCGCTGCAGGCAGGTCGCGCCCGGAAGTGCGAGAAGTTCGGCCGGGGCGGCCGGGAGTAGGGCTGGCGGGTGGGGGGGAAGGAGCGGCGGCTGAATCTGCTTGCCGTGCCGTTTGCGAAATGATACAAGGAATGGAGCTGACAAATACCCCGTCTTAACAGTAAGTTACCTTAATGTTACGAGCGCTGGACGGGGCGGTTGCCCCGGCAGCAAACTCCCCCTCTCCCGACAGTGGAAGGGGGACCGCACGAAGGAGGTAGCAACAACAATGGGATTCGGGCAAAAAATAGCGCCGTTCGTGGTGCTGCTGGCGCTAGGCGGCTGTGCGACCCTTCCCACCGGACCGAGCGTGAACGTGCTGCCGGCGCCGGGGAAGTCTTTTGACACCTTCCGCGGCGAGGACGCGTCCTGCAGGCAGTGGGCCGAGCAGCGCCTCGGGACACCGGTCCAGGAAGTCCATGATCAGAACGTCGCCACCGGGGCCGTCGCGGGGACCGCGGTCGGCGCCGGGCTGGGCGCCGCCCTGGGCTCCGCCTCCGGCCACGCCGGGGCGGGGGCGCTGATCGGAGCCGCCAGCGGGTTGCTGATCGGAACCTCGGCGGGCGCCAGTTCCGGCCAGGTCTACGGCAGGGAGGCCCAGCGCAGGTACGACAACGCCTATGTCCAGTGCATGTATTCCTACGGCAACCAGGTGCCGGGCCACCGGGCCGCCGCCCCCCCGCCCCGCCCCGCCGCCGTCGCCCCCCCGCCCCCGCCGCCGCCCCGTCCCGTCGTCCTGGCACCCGCCCCGCCGCCACCCGCGCCGGTCGCGGCGCGCGACGAGCTCCCCTACGACGCGGCGGCCCCCCCCGACCTGCAGCCCGAGCCCGAGCAGTTCCCGGCGCCGGCGGAGGTGTATGTACAGGAGGCGCCCCAGTTCATCTATTCGCCCGCGCTCAACATGTACGTCGCCGTCGGGGTCCCCTACGACCTGACCTACAACGGGGTCGACTTCTTCTACTTCTACGGCGGCCGCTGGTACCGGGGGCCCTACTACAACGGCCCCTGGGCGCCGCTTAGGAGAAGGAGCTATCCGGCCGTGTTCCTCAGGTACCGGATCGGCAACATCAGGCACTACCGCGACCTGGAGTACCGGCGCTACAACCACGACAGGGCCCATTACGACGGGCGCCTGCACCGCCCGGAATTCCGGGGTGACAAGCGGAGCCTGGAGCGCAGGGAGGAACGCCGCCCCTGAACCGGAGCGCCGCCGGCGGCACCAATAAACGAGCCCCCCTGGCGACAGGGGGGCTTTCGCGTCCGGCAGTCGGACGAAAGGGCGCCCGCAGTGCCGGGCGGCCCGGGAGGAGCGTCATGAACATCCCCAGCATCTTCGTTTCCCACGGCTCCCCGACGCTGCTCATCGACGACGTCCCGGCGCGCGCCTTTCTGCGCGCCCTGCCGGAGAGCTTCCCGCGGCCGGACGCGATCATCGCGGTCTCGGCCCACAACGTCGCCCGCCGGGTGACGGTCGGCAGTGCCGGGCAGTACCACCAGGTCGCCGATTTCGGGGGGTTCCCGGAGGAGCTCTACCGGGTGCGCTACCAACCCCCCGGTGACCCGCCCCTGGCGCAGGGGGTGCTGGGGGCCCTGCGGGATGCGGGGATCGAGGCGCAGGAGTCGCCGCACCCCGGCCTGGACCACGGCGCCTGGATCCCGATCAGCATCATGTATCCGCAGGGCGATATCCCGGTCGTGCCGGTCAGCCTGCAGGCGGGGCTGGACCCCCGGCAGCACCTGGAACTCGGTGCGGCGCTGGGCGGGCTCAGGAAGCGGCACAACGTACTGCTGCTCGCTTCGGGGAGCATCACCCACAACCTGGGCGATTTCGGCCGCTTCGCCCTCCAGGACCCCCCCCCGGACTACGTGGCGGCGTTCGCCGACCGGGTCGAGGAGTGGCTCCTGGCGGGGCGCAGCGCCGACCTGCTCGCCTGGCGCGACCTGCTGCCGCACGCCGCCCGGAACCATCCGAGCGTCGAACATTTCCTGCCGCTCTTCGTCGCCCTGGGGGCCGGCGGCTCGGCCAAGGCAACCACGCTGCACCGAAGCTACGCCTTCGGCATGCTCGCCATGGACTATTACTCGTTCGACTGACCCGGCGCCCCCTCCCCAGGCGGCCGGCCTCTACTCCACCTTGAACCGGTACAGCACCCCCCTGAGCGCCTCGGACTTGTCGGCCAGGTTGGCAGCCACCCCGCCGACCTGGCCGGCCACGGCGTTGTTCTGCTCCGACAGGACGATGATCTGCTGCAGCCAATCGATCAGCTCCTTGGTCCGGGTGGCGATGTAGGTGCTCTTGCTGACCAGGCTCGAGGAGATGTCGACCGCTACCCTGAGCCTCTCGTCGGACTCGGCGACGTTCAGGATCAGCCGGCGCGTCTCCTCGGCGATGTCGCGCATGCGCGAGGCGCTCTTCTCGTTGGCCCCGCACACCAGCTCCACCCCCCTAACCACCGCCTGCACGCCGGAATTTATCTGGGCCAGCGAGCTCTGCGTCTTGGCCGCCAGCGCCCGCACCTCGTCGGCCACCACGGCGAAGCCGCGCCCCGCTTCCCCGGCCCTGGCCGCCTCGATGGAGGCGTTCAGCGCCAGCAAGTTGGTCTGGTCCGCGATGTCGGCGATGATCTCCAGCACCATGCCGATGTCGCTCGCCTTGACGGCCAGCTCCCGGGTCTGGCCGGTGAGGGCCGCCTGGCTGTCGGACTCGCCGATGATGACGCTCCCCGCCCGTTTCAGGTCCTCCACGAAGCGCGACAGCGTGGTCCTGGTCGCCTCGATGGTCTCGGTCGTCGAGACGGCCATCTCCTCGGTGACGTCGAGGTTCCCCGCCACGTCCCGGGTCAGCCGGTCGCTCTGGGCGATCATGTCGCTTTGGCGCTGCACGTTCCCCGAAAGGGTGCCGACGATCTGGGACAGCTCCTGGCTGGCGACGGCCGTCTCCTTCGAGCTCGCGAGGGATTCGCCGACGCTGTGCTGCACCTTGGCGATGAACTGGTCTATCAGGCCGGCCGCCTCCCCGATCTCGTCCTTGTGGGTCAGGCCGAGGCGTTTGGTCAGGTCCCCCTCGCCGTGGGCCAGGTCGTCCGCCATCTGCACCATCTGGCGCACCGGGACCGTCACCTGGCGGCTGATCAGCAGGGAGACCGCCATGATGAGCCCGGCAAAGGCCAGGTCGCCGCCCAGCAGGATCAGCTTGACCAGGAACATCTGCCGGTAGAGGTCGTCCACGTAGATGCCGCTGCCGACAATCCAGCCCCACGGCTGGTACAGCTTCACGTAGGATATCTTGGGAACCGGGTCGCGCTCCCCCGGCTTGGGCCAGAGATAATCGACGAAACCGCCCCCCTTCTCCTTGCAGACCCGGACGGACTCCACGAAGATCGCCTTCCCGGCGGGGTCTTTGGTGTCGGTCAGCTCCTTGCCGTTTAGCTCCGGCTTGAAGGGGTGCATGACCATGCGGGGCTGCAGGTCGTTGATCCAGACGTAGTCCTGCGCCTCGTAGCGCAGGCTGCCGAGCCTTTGAGCCGCGAGCTTCTTGGCGTCCTCGAGCGGGAGCGTCCCGTTCTTGACCTGAGCGTCGAGCTCCGCCAGGAGGCTCCAGGTCAGCTCCACCACGTGCCGGGTGGCCGTCTGCTTTTCCTGGAGGAGCCCCTTTTCGAAAAGCGGCAGCAGGTAGAAAATCACCCAGAGCGTCATGATGCCTACCATCAGCGCTGGGACCACGATGATCTTGTTGCGTATCTTCCAGTCTCGTAAGGGGGTCATACGTTCTCCTGCCTGCCACCGTTGGCCGGCTCGGGCCCGGTGGCAGGGGAAGGGGGTTTATTTTCCGATCTGGCGCACGTTGAACGCCTGGGTCAGGCTCAGCTCGTCCAGCAGCTGGTAGAGGCGCTCGTCCCCCACCACCAGTGAGACACGGGCCTTGTCGATGTTGACCAGCTTCATCAGGTAACCGATGACCGTGGAGGTCATGGAGAATGAGTCCGTGATCTTCAGGAGCACGCCGCTGGCGCCCCCCTTTATCAGGGCGTTGGTGGACTCTTTGATTGCGCTGCTGTCCTCGATGGACTTGATGTTGCCGCTGATGGTCAGCTCGCCGGGGCCAGTTTGTTCAATCCGCATGTGGTTGTTCTCCTTGGAGTGTCTTGAGTATGATCAGGTGCCCTCCGGGCCCGTCGGTAAACAGTGAGTCGCAGAAGCGGCCGATCATCTGCAGGCCGCGCCCGTTGACCGCCGTCGTGTCGGCGCGGGTCTTCATGGCGTTGTCCGGCAGGCCGGGACCGCTGTCCTGCACTTCCAGCTGGAGCATCGGCTGCGACGCGCCCCGCCACAGGGACGCCGAAAGGGTCATCCAGGCGCCCGGCGGGGCGGCCACGCTCGCCATCGCGTCGTCGTATTCCCCCTTCAGTACCAGCATCGCTTTCCTGTCCTGGTCGATGCAGAGGCAGCCGTGCTCCAGGGCGTTGGTCAGCGCCTCGGTCAGGATGATCTCCACCTTGTCGAGCTCTTCCTCCCCCAGGGGGAGCTCCTCGGCCAGCGCCGCCAGGAATTCCCGGATCGTCCTCCCCAGCCCCGCCAGGGTCAGCTCGGGGGTCCCTTTCCAGTTCCATTCGGCGGGAAAATCGAGGCGCCGCAGGTGCAGCCAGGTCAGGTCGTCCAGGGAGTCCTGGTCCGTCGCCGCCTGGAAGGAGCGCTGCAGCGCATGGAGAGTCGGCGCGGCACGGTACTCGCTCTCCAGCACCTCCCGGTAGGCCCCCCCCCGCTTGAGCTCCGCGTCCGACACGCCGTCGGTCATGACCAAAAGCCCCGCCACCCCTGCCAGGGAGAGGGTGCCGACCCTGATCTCCGTGGGGCAGGTGCCGAGCGGCGGGTTCTCGCCGCGGATCTTGCGGACCGAGCCGTCGATGCCGCGCAGCAGGAGCGGAGGGAGGGCGAAGAGGGCGGTCTTGATCTCCTCGCGCACCAGGTCCACCAGGAAGAAGCCGCAGGAGAGCACCTCGTCCTCCAGGAGGATGCTGGCGAGGTACTCCTGGAAGCGCCGCAGGAAGATCCTCAGGGTGAAGCTTTCCCACATGTGCAGGTTTTCCACCTGGTAGTTGAAAAACGAGGTGGTCAGCATCGCGGTCAGGGAGGCGGACATGCCGGAGCCCATGGCGTCGACCACGAAGATCAGCTGCCGGCCGTCGAAGAGGCGGCGCACCGAGTAGCCGTCGCCGCACATGATGTCGTGGGGCGTATAGGCCACGTTGATCGCCCAGCGCGCGCCGCGCCCCTTCAGGGCCTGGTTGCGCAGGTCGTGGCGCACCACGTGCCTCTCCTTGCGCCGTGCCGACTCCTGCTGCATGGAATTGTAGGCGTCCCGGTAGCGCAGCAGTTCGACCTCGTGTTTGCGGTGCTGCTCCAGCAACCGCTCCTTGGCGACCGCCCGGGCGACGTCGTTCAGGGTCCGGACCAGCAGCTCGAAATCGAAGGGCTTGGGGATAAAGCGCTCCACCCCCTGGTTGATCGCTTCCAGAAGGACCCGCTCGTCGATGGAGGTCATCAGGATCACGGGGGTCTTGGCTCCGGAGCCGCGGATGCTGTCCATCAGTTCGAGGCCGGTGAGCCCGGGCATGACCTGGTCGGTCAGCACGATGTCGGGCCTGCGCAGGGAGAAGAGCCGCAACGCCTCGTTGCCGTCGGCGGCCGCGATCACCTCCTTGAAGAGGCCGCCGATCAGCATGAGCAACATGTCGCGGCTTACCAGGTCATCTTCCACCAATAGCAGGGTGAGCGTCGTCATCTCCGATGCGAGCTGGCAGGACGGCTTGTCGCAGGGGGAGGCCACCTCGTGTCTGGTGAGGCAGGGATCGGATTGTCGAATGCTCGTCGGCATGGCGTGGTAACCTATTCTTTGGCGGCGCTGCCGTGCAGCGACGGGAGCCTGGTCCTTGCTGGAACCGGCCTACTCCGCCAGGGACCTGGCGCGGCGTCGGTGCGCTTGCGCTGGCCGTCTGCCGTGCGGCTGTGTATGTCGTTCAGCAGGTGTCTGGATGAACGAATTATTATATACTGTTAACATTTTGTGAGTGCCAGCTTGTGATTTCTATTCGGCGTTTTGCTCCAATTGCTGAAGGACTTTTTGCGCAGCCGCCGCCGGCTTCCTTTTCGGGGTGTTGCAGAAGATAGGACCCGCCGACCTTGCCATGCCAGTCGTGCCGGCACCGCCAGTCGGGTGCCGGGGAACGAGCGCGAGGCGCTCCGGACTCCTCGCCGATCCAAGCGCCCTCCCTGATTGTGGTATAGTGGTACGTCGAGGGGCCGCCTCCCCGTCCGCGTCGCCCGCAGCGCCGCCTGCCACGGGAGCGGTCAGGCGGCGGCGCGCCGCTTTGGTTGCTTTCCAATGGGCGGTCCAGGAGGTTTTTTCATGCGATTCGGGCTTTGCTGCCTTTTCCAGCGCGAGGCGGTTTCTTTTCGCACCACCACGGCCAAAGCGCTTGCCGGCATGCCGCGTGACGAACAGCTGACCCGGCTGTCCGGGGTTTGCTTCCACAACGCGGCCAACCTGCTGCTCGCGCTGGAAACGGTGCAGCGCCTGGGTATCGGCTCCTTCCGGATCATGTCGCCGCTGTTCCCCCGGATGACGCACCCTGCGGTCGGTTACCAGTTGGACCAGCTCCCCGGCGGGGGGGCCATCGGGGAGCTGCTGGACCAGGTGCGCAGCTACGCCCTTCGCCACGATATCCGCCTGAGTTTCCATCCCGACCAGTTCGTCGTGCTGTCGTCGCCCACCCCGGCCGTGGTGGAGAACTCGATCGGCGAGCTGGCCTACCAGGGGATGCTGGCGGAGGCGGTCGGGGCCGAGGTCATCAACATCCACGCCGGCGGCGCCTACGGCGCCAAGGGGGAGGCGCTGCAGCGGCTGGGGGAGGTGCTCGGCTATCTCCCGGACCGGGTCAGAAGCCGGCTGACGCTGGAAAACGACGACGTCAGTTACACGGTGCGGGACCTGCTCCCGGTCTGCCAGCGCTTCGGGGTGCCGCTGGTGTACGACGTGCACCACCACCGCTGCAACCCCGACGGGCTGAGCGTGGAGGAAGCTACCGCCCTGGCGGGCGAGACCTGGCGCGCCGCCGGGCGCGAGCAGTACTGCCACCTCTCCTCGCCCAGGAGCGGCTGGCTGGGAGGCAATCCCAAGCCGCACGCCGATTATGTCGACCTTGCCGACCTCCCCGACTGCTGGCTGGACCGGGAGCTGACCGTGGACGTGGAAGCCAAGGCGAAGGATCTGGCAGTGCTGCGGCTCATGGAGGATCTGGAGGGGGCGGGGCGCAAAGGTTCCGCCCCCGGGCGGTAGGGTGGGCCGCCCGCTGCCTGCCCCCCGGGATAGCGCCGGGCGGGCGCGGGGGGGCCCGCCCGACGGCACGCAGGCTAATAATCGATGCCAGGCTGGGGATCGATCCCCTGGCGGTAGGCGTGCTTGATTTCGTTGACCTCGCTCACCGTGTCGGCCAGTTCGATCACCCGGGGGTGTGCATCGCGGCCGGTGAGCACCAGGTGCATGAGGGGCGGTTTGGCGTGCAGGATCTCCAGCAGCTGCTCCAGAGCAACCAGCTTCAGCTTTATGGCGTTGTTGATCTCGTCGAGGATAATCAGGTCGAAAGCGCCGGAGGACATCTTCTCGCGGGTGAGGTCGAGGGCGTCGCAGGCGTTGTCCCGGTGTTCGGCCCACGGGTAGGGGTTTCCCTGGATGCCGCAAAACCCCTTGCCGGTGGCGTGCAGCTCGATGTCGCAGTCCAGCTTCCTGATGCCGTCCCACTCGCCGGCGTAGATGTCCCCCTTCATGAACTGGATGATGCAGACCCGCATGCCGTGGCCGCAGGCCCGAAGCGCCATGCCGAGGGCGGCGGTTGTCTTTCCCTTGCCGTTTCCGGTGATGACGACGATCAGGCCCCGGCGCTCCTTCGGTTCCAGCCGGTCGATTTTGTCGGGCAGGGTGCCGCGTTTGATCCTGGCACTCTCCGCGCTGTTTGGTTCCGGTCTTTGTTCCACTTCCATCTCCTTTCTCCTCAGAGTTCCACCCCTTCCTCTGCCAAACGCAATCAATCGATCATCCGGGACTCCGTTGCCAGCTTCACCCCCCCTCCCGTTCAGGGGAAGGGAGCATGATGCGGGGGTGCCGCGGACTCCACCCCTTTCATCTTACACCATCTTCCGGTACCTGCCGCCGACTTCCGCCAGGGTCCTGGTGATCTGCCCGAGGCTCGCGTGCCGCACCGTCTCCAGCAGCTCGCCGAAGACGTTCCCCCCCCGGAGCGCCACCTCCTTGAGCCTCGCCAGGTGCGCAGGGCCGTCCTCCCGGTGGCGCTCCTTGAACGCGCGCACCCGCCCCAACTGCCGCTCGAAATCCTCCGCGCCGGGACGCACCAGCTCGGCCACCGGCGGGTACTTGTCCGGGTGCCCGTCGGGTAGCTCGTGCACGTTGTAGCCGATGATCCTGCGCCCGGGTTCCTCCGGATGCTCCGGGGTAACCCGGCGCCGCTGCTGTTCGTAGCGGGCGCTGTTCTCGGCGATGGCGCGGCGCTGGTACCCCATCTCCGTCGCGGGGACCACGCCGCCCAGCTGGTCCAGCCGGTCGAACTCCTCCAGCAGCTGCGCCTGCACCCGGGACATCAGCGCGCGGAAGGCGTAGGAGCCGGAGAGCAGGTTCTGGATCAGGAACCCCTCCGACTCCTCGCGCAGGAAGTTGGGAATCATGGTCGCCTGGCGCACCCACTTCTCGCCCGGGGTGGTCATCGGCTCGTCGGCGGAGTCGACGTGCAGCGAATTGGCGTTGGCCAGAAGCCCGACCAGGGCGTGGTAGGTGAGCCGCACCGGGTTGAGGGTGTCCCACTCCTCGGACTGCAGCGCCCGCCCCGAGGTCTGGGTGTGGAACTTGAAGAGCTGCGAGCGCCGGTCCGCCCCGTAGACGTCGCGCAGGGCGATCGCCCAGATCTTGCGGCAGACGGCCCCGTAGGCGAGCCACTCCGCCTCGTGGGAGACCTTGAAGAAGAAGGAGAGGCTGGGGGCGAAGGCGTTCACCTCCATGCCCCGGGCCAGGAAGTTCTCGACGTAGGTGAAGCCGTTGGCGAGGGTGAAGGCCAGTTCCTGGACCGGGCTGGCGCCGGCCTCCCCGATGTGGTAGCCGGAGATGCTGAGCGAATAGAACTTGCTCACCCCGTTGGCGATGAACCACTCCTGCACGTCGCCCAGGAGCTTGATGGCGAAATCGGGCTGGAAGATGTTCTCGTTCTGGGCCTGGACCTCCTTCAGGATGTCGGCCTGCAGGGTCCCGCGCAGCCCCTGGACGGTCTCCAGGGCGAGCCGCTCCCGCTCCGCGGCGCCCAGCGGCGCCCCCCTTTCGCGTTGGACGCGCTCCAGTTCCATCTCCTGGGCGGCCACGAAGTACATGGCCAGGATGATCGGCGCCGGGCCGTTGATGGTCATGGAGGTGCTGATCTCGTTGATGCAGAAGCCGTCCAGCACCAGCTTCATGTCCTCCCAGCTGTCGATGGCGACCCCCCCCTCGCCGATCTTGCCGACGCTCCCCGGGTCCTCGTCGCTGTCGGCGCCGTACAGGGTGATGCCGTCGAAGGCGATGGAGAGCCGGGGCCGGGCGACCCCCTGCGCGAGCAGGTGCAGGCGGCGGTTGGTCTCCTCCGCTCCCCTGAGGCCGGCGAACTGCCGCGTCGTCTCGCCTGCCGAGACCGGGCGGTAGGGGAAGCTGCCGGTGGCGAAGGGGAAGCTCCCGGGGAGCCCCTCCTCCAGCAGGAAGCGCAGCGACTCGGCGCGGTCCTGCGGGTCGGGGAGCGCGACCCTCGGGAGCTTGAGCCCGTTGACCGACTCCACCCAGGGGTCGATCCCCATGCGCTGGGCGGCCTGCAGGGAGAGCTCCTGCCACTTTCGGGGCCACTCTTCCAGGAGCCGCGCGCAGCCGGGATCGAGCCGGGCGGGGTCGCCGGGATGCTCGCGCACCAGGCGCAGCTGACCGGCGCTCCAGCGGTCGTAGCCGCGGACCTTTTCGGCGATCTCCGCCAGGTAGGCCCGGCGCCGGTGCGGCACCAGCACGCTCCGTTTGGCGTAGCTGAAGATGTCGGCGGGCACGGGCAACTGCGGCGCCGGCCAGTCCAGCCGCCGGCAGATCTCCGCGCAGAGCCGGTCCAGCCCCGGGTCGCGCGCGGTCTTGGCCGTGGTCGGCAGCAGGAGCGTACCTTTGCCCAGTTCGGAGAGGACCCCCTGCAGCTCGCCGTAGGCCGCCTCGGCCCCCTCCAGGTCCGCCTTGTTCAGCACGACGAGCCCCGCGTCGCGCAGCAGCTGGTCCTTGTGCAGCTGCAGCGCGGAGCCGAATTCGCGGGTCTTCAGGTAGACCAGCAGGCCGGCCCCCAGCGCGCTCAGGTCGAGGCCGGTCTGCCCGGTCCCCGGCGTCTCGACCAGCACCAGGTCGAAGCCTGCCGCGCGCAGCACCTTGATGAGCCGCGGCAGCGCCGGGCTCAGGGGGGCGTAGGGCGTTCCGGTCGCGACGGAGCGCAGCCAGACCCGTTCGTCGTAGATCTGGTTCATGCGCACCCGGTCGGCCAGGAAGGCGCTGCAGGCTCCGCCGCTTGCGGTGGTGGGGTCGTTGGCGAGGATGGCGATCCGCTTTTCCGGGAAGCTCTCCAAGAAGCGCCGGATCAACTCGTCGATCAGGGTGCTCTTGCCGCTGCCGCCGTCGCCCGCGACCGCCAGCACCTTTGCCGGGCCGTCCTCCGCCCGGCCGAGCCATTCCTTGAGTGCGGCGGCCTCGGGGCAGTCCGCGCCGCTTGATTGCGCGCAGCTGAGCAGGCGCGAGAGCTCCGCGGGGGGCAGGGGAGCGCCGGCCGGCAGGGAAGGGAAGGGCCCGGCAGGGGCTTGACCCGTGCGGGCCCGGGCCCTGCGGCAGATGTCCGCGGCGACCGCGTCCAGCGGCCAGCCCGGCCCGTAGATCCGCTCCACCCCCGCGGCCAGGAGGACCTCGGCGTCCGCCGGCGAAATGGTGCCGCCTCCGCCCCCGACCACCAGGGTGTCCCCCGCGCCGGTCTCCCGCAGGCGGCGGACCAGGTGGGGGAAAAACTGCAGGTGGCCGCCGTTGTAGGAGCTGACCGCGACGGCGTCCGCCCCTTCCTGGAGCGCCGCCGCCGCGATCCGATCGCCGGTCATGTTGAAGCCGAGGTAGATCACCTCCACCGGAAAGGATCCCGACAAAAGGGCCCGGTTCAGGGCCAGGATCGAGGCGTCGTGGCCATCGTAGGCCGCCACAGCCGTCAGTATTCTGAGAGGTTGTTCGTTCATAGGGTGCTCGCCTGATGATCCTACATCCCCTCGAAGGAAGGAGGGGGTTAGGGAGGGGGACAGCGACTTTCCCTCCAGCTGACTCCGCAGCATGCGGCTGGTGTGCTCATCGAAAGGCCCCCGTCCGATTGCCGTATCCTGTCTCCTTCGCCGTGTGTCACAAAGGGACCTGGTAAATCGCCACGATAGTCAACGCCACCCAGAAGAAAACGAAGGAGATGAGCGTACAGCATATCAGGCTGATGATCTTTACGTACACCTCTGTGGGGATGGATGTTTTAGGCTGAAAATGGGCATCCGGCGGTTGATCCACCAGCAAATCAAGCAGCTCGTTGCTCCGGTTGCCGGAAGCGACGAAATATTTGCGCACATCCTGGCTCGCCAGGTAGGACAGGACGATCTGCACCACGAAAAAGATCGCGATGAAAATTATGGGGACGCTGTCCTTCAGGCCGCCGGTCAAAAGGACGCTGGTGAACCAGCCGATGGCGCCGAAATTGACCGTCAGAAAGAAGGTATACCAGCCGACCATGAGCTGGAAATTGACCCTCACGAAGTTGTTGATTTCAGACAGCTCCATCCGGAGCAGCTCGCCGTTGACAGCCACCCGTGCCTCCACGTTCAGCGGCGCCCTTCCCCTGCGCCGCCGCGCCTGATTTCCCTGGGCCAGTGGGATCTCGGCAACTCCCTCCAGGGGCCCTTCATCTCGCGCGAGTAATGCCAGCGGTCATTTTGGAACCGGTAGTGGTAATCGCGGTAGTGATAATAGGGGCCGCCATCCAGTTCCACGATCGCCGGAAGCGGCGGGGCGATCTCCTCCCTGTAGTCGGGAGCCGGCGTGATGATGCAGCCGGCGCAGAGGAGAGCCGCCAGGAACGCGGCAGCCAGCACCCGCATGAGGTTTTTCATCGGCACCTCCCTCTACCGGAGCATCCGTTTATTGACTCGCGACGCGGACCACCAGTTTTCCGAAGTTCTTCCCTTCCAATAGGCCGATGAGCGCCCGCGGCGCGTTCTCCAAGTCGTCGACGATGTCCTCCCGCGCCTTGACCATGCCGTCCCTGCACCAGGCCGACATCTCCCGGAAAAATTCGTTGAAGCGCGGGTTGTAGTCGAAGATGATGAAACCCTGCATCTTGATGCGCTTGGTGAGGAGCGCCCGCATCAGCAGCGGCAGATGGTCCGGTCCCTCGGGGAGGCCGGTCGCGTTGTAGTGTGCGATGAGCCCGCAGACGGGGACCCGGGCGCCCAGGTTGAAAAGCGGCAGCACCGCGTCGAACACGGCGCCGCCCACGCTTTCGAAGTAGACGTCGATCCCCTGCGGGCAGGCGGCGGCCAACAGGTGGGCGAAATCGGGCTCGTGATGGTCGATGCAGGCGTCGAAGCCGAACTCCTGGACCGCATAGCGGCATTTCTCCGCGCCCCCGGCGATCCCGATCGCGCGGCACCCCTTGAGCTTGGCGATCTGCCCGACCGCCGAGCCGACCGCCCCGGTGGCCGCGGCGACCACGACCGTTTCCCCCGGCTTGGGCTGGCCGATGTCCAAAAGTCCCATGTAGGCGGTAAAGCCGGGCATGCCGAGGACGCCCAGCGCGTAGGAGGGGTGCGCGAAGTCCGCGCCCAGCTTGGTGAGGCCGCTGCCGTCGGAGAGGGCGTAATCCTGCCAGCCGCAGTAGCCGAGCACCAGGTCCCCGGCCCGGAAGTCGGGATGCCGGGAGACCTCCACGCGCGACACTGTGCCGCCCACCATGACCTCGCCGATCGCCACCGGCGGCGCGTAGGAGGGTCCGTCGCTCATGCGGCCCCGCATGTAAGGGTCCAGCGACAGGAAGACGGTGCGCAGCAGCAGCTGTCCGGCCGCGGCGACCGGGACCGGCGTTTCCTCCAGGCGGAAATTGGCGCTCGTGGGAGCGCCGACGGGACGCGAGTTCAGCACGATTTGCCGGTTGTTCTCTTTGCTTTGGGGCATAGGGGCACTCCTTGGTAGGGGATGGTTTTCCAGTACACGCCGGGAATATATCAAATTTTATCACGCTTCTCCTGAAGTGGTTGCGGTTTTTGAGACAGGGTGATAAGCAATGAACCGATCTAATTCAAGAGGAGAAGGTTCATGCCACAACATCGCACCCGCCACAGCGCCGAATTTAAGGCCAAGGTAGCCTTGGC